>Ga0207667_10000010_pt1 | contig 477432 bp, 459 predicted proteins | sample KBSCornC52_FD_184301 | JGI IMG/M metagenome (GOLD analysis project Ga0207667, IMG submission 184301) | Corn rhizosphere microbial communities from Kellogg Biological Station, Michigan, USA - KBS Corn C5-2 (SPAdes) (version 2) | ecosystem: Host-associated > Plants > Roots > Rhizosphere > Soil ...
CGATCAGGTCGTCCACGACGTCGCCATCCAGAACCTGCCCGTCCGCTTCGCGATCGACCGCGCCGGGCTGGTCGGCGCCGATGGCGCGACCCATGCCGGCAGCTTCGACGTCACCTATCTTGCGACCCTCCCCAACTTCGTCGTGATGGCGGCGGCCGACGAGGCCGAGCTGGTGCACATGACGCATACCGCCGCGCTTCACGACAGCGGGCCGATCGCGGTGCGCTATCCGCGCGGCAACGGGGTGGGGGTCGCGCTGCCCGAAACGCCCGAGCGGCTCGAGATCGGCAAAGGCCGGATCGTGCGTGAAGGCAAGAAGGTAGCGATCCTGTCGCTCGGCACGCGTTTGCAGGAGGCACTCAAGGCCGCCGACGCGCTCGATGCCAAGGGATTGTCGACGACCGTCGCCGATTTGCGCTTCGCCAAGCCGCTCGACGAAGAGCTGATTCGCCGGCTGCTGACCACGCACGAGGTTGCGGTGACGATCGAGGAAGGGTCGATCGGCGGGCTTGGCGCCCACGTCCTGACCATGGCGAGCGATACCGGGCTGATCGATGGCGGGCTCAAGCTCCGCACCATGCGCTTGCCCGACCTGTTCCAGGACCAGGACAAGCCCGAGCTGCAATATGCCCAGGCCGGGCTCGACGCCGACGCCATCGTCGATACCGTGCTCAAGGCGCTACGCTATAACGATGCGAGCGCGATTGCGGAGTGCCAGCGCATATGAGGCGATTGGTGTTGGTTTTGCCCGCATTATTGTTCCTGCCGGCGGCAGTGGCGCCCCCGCACGGCGTCCTGACGATCGATATCGGCAATGTCCGCGTCGCCAAGGGCAATGTCCATGTGGATGTCTGTCCCGAGGCGCAGTTCCTCAAGGATAATTGTCCCTGGACGGGGAATGCGCGGGCCAGGCTGGGTGATACTCGCGTGACGGTCGCCGACCTGCCGGCGGGGCGCTACGCGGTGCAGGCCTTTCTCGACGAGAACGGCAATGGTGAGGTCGATCGGGCGTTGTTCGGTATCCCGAAGGAGGGTGTCGGCTTCTCGAACGATGCCAAGATCCGCTTCGGCCCGCCAAAATTCGCCGAGGCGGCGTTCGCATTCGACGGCAACGCTCGCACTATCCGGTTGAACCTGCGCTATTTCATGGGCGCACAGGGTCCGTCGGCGCACTGATCGTGCAGTCCCCGGTCACGCCCATCGTCGCGGCCAGCGTGCGCCGTCCGTGGCTGACGGTCGTCCTGGTGTTGGTACTCGCGGCGCTCGCGCTATCGGTCGTCGTCGACCGTTTCGCGATGACCACCGACACCGCCGAACTGATCTCGCCCAATGTCGAATGGCGGCAGCGTGAACGGGCGATGGAGCAGGCGTTCCCGCAACTGCGCGACGTGATGCTGGTGATGGTCGACGGCGCCACTCCGGAACTCGCCGAGGACGGCGCGGCCCGGCTTGCCGCTCGGCTCGCATCCGACAAGGCGCATTTCCGGCTGGTCACCCGGCCCGACGGGGGCGACTTCCTGGGCCGGGAAGGGCTGTTGTTCGGCTCCGAACAGGATGTGCGCGATACCACCGCCGCTTTGGTCGACGCACAGCCAATGCTCGGGCCACTTGCCGCCGATCCCAGCCTGCGCGGCGTCGCGGGCGCGCTGTCGACCATTGCCGATGGAGTCGAAGCGGGCCAGGTCACATTCGACCGGATCGACAAGCCGGTCCGCGCGCTCGGGGATGCTGCCGACGGCGTGCTCGCGGGCAAGCCGAAGCCGTTTTCGTGGCAGGCGCTGTTCGCGAGCGGCAAGGGCGCACTGGCCCCGCCGACGCGGCGGCTGATCCTCGCCCAGCCGGTATTGGATCATAGCGCTCTGATGTCCGGCGAAGCGGCGAGCGACGCGGTTCGATCGACCGCCGCCGCGCTCGGCCTCGATGCCGCGCATGGTGTAAAAGTGCAGCTGACCGGCGAGGTGCCGCTGGCCGACGAGGAGTTCGGGACACTCCAGGAGAATATCGGCCTGGTCGGGCTGGTGATGCTCGCGGCGATGCTGCTCACCTTGTGGTTCGCGACGCGGTCGGTGCGCCTGGTCGCCGCGATCCTGGCGACGATCGTGCTCGGCCTGCTCGTTACCATGGCGGCCGGGCTGGTCGCGGTCGGCCGCTTCAATCTGATCTCGGTCGCGTTCATCCCGCTGTTCGTCGGGTTGGGAGTGGATTTCGGTATCCAGATCTGTGTCCGCTACAATGCAGAGCGCGCGGACGGCGCCGCGTCCGATGACGCGATGCGCCAGGCGGCGATCGCGCTCGGCGCTCCGCTGACGCTGGCAGCCGGTGCGATCTTCCTGGGTTTCGGCGCATTCCTGCCGACCGCTTATGTCGGCATCGCCGAACTGGGTGTGATTGCCGGCCTGGGTATGATCGTCGCGCTGGCGCTGAGCGTCACCTTGCTGCCGGCGCTGGTGATGCTGTTTCGCCCCGGGCGACCGCGCGGCGACGTGGGATTCGCCATGCTGGCGCCGGTCGACCGATGGCTCGAACGCAAACGCGCCATGGTGCTGTGGGGATTCGGGATCGCGCTCGTCGCCAGCATCGCGATCCTTCCCTGGGTGAGCTTCGACTTCAACCCGCTGCACCTGCGCAATCCCGACGCGCCCGCCATGCGGGCCTTGGCTGATCTGACGCGCGATCCCGACCGCACGCCCAACACGATCGACGTGCTAGCCGCCAATCCGGATGAAGCGCGCGCGATCGCCGGCAAGCTCGCGCGGTTGCCCGAGGTCGCGCGGGTGATCTCGCTGGACAGCTTCGTGCCCGAAGACCAGCCCGCCAAGCTGCCGATCATCCAGGACGCGGCCTTGCTGCTGGACGTGACGATCAACCCGCTCGATATCGCTGCGCCGCCGACCGACGCCGACCTGGTTGCATCGCTCTCGCAGAGCGCTGCCAAGCTGCGCAAGGTCGCCGGGAAAGGTCAGCAATCCGACGCGCGTGATCTCCTGCGGCTCGCGACATTGTTCGACCGGTTGGCCAGAAGCTCGCCCCAAAAACGTGCGGAGATGAATGCGGCGGTATCCCGGCCGCTCGACGTGATGCTCGGCCAGGTCCGCCTTGCCTTGGAGGCGACGCCGGTCACTCGCGCCGATTTGCCTGCGGAGTTGGCTCGCGACTGGGTCACGCCCGACGGGCGCGTGCGTCTCCAGGTCTTTCCCAGCGGCGATAGCAACGACAATAAAGTGATCCGCCGGTTCCGGGCCGCCGTCGCCGACGTGACGCCCGCGATATCGGGCCTGCCGGTCGCCACGCAGGCGGCGGCCAACACCGTGGCAGGCGCCTTCGTTCAGGCCGGTATTCTTGCCTTCCTGTTGGTGAGCGCATTGCTGTTCGTGGTGCTCCGCAACGTTCGCGAGGTAGCGTTCACGCTGGCGCCGGTCGTGCTGTCGATCTTCCTGACATTGGGCAGCTGCGTGCTGATCGGCCAACCGATCAACTTCGCGAACATCATCGCTTTCCCGTTATTGTTCGGGGTGGGGGTGGCTTTCCACATCTATTTCGTGATGGCGTGGCGGGCAGGGGCAACGGGGCTGCTCCAGTCGAGCCTGGCCCGCGCGGTGATGTTCAGCGCGTTCGCCACCGGCACCGCCTTCGGCAGCCTCTGGCTGTCGCATCATCCAGGCACGGCCAGTATGGGCGAGATCCTGATGATCTCGTTGATCTGGACCTTGATCTGCGCATTGATCTTCGAGCCGGCGCTGCTGGGGCCGCCGAGGCGCGTCGCCGACAGGGTATTGCTCGACACGGTTCGTGCCGCTGCAGAGATGAAAGCCACGGCTGGTCCGAATGCCGCGCATAACCAGGATTTCCTCTATGGTGAGGATGGCCTTCCCGGATGATCGCGGTCGACACGTCCGCTGTGATGGCGATCGTGCTGAACGAGCCTGCGGCGGACGCCCTGGCTGCTGCGCTGGAAGTCGAAGATCGTCTGTTGATCTCGGCCGGCACCGTGGCCGAGGCACTGATTGTCGCCGGACGGCGCAACGTTGGCGAGGAAGTGGCGCAACTGATTGATGGACTCGGGTTCGAGATCATCAATGTGACGCCTGCGTCGGCGCAGCGCATCGCCGATGCCTACGCGATATGGGGAAATGGCGCCCACCCCGCGTCGCTGAATTTCGGGGATTGCTTCGCCTATGCGGTGGCGAAGGAGCACGATTGCTCTCTGCTCTATGTCGGGGAGGATTTCCCCCAGACCGATATCGAGGCTGCGTTATGAAGCGGTGGCTCCCCGGAAATCGGCTTGTTGCTGGCTAGCTATCGGCTCCTAAAGGAAGAGGCCGCTCTCGATTTGTATCTTATATCAAGGCGCTAGCGTTGGCCTGTCAGGGACGCGATGTTAATTGCTTGCCTATCATACAATCCGGCGACAGTTTGTCAGGCGTACAGACCAGGAGAGGCGCTATGAAATCATGGCGATTGGCCGCCGGCGCAAGCTCGCTTGACGATCTGACGATGGTCGAGGCGGCCAAACCCGAGCCGGGGCCCGGCGAAGTGCTCATTCGCGTCCGCGCCTGCTCGCTCAACTATCGCGACCAGATGATCGTCAAGGGTCAGTATTTCGGCGGTACGATCGCGCAGGACCTGACGCCGCTGTCGGACGGTGCCGGCGTGGTGGAGGCGGTAGGCGAGGGCGTCACCGGCTACCGGCCAGGCGACCGTGTCGCGGGTACGTTCTTCCAGAACTGGCTGGCCGGGCCGCCCAATCCCAATCCCGGGGTCGCGCTGGGCGCGCCGCCCGCCAAGGGCATGCTCAGCGAATATGTCGTCCTGCCCGAACGCGGGATCGTGGGTTTGGCGGAAAGCTTGTCCTTCGAGCAGGCGGCTACCTTGCCTTGTGCGGGCGTCACCGCGTGGAACGCGCTGATGGAAGGGCGGTACGCGGTGGGGCCGGGGCGCAGCGTACTCGTGCTGGGCACTGGCGGCGTTTCGCTGCTCGCGCTGGCGCTCGCCAAGGCGGCAGGCGCGCGGGTCATCGCAACCTCATCGTCGGATGAGAAGCTGGCGCGCATCCGCGCACTCGGCGCCGACGAGACGATCAACTATCGCACCACGCCCGATTGGGGTGCGGCGGCGGCAAGGCTGGCGGGCGGCGGGGTCGATCATGTCATAGAGGTAGGCGGTGCGGGAACGCTGCAGCAATCGATGACCGGGGTCGGTTTCAACGGCGAGGTCGCACTGATCGGCGTGCTGACCCGCCAGGGTGAGACCGCGCCGCATGCGCTGATGCTGAAGGGGGCGAGCCTGCGCGGCATCTTCGTCGGGTCGGCGGCGATGGCGACCGCGCTCAACCGCGCAATCGACGCGACCGGGATCGAGCCCGCCATTAGCCGCGTCTTCGTGTTCGACGAGGCGCGGCAGGCATATGAACATCAGTCCTCACCGGACCTGTTCGGGAAAGTGGTGATCCGCGTCGACTGAAGCCGCGGGCGTATCTGGCTTCTTCGCGCCGACCCTACGGATCGACGTCGTTTTGTAGTGCGCGCGCCTTTCGCGGTCGCGAGACACTGTCCGTTTGCTCGATTTGCTTCGCAACAGTCCGACCCTGTTGCGCGCCAGTGCAAGACCCGATCCCTTAACCCGCTAGAGTCGGCATTCAGAATCATCGCGGCCAACGCGAGGTGATGGAGAGCAATCTGACATGGGCAATCCGCATATCATCGTTTCGCCAGCTTGTTCGAAGGAGTGGTGATCCGTGTCGATTGACCCCAGGGGCGGACGCCTGCTCGGCTTCGGCCAGTGCGTCGGTGGGATCGCGCAGATGGCCTATGTCGTCCCGGACATGGAAGCGGCGATCGACTGGTGGGTGCGCGACATGCGCACCGGGCCATGGTTCCTGCTCGAAAGCTTTACGGGCGCGGATCACATCTATCGCGGCGCGCCGTCGCGCGCCGACGTGCGGATCGCGATGGCCTTTGCCGGGCATATGCAGATCGAGCTGATCCAGCCCAAGGACGATCATCCGTCGGTCTATCGCGAGATGATCGAGCGGCGCGGCCATGGCTTCCACCATGTCGGGATCGCCTACGACGACGTCGATGCGGAGATCCCGGCCTATCTGGCGCGTGGTTATACGCTTGCCTACACCGCCGGCGTGCCGACCGGTGGCCACGTCGCCTATCTCGACGGTGGCGCCGCGTATCCGCATTTCATCGAATTGATCCCCGCGACGCCGGGAATGGACGCGGCGTTCACCGCCTTCTGGCGCGCTTCGGTCGATTGGGACGGCAAGGATCCGATCCGGCCATTCGCCTGATCCTGCAGGCTTGTCGGAAGGGGCAGGATATTGTATGCCGTGCGTACAAAAAGCCACCGCGCCGGTTTGTCTGGAAGACGGTGGTATGACAGGGATGGAGGGGAAGGCTTGATGGCGACCAAGGCCAGCAACCGATCCGGGTCGTACCAGATATTGCTGGTCGGGCTGCTCAGCCTGAATTTCGGCATCGTTTTCTTCGACCGCAATTCGCTCAATTTCCTCATGCCATTCGTCAAGCCCGACCTCGGGCTGACCAATGAGCAGGTGGGAATCTTCCAGAGCGCGCTGTCGCTCACCTGGGCGCTCGCGGCGTTCGGCATCGGCCGGCTGTCCGACCGGATCGGTAACCGCAAGCTGTTGCTCGTCCTGTCGACGTTGATCTTTTCGGTCTGTTCGTTCCTGACCGGCCTCGCGCAGGGCTTCGCGCTGCTGCTCGGCGCGCGGCTGCTGATGGGCGCGGCGGAGGGCGGGGTGATGCCGATCAGCCACGCCATGGTGGCGAGCGAGGTCTCGCCCGCGCGACGCGGGCTGGCACAGGGCATTGCGCAGAATTTCGGGTCGAACCTGCTCGGCTCGTTCGTCGCCCCGGTGCTGTTGGTGTCGTTCGCCGCCGCTTTCGGTTGGCGCCACGCTTTCTATCTCGCCGGCATTCCTGGTCTCGTCAGCGCAGTCCTGATCTGGTTCCTGATCCGCGAACCCGAAACGCCCGCGCACATTGTGGATGAAGCGGTCGAAAAGGCATCGCCCTGGGCGGTGCTGCGCGAACGCAACGTGCTGCTGTGCTGTCTGCTGTCGGTAATCCTGGTGTCGTATCTAGTCGTCTGCTGGGTGTTCATGCCGCTCTATCTGACCGAGGTGCGCGGCTATTCGCCCGAGACGATGCAGTGGCTGATGGGGACGCTCGGCATCTCGGCGACGATCGGCAGCTTCGCCATATCGGGCTTGTCGGACCGTATCGGGCGCCGCCCGGTGATGATCGCCATGCCGTTGATCGGTGTCATCCTGCCATTGGGTGCAATGTTCTTCGCCGGATCGCCATGGCTGCTGGCAGTGATCTTCTTCTTCGGCTGGGGCCTCAACGGCATCTTCCCGCTGTTCATGGCGACGGTCCCGTCAGAAAGCGTCGATCCGCGGCGTACCGCAACCGCACTGGGGTTGTGCATGGGATCGGGCGAAGTACTCGGCGGCGTGCTCGCGCCGTGGATCGCGGGGCGCTCGGCCGATGCGACGAGCCTTGCCGCGCCGCTCTGGATCATGCTCGGGCTGACGATCGTCGCCGCGATCATCGCGATGGGGCTGCGCGAGACGGCACCGCGGATCGTGGCCGCGCGGCGCGCCGTCGCGTTGCGGGAGGCTGCGATATGAACGCGGTGCAGAAGTTCGAGACGCTGAGCCTCGCGCCGGCGGAGCGCCTGCCGTTCTGGAACGACGTTGTCGACCGGGTCTATACCGGCACCTGGGTCAACACGGCCAAGACCGACTTTTCCGCCGAGATGTGGCGGTGGAAGGTCGGCGACCTCAACATGATCCGCCCGCGATCGGATCCGGCGCAGGTCGGCCGCGCGGCAGATCGTGCGGTCGATGAGGAGCAGGTCGTCCTCCACCTTCAGCGGCGCGGCAATAGCTGCCACCGCCAGGATCGCCGCGAGGCATCGCTGGCGCCGGGCGATTTCGTGCTGATGTCGACCGATCGGCCCTATGTCGTCGATCTGCCCAACTCACACGAGTTGCTGGTCGTGCAATTCCCACGGCGCCTGATCGAGCAAAAGGTGCGCGGGCTGGACGATCGGCTGGGCAGCGCGATCTCCGGCGCTTGCGCCGGCGGGCGGGTGTTCCATGATTTCCTGTTGTCGCTCTGGCATCAGGGCGATCAGAGCCATGCAGATCCCGACTGGCAGGCGGGCGTGGCCGCGGTGTTCGCCGACCTCGTCGCGCTTGCGATCAACGTCGCGCCAGTGGGGCATCCGTCGGCCGGCGCCAGCCGGACGCGCGAGCGCGTCCTCGCTTTGGTCAATGCGCGGCTCGGCGATCCCGACCTGCGCACCGCGAGCATCGCCGACGAGCTCGGGATCAGCGCGCGCACCGTGCAAAACGTCTTCGCATCGATGGGCACGACGCCCGCCGGCCATGTGATAGAGCAACGGCTGGGACGCGCGGCCGAGATGCTGATCAGCAATCCGGCGACCAGCGTCACCGAGATCGCGTTCGACCTGGGCTTCAACGACAGCGCCTATTTCGCGCGTTGCTTCCGCCAGCATTATGGAAAGACGCCGAGCGCGTATCGCACGGGCCGGTAAATTTCGCACGAGTCCGGCTGCATTTCGCGCCAGTGCAAGACCCCGGCGTATCACCTCTTCTAGACTCGGCGCACCAGGATCATCGCGACGAACGCGAGGCCGATGGGGAGGAATCGATATGGGCAACCCGCGTATCACCGTTTCGTTAAGCGCTCTGGCCGTCGCCATGCTGATGCCGGCCGCAGCGCAGGCGCAGGATGCGCCGCCACCCGCACCCGCGCCCGCCTCGGGGCAGACCGCGCCGGACAATTCCGGTGGCATCCCCGACATCGTCGTCACCGCGCAACGCCGGTCGGAAAACATCCAGGACGTGCCGATCGCGATCAGCGCCTTCACCAACGAGGCGTTGCAGGAACGCGCGATCGGCGACGTTTCGGCTTTGTCCGGGATCACGCCGAACGTCACGCTCGATGCATCGACTCCCTTCTCCGGCTCGTCGGCGGTGCTCGGCGCGACGATCCGCGGCATCGGTGCGAGCGACTTCGCGTTCAACATCGATCCTGCGGTCGGTGTCTATCTCGACGGTGTCTATCTCGGCCGGTCGATCGGCGCCAATCAGGACCTGCTCGACGTCGAGCGGATCGAAGTGCTTAAGGGGCCGCAGGGCACGTTGTTCGGCCGCAACACGATCGGCGGCGCGATCTCGATCGTCACCACCACGCCCGGCGATACGTTCAAGGTCAAGGGCGACATCACTGGCGGCAGCTACAACCGGCTGCAGGCGCGAGGCGTCGTGGAAATCCCGCTGGCAAAAGGGCTGAGTTCCTCGCTCGCGTTCGGCATTCTCAGCCGCGAGGGATATCAGCGGCGCATTCCCTATCCCGGCACGCCGAGCGCGACCGATTCCTACACCCAGTTTGTCGCGGCGGATTACGAGACGCGCAATCGCCAGGGCGGGGACAATAGCTGGAACCTCCGCGGCAAGCTGCACTGGGACAATGGCGGCGGCATCCGCGCGACGCTGACCGGCGACTATACCAATATCGACCAGGAATCGACGGCGAACACCGTGCTCGCGGTTACGCCGATCCCCGGCCCGTTCGGCGGTCTCGCAGCGAACAACATTCCCGGTACCGCGCTCGATGTGGTGACGGGCAGTTCGGGCTTCCTGTTCGCCGGGCTCTATAATTTCTGCATCGGCGCGACGCCGGCGCAGATCGCGGCGCGCAACGCGCAGAATCTGTGTGGGCCGCGCTCGAGCGTGAACGGCTACAATACGCTCCCCGGCCTCGGTAGCGTCAATGTCGACGGCAATCCCAATAACGACCTGCTGCCCTATGATAGCCGCTGGGTGAACACCAATATCGACACGACCTATGCCAATGGCAACAACTTCTCCCGGCTGAAGCAGGGCGGTGCCGCACTGACGCTTGAGTTCGACGTAGCCGACAAGATGTTGATCAAGTCGATATCGTCTTATCGCAAGATCAATTTCGCGGCCGGCGTCGATCTCGACAATTCGCCGTTGCCGATCCTGCAGACCAGCTTCCGCGTCAATCAATACCAGCTTAGCCAGGAGCTCCAGTTCTCCGGCAGCTTGCTCGACGACAAGCTGAAGTTCGTCCTGGGCGGTTATGCCTTCAAAGAAAAAGGCACGCTCAACGACTATGTGACCTTCTCGGCCGGGCTGCTCCAGGTCGACGGGCCGGGCAAGGTCGATACCACTGCTTATGCCGGGTTCGGCCAGATCGACTGGCGCATCACCAAGCTGTTCGGCGTGACCTTTGGCGGTCGCTACACGTCGGAGGACAAGCAATATGACGGTATGCAGTCCGATGTGAACGGCTTCAACTACAAGCTGTTCAACTGCACCCCGCCCAGCGCCGCCTGCGCCACGGCACTGGGCTTCCCGTTCCCCGACCAGCCGTTCCGTTACTATCCGGGCTCGCCCAACACGCAGAAGTTCAACAACTTCTCGTTCAAGGCCGGCGCGCAATTCTATCCGACCGACGACGTGATGGCCTATGGCTCGTTCTCGCAGGGTTACAAGACCGGTGGCTGGACGACGCGTCTGTCGAACCCGCTGCCTGTCGCGCCGACCTTCGGCGAGGAAAAGGCGGAAACCTATGAGATCGGCATCAAGTCGACCTTGCTCGATCGCAAGCTGCAGCTGAACCTCGCCGCCTTCACGACCAAGTACAAGGGCATCCAGCTCAACTTCCAGCAAGGCGTGTCGCCGACGATCCAGAATGCCGGTGACGCGCGGATCAAGGGTGTCGAGCTCGAAGCGGTCGTGGCGCCGGTCAAGGGGTTCACCGTCAACGCATCGGTCGGCTATCTCGATGCCTATTACACGACAGTGCTCGCCCCGGCGCAGGTCGCGCCGAATCCGTTCCAGGAAGGCGTGGGCGTTGGCTCGGCGCTGCCCAAGGCGCCTCACTGGAAGATCAACCTCTCACCGCGGATCGAGTTGCCGGTAGGCAACGGATCGGTCGTGCTGCTCGGCGACTGGACGCACACGACCGGCATGCGCAACGATACCGAGGGCACGTTCCTGCTGATGCGGCCGGTGACCGACATCGTCAACGCCAGCCTGACCTACAATGCGCCGAGCAAGAACTGGAACCTGACGGTCGGCGGCACCAACCTGACCAACGATCGTTATCTGGTGACCGGCCAGGCGCAGATCGCCGGCGGCCAGATCTACGGCACCTATAGCCGCCCCGCCGAATGGTACGTGCGCGTCGGGTTCAACTTCTGACGCTCTGCGGGGCGGCGTCCGCGCTGCCCCGCTTTTCCAGTCGAGAAAACAGAGAACGACATTGCCCAGCGAAGCCCTTGCCCAGATCATCGAGATGATGCGTCAGGGCGGCCCCGATCTATCGGCGCCGCCCGAACAGGCGCGCGCCGCGTTCGATGCGATGGTCGGGGCGATGCCTGCGCCTCTCGACGCGGCGTTCGCGCACGATACGCTCGGCGGTATCCCGGCCTTGCGCTACGGTCCCGCCGATCCGTCCGCGCCGATATTGCTGTACCTGCACGGCGGCGGCTATGTCGTCGGCAATGCCTGGGGATATCGCGGCCTGGTCGCTGCGCTCGCCGACGCGTCGGGCATGGCTGCCTATGCGATCGACTACCGCCTCGCCCCCGAGCATCCGTTCCCCGCCGCGATCGACGACGCGGCGGCTGCGTTCCGCGCGCTGGTCGATCGTGGGCACGATCCCAGCCGTATCGCGATTGCCGGCGATTCGGCCGGCGGTGGCCTGACCGTCGCGACGCTGCTGCGGCTGCGTGACACCGGCGCAGCTTTGCCCGGCGCAGCGTTCCTCATCTCGCCCTGGGCGGATCTCGGCTGCACCGGTCCCAGCATGACCGGCAAGGCGGCCGCCGATCCAGCGCTCACCGAAGCGGGGCTGCGCAGGATGGCGGCGTATTACCTCGACCAAGTGGACTCCGCCGATCCGTTCGCTTCCCCGATCCATGCCGATCTCGCCGGATTGCCGCCGATATTGGTCCATGTCGGCACGGCGGAGATATTGCTCGACGACGCGCTCCGCCTTGCCACGGCGGCCGGGCGCGACAATGTCGCGCTGACGCTCGACATCTGGCCCGGGCTGATCCACGTCTGGCACGCCTTCGCCTTCATGCTGCCCGAGGGGGCGGCGGCGGTCGCCGCGGCGGGCGCCTTCCTGCGCGAGCGCGTCACGACGGCGAAAGCGACCGTATGAGCGCCGCGCCGCCCGCACCGCTCGACGCACTGGTCGTGGGGGCCGGCTTTGCCGGGCTGTATATGCTCCATCGGTTGCGCGACGCCGGTTTTTCCGTCCAGGTCGTCGAGGCGGGGTCGGGCGTGGGCGGCACCTGGTACTGGAACCGCTATCCCGGCGCGCGCTGCGACATTCCGAGTATCGAATATAGCTATTCCTTCTCGCCCGAGCTCGAACGCGACTGGCGCTGGACCGAGCGTTATGCCGCGCAGCCCGAGATTCTCGCCTATCTCGACCATGTCGCGGACCGTTTCGATCTTCGCCGCGACATCATTTTCGACTCCTATGTGACCGCCGCGTCATGGGATGACGAGCAGGCGGCCTGGCATGTCGAGATCGACGGCCAGAAGGCGATCGTGGCGCGGCACCTGATCCTCGCGACGGGCGCGCTCTCGGCTCCCAAGACTCCCGATCTGCCGGGCCTCGAGCGCTTCGCCGGGCAGATCCTCCACACCGCGCGATGGGACGAAACGGTGCCGCTCGCCGGCCGGCATGTCGCCTTGTTCGGAACCGGGTCGTCGGGCATCCAGGTGCTGCCGCAGCTCGCCGCCACGGCCGCCGCCGTGACCGTGTTCCAGCGCACGCCCAATTTCGCGGTGCCGGCGGGCAATCGTCCGCTCGGCGACGAGGAACGCGCCGCGCTCGAGCCTCAATTGCCCAACTTGCGCGCCGCCGCGCGCCAGTCGCCGCTCGGCTGGTTCGACGGGCCGGGGCCGGGATCAGCCAAGGCGGATGATGATGCCGGACGCGCGCGACGCTTCGGCGACTATTGGGCCGGCGGCACGACCGGGCTGCTGCGCGCCTATGAGGATCTGTTGTTCGACGAGGAATCGAACGCCTATGCCGCGGCTTTCGCGCGGGCGAAGATCGGCGAGCTGGTCAGCGATCCGGAAACCGCGCGCAAGGTGACGCCGACCGGATATCCGATCGGATCGCGCCGCTTGTGCTCCGAGATCGGCTATTTCGACGCGCTCAACCGCCGCAACGTGGCCGTCGTCGATGTGCGCGAGGAACCGGTCGTTGCGGTGACCGACCATGCCATCGTCACCGATCGCGGAACGTATCGGGCGGACGCGATCGTCTTCGCCACCGGATTCGATGCCTGTATCGGCGCGATCAAGGCAATCGACATCCGTGGCCGCGACGGCCGCACGCTAATCGCCGAATGGGCCGACGGGCCGCGTTCCTTGCTGGGACTTGCGGTCGCGGGCTTCCCCAATCTGTTCACGATCACTGGCCCGGGCAGCCCGTCGGTGTTGAGCAACGTCGTCGTCTCGATCGAACAGCATGTCGACTGGATCGCCGATTGCTTGGCCTATTTGCGCGAGCAGGGCGCCGAGACAATCGAGGCGGATACCGGCGCCGAGCGCGACTGGATGGATCATGCCGACGCGGTCGCGCACCAGACGCTCTTTCCCCGCGCGGACAGCTGGTATCAGGGCCGCACGCGCGACGGGCGGCAGGTGTTCATGCCCTATGTCGGCGGCGTCGGCGCGTATCGTGCGAAGTGCGACGAGGTGGCGGCGGCGGGCTATGCCGGCTTCGCGATCGGGGGGAGCCCGGCATGAGCGCTCTCGCGGGCAGGGTCGCCGTGATCACCGGCGCTGCGGGCGGGATCGGTGCCGCCACCGCGCGGCGGTTGGCGCGCGACGGCGCCAATTTGGTGCTGACCGACGTCGCGGAAGCTGCGGGCAAGGCGCTCGCTGCGGAAACCGGCGGTACCTTCCTGGCCCAGGATGTATCCGATCCCGATGCATGGGGCGCGGTCATCGATGTGGCGCTTCGGCTCACCGGGCGCATCGACATATTGGTCAATGCCGCCGGGATCGAAGGCGATCTCGGTCAGGCTGGGCTCGCGACGACCTATGCCGAGTTCCGCCGCGTGCTGGCGATCAATCTCGACGGCACCTTTCTCGGCTGTACCGCGGTGATGCCGCACATGGTCGCGGAAGGGGTCGGCGCGATCGTCAACATCGCCTCGATCGTCTCGTTCATGGCGACCCCGTCCGCCTTGGCCTATGGCGTCAGCAAGGCCGGCGTCGAGCAATTGACCCGATCGCTGGCTATCATCGGCGCGGCCGATGGCGGGCGCGTGCGGTGCAATTCGGTCCATCCCGGCGTGATCCGTACCCGCATGACCGACAGCATCATCCAGAGCTACGCGGCCAATACCGGGATCTCCGAGGCGGAGGCGGAGGCCGGGATCAATGCCGCGATACCGTTCGGCGTCCGTGGCACCCCCGACGATGTCGCCGCGATGATCGCTTATCTGGTCGGCGACGATGCCGCCTACGTCACCGGCGCCTCGTTCCGGGTCGACGGCGGCTGGAGCGTGATCAGTGCCGGATAGCGGAACAGGAGCGACGCGTTGATCGCTGGCGCATCGTTGATCTTGAAACACTGATAAAGTTGAAAGGAGTTCCCCATGACCGTGATGGAAGCGCCGCCTTCGACCAAGGCGGAAATCGTCGACGTCCCCTTCGCCCATCGCGAGATCGTCGCGCGGCTGAGCCCCGGCGGGCGCTATATCGACGCGCAGAGCGACGTCGACAGCCCCTGGGTACCGTTCGGCGACAATGCCGCGATCAAGCACCTCGCCTTCGACGTGCGTCAGGGAATCTTTTCCAACATCCTGTGGATCAAGGGCCCGGGCGTGATCGGCACGCACCTGCACCGCGGCACGATCATGATGGTCTGCCTCGAAGGCAGCGTGAAATATCTCGAATATGACTGGGTCGCGTCGCCCGGCGGGCTGATTCTCGAAGTGCCCGGAGAGAGCCACACGCTCGTCACCGACCATCCGAACGGGGTCAAATTGTTCGGCTGGATGCAGGGGCCGATCGAATTCTACGACGACCAGGCGAACTTCGTCGAAACCACCGACGTCTGGTGGTTCATCAACCACTACGAAACCTACTGCAAGGCGAACGGCATCCCGCTCAACCCCAAGCTCTATATCTGAGGAAGCCGCATCATGGGTACCATGACCGCGCCGCCGTCGAGTGCGTACAAGATCGTCGATATCGCTGAGCCGTATCTCGACCTGATCCGGCGCAAGGGGCAGGAAGGCACCTATGTCGGGTCGTCCGACGAGGAGAGTCCCTGGGTGCCGTTCGGCGACAATGCGGCGATCCGGCACCTCGCCTTCGACGTCCGGCAGAACGTCTATTGCAACGTGCTGTGGATCAAGTCGCCCGGCGTGATCGGTACCCACAAGCATCGCGGGCCAGTCTGGGCGGTCGGGCTGGAGGGAAGTTTCCGCTATCTCGAATATGACTGGGTATGCCGGCCCGGCGATTTCATCACCGAGACGCCCGGCACCGCGCACACGCTGGTCACCGACGATCCCAATGGGATGAAGGCCCTGTTCTGGATGCAGGGCGCGAACGAATTCTACGACGCCGACGGCAACCATGTCGAAACGCTCGATGTCTGGTGGTTCATGAACCATTATGAGAGTTATTGCCGCGAGCACGGACTGACCCCCAATCCCCAGCTCTATCTGTGATGCCGGCGATGAACACGCTCGATCAGTTCGATATCGCCGGGCGCTCGGCGCTCGTCACCGGGGCAGCATCGGGGCTGGGCCTCGCTTATGCCGAGGTCATGGCGGAGGCGGGCGCACGGGTGACGCTCGCCGACATCGATGCGGAGGGTGCCGAGCGCGAAGCGGCGCGATTGCGCGGCGAGGGATTCGAGGCGCGCGCGGTCGCCTGCGACGTCGCCGACCTCGCCCAGGTCGCGGCGGCGTTCGACGGCCATGTCGCGGCCTATGGCGGGTGCGACATCGCCTTCGCCAATGCCGGCTGGGATGCGGGGAACGGTTTCTGGAGCCCAGAGAACAAACGCAATCCCGAGGGGCAGATCGACGTCTACGATCCCGAACGCTGGTATCGCTCGATCGCGATCAACCTGACCGGCGTGTTCCACACGGTGCGCGAGGCGGCGCGGGTGATGAAAGGCAACGAGGCGACTATCGGACGCCGCGGCGGATCGATCATCTGCACCTCGTCCAACGCAGCCGAGGTCAACGAGGCGATCGTCGGCGTGCCCTATATGCCCGCCAAGGCCGGGGTGAAGCATTTCATGCGCCACGCAGCCTTTGAGCTCGCGGCTTACGGCATCCGGGTCAATGCGATCGCACCGGGGCCCTTCGTCACCAATATCGGCGGCGGCTGGCTCAAGAAGAATCCCGCCGCGCGCAAGGCGTGGGACACGTTGGTGCCGGTCGGCCGGGTCGCCGAAACCTATCAGATCAAGCCGCTGGCGCTGCTGCTGGCGTCCGACGCGTCGAGCTACATGACCGGCAGCCATGTGATGATCGACGGCGGGATGCAGCTTGGTCCGGTCAAGCCGCTCGACTGACTGGCCTTCTATGGAATGCGAGACCGATGACGACCCAGGCGAAGGCGGCGATCTGCCGCGGTAAACATGACCCGTTCGCGATCGAGGCGGTCGAGCTCGACGATCTGCGTCCCGACGAACTGCGCGTCCGCATCATCGCCTGCGGCATCTGTCATACCGATCTCGCGGTGCGCGACGGGCAATTGCCGGTGCCGCTGCCGATCGTGCTGGGGCATGAGGGCGCGGGGATTGTCGAGGCGGTAGGGGATGCGGTGACTGTCGCAAGGCCGGGCGACCGCGTGGTGATGAGCTTCAACAGTTGCGGCGATTGCCCCAGCTGCGCGGTCGACGCGCCGACCTATTGCTACAATTTCTTCCCCAACAACTGGATCGGCACGCGGCCCGACGGATCGCCCACCATGTTTGCCGGCGGCGTGCCGATGAACGCCAATTTCTTCGGTCAGTCGAGCTTTGCTTCCCACGCCATCGCGCACCAGCGCAACGTGGTGCGCGTGCCCGACAGCGCCGCGCATCTGCCGCTCGAACGGCTCGCGCCGATCGGCTGCGGGCTGATGACCGGGGCGGGCGCCGTGCTGCGCAGCATGATGGTGCGCGCCGGCCTGCCGATCGTCGTGTTCGGGACCGGTACGGTCGGGATGGCGGCGATCATGGCGGCGAAGGTCGCGGGGGCCGGCCCGATCGTCGCGGTCGACGTCAATGACGAGCGGCTGGCGCTCGCGCGCGAACTCGGCGCGACGCACGCCTTCAACGCGCGTGACGATGCGCCGGCCAAGATCCGGGCCTTGTGCACGGCGGGTGTCGGCTACGCTTTCGACACGACGGGGATCAAGAAGGTGATCGAGGACGCTTTCTCGTTGCTCGCACCCAGGGGTGTGCTCGGGATCGTCGGGGCGTCCGATCCGGCCGACATGCTGTCGTTCAATGAGAGCCAGTTCATGGGCGGCGGCCGCACGGTGAAGGGGATATTGGGCGGCGACAGCGATGTCGGGTCGTTCATCGTCGAGTTGATCGAGCTCCACCTCGCCGGCAAATTCCCCTTCGACAAATTGATCGGCTATTTCGACTTCGCCGAGATCGACCGGGCAATCGCCGCGAGCGAGAGCGGCAAGGTGGTCAAGCCGGTGCTGCGGATGGCGGCGGAGACCTAGAATGGGTCCTGTTCAACTTGGATCGTGCTCCTGCGAAAGCAGGAGCCCAGAGTACAAGGGACGACGCCCGTGGCCCTGGGCTCCTGCTTTCGCAGGAGCACTGATGTCGTTTCGATCTAAACGGGATGGAGTCTAGGGCGATGCGCGCCGTCGTCATGCAGGGACTTCACCAGCCGCTCAAGGTCGAGACCTTGCCCGACCCGACGCCCGAGGCGGGCGATGTCGTGGTCCGCGTCGGGCGCTGCGGGATCTGCGGGTCTGACCTGCACATGACCGAGGACGCCGCTTATGGCCGCGGCGCCGGCGACGTGCTCGGCCACGAATTCGCCGGCGAAGTCGTCGCGCTCGGTCGCGGGGTCGAGGGGATCGCGACAGGTGATCTCGTGTCGGTGATTCCGCTCGCGAGCTGCGGCCAATGCGTGACCTGCCTCGCCGGCGAGCCGGCCTGGTGCGAGCATTTCGGGCTGCAGGGCGGGGGCTATGCCGAATATGCGGTGACGCGCCCCAATCAATGCGTGATCCTGCCCCAATCGGCGAGCTTGGCGGACGGGGCGATCATCGAGCCGCTGGCGGTCGCGCTGCACGGGGTCAACATGAGCGGGCTGCGCACCGGCGGTCGCGTGCTGATCCTCGGCGCCGGACCGATCGGCCTCGCCGTCGCGTTCTGGGCGCGGCGCGCGGGGGCGGCAAAAGTGGTGGTGCAGGACATTGCCGACCACCAACGCGACCGCGCGCTGGCGATGGGGGCATCGGGCTTCGTCGCCGATGCCGCCGATCCGGTCGGCGCCGCGGAGCGCGCTTTGGGCGGCAAGGCCGATATCGTGTTCGAATGCGTCGGCGTGCCGGGGCTGATCGCGCAGGCGGTCAATCAGGTGCGCAATCGCGGAACGATCCTGCTGCTCGGCCTGTGCACCCGGCCCGACACGTTCAACAGCTTTGCGATGCTGTCGAAGGAAGTGCGGCTGATCACCTCGGCCTTCTTTACGCGCCAGGAATATGAGGCCGCGCTCGATGCGCTCGATGCCGGGGCGGCCGAGCCGCGTCATCTGGTCACCGGCACGATCACGCTCGACGCCACGCCCGAACGCTTCGAGGCGCTCCGCCGCCGGACGCATGACTGTAAAGTGCTGATCGCGCCATGACCGTGGCGGCGCGACGTGATCTGGGGCATGTTCGCGGGCGTGGAGGGATGATGCTGCCCGCGACTGCCCCGATCCTGCCCGACATGCGCTGGTCGTCGCGCGGGCTCGGTACGCGCCACGCGATCGACCAATGGCAGGAATGGGCCGCCAGCACGATCGCGCCGATCGACATCAGCGTGCGCGACCGTGATGCCTTCGCCGCCGGCTGGCGGAGCTATGGGCTCGGCGAATTGCGCCTGCTCCAGCTCCTGGCTCCCGCGCAGCGCGTCGTCCACCGCGGCAGCGGCAGCGCGGGGAGCGCCGCGCCGTCGATCCAGCTCGTTTATTCGCGGCGCGGCGCGCTCGAGACGCGGATCGCCGGCGCGCAATTCGCGATCGGTCCCGGCGAATTCGTGCTGCTCGACAATACCCGTTTCTACCAGATGGACATGGACGCGCCGCATGAAGCGCTCGACCTGATGATGCCGCGCGCCTGGATCGACCGCTGGGTGGCCGACCCCGACGCGTTGCTCGCGCGGCCGCTATCGGCGCGGAGCGGCTGGGGCGCGCCGCTCGGCAGCCTGATCGAGGCGATGGTGCGTCATCTCGACGATAGTCCCGGAGTGCGGCCGCTGCTCGCCGAGCGGATCGGCGCGCTGCTGACCCTTGTCGGCGAGGCCGAGGACGCGGTTCCCGAACAGCATCGCGGCGCACTGGCGGATCGTATCCTGCACCGCATCCGGCGCGATTTCGCCGACCCCGACCTGACGCCCGACGCGGTCGCGGCCAATCTGAGCATCTCGACGCGCTATCTCCAGGCATTGCTCGCCCGGCGCGGGACCAGCTTCGTTCGCGAAGTGTCCGGCGCACGGCTCGACTGCGCGCGCGACCTGCTCGGCGATCCGCACGGGCGGAACGCCACGATCGCCGAGATCGCCTTCCGCTGCGGGTTCCTCGATCCGGGCTATTTCGCGCGCCAGTTCCGCAAGCGGTTCGGCGTCTCGCCGCGCGACTGGCGAACCGAACATTGATCGTGCGGATTCGTCGCATGATCGTTGCGCGCGAATCCTACTCGATCCTGCCACCCTCGCCCTAAGCTCCGGCCCGGAGCGCCAAAAGGCGCCGGACGAGGCGAGAGGATCGATGGGAGACAAGATCAGGAGCTTCCCGCTGCCAAGTTCGGTCGCGGTGATGCCGGGGACCGAAGCCGCGCAGGCGGCCTATCCCTATTACACCCAGTTCGCGCCCGAGGACGATGCGCGCTTCTGGTTCTACAATTCGATGCACTTCCCCGAGCCGATGCACCATTTCGACATGGTGACGGCGGAGGCCGCTTATTGCGCATTGGGGGCATTCAACACCCGCGTCCACATCTTGCCGACGACCAAGGGTATCGACCACCGCATCATCAACGGCCGAGTTTATATCGGCGGCGTCGCGGTGACCGATCCCGCCGAGATCGCCGAACGCGTCGCGCTCTTCCAGCAGCGAGCTTTCTATTATTACGAGCATTGGGAACGCCTCTACGACCAATGGAAGGTCAAGATGAAGGCGCTGATCGCCGAGGCGAACGGCCTGCCTAAAGTCGAGCTGCCCGATATCGAGCCGATCGAGACGACGCACAGCGGCAAGGGCATCGCGGCGAACCATGCGCTGCTCGATACCTATCGCAAGCAGCTCGATGGCTATTACCGGATGTGGCACTACCATTTCGAGTTCCTGCTGCTCGGCTATGGCGCCTATCTGACCTTCTTCGACTTCTGCAAGCGCGCCTTCCCGGAGGTTTCCGACCAGACGATCAGCCGCATGGTCGCCGGCATGGAAGCGGAGATCTTTCGCCCCGACGAGGAGGTGCGGCGGCTCGCGCGGCGCGCGGTCGAGCTCGGCGTCGACGGGGTGTTCGAGGAAGGGATGAATGTCGAGCAGGTGTTCGAGCGCCTCGACGCGCTGGGCAATAGCGGGGCAGCGTGGCGGGACGAGCTCGAGGCGAGCCGCAACCCGTGGTTCAACGTCAACGTCGGCGACGGCTTCTATCATTATCACCGGTCGTGGAACGACGATCTGTCGATGCCTTTCTCGGCGCTCCCGGGCTATATCGCCAAATTGCACGCCGGCGAGCCGATCGATCGCCCGGTCGCGCAATTGATCCGCGAGCGCGACCAGTTAGTGGCGGATTATCGTGACCTGCTCGACAGCGACGCCGACCGCGCGACCTACGACCAACTGATCACGCTGGCGCATCGCGTCTTCCCCTATGTCGAGGGGCATAAATTCTATTGCGAGCATTGGTACACCAACCTGTTCTTCAACAAGATCAGGGAGTTCGGTGCGCTGCTCGCGGAGCATGGCTTCTTCGCCGAGGAAGCCGACGTCTTCCACCTGACGCATTATGAACTCGAAAGCGCAATCGTCGACCTGTCGCTCGCCTGGTCGAGCGGATCGCAGCCGTTGGGCCCCCGGCGCTGGCCGGCGATCGTCGCGGAGCGCAAGGCGGCGATCGCGATCTGGGCGCGGCATCGCGTGCCCCCGGCGCTGGGGGCCGTGCCCGAGGTGATCGACGACCCCGCGATCGTGATGCTGTGGGGCATCACGCGCGAGAATCTCGACAGCTGGCTGAACGAAGATGGGGACGACAAGGGCAAGGAGCTGAAGGGCTTCGCTGCGTCCTCGGGCGTGGTCGAGGGGCCGGCGCGCGTCGTTACCTCGGCGGCGGAGATCGGCACGCTCCGGCAGGGTGAAATCCTGGTCTGCCAGGTGACCAACCCGAGCTGGGCGCCGATCTTCCAGAAGATCGCCGCCGCGGTCTCCGACATCGGCGGGTCGATGAGCCATATGGCGATCGTCGCGCGCGAATACGGCCTGCCCGCGGTGGTCGGAACGGGGTCGGCGACGCAGCGCATCCGCACCGGGCAGCGCCTTCGTGTCGATGGCGGGCGCGGCATCGTGACGATCCTTGACGAGGAAAAGGCGGCCGAACATGCCTGACGCCATCGCCTGGTTTGCCGATATCGGGATCGACGATCGCCCGATCGCGGGCGGCAAGGGTGCGAGCCTGGGCGAACTGACGCGCGCCGGGATCGCGGTGCCGCCGGGCTTCGTCGTCACGACGCGCGCCTTCGACCAGTTCCTGGCCGCGCTGGAGGCGAGGGCGCCGATCCGCGCCAGGATCGAGGCATGCGATCCGGACGACCTGGCCGCGGTCACCGCCTTGTCGCGCGAACTGCGCCGCCGGGTCGAGGAAGAGGCAATGCCCGCCGAAGTCGAGGACGCGCTCCTCGCCGCGCACCGTACCCTGTCGGGCGACGCTCGGACGCCGGTCGCGGTGCGATCGTCGGCGACGACCGAGGATGCCGCCGATGCGAGCTTCGCCGGGCTGCAGGACACCTTCCTGTGGGTGATCGACGCCGCCGATCTGGTCGCCCGCGTGCGCGAGTGCTGGGGCAGCCTCTATTCGGTCGAGAGCATCACCTATCGCCGCCGCCAATCCTTCCCCGAAGCCGGGGTGGCGATGGCGGCGGTCGTGCAGCAGATGGTCGATGCGCGCGCCGCGGGCGTGATGTTCACGCGCAGCCCGACCACCGGGGACAAGTCGGTGGTGACGATCGAGGGCGCCTGGGGACTGGGATCGGCGGTGGTGTCGGGCGAGGTGACGCCCGATCATTGGGTGCTCGGCAAGATCACCGGCGAAATCTCGGTGCGCGAGATATCCGACAAACATGTCGAGCATTGCCCGCTCGCAGGGGGAGGGGTCGAGGAGCGCCCGGTGCCTGATGATCGCCGCCATGCGCCGTGCCTCGACGATGCCGCGCTCCAGGCGCTGCGCGATGTCGGACGCCAGGTCGAGCGCCACTACGGCGCGGCGCAGGATATCGAATGGGCGGTGGATCGCGACGGCGCGGTGCTGTTGCTCCAGAGCCGCCCGGAAACGATCTGGTCGACCAGGGCGGCGGCACCGGTCGCCGAGCTGCTGGCCAATCCGCTCGGCCACGTGATGGGCGTGTTCGGAGGACGGCGATGAGTTTGACCGCCGCCGATGTCGATCGGATCATCGCTTTGCTCGACGGCTCGCGTTTCGACCGGCTGAGCCTGGAGATGGACGGGCTCAAGCTCGATCTGGTGCGCAACGGCAACGGTGGGGCGGCCGTGGCGAGACCGGTGCCGGCGTCAACGCCTCCTGTCGCCGCCCCCGCCAAACCCGTCCAACCTCCGCCGATGCCGGAAGCGGTGCGCGAGGCCGGGCTGGTCGAAGTGAAGTCTCCGTTGCTCGGTATTTATTACCGCGCTCCACGTCCCGGCGAGGAGCCGTTCGTCGAGGTCGGCGCGCGGGTCGAGCCCGATACGATCGTCGGCATCATCGAAGTGATGAAGCTGATGAACACCGCGCGCGCCGGCGTCAGCGGCGAAATCGTCGAGATCCTGGCGCGCAACGGCGAACTGGTCGAGCATGGCGAAACGCTGCTGCTCGTCCGGCCGGATCGCTGAGCGATGGCGATCCGGCGAATATTCGTCGCCAATCGCGGCGAGATCGCGGTCCGCATCCTGCGCACTTGCCGCACGCTCGGCATCGAGACGGTGCTCGGCGTGTCCGAAGCCGATCGCGAGTCGCTCGGCGCGCGGATGGCGGATCGCGTCCTCTGTCTCGGCCCGGCGCAGCCGGCGCAGAGCTATTTGCGCGTCGACACCGTGGTGCAGGCGGCTCTGGGATCGGAGTGCGACGCGATCCATCCCGGTTACGGTTTCTTATCTGAACGTGCCGATTTGGCTAGATTATGCGAGGCCGAGGGCGTGATCTTCATCGGCCCGACCGCGGATCAGATCGAGGCTGTCGGCGACAAATTGCGCGCCCGCGCCGCCGCCGAGGCCGCCGGGGTTCCGGTCATTCCCGGCGGCTCGGCCGGATCGCCGGAGGACGCGCGTCTGCTTGCCGACACCATCGGCATGCCTTTGCTGGTCAAGGCGGCGGGCGGGGGTGGGGGGCGCGGCATGAAGCTGGTCGAACAGGCCGAGGAGCTTGCCGCGACGATGGACATGGCGAGCGCCGAGGCCGAAGCGGCGTTCGGCGACGCGCGCGTCTATCTCGAGCGCTATGTCCGGTCGGGGCGGCATATCGAAGTGCAGGTGCTGGGTGACGGCGAGGGCCGCGTGATCCACCTCGGCGAGCGCGATTGCTCGGTCCAGCGCCGCTACCAGAAACTGGTCGAGGAAACCCCCGCGCCGCATCTTCCGCCTGCGACGCGCGCGGCGATGCACGAAGCGGCGGTGCGCTTCGCCGCGCGGCTATCCTATCGCGGCGCGGGAACGGTCGAATTCCTCTACGACGTCCCGCGCGACGCCTTCTACTTCCTCGAGATGAACGCGCGCATCCAGGTCGAGCATCCGGTGACCGAAAAGGTGACCGGGATCGACCTGGTTGCCGAACAGATCGCGATCGCCGACGGGCGCGGGCTCGGCGTTCCCCAGGCGGATGTCATGTGCGATGGCGCGGCGATCGAATGCCGCATCAATGCCGAAGACCCCGACCGGGACTTCGCGCCGTCGCCCGGGACGGTGTCCGAGGCGCATTGGCCGCAAGGCGAGGGCATCCGCGTCGACACGCATGTCGTCGACGGCGCGCGTATCCCGCCTTTCTACGATTCGATGATCGCCAAGGTGATCGCGCATGGCGCCGATCGCGCAGCCGCGCTTACCCGGCTGCGCACCGCGTTGACGGAGGTCCGGATTGCGGGGGTCACGACCAATCTCGCCTTCCAGCAAGCGGTGCTGGCCGATCCGGACTTCGCGGCAGGGGGAGTCGATACCGGCTTCCTCGCCCGCTTCCTCGACCGCGCGAAGGCGGCCGCCTGATGGCCGCGATCCGCCTCGTCGAGACCTCGCTGCGCGACGGCAACCAATGTCTGTGGGGCGCGCTTGGTATCGATACCGCGCGCACGCTCGCGATCGCGCCGGTGATGGAGCGCGCCGGCTATGCGGCGATCGACTTCACCACCTCGACCCATATGGGCGTCGCGGTGCGCTACAAGCAGCAGGATCCATGGGAGCGCATCCGGCTGATGGCGGCGGCTTGCCCGACCACGCCGCTGCAATTCCTGTCGACCGGTTTCCGCTTCATCTCGTGGGAGACCGCGAGTCCCGACTTCATGGCGCTCGCCTTCGCCACGCTGGCGCGTAACGGCATCCGCCGCTTCGCGCTCGCGGATCCGATGAACGACGCTGCCGCCAATGTCGAGGCGGCGCGCTTGGTCAAGCAGGGCGGCGGCGAACAGGTGATCGGGGCGTTGGTCTTCACCTTGAGCCCGATCCACGACGACGCGCATTATGCAGCGGCGGCCAGGACGATGGCGGCGAGCCCCGACATCGATGCGCTCTACATCAAGGATCCTGGCGGCCTGCTCACCACCGAGCGTGCACGTACCCTGATTCCCGCGATCATGGCGGGGATCGCCGGCAAGCCGCTCGAACTCCACGCGCATTGCACCATCGGCCTGGCCGATCGCACCTATGTCGACAGCGCCGGGCTCGGCGTATCGGCACTGCAATGCGCGAGCGGCGGCGCGGCGGACGGGACGTCCAACCCGCCGATCGAACGCACTATTCGCAATTTGCGCGAAGCGGGGCACGACGTCGCGATCGACGACGAGGCGGTGGCCGAGGTCGCGCGCTATTTCGCTGAGCTCGCTGCGGCCGACGGGCTGCCGACCGGCGCGCCGATGGCCTATGATGCCGGCTATGTCCGCCACCAATTGCCCGGCGGGATGGTCGGCACGATGCGCCGGCACCTTGCCGATCATCGAGTGCCGCATCTCGAAGGCGCAGTGATCGAGGAGCTTGGCCGGGTCCGCGAAGAGCTCGGTTGGCCGATCGTGATGACGCCGTTCGCGCAGATGCTGCAGACCCAGGCGGTGATGAACGTCACCGGCGCCGAACGCTATGCGACCATTCCCGACGAAGTGATCCGTTACGCGATCGGCCGGTTCGGACGCCCCAATCGCCCGATCGATCCGCAAGTGATGGACCGCATCCTGTCCTCGCCACGCGCACGAGAATTGGAAGCGGAGCCGGTCATGGCGCCGCTGCCGGACCTTCGTCGCAAGCTTGGCGCACATGTGTCCGACGAGGAATTCCTGCTCCGCGCGACGATGCCCGCGGCGATGGTCGATGCGATGCAGGCCGCGGGTCCCGCGCCGCGCGACTATGACCCGGCGGTGCGGCCGGTGATGGCACTGGTCGAACAATTGCTGGCGCGGGCCGACCTGACGCGAGTCACGGTCGAGCGGCCCGGCTTCCGGCTCGAACTTGAGGCGGCCGATGACTGAGGCGTTACCCGCGCCCGCCGGCGTGATGTTCGACCTCGACGGCACATTGATCCTGAGCGACCGCGCACTGGGCGGCTATCAGGTGCTACCGGGCGCGGTCGACCTACTCGCCGAGCTCGACCGGCGTGACATGCCGTTCGTCGCGCTGACCAATGGCAGCGCTTATCCCGCGGCCGAACAGGCGCCGCGATTACGCGCGCTCGGGCTGCCGATCGCCGATGACCGGCTGTTCACGCCAAACAGTGTCGCCGCCGGCCTATTCAATGCGCGCGGGCTGAAGCGGGTCATGGTGCTGGGCACGGACGGCGTCGTGGCCGCCCTCGAGGCCGAAGGCATCGCCACCTGCGCGCCCGGCGATACAAAGGCCGATGCGGTCTATATTGCTTGGCACCCGCATTGCACCATGGACCATATCCACGCCGCCGCCGCCGCGGTGCTCGACGGCGCCGCGCTCTACAGCGCGTCCGATGTTCCCTTCTTCGCCAGCAAATCGGGCCGCGCGTTCGGCTATAGTTGCGCGATCGGCGGCGCGGTTGCGCGCGTGACTGGCGTCGAACCTGAGGTGACGGGCAAGCCGTCGCAGGCCGCCTTGCGCTTCGTCGCCGCCAGGCTTGGCGTGCCGGTCGATCGGGTGGCGGTGGTCGGCGACGACCCCAAGGTGGAAACCGTCATGGCGCGCGCCGGCGGCGCCATCGGCATCGGCGTCACGACCGGCACGACCAACGCGGCCGAATGGGCCGCGGCGCCCGAGGCGCAGCGCGCGCATTTGGTGGTCGACGGCGTCGGCGACCTCGCGCGATTGCTGTTTGAGTCGGGCCGCACCGATTTGTGACGCCGATCGGTTTGACGGCGAGCAGGAAGGCATCCGCAACCGCATGAAGCAGACCTATATCGACAATATCCATGGCGAATCGACGCCGATATTTTCGGCCGGCTGATCGTCGACTACAAGCAGGATGAGCAAAAGATCGTTCGGGAGCTCGAACTGCGCATGGACGTCGATCACGGTCATCTGGACGAAGGGATTCGACTGATCGGCGTCGCCAAAGACGCCGGGCGGATGTTCCAGAAGGCTGACCGGGAAGCCTGCAAACGGATCCTTACCCTTCTACTTTCGAACTGCACTTATGCTGACGAACCGGTTTCAGCAACCTACCGTAAGCCGTTCAATATAATAGTAGAAAGCTTGCCCAGCGAGGCGCTCGCGAGGGAGGATTCAGGCGCGAGAGCGCCCAAATCGCGGAAATGGCTCCCTGAGTAGGATTCGAACCTACGGCCGCTCGATTAACAGTCGAGAGCTCTACCGCTGAGCTATCAGGGAACGTCACCGGAGCGCGCGTCTATACCGTCGCTCATTAACGATGCAACCCCTGATTTCCCGTTAATCCTCAGGCGGCGAACTGCTCCATCGTGATGCGGTCGTCGAGCGCATGTTCGGGGTCGAACAGCAGGGTCAGCTCGCGCGCCCGGTCGATCGCGATGTCGACCTGCGCGACATCGCGCACCTCATGCTGGTCGGCGACCGCCGATACCGGCCGCTTCGCCGCTTCGAGCACCTTGAGCGTGATCCGCGCCTTTTCGGGGAGGATCGCGCCGCGCCAGCGGCGGGGACGGAAGGCGGAGATCGGTGTCAGGGCGATCATCGCCGAGCCGAGCGGGAGGATGGGGCCGTTGGCCGACAGATTATAGGCGGTCGACCCCGCCGGCGTCGCGGCCAGGATGCCGTCGCACGCCAGTTCCGGGATCACGACGCGGTCGTTGACGGTGACTTCCAATTTGGCGGTCTGGCGCGTTTCGCGCAGCAGCGAGACTTCGTTGATCGCCGGGTGCACGAACGTCTCGCCCGCGATCGTCCGGGCCGTCATCTGGAGTGGCGTGACCTTGAACGGGCGCGTGCGTTCGAGCCGCGCGTCGAGTCCGTCGCGCCGCCAGTCGTTCATCAGGAAACCGACCGTGCCCAGGTTCATGCCGAATACGGGCACCGGGCCACCGCGGCGATCGAGCATCGCGTGCAGGGTCTGGAGCATGAAGCCGTCACCGCCCAGCGCGACGATGAGATCGGCCTGTTCGACCGGCACCCATTCGTACGAATCGCGCAGCTCACGCTCGGCGGCCTGGGCTGGTGGGGTCGGCGACGCGACCAAAGCGCGTTTCATCCGCCGGTCACGCTCATATGCCGCCCGACCGCGGGCGCGGCGCCGGCGGCGATGCGGAAATCGTGGCGCGCGGGCTTGATCGCCAGCGCCTCGTCGATCGCGGCATCGAGCCCGGTCATCCCGTCCGTGCGCAATGCCGCCTTCAGATCCACCTGATCGTCATGGCCGAGACAGGCATAGAGACGCCCCTCGGTAGTCAGCCGGACGCGGTTGCAGCCGTCGCAGAAATTGGCGGTGAGGGGGGAGATCAGCCCCAACCGGGTGAGACTCGCGCCGACGCGCCAATAGCGTGCCGGGCCACCGGTCGATCGCGGGTCGCGGATCAGGTCGAACCGCCGCGACAGATCGTCGAACACGGCGGTCAGCGGCACGAACCGGTCGGCGCGATCCTCGTCGATCGTTCCCAGCGGCATGGTTTCGATCAGACTGAGGTCGTGGCCCTGCTCGACACACCAGGCGAGCATCGCCGGAATTTCGTCCTGATTGAGATCCTTGAGCGCGACCATGTTGATCTTGATCGCGATTCCCGCATCTTTGGCGACGGCAATGCCCTCGATCACGCGCGACAGATCGCCGTGGCGCGTGATGTGACGAAAGCGATCGGGATCGAGGCTGTCGAGGCTGACATTGATACGCCGGATGCCGGCAGCTCGCAGGTCGCCGGCATGGTCGGCCAGCCGCGTGCCATTGGTCGTCAGTGTCAGTTCGTCGAGGCCCTGGCCGACTTGCCGTCCCAACCGCCGGGCGAGATCGATCGCGCCACGGCGCACGAGGGGCTCGCCGCCGGTCAGCCGGATCTTGGTCACGCCGCGCGCGATGAAACGTTCGGCGATGACGGCGATTTCGTCGAGTTCGAGCAACGCCTCGCGCGGGAGGAAACGCATATCCTCGCTCATGCAATACCGGCAGCGCAGGTCGCAGCGATCGGTCACCGACACGCGCAGATAGCTGATCGTGCGGCCATGTCGGTCGATCAGGGCGGGGGCGGTCGCCATCGTGCTTCGACAGCTAGGGCGTCGTATCCCTCGCGGCAACCCCGATTAGCTGCGCGCGTTTCGATTGCGGATTGGCGAAGTCCCGCCGGCATGCGTAGAACCGCGCGCAATGGTCCCCAGCGATCCCCAGGCCGGAAACTCCCTGTTCCTGCTGTCGTTCAGGCAGCGCGGCGAATTGTCGGCGATCGCGGCGGAGGCGGGCTGGCGCGTGGTGGCCGCCCGACGCGGTGACGGCGCGGCGCGGCGCTATCTTGGCAGCGGCGCCGCCTTGGCTGTGCTCGACGCTCGCGGGGCGCTCGGCGAGGGACTCGCTGCCGCCAAGGCGTTCGGTGAGGCGGCGCGTGTCCGCGGCGGTGCATTGCTCGTGCTGGTGTCGCGCGACGATGTCGCCGCGTTGGGCGATTTCCACGCCGCCGGGGCGACGCATTTCCTGGCCAGCCCGTTCACCGAGCTCGAATTCGCCCAGGCGCTGCGGTTCGCCTGGCGCTTCGTCGAACGGATTGCCGGCGATTGGGATCGCGGCCGCGCGGTCGACCTGCTCGGCTGGCGCTATAATCGCCGCACGCGCCGCGTGCGCTTAACGCCCGCTTTGGGCAAACGGCTCGATCTCGGTGAAGAGGTCTCGCTCGATACGGCGCTTCGCGCGCTGGCGCCCGACGATCGCGCGGCGGCGGCAGCGGCGGTCCGCCGTGTCGGCCGTGGCGGGGCGACCGCATTTGCGCACGATCATCCAGAGGTCGGGCGGCTGGTCCATCATGTCCAGGCGACGACGGGCGACCCCTGGGTCCACGGATTGATCGAGGAACTCGGCACCGCGCCCGACGCGGCGGCGGAAACCGAGGAGGCGATCGAAGGCGCGTTCGACGCCGGCGCGGCCCATGCATGGCTCGATCGCCGGCTGCAACGCGGCGAGCGCCCCAGCGCGGTCCTGATCGCGCTCAGCCGTTTCGATCTGGTCAATAGCGGCTATGGCCGCCCGGCCGGCGATGCGCTGATCCGGGCGGCGGTCAGGCGGATCGCCGGAGTCGCCCGTACGACCCTCGGCAAGCGCCAGATTGTCGCGCGGCAAAAAGGTCCCGAATTCCTGGTCGGGCTCGAGGAAGCGGCTGACGCGGAAGCGCTGGCCGGGGCGCTTGCCGAGGCATTGGCGCGACCGTTCGCGATCGACGGCACGTTGGTCGCGGTCGGCGCGCGGCTGGGGGTAGCTGCGGCGCGGGCGGACGAAACGGTCGATGCGCTGTTGCGGCGCGCCAATGACGCGCTGGATGATGCGCGCGCGTCCGACGGCGCGACGATCCGCATCGCCGACGAACCCGCGATCGCCGAGGCTTTGTCGGTCGATCTGCGTCGAGCGATCGAAAGCAACGAGATCGCGGTGCTGTTCCAGCCCCAGGTCGCGATCGCGACGGGCCAGATCGTCGGCGTGGAAGCGCTCGCGCGATGGGAGCATCCGCGCTTCGGCGCGATCGGTGCCGATCAATTGTTCGCCGCCGCCGATCGCGCCGACCTCGGGCTCGCCTTGTCCGACCATATCCAGCGGTTGGCGCTCAGCCGGGCGGCCGCCTGGCCCGAAGCCCTCTCCGGCCAGCGCCTGTCGATCAACCTGACCGCCGCCGATATCGCGCGGCCGGGCTTTGCCGATATTCTACTCGATCGTATCGATGCTTCGGGATTCGCACGGTCGCGGCTGACCGTCGAGATCACCGAAAGTGGGCTGATCGACGACCTTGGCGCCGCATCGTCTTTGCTGACAGAGCTGAGGCAGGCGGGGTGCCGGGTGGCGATCGACGATTTCGGTACCGGCTATTCGAGCCTCGCCTATCTCAAGGCACTGCCGCTCGATTACCTCAAGATCGATCGCAAGCTGGCGCAGGACATTGGCGGCTCGCCGCGCGACCGCATCGTCGTGCGCGGGGTGATCGAAATGGCCCTGTCCCTCGGGTTGTCGGTGATCGCCGAGGGCGTCGAAACCGCCGAACAGCTCGATCTGTTGGCGAAGGAAGGCTGCCAATATTATCAAGGCTTTCTCTGTGCCGAGCCGCTCACCAGCGCGGCGCTCGCCGATCTCGTCGCGGCGTGAGCGACGACCCGCAGGATCTCGGCGGGGTCTGGTATGGTCGCTACGACGCGCTGGGTTATGCCGAAAGCAACAGCTTCGTCGCGCGGCTCGACGACGATGGCGGCGCGATTTCCGGAACGATCACCGAGCCCGATACCAGCGGCGGAACAGGCGTGAGGCGGGCCTTTGTCAGCGGCACCCGAAGCGCATCGGGGCTGCGGTTTGTGAAGCAATATGACGGTGGCGCGCTAGCGCATGCGGTCCGCTATTCGGGCCAGATCAATAGCGACGCGACCGAGATATCAGGTACCTGGATAATCGTGAGCCATCACGGCATCTTCGCGATGCGCCGCGAGAAATTCGCCGAGATCGACCTCGAACGCGAAGAGGAGATCGAACTTGTCGGCCCTCAGGACGCCCTCTTCAACCGCTGATCGACGATCCGCTCGAATTGCGCGCTGGCACCCTTGGCCAGCATGTCGAGCAATACCAACGCGTCCTCGTCGATCGGGCGGCCGCTGCGCCAATAGGCACCAATCGCCGCAACTGGCCGGCCGACACCGATCGGGGCCATCGCCAGGCCGACGAAGTAGATCGAAAGATAGGCTTCGAGCGGCACGCGGTGATCGACGCGGATGTCGGGAATGACGATCGTCTGGCGCTGCGTCATCGCCATGCCCGCAATGCACGAACCGATCGGAAAGCGCCGCCCAGCCCATAAAGGCGCGATCGAATCCTCTCCGACATAATGGACCCGATCGCGCTCGCGGATCGCCACTGTCACCCCGTCGCTGCCCAGGATGGGGCGTGCGCGCGACCGTAATATCTCCAGTATCTCGGCGAGCGACTGGGCTTTCGTCAGTGCTTCGGTCGCAGCGGTCATGAGCCGCAGGCGTTTGAAACGGACCGTCTTCTCCATCACTCCTACCCCACGCGCGAATCCTGGCGTTACGCTCAGGGAGTAAAGATTAATTCTTTTTGGACCAATTTCTTGTCAGGTCAATCGATCGCGCAAATGCGCGCCGATCCGCATCGCGTTGGCGACGACGGTCAGCGTGGGATTAGGGTGCAGACCCATTACTAATGAGGATCGAGACAGCCATGTCCGGGATGCTGTGGGAGGAGGAGCGCGAAGAACGGGGCTTGTCCCCCGTTCGAGCGTTCCGACGCGCCACAGGGCCCGAACATGGCTGCCGCGAAGCGGTGGGACGAAAAAGGCCGCTGGAGCGGTCGACGCTTGCCAGATAGACACCGCTATCTGGCTGCGGGCCCTTTCTCCCAGCAGCCTTTTTCGTCTCCATCTCGACCTCATTAGTAATGGGTCTGCACCCTCGAGCGATGGGCCTATCCCGCCGCCTTCGCCAGTCCCTTCGACAATTGCAGCGCACCGTTGAGCCGTGCCTGCGGATCGGGCCATTCGCGGGCGATCACCAGCTTGCTGTCGGGGCGCAGCTTGGCCACGCCATTGAGTCGCGCGACATAGGCGAGCAGGCCGTCGATATTGGGCGGCTTGTCGTCGTGGAAGCTGACCAGCGCGCCCTTGGCGCCGACATCGATCTTGGCGACGCAGGCCCTCTTGGCGTTGAGCTTGATCTCGATGAGCTTGATCAGGTTCGCGGTCGGCTCGGGCAGGGGGCCGAAACGATCGATCATCTCGGCGGCGAAGGCCTCGATCCCGTTCTGGTCGTCGAGTTCGTTGAGGCGGCGATATAGGCCCATGCGCAGGTCGAGATCGGGGACGTAATCCTCGGGAATCATGATCGCCGCGTCGACGGTAATCTGCGGGCTGAAATCGCGCGGGCGCTGCGCCAGGCCACCGGCGCGGGCATCGAGGATCGCTTCCTCGAGCATCGATTGGTAGAGTTCGTAGCCGACTTCGCGAATATGCCCCGATTGCTCGTCGCCGAGCAGATTGCCGGCCCCGCGAATGTCGAGATCGTGGCTGGCGAGCTGAAACCCGGCGCCCAAAGTATCGAGATCGGACAGCACCTTGAGCCGCTTGTCGGCGGTTTCGGTGATGATGCGATTGGCCGGCGTCGTCAGATAGGCATAAGCGCGCGTCTTGGCGCGCCCGACCCGGCCGCGCAGCTGATAAAGCTGGGCGAGGCCGAAACGGTCGGCGCGGTGAACGATCATCGTGTTGGCGCTGGGGATGTCGAGCCCGCTTTCGACGATCGTGGTCGAGACCAAAACCTCGAACTTCTTGTCGTAGAAAGCGGACATCCGCTCCTCGACCTCGCCCGCGGCCATCTGACCGTGCGCGACGACATAGCGCACCTCGGGCACATGCTCGCGCAGGAATTCCTCGATCTCCGGCAAGTCCTTGATCCGCGGCGTGACGAAGAAGCTCTGCCCGCCGCGATAATGTTCGCGCAGCAACGCCTCGCGCAGCACCACCGGATCCCAGGGCATGACATAGGTGCGGACCGCGAGGCGATCGACCGGCGGCGTCTGGATCACCGACAATTCGCGCAAGCCCGACATCGCCATTTGCAAGGTGCGTGGGATCGGTGTGGCGGTCAGCGTCAGGACATGGACGTCGGTCTTGAGCGCCTTCAGCCGTTCCTTATGAGTGACGCCGAAGCGCTGCTCCTCATCGACGACGACGAGACCGAGCCGTTTGAACTCGATGCCCTTGGCCAGGATCGCGTGGGTGCCGATGACGACGTCGATCGTGCCGTCGGTCAGCCCTTCCTTGACCGCCTTGGCTTCGTTGGCCCCGACCAGCCGCGAGAGGCGGCCAACCTTGATCGGGAAGCCTTCGAACCGCGCGACGAAATTGTTGTAATGCTGGCGGGCGAGGAGAGTGGTCGGGCAGACGACGGCGACCTGCATCCCGCCCATCGCCGCAACGAACGCGGCGCGCAGCGCGACCTCGGTCTTGCCGAAGCCGACATCGCCGACGATCAACCGGTCCATCGGCTTGCCCGATGCGAGATCGTCGAGCGATTCGGCGATCGCGCGATCCTGGTCGTCGGTTTCCTGATAGGGAAAGCGGTCGACGAACGCCGGATAGCCCGACGAATCGGGCTCGGCGACATCGGCCTGGCGCAAGGCGCGCAGGGCGGCGGTCGCGATCAGCTCACCGGCGATCTCGCGGATACGCTCCTTCATCCGCGACTTGCGGCGCTGCCACGCCTCGCCGCCGAGGCGGTCGAGCGTGCCGCCTTCGTCGCCGCCATAGCGGCTCAGGACTTCGAGATTCTCGACCGGAACGTAGAGCTTGTCGCCGCCCGCATAAGTCAGCGCGACGCAATCGTGCGGCGCCTTCTGCACCGGGATCTGGGTCAGGCCTTCATACCGACCGATGCCGTGGTCGGCATGGACGACCAGGTCGCCCGGCGTGAGCGTCGCCAGTTCGGCGAGGAAGGCGTCGGCCGATTTCTTGCGGCGATTGCGACGGACCAGGCGGTCGCCGAGCATGTCCTGCTCGGTGAGCAAGGCGATGTCGGGCGCGGTGAAACCGTGATCGAGCGGCAGGATCGTGAGCGCGACACCGTGGTCCGCGGCGCCCTGCGCCTCCTGCCAGGTGTCGACGAGTTTCAGCCCGGTCAGCTCGTGGTCCTTGAGCAACCCGGCGAGGCGTTCGCGCGACCCCGCGGAATAGCTGGCCAGGATCGGTTTCTTGCCGTCTTTCCGTAGCTTGCCGAGATGCTCTACGACCGCTTCGTAGATGTTGACGCCGCTCGCACGTTCGGGCGCGAAGTCGCGCGGACCGTCGACCTCGAAATCGAGGACGGTGTCGCTCGCCGGCTCGTGGAACGGCGTGGCCAGGTGGACCTTGGCCTGATCGAGCCGCGTCGCCCATTCTTCGGGCAGGAGATAGAGTGCGTTGGGCGCGAGCGGACGGTAGCTGCCGGGATCGCTCGACTGCGCTCTCAGGCGGTTGGCGTGATAGTCGGATACGGCCTCGAACCGCTGTTCGGCCGCCGCGGTGACGCCCGATTCGCGGATCACCAGCGCGTCATCGCCGAGATGATCGAACAACGTCTCCAGCCGGTCCTCGAACATCGGCAGCCAATGTTCCATGCCGGCCAGCCGGCGGCCGTCGCTGATCGCCTGATATAGCGGGTCGCCGGTCGCGGTGGCGCCGAACTTCTCGCGATAGCGCGTGCGGAAGCGCTTGACCGATTCCTCGTCGAGCAGGGCTTCCGATGCCGGCAACAGGGTGAAGCCGTCGACTCGCCCCGTCGTGCGCTGATCGGCGGCATCGAAGGTGCGGACGCTCTCGATCTCGTCGCCGAAGAAGTCGAGGCGCAGTGCCTGCTCCTCGCCGCTCGGGAACAAGTCGACCAATCCGCCGCGCACCGCGAACTCGCCCTGATCATGGACCGTGTCGGTGCGCACATAGCCATTGGCCGACAGCAACACGGCCAATTTGTCGCGGCCGATCCGCTCGCCCGGCGCGAGGCGCGCGACGAGCTGGCGGATTCGGAACGGCGTCAGCGTGCGCTGAGTCGCGGCATTGGCGGTGGTGACGACCAGCTGCGGCTTCTTTGGCGCCTGTTGCAGGCGATGGAGGGCGGCGAGGCGTTCGGCCATGACGCGCAGGGTCGGGCTGGCGCGGTCATAGGGCAGACAATCCCAGGCCGGGTAGGTGACGATCTCGATCTCGGGCGCGAAATACCCTGCGGTCGCCGCCACCGCGCGCATCTCCGCCTCGTCGGGCGCGATCAGCACCACGCGGCCCGGCGCCTGCGCCCGGGCGAGGTCGGCGAGCAGCACGGGCAGGAACCCCGCCGGGACGCCGGCAAGGGTTAGAGGTGCTTTCGCGGAGAGGATTTTGCGCGGGTCGGTCATTGGTTTCCTCGATCGTCATGCCGGGCTTGTCCCGGCATCCAACGCGCAACAACGGCTGGATTCCGTTGTGGAGGGTTGGACCCCGGAATAAGCCCGGGGTGACGATGTGTTTTGTTACTTCTGTATCGGCACGAAATTCAGCTGCTTCATCGTGTCGATCATCGGGCCTTGCCATTGCGTCGGCACATCCTGCGTCCCGATCGCCCAGGCCATGATGTCGACATCTTGTTCCTCGAGGAACGCTTCGAACCAGTCGATCTCGGCATCGTTCCACGTCGCGCCGTGCGCGTCGAAGAATCCGCCGATCATCAGATCGGCTTCCTTGGTGCCGCGGTGCCAGGCGCGAAAGCGCAGGCGCTTGAGGCGAATCTCGCGGTCCATCGGTCTCCAACGACAATTGGCCGGCAGCGCTTTGACGCGCAGTCGGCTGGGGCTAGGGAGAGCGAGATAGCTATGCGCCCCGATATCCTCAACCCGCTCTTTGCCGAAGTGACCGCGCTCAAGGGCGTGGGACCGGCGCTCGCCAAGCCGCTCGACCGGCTGGGGCTGCATCGTGTGGTCGATGTCGCGTTCCATCTGCCGACCGGGTTCATCGACCGCGTGCCGCGCGACGAACTCGACATGGCCGATGCCGGGCGGACGATCGCGATCACCGTGACGCCGGTCGATTACCGCATCAGCAGCAGTCCGCGCGGGCCGACGCGCGTCCACGCCACAGATGCCAAGGGCAATTATGTCAGCCTAATCTATTTTGGCGGCTCATCGGGCTGGGTGAAGAAGCTGCTGCCACTCGGTGAGGCCAAGCGCATTTCAGGCAAGCTCGAAATGTATGGGCAGGAATTGCAGATCGTCCATCCCGACCTGGCCGATCCTGGCGAGGGGTTTCGCGAGCGCGAGGCGATCTATCCGCTGTCCGAAGGGCTGACCTCGCGCCGGCTGGGGCAGATGGCGCATCAGGCGATCGAGCGCGCGCCCGATCTGCCCGAATGGATCGAGCCTGGGGTCAAGACGCAACATCAATGGCCCGATTGGCGCGATGCGCTCGCCCGCGCGCATGCCGATCCCGCCGATCACAAGGCGCGCGAGCGGCTCGCCTATGACGAATTGTTCGCCAACCAGCTCGCTTTCATGCTGGTGCGGCAATCGTCCCGCGCCCGGCGGGGCCGCGCGCTCAATGGCGACGGGCGGCTGCGCGCCATGCTCGACCTGCCTTACGCGCCGACCAACGCCCAGGCGCGGACGATCCGCGAGATCGAGGGCGATCTCGCGCAATCGGCGCCGATGCTGCGGCTGCTCCAGGGCGATGTCGGCTCGGGTAAGACCCTGGTCGCGACGATGGCGCTGCTGATGGCGGTCGAGGCCGGCGCGCAGGGGGCTTTCCTCGCGCCGACCGAGATCCTGGCGCGGCAGCATTATGACACGCTGCAGCGCATGCTCGCCGGGCTGCCGGTCAATGTCGCGGTGCTGACCGGCCGCGACAAGGGCAGGGTGCGCGAATCGACCTTGATGGGATTGGCCGATGGCTCGATCCACATTCTGGTCGGAACGCATGCGATCTTCCAGGAAGCGGTGACCTATCGCGATCTGGGTCTCGTGGTGGTCGACGAGCAGCATCGCTTCGGGGTGGCGCAGCGCCTGCTGCTGCAGGAAAAGGGGGCCGCGCCGCATCTGCTGGCGATGACCGCGACGCCGATCCCGCGTACGCTGACCCTGGCGCAATATGGCGAGATGGACGTCAGCCGGCTCGACGAGATGCCGCCTGGGCGCCAGCCGATCGAGACGCGCGTGATGTCGGAGGACCGGCTGGGCGAGATCGTTGAGGCGCTCGGGCGCCACCTCGATAGCGGCGGACAGGCGTATTGGGTGTGCCCGTTGGTCGAGGAGAGCGAAAAATCGGATCTTGCCGCCGCCGAAGCGCGGGCGGGATCGCTCCAGGCGCGGTTCGGGGATCGTGTCGGACTGATCCATGGCCGCATGAAACCTGCCGAGAAGGATGCGGTGATGGCACGCTTCGCCAGCGGCGATCTCGGCGTGCTGGTCGCGACCACGGTGATCGAGGTCGGGGTCGACGTGCCCAATGCCACGCTGATCGTGGTTGAGCATGCCGATCGGTTCGGCCTTGCCCAGTTGCACCAGTTGCGCGGACGTGTGGGACGGGGGACGGGGCGCTCGATCTGCTTGTTGATCCGCGGCAATGGCTTAAGCGAAACCTCGCGCGCGCGCCTGGCGCTGATGCGCGAGACCAATGACGGCTTCCGTATCGCCGAGGAAGATTTGCGGTTGCGCGGGGCTGGCGAGATGCTCGGCACGCGGCAATCGGGCGAACAGGGCTATCGGCTGGCGACGCCCGAGCATTTTGCCTCGCTCCAACAGACTGCGCATGACGACGCCCGGCTGATGATCGATCGCGACGGCGGGCTCGACGGACCGCGCGGTCAGGCGGCGCGGATCGCGCTGTACCTGTTCGAGCGCGATGCAGGGGTGCAGTTGCTACGATCCGGTTGAGGCGATACGGCGCCCCTCATGCCGATTGCCGCTATCTTGCTCGTTTTGCTTGCCGGTGTTGGCCTCGCTGTGCAGGCGCCTACCAACGCGGCCTTGGCCAGGACATCGGGATCGGTCCTGCTGGCGGCGCTGGTTTCCTTCATTGTTGGATCGATCGTGCTCGCTTTGGCTTGGGCGGCTATCGACCGAACCTCGCTGCCGCGCTCCGCGGCGCGCCGGTCTGGGCATGGGTCGGCGGACTTTACGGCGCGTGCTTCGTCGCGGCGATGGCCTTTGCGGCACCGCGCCTTGGGTTGGCAACGACGCTGACGGTCGCCATAGCGACGCAGCTCGCCACCGCGCTGGTGCTGGATCATTTCGGCCTGCTGGGGCTGAAGGTGGCGCCGATATCGCTCTGGAAGGTCGCCGGGGTCGTGCTCGTCCTGGCCGGCGTCGTGTTGGTTCGGCGTGGCTAGCGAACGTTCTTGAGCAACGCCGCGAGCAATTCGTAATATTCGGCCATGCCGATCGGCCGGTCGAGCTCGCAGCCGATCCGTCCACCGAGCGACCAGCGCACCTCGGCGACGATCACGCCGACCACGGGGAGAGTGATGTGCAGCCGTTCGCCGATCGGGCGGTCGCTATCGACGCGCGCCATCAGCCCCTGGGCTGACATGTTGACCACCAGCAGCGATACCGGCCGGGCATCCGTACCGAAAGCGCGCGCACGGTAATGAACCTCATCCCGTGGAGCATCGCGTTGATCGCTATAGGCCAGTGCCGCGCCCATCGAGTCCTTTCCCGTTCGCCACAATGAGTAACGACCAGCCCATGAAAAGCTTGAAAATGAACGTGTTTAACGCGCGTTAGCGATGTTTCGGAGCATCGCGCGGAAAAAGTGGCCGCCGGTGTTCCGCGACAGCGATGCGACCACATTCACGCTGGCGTGAGCAGTCCGTGATGCTTCTTGCCCGCCGATACGCGTACCGGATTTCCTGACATCACGATGGTGAGCGCTTCATCTACCACTTTTTCGTTGTCGACTCGTGCGCCGCCGCCAGCGATCAACCGTCGCGCCTCGCCCTTCGACGCGCAGAAGCCGAGCCCGATCAGCGCATCGACAATCCCAACTGAGCCCGACACCGCCAGCGTCGGCAGGTCGGCGCCGGCCGACCCTTCCTCGAACGTCTTGCGGGCCGTCTCGGCGGCCAGATTTGCTGCCTCCTTGCCACGGCACAAGGCGGTCGCCTCGTTGGCGAGCACGATCTTGGCCTGATTGATCTCCGCACCCTCGAGCGATTCGAGCCGCGCGATCTCGTCGAGCGGCAAATCGGTGAACAGGCGCAGGAAACGACCGACGTCGCGGTCGTCGACGTTTCGCCAATATTGCCAATAATCGTAAGCCGGCAGTGCATCGTCATTGAGCCACACCGCGCCCGCTGCGGTCTTGCCCATCTTCGAGCCGTCGGCGTTGGTGATCAGCGGGGTGGTCAGCCCGAATACCTCGGTCCCGTCGACGCGGCGCGACAGCTCGATGCCGTTGACGATATTGCCCCACTGGTCCGAGCCGCCCATTTGCAGCCGGCATGCCGAACGGCGCGACAATTCCAGGAAATCATAGGCCTGGAGGATCATGTAGTTGAATTCGAGGAAAGTCAGCGGCTGCTCACGGTCAAGCCGCAGCTTGACCGAGTCGAACGCCAGCATGCGATTGATCGTGAAATGCCGCCCGATGTCGCGCAGGAACGGGATATATTCCAGCGCGTCGAGCCAGTCGGCATTGTTGACCATCACCGCGTCGGTCGGGCCGTTGCCGAAGGTCAGGAAGCGTTCGAACACGCGGCGGATCGACGCGATATTGGCGCCGATCGCGGCATCGTCGAGCAGACGCCGGCTCTCGTCCTTGCCCGATGGATCGCCGACCTTGGTCGTGCCGCCGCCCATCAGCACGATCGGCTTGTGCCCCGCCTGCTGCAGGCGGCGCAGCATCATGATCTGCACCATCGACCCGATATGCAGCGACGGCGCGGTGGCGTCGAAGCCGATATAGCCAGGCACGACCTGCTTCGAGGCGAGCGAATCGAGCGCGCCCGCGTCGGTCACCTGGTGGATATAGCCGCGTTCGTCGAGCAGGCGGAGCAGGTCGGATCTGTAGTCGGTCATGATGGCGGCGCGGGTAGCACCGCCACTAGCGACTCGGCAACTTCGACAGAGGGTCAACCGCCGTGCGGCCCTGCCGTAGCTCGAAATGGACTTCCGGCCGGTCGGCGAACCCCGTGTCACCCGACAAAGCAATCGTCTGCCCGCGCTTCACCGCCTGGCCGCGAGTCACCACGATGCGGCTGGCATGGCCATAGACGCTGGTCCAGCCATTGCCGTGGCGGACCATGACCAATCCGCCCAGTCCGGCGATGCTGTCGGTGGTATAGATCACCACGCCGTCGGCCGCGGCCCTGATCGGCGTCCCCAGCGGCACCGCGATCTTGATGCCGTCATTGCGCTCCCCGCTCGCGCCGCCGCCGAACCGCTTGACGACGCGGCCACTCGCGACCGGCCAGAGGAACGGGCCGCTGAGCGGTGAGGGCGCTCCCACCGCGGCGGTCGAGGGCAGCGCCCTGGTCACCGAGGACGCCGGTCGAACGGGTCGGACATTGTCGGGAATGGCGGGCTCGCCGCCGCCGGTAGCGATGTCGCCCAGGTCGATCTTGAACGCCGCTGCGCGCTCGGCGAGCGTCTGGGGTGGTCGTATGCCGCCGGGGATCAGGATACGACGCCCCGACCGTAGCACATAGGGCTCGACCAGAACATTGGCAGTCACGATATCGGCCCAGCGGACGCCGTAAGCCCGTGCGATCGCGATGCCCGATTCGCCCGGTCGAACCAGATGGTAGCGGCCGCCGGGAATGTGCAATTGTTGTCCGATTCGGATGGTGAAGGGCGAGTCGAGACCATTCGCCCTGGCGATGATCTCGGAGCCTGCCCCGGTCTTGTCGGCGATGCCGCGCAACGTGTCGCCGGGCCGCACGATATAACTCGATTCGGCGATCGTGCGCGCGTCGGGTGTTACCGGACGCGCTTCCCAGGCAGGCGGTGCCGAGGGCGGGGCAGGGACGTCGTCCCGCGGTCGCGGCGGCTCGTAATCGGCTGTGGGTGATGAGCCCGCGTCCGATGGACGTGCATAATCGGTCTGCGGAATGCATCCCGAGAGTCCAAATACCAAGAAGACGAGTGTGATCATTCGCATCGCGGGCCCCCCCTGCGTCATCGATACGCTTTCTCCAGCATAGCCAATGAATCTCGATGCGTCAGGTCCATCTGCAACGGCGTGACGGTGACGTAACCCATTTCGATCGCTTCCAGATCGGTATCGGCCGCCGGCGTGTGTTCGACGCGGCCCAGGCCCATCCAGTAATACGCGAAGCCGCGCGGGTCGGCGCGCTCGATCACCTTCACTCGCCCATAGTCGCGCAGACCCTGATGGACGACGCGCACGCCCTGCACATCGTCCGGCGGGATCGGCGGAAAGTTGACGTTGACCACGATGCGCGGATCGACCGGCGCGGCGATCAGCGGCGCCAGCACGCGCTCGCCCCACGCTTCGGCTGTCTCGAACGTAACGTCGTGGCCGGGCGCTTCGGCACCATAACGCTGACTGATCGCGATCGAACGGATGCCGGCGAGCGCGCCTTCCATCGCCGCGCCGATCGTGCCCGAATAGAAGACGTCCTCGCCCAGATTGGCGCCGCGATTGACTCCCGACAGGATCAGATCGGGCCTGGCGTCGCGCATGACATTGGCCAGCGCGAACATCACCGCATCGGTCGGCGTGCCGCCGACGGCGTAGCGCTTATCGTCGAACCGTTTGACGCGCAGCGGCTCGGTCAGCGTGAGCGAGCGGCCCTTGCCCGATTGCTCCTCGGCCGGCGCGACGATGGTGATGTCGTCGGAAAAGCACCGCGCCAGGCGTTCGAGTACGGCAAGACCGGGCGCATGATAGCCGTCGTCATTGGTGAGGAGAATCCTCACGCCTTGGGCTCAAGCCGATTCAGCCCCTTGAGATAGGGCTGCAGCGCGTCAGGAATCGCCACCGATCCATCGGCCTGCTGGTAATTCTCGACCACCGCGACGAGCGTACGCCCGACCGCGAGACCTGAGCCGTTGAGCGTGTGAACGAACGCCGGTTTGCCATCTGCGGCACGATACCGCGCGTTCATCCGCCGCGCCTGAAAATCGGTGCAGGTCGAGCAACTCGAAATCTCGCGATACCGGCCCTGGCCGGGTAGCCAGACTTCGAGGTCGTAGGTGCGCGCGGCCGAAAACCCCATGTCACCGGTACACAATTTCATTCGGCGGAAGGCGAGGCCGAGCCTGGTCAGTATGTCCTCGGCACACGCGGTCATTCGCTCGTGCTCGTCCTCGGACTGGTCGGGCGTTGTGATCGACACCATCTCGACCTTCTCGAATTGGTGCTGGCGGATCAGTCCGCGTGTATCGCGCCCCGCAGCACCGGCTTCTGAGCGGAAGCAGGGTGTCAGTGCGGTGAAGCGGAGCGGCAATTCGTCTTCGCTGAGGATTGCCTCGCGGACGATATTGGTCAGCGACACCTCGGCGGTCGGGATCAGCCAACGGCGATTTGCGCTATTTCCCTCGAATGCTCTTTTCCAACCCTCAACGGCGTTGATTTTCACTCTCTGCCTGGCATTTTGCCAGGCACTCTCGGGCAACTCATCTTTATATTCGTCCCAAGCTTCGTCGACTGCAGCATCGACCTGTTGTCTGATCGCCTCATGATCGAAGCTAACGAGCGTCTTGAAGAGATCGTCGCTGAACTTAGGAAGTTGCCCAGTACCAAAGACAGCCTCATCTCGGACCATGAGTGGCGGTACGCATTCTTCGTAACCGTGCATCGCGGTCATCGTGTCGAGCATAAATTGCCCTAGTGCGCGATTGAGCTTGGCGATCGGCCCGCGCAATAAAGTGAAGCGGGAACCGGCGAGGGCTACGCCAGTCTCGAAATCCATGCCAAGGGCTGGACCGATTGCGTCGTGCTCTTGCGGATGAAATGATAGGTTGGGAAGATGCCCACGGTTGTGGACAATTTCGTTTTCTGCTTCTTCGGTACCATAAGGAACATCGGATAAAGGAAGGTTTGGTATCTCAGCTAACCGATTTCGCAGCTCCTTATCCAGGTCTCGCTCGCTCGCTTCAAGTAGAGGTATTGCGGACTTAATAACTTGAAGTTCCTCTTGAAGCTTCTCCATGCGGCGAGGCGCGTCGATTGCTTCAGCGCCAATCGCAATCATCTCGGCCAGCGTTTTCCCTGATAGGCCGAGAGCATTCTTTTGGCCGGAACGAAGGTATCCCATTTCCTTCGACGCCTCGTTGCGGCGGGTTTGCTTCTCTTGCAGCGCGGTGATCACCACGCGGCGCCGTTCGTCCAGCGCGATCAGGTCCGATGCCATCGGCGGCAGGCCGCGGCGGGCGAGCCCTGCATCGAAGGCTTCGGGATTGTCACGGATAAAGCGGATGTCATGCATAGCGGCGAGGCTATGGCGGGGCGGGACGAGGCGCGCAACCCGGTGGCGTAGTGCGGCGTTCAACTCTCAAACCCGAGGAGAACATTATGCAGCTTCGTCACAACACCCTCGTCGTCGTCGCCGATGGGCGCAAGGCGCTGTTCCTGCGCAACGAGGGCGATGGCGTGCATCCCAATCTGGTAGTCGAACACGCCCAAGAACGAATCAACCCGGCCGATCGCGACCAGAAAACCGACGCGCCGGGCAGCACCGCCAGCTCGGTAGGATCGGGGCGCAGTTCGATGCAGGAAGTCGATTTTCACCAGCAGGAAGAGGATCGCTTCGCCGCCGATGTCGGGGCGATGCTCAAGGAACGGGCGCTGGCCAACGAATTCGAATCGCTCATCATCGCCGCGCCGCCGCACACGCTGGGCGAGCTGCGCAAACATTATCATGTCGAGGTCGCCAACAGATTGGCCGGCGAAGTCCCGAAGAACCTCACCGGCCATCCTATTCCCGAAATCGAGAAAGCGTTGGGCGCCGCTTAAGCGGCCGCCGTCTCGGCGGTTTTCTTCGTGAAGCGTTTGCGCGCAACCATTGCCGCCGCGGCGCCGCCGAACAACAGGATCATTGGCGGGGCCGGCACCGGGGCGGGCGTGCCACCGGTCGATCCGGTCGAGGAGCCGTGGCCGCTGGAGCTCCAGCCGCCGTTCGACGACCAACCGCCGTTCGAGCTCCAGCCCCTGGACGACGAGCCATAGCTCGACGACGAGGTCGAGGACGAGCCGGAGGTCGAGGAAGAGCCAGAGCTGGCCGAGGAGTTGGACGAGCTCGATCCGTTCGAGGACGAAGACGTCGAGGACGACGATCCGTTCGAGGAACTCGAGGTCGATGAGGAGGACGAAACGTTACCCGACGATGAGGTCGAGGACGACACGTTGCCCGACGACGACGACGAGACATCGCCGCTGGACGACGATGAGACGTTGCCCGAAGAGGTCGACGACGTGCTGCCCGACGAGAACCCTCCGGTCGAGGACGATGTCGACGACGAGCCGCCCGAGCTGGACGAAGTCGACGAGATCGCGATCCCGCCGCTACCACCGCCGCCGCCGCCAAAACCGCCGGCGAAGAAGCCACCGCCGCCGCCGCCCCAGCCGCCGCCGCCGCTGCCGCCGACGATCGGCACGCCGCCGCTTGATCCTGTAAAGGCAGGCGGCATCGGCAACGGAGCGCCACCGGCGACCGTCACGACCGCGGGGGGGCAGGTCGTCGTGGTCGTCACCACCTTGCGCACGCGCGATCTGGCGGCGCTCGCCACACGAGCCCGCACGACCTGCCGCTTGTACGTCTTTGCGTAAACTGGGCGAGCCTTGGCACCGTCGGCCACCTTGACCGCACCGCCGCCGATAATGGCGCCCCCGCATGCGCAGGCACATAGTTTAGCCATCGCCATCCGGACAGACATCGCGTCTACTCTCTCTCTAACCGTCGCTGACCCCACAGAGACGGTGGTGATTCTCGCAGTTGCTTCGCTGCTAGTCCGTTAGTGCAAAACAAAGAATTAAGCGCAATTCCGTTAACCATTTATAATCGGCAGATTTGATCTTTCCGTAGGCGGGCGCCGGTCTGAACATGGTTAACGTGTCATTGTGATACGGCGTGGGTTAACTTCGCGGCTCGATCCCATGTGCCGACCTATGACCAAGGGATGAAGGAGCGGTTCACGCCGCCGTCATCAGTCCCGGATTATCGTGCTCCAAACGCGACCGATCTTTCGTCTGTCGTCAATCGCTTGTGGAGCCGCTTCCGCGCCGCTATAGGCCCGCTCGTCATTGGGGTCCGACAAGGCGCACGGGAACAGTGTTCCAAGGGCCGAACGGAGAGTGGGGATGGCAACGGCTTTGAATCGCATGGATGATTCCAGTTTCAGCGTACCGGCCAACGATGGCGACGGTTATCGACCGAGCCCCGACGAGCCGTTCATGAATCCCCGTCAGCAGGAATATTTCCGCGACAAGCTGCTGCGTTGGAAAGAAGCGATCCTGAAGGAGGCGGAAGCGACCTTGTCGCAGCTCCAGGTCGAGCCGCTGCGTGAGGCGGACTTGACCGATCGCGCTTCGAGCGAGACCGACTGGTCGATCGAATTGCGCACGCGCGATCGCCAGCGCAAGCTGATCTCCAAGATCGATGCCGCCCTTCGCCGACTCGATGAAGGCGAATATGGCTATTGCGAAGTCACCGGCGAACCGATCTCGCTCGGCCGACTTGAGGCGCGGCCGATCGCGACGATGACCGTCGAGGCGCAGGAGCGGCATGAGCGCAACGAGAAGGTGTCACGCGAGGATTGATTCGGCCCAAGCCAGACGAGATTTTCTCTGAATCGGATTTTTCGCGGGCCTTGTGGTTTAACGCTTTCGACAATGTTTCGGCCTATGCGTTCGCGGGCGGCATAGACCCGTTTTTGGGCAGGCATATGGACCACATTTCGCAAGATCCTCTAACCGACGGCAGCGCCGAAGACACGGCTGCACAGCGTAACGACGCGCGTGACAGTCTGTTGCTGGCGGCGCGGTTTCGCATCGAGGGCTCGGCTGAAACCACGCAGGTGCGCGTCCGCAACTTGTCGTCCGGCGGACTAATGGCCGATGTGCCCAAGCCGATCGATATCGGCACGATGGTTGAGGTAGAGGTACGCGGGGTCGGCTGGGTAAATGGCCGCATCGCCTGGATCGCGGCCGGCCGCGCCGGCGTCGCGTTCGATCACCCGATCGATCCTCAGGCCGCGCGCAAACCGGTCGTAGCCAGTTTAGGCCCGGTCAAGGACAAACCGATCAAGCCGCTATTCTGACGGGACAACCCGGGCGCATCGCACCCGGGGCCCGTTGCACGCGGGATCAGATCGCCGCGATCGCTTCCTTCACACGCAATTTCTGCTTCTTGAGATTCGCGAGAATGCGGGTGTCGGGCGCAGGGCGCTGGCTTTCGGCAGTGATTTGCCGGTCCAGCACCATATGCTTCGCCTCAAGAGCTGAAAGGTGCGAGTTCTGCATGGGAGCGACCTCCTTCATCAAGGTGGGTGGACTAATAGAACACGAGTCGCGCGATTTGTCGCCATCGATTTCACTTTCGATTCGACGCGGCGCATCCTTTTGGCGACAGATCGGTTCTCGAGTGCCCTATGGACGCGGAGAGCGATGGACGAAGCGCAAATCCACAAACGGCTGGATGCCCTCAGGACCGAGCATCGCGACCTCGACTCGGCGATCGAGGCGTTGCGGGTATTGGGGTCGAGCGACCAACTCCAGATTGCCCGGCTGAAGAAGCGCAAATTGTTGCTGAAGGATGAGGTTACCGCGCTGGAGAACCAATTGATTCCCGACATCATCGCGTGATTCGATCGGCCTGATCGACTCCGGCGCTGATCGAAATTGGGACGCGACGATCCTTTCGCCGCTTGCGGGAACCGGCGTTTGTGGCAATCGTGTTGCGCATGACAGGTGAAATCACCGAACTGCGCATCCACCGCAAAATGATCGACTCGCTCTACGTCGAGGCGATGGTGCTGGCGGACGAGGCGCGCGGCTATTTCGACCAGGGCGCGCGCGTCGAGCGCGAAGCGCTGGATCCGCTCGGCCGCGTCACCTTTTCGTGCGAATCGCTCAAGGTCACGACGCGGCTGATGCACGTCATCGCCTGGTTACTGACGCAACGCGCGGTCGATTCGGGGGAATTGTCGCCACGCGACGCGCTTGATCCCGCGCGGCGCCTGGGCGATGCGCCGATCACCGATGGCGGGGTAATCGAGCAGATGCCGGCCGATGCGCGCGCGTTGATCACCGCCAGCATCGATCTCCATCGCCGGGTCGCGCGTCTCGATGGAGCGCAGAGCGAGTCGCTGCCCGCCGACAGCCCGGTGCAGTGGATGCAGGCCCGCCTGGCGATGGCGTTTTAAGATTCTGAAACGCTCTCTTTGAATCCCTCCCAGGCGAAGGCCGGGGAGGGATTATCGGGACAGGGAGTAGCCGGTATGGCCGGCGCGTTACAGCGCCGCGATCCGGGCCTTCGCCGCCTTATATTCTGCTTCCAGCCGATCGACGCGAGCCGCCACCGGCTCGACCTTGTCGATCACGCCGATGCCCTGGCCCGATCCCCAGATGTCCTTCCACGCCTTCGCCTCGCGATTGCCGCCGAAGTTCATCGTGCTGAGATCGCCCTCCGGCAGATTGTCGGGATCCATCCCCGCCGCGACGATCGAGCCGCGCAGATAATTGCCGTGCACGCCGGTGAACAGGTTCGAATAGACGATGTCCGCCGCCTTGCTCTCGACGATGCCCCGTTTGTAGGCCTCGACGGCATTGGCTTCGTCGGTCGCGATGAAAGGCGAGCCGATATAGGCCAGGTCGGCGCCCATCGCCTGGGCGGCGAGCACCGCGCCGCCGGTCGCGATCGCGCCCGACAGGACGAGCGGGCCATCGAACCATTGCCGGATTTCCTGGGTGATCGCGAAAGGCGACAAGCGCCCGGCATGACCGCCGGCGCCCGCGGCGACCGCGATCAGTCCGTCTGCGCCCTTTTCAATGGCCTTGCGTGCGAAGCGGTCGTCGATGATGTCGTGGAGCGTGATTCCACCCCAAGCGTGTACCGCCTGATTGAGTTCCTCGCGCGCGCCGAGCGACGTGATGGTAATCGGCACTTGCCATTTCGCGCAGATCGCAAGGTCGCCTTCCAGCCGGTCGTTCGACTTGTGAACGATCTGATTGACCGCGAAGGGGGCGGCGGGGCGGTCGGGGTTGTCGCGGTTCCACGCCGCGAGCTCCTCGGTGATCCGATGCAGCCATTCGTCCAGCATCGTTTGCGGGCGCGCGTTCAAGGCCGGAAAGGATCCGACGATTCCCGCCTTGCATTGGGCGATTACCAAATCGGGTCCGGAGATGATGAACAGCGGCGACCCGATCACGGGCAGGCGCAGGCGATCGAATATCGGCGTCCTCATGCCGGTTTCATAGCGCAACCGAAACCACAGTCCAGCAGTCCGGACAAATTTTCGAACTGACGGTACGGAATGGGCGGATCGGGCCGAATCGATCCATTTGCCATTCGCACGCGCCGCGTTATGGCGAAACAATACACCATATCACCAAGGTCCAAGAATCGCATGAAGATCGCCGTCACTGCCGCGCTCCTGCTCGCCACCGTCTCCACGCCAGCGCTCGCCGCAGCGCGATTGCCGACCGACGTCGTGCCGGTGTCCTACGACATCAAAGTCGATCCCGACGCGCAGAAGATGACCTTCACCGGCACCGAGACGGTCAACGTCGCAGTGAAGAAGGCGACCAGCACGATCATCCTCAATGCCGCCGACATGACGATCAGCCGCGCGACGATCGACGGCAAGGCGGTGCCGTTCAAGCTCGACAACGATGCGCAGCAATTGACCCTGACGCTCCCGGTGCCAGCCAAGCTCGGCAACCATGTCATCACCTTCGCCTGGACCGGCAAGATCAACGAATCGGCCGCCGGCTTCTTCGCGATCGACTATACCAATAGCGACGGGTCGAAGGCCCGGATGCTCGCGACGCAGTTCGAGGCGCCCGACGCGCGCCGCTTCGCGCCGATGTGGGACGAGCCGAGCTTCAAGGCAAAGTTCAAGCTGTCGGCGGTGGCGCCCAAGGGGCAGCTCGCCTTCTCTAACATGCCGGCCACCATGACCAATCGCCCCGGCGGCACGCAGCTCTACAGCTTCCGCCAGACCCCGATCATGTCGAGCTATCTGCTGTTCCTCGGCATGGGGGACATGGAGCGCAAGACGGTGATGGCCGGCAATACCGAGATCGGCGTCATCACGCGCAAGGGCGTGAAAGATCAAGGCGATTACGCGCTTGGCTCGGCCAAGCGCCTGCTGACCTATTATAACGATTATTTCGGTCAGCCTTATCCGCTGCCCAAGCTCGACATGATCGCCGGTCCAGGCACCAGCCAGTTCTTCGGCGCGATGGAGAATTGGGGCGCGATTTTCTATTTCGAGCCCGAACTGCTGTTCGACGAAAAGCGCGCGACCGAAAGCGACAAGCAGCGCATCTTCACCGTCGTCGCGCACGAAATGGCGCACCAATGGTTCGGCGACCTGGTCACCATGAACTGGTGGGACGATCTGTGGCTCAACGAGGGCTTCGCCTCGTGGATGGAGAACAAGGCCTCGGCCGATCTCAACCCCGATTGGTTCGCCCGCGAATCGGCGGTGGCGTTCGATCGCGAAGGTGCGATCGGGACCGACGCGACCAGCGCTACGCACCCGATCATTCGCCATGTCGAAACCGTCGATCAGATCGGCGAGGCGTTCGACGGCATCACCTACCAGAAGGGGCAAGCGGTCATCACCATGATCGAGTCGGTGCTCGGGCCCGACAAGTTCCGCGACGGCATCCGCCGCTACATGGCGAAATACAAATACGGCAACACCTCGACCGATATGCTGTGGGACGAGTTGGAAGCGGCGTCCGGGGTCAAGATCAAGGACAGCGCGCACGACTTCACCTTGCAGGGCGGCGTACCGATGGTGACGCTCACGTCGGGCAAGTGCGTCAACGGCCGGACCGTCGCGACGCTGGCGCAGGGGCGGTTCGGGCTCGACGAGGCGTCCAAAGCGGCGACGACGTGGCGTGTGCCGTTGCGGGTCGGCACGGTCGGCGGCGAGCCGGTTCGGGCGATCGCGACCGGTGCGTCGACCGACGTTACCATGCCGGGGTGCGGGCCGGTGGTACTGAACGTCGGCAAGGGCAGCTATTTACGCGCGCGCTATGGCAGCGACACGCACGCGGCGCTGGTGGCCGACTATGCCAAACTCGCACTCGCCGACCGGCTAGGCACATTGGGGGACGATTTCGCGCTGGCGCGATCGGGCGACCAGGATTTTTCGGCTTGGGCGGCGACTTATGCGGCGGTGCCGAGCGACGCCAGCCCGCTCGAATGGTCGCTGGTCTCGGCCGAGCTGGGCTCACTTTCGGGGCTCTACGACGGCAGCCCGCTCCAGGAACAGGTCAATGCGCTGACGATCAAGCGGCTCGATCCGGTGCTTGCGTCGATCGGCTACGAGGCCAGGGCCGGCGAGTCGCCGCTGGTGACCAATTTGCGCGAGGACCTGGTCGGGCGCCTGGGGGCGGCCGGCGATCCGGACGTGCTGAGCCGCGCCCGCGCCTATTTCGCCAAGCTCCGCACCGACAGCGCGGCAATCCCGCCGGCGATCCGCGCGCCGATCCTGGCCACCTTCGCGCGTAACGCGACGCCGGCCGATTGGGACGCGCTCTTCGCGCTGACCAAGGCGGAGACCAACCCGGTCGTGAAGAACGAATATGTCCGCCTGCTCGGAGCGGCGCATGACCCGGCGCTGGCGCAGAAGGCGCTCGACCTGCTCAAGACCGACGTGCTGACCGCGCAGCAAAAGCCGGTGATCCTGGGCGCGGTGGCGCGCGGGCATCCCGATCTGGCGTTCGACTATGCCGTCGCCAATGTCGACATGGTCAACGGCTTCCTCGAAGCGAGCACGCGCGCGGGCTATATCGTCCGGCTCGGCGCGGGGTCGAACGACCCGGCGATGCCGGGCAAGATCACCGCTTATGCCGAGAAGAACCTGCCGCCGGCGTCACGCGGCGGCGCCAAGCGTGCGCTGGCGACGATCGCGGTCCGCAAAGCAGCGGCGGATCGGCTGCGGGCTGGCGTGACGGCCTGGGCGGCCAAGGGGAATTGAGCCTCTAGCAAATCCTCCCTACGCGAAGCGTGGGGAGGGGGACCGCCGCCGGAGGCGGTGGTGGAGGGGAAATGCGATACGCATCCTCGCCGCTGCGCGGCTGCGGCCCCTCCACCGCCTTCGGCGGTCCCCCTCCCCATCTGCGATGGGGAGGATGGGGCTCAATCGATCCGCTTCAACCCTTTGGCGAAGCGATGCGCGTTGGCGACATAATGGTCCGCCGACGCCTTCAGGAACGCGCGCTTGTCGGGCTCCAGCGTCTTGATCGCGCGCGCCGGCGCGCCGACGATCAGGCTGCCGGGGTCGAACGCCTTGCCCTCGGTGATCAAGGCATTGGCCCCGATCACGCATTCGTCGCCGATCGCCGCCTGGTTGAGGACGGTCGCGCCCATGCCGACCAACACCCGGTTTCCGATCGTGCAACCATGCAGAATCGCGTGATGGCCGATCGTGCAATCGTCGCCGATGGTCAGCGGCACGCCATAATCCGAATGCAGCATCGTGCCGTCCTGAACGTTGGTGCCGCTACCGACGGTGATTAGCGACGTGTCGCCGCGGATCACGGTGCCGAACCACACGCCGACATTGTCGCCCAGCACGACCTCGCCGATGACATGGGCATCAGGGGCGATCCACACGCCGCTGCCGATGACCGGGACCTTCCCGTCGAGTTCGTAAATGGGCACCCGGTTTCTCCTCGCGAGGCGACTAAAAGTGGAAGATGCCGGAACGCAAGGCCGCGGAGAATTGCGCCACGGCCTCCTCCAGCGGGCGCTGTCCCGCCCAACGCCGCAGCGATGCGGCGGCGTCGATCGCGGCCATGATCGCGTGCCCGGCAATCTCGGGATCGACCGCGCGCAGCGATCCGTCGGCGACTCCGTCGGCGATCGTGCCGGCAATGTGCCGCGTGACGCGGTCGGTCCGCTGCAACATCTGTTCGCGCAGGTCGATCGGTAGCGCCTGGTAGGCGCTGGTGCGCAGCAACGGGCTGTCGGCCGCAAATTGCAGCGCGACCAGGCTCGACACCATGATCGCCAGCCGCTCGCCTTCGTCGCTGCCGGCGACATCGGCGCGCGCCTGGGCGGCATCGAGCAACGCATGGCTGCGGTCGAAACAAGCGACGACCAGATCGTCCTTGTTCTCGAGGTGATGATAGAAGCTGCCGGTCGACACGCCGAGTTCGGCGGCGATCTTTTCGACGCTGGCGCCGACATAGCCTTCGCGATTGATCAAATTGGTAGCGGCATGGAGGAAACGCGTCTGCGCGTCACCGCCGTCCGGCGGATCGAGCGGAGCGATGTCGACCGGCCAGTCGCGGGCGGCGGCAAGACCGCGGTCGAGGAGGTCGAACAACCGTGCCTCGGCCCGATCGAGATCGCGTTCGAGATAATGCGGTAGCCAGGCCGGCAGCCAATGCACATTGTGGATCAGGACCGAGCTGGCAATGAGCGTGCGCGATTCCGCCTCGGGCGCATCGCCGTCGTCGAAAAAGCCGCGCACCAGCCGCGCCATATCGGCGTAGAGCGTATCCAACGGCGCGCGCGTTTCGGGCTCGAGCGCACGCATGTCGGACAGCAACGCCAGTTTCGTCGCGCCCGGCAGCCGCTGGCGAAGGTGCAGATCGAACTGGTCGTGCAGGAAAGCGCGGGCGCGCGAACGGGGATCGGGTTCGTTCGCGGCCGCCGCCGCGCTGTCGCGCAGGCGAAGCAAGGTGCGCTCCAGGCACGCCGCCGCCAGTACGTCCTTGCGCTTGAAATAATAGGTCACGCTCGACGTATCGAGTCCGAGCGCCTTGGCGACCGCGGTCAGCGTCATGCCGCGCGTGCCGTGGACATTGATGAGGTTGGACGCGACATCGAGAATCTCGCCGCGGCGCCGCGCGAAGCGTGGCGTCTGGCGGGCGGGATCGACGGTCATGCAGCCACTATAGTCGCTCACCCCGGCGAAACAAATTGTCGCTGGGCGCGATCGGTCGGTTTCCGCTCAGCCGACGTCAGCCGTTGCCCGCAGCGCTTCGGTCACCTGGGCGAGCAACTCCTTGCGGCAGATCAGCAGGTCGGGGACCCAGGTCTCCGCGCAATTATAGACGAAGGGCGATCCGTCGAGCCGCGTCGCGTGCAGCCCGGCGGCCAGCGCGACCGCGACCGGCGCGGCATTGTCCCATTCATGCTGTCCGCCGGAATGGAGGTAGATGTCGGCAAGCCCACGCACGACCGCCATCGCCTTTGCGCCGGCCGACCCCATCGGTACCAGTTCGGCGCCGATCGCCTCGGCAACGGCGATCGCTTCGGACGCGGGGCGCGTGCGGCTCACCACCATGCGTGGCGGGTCGTTGAGCGGTTGCAGGGCAGGGGGCGTGTCCGAGCGCAGCACCAGCCCGGCATCGGGCAAGGCGACCACGCCGAGTTCGGGGCGACCATCGATGCACAAGGCGACGTGCACCGCCCAATCGTCGCGCGCCTCGCCATATTCGCGCGTGCCGTCGACCGGGTCGATGATCCAGGTGCGCGACTTGGTCAGGCGACTGCCGTCGCACTTGCGCTCTTCGGACAACAGACCGTCGTCGGGGCGCTCGGTGCCGATCGCGTGGCACAGCAATTCATTGGCGGCGGCATCGCCGGCCTTACCGAGTTCCTTCGCATCCCAGTCGCGCGACGCGCGCACGTCCTGGAGCAATTTGCCCGCCGCCGCGGCAATCTCCGCAGCAAAGTCGGCGTCGGCCTGGGTCCAGCTCACAGGTCGGGACTCCATACGCCCATGATGTGCTCGACGATGCGCTCGGCGGCGGCTTCGGGCGTTTCGCGCGTCGTATCGACCCGGATATCCGGCCGCTCGGGCTGTTCGTAGGGACTCGAAATGCCGGTGAAGTTGCGGATCTCTCCAGCGCGCGCCTTTTTGTAGAGGCCCTTGATGTCGCGCGCCTCGGCCACATCGAGCGGCGTATCGACGAAAATCTCGACGAAATCGCCTTCGGGCAGCATCGCGCGGATCATGTCGCGTTCGGCGCGGAACGGCGAAATGAACGCGGTCAGCACGATCAGCCCGGCGTCGGTCATTAGCTTGGCGACCTCGCCGACCCGGCGGATATTCTCGATGCGATCAGCATCGGTGAAGCCGAGATCCTTGTTGAGCCCGTGGCGGACATTGTCGCCATCGAGCAGATAGGAGTGCCGCCCGAGCGCATAGATCTTCTTCTCGACGAGATTGGCGATGGTCGACTTGCCCGATCCGGACAGGCCGGTGAACCACAGCACCTTGGGCTGCTGACCCTTTTGCTGGGCATGTGCTTCGCGGGTGATGTCGACCGACTGCCAATGGACGTCGCGCGCGCGGCGCAACGCGAAGTGCAACATGCCCGCGGCAACCGTTGCGTTGGTCAGCTTGTCGATCAGGATGAAGCCGCCAAGATCGCGGCTTTCGCCATAGGGCTCGAACACCAGCGGCTTGTCGGTGACGAGATTGGCGACACCGATGGCGTTGAGATCGAGCGTCTTCGCCGCGATCTGTTCGAGCGTGTTGACGTTGATCTGATATTTGGGCTGATGGATTTTGGCGCTGACCGTCTGGGTGCCGAGCTTCAGCCAATAGCCGCGTCCGGGGAGCAGCTCCTCGTCGGCCATCCAGACAATGGTCGCTTCGAACTGGTCGGCCGATTGTGGCGGGGAGTCCGCCGCGGCGATGACGTCGCCGCGCGAGCAATCGACCTCGTCAGCCAGGGTCAAGGTGACCGACTGGCCCGCGACGGCGACGTCGAGATCTCCGTCCAGGGTCACGATCCGCTCGACCCGCGTCATCTTGCCCGAGGGCAGGATGCGCACCGGATCACCCGGTGCGATCGTCCCTTCGGAAATCAGCCCGGCAAAGCCGCGGAAATCGAGATTGGGGCGATTGACCCATTGCACCGCCATACGGAACGGCTTGGCGCGATCGGCATCGCCGTCGAGCTCGACCGTCTCGAGAAATTCGATCAGCGTCGGACCGGCATACCAGGGCGTATTGCCAGACAAAGCGGTGACGTTGTCGCCCCTGAACCCCGAAATCGGGATAGGGGTGAAGTGCTCGATACCGATGCTCGTCGCGAAGTCGGCATAATCGGCGACGATCGCGTCATAGGTGGCCTGGTCGTAGCCGACCAGATCCATCTTGTTCACCGCGAGCACGATGTGGCGGATGCCGATCAGGTGCGCGAGATACGAATGCCGCCGGGTCTGGGTCAGCACGCCCTTGCGCGCGTCGATCAGGATGACGGCGAGATCGGCGGTCGACGCGCCGGTGACCATGTTGCGGGTATATTGCTCGTGGCCGGGCGTATCGGCGACGATGAACTTGCGTTTTTCGGTCGCGAAGAAGCGATAGGCGACGTCGATCGTGATGCCCTGTTCGCGCTCGGCGGCGAGGCCGTCGACCAGGAGCGCGAAGTCGATCTCCTGCCCCTGGGTGCCGACGCGCTTGCTGTCGGCTTCGAGCTGCGCCAGCTGGTCGTCGAAGATCATCCGGCTGTCGTAGAGCAGCCGTCCGATCAGCGTGGACTTGCCGTCATCAACCGAGCCGCAAGTGATGAAGCGCAACAGCGTCTTGCGCTGATGCTGCGCGAGATAGGAATCGATGTCCTCTGCGATGAGCGCGTCGGGGCGGTAGGAGGTGTCAGTCAAATTCCCCTCCCGTTTACGGGAGGGGTTAGGGGAGGGCGTGTCGCGAGGGCGCGCGCCTGCAATAACAGGCCCTCCCCCGACCCCTCCCGCAAGCGGGAGGGGAGAAGATCGATCCCCGCCATCAAAAATATCCCTCCTGCTTCTTCTTCTCCATGCCCGCACCACCGGCATCCTTGTCGATCGCACGGCCCTGACGTTCGGAAGTAGTGGTCAGCAACATCTCCTGGATGATCTGTGGCAAGGTCGCAGCATCGCTCTCGACCGCGCCGGTCAGCGGGTAGCAGCCGAGTGTGCGGAAGCGGATCGAGCGTTCGACCGGCACTTCGCCGGGATTGAGGCGAAAGCGGTCGTCATCGACCATCAGGATCAGCCCATCGCGCTCGACCGTCGGGCGCGGTGCCGAGAAATAGAGCGGGACGATCTCGATCCCCTCGAGATGGATGTACTGCCAGATGTCGAGCTCGGTCCAGTTCGACAGCGGGAAGACGCGGATGCTTTCGCCTTTGGCCTTCATCGCATTGTAGAGGTGCCAGAGTTCGGGGCGCTGGTTCTTGGGATCCCAGCGGTGCGAGGCGGAGCGGAACGAGAAGACGCGCTCCTTGGCCCGGCTCTTCTCCTCGTCGCGCCGCGCCCCGCCGAATGCCGCATCGAAACCATAATGGTCGAGCGCCTGTTTCAGCCCCTCGGTCTTCCACAAATCGGTGTGGAGCGCGCCATGGTCGAATGGGTTGATCCCGCGCGCCATCGCGTCGGGATTGTGATGGACGAGCAATTCCATCCCGGCCTCGCGCGCGGCGCGGTCGCGCAGCGCGTACATGTCGCGGAACTTCCAGGTCGTATCGACATGGAGCAGGGGAAAGGGAGGCGGAGCGGGGTAGAAGGCCTTCTTCGCCAAATGCAGCATCACGGCGCTGTCCTTGCCGACCGAATAGAGCATGACGGGGCGCTCGGCCTCGGCCACCACTTCGCGCAGGATGTGGATGCTCTCTGCTTCCAGCCGCTGCAAATGGGTGAGCGTCGCGGGCTGGGGCAGGTCGTCAGTGGAGGCCAGTGGCCGGGTCGCCATGCGTCGAAACACCTTTCGGAGGCGCAGGATAACCACGTGCGCCGGAAATACACTATCTGTCGGGCGACTACATAGGGGTAGTACGCCGCGGGTCACCGCTGGGGTTTCTTTAGGGCGACAAAGTCGAGATAGGGTCAGTTGATCCGGATGAAGGTGATCGCGCGGCGTTCCGGGTCGGCACCGGTCAGGCGGACGCGAACGGTGTCGCCCGGTTCGACGCCGTGCGCATCGACCCGCGCGACGACCGGCAAGTCGCTCAGCTGGATCCGCGCGCCTTTCTGGTCGAGGTCGGTCACGACCGCGCCGAATATCTGACCGACATGGTCCTTGAGCGCCGCCGCCTCGGCGAGATCGATCACGGCGCGGTCGATCTGGCCGCCAGTGGCATCGGCATGCGCCATCACCGGCGGTAGCTTCTCGAAGGCCTGCGCGACGATCTCGGGGACCGGCTGGCCATTGGCGATCGCAAGCGCGGCCCGCACGACATAGCGATCGGCCAGCCGGCGCAGCGGCGCCGTCGCATGGGCATAGGTCGCCGCCATCGGCGCGTGCCACGGCACGACACCCTCGCGATAGGGTTGATAGGCCGCACCGCCGCCGGCGCGCCGGATCGCCAGCATGAAGGCGGCCTGACGCGGATCGTTGGCGCTGAGGCCGTTCTCATAGTTTTCGAGCGAGACGTCGGCGGGCCAGGTCAGGCCGAAGGCGCGGGCGGTGTTGCGGAGCCGATCGACCGCGCGCGCGTCGGGTGCGGGCATCACGCGGAACAGCCCGGTATGATGAGCCTGCAATGCGTCGGCCACCGCCAGGTTGGTCGCCAGCGATAACGCCGCGTTACGATCCTCCGCTTCCAGACGCGGGCGAAACTGCAGCTCGAAGCTGCCATCGACTTGCTGGTCCACTTCCTGTTCAGGCGGATCGACGCGCGAGGCGCCGCGTGCATCCTCGGCGGCGGTGATGCGGCGCGCCAGTTCGGCGAAATCGGGCGGCAAGTCGCTGTCGCGGACGCTGTCATAGGCAAGTTTGGCGCGGCTGCGGATCACGGCACGCTCGGCTCCATCAAGCTTGACCGATCCGTCGGGCGCGACGCGCACTGCGAAGACAATCGCCGGGCGCGGTCCATCGGGCAGCAGGCTCGCCGCGCCCTCGGCCAGTACCGGGGGATAGAGCCCTGCCTTGCCGTCCGGCAGATAGAGCGTCGTCCCGCGTGTCCAGGCCTCGAGGTCGATCGCATCGCCATCGTCGACGAACCAGGCGACGTCGGCGATCGCATAGCGGAGCAGCAGGTCGCCGCCTGTCGCCTCGATCGCGAATGCCTGGTCGAGATCCGTCGAGGTCGCCGGATCGAGCGTGACGAAGGGCAGGGCGGTGCGATCGACATGCTCGGTTGGCACGCGTTTCGCGGCCGCTTCGGCGGCGGCCAGCACGGTCGGGGGGAAAGCGGCGGGAACCTTGAACTGGCTCCGGACAGCGGCGAGTCCCTGCGCAAGCGCATTGGACGGATCGACGAGCGTCTTCATCGCCTGCCGGTATAGCGGCCGGTCGCGCCCGGGGAAGTCCCGAGGCGCCGGTTGACACCAGCCGCCGCACGGTAAATCGATACGGCGTGAACCTGCGGTTACTCGAATATTTCGTGGCGGTGGCGCGCGAACGGCATTTTGCCCGGGCAGCGGCGGCGTGCCACGTGTCGCAGCCGACCTTGTCGGCCGGCATCGCCGCGCTGGAGGAACAGCTTGGGCGACGGCTGATCCAGCGCGATCGGCGCTTCACCGGGCTGACCGACGAAGGGCGCGCGGCGCTGCCCTGGGCGCAACAGGCGATCGCGATGATCGAAGGACTGGAGCATGCCGCCGAGCTGGCACACGGGCCGCTGACCGGCACGTTGCGCCTCGGCGTCATCCCCGCCGCGATGCCGGTGGTCGGGCAATTCGCGCGCGCGCTCGCGGCAGCGCATGCGGACCTGGTGCTGAGCGTGCGATCGCTGACCTCGCGCGAGATCGAGCGCGGGCTCGCCGCCTTCGAGCTCGATGCGGGGATCACCTATCTCGATCACGAGCCGCCGACCTCGGTGCTCGCCGCGCCGCTTTATGCGGAACGGGCGATGTTCCTGTGTCACCGCGACGCGCTCGACGATCGTGCCGGGATCGGCTGGAGCGCGGCGCTTTCCTTCCCGCTCTGCCTGCTTCACGCGGGCATGCAGAACCGGCGCATCCTCGACGACCATCTTTCGCGAAAAGGACTGGCCGTGCGGCCGGTGGCGACCGCGGACAGCTATGTCGCCTTGCTGGCGATGGTCGAAGCCGGGCCGTTCGCGACGATCGTCCCGGACAGCTATGCCGAAATCGTCCCCAGCGGCGGTTGGGCCAGAATCGTTCCGTTCGACGACCCGCTTCCGCCGAGCCGCATCGGCCTGATCGTGCTCGACCGCGCGCCGATCGGCCCGTTGGCGAGCGCCGCGCTCGCTACCGCTCGATCGCTGGCGGCCTTGGCTTGATAGAGACTTTCTATCGAAATCAAGGATTGTCGATTTGACTTGGCGGCGGCTCGGGCTCCTATTCATGGAGTGAGTGCAACACGGAATGACAGGTCGATCGCCGGCGATGCGACCCATGCGAACGATTACGCCGCAGCCGTTGCGCGCCTGGTCGAGGATTTCGGCGACGAACAGAGCTCGCTGTTGCCGATGCTCCACGCGCTGCAGGAGGAATTCGGCTATATCGACGACCTGATGGTGCCGACGGTCGCATCCGCGCTCAATATCAGTCGCGCCGATGTTCACGGCGTGGTGACCTTCTACCACGATTTTCGCCGCCAGCCTGCTGGCCGGCATCGGGTGCGGTTGTGCCGCGCCGAGAGTTGCCAGGCGCGCGGTGCCGCGGCGATCGAGCGTATCGCGACCGAGCGCTTGGGTCTGCGGATGGGCGAGACCAGCCCGAACGGACGCGTGACGCTCGACGCCGTCTATTGCCTCGGGCTTTGCGCGACCGGACCCAATGCGATGATCGACGACGTTCCCGTATCGCGGATTGATCCCGCGACGCTCGACCGCCTGATCGAGGAATTGACGCGATGACGCGAGTCTATGTCAGCAAGGACATGGCGGCGGTCGCGCTCGGCGCCGATGCCGTGGCTGAAGCTCTTTCTGCCGCCGGTGCCGATGTCGTGCGAACAGGTAGCCGCGGACTGTTTCGGCTGGAGCCGCTGGTCGAGGTGGAGACGCCCGAGGGCAGGACAGGATTCGGACCGGTCGCGGCAGCGGATGCAGCCCTGGTACTCGACGGCAGTCATCCCGCGCGGCTTGGCGACGTGTCCGCCATGCCGTTCTTCGCGCGGCAGCAGCGATTCACCTTCGCCCGCTGCGGCGTGATCGACCCGTTGAGCCTGGATGACTATGAAGCGCATGGCGGCTGGCGCGGATTGGCGGCGGCGCGCGGAATGGCGCCGCAAGTGGCGGTCGATGCGGTCAAGGCGAGCGGCCTGCGCGGGCGCGGCGGCGCGGGATTTCCAACCGGAATCAAATGGCAGACCGTTCACGACGCGCCGGGTCCCATCAAATATATCGTGTGCAATGCCGATGAAGGCGATAGCGGCACCTTTGCCGACCGCATGCTGATGGAAGGCGACCCGTTCTGCCTGATCGAAGGGATGGCGATCGCCGGGCACGCGGTCGGCGCCGAGCGTGGCTACATCTATATCCGTTCCGAATATCCGTTCGCCATCCGCACGATGCGCGAGGCGATCGCGCGCGCGGCGTCGATCGTCGCCCCGTTCGTGCTGGAGGTCAGGGTCGGGGCCGGCGCCTATGTCTGCGGCGAGGAGACCTCGCTGCTCGACTCGATCGAGGGCAAGAGAGGCGAGGTGCGAGCCAAGCCGCCCTTGCCGGCGATATCCGGGCTGTTCGGCCGACCGACGGTGATCAACAACGTGCTGAGCCTGGCGGCGGTGCCGTTCATCCTGAGCGAAGGCGGCGAGGCCTATGCCGCGATCGGGTTCGGCCGGTCGCGCGGCACCATGCCGGTGCAGCTTGCCGGCAATGTCAGGAATGGCGGGCTGTTCGAGGTGGGCTTCGGCATCACGCTGGGCGAGCTAGTCATGGATATCGGTGGCGGCACCGATAGCGGCCGCCCGGTCAAGGCGGTCCAGGTCGGCGGCCCGCTCGGCGCCTATTTTCCGCCATCCATGTTCGATTTGCCGTTCGACTATGAAGCCTTCGCCGCGGCCGGTGGGCTGATCGGCCATGCCGGCATCACTGTGTTCGACGACACGGTCGACATGGCGCACATGGCGCGCTTCGCCATGGAATTCTGCGCGCATGAGAGTTGCGGCAAGTGCACGCCGTGCCGGATCGGATCGACGCGCGGAGTCGAGCTGATCGATCGGCTCATCGCCGGCGAACGCCGTGCCCCCGACGCGGTCGAACGGCTTCCCCAGATGCGCAATGCCGCCGGCGGTGCACGGCCCGCCGGGCAGGAAATCGAATTGCTGCGCGATTTGTGCGACACGATGAAGTTCGGATCGCTCTGCGCGCTTGGCGGGTTCACGCCTTATCCGGTGCTGAGCGCGCTCGATCATTTTCCGCAGGATTTCGGCGCGGCAGCACCCATTTCCTCGGCGGCGGCGGAGTAACGACCATGGCATGGATTGGCGAGCGTGATCTCGGCACCAAGGCGATCGCGGCGGCAGCGCCGACGATGGTGACGGTCAGGATCGACGGGCAGGACGTGGCCGTGCCCGAGGGCACGTCGATCATGCGCGCCGCGGCGCTGATCGGCACCGATGTCCCCAAATTGTGCGCGACCGACACGCTCGAAGCGTTCGGTTCGTGCCGGCTCTGCCTGGTCGAGATCGATGGCCGCAACGGCTATCCCGCATCGTGCACCACGCCGGTCGCGGACGGCATGGTCGTGCGGACGCAGACCGATCGACTGGCCAAGCTGCGGCGGGGGGTGATGGAGCTCTACATCTCCGACCATCCGCTCGATTGCCTCACCTGCTCGGCCAATGGCGATTGCGAATTGCAGGACCAGGCCGGCGCTGTGGGCCTGCGCGATGTCCGCTATGGCTATGAGGGGCAAAACCACCTCGTCGCCGACAAGGATGAGAGCAACCCGTATTTCACCTTCGATCCCACCAAATGCATCGTCTGCTCGCGCTGCGTGCGCGCTTGCGACGAAATCCAGGGTACGTTCGCGCTGACGATCGAGGGCAGCGGCTTTGGCTCCAAGGTCGCCGCCAGCCAGAACGACAGCTTTCTGGAGTCGGACTGCGTGTCGTGCGGCGCTTGCGTCCAGGCCTGTCCGACCTCGGCGCTGATCGAGAAATCGGTGATCGAGACGGGAACGCCCGACAAGGCGGTCATCACGACCTGCGCCTATTGCGGAGTCGGTTGCACGTTCCGGGCGGAAATGCGCGGCGAGCAGTTGGTGCGCATGGTGCCGTGGAAGGACGGCAAGGCCAATCGCGGGCATAGCTGCGTCAAGGGGCGATTCGCCTGGGGCTATGCCAATCATCGCGACCGGATCCTGAAGCCGATGATCCGCGCGTCGGTCGAGGATCCGTGGCGCGAAGTGTCCTGGGACGAAGCGATCGCCCATACCGCCAGCGAATTCCGCCGCATCCAGGCCAAATATGGCAAGGACAGCGTCGGCGGGATCACCTCCAGCCGCTGCACCAACGAAGAGACGTTCCTGGTCCAGAAGCTGATCCGTCAGGGGTTCGGCAACAATAACGTCGATACCTGTGCTCGGGTCTGCCATTCTCCTACCGGCTATGGACTGAAGACGACGTTCGGCACGTCGGCGGGGACTCAGGATTTCGACAGCGTCGCGCAGGCCGACGTCATCATGGTGATTGGCGCCAATCCGACCGACGGCCATCCTGTGTTCGCCAGCCGGATGAAGCAGCGGTTGCGCCAGGGCGCGAAGCTGATCGTGGTCGACCCGCGGCGTACCGATATCGTCCGCACGCCGCATGTCGCCGCGACCCATCACTTGCCGCTGCGCCCCGGCACCAACGTCGCTGTGCTGACCGCGATCGCGCATGTCGTCGTGACCGAAAGGCTCGCTGATGAGGCCTTTGTCCGCGAGCGGTGCGACTGGAGCGAGTTCGAGGATTGGGCAGCGTTCGTCGCGCAGCCCCAGCGCTCGCCCGAGGCGACCGAGGCGCTGACCGGCGTACCCGCCGCCGACCTGCGCGCCGCCGCACGGTTGTTCGCGACCGGCGGCAATGGCGCGATCTATTATGGCCTGGGGGTCACCGAGCACAGCCAGGGATCGTCGACCGTCATGGCGATCGCCAATCTGGCGATGGCCACCGGCAATATTGGCCGCGAGGGCGTCGGCGTGAACCCGCTGCGGGGGCAGAACAATGTCCAGGGCGCGTGCGACATGGGCAGCTTCCCGCACGAATATTCCGGCTATCGCCACGTGTCCGACGCGGCGACACGCGCAATGTTCGAAGAGGCCTGGGGCGTAACCCTCGACGCCGAGCCGGGCCTGCGCATCCCCAACATGCTCGACGCCGCGACCGACGGCACTTTCAAGGCGCTGTTCGTGCAAGGTGAGGATATCTTACAGTCCGATCCGAACACGCATCATGTCGCCGCCGGTCTCGCGGCGATGGAATGCGTGGTGGTGCAGGACCTGTTCCTCAACGAAACCGCCAATTACGCGCACGTCTTCCTGCCCGGATCGACCTTTCTCGAAAAGGACGGCACCTTCACCAATGCCGAACGCCGGATCCAGCGCGTGCGCAAGGTAATGGAGCCGCTCAACGGTTATGGCGATTGGGAAATCGTCCAGCTCGTGGCGAACGCGATCGGGCTCGATTGGCGCTATAGTCATCCGTCCGAGATCATGGATGAGATCGCCGCTTTGACGCCGACCTTCGCGCGGGTGAGCTATGATGCACTCGACCGGTTGGGGTCGTTGCAATGGCCGGCGACCGAGGCCGCGCCCGAAGGCACGCCGACGATGCACATCGACCATTTCGTGCGCGGCAAGGGGCATTTCGTCGTTACCGATTATATCCCGACCGACGAGAAGACCGGGCCGCGTTTCCCGCTGCTGCTGACCACCGGCCGCATCCTCAGCCAGTACAATGTCGGCGCCCAGACGCGCCGCACCGACAATGTCGTCTGGCATCCCGAGGATCGGCTCGAAATTCATCCGCACGATGCCGAGAATCGTGGCATCCGGGACGGCGATTGGGTCAGCCTGCGCAGCCGGGCGGGGGAGACGACGTTGCGCGCCTTGATCACCGAACGCGTCGCGCCGGGTATCGTCTATACGACCTTCCATCACCCCGCGACCCAGGCCAACGTCATCACCACCGACTATTCGGACTGGGCGACCAATTGCCCGGAATATAAGGTCACCGCGGTTCAGGTCGCGATATCGAACGGACCGAGCGACTGGCAGCAGGCCTATCAGGCCCAGACCGAGCGCTCGCGCCGCGTTCTTCCCGAAGCGGCCGAGTGAGGCACGGACGATGTCGACCCTCGACCAGCTCGTCTACATGGCCAACCAGATCGCGCGCGAGCTCGGCGGCCAATGCCCTGACCGCCCAGTGGCGGCGACGCGGGATCATCTCCACCAATTCTGGGACCCCCGGATGCGTCAGGCGATAGTCGCTTATCTCGATCGCGGCGGCGAGCATTTGAGCGATATCGCCAGGAGCGCAGTTGCGCAGCTTCGCGAGACTGCGGAACGGGCCGATTGACCGACACGTCATCCGACCATTCCCGTACCGCCGGCGTCGCAGCCATGCGCTTTCGACGCCATGCCGTCGATGGCGTGGGTGCCGACGAGATCGAGCGGGCCGTAGCGATCGAGCGGCCGCTGGCGCTCGAGTTCAACGGCATCGGCTATGCCGTGATGATGGCGACGCCGCTCGATATCGAGGATTTCGTGGTCGGGTTCGCCCTGAGCGAGCGGTTGATCGACCATGTCGGTCAGGTCGAGGCGATCGACGTGCATGCCACCCCCAGCGGCGACGTGGTCCGCGCGTCGCTCTCGCCGTCGCGTGCCGAAGCGTTGGTCGAGCGCGCGCGGCATCGCGTGTCGGAATCGTCCTGCGGGCTGTGCGGCATCGAAAATCTCGACCAGGCGATCCGGCCGCTGCCCAGGGTCGAAACGGTCTCGCGTGCCGCCCCCGAACAGATATTCGCCGCGCTTGCCGTCCTGCGCGCCCGCCAGCCACTCCATGAGCAGACCGGCGCAGTCCATGCCGCCGCCCTGTGCGATGCAACCGGCGCCGTGATCGAGGTCCGCGAGGATGTCGGCCGCCACAACGCCTTCGACAAACTGATCGGCGCGATGGCGCGATCCCGCCGAACCTGGGACGGCGGATTCGCCTTGTTGTCGTCGCGCTGCTCCTACGAGCTGGTCGAAAAAGCGGTCCTCGCGCAATGTCCGATGCTGGTGACGATTTCGGCGCCGACCGATCTAGCCATGGCACGCGCGGCCGATGCGGGGCTCCGGCTCGTCGTTCTTGCACGCAGCGACGCGCTGCTCGAGCAAATGCCATGACCCGCCTGCTTGGCGTCGTGCTCGCCGGCGGGCAGGCGCGCCGGTTTGGCGGCGACAAGGCGCTCGCGACGCTCGCCGGGATCGCCTTGCTCGACCATGCAGCCCGGGCATTGCGACCGGTTACCGAGGACATCGCCGTGGTCGGGCGCGACAGTCCGACCTATGTCTCGATAGCCGATTGGCCGGCGCCTGGGCTCGGCCCGCTCGGTGGTTTGTGCGGCGCATTGCGTCATGCGCGGGATCGCCAATTCGATGCGATCCTCACGCTTCCCTGCGACACGCCGTCGCTTCCCGCCGGCCTGCTCGAAGATCTCGCCGGTCGCGGCGTGGCGAGCTTCGTCGCGAGCACGCCCGTGATAGGATTATGGCCTTGCGCCCTAGCCGATAGGCTCAGCGATTATCTCGAGCACGGCGGGAACCGGGCGGTCAGGGCCTGGGCGGAGGAGATCGGTGCCCAGGCGATCGACGGCTGGCCGCCTATCCCAAACGTCAATCGGCCCGATGACCTGGCGGCGCTGCGTGCTATGACGGGGCCATGAATCGCATCGATTTTCCGGCGGCGCTCGCGTGTATCGAGGATGTCGCCCCGCGCCTACCGGTCGAACCCGTGGCGATTGGCGCGGCGCTGGGTCGGATCATCGGAGCGGATGTCGTGGCGCAAGCCGATTATCCGCGGTTCGATTGTTCGGCGATGGACGGGTTCGCGGTCGTGGCCGTGGACGTCGCCAATGCATCGCCTGAGCGGCCGGTTCGCCTGGATCTGGTCGGAGAAAGCCGGGCTGGTGCGGCGGCGGCTATGGTCTCGGCGCCAGGCGCCTGCGCGATCAGCACGGGGGCGCCGATAGCCACGCCATTCGACGCCGTGGTCGCCAAGGAACGTGTCGTTCGCGAGGCCTCGGCCGTCTTGTTGACCGAGCCCGTCGGCCTCGGGCGGAATATCCGACGCCGGGGCGAGGATGCGCGGCAAGGCGATGTCGTCGCCACTCGCGGCCAGTTGGTTACGCCCGAAGTCATTGGCGCATTGTGTTGTTTTGGCGTGTCCGAGATCGGCGCAGTCCGGCTACCGCGTGTCGTCGTGCTGACGACCGGCGACGAATTGCGGCGGGCGAACGGGAGCGGCGAGCATTTCGTCCATGATTCGAACGGGCCGATGATCGCCGCGATGATGCAGCAGGCCGGTCTTGCACCGCAGCTCGTCATGCCGGCACGCGATGATCCCGAAGCAATGGCGACGAGCATCAAGCAGGCCATGGCCGCCGCGCCGGATATGATCATCTCGACGGGCGGGATATCGGTTGGCGATCATGACCAGGTGCCCGCCGCGCTCCAGGCGCTGGGCGCGACGGTTCACTTTCGCGGCGTGGCGATGCGTCCCGGCAAGCCGGTGCTCTTCGCCACCTTGCCCAATGGCTGCCTGTATTTCGGATTGCCGGGGAATCCGGTTGCTGCCGCGGTAGGCGCGCGCTTCTTCGTGATCGCCGCGATCCGCGCGATGCTCGGTCTGGGGCGCGAGCGCGGATGCACCGTTGCGATGGACGTTCCCGGCGGGGCGGACACTGTCGGTACCCGGATCCTCAAGGCGCGATGGCATCCCGGCCCGCCGCCGGTCGTCACCCTCGCGGCTGACCAGCGTTCGCACACCATGCGGCCCTTATTGGATTGCAACAGTTGGGTCGTGCGCTCGGTTGATCCAAACGGCGATCCCGCCTGGACCCGCTTTGCGATGACCCCGAGCTTCGCGGACGATGGGGAAGTCGGACGCTCCTAGTAATCTGCCAGCCCGAAACTCGGGCCCAGCTCTTCCCTTTACTCGTGTATCCGCCGCAACAACTCGATCAGCATCGCCGTCTCGCCCGGCGTGAAGCGGTTCTTCAGCCATTGCTCGTGCTCCAGGATGCACGCGCGCGCAGCGATCAGGCCTTCATGGCCCGCATCGGTCAGCTTCAATGTCTGGCGCCGGCGATCGTCGGGGGAGGGGCCGCGCACCACGAAGCCGCGCTTTTGCAGGCGGTTGATGATCGCCATCACCGTCGCGCGGTCCATCTGCAGCCGCCGGCCGATATCCGCCTGGGCGATGCCGGGATGATCGTCGATCAGCCATAGCACCGAGACCTGTTTCTGGGTCAGGCCCAGATCGTTGAACGTCTCGGTGAAATGGCGGTACACCGCGCCATAAGCCAGTCGGATGTGGAACCCGACGATCTGGTCGATGCCGCCGATGTCCCCATCGTCCGACGCGGGCGCGCTTTTGGCGGGAAACGATCTCAGCATTGCGTCAGCCTGCCCCTCGGGGGTGTTCAGGTCAACCATCACGGATTGAAAATAATGTTTGTCTTGCATACAATGTCGCGCAGATAACAAAGAGAGGATCGGCCGTGACGCATTTTCCCGACACGCCGTCGTTCACCGGGTTCAACACGCCGTCGCGGATCGAGGCGGATATCGCCGATCTCGACGTGAAAGGCGCGATCCCAGTCGAGCTCGACGGAGCCTTCTATCGCGTCCAGCCTGACCCCCAGTTCCCGCCGCGCCTGGGCGACGACATCGCCTTCAACGGCGACGGCATGATCACCATGTTCCGCTTCCGTGACGGCCGGGTCGACTTCCGCCAGCGTTGGGCCAAGACCGACAAATGGCAGCTAGAGCACGATACCGGCCATGCCTTGTTCGGCGCCTATCGCAACCCGCTGACCGACGACGAGAGCGTGAAGGGCCGAATCCGCGGCACCGCCAACACCAATGCTTTCGTCTATGGCGGCAAGCTCTATGCGCTGAAGGAGGACAGCCCGGCGCTGGTGATGGACCCGGCGACGCTCGAGACCGAGGGCTATACCTGGTTCAACGGCGCGATGACCGGCCAGACCTTCACCGCGCATCCCAAGGTCGACCCGCTAACCGGCGACATGATCGCGTTCGGCTATGCCGCGAAGGGCGTGCTGACGCGCGACATGACCTATTATGTCGTGTCGCCCGAGGGTGAGCTGAAGCAGGAATTGTGGTTCGAACTGCCTTATTACGCGATGATGCACGATTTCGCGATCACGCCCGATTATGCGCTGTTCCACGTCGTGCCCTCGACCTCGAATTGGGAGCGCCTCGAAAAGGGCCTGCCGCATTTCGGCTTCGACACGACCTTGCCGGTCTATCTCGGCGTATTGCCGCGGCGGGCGGACGCGACGGCTGAGGACATACGCTGGTTCAGGCGCGACAATTGCTTCGCCAGCCATGTCATGAACGCGTTCCAGGACGGAAGCAGGATCCATTTCGACACACCGGAGGCGAAGAACAACATGTTCCCGTTCTTCCCCGACATCCACGGCGCACCGTTCAATCCGATGGAAGCGGCGAGCTTCCTGACGCGGTGGACGGTCGATATGGCATCCAATTCCGACACGTTCGAAAGCTTCGAGCGGCTGACCGGGATGATGGGCGAATTCCCCCGCATCGATGACCGCCGCACCGGTTTGCCTTATCGTTATGGCTGGATGCTGGTGATCGATCCGGCCAAACCGGTCGAACTCAAGGGCGGCAGCGCGGGGGGCATGATCATGAACACGCTCGGCCTGGTCGATCACGAAACCGGGCGCGAACAGAAATATTGGTGCGGCCCGGTCTCGTCGCTGCAGGAACCCTGCTTCATCCCGCGTGGGCCCGATGCCGCGGAAGGCGAAGGCTGGATCGTCCAGGTCTGCAACCGGCTGGAGGAACATCGCTCGGACCTGTTGCTGTTCGACGCGCTCGACATCGAAAAGGGCCCGATCGCCGAAATACGCATCCCGATCCGGCTGCGCTTCGGGCTGCACGGCAATTGGGCGACCGCCGCGGAGATCGGGCTGGCCGAGGCGGCGTGAGGTTGGCGGTAGCGGTCAATTCCACGTCATGCCGGCCTCGTGCCGGCATCCACCGCGCAGCTTAACCAACGGCCTAAGGGTGTGCGGCACTGTGGATGCCGGCACGAGGCCGGCATGACGGGTTGAAGCTGATCGTGGCAGCTCGCAGCCACCCGGTCCTTATGCGACAGCCCCGCCTTGGCGGGAAAGGGAGGTCGGATTTTTGATGCCGATGGAGCTTACACCTGTTCCCCCGCCGCCCGCGTTCGGTCGAGCAGCGACGCCTGGTCGCGGTTGACGCGCAGCGCGAGGATCACCAACATCACGACGATCACTGGCGCGACCCAATTGACCGACAGGATGGCGGTGGCGAGGTCGCCATGCGTCGCGTCGCTGACTAACCCGACGGCATAGGGACCGATGCCCAGGCCGATGATCGTCATCGCGAACAGATAGATGCTCGCGGTGATCCCCCGCATGCGCGGCAGTACCTGATCGTAGAGCACGGCATAAAGCGGCGGCATCCACATCGTCAGCACCAGGCTGTAGAAAGTGAAGCGGAAGTAGAAGGCGCCCGCTGAGGGCGCGCGATAGACCCAGAAGGCGATCAGTGGCGACACGCCGAGCGCGAACAGCGTGACCCATACCCGCTCACGCGGCCGGCCGCCGCTCAGCCGGTCCGACAGGGGGCCGGCGATCAGCGGCCCGACCACGCCAAGCGCCGCCGCGAGCAGCCCGAACTGAAGCCCGGTCGCGCCTGGCGACAGATGATAGGTCTTCATCAGGAAGGAGGGGGTGAACCCCATGACGCCATAATTGACCACGCCCTGCAGCGCGCCCACCGCGATGCACAGGATCACCGAGGGCGAGGTCGCGATCGCCGCGAAGGCGGGCGGGTCGCTGCGGCGCAACGCCTGGAGCAGATTGGCGATGACGAAGATACCGAAGCCGATCACGCTCCATTGCAGCACGTGCGGGCTGATCGTGACCCCGCCGAGGATCAGCGGCGGCCGGGGCGAAAAGGTTTCGGCCCAAAGGATCGCGGCGACCATGGCGACCACGATCAGGACGAGGATGCCGGCATTGACCAGCCAGTCGCGCGCGGTCGCGCGACGCCGCGCCAGGGCGACCCAGTGGATTCCCGGCGTGATCGCGCCGAGCACGCCCAGACTGGCGCCGAACGGATCGGGGTCGCGCGGTGTCGCGATGCCGTCGACCGCACCGCGCTCGGGCTCGCGCACGCGCCACAACAGGGGAGCGATCAGCAAGCCGGGTAAGGCGGCGACGAGGAAGGCGAATTGCCAGCCGGCCAGTCCCAGCGGCGCGCCGCCGGCCGGGTAACGCCGATGCCACCAATCGGCCGCGCCGCCGCCGATCACCAGCGACCCGCCCAGTCCGATGGCGACCGCAGCGGCGAGGATGGCCATCACTGTCCCGCGGCGGCGGCGTGGGAAATAATCGTAGAGCAGGCTGGTGCCGGCGGGCTGCGACGCGGCCTCGCCGATACCGACGCCCAGGCGCGACAACATCAGCAGCAGGAAACCGCCGGCGAACGCAGCCAGGCCGGTCGCGAGCGACCAGAACAGGATGGTGATCGCCAGCAACCTGGTCCGGATCCAGCCGTCCGCCAGCCGCCCCAGCGGCAGCGAAAACAGCGCGTAGAACAGGGCGAATACGGTGCCGTAGAGCAGACCCATCTCGGCATCGCCGATCTTCAGGTCCGCCTTGATCGCCGGCGCCAGGATCGCGAGGATGTTGCGATCGAGTAGGCTGATCGCTTGGGTCGCGGCGACCAATGCCAGGGCGTACCAGGCGCCTGGAAGCGGCCGGCTGGCACCCTGATTCACAGCGCGAACACGCGTTCGGCGTTGGTCTGCATCAGCTTCTTCTTGGTCGTATCGGGAATGTCGAGCAGATCGTGCGCGCGCACCTCATCGGCGACATATTCGTAAGGATAGTCCATCGCGTACATCACGCGATCCTCCCCCATCACCTCGAGCATCAGCTTGATCGCGGGCGGGAAGGGGAGACCGCTGGTCGTCGCCAGCACATTCTCGCGCAGGCACGCGAACATGCCCTTCTTGAGCGGCTTGAGCCGTTCGTAACGCTGCGAGGCGACGCCGGCTTTGTGCATGAAGTCGATGCGGTAGAGCCAATAGGGAATCGCCTCGCCGCCATGGCCGACCGCGATCTGCAGGTCCGGGTAGCGATCGAAGATTCCGGTGGTGATCAGCCGGAGCAGGTGCATGCCCGTTTCCACCCCGAAACCGAAGATCGCGCCGTCCAGCCCGGCCTCGATCATGCCGCCGATCATCGCGTCGGGCAGCGTCTGGGGATGGATGTAGAGCGGCTGGCCGGTATCGGCGAGCGCGCGGAAGATCGGGTCGAATTGCGGCTCGTCGAGATAATGGCCGTGGGTGTGGCTGTTGACCATCACGCCCTTGAACCCGAGCTCGGCCGCGCCGCGGCGGATCTCCGCCGCCGACCATTCGGGGTCCTGCGGCGCGATCGAGGTCATCCCGACGAAGCGCGTCGGATAGGCGGCGCAGCGTTCGGCGAGATAATCGTTGGCGCGCGTCACCATCGCCTTGGCTTCGTCGGTGTCGAGCAAAGGCTGGACGCCGGGCGAGGTGAGCGAGAGGATCGCGACATCGATGCCGGTCGCGTCCATGTCGGCGATGCGGCGCTCGCCGAGATCGAGCAAGCGCTCGATGATCAGCATCGCGCGTTCCGATGGCGATTGTGCGTAAAACCCCCAGAGCGACGTCATGCCCTTGTCGGCAGTCCCGTCCTTCACCATGCGCAGATAGGCATCGATCTGCTCGCGGGTGGCGAAAGCTTCCTCGGTCGCGATGCGGAGATAGCCGCGGTCGCCGCCGGTGTTCAGTGCATGGGTCATGGATGGCTCTCTCGATAGGCGCGGGGCCAGATGCCCTGCTTTCCGGGGGACAGGATGCCGTTCGGATCGACACAATCCTTGATCGTTTCGGCGAAGCGGCGCTGGGCGTGATTGCCGAAGCTGTATTGCTCGGCGACGAGGTCCATGAAATCGAGGTGCGAACGATATTCGCCGTAACCGAGCTTCGCCGCGTCGGTGACCATCGATTTGCACGCAGCATAAGCGGCGTTCGCCTGCGCCGCATTCTGGGTGTCGAATACGACCAGCCCGACATGGATCAGCGCACGCTTGGTGACGACATAGACGCCGCTATAATCGAGCCCGGCGGCGTGAAGCCGATCGCGCACCAGGTCGCGGATCGCGCCGCCGTCGCGCCCGGTGATCGGCGTCGCCGAGGAAAAGCCGATATGACCGCCCTTTTCGCCGCCATACCAGCGCGTCATCTGGTCGAGCGCGAGGCTGGGGATGCCGGCCTGCACGCGGTGATGCGGGTTGTCGAAATCGGGCAGGTCGTGCCCGTCATATTTGGTGAAGTCGATCGTCGCCCCGGGGATCGTGCCCAGCGCGTCCTGAACGAGCTCACGCTGACGCTCGACGATCCTCTCGTCGCCATAAAGCGCGAAGCGCATCACCCAGCGGCCGAAGCCCGGGGTTTCGGCGATCCTGTCGATCACCTCCTCCGGGATCGGCCCGTCGCCGGTGTACCAATGATCGCGCTGCCAGAAAGCGGAGGCTGCGCAGACCGCGTTGATGATCATCGGCTGGTTGGGGATGGTACCGTCGAGCATCAGCGGGCGGAGCCGCTCGAGCATCAGCTCGAGGTCGCTGTCCTTCTTCAAGGTCAGCCAGCCGGGCATGTAGCAATCGGGCGCGGGCATCAGCCACGTCCCCATTTTGGTGACGACGCCGAAATTGGATTGGCTGAAGATGCCATCCAGTGTCGGCCCGCAGCCATGCTTGTAGACGTGCCAGGCGCGCGGCGCCTCCAGCCCGCCGAGCCCGGTGCGCAGCAGTTCGCCATTCGCGAGCACCACTTCCATCCCGCATTTGGCATCGAAGTGATCGCCGAGCGGCGTGTAGCCCACGCCATGTTCCAGCGCATTGCCGACAATACTGCCCCAACCGAGATCGGGCACCGACATCCAAAGCTTCGAACCGGTCGATTTGAGGTGGTCGTGCAGGTCGAAGAAAGTGACGCCGGATTCGACCAGCGCCCAAGCTGAGCCCTCGTCGACCTCCAGGACGCGGTTCATCCGCCGCATCGACATGACGAAGGATCCCGAAACCCGCGGCGCCGGCCCGCCATAACCGTTGTTGCGGCCCTGGCCGTTGACCCAGAGCGGCGTCTTGTAGGCGTTGGCGACCCGCAGCACCTCCTGCACCTGCTCGACGCTGGTCGGCATCAGGACCGCGCCGGGTTCGTACCACCGGCCCGTCGGCGGCGCGAAAGGATCGCGGAATTCGGCGACCTTGGCTTCATCGACGATCAGTCCATCCTGGCCGAGGATATCGGCCAGCTCCTTGAGCGCAGCATCGATCGCCGCAATTGGAACGTCCGCTGCGTCCGGCATGTGCCGTCTCCCGCTATCCCTCGTGGACGGCCTTGGTGACCAGGCATGCCTCGACGCCCTCGGGGCCGTCCTCGGCGCCATGGCCGGACCATTTGACGCCGCCGAAGGGCGCGTCTGCACCGCCGATCATCGTCGTGTTGATGCCGACCATCCCGCTCTCGATCTCGCGCGCGATATGCCGCTGGCGCTTGGCGTCGGCGGTCCAGGCGTAAGCCGCAAGGCCGTAGGGCAGCCGGTTCGCTTCCGCGATCATCGCTTCCTCACCCGGGAAGGGGTTGATCAGCGCGACCGGCCCGAACGGCTCCTCGTTCATGATCGTGGCGTCGAGCGGCACCTCCGCCAGCACGGTGGGCTGATAGAAGAAACCGCGATTGCCGATGCGTGCGCCGCCCGACAGCAGAGCCGCGCCGCGGGCGGTCGCGTCGCCGATCAGGCGTTCCATCGCGTCGGGCCGGCGCGGATTGGCCATCGGGCCCATTCGCGTCGCCGGATCCAGCCCGTCGCCAACGGTGACTTGCGCCGCCCGCGCGGCGAAGCCGGCGCGGAACCGGTCGTAGATGCCTTCCTGTACGATGAAGCGTGTGGGGGAGACGCAGACCTGGCCGGCGTTGCGATATTTGGCGGCGACCATCGTATCGAGCACCTGGTCGACATCGACATCGTCGAACACCAGGACCGGGCCGTGGCCGCCCAGTTCCATCGTCGTGCGCTTCATGTCTTCGGCCGCCAGCTTGGCGAGATGCTTGCCGATCGCGGTCGATCCGGTGAAGCTCAGCTTGCGGATCACGGACGAACCGAGCAGGTGCCGCGACACTTCGTCGGGCACGCCGAACACTGCTTGCGCGACCTCGCCGGGCAAGCCGGCGTCGAGCAGGCATTGCAGCATGCCGAGCGCCGAGGCGGGCGTTTCCTCAGCGGCCTTGAGGATCACCGAACATCCCGCTGCGATCGGCGCGCCGAGCTTGCGGCCGGGATTGCCGATCGGGAAATTCCACGGCGCGAAGGCCGCGACCGGCCCGACCGGCTCCTTGCTGACGGTCGACCTTTGCCCCGCCGGACGCACCAGCACCCGGCCATAGAGGCGAAAGACCTCCCCGGCGTAGAAGTTGAACAAGCCGACATTCATCAGCACTTCGACCTTGGCTTCGGCCAGGGTCTTGCCCTGTTCGAGCACCGCGACGCGCGCGAGCTCGTCCTGGCGCTCGAGCATCAGCCGCGCGGCGCCCTGCAGCACGGCAGCGCGTTCCTGCGGGGTCGAGTGGCGCCAGCGGCGGAACCCGCGTGCGGCGGCGTCGAGCGCACGGTCGAGATCGGCGGCATCGGCCAGCGGCAGGTCGGCGAGCGTCTCACCGGTGGCCGGATTGACCACCTGATGCGTTCGCCGTCCGCCACCGCTGACGCGTTCGCCGTCGATCACCATGCAGAGTTCGGGATAGGCCATCGGCATCCTGTGTTTGCGAAAGAGCGCTGATCGGTGGCGACGGTCAGACCGTCGGTTCCGCAATCCTCGATCGCTCGCGATCGATATCGCCTTGCCAGCGCTCGGCCACGATCTCCCTGCCGGTCACCGGATGCTTCATGTGGAATGGGACGAGCTTGTGTGTCGGCCACAGCCAGCTGTCGGCGATCAGCTCGTCGGGGCCGGTCGGATCCTGGGGAAAGGTCTGGGTCGGGAAGGGCACGTATTCGGGCCGCGTATTGGCCCAGCCGGTTTCGAAATCGGCATGCCATTGCGGCAGGTAGTTGAGCACCTTGATTCGCCAGATGCCGTCCACCTTCTGATAGGTGTTCTCGTAGATCCCGCCTTCCCACCACTGGCGCGGGCCCATCATCGGATTGCTCGAATCGGCATGGTCCTTGTGCCGGCCGGCCTGCATCATCGAGCGCGCGCGGCCATAAGCGATCTCGCCGTCCGGCTCGACGTCGATAATGTCCTGGAGCTGCGGGTGATCGAGCAGGAAGCCGTCGATCGGCCCGTTATTGCCGTGCGTGAAGCGTTTCTGGAACCGCTCTACATAGAGGCGGCGGACGCCTTCCCTGCCTTTCCACACCCCGCCGAAGAAGCGCACTTCGCCATCGTCGGTGAACAGGTCGACCGTCTCGTTATAAAGACATTTGTCGATCAGATAGCCGTAGAGATGTTGCAGCTTGCGGATGTCGAGTTCGTCTTCGCGCTGCTGCAGGCGGTGGGACAGTCGTTCGACACTGGCTTCGAGCTTCGCGATGCGATCGGCCTCGGACATCAGACTCTCCTAATTGTATGCTTTACGTACAATGTGCGCTGCTCGTCGGATCGAGTCAACGGCCCTCTGCCTCGAGCCGTTCGACTTCCTCGCGATAGGGGCGGATCGCGCGCACCATGCACAAGGTGGCGATCGGCAGCAGGATCGACGCGGTCAGCACCAGTGTCTTCCACAACTGGGCCTCGTCGCCGATCACGTAATCCTGCACCAGCCCGACGACGAAGCTGCCCATCGCGCCGAAGAAGGTGAACATGAACAGGTAGATCGCCGTAACCTGCCCGCGCATGGCATTGGGCGCGACGCGCTGGATCGCGGCATTTTGCGGGACGGCGCCGGCGAGGCCGAACATCGCGCCGAGGCTCATCACGGCAAGCGAGAGATAGCCGTTGGGCATCAGCGGCGAGAGGATCGAACAGATGGTGACGCAGCCGAACAGGATCGCCGCAACGCGGACGTTGGCGTCCTTGTGGCGTTTGGCGAGCCATTCGACCAGCACGCCGCCCAGCACGAGCCCCGCGAGCGATGCGATCAGGATCATCCCGCCCATCACCGCGCCGATCTGGCGCTCGTCCCAGCCGAAGCTGCGGATCATGAATGGCACGCGCCAGAATTGCAGCCCGAACACCTCGATCGCGCTCAGCGCGAGTCCGGCGAACAGGGGATAATAGACGCGGCGACGCGCATGGATCGCGCGGATCGCGTCGAGCCCGGTGAAGGTGAGCATGCGCCGTCCGAGTGAGGCGTCGCGCGGCGGCTGCGGCGCGTCGGGTGCGGGCGCGAGCCGCGGCGGCTCCTGCACCGTCAGGAACAGCAAGGCGACCAACAATCCCGGCAGACCGACCCAGATCATGATCCACTGCCAGCCGAAGATCCTCAGGCCGCCGAACTCGCTCGGTGCCCACTGCGCGGTCATCGCGATCAGCATCCCGCCGACGATCGGACCCAGCGTAGTGCCGCCGATGAAGCCGAACTGGAGCAGGGCGAAAGCGCGAGTCAATTTGCGTGGCGGAAAGGCGTCGGCCAGCAACGAATAGGAGGCCGGCGCATGCGCCGATCCCCCCGCTGCGAGGAAGACGCGCGAGCCGACGAACTGGAAGAAATTCTGCGCCAGGCCGCCCAGCGCGATGATCGACCCGATCACCGCTACGCCGCCCGCCAGCACATATTTGCGCGGATAGATGTCGGCGAGCCGCGCCAGCGGAATGCCGACGAACAGATAGCAGATGATGCTGGCCGGTCCGCCGAGAAAGCCGAGTTGGGCATCGCTCAGGCCGAAATCGGTCTTGATGCGCTGTGCCAGCATGCCGAACACGACTTGATCGAAAAAGGTCAGGAAGGTCGCCAGCACGATCACCGTCAGCGCCCAATAAGCCCGCGGCGTCGAGGGCCAGATGCGCGAGGGATGCGGTGCGGCTTCCGCTTCCTGTTCGCCGGTCGTCAAGTCCGCCGCCGTTGCGATCCCGATCGCCATGGGCATTCCTCTCACCGTCACGCAAGCCACTTGCGGGCCAGTCGTTTCCGCTTGGCAAATTGTACGTGTTGGATACAAAAGGCGAGACAAAAATGCGTCTGGCGACAAACAAATTCCGCCGGTCATGGGAGAGGTGAATTGCAGGATCTCGCTGGACGCACGGCGTTCGTCACCGGCGGTGCCAATGGCATCGGACTCGGGCTCGTGCGCGCCTTGCTGGTCGAGGGATGCAAGGTTGCGTTGGCCGACATCCGCCAGGATGCGATCGATGCGGCGCTCGCGACGCTCGACAATCAGGACGTGATTGGCGTGCAACTCGACGTCGCGTCGCGCGACGGCTTCGCCGCGGCGGCCGACCGCGTCGAGGTCGAGCTGGGACCGGTCAGCCTGTTGTTCAACAATGCCGGGGTAAACCTGTTCCAGACGATCGACGAATCCTCGTACGACGATTGGGACTGGCTGCTGGGAGTCAATCTGCACGGCGTGATCAACGGCGTGATGACGTTCGTGCCGCGGATGAAGGCGCGCGGCGACGGCGGGCATATCGTCAACACCGCATCGATGGCGGCGTTCCTGTGCGGGCCGCAGCCCGGCATCTACAACACCACCAAGTTCGCAGTGCGCGGCATGAGCGAATCGCTGCGCTACAGTCTGGCGCCGCATGGCATCGGCGTCTCGGTTCTGTGTCCGGGTCTGGTGAAGAGTCACATCTTCGCCAGCGACGAGGTGCGGCCCGACGACTTGAGGGCCGGAGCGAAGGCGGTCGATCCGACGGCGGTCGGGCGGCTCGAGCAGCTTCACCAGGTCGGCATGGAGCCCGACGTGATCGCCGCGCGTGTAATCGAGGCCATCCGCGCCAACCGCTTCTACATCTTCTCGCACCCCGAATTCCGCGACGAGTTGCGCGAAGTGTTCGACGATATCCTCGACGCGTTTCACGATTATCCGGAGGATTCTGCGTTCCAGCAGCGCATCGCCTTCGAGAAAATGCGGCGCGACGGCTATCGCGCGGCTCGGCAGGCGGCGCGCGGCGAGGGATAAGCCCGGGGATTTGCTGCATCGGGTCGCGTTCCGCGCAGCTTGCGCAGTTAGTATGATAGGGATACAATTACCCTCGCTACCCGACAGAGATCGGGCAATGGCCATGTTCCAATGGCTATGTTCGTCCGATAGGGCGGAGGAACGGGAGGGGGCGATGGATCACCGCTGCGACGCGCTCGAGCGCAGCTTGGACCGGGAACGGGAACGGGGCGTGCCCGCGAGTGCGTTGCCTGGACTTTTTCATTGAGCGCGGTCGAGCTTTTCACCACGCGGACGGTGCCGCACGAGCGGCGGCAGGATTTCTGGCGCTCGCTGGTCGCCGAGACTTTTCCCGGCATGGTCGCCGAAGTGCCCGCCGGAATCCGCGCCGACCTGGCGCGCTGGTCGATCGGCAATGTCGCGGTGGCGCACGCCCGTAGCGACCGCGCTCGCGTCGAGCGCACGCGCGATGTCCGCGACGATCGCAATCTGGTTTTCCACCTCCAGCGCCGTGGCCGGCTGATGATGACCCAGGCGGGGCGCGTTGCCATTGCCGGGGGTGGCGATATCGTCATCGCGGACGAAGCCACGCCCTACACGATCGACATTTCCGACGCCAATGACTGCCTGGTCGTCCACGTCCCGGCGCCGATGCTGGGTGCGGAAGCCGCGGCGCGCGACTGGCATGCGCATATGCTCGACGGGCACGATCCGCACGTCGCGTTATTCGGCAGAATGCTGGAAGGCCTTTGGGTCGAGCGCGCAAAACTCGACCGGCTCGAACACGGTGTCGATGACGTGCTGGCCGGTCTCGCCCGGATGGCATGCCTTCGCGGAACCCCGCGCGAGGCAGAGCCATCGCGCGATCCGGTCGATTACGCCCTCTCGCACCTTTACGATCCCGATCTGGGCACGGCGCGGATCGCCGAGATGACTGGGCTGGGCGCGCGCGCGGTGCAAAAGGCCTTCGCTCGCCATGTCGCGGCGACGCCGACCGGTTTCATCACCGCACAGCGGTTGCAGCGTGCGGCCGAGGCTTTGCAGCAACGCGATGGGCGGTCGGTGACGCAGATCGCGTTCGACGTAGGGTTCTCAGACTCGGCCTTTTTCAGCCGCTGTTTCCGGCGTCGTTTCGGACAGACCCCGAGCGCCTGGCGCGACGGGACTTAAACTCGCCCTGTCTGAATCGACACTATTCAGTGCTCCCGCGAAAGCGGGAGCCCAGGGCCACGACCATTGTCCTTCGTAACTCTGGGCTCCCGCTTTCGCGGGAGCGCGATTCGGGACGTGCCTTTTGCTGTCGGCCGGCGGCGCAACCGACCGGCCGACCCGGCACCGATCAATTGACGTTGCGGCCCGCGCCCGACCAAAACTCGGCGCGCATCGCCTTTTTGTCGGGTTTGCCGACCGGTGTACGCGGCAGTTCGTTGCGGAACAGCACGGTCTTGGGCGCTTTCACGCTGCCCAATTGCGCCTTGCAATGCGCGCGGATCGCTTCGGCATCGAGCGACTTTCCGGGCAATAGAACCACCAACGCCGTCACCGCTTCGCCCCATTTCTCGTCTGGCACGCCGATGACCGCGGCGTCGATCACCTCGGGCAGTTCCATGATCGCGGCCTCGACCTCGACCGGGAAGACGTTGAACCCGCCGGAGACGATCATGTCCTTCTTGCGATCGACGATATAGTAGAAGCCATGCTCGTCGCGCCGGCCGACATCGCCGGTATGGTGCCAGCCATGCGCCCAGGCTTCGGCGCTCGCATCGGGCAGTTCGAAATAGCCGCCGCCGACGATCCCGCCGCGGGCGACGATTTCGCCCGCCTCGCCGACCGGGAGGAGGTTTCCGTCATCGTCCATCAATTCGACCCGCACCGACGACGTCGCCGTCCCGCAGCTCCCCAACCGCTCCGGGTGCTCGCCGCGCGCGGCGGCGGCGACGACTTCGGGCGACAGCCAGGTCGCGACGAGGTGGCATTCGGTCTGTCCATAGCTCTGGCACATGCAAGGGCCGAACACGCCGACCGCCTGGCGCAATTTGTCGGGCGAGACGGGCGACCCGGCGAGCAGGAAATAGCGCATGCTCGAATAATCGAACTCGCCGACGCGCGGATGCGCCAGCATCGAATAGAGCGCGGTGGGGGGCAGGAACATATGGGTCACGCGATGCTCGCCGATCGCCGCCATCACCGTATCGGCGTCGAAGCCGGACAGGACCACCACCGTCGCGCCCATCGCGATTCCCGCCATGGTGAAGGGGCCGGCGGCATGGGTCAGCGGCGCGGTCGCGAGGAACACCGGGGTCTCGGCCGGCATCAGATGCGCGATCGTCTCCAGCATCGTGCCCCAGCTGCGGTTGAGCACGCGCACGCCCTTGGCCGGGCCGGTGGTTCCGCCAGTGGCGATGATGGCGGCCAGATCCTCGCCATTGCCGGTCGGGTCACCGCCATCGGGCACCGGTGGCGACCCCTCCGGCAGCATATAATCGGCTAGCGAGGCATTGCCGCCTTCCTCGGCGTCGAGGCAGATCAGGCGCCGGATCGTCGGGACTTGCCGCGCGACGGCGTGCGCGTCGGCGGCGTAGCTGGAATGATAGAATAGCCAGCTGGCTCTGACATAGTTGAGATACTGGATATTGGCGTCGAGCGCGTTGCGCGTGTTGACCGGAATCCAGGCGGCGTCCGCGCGCCACAGTCCGAGCATCGCGATCAGCACGGAGCCGTGATTGGGCGACATCACCGCAACCGCTTCCTGGCGCTTCAGGCCGTCCGCGATCAGCGCGCCGGCCAACCGCTGCGACAGCGCGGCCATCTCGGCATAAGTGTAGCTTTCGTCGCCGGCGACCAGCACGATACGGTCGGGATGCAGCCGCGCCTGCTTGTCGAAATAATCGATGTTGCGCATCGCCGCTCTCTCCCTGCGCCATACTTATCGTTGTCGAACGCTTCCGCATTCCGGGCTCGGCCCGTTCGATGGCCCGTTCCTGCCGGCATGCCGTCGGATTCGTCTGTGTGTCTTACATACAATTTTCCGAACGGGAATGCCTGACTTCACCCGGCGCCGAACCGATCCCGTTTTTCGTTCGATCCTTCCTCTGGCGCTTCCTCGATTTGAACTTTGTTGCCCGACGGGCATGGCGTCAGATAGTCCTCGCCCAGTTCCGCCGCGCGAAGCCGTGCCAGCAGCGCCCTGGCGGCGTCGGGCGATATTTCCTCGCCGACAGGATAGCGATCGGTTCGGACGGTATATTCGACCCATTGATTGGATGCGCGGTCGAACGCCAGATCGCAGCTTTCGATTCCCTCGACCTGCAGCGTCAGCTGGCGAGCTAGGTCCGCCAGGATACGCTGCGCGTGGGGATTGATCCCGGACCGGAAGGAAAAGCGCCGCAACCGATATTGGCGGCACGCTGGCTCACGATGACTGCCGGAAGCCGCGATGTCATTGCCCATCGTGCCGCTCCCGCCGCGTCAGCGCTATCCGTACAGAGGCGGTACCGCGGGACAGCGCCTCGGGCTTGGCAACGATGATCTCGACCCATTCCACCGGCCCGAGCTCGAGGCAACGTTCGCCGAGCAGGAGGGCATATGTCTCGATCAGCTCGATATGGTCCGATCCCAGATCCTCGGCTTCCGCGGCGATCCGGCGGTAGTCGACCGACTGGCCAAGCGAGCCGACCGGCCTCCCGTCCGCGAGTTTGAGGTCGACGGAGACGAGTAATGGCTGTCGCCGGCCGCGTTCGTCCGGGTTGATGCCGATGCGCGCGGAAATCCGAAGGTCGTCGACGCGGACATGGGTGGCGAGCGCATAAAGGTCGCGGACCGACCGTGGCGTCGCTGTGTCGCGCGGCGCGCTATCGAAAAACGACGGTGCGGTGGCCATTGAGCAACACCCGGTCCTGGAGGTGATAGGCGACCGCCGCCGCCAGCACGCGCCGTTCGATGTCGCGCCCCTTGCGGACGAGGTCGTCGGGCGTATCGGCGTGACTGATCGGCTCGACGTCCTGGGCGATGATCGGGCCTTCGTCGAGATCGGCGGTGACGTAATGCGCGGTGGCGCCGATCATCTTGACGCCGCGCTCATGCGCCTGGTGATAAGGCTTGGCGCCTTTGAACCCGGGCAGGAAGCTGTGATGGATGTTGATGCAGCGACCCGACAGGAACCGACTGAGATCGTCCGACAGGATCTGCATGTAGCGCGCAAGCACGATCAGTTCAGCGCCGGTCTCATTGACGATTCGCTTGAGCGCGGCTTCTTGCTCGGCCTTGTTCTCCTTGGTCACCGGCAGATGATGGAACGGGATGTCGCCGATCATCGTGGTGTGCAGCGCGGTCTTGGGATGATTGGAGACGATCGCCACGACATCCATCGGCAATTCGCCGATGCGCCGGCGGTAAAGCAGGTCGCCCAGGCAATGGTCGAACTTCGACACCATCAGCAGCACGCGCTTGAGCTCGGCGGCATCGTGGATCGCCCAATCCGCGCCGATCGCCGTCCCCACCGGAGAGAAAGCAGCGCGCACATCGTCGATGCTGCCCCCGCCCGTCACGACGAAGACCACGCGCATGAAGAATCGGCCTGTGGCGGGGTCGTCGAATTGCTGGGCGTCGGTGATGTTCGCGCCATGGTCGGCGAGCAATGTCGCGACCTTGGCGACCAGGCCTGGTCGATCGTCGCAGGACAGGCGTAGGACGAAGGTTGGATTCACGTCAAACTCCGCAAGAGTGACACCGGTCAATGCGACGCGGCCCGATAGGTGTTGATCCACTCGACCGTTCGGGCGAGTCCGCCAAACGGGTAGAAATGCAGCCGCACCGCGCCGTGCGCCTGGGTCAGTCCCCGCTCGAAATCGGCGACCAGCCTGTCGGGTCCTGCCGACCCGAGCAAGCGCGTAAGCGAGACGCCATATTTGGCCATCACCGTTGCCGACGCGCCGACGCCGCAATGCGCCGCGTAACGCAGCAAGGTCTTGATCCCGGCTGGTCCCGGCACGCCGATCCGGACCGGGCAGTCGATGCCGCGCGCGCGGAGCTCGGCCAGCCAGGCGAGGATCGGCGCGGCGTCGAAGGCGAATTGGGTGACGATCAGCGTGGCCATGCCGCGTTCGGTGATCGCCGCGTGCTTGGTCGCCAACGCATCCCAGCGCTCGGCCTCGTTCATTGCCGGATGCCCTTCGGGATGGCCGGCGATGCCGATCGCCTGGATCCCGTGACGTTCGAACAGCCCGGTCTCGATCAGTGACATCGTGTCCGCAAATGGCCCGGCAGGGACGGGCGGATCGCCGGCGACCAGGAAGACGCGACGCACGCCGGCCTCGGAGGTGGTCCGCGCCACCATCTGGGCCAGTTCGTCGTGCGATGTGATGCGACGCGCCGAGAGGTGCGGCATCGGCTCGAAGCCGAGCGCGCGCAGGCCGATCGCCGCTTCGATTCGGGCGTCCATCGTTTCGTTGGGCAGGAACGTTATCGCGACAGGCGTTTCGGGCGCGATGGCGTTGGCCACCTCGTAGAGAGCGGAGCGATCCTTGGCCGTCATTTCGAGCGAATAGCCGTCGGTCATGCCATTGGCCGGCCGCGTCCAGGCGGGGTGCAGGACAGGAATTCCCATAGGCCCTCTCGCTCCTCCGCGGTTTCGATTGCCGCGTGTCGATAGCCTCTATCGCGACTTTGATATTTCGTATAGATGAAAACTTCATGTCTGTGAAGTTATCTGAGCCTCCCGCAGAACCTCTCCCGCTCTTGATGCTGCCGGGACTGATCTGTGATTCGCGCATCTTCGCGGCGCAGGCGGGCACCTTCACCCAGGCGTGGCCGGTCCCGGATTATGGCGATGCCGACACGCTGGAGGATATGGCGCGGCGCGTGCTGGCCGTCGCTCCTGCGCGCTTCGCGCTGCTCGGCCATTCGATGGGCGCGCGCGTGGCGCTGGAAATCGTGCGATCCGCGGGCGACCGAGTCGAGCGGCTGGCGTTGCTCAGCACCGGCGTTCACATGCCGGGGGAAGGCGAGGCCGCCAAGCGCTACGCGTTGCGCGATCTCGGGCGGGAGCGCGGCATGGCGGCGCTGGTCGATGCTTGGCTGCCGCCTATGATCGCGCCGTCGCGACCGCGCGACGATCTCTACCAAAAGCTCCACGCGATGTGCGTCGAGGCCGGCCTGGCGCGTTTCGAGGCGCAAATTGGCGCCTTGCTGTCACGGCCAGAAGTTGAAAGCCTGTTACCGGCGATTACCTGCCCGACGCTAGTCGCGGTCGGCAGCGAGGATCGCTGGAGCCCGCCCGTCCAGCATGAGGCGATCGCCGCGCTTATTCCGGACGCGCGCTTGGCCGTGATCGAGGGGGCAGGGCACATGCTGCCCGCCGAACGTCCCGACTCGCTCAACGCCGCGATTGCGGACTGGCTGGAACAGCCCGCCCTATCATCCCCATCATATTGTCCTGAAGGAGCCTGAGATGACCGAACAGACCCTGCAACAGCTGCTGGATGCCAGCGGCGATATCGTCGAATTGCTGCGCAACCAGCAAAGCGGACCCAATGTCTATCCCGGCGTGCCAGCCGAATATTCGAACTGGCGCAGCGAACAGCAAGCCTGGGCGAAGACTTGCGTGCTGTTCAATCAGTCCTTCCATATGGTCGACCTGGCGGTCGAGGGGCCCGACGCATTCGCGATGCTCAACCATCTCGGCGTCAACAGCTTCAAGGGGTTCGTCCCCGATCGCGCCAAGCAGTTCGTGCCGGTAACGCCCGACGGTTACGTCATCGGCGACGTCATCCTGTTCTATCTCGAAGAGAACAAATTCAATCTGGTCGGCCGCGCACCGACGATCGAATGGATCGAATATCACGCCGCGACCGGCGACTGGAACGTCACGGTGTCGCGTGACGAGCGCACCGCGGTCCGCCCCGATCCGGAAAATCGCCGTTCCTACCGGTTCCAGCTTCAGGGGCCGAACGCCATGAAAACGCTGGAAAAGGCGATGGGCGCGACGCCGCCCGACCTGAAATTCTTTCACATGACGCGGCTCGCGATCGCCGGAAAGGAAGTGCGCGCGCTGCGGCACGGCATGGCGGGACAGCCCGGCTACGAGCTGTTCGGCCCATGGGCCGATTACGACGTCGTGCGCAACGCACTGATCGAGGCCGGCAAGGAATTCGGTTTGGCGCTGGTCGGCGGCCGCACCTATTCATCGAACACGATCGAATCGGGCTGGATCCCGTCGCCCTTGCCCGCGACCTATACCGGCGAAGGGACGCGCGGTTTCCGCGAATGGCTGTCGGCCAATAGCTATGAAGGCAAGGCGTCGATCGGCGGCAGCTTCGTGCCCGACTCGGTCGAGGGCTATTATCTGACCCCCTGGGACCTGGGGTACGGCCCCTTCGTCAAGTTCGACCACGATTTCATTGGCCGCGATGCGTTGGAGCGGATGGCGGGCCTGCCGCACCGCAAGAAGGTCACGCTGGCGCTCGACAATGAGGATCTGATGCGGGTGATCAGCTCGCAATTCACGCGAGGAGATCGCGCTAAATATATGGAATTCCCATCAGCCGTCTATTCGATGCACCCCTATGACCAGGTCCTCAAGGACGGAAAGCAGGTCGGTATTTCGACCTGGATCAGCTATAGCGCCAATGAAGGGCGGATGCTGACCTTGGCGATGATCGAGGCCGATCATGCCGTGCCCGGCACCGAAGTCACCTTGCTATGGGGTGAGCCGAATGGCGGCACGCGCAAGCCGACGGTCGAGCGCCATGTCCAGACCGAGATCAAGGCGGTTGTGGCGCCGGTCCCTTATTCCGAGGTCGCGCGCGACAGTTATGCCGAGAGCTGGCGCACGCACCAACTAACCTGATCCAGCCACGTAAGGGGGCGAGGTGCGAGCCGCTTCGCCTCCTTGGCTTGCGTTCCGTGCATATCCCCATCGTCACCCCGGTCTTGTGCCGGGGTCCACTCCTCCACAACCGAGATGAGGTGTTGTTGCGCGGTGGATGCCGGGACAAGCCCGGCATGACGAATTGGATGTTGAACCTCGATCAAGTCAGGCGGCTTCGAACAAAGCCACCGTTCGCTTGAGCAACTCCGCGGCATGGCGCTCGATCTCGGCGTCGAACCGGACCGAGGGGATGGCGACGCTGAACGCGCCGAGCAATTCGCCGTCGACCGATACAGCGCAACCGATCCCCTGGATGCCGGGAGTATGCTCCTCGCGCGTCCGAGCAATGCCTGACTGACGGATCGCGGCGATCTCGGCGCGCAAGGCATCGGCATCTGTGATCGTGGCCGGCGAGAAGGCCCGCCGCTCCGACTCGTCCAGATAGGTTTTGAATTCGGCCTTGGGCAATGCGGCCAGGATGGCCTTGCCTGCCGCGAAGCCGTGGAGCGGAGTCCGCGTGCCCATCTGGACGGCATAGCGCAGCGCATGCTCGCTGGTTTCGGTCACCAGTGCCTCCACTTCCCAGCCGACGCGGACGAAGAAGGACGCGGTTTCGTTGAGCTGGACGCGCAACGAGCGGACCAATGGTGCGACCCGCTCGGCCAGCGAAAAGCCGTGCGCGCGCGCCTGCAACCGGGCGAGGCCGGGGCCGGCGGTGTAGCGGCGGCCGGCGCGCGCCAGATAACCACGATCGATCAACGTGTTGAGCAGATAGGACAGGCTGCTGACCGGGATGACCAGGGCCGCCGCAATCTCCTGCGCGACGACGGGACGATCGCGCGCCACGACATATTCGATGATGTCGAGCGTGCGCGTCGCCGATTTGACGGGGGATGATGCGGCGTCTGCCATCAGCCTTTATTGCCTCAACGCCGCGCCGCCCGCCACCTCTCGCGTTTCAGAGCCTCGTGGCGGCGATATCGGCGCCTTCGCGCAGGTTGCGCAGCTTGGCCCAGGTCACGATCGGATCGATCTTGCCGTAACCGGCAAAGGTGCCGAATCCGCAATCGGTGCTCGCGATCACGCGGTCCTTGCCGACGATTCCGGCGAAGCGTTCGATTCGCTGCGCGATCAGTTCGGGATGTTCGAGATAGTTCGAGCAGGTGTCGATCAGGCCGGGCGCAAGCAGCTTGTCGTCGGGGATATCGGCATCGCGCCAGATCACCCATTCATGCTCGTGGCGCGGATTGGCCGCTTCGAACAGGATGGTCGCCGGCCGCGCCCTCAGCACGATGTCGATGATCCGCTCGAGCGGGATATCGTGGTCGTGCGGCCCTTCGTAATTGCCCCAGCAGATGTGCATCCGCATCCGTTCGGGGGCGATATTGGCGGTCGCGGCATTGAGCGCGTCTACGTTGGCCGCGATCGTCTTGAGGAACGTCGGCTCGTCCATTTCCTGATAGCCGGTGTGGTGCGACATGGCGAGATCGGGACAATCGAGCTGCAATTCGAATCCGGCCGCGACGATCGCTTCATATTCGGGCTGCATCGCGGCGACGAGGTCGGCGAGATAGGCTTCGTGGCTGGGATAATACGCATTCTTCTGGAACGCGGTGATCAGCCCGGGCGAGGCGGCGTTCATGAATGCGCGCGTGCCCTTGCCATGGCGGTCGAGCGCGCCGCGGAAGCGCCGGATGTCGTCGTGCAACGGCTGCAGGTTCACCAATCGGACGGGCGCGATGCACGAGGCGCGGGTGAATTCCTGCGCCCCCATGATATGCGCCAGCTTGGCGCGGAGATCGGGCAGCGGAGCGAGGTCGAGTGCCGGATGGCGGTCGGTATGGCCGCCAAAACCCGACAGGCGTTCGATCATGTAGGTCGAATAGCCGACCTTGCCGAGCTCGCCATCGCTGATCACCGTGACGCCCGCGTCGATCTGAGCCGTCACCACCGCGTCGACCGCGGCCTGGACCACGGTGTCGAACGCGTCAGCGTCATAGGGCTCACCATGGTCACGGGCGAGCAAGAGCGGTGTCAGTTCCGGGCCGCGCGGCAAACTACCGACATGGGTGGTCGCGATCGGCATGGGCGTTCCTCGTCCTTGGATTATCGAACGACCATGCCGCTATTTCACGTTTGTGTATAGATCATATACGCGAATTATCACGCATCCTCGAGCGCGACGACGTTGATGATGTGCGGCTGGGTATATTCGTGCAGACCCGCTTCGCCCAATTCGCCACCCAGGCCCGATTGCTTCGTTCCGCGGAACGGGATGTTGGGATCGATCGCCAGATATTGATTGACCCAGACGGTACCCGAATCGATCCGCTTCGCGACGTCGGTGGCGCGCACCAGGTCCTTGCCCCAAACGGTCCCGCCCAAGCCGTATTCCGAATCATTGGCACGCGCGATCACGTCGTCGATATCGTCATATTTGAGCACCGGCAGCACCGGACCGAATTGCTCCTCGCGGACCAGCCGAGCATCGTCGTCGAGGTCGCGGACGATCGTCGGCGGGATGAAATAGCCGGGACGGTCGAGCGCTTCGCCGCCCGCCAGCACGGTGCCGTGCTGCCTGGCGTCGTCGAGCAGCGCCTTGACCTTGTCGAACTGCATCTTGTTCTGGATCGGGCCGACCTGCGTGCCTTGTTTGGCGCCGTCATCGACCACTGCTTCGCGTGCCAGGCGGGCGAGCTCGTCGCAGAATTCGTCGTACATCGGTTCGGGCACGTAAGCGCGCTTGATCGCGACGCAGATCTGGCCAGCATTGGCCATCGCGCCGCCATAGACCTTTTGCGCGACCTGACGCGGATCGACATCGTCGAGCACGATCGCGGCATCGTTGCCGCCGAGCTCCAGCGTCACCCGCTTCACGCCTTGCGCGGCTGCGGCCATCACCTTCTTGCCCGTCGCGGTCGATCCGGTGAACGCGACTTTCGCCACGTCCGGATGTGTTGTCAGCACTTCGCCCAGATCGTTCTGGTCGCACACCGTATTGAACACCCCGGCGGGCAGGATGTCGCGGCAAATCTCGCCGACCAGCAAGGTGGTGAGCGGCGTGGTCGGCGCCGGCTTGGCGACCATCGTGTTACCGGTGACGAGCGCCGGCCCCAATTTGTTCATCAACAGGATGACGGGGAAATTCCACGGCGTGATCGACGCGACCACGCCGAGCGGGGTGCGGTGTTCGATCACTGTATTGCCGCCTTCGTCGCGCAAGGTCTTGGGTTCGATCCGCATGGCGGCGAACGCGCGCAGCGTGAAGATGCTGCCCATCATCTCGAACATCGCCTGGTCGAGCGGCTTGCCCTGTTCGCTGGTCAACAGGCTGGCGAATTCGCCGACGCGCGCCTCGATCGCATCCGCGATCTTGTCGACCAACGCGGCGCGCTGTTCGATCGGAGTCGCCGACCAGGCCGGGAAAGCGCGCTTGGCCGCGGCGACGGCGCGATCGATCAGGGCGCGATCGGCCTTGGGGCAATGCGCGAAGCTCGACCCCGTCGCCGGATTGATGACGTCGAAGCTGGTCGCGCCCTCGACGAGCTCGCCATCGATCAGCATCCTGAAATCGCGTTCCATCACCACTCTCCTTTTTCGGCTGCCGGCATTGCGCTGGCATTCGGCGTCGCAATCGGGAAAAGATGCGGCGCGTTTCGGCCTTTGTGCGCCGGGCATACAATTTTGACAAGATGGTATTCGACCGATGAAACAAGGAAGCGATCTCGACGGACTGCTGGGGTATCGGATCGAACTCGCCCATTTGATCGCGATAGAGGATGCGCGGCTGGCGCTCGCGCCCTACGGCCTGACGCCGGCCAAGCTGACCGCGTTGCTGCTCATCCGCGCCAATCCGGGATGCGACCAGACCGCGCTCGGCAAGGCGTTGAGCGTGAACCGGTCGAGCGCGATGAAGCTGGTCAATGTACTCGTCGATCGTGGGCTGATCGAGCGGCGGCCTGGACGCGATCTGCGTACCAATGCCTTGCACTTGTTGCCTGGCGGTGAGGAGCGGGTGGCCGAGATGCTCGATCGATTGCGCGAGTCCGACCGTCGCCTCGGCGCCGACCTGACCGCGGCCGAGCGAGCGACGCTGATGGCATTGCTCAAGAAACTCCGGAAACCGCGCGCGGCACGGCGCGGCGCGACGACGACTGACGGGTAGCACCCAGCTTGCCAAATTGTTTGCTTGAGATACAATCAGGCAAATGCTCGTCGCGATCGGGCGAGATCGGAGTGGGCGGGGATGTGTGGGAACATCGAATGGAATGACGGCGATTCTACCCGTCTTGTCGCGTGCGAATCGCGTCGATGACGGCCTGGGGATCCCCGAATAGCGGCCGCAGCTGGCTGGATGCGGCGGGCCGGCTCGAGGCGATATTGAGCCATCTGGAATTCCTGGCCGGCCGCGAGGATCGCATGCGCGAGATCGTCGCCGCGCGCCGTGACCTGACGGCGGAAATCGGCACGACCGGACTTCTCATCGACAGCGCGCCGTGCTCGCCCGACATGCGATCGGATACACGTCGGCGGCTGTCGGGCGTCCGGCACGTCGTGTCGCTGCACCAGGCGACTTGGCCGGTCGTCCGGGCACGCGAGAGTCCGGAAGCCTATCGCCGCTCGGCACAGAATGCGACGCTGGCGCTTCGCGATTTCATCGCCTGGCTTCGGGTGCAAGATTTTGAGATTGAGGACGGATTTTGATGGCGACGATTGCGAAGACGGCGAAGAACGACATCATCGGCGATGGCGCGGACGCGGGCCTGCGATTCGACCGATTGCTCCGGCCGCGCTCGGTCGCCATCGTGGGCGCTTCGGATAAACCCGGCGCGCTCGGAGCGTCGGTTCTAGGCAATCTCGAGCGGCAGGGGTTCGACGGCGAGATTCATCTCGTCAATCCGAAGCGTGCGGAGATTGGCGGCCGGCGCTGCGTCGCCACGATCGATGATCTACCCGAAGGAATCGATGTCGCGGTGCTCGCTATCCCCCGTGCGGGTGTGCTCGACGTGATCCGCGGCCTGGCCGGGCGGCGCGTCGGCGCGGCAATCGTCTTTTCGGCGGGCTTTGCCGAGGATGGGCCGCAGGGCCTGGCCGACCAACAGGAGATTGCCCGGATCGCGGCGGAAGCGAACATGATCGTCGAAGGGCCCAATTGCCTCGGCCTGGTCAATTTCCGTGATCGTATCCCGCTGACCTTCATCGAATTGCCCGAACCGCGCGCCGATGGCGATCGCCGGGTCGGCATCGTGTCGCAATCAGGCGCGATGGCGGCGGTACTGGCGACGACGATGATCGCGCGCGAGGTGCCGCTCAGCTGCTACATTTCGACCGGCAACGAAGCGGCCAGCGGAGTCGAGGATTATCTCGACCATCTGGTCGGCGATCCGGCGACGTCAGTGGTCGGCATGATCGTCGAACATTTCCGCAAGCCGGCGCGTTTCCTGGTGGCGGCCCGGGCCGCGCGTGCCGCCGGCAAGCAGGTGGTGCTGCTCCACCCCGGGCGTAGCGCGGCGGGCGCGGCGAGCGCGGCGACTCACACAGGCGCGATGGCCGGCGACTATGAGGTGATGCGCGTCCATGTCGAACGTGCCGGGGTGATCCTGGTCGAGACATTGGAGGAATTGGGCGACGTGGTCGAAACGCTCGTTCGTTATGCCGCGCCCGCCGCTGGAGGGCTCGGCGTGGTGGCCGAATCGGGCGCGTTCAAGGCGATCATGCTCGATCAGGCTGAGGCGCTGGGGCTCGTTCTGCCACCACTCGGCGATGCCGACAGTCCGGCATTGCGTGCGGCGCTGCCCGACTTCGTGCCGGTCAGCAACCCGCTCGACGTGACCGCGCAGGGTTTGGTCGATCCCGGCATCTATGGCCGGACGATTGCCGCGCTGGCGGACGATCATCGCATCGGCGCGATCCTGGTGACTCTCATCCAGACCGACACCGGTACATCACGCATCAAGTTCGGCGCGGTGCTCGACGCGTTGCGCGTTTGCCCGCCGGACAAGCCGGTGATCGTCGCAGGTGTCGATGAAGGCGGCATCGTCCTGGCCGAGGATGTCGCGGCATTGCGCGCCGAGGGCGTGATGTACCTGCCCACCGCGGAACGCGCCTTGCGTGCTTTGGCCCGTGTGAGCGCTGCGGGCTGCGGCTCGGACGGATCGGCGGTCGAGGTGGCACCGCTCGCGGGCCTGTCTGCCGGAGTAACGGTGCCCGAATATCGCGCCAAGGAATTGCTCGACACACACGGTATTGTTTTTCCGCAAGGGGCGCTCGTCGGCTCGGCCGAGGCGGCGGTAGCGGCCGCCGAGCGGCTGGGATACCCCGTGGTGCTCAAGGCGCAGGCCGCCGCGTTACCGCACAAGAGCGATGCCGGCGGGGTGGTGGTCGGGCTGGCCGATGCCGATGCCGTCCGCGCCGGCTGGACGAAGCTGCAGGCGGCGGTCGCCGCGGCGCGCCCCGACCTCACGCTCGACGGCGTGCTGGTCGAGCCGATGGCGGCGCGGGGCATCGAGCTGATCGTCGGCGCGCGCAACGACCCGCATTGGGGAGCGACGATTCTGGTCGGATTCGGCGGGGTCAGCGCCGAACTATTGCACGACGTGCGGTTGCTTCCCGCCGGCCTCGATCGCGAAGCCATTGCCGCCGAATTGCGCCGTCTGCGTCTCGCCCCGCTGCTCGACGGATTCCGCGGCGAGCCGGCGATGGACGTCGACGCCGTAGCGGCACTGGTCGAGGCGCTCGGCAATGCCGTGGCCGCGACCCCGGCGATCCGCGAAATCGATCTCAACCCGGTCGTCGTTTATCCGCGCGGGCAGGGCGTGATCGCGCTCGACGCCCTGATCCAGACCTGAGGAGAGCGGCTTGGCGACGATCCTGCACTATGACACGCCGCGCGCGGCGATCGACATCTATGCCGATGCGGTGCTTGCCGATCCCTACGACACTTATCGGACGCTGCGCGACCGGGGCAGCGCGGTTTATCTCGAGCCGCTGGATGCCTGGTTCATCGGTCGCTTCGCCGATGTTCGTACCGCGCTCAACGACTGGCGGACCTTCTCGTCGGCACAGGGGATCGGGCTCAACCCGATCATCAACGCGGCCTGGGACGAGGCGCTGATCTGCCAGGATCCGCCGGTCCACACCGAGCGGCGCAAGCTGATCACCGAGGTGCTTAGTCCAGTCGCGCTCAAGCCGGTCGCCGCCACGATCGAGGAACGCGCCGCGGCGCTCGCCGACCGGATCGCGGCCAGGGGCGAATTCGATGCGGTGGCCGATCTCGCGCACGATTTGCCGATCGGGGTCGTCATGGACCTGATCGGTTGGCCCGAGGAGGTGCGGTCCAGCCTGTTGGCCTTGGCGGAAGGATCATGGAATGCCGCCGGACCCGACAATGCGCGGATGCGCGAAGGGCTGACCCTGCTCGAGCGGATGATGGCGCTGATCGCCGACATCTATGACCGCAACCTCGTCCTCGACGGGGGTTTCGCCGCGCAGCTGATCGCCGCCGCGCGGGGCGGGCTGGTGACGCGAGAGACCGCGATCGGGATGCTCGCCGGCTATATCGTCGCTGCGTTCGAGACGACGATCAGCGCGATGGCGAGCGGTGCGTGGCTGTTCGCCAACAACCCCGGAGAATGGACCAAATTGCGCGCCGACCCGAGCTTGCTGCCGTTCGTCGCGGGGGAAATCGTGCGGGTTGAATCGCCGCTGCAGAATTTCACGCGCATGACGACCGTCGACGCGGAGATGTCCGACGGGAGGGTGGTGCCCGCGGGTGGCCGTGTTATCGTCTCTTACGCCAGCGCCAATCGCGATGAGCGCAAGTTCGAGGAGCCCGATTGCTTCCGCATCGACCGGGCCGAAAAGCAGAGCATGGGCTTTGGCCACGGTCCGCATGGCTGCGCCGGGCAAGGCCTCGCGCGGATGGAATTGTCGGCGGTGTTCGGCGCGCTTGCCGCGCGAATCGAGCGGTTCGAGCTCGCGGGCGAGCCCGAGCGCGTCCTCAACAACATCGCGCGGGGGTTCCGCCGCGTGCCGTTGCGCGCCGTTGCGAGCTGAGCATCGCACCGGGCCGAGGACGCCTCAGATAATTTGAGTGCCCGCGAAAGCGGAGCCAGAGTTACGAAGGATGCGATCCGCGGTCCCGGCTCCCGCTTTTGCGGGCGCACGGGCCGCATGTGATCTGACAGTAGCGGAGCGCCCAACCTCAGGAGGCATCGGCCTTTTGCTGGTCATAGGCCCCCAAGCCGGGCTTGTAGCTCTTCTCGTCGATGAACTGGCGGATGCCTTCTTTGCGGCCTTCGGTCTTGTCGTGGAAATTGGCCGCTTCCTGCATGCGGACCAGATAATCCTCGGCCTCGTCATAGGTCATCGATCCGACGCGGCGCACGGCGTCCTTGGCGAACTTGAGCGCGACCGGATTCTTCTTGAGCAGCATCTCGGCGACTTCGCGGACGCGGGCTTCCAGCCGATCGAGCGGCACGCTCTCGTTGACCAGCTTCCACTCCGCCGCCTTGCGGCCATCGATTAGATCGCCGGTCAGCGTCATCCACATCGCGTCGCGCATCGACAACAGGTCGACCACGACCTTGGTCACGCCGCCGCCCGGCAAGATGCCCCAATTGATCTCGCTCAGTCCGAATTGCGCCTCATCGGCGCAGATCGCGAGGTCGCAGGAGAAGAGCGGGCCGAAGCCGCCGCCGAAGCACCAGCCGTTGACCATCGCAATGGTCGGCTTCTGGAACCAGCGCAGCCGCCGGAACCAGCCATAGCTCTCGCGTTGCGACTGGCGAACGCCGCGCAGGCCTTGCGCCTCGGTCTCGCGAAAATATTCCTTGAGGTCCATGCCCGCCGACCAAGCAGTTCCTTCGCCGCTCAAGACCAGCACGCCGACATCGTCGCGATATTCGAGCTCGTCGAGCACTTCCATCATGCGGCGGTTGAGCGCCGGGTTCATGCAGTTGCGCTTCTCCGGTCGCGCGAAATAGACCCAGGCGATCCGGCCCTCGACCCGATACGACACCACATCCTGCGTTTTGCCTTCGCTCATCATTCGTCATCCCAGTCTGCGCGGGAAGACGTCGTGCGCAAGGTGCCGACTCTCCCGCCATCGTTATTGTATGCTAGGCGCACAATAGCGATGGCGCGGCGCGGCGCAAGAGGTAGATGAAAGGCGGCGAGGGGAATGCTGGCGGTGCCGGTCGGCGACCGACCGGCACCCCGGAGCGATCAGGCCGGAACTGCGTCCTCCGGCAGGGCGCCGATCACCGACTTCACCTCGAGAAATTCCTCGAGCCCGAACTTGCCGAATTCGCGGCCATTCCCCGATTGCTTGTAGCCGCCGAACGGCATGTCGAAAGCGAGACCGCCGGCATTGACGAACACGGCGCCCGCGCGGAGCTTGCCGACGATGGTCTTCGCCTTGGCCGGGTCGCCCGCGATATAGGCGCCGAGGCCATAAGGCGTGTCGTTGGCGATGCGGATCGCGTCGGCATCGTCGGTGTAAGGCATGATCACCAGGACCGGACCGAAAATCTCCTCGCGCGCGATCGTCATGTCGGGCGTGACATTGGCGAAGACGGTGGGCTTCACATAGAAGCCGGTGTCGAACCCGTCGGGCCTGCCGGTACCGCCGGTCACCAGCGTCGCGCCTTCATCGATGCCTGTCTGGATCAGGCCCTGAATGCGGTCCCATTGCCGCTGGTTGACGACGGGACCGATATGATCGCCCTCGCTGAGCGGATCGCCGACCTTTTTGGCGGCGAACATCGCGCCGACCTTCGCCGCCGCCTCGTCATGCTGCGACCGATGCACCAGCATGCGTGTCGGTGCCACGCAGCTCTGACCGGAATTGAGCAGCACGCCGCCGACGCCGCCGGGCAGCGCCTGATCGAGCGGCGCGCCTTCGAGGATGATATTGGGCGACTTGCCGCCAAGCTCCTGCGCGACGCGCTTGACCGTGTCGGCGGCATTCTTGGCCACCATAATCCCGGCGCGGGTCGATCCGGTGAAGCTCACCATGTCGATGTCGGGATGCTTCGCCAGCGCGGTGCCGACGCCTTCGCCATCGCCCTGGACGAGGTTGAATACGCCCGCCGGCACGCCCGCCGCATCCATCACCTCGGCGAAGATCGCGGCAGAGCTCGGCGCTTCCTCCGATGGTTTGAGGATCATCGTGCAACCGGCGGCGAGCGCTGGGCCGACTTTGGCGACGATCTGGTTCATCGGCCAGTTCCATGGCGTGATCAGCGCGACGACGCCGATCGGTTCGCGGACGACTGTGTTGTCGCCGATCTTTTCGACGAAATGATAGTCCTGCAGCGCCTTCAGCGCGTTGCCGAGATGGCCCAGACCCGAGCCGGCCTGCGCGGTCTGTGCGATCGAGATCGGGCAGCCCATTTCGGTCGCGATCGCTTCGGCGATGTCAGGAATGCGCTTTTGATATTCAGCGATGATCCGCTGGAGCAGGGCGATACGTTCTTCTTTCGATGTCTGTGAGAAGCTCTCGAACGCGCGCCGCGCGACGCTCACCGCGTCATCGACATCGGCAGCGGTGCCGAGCACGATCTCGCTCGCCGCCTGCTCGGTCGCGGGGTTGATGACCGTATGTTTACGCCCGCTCTTGCTGTCGACCCAGCGGCCATCGATGTAATTCTGAGGATAGCTCTTCATTGTCGGTCCTTTTTGCGGAAATTCAGGCGGGGACGAGTCCCAGTTCGGCATCGGTCGCGGCTGCTCCCCATTTGTCGCGCGGCGGCATCGGCCGCGTGTCCCAGGCGGGGTCGAGCGTGAAGCTGGAGACGCTGCGCCCATCGGGGATGCGTCCGTTTCCGCCGCCCTGCGAATAGTCGTAATAAAGCGTCATCAGCTCGCGATGGCTGTGGTGTCGCTGGACGATGGGGTGCGCCAGGCATGCCTCTCGCCAGCGCAGCACGCGAACGAGGTGCTGCGGGATTTCGTACGCTTCGTAATAGTCGAGGAACCACAGCCGCTTGAACATCGGCGTGAACGCGACCTCCGCCCAGCCGAATTGATCGAACAGGAAATCGCGATCGGGCGCATAATGGCGCAGGAAGTCGTCCAACCGCGCATATTGCGCGTCGACCTCGGCGACGTGCTCGTCGCGCTTTGCACGATCGCGATTGAGGATCATGCGATAGCCCGCCCCGGTGAACTGGCCGTCGGTGGCGCACAACATCGTTTCGACCGCATGTTCGTAGGGATCGCGGCGCGCGACCGGGTGATCGGGGAAGCGATCCTCGAAGTAACGCATGATCACCATGCTCTCCTTCAGCGTCTCGCCATTCTCGAGTTCGAGCGCGGGCAGAGCGGTGGTACCGCGTGTCTTTTTCAACAACCAGTCGGGGCGCGGCTTGGAAATATCGATCTCGTGATCGGCCATGATGCCGTCGAGCCCCTTGAGGTCGAGCAGCAACTCCACGCGTTCGGAAAACGGACAGCCGGGAATGTGGTACATCCTGAGCGCGCCGCCCGGGGGTTCGTCGTTCCAGTTCATGACGGTCTCAATCTCCTCAGGCGGTGGGCGCCGGCGCGCGCGATGGCATTTCGCTTTGCGACCGCGCGAACATCTCGCGCGCGGCCGGGCGGGCGTTGATCCGCTCGATCCAGGCGACGAGATGGGGAGTTGCGTCGCGATTCACAATTTCCGCGAAACCGTGCTGCATGCCGTTGGCGATCGCGAAGTTGCAGATGTCGGCCAGCGTATAATCCTCACCCGCCAGCCAGGGACTTTGCAACAGCCTGTTTTCCAGCCGGTCGACCGACACGCCGATCTTGCGCATCTCCTCGTCGAGCACCTCCTTCGGAAAGCCGTTGCGCGCGTTGCGCCATTTGACCTTCTGTTCGGGAACGGGGATGCGCTCTAGTTGCTCTTCGAACTCGGAATCGGACAAAGCGCGCGCCATCGGGCCGATCATCCGCTCCCAGCCGATGGTCGAGACGCACCAGCAGAAATATTCGTCGACCCATTTGGTCCAGACGCGCATCTCAGCAGTCGCCACCGGATCGACCGGGCGCAGCCGCGGCGCGTCGGGAAAGGCGTCCTCGAGATATTCGCAAATCACCGTCGATTCGGTGATGATGTGGCCGTCGTGATCGAGCGCCGGCACCTGGCCGCGCGGATTGATCTTCTTGAACCACTCCTCATGATGCTCGAACTTGCGCGGATCGATGAAGCGCGGTGTGAAGGCGATGCCCTTTTCGTACAAGGCGAGCAGCGGCTTGAGCGAGTTGGCTGCCGGACCGAAACTGTACAGGGTCAACATCAAGGGCTTCCTCTCTTTTCCGAAGCGTGCGTCATCGCACTTGGCGCATAGCGGTGGCGATGGTTGCGGCGCTCCGCAAGGCGACCGCCTCTTCTATCAGTCGCGCTACTACCCAGACCGTTCGGGGGCGGCCAGGCCAGGCTGTCATCGCCAATGATAGCAGAAGCGATGCCCTTGTAGCGGCGGCTTGCCTCTGCTTGGCTTGCCGTTGGGGAAAGGAGAGGGCGCGCCCATGCTCGAGTTGCTGACGTCGGAAACGCCCAACGGCTGGAAGGCCGCGATCATGCTGGAGGAATTGGGCGTCCCCTACAAGGTGACGCCGATCTCGCTCACCAACCTAGACCAGAAACAGGATTGGTACGTCGCGCTCAATCCCAATGGCCGGATACCGACGCTAGTGGATCACGACGACGGTGATTTCGCCGTTTTCGAATCCGGCGCGATCCTGATCTATCTCGCCGAGAAGTTCGGCCGCTTCCTGCCGGCCGACGCCCCGGGGCGCAGCCGCGTGATCCAGTGGGTGATGTGGCAGATGTCGGGGCTGGGGCCAATGATGGGCCAGGCGACCGTGTTCAACCGCTATTTCGAGGATCGCCTGCCCAAGGTGATCGATCGGTACGTGCGGGAGAGCCAGCGGTTGTTCGGGGTGATGGATGCGCGCCTGGCGGAACACGAATTCTTGGCCGGCGATTATTCGATCGCCGACATTGCCTGCTTCCCCTGGGTGAGGGGGCACGATTGGGCACAGGTGCCGATCGATGGCTTCCCGCACTTGCAACGCTGGTTCGACGGTATCGCGGTGCGTCCGGCCGTGCAACGCGGGCTACTCGTGCCGCCGCCCCCCAAGCCGGCCGAAATGGAGAAAAAGACGGTCCAGCAGGGCAGGACCATCTTGTCCTAGCAAGTGGCCCGCGACGCAGCGCGCCCAGCGCGACAGTCGGTCGGGCGATCAACTGGTGGCGGCCAGCTTTGCCAACCTGGCGGCGCTTTCGGGGTCGTTCGGCGCGAACAGGATCAGCCGCTGTCCCGGCGCCTCCTCGATCGCATAGGATGTGTGTCGGAAGATGATCTCACCGACGCCCGGCATGTCAGCGACGTTGGTGTGTTCGAAATGGGCGAGAATCTCGGATTCCTGCCAATATTGCCGGAATAGTTCGGATCGCTCGTACATCTCGGCGATGATCGCGTCGAACACCTCCGGCCGGGCGGTGCGGCTATAGTCCCATTTGAAGCGCGCGGTCAGCCGCTGGCCCATCTCACGGAAGTGATCGAGATCGCTGCGATAACGGTCGTCGAGCATCAGGATCTTGAACAGATTGCGCTTGGCGAGTGGCAAGCTGCCATAATCGCGGAAAGCGCGCGCGACGAGGTCATTCCATCCGATCACCGTCCAGTCCTCGACGATGACCAGCGCCGGGATCGACAGGCTGTCGAGCAAATGCTGGGTCCCGGGATGGACCTGCTCGTCGGCGACCGCGGTGAGTGGGGGTGGGCGATGCTGGGCGAGCGCGAACAGGAATTCGCGTTCGTTCTTGTCGAGCCGCAACGTGGCGCTGAGCCGCTCGATCATCGGCGCTGAGAGCCGCACTTCGCGGCCTTGCTCGAACCAGGTGTACCAGGTGACGCTCATCCCCGCGAGCGTCGCCACTTCCTCCCGCCGCAAGCCCGTCGTGCGCCGCCGCGTGCCGCATGGCAGGCCGACATCGGCCGGCGACAACTTGGCGCGCGCCGCCTTGAGGAATCGGGTGAGTTCTTCGCGATGGGCCATGGTTTATCCAGTTAGCTCCAATAATGGCACAGCCAGCGGTCTTCTAGTTCTATCCAGCTTCTGCAAGTTAGGGTCCGTACTCAATTTCCACGAGGATCGTGATTGCCCGCAGGAGCCCGCCGACGAGGAGCGCAGCGCAGACGCGTAGCTGAAGCTACGCGCAAGCAAGCGACGACGTTCGGCGGGCTCCTGCGGGCAACCGCAAAGCGGCGGGCCGATTTTGGCGCCCGGACGTCGTCGCGCGTCGATCACGATGCTACAAGCATCGCTCCCTCCTTGCTCCTCGCCGGACACCAAAATCGGCTCCGTCACGACCTCGTGGTAATTGAGTACGGACTCTAAACCGCAACCAAGTGGCGCTGCCGCCGGGAGGATCGGGAGATGGCCGGAAATACCGGCATGCCGATCATCCCGAACCGATGGCGGGCACGATAAGAGGAGAGTGAGATGTCGGAAGCAACGGCCGCGCCGCGGCCTGCCCCCATGGCCGATGTGGCCGGCCGCACGGCGTTCATCACCGGGGGTGCCAATGGCATCGGGCTCGGCATCGCCCGCGCCCTGGTTCGGGCGGGCGCCAACGTCGTGATCGCCGATATCCGCGCGGAGTCGCTGGCGGAGGCGCGCGCCTCGCTCGGCGATGACGCGCGGGTCGAAACCGTTATGCTGGACGTCACCGACCGCGCCGGGTTCGCGCGCGCGGCCGACGCCGCCGAAGCGCGGTTCGGCAAGATCCACATGCTCATCGGCAATGCCGGGATCGGCATCATGGGACCGATCGTCGATGCCCGATATGACGATTGGGACTGGGCGATGGGAGTCAATTTCGGCGGTGTCGTCAACGGCCTCGTCACCATCCTGCCGCGGATCCGCGCGCATGGCGAAGGCGGGCAGATCGTCACCACCTCGTCGCAATCGGCGCTGATCCCGATTCCCTTTTCGGCAACTTATACCGCCGCCAAGGCAGCGGTGTTGGGGCTTTCGGAAGCGATCCGCGGCGAGCTGGCGGCGGAGAATATCGGCGTTTCGGCGTTCCTGCCTGGGCCGGTCCAGAGCAATATCGCCTTGTCGGGCGAATTGCGTCCCGACCGGTTCAAGAGCGACAGCGGATATCAGACCCGGGAGGCGGAGCTGGAAAAGCGGCCGGTGTCGCCGCTGTGGATGGAGGCGGACGAGGTCGGCGAGCGTGTCCTTGCGGGCATCCGCAACAACGACCTCTATATCCTCACCCATCCCGAATTTGCCGCCGGTATGCGCACGCGGTTCGACGCGATCCTCGCTTCCTTCCCCGACGAGCCGATCAACCGCGAGCGCGCGGAGGCGATCGGCTTTCTGCTCGGCAACCCCGTGTTCGATGAAGAACTCGCCCGTCATGGCAAGCAAAAGGGCGTCAAGGAAAAGGAATCGGCACGATGACCAGGGTCGCGGGGCGCACCGCCTTCATCACCGGCGGCGGATCCGGAGTCGCGCTGGGCCAGGCTAAGATATTCGCGCAGGCCGGATGCAAGGTCGCCATCGCCGATATCCGCCAGGACCATCTCGACGAGGCCATGGCCTGGTTCGATCAGACCGATTTCGAGGTGATGCCGATCAAGCTCGATATCACCGATCGCGCTGCCTATGCGGCTGCGGCGGATGCGGTTGAGGCCAGGCTCGGCCCGGTCGAATTGCTGTTCAACACCGCCGGTGTGTCGATCTTCGGGCCATTGGAAAAGGCGACCTATGAGGATTGGGACTGGCAATTGTCGGTCAATCTCAACGGCGTCATCAACGGCATCCAGACCTTCGTGCCGCGCATGATCGCGCGCGGCAATGGCGGCCATATCGTCAATACGGCGTCGATGTCGGCCTTCGTCGCGCTCAAGGGCACGGGCATCTATTGCACCACCAAGATGGCGATCCGTGGCCTGTCCGAATGCCTCGCGCTCGACCTTGCCGAACACCGGATTGGCGTCTCGATACTGTGCCCCGGCGCGGTCAACACCAATATCCACGAAGCGGTGCTGACGCGGCCCGAGCATCTGCGGAACACCGGCTATTACGGAGCGGATCCGGCGATGTTCGCGCATCTGAAACGCGTGATCGAGGTCGGCATGGAACCGGAGACGCTGGCGCGCTACGTCCTCGATGGTGTCGAGCGGGACCAGCTCTATATCCTGCCTTATCCCGAATTTCGCGGCACGCTGGAGGATATCCACGAGCGCGTGATGTCGGCGCTTGCGCGGCCCGAGGACGATCCCGAATATGAGAAGCGCGTGGCGCACGGCGTACCGGGCGGCGAGCGCCGCAACGCCGATGCGTGACCGCGATCGACTGCGCGCGATCGGGACAAGAGGGGCTATGTCGGCATGAACCAGGGTACTGAACTTTCCGCTGCCGACCGGCGCGCGATCGAATGGGACTGCGCGCGACTGATCAACCTCTACGCCCAGCTCAACGACGCCGCGCGCTGGGAAGATGTCGCCGCGCTCTACGCGCCGGACGGGCTCATGACCCGGCCGACCGCGCCCGACGCACCGATCGTCGGGCGCGAGGCGATCCTCGCTGCGTTCAAGGCGCGGCCGCCGCGCGTGACATGCCATATCTGCAGCAATATCGTCGTCACGGTCGAAAGCCCGCGCCGCGCGCGCGGCACCAGCGCGATGCTGCTGTTCACCGCAGCGGACGCGCCGCCGCTGGTGGGCGGGTTCCAGGACATATTCGTTCTGACGGAGCAAGGCTGGCGCTTTGCCGAGCGTCGCGGCTCGCTCGCCTTCTGATGCTCGCCGGTGCGCTGGCCGCCTCACCAGGGGCGTCCGCTTTCGCGCGAGCAAGTGCCTGGATCGCTGTTGATCAGGACGAGCGCCGGCCCAGATCGAGCAGCAATTCGCATAATTGCTCCGGCTGGTCGGTCATTACGTCGTGGCTCGCTTCGGAACGGTGCACTTCCCAGGCCGGGTCTTCTTTCACCATGTCGTAGAAGCGGGTGAACGGCGTCGGCGACCAGTTGGCCGCGAACACATAAGCGCGCCGCGCGATCTTCGCTTCCTCCCCAGTGAAACGCACCGGCTCGAGCCATGTCAGCAGCGGGTGCCGTCCCAGGCGAGGCTCGGGCGGCAGGAGCGGCAGGGGCGCGACCAGGCCCGGCATATCGCGTTGCCCGTCGATATAGAATTGATGTTCCTGTTCGCCGGTCATGTCCCATAGCGACTGGCCGTCACCCGGCAGAAACGCGTCGATATAAAAGATGGCGTCGATCCGGCTACCCAGGTGCGTCGCCACGCCGGTTATCACCATCCCGCCATAGCTGTGCCCGACCAGTATGAAGCGATCGAATTCCGAAGCCTCGACCTGTTCGACCACGTCGGCCACGTGGCGCGACAGGTCGATCGCCGGTGAGAGCTCGGCGGCGCGGTCGCCCAGCCCGGTCAGAGCGGCAACCAACACGCGGTGTCCGTGCGCGCGGAGGTCGTCGGCCAGACCGGCCATCGTCCATCCTCCGCCCCACGCACCGTGAACCAGGACATAGTCGGTCATCACGCTCTCCCGCCGGGTCGATCTGTCGAGGCGATCAAGCCGTCTGGGTGGTGCGCCATCCTTCGTGATAAGTTTCGCGGGCGACGCGCGAATAGGGAATTGGGCTGACGATCGCGCGGACCTCGATCTGCTTGTGCGGCTCGACCGTGGTCTTGCGGGTGCCGCCATTCTCCTCGCCCCACACGACGCGGATCTCGGAGCCGACCGGCACCGACGGGTCGATCGTGGCGAGGCTCAGCGCCTGCTTCTCATTGTAGCTGTAGCCGGTGAACATCGACAGGCCGATCGTCCTGCCGTCGGCATCGACCACGCGGTCGTAATTGGACGAGGCATAATTGGCGAGCGGCACGTCGAAGAATTTGTACTGCTCGCCATCGGGGTCGAACAGCGACGCCATGATCTTGGCCATGTCCTCGGGATGCCAGGCGAGCGTCACCTTCTGGCGCTGAGCCGCCGGGTCGAGCTGCTCCAGCGCCTCACGGCCATGGAAGTCGTGGTCGAACTTGACGAACGGGCCGTAGCCCAGTTCCCAGGGATTGAGGTAATAATCCTCGATCTTGTCGGAGACGAAGCTGCCGCCGATCGATCCGGTCGCCTCATAGCTGTCGGCGCCGAGCCACTCGCGATAGCCCTTGAGCTTGTCGCCGGTATAGATGGCAGGGAGCGGGGAGGGGATCCAGCCCGATTCGAGCGTGTTCGACGGATAGGCGCGGCTGCCGCACGGCACGATGCCGAATTCCTTGCCCGCGTCCAGAATTGCCGCCCTGATCTCTTCCTGCTCGGCATAGGGGCCCCAGATTTCCAGGCCCGGCGCGCCCGACATGCCGTGACGGAGCGTGCGCACCTCGCGGCCCGCGATCGTCATCGTGCTCATGTTGAAGAATTTGAGCTTCTCGAGCGGGCCACCGTTGAGCTTTTCGATGATCGCCCAGGCGCTCGGCCCCTGGATCTGGAAACGCCAGACCGACCGCGTGACCGGCTTACCCATCGGACGCATCGGCGAGCGGTCGTCGAGCTCGACATCGACGTCATAGCCGCCGGTCGCGGCGTGATAGCGCAGCCAGTTCGACGCCGGGGCGCGCCCGACGTAACAGAATTCCTCTGGCGCCTGCCAGAAGATGATGCCGTCGCCGATGACGTGGCCATAGGGCGTCGTCGGCACATATTGCTTGGCCTTGTTGACCTCCCACCCCTTGGGCGAGTTGATCATCGTGTCGGTAAGCAGTTTCAGCGCGTCTTTGCCACGCAGGTACAGGTTCACCATGTGGTGCGACTGGTCGAACAGCACCGCCGAATGCTGCCAGGCCCATTGCTCGGAGCGCCAGTTGTGGAATTCGGGAGCGACGACCGGATAGACGTAGGCGCCGAGCTGCGAATTGCGCAGCATGTCGACGATGTTGTCCGTCCGCTGCAGCACGGTTTCCAGATTGTCGGCCATCGATCCACTCCCATTTTCCGGTCGGCCGCCTGGCGGCCGCTCTGTTACGGCGCCTTGCTCGCCCTTTGCAGGCGGCAGAAGCTTGGCGCCGATCATAGGAAATTTTGTATGTAACGCAAACGATTTTCGCGCGCTGGCAAATCTGGAGGAGCGCGCAGGGTCGTGCGTGTTGCGTGCTTGTGGATTATGCACTTTGGGAGGAAGCTGATCGCTGGGCTCGGGGAGATGATATGACCGTCGAAGCGCTCGATCACTTCAATATCGTGACCCGCGACCTCGATCGCGCGGAGGCCTTTTATCATGAATTACTGGGTCTCGAGTCGCGTCCCGCGCCGCCGCCGCTCACCCGAGAGACGGCGCGTTGGATGTACGACGATGGCGGGCGCGCGGTGCTCCATCTCAACGGCCTCGGGGCGCCGCGCCTGTTCGACCGCGACATGGCGCCGGCGCCGACGGGCGCGCTGCACCATGTCGCGCTCCGCTGCACAGGGTACGAAGCAATGCTCGCGCGGATCGCGGCGATGGCGCTCGACCATCGCACCAATATGGTGCCCGCCGCCGGCCTGCGGCAGCTGTTCGTCCATGACCGCGACGGCGTGTTGCTCGAGCTAAACTTCTTCGGCGACTGATCGCTGCGCCGGTTGCCGCGCCTCGGCCCGCGCGCGGGCGGCGGTCAGCGTGTTCTCCATCAGGCAGGCGATGGTCATCGGTCCCACGCCGCCGGGAACCGGGGTAATCGCGCCGGCGACATGCTTCGCCTCCTCGAACACGACGTCGCCGACGATGCGATGGCCGCCCTCGGGCTTGGCGACGCGGGTCGTACCGACGTCGATGACGATTGCGCGCGGCTTGATCCAGTCGCCGCGGACCAGCCCGGGCTTGCCCACCGCACTGACCAATATGTCTGCGCCGCGGCAGATGAACTGGGTGTCGCGCGTGTGGATGTGCGTCTGGGTCACGGTGGCGCGCGCATCGAGCAGCAATGCCGCCATCGGCTTGCCGACGATGTTCGAGCTGCCGATCACCACCGCATGGCTGCCGGTGAGATCGGGCACCAGCGACCGGATGATCTTCATACAACCGAGCGGGGTGCAGGGGATGAGACCGCCTGATCCCTGGCTGAGCCGGCCGGCGTTGAGCGCGTGCAAGCCATCGACATCCTTCGCCGGATCGACCGCTGCCATCACCCGCAGCGTGTTGATGCCGTCGGGCAGCGGCAGCTGGACCAGGATACCGTCGATCTCGTCGCGGGCGTTGAGCGCGACGACCTCGGCCAGGACGCGCTCCTCGCTGGCATTTGCCGACAGCAGGACGACCTCGGCATTGAAGCCGATCTCTCGCGCCAGCTTGACCTTGCCGTTGACATAGACGTGGCTCGCCGGGTCGTCGCCGGCCAGGATGACCGCGAGTCCCGGCGCGCGGTCGAGCGCGGCCATGCCCGCCTTGACGTCTTCCACCACCGCGCGCGCTAGGGCGCGTCCATCGACGATCTCGGCCAGCATCAGCGGGCGTGCCCCGACCAGGTGCGCAGACCGGGTTCGGTATGATCCGGCATCGCCAATGCCTGTTGCATCGCCGGACGCGCGGTCACGTGATCGCGCCATTCGACCAGCCGCGGCGCGCGCCTGGCGATCTCCATCTCGGGGAACATCCGTTCGACCGTCATCCCGCAATGCGAATAGAAGTTTATATCGGCAAGCGTGAAAACGTCACCGGCAAGCCAAGGCGTGAGCGCGAGCTGTCGTTCGACCTTGTCGACGGCATATTCGATCTTCGCCATGGCGTCGGCGAGCTGCTCGTCGGAGAAGCCGGAGCGTGCCGCCATCCATTTCCTGCGCTGGTCGGGAAGGGGAATGCGCGCCATCAGCTGATCGAATGCGCCGCTCTCCAGCTTGCGGGCGATCACGCCGACCAGGCGATGCCAGCCATGCATCGACACGTGGTTCATCACATGTTCGTCGACGAACTTGTTCCAATATCGCATCCGTGCATTGCCCGCCGGCGTATTCGGCCGGAGCGGTGGCGCGTCGGGAAAGGCGTCTTCCAGATATTCGTTGATGACGGTCGTATGTGTCACGATCGTGCCGTCATGATCGAGCACGGGCACCTGGCCTTCGGGATTGATCGCGACGAACCAGGGCTCGTGCTGCTCGAACTTGTGCAGATTGACGTAGATGCTGTCGAACAGGAGCCCCTTTTCGAACAGCGGCGCCATGGATTTGAGCGAATTGGCCAAGGGTTCGGCGTGATAGAGTTTGAGCGCCATCGACCTGCTTTTCCGAAAGTGGATCCGTTGAAAAAATGCGGCCGCGGTTCAGCCCAACCCGAGTAAGCGCACCGCATTGTCCTTCATGATCAACGGCAGCACCTCGTCGCGGAAGCCCGCCTCCCTGGCGGCGTCGATCCATTTCTCCGGACGGATGAGCGGCCAGTCCGACCCGAACATCATCTTATGCTTGAGCTGGGTGTTGGCGTATTGGATCACCTGCTTGGGGAAATATTTTGGCGACCAGCCGCTCAGGTCGATGAAGACATTGTCCTTGTGGAGCGCCATCGACAGGCTCTCGTCGGTCCACGGCCAGCTCGGGTGCGCCAGGATCACCTTCATGTCCGGGAAATCGGCGGCGACGTCGTCGACCAGGATGGGCTGGCCGTATTTCAGACGGACCCCGCCGCCGCCGCGCATGCCCGTGCCCATGCCGGAATGGCCAGTGTGGAAGATTGCGGGCAGCTTGTGCTCGGCGATCACTTCGTAGATCGGATAGGCGACGCGATCGGCGGGGTGGCAATCCTGCATGATGCCGTGGAACTTGAAGCCCTTGACCCCGTGATTCTCGACCAGGTCACGCGCCTCGCGCGCGCCGTATTTCCCCTTGCGCGGATCGATCGAGGCGAAGGGGATGACGATGTCGTCATGCTCGGCGGCGAGCTCGGCGACTTCGTAATTGCTGATGCGCTTGGCGCCGATGCCGCTCTCGCAATCGACCGTGAACAGGCAGAAGGCGATGTTCTGCGTGCGGTAGTAATCGATCGTCTCGGGAATCGTCGGGCGCTTGCGATCGGCCTTGAAATAGGCCGAGGCGGCGTCGAAGAACTTGGCCATCACCGGATCCTCGGGGTCGTGGCACGACACCTCGGCATGGACGTGGACGTCGATCGCGACGACCTTGCTGGGATCGATGGGCATGAACTCTCCTCGGATGCGTCGCGGCCCGCCGTTGACGATCGACTCCGCGCGACGGCGCATAGCGTCTATTGTACGCCATGCATACAGTGCCGGTCGTTCACCGTTTCCCTGACGCCTTTTCCAGCGCCTTGTCCTCATTGGCCCGCTTGATGACATAGGCACGGATGGATTCGATCTCTTCGGGTGTCATCACCGCCTTGAAGCTGACCATGCCATTGTCCTTCAGTGCGCCCTCATAGACGATCTGGCGCCATGTCGCGGCATCGTTGAGCACGCCGCTGTGACGAAGGTCGGGAACCAGGCTGCCTGCCACTGCCGCGTCACCATGGCATGTGCCGCAGAAGCGGCCGAACCGCTCGCCGCCCGCCGCGATCACCGCCTCGGACGCGGTGGAGGCCGGCGGATCGAGCGGCGTCTTGTTGAGCGGCGGCGGCGGCGGCAACGCCGCCGAGCCATTGAGTTTGAATACCAGCAACCGGCTGATGTTGCGGCTCGGTCCGCTCTTGTCCGACAGCACGCCCGGGGCGAGCGCCCAGATCCCACCCCAGCCGGCGAGCACGGCGACATATTGCTCGCCGTCGATCGAATAGGTGATCGGCGCCGCGATGATGCCGGTCTGGGTCGGGAACGACCATAATTTGCGGCCGTCACCGGCAGCATAAGCGGCGAACTCGCCGGTCGCATTGCCCTGGAACACTAGGCCGCCGCCCGAGGCGAGCAGGCCGCCGTTCCATGGGCCTTTATAGGATATCCGCCAGCGTTCCTTCTGCGCGACCGGATCCCAGGCGATCAGCGCGCCGGTCGTCGCCTGCGCCGCGGCCGCACGTATTTGCGGGTTGGCCGGCATCGCCGCGGCACCGAAATCGACCCCGACGTTGAAGCCGAGCTTGGCCGGCTTCCAGTCCTTGGCCGGGAAATAGGGGAGGGCGGCGAGGTTGGCGGGGATGTAGACCAGACCGGTCTTGGGATCGAACGCCATCGGCTGCCAACTATGCGCGCCGCCGGCCCCGGGCGAACCGATGAACGGCTTGCCGGTCTTGTAATAGCGCGCTTCTGGCGTCTCGATCGGGCGGCCGGTCTTCATGTCGATGCCGGTCGCCCAATTGACCGGCACGAAATTCTTGGCCGAGATCAGCTGACCGTTGGTCCGGTCGATGACGTAGAAGAAGCCGTTCTTCGGCGCCTGCATCAGCACCTTGCGTTTCTTGCCGCTGATGGTGAGGTCGGCGAGGATGATGTGCTGCGTCGCGGTGAAGTCCCAGCTTTCGCCCGGCGTCGTCTGATAGTGCCAGACATAGTCGCCGGTCTTGGGCCGGATGGCGACGATCGACGACAGATAGAGATTGTCGCCTTTGCCGTCCGACCGATAGGCCTGGTTCCAGGGCGAACCATTGCCGACCCCGATATAGAGCAGGTCGAGCGCCGGATCGTACGCCATCGAATCCCAGACGGTGCCGCCGCCGCCCTGTTTCCACCATTCGCCGAACCAGGTGGCCGCCGCCTTGTTGAGATAATCGGGCTGCTGTTCGGTGCCGGGTTGGGCCGGGACGGTGTAGAAGCGCCAGCGCTGCTTCCCGGTCTCGGCGTCATAGCCAGTGACATAGCCGCGCGCGCCGAATTCGGCGCCGCCATTGCCGATGATGATCAGCCCGTCGACCACGCGGGGGGCGCCGGTGATGGTGTAATTCCTGCTCTGATCGACCGTGACCACCGACCAGGCCGGCTTGCCGGTCGCGCGGTCGATCGCGATCAGGCGACCATCGAGCGTGCCGACGAACACCTTGTCGCCCCACGCCGCGACGCCGCGATTGACCGCGTCGCAGCAGGTCTTGACCAGGGTCGCGCGCGGGACTTCCGGATCGTACGACCAGAGCAGCTTGCCGGTCCGGCCGTCATAGGCCTTGACCATGCTCCAGGCCGTCGAGACATAGAGCGTGCCATCGATGAACAACGGCGTCGCTTCCTGTCCGCGCGCGGTGTCGAGATCGGCGTACCAGGCCAAGCCGAGCTTTCCGACATCGCCCTGATTGATCGTGTCGAGCGGACTGAACCGTTGCTCGTCATAGGTGCGGCCGGTCGACAGCCACTCGCCGGAAGCCGCCGCGGTGATCCGCGCCGCGTCGACGCCGGTCGATCCGCCGCCGCTCCCCGCGTCGCGGCTGCAGCCGGCGACGGCTAGTGCCGTCCCCGCCGCCAACAGGGCTATCAGGTTGATGCGCTGCAACGCCGAACTCATCCCGGCCTCTTCCTCCAAATAGGACAATCGACGAGCGATCAGCCCCAGCGATTGATCTCAGGGCCCGGGGCCCAAACCCGTTCCGGGGCGGGGCCGGTCGCCGTCGCGAGCGCTCGCGCCACCGAGGGCCGGGCCTTGACCCGCGCGAGCCAGGCCGCAGTCCGCGGCCGGTCCGCAAAGGCCTCCGGAACAATGGTCTGCATGCCCGCAAGCCAGGCATAGCTTTCCAGGTCGGCGATCGAGAAGTCGTCGATCAGCCAGTCGCGGCCGTCGCCCAGTTCCTGCTCGATCCGTTCGATCGCCTGGACGATCTTGGTGCGGCTGTCGGCGAGCCTGGTTTCGTCGATCCGCCCCGCCACGGCATCGCTCCAGCGCTGGGCGAGATCGACGCTTGCGATGTCTTCGGGAACGCGCGCCGGCGGGCTGCTCTCGACGCCCAGATAGGATGCGGCGGGGGCGACGCGCTCGACGATATAGCGACACCAGGTCATCATCCGCCAGCGGTCATAAGGCGCGCCCGGACGCAATGGCGGTCCGGATCCGACATCGTCGAGATAGCAGGCGAGGAACACGCTGTCCGCCATCGGGATGCCGTCGACCACCAATATCGGGCCTTCGCCCTCGATCGCATGATCCACTTCCATCGCGTGCGGCACGCGCGCGCTGTGGCGCTCTCCCGCAGCGAGATCGATCCGCTCGAGCGTGGCGTCCGCGCCTTTCTCGAACAAGGCGGCCAGCACGGTCAGCGAGGGGCCGTTGGGTTCGCCGTGATAAAGGGTCGTCGTCATGCCGGTTCCCCCTCCAGAATCGTGACGCGCCTGGCCATGTCGGTGCGGCCGAGTGCCCAGCACGATTTGGTCGCCGGCCGCGCATAGATCGCCCGCAACCAGCGCATGATATTGGGCGTGAGCTCGTCATTGGACAAATGCGGCTGCGACAAAGGCAGCGCGTAGGCCAGGTTGAACCCGTTGATGTCGGCCAGGCTGTAGCTGTCCGACGCCAGCCATTCACGCTGGCCGAGCGCTTGTTCCAGCAGGCCGATGCCGACCGCGACGCGGCGTTGCGATTCGGCCATCTCTTCCGCCGAAAAGGAGCCGCTGATCGCCTTGCGCCAGGCGACCCGGCGTTCGGGCAGCGGGATGCGCTCGATCGCCGCGTCGAGTTCGGCCGGGTCGCGGCTGCGCACCGAGGGGCCGACGAAGATGCTCCAGCCGATCATCGAGAAGCTCGGCGCGAGCCATTGGTCCATGAACTTCATCCACCAGCGTACGCGCCAGGCGTCGACCGGGGAGTCGGGCATCAGCCGGGGGCCGGCGAAAGCCTCATCGACATATTCCATGATCGCGGTCGATTCGGTCAGCACGAGGTCGCCATGGGTCATGGCGGGGATCGTGCCGAGGGGATTGATTGCGAGATAACCGGGCTTGTGCTGGTCGAAGTTCAGCAGGTCGAGATAATGGCTCTCGAACGTCACGCCTTTCTCGAACAAGGTCAGCATGGGCTTGCCCGAATTGGCGTTGGGTTCCCAATGATAGAGGGTGACGCTTGCTGTTTCCGCCATTTTATTACGTTCCTCGCGGCACATCGGCAGGAGCGACCCGGTGCCGCCCCTGCCATATCCGCCTTGTGATTGCCTCAGAACTTCTTCTTGATCGTCACAGCGAACTCTTGCGGTGATCCCGGCCGGCCCTTGCGGAACCCGGCACCGGCACCGCGCAGGTCGAAGATCGTCAGCAGGTAATATTTGTCGAAGAGATTCTGTGCCTCGAGTGACACACTGAGGTCGCCTTTCTCATTGGCCCAGGTCAGCCGTGCGTTGACCAGCGTATAGGCGGGAATGAAGTTCAGGATTCGCGTCGCGCCGATGACGGTGGGTCCCGTATATTGCTTGTCCTGATAGCTGACGTCGAAGCGCGGCGTCAGGCTGCCGGCACTGCCCATCTCGATCTTGTACTGCGCGCCCACGCTCGCCTTCCACGGCGGCACGGTCGGGGGATCGTTCGCCGAGACACCGCCCGGATTGGTCGGATAAGCCGCGGACGGATTCAGGCTGCCCGCGTCATATTTGAACGAGAGGTAGCTGAGCGAGGCATCGATCGACATGCCCTGGACGGGATAGAGTGACAGCTCTGCCTCGAACCCCTTGATCCGGCCCGCTCCGGCGTTGAGCCGCGCGGCGCATGGCGCCGTCGGGCATGTGAGCACCGGAATCTGGATGTTGGTGTAATCGTTAATGAACGCGGCGACGTTGAAGCGGACCTTGCGGTCGAACAGGTCGCTCTTGAATCCGATCTCGTACGCCTTCAGATCTTCGGGCTGGAAGGAGATTACCTGGCCGGCATTGAACGGCCGCGGGTTGCTGCCCCCGCCCTTGAACCCGGTCGAGAAGGACGCGTAGACCATCAGTTCGGGCGAGAAGCGGTAGTCGGCCGCGAGACGATAGTCCCAACGCTTTGCACGATAGCGGGCGGTCAATCCCGACAGCGCGGTGACGGTCTCGGTGGTATTGCCGTTGCCGTTGTAATCGATCGTATCCGGTCCCGAATAGCCGATCCCATAGATCGCGCCCACCGGATCGAGGAAGGCGTTGACCGTGCCGTTATAGTTCAGGCGGTAATAGGTCTGGTCCTTGGACTCGTCGGTATAGCGGACGCCGCCGCTCAACGTGAGCCCGGTCAGCGGTTCCCACGACAGATGCGCGAAGAATGCCTTGGCATCGGCCTTGGTTGGGTCGGGTTGGAGGAATTGCAGCGGGATCACGACGTAACGCAGATCCTGCTGCGAATCGTAGACCGATTTCTGCTTGAAGTAATATCCGCCGACCGTCAGGTCGAGGCCCTTGGCCAGCTTGGCGCTCAGCCGTAGCTCTTCGCTCAGGCTCCAGTTCGTCAGATGATTGCGGCCGAACCCGATATTCGCCGGCGACAAATCATCGTCCGAATCGAAGCGCGTATCGAAACTGCGATAGCCGGTGATCGACGTGAGCGAGATCGCGTCGCTCAGGCGGTAGTTGATCTGACCGGAAACGCCCCAGCCATCGTACAGGCTGCGGTCGTTACCCTGTGTCGCCGCCATGGGGACGCCGGGCGCCACAGGTCCGGCCCAGGTTGCCGCCGGCTGCCCGACCGTAATGTAGTTGCAGAAGCGCCCGCAGATGAAGCGGCTGTCGTACGGCACGCCCGGTGCCGGATTGACGTTGGGGTTGTTGACCGTCTGCACCCCCAGCAACACTTCGCCGGCGATCGTGTGCTCGTCGTGCGTATAGTCGCCGATCACCGTCACATCGAGCTTGCTGCTCGGTTCCCAGCGCAGAATGCCGCGCACCGCCTGATAGCCGATGCCGCCGAGCTTATCGATCTTGCAATGGCCCGCCGCTTGCGTCGCCGGCACCCCGCTGGCGGGAAAGGCGCAGCCATAATCGATCCGGTCGACAAAGCCGTCTTGTTGTTTGAATACGCCGGAAACGCGCCCGAACAACGTGTCGGTCAGCTTGAAATCGGCGCCGGCGCGCAACCCGATCCGATTGCGCGAACCATAGGTCGCCTCGACATAGCCGCCGGTCTCGCCGTTCGGCATCTTCGAATAGAGCTTGATCGCGCCGCCTTCGGAATTGCGCCCGGAGAGCGTGCCTTGCGGGCCGCGCAGGATTTCGACCCGGTCGACGTCGAGCAGATCGAATACCGCGCCGGTCAGCTGCGGATAATAGACATCGTCGATATAGATGCCGACGCCGGGTTCGTAGGCCGGGTTGAAGTCGTTCTGGCCCACGCCGCGGATCGACGCGGCGATCGATGGACCGAACGACGCGCCCTGCGGCTTGAGCGATACGTTGGGTGCCGCGTCGGCCATCTGGGCGAGGTTGGTCTGGCTCTTCGCCTCGAGCTGGGCGGCATTCACCGCAGTGATCGCGAGCGGCGTGTCCTGCAACCGTTCCTTGCGGAACTGCGCGGTGACGATGATGTCCGGCGAGCCCGACGCATCGTTCTGGGCGAGCGCCTCGGGGGTCGGCGGCGTCGCCGTTTGCGGCGCGGGGGCCGGACTCGACGCCGGCGCGTTCATGTCCTGGGCATGGGCTGGTGCTGCGCACGATAATGCCGCTGCTGAAACGCCGGTCAACAATGCCAATGAGGCGTGCGAACGAATGGGGTTCTGCATCGTATATCCTCTCCTGAAACGGTGCGGCCTCGTTCTCCCTCCGAAAACGTGCCGCCCGTGCGCACCTTCATGGGTGCGTATTGTTAGTAGGACATACGATCGATTGCTTGACAAGGAGTAGTGGAACTACCCCTATAACCGCCACTCTTTTGCGGTCTGGCGGATGATGTAGTCTTTGCGGGCGTCCGGCTAAGCGCCTCATGCTGCGCAAAAAAATTGCAGCATCCGCGGACTCGATGGCACGGGCAGTGTTTGGGGAGGCGCTCAATGCGGGTCGGTATCAACTACGTTGCCCGCAGCACGGAGCGGATGCGGTATTTCGCCAATGATTCGAGCCGCGACACGGTGGTGCTCGATCCTCGTCCGATGGCGATCCGTAATGCGCGGGAGATCGGGGCCACTTTGGACGGTGAAGGGTTCGCGCTGGTGCCGCATCGCAGCGTTGTGGCGGACTTTGCCGACGCGGCTGAAGTGAAGCGGGTGCACCCCGAAGAGATAGCCGAATTGGTGCGGCACGTGTCGGGCGCGGACGAGATCGTCGTGACCGGGGCAGGCGTACTGCGCTTCGCCGAGCGCTCGACGCTTTCGGGTGCGCTCGACAATTCGAAGCCCGCGCGATTCGCCCATGTCGATGTGTCCGATGCAACCGCCTCCCAGTTCGGCGCGCGGTCGCTGCCCGTCGGCAGCGACAAGCCTCGCAGGATCGCGCATTACAACGTCTGGCGCGCGCTCTCGCCGGCGCCGCAGGATGTGCCGCTCGCTCTGTGTGACGCGCGTAGCGTGGCAGCGGAGGATTTGCTGCCGGCGGACGCGATGTTCGACCAGGATGGCGAGGTGGTCTGGTCGTTCGAGGGACTGGTCGTCGCGCATTCCGTAGCGCATCGCTGGCATTGGTTCCCGGATCTCGCACGCGACGAGGCGATCGTGTTCAAGACCAATGACAGCGATCCCGACCGCGCGCATTCGGTGCCGCATGTTGCGTTCGACGATCCCCAATGTCCGGCCGATGCGATACCTCGCGCCTCGATCGAGATGCGCGCGATCGCCTATTGGTTCTAGAGTGCCTGGCCGCTACGCTCCGGCCAGCGAGTTTAGCGTTCGCATCGGCCATATAATTCGTTAGTCTGACATACAAATAATAAACAGTCGAACGATCGACCGAACGAGGGGAGGATAGCGTGAAACATCAGGATCCGCGCATCACGATCGATGAGGCGCCAATGGGCGCGCTCCAGATCGCGGCGGTGGCGATCACCGTAGGGTTGAATGCGCTCGACGGGTTCGACGTGTTGTCGATCAGCTTTGCCGCACCCGGAATTGCCACCGAATGGGGAATCGACCGCGCCGCTTTGGGCGTTGTGCTGTCGATGGAATTGATCGGCATGGCGGTGGGATCGATGCTGCTCGGTGGCGTAGCCGACCGGATCGGACGGCGGCGGACGATCCTCGGCTGCCTGGTGGCGATGGCGGCGGGCATGTTCATGGTCACCACCGCGCACGATATCGTCACTTTGTCGGTGTGGCGGGTGATAACCGGGCTCGGCATCGGCGGCATGCTTGCCGCGATCAATGCGGTCGCGGCCGAGTTCGCCAACCGGCGCCGCCGCAATCTCTCGCTCGCGATCATGGTGATTGGCTATCCGATCGGCGCGGTGCTGGGTGGTTCGATCGCCGCCCTGTTGCTCAAGGGAAGCGATTGGCGCGCGGTGTTCGAATTCGGCGCGATCGTGACGGCCTGTTTCGTGCCGCTGGTCTGGTTCCTCGTTCCGGAGCCGGTCCAGTTCCTCATCTCGCGGCGACCGCCGGGCGCGCTCGATCGCGTCAACGCGACGCTGGCGCGGATGGGACATGCGCCGGTGGCGGCGCTTCCACTGGTCTCGCCGGAGGAGGATCGCGCGTCGCTGATCGACATCCTCAAGCCGGGACTGCGGTGCACCACATTGCTGCTGACGCTCGCCTATTTCGCGCATATCGTCAGCTTCTACTTCATCCTCAAATGGGCGCCGAAGATCGTCGTCGACCTCGGGCATGCGCCGGCCCAGGCGGCCGGCGTGCTGGTCTGGGCGAATGTCGGCGGTGCGGTGGGCGGTGCGGTGTTCGGGCTATTTGCGCAGCGCTTCGCGTTGAAGCCGATGACGATCGGCGTGTTGCTGATCTCGTCGGTGATGGTCGCCTTGTTCGGCGCCGCGGGCGTGCGTTCATTGTCGGGCCTCGCCGCGCTCGCCTGCGCGTCCGGTCTCTTCACCAACAGCGCGGTGGTCGGACTCTATACGATCTTCGCCCGCGCGTTCCCGACTCACGTTAGGGCGACTGGCACCGGCTTCGCGATCGGTATCGGCCGAGGCGGGGCGGCGCTGTCGCCGATCGTCGCGGGCGTCTTGTTCAGCGCGGGCTTGCCACTGGCGGGCGTCGCGATCGCACTGGGCATGGGATCGCTCGTCGCGGCCCTCGCGCTGGTGCTCGTCAAGCTGCGGTTGAACGACGTGAAATAGTTTGTTTAGCATACGGTTTATGGCGGCGCCGACGGTTGCGCCGTGTCGCCGAGGAGCAGTCCGGAGCGCCTTCGGCAAAGCGAGGGTGCTTCCGCGGCGGCAAGAGAATGACGATCGCCGCCTGGATATGTCCGTGACCGTGACAGTATCTTCAACTACGGGCTTTTCACATCATCCCTTTTCGTCGAGTATCGCATGCCGATGTTCGGTGTCGACAAAGTGGACTATTGCCGGAAGCCGGTAGCAGTTCGAGGGGGAGGCGATGTCGGAACACGCAGCAGTGCTGACGGCTCTGGAGGGATTGGAGCGGATCCGTAACCGGATCAATGCCCTGCCGCGGGACAATGTTCAGGGCTGGAAACAGCAATATATCGCGATGCGCCGCGAACTGCAGACTGGCTTCGCGGCATTCAGCAAAGCTGTCGACACCTGGCTGGCGAGCGGCGGTGACGGTATCGATGCCCGCCGGCTACGTGAACTGGCCGGCGCATACCGCTCGCGGCTGGCCGAGCATCAGGCGCGCTTTCCGGTCGTCGCGATCGATCCGGGCGATGGAGATTATTGGGCATCGATGCAGTCGGTCGACGTGGCGCGCCGCGATCTCGCGGCATTCGTCCGCGCCTTCACCCGCCGCTGACCAGCGCGCTCCTGCTGCACGCATTTTGGTCCGAGCGGCGCGGCGGTAAGGTGATCCGTCCTAATCGGACAATTTTCAGGGTATGACGCGGAGTTGTAAGTGGGGCCGCGCAAAACAAGACGCATTCACAAATGGTTGCGGGGTGCGTGGTTCGGAAGTCACGCGCGCCGCTAAAGCGGCAGCCCGACATAGTTTTCGGCGATGGCGGTCTGCATCGCCTGCGAGCCCGCGAGATAGTCGAGTTCGGCCTGTTGCATCCGGCGTTCGAACGCACCGTCCTCGGGAAAGCGGTGCATCAATTTGGTCAGCGACCAGCTGAACCGCTCGGATTTCCAGATCCGCGCCAATGCCTTGTCCTGATATCCCTCGAGCCCGACTTCGCTAGCCGAACGATAATATTGGATCAGGGCATCCGACAGATAGGCGACGTCCGACGCGGCGAGATTGAGCCCCTTGGCGCCGGTCGGCGGGACGATGTGCGCGGCGTCCCCGGCCAGGAACAGCCGGCCGTAACGCATGGTTTCGAACACATAGGAGCGCAGCGGCGCGATCGACATTTCGAGCGCCGGACCCCGCACTACCGGGCGATCGGCGAGTGGCGCAAACCGCAGTTCCAGCTCGTCCCACAGCCGATCCTCCGGCCAGTCCTCGACGCGGTCGGTAAGCGGGACTTGGATATAGTAGCGGCTGCGGGTCGGCGAGCGCATCGACGCGAGAGCGAAGCCGCGGTCGCCGTTCGCATAGATCAGTTCGGGATGGCAGGGTGGCACGTCGGCCAGGATGCCGAGCCAGCCGAAAGGATATTCGCGTTCGAACTCGCGTGCGCGGCTCGCCGGGATCGATTTTCGCGACGGCCCGTGAAACCCGTCACAACCGGCGATGAAGTCGGCGTCGATCCGATGCGTCTCGCCATCCTTGGTATAGGTGAGCGAAGGCGTGGGGCTGTCGAGATCGTGCAAGGCAACGTCGCTCGTCTCGTAAATCACCGTCAGCCCGCGATCCTCCGCGGCATCCATCAGATCGCGTGTGACCTCGGTCTGGCCATAGACGACGACGTGGCGTCCGGTCAGCTTGGCGATGTCGATGCGGATCAGCGTATCGCCGTCGGCCAGGTTGAACCCGTCCTCGACCATTCCTTCGGCATCGAGCCGTGCGGAAAGGCCGAGGCGCTGCATCAGCTCGGTCGTGACGGTCTCGAGTACGCCGGCGCGGATGCGCGACAGCACATAGTCCGCCGACTGGCGCTCGACGACGACCGCGTCGATCCCCGCCGCGCGCAATAGATGGCCGAGCAACAACCCCGACGGGCCCGCGCCGACGATCGCAACCTGTGTTTTCCCGGCAGTCACCCGGCGAGCTGCCGTTCGAGAGCGTCGAGAATTCGATAGCACGGCATGACCTGCGCCACGCTGGCATTGGGCTCGCGGCCTTCGCGGATGGCGGCGACGAATTCGCGATCCTGAAGCTCGATGCCGTTCATCGACACGTCGACCTGGCTCACGTCGACCGGCTCTTCCTTGCCGGTGACAAGGTCGTCGTAGCGCGCGATCCAGGTGCCGTTGTCGCAGATATAGCGGAAGAAAGTGCCGAGCGGCCCATCATTGTTGAAGCTGAGCGATAAGGTGCAGATCGCGCCGCTTTCGGCCTTGAGCTGGATCGACATGTCCATGGCGATGCCGAGCTCGGGATGGATAGGTCCCTCGATCGCGTTCGCCTTGACGATCGGCCCCGCCTGATAGGCGAACAGGTCGACCGTGTGCGCGGCATGGTGCCACAACAGGTGATCGGTCCAGCTCCGCGCTTCACCCTTGGCGTTGATGTTCTGGCGACGGAAGAAATAGGTCTGCACGTCCATCTGCTGGACGGCGAGCTCGCCGGCTGCGATCTTGCGATGGAGATATTGGTGCGAGGGATTGAAGCGGCGGGTGTGGCCGACCATCGCGATCAGGCCCGTCTCTTGTTGCTTGCGCAGGACAGCTTCGCCGTCGGCCAGATTGTCGCACAGCGGAATCTCGACCTGCACATGCTTGCCCGCCTCGAGGCATTGCAGCGCCTGAGCGGCGTGCATCTGGGTCGGCGTGCAGAGAATGACCGCATCGAGCCCCGGCTGGTCCAGCGCCTCGGCCAGTTCGGTGGTGGCATGACCGATGCCGTATTTGGCGGCGATCGCCTGGGTCGGCTCGAGGCGGCGGCCGACCAGGGAGATCACCTCGACCCCGTCGATCTTGGCCAGGCCGTCCAGATGTTTCTCACCGAAAGCGCCGGCGCCGGCGAGCGCGATACGAAGCGTCAATGCATGTCTCCTGATCGAAATCTACGCGGGAGGCGCGAATTATTCCGCCGCGAGCGCCGCGTCGTAATCGCCGGTCATATCCAGGCCTTCGCCATTGTCGGGCCGCAGCACGATATGGCCGATCGCGGTATTGCTGCACGGCACATGATAATGGCGGTGTAGCGCCCGGGTGCGTTTGCCCAGGGCGCCGCGCATGATCAGCCACATGACCATCTCGATCCCCTCGGAGCCGGTCTCGCGGAGATATTCGATATGCGGGATGCGGCGCAGATGGTCGCTCTCGCCGATCAGCCCGTCGAGGAAGCGATTGTCCCATTCGGGATTTATCAGTCCCGCGCGCGGACCCTGGAGCTGGTGGCTCATGCCACCGGTGCCCCAGATCTGAACGTTGAGATCCTCGTCGAAGCTTTCGACCGCGCGGCGGATCGCCTCGCCCAGCGCCCAGCAGCGATTGCCGGAGGGCGGGGGATAGGTGACGACGTTGACCGCGAGCGGCACGACCTTGCACGGCCAGGCCTCGGGCTTGCCGAACATCATCGACAGCGGGACGGTCAGGCCATGATCGACATCCATCTCGTTGATGATGGTCATGTCGAATTCGTCGAGGATCAGGCTTTGCGCGATATGCCAGGCGAGATCGGGATGCCCTTCGACCTCGGGCACCTGACGTGGTCCCCAGCCTTCGTCGGCTGGCTTGTAGCGCTCGCCGCAGCCGATCGCGAAGGTCGGGATGATCTTCATGTCGAAAGCGGAAGCGTGGTCGTTATAGACCAGGATCACGACGTCGGGCCGCTCGGCCTTTTCCCAGGCGCGGGTCCAGTCATAGCCGGCGAAGATCGGGGCGAAATAGTCGTCGGAATCCTTGCCGAAGTCGGATGCGACGCCAAGCAGCGGCACATGGCTGGATGCGACGCCGGCGGTGATGCGCGCCATCTCAGCGGCTCCCTTCTTTGTCTTGCTGGTTGGCCTTGATCGAGCGTTGCCCCTCGGGCGAGCGGCCGCCGGCGATCATCATCTTGGTGTAATCCTCGAAATTCATGTCGGTCATGGTGGAGACCGCCTGGGCGAAGCTGAACCCGTCGGTCGAGAACAATTTGGCGAGGAAATAGACGTTGCCGCCAAGGTCGAGGCAGCGATTGTAATCGCGCCGCAGCAGCGCATCCTTCTGCTCGTCGGACAGCGGCCATTCGTCGAGATAGGCGCGCTCGTCCTGCTTGAAGCGCTCGCGATTCTCCGCCTTCATCAGGCTCATCGCGAACTGGTTCATGTGATAGCCTTGGCGCGCGCGTTTCGCGGTGAACACGCGGGTGCCGGGAATGTCGTCGAACGCGGCGAGATATTCGTGGATGTCGCCCACGCTTTGTCCGTCGGGGCCTGTCATCGTCCCTTCTCCTTCAGCTGCTGGTCGAGGCGCGGGAAGACCCGGCGGGCATTGCCCTCGAAGATCGCGTGCCGCTCGGCATCGCCGATCGGGAGCGCATCGACATAGCGTTTGGTGTCGTCGAAATATTGGCCGGTCTCGGGATCGATGCCGCGCACAGCGCCGACCATCTCGCTGCCGAACAGGATATTCTTGCTGTCGATCACCTTGGCGAGCAGGTCGATGCCCGGCTGGTGATAGACGCAGGTGTCGAAGAACACGTTGTTCATGACGTGTCCGGCCAGCGCCGGCTTCTTGAGCATGTCGGCCAGCCCGCGATAGCGGCCCCAATGATAGGGCACCGCGCCGCCGCCATGCGGGATGATGAAGCGCAGCGTCGGGAAATCGCTGAACAGATCGCCCTCGATCAACTGCATGAAGGCGATCGTGTCGGCGGCGATATAATAGGCGCCGGTAGCATGCAGCCCGGGATTGCAGCTGCCCGAGACGTGGATCATTGCCGGCACGTCGAGCTCGACCATCTTCTCGTAGAACGGATACCAGAAACGGTCGGTCAGCGGCGGCGCGGTGAAATGGCCGCCGCCGGGATCGGGGTTGAGGTTGCAGCCGATGAAGCCGAGTTCGGTGACGCAGCGCTCGAGTTCCTTGATCGAGCCCCGAAGGTCCGCCTTCGGATTCTGCGGCAGCATGCAGACGCCGGCGAAAACGTCCGGATAGAGGTCGACGCAGCGTTTGATCAGGTCGTTATTGACCTGCGCCCAGGCCATCGCGACTGCTTCGTCGCCGACATGCGGCGCCATGGCCGAGGCACGCGGGCTGAAGATCGTCATGTCCGCGCCGCGTTCGCGGATCAGCCGGATCTGGTTCGCTTCCAGGCTCTCGCGGATCTCGTCGTCGGAGATGGCGGGGTAGGGGGGTGGGGTCCCGCCTTCCTTGAACGCGGCCTTCTGTGCCTCGCGCCAGTCGCTATGGGCGGCGGGCACGGTGGTGTAATGGCCGTGGCAGTCGATCACCAATGTCATGCAGCCTGGTCCTTCGAGCGGCTGAGCAATGCCGCGAGCTTGGCGTCGAGCGTGGCGGCGGGGGACAAAGCGCGCGCCCCGATCGCGCGCTGGCGCTCGACCGTTCCGCGGCTCATTGCCGATCCGGTGCCGAGCGCATCGAGCGTCCGCACCACTTCCTCCATCTCGGTCGCGCGGCGCAGGCCGTGCACCATCATCCGGTCGAGATTGTAATCGGTGCGTCTGGCCCAGTCGGCGCCCGGCCAGCTGGCGTCGAGTGAGGCGATGACCTCGTCGCGAACGCCTGCCGCTTCCGCCGCCAACACGCATTCGGCGGTCAGCGCCTCGATTCCCTTGACCATCACCGACCGGATCATCTTGATCGCCGATGCCGTGCCGACGCCGCCGGCCACAACGCGGACGTTGTCGAAGCCGATCGCGGTCAGCGTCCGCGCGGCGCGCTCGGCCTCCGGGCCGCTGACCAACAGCGGAACGGCACGCTTCGCCGGATGCACAGGCGCCATGATCGCGACATCGATATAATGCGCGCCTGCCTGTTCGATCGCTTCGGCCGACGCGCGTTTGGTCTGCGGCGCGACCGAATTCATGTCGCAATAGAGCGCACCCTTCCTAATGCCGCGCGCGGTTTCACGCGCCGCGGCGGGTGCCTTGTCCGCGGTCACCAGCGACAGAACCAGTTCCGCTCCTTCGACCGCGGCCTGGTTGGTCAGTGCGCCCTGCACGCCCAGCCGGTCGTAATCGTCGAGTTTAGCCCTGCGGGTCGGGCCGACATAGGTCTTGCGGTCATAGGCGCGGGCGGGTCGGCCGAGTCCGTCGGCGAACGCCTGCCCGGCTTCGCCAAATCCGATAAAGGCAATCCCTCCGTCCATTGCCCAGCGCTAGCCGTTATGGCCGCCGACGCCCCAATCGGTTTGCCGGGATCGCTATCGGAATTCCTGAAGTCCGGATCAGACGACTGTCGCGCGAAGCAGCTCGAGAAAGCGTGCCTGGGGCAGGGTCGGCCGCCAGTGATCGCGCGTCGTGATCCCGATCGTGCGTATACTGTGCTCCAGCCGCGGCCCGATCGTCGCCAGCATCCCGCCATCGACCTCCAGCGCCACCTGGTCGGGCGACAACAGGGTCAGGAAGTCGCCATCGGCGAGCACGCCGCGAATGACCATTACCGATCCGCATTCGATCGGCGCGCGGGGGCGGGGACGACCGGCGAACAAGGCTTCCCATTGCAGGCGGAGCGGCGTCCCCGGCTGGCCGACAATCCACGGATAGCTGGCCAGTTGCTCCAACGATGGTTGGGTAACTCGCGCGAGGGGATGGCCGGCGCGGCCGATCACCGCGAGCCGGTCGATCATCAACGGCGTCTGCACGCAATCGGGCGGGGCGGCGGGGCGAAGCGCCCCGATCATCAGGTCGAGCACGCCGTCGCGTAACGGGTCGACCAGTTCGCGCCACGAGCCCTCGACCACGTCGATCATCGTCCCGGGATAGTCGCGCGTGAACCGCGCGATCGCGGCAGGGAGGATCAATGCGCGACAGAGCGGCATCGCGCCGATCACCACGCTGCCGCCGCCTTCCGGCTCGGCCGCGACTTCCGCGATCAGCGCGGCGAGTTCGCTCCGCGCGAGCCGGATTCCCCGGGCCAGCTTGGCGCCCGACGGCGACAGCGCGACACCGCGGCCGCGCCGTTCGACCAAAGGCGTGGCGCAAAGCTGTTCGAGGTCGCGGACCGCACGATGGATGGCCGGCTGCGACAGGCCCGTGGCCTCAGCCGCACCGACGAAGCTGCCGGCATCGGCCATGGCGAGGAATGCGCGCAATTGGGTCGCGGTCATCAGCAATTCGGGCCGCGCGAAGCTGCGCGCGCCGCCTCTCGCGGTGGCACGCGTGGCAACGGTCAGATGGTTGAGCGCGGCATCGACGCGTTCGCTCGCCAGCCGTCCCTCGGGAGTCGCCGACATACCGTCGGGATGGCGTTCGAACAATGCCGCGCCCAATTGGCGCTCGAGCTTGGCGAGCCCCTGGGTCAACGCCGGCTGCGACAGACTCACGGCGTCGGCGGCAGCACTCATGCTGCCGCGGCGGACAATCGCCGATATTGCCCGCAAATGCCGGATGTTGAGATCGAAAGCACTGGTCATCGCGCGCGATCATAGCAAAAACTTATCGCTGGGGGATAATTGTGAATGCCGCCCTGCCGGCGCCTTCTCTAGCGCTGACGGGTAATGTTTTGAGGCGAGGTGGACATGGCTGGTCGAGTGGTTCGCAATATCGAGCGCGCCGACGCATCGGTGATCGATGGCCTGGCGCATGCCGGCGTCGCCACGGTGCACGAAGCGCAGGACCGGATCGGGCTGCTCGCCAGCCGGCTGCGGCCGATCTGGCCGGGCGCGCGGATCGCCGGGTCGGCGGTGACGATCTCGGCGCCGCCGGGCGACAATTGGATGGTCCATGTCGCGATCGAGCAATTGCGGGAGGGCGACATCCTGGTGCTGGCGCCGACCAGCCCTTGCGAGGACGGCTATTTCGGCGACTTGCTGGCCACGTCTGCGATGGCGCGGGGCTGCCGCGGGCTGGTGATCGATGCGGGCGTGCGCGACGTCCGCGACCTGACGCAGATGGGTTTCCCTGTCTGGTCGAAGGCGGTGTTCGCGCAAGGGACGGTCAAGGCGACCCCGGGATCGGTCAACGTGCCGATCGTCTGCGCGGGTGCCGCGATCGAGCCGGGCGACGTGATCGTCGCCGATGACGACGGCGTGTGCGTGGTCCGGCGCGCCGATGCCGCGTCCGTGCTGACGAAAGCCCAGGCGCGCGAAGCGAACGAAGAGTCAAAGCGTCAACGATTGGCGGCGGGCGAGCTGGGGCTCGACATCTACGACATGCGCGGCAAGCTCGAGGCGATGGGGCTGAAATATGAGTGACCCCTCTGCTTCGGCAAAAGCGGGAGCCGGCGACAACCACGGCGTCCGCTGCATGTGGATGCGCGGGGGCACGTCCAAAGGCGGGTTCTTCCTTGCCGATGAACTGCCCACCGACACCGCCGCGCGCGACGCTTTCCTGTTGCGCGTGATGGGATCGCCCGATCCGCGTCAGATCGACGGCATGGGTGGCGCCGACCCGTTGGCCTCCAAGGTTGCCGTCGTCTCGCGCTCGATCCGCCCCGGTGTCGATGTCGATTATCTGTTCCTGCAGGTGTTCGTCGATCAGGCGATCGTCACCGACGCGCAGAATTGCGGCAACATGCTCGCCGGGGTCGGTCCGTTCGCGATCGAGCGCGCCCTGGTCACGGCGACCGGGGAGGAAACCCGCGTCGCGATCTTCATGGAGAATACCGGGCAGATCGCCGTCGCCACCGTGCGGACGCGCGATGGCACGCCGGTCTATCATGGCGAGGCGCGGATCGATGGCGTGCCGGGCACAGCGGCGCCGGTCCCGCTCGAATTCCGTGATACCGCCGGGTCGTCCTGCGGCGCGCTGCTGCCGACCGGCAACGCGACCGACGAGATCGAAGGCGTCGCCTGCACCCTGATCGATAACGGCATGCCTTGCGTGGTGTTTCGGGCGGAGGATGTCGGCGCGACCGGTTATGAGGATCGCGAGACGCTCGATGGCGATACTGCGCTCAAGGCGCGGATCGAGGCGATCCGGCTGAAGGCGGGGCCGCTGATGAACCTGGGCGACGTGACCGATAAATCTGTGCCCAAGATGATGCTGGTGGCGCCGCCGAAACATGGTGGAGCCGTGACGGTGCGGAGCTTCATCCCGCATCGCGCGCATGCCACGATCGGCGTGCTCGGTGCGGTCAGCGTCGCCACCGCCTGTCTGGTCCCCGGTTCGCCCGCCGCCGCGGTCGCGGCCATTCCGGACGGATCCGTCAAGACGCTGTCGGTCGAGCACCCGACCGGCGAAATGAGCTGCGTGCTGACGCTCGACGATAACGGTCAGGTCGCAACCGCGGCATTGCTCCGCACCACACGCAAGCTGATGGATGGCGAGGTGTTCGCATGACGATCGACGCGAATGGGCGCATCCGCAGCTGGACGGAATTGCCATCAACGCCGCATTTCGTGCCGCCGCCTGGGGCGATCGATGCGCATTGCCACGTATTCGGACCCGCCGCGCAATTCCCATTCAGCGCGAAAGCCAAATACCTGCCGCAGGACGCCGGGCCGGACCTGCTGTTTGCGCTGCGCGACCGGCTGGGGTTCGATCGCAACGTGATCGTCCAGGCGAGCTGCCATGGCACCGACAACGCCGCGACTTTGGACGCGATCGCGCGATCGAACGGCAAAGCGAGGGGAGTCGCGGTGGTCGACCCCGCCATCGGCGAAGCCGGGTTGCAAGCGCTGCACGACGGTGGCTTTCGCGGCATCCGCTTCAATTTCCTCAAGCGGCTGGTCGACGACGCGCCCAAGGACAAGTTCCTCGACGTGGCGCGGCGGCTGCCGCCGGATTGGCATGTCGTGGTCTATTTCGAGGCCGATATCCTGCCGGAATTGCGGCCGTTCCTCGACGCCATCCCGGTGCCCTTGGTAATCGATCATATGGGTCGCCCGGATGTCACCCAAGGGCCCGATGGCGCCGACATGCGAGCATTCCGGCGGTTGCTCGACAGCCGCGACGACATATGGTTCAAGGCGACTTGTCCCGATCGGCTCGATCCAGCCGGACCGCCCTGGGACGATTTCGCCGCCGCCGTCGCGCCGCTGGTCGCCGATTATCCCGATCGCGCATTGTGGGGCAGTGATTGGCCGCACCCCAATATGCAGGACGCGATCCCCGACGACGGTGCGCTGGTCGACATGATCCCGCGCATCGCCCCGACGGCCGAGTTGCAGCGCAAGCTCCTGATCGACAATCCCGAACGGCTATATTGGCCGGAGGTCATCGACTAAACGCCCGGCGGGCATTCCATCCCGTCATCCCAGCGGAAGCTGGGATCTCAGGCCGCATCGCGTCATCGCTTCGGGTCGTTCCCCGGACGATCCTCGAGCATGCGGGGCATGCTCAACCCGATGGTCTTTCGCTGGGGTGACGGCTGTTATGCCGAACGCCACGTCTCCCCGAGGTGGCCGAGTTCGCGTGAGTCCATGACCGCCATTCGCTCCAATCCAAGCCGACGGGATCGGCGCGCGTTACTACGCTCCCCTAGACCGTTCGAAACGGCCGAATTCAGGGGAGGACAATTTGCGCACGTCAATCATCGGCATCCTGTTGGGGACCACCGTCATCCTGCCGTCACTCGCACATGCGCAGGCGGCGCCCGCGACGCCACTCCAGCCGGACCCGACCCAGGTCGAAACCAATAGCGGCATTCCCGATATCGTCGTCACGGCCCAGAAGCGTTCCGAGAACGTGCAGGACGTGCCGATCGCGATTTCGGCCTTCACCGCCGATACGCTGAAAGAGCGCGCGGTCACCAGCATTTCACAGCTGTCGGCGATCGCGCCTAACGTCAATCTGGATGCGGGTACGCCGTTCTCAGGCTCCACGGCCGTCTTATCGGCCTATATCCGCGGCATCGGGTCGGACGATTTCGCATTCAACATCGACCCCGGCGTCGGCATCTACCTTGACGGCGTCTATCTGGCGCGGACGGTGGGCGCCAACCAGGACCTGCCGGACGTCGAGCGCGTCGAGATCCTGAAGGGTCCGCAGGGAACCTTGTTCGGCCGCAACACGATCGGCGGCGCGATCTCGATCGTCACGCATGATCCGGGCAAGACTTTCCGCGTCAGCGGCGACATCACCACCGGCAGCTTCAACCTGCTCCAGGCGCGCGGCACGGTCGATATCCCGATCACCGACGGCCTGTCCTCGTCGCTGACGTTCGGCGTGCGGACGCGCGACGGCTATCTCAAGCGGATTCCCTATCCCGATGCGCGCGCGAACAATTCGCCGTCCTTCACCGCGTTTGACGCCGCGGGATATGACAGCGCACGGAGCGAAGGCGCCAACGACAATTACAATCTGCGCGGCAAGCTCAAATGGGACAATGGCGGCGCGGTCCGGCTGACCCTGTCGGGCGATTACAGCCGCGACAAGGGAACGTCGGCGAACAAGCTGCTGGGCACGGCCGAAACGGTACCGGGCAATTTCGCGGGCACGACCAACTTGCCGGGCACTGCCTTCGACCCAACCGGTACGACCGGCTTCCTGTTCGCCGGACTGTACAATTTCTGCATCGGCGCCACCTCCGCGCAGATCGCCGCCCGCGGCGCACAGGCGCTGTGCGGCGTGACGAGCACCCAATATAGCCCGCAATTCAAGCTGCCGAGCGTCGCCAGTGTCAATGTCGACGGCAACCCCAACAATGACCGGCTGCCATGGGACAGCCGTTACCTGATCGCTGATCCAGATCGCAGCTACGCCACGGGAAACAGTTATTCCGACCTGAAGAATTGGGGCGTGTCCGGCATCGTCGATATCGACTTGGCGAAGAACGTCGCGATCAAGTCGATCACTGCGTATCGCGCCCTGCATTGGAATGCCGGCCTCGACGCCGACGGCTCTCCGCTCAATTTCCTGCAGCTCAGCTTCAAGATGAACCAGTGGCAATTCAGCCAGGAAGTACAGCTGTTGGGCAAGGCGTTCGACAACAAGCTCAATTACGTGCTGGGCGCCTATTATTTCAAGGAAGCCGGCGACCTGCACGATTATGTCACCTTCGCCGAAGGGCTGGTGCAGGTCGATGGTCCCAACGCGCTGAAGACCGAGAATTACGCAGCGTTCGGCCAGGTCGACTTCCGGCCGATCGACCTGATCGGCATTACTCTGGGCGGCCGCTACACTCGCGAAAACAAGCAATTCGAGGGTGGGCAGCAGGAACTCAACGGGTTCAACTATAAATTGTTCGGCTGTTCCGATGCGAACGGCAACATCACGCCCAACGGGCCGTTCCCGCTGGCTCCGGTGACGTGCCAACAGGGTTTGTCCTTCCCGGATCCGAACAACCCGGTTCGCGTCTACGTGCCCGGCGTCAACCGCAAGACCTTCACCAATTTCTCGCCAAAGGTCGGCATCCAGCTCCACGCCGCCAAGGACATCCTGCTCTATGGCAGCTGGTCGAAGGGCTACAAGACCGGCGGCTGGACCACACGCCTGACCAATCCGCAGGGCAATGTCGCCCCGGGTTTCGACGAGGAAAAGGCGACGACCTGGGAAGCCGGCGTCAAATCGACCTGGTTCGACCACAAGCTTCAGCTCAACGCGGCGGCCTATACGACCGACTATCAGGGTATCCAGCTCAACATCCAGATCGGGACGTCGCCGACCATCGCCAATGCCGGCAACGCGCGGATCAAGGGCTTCGAGGTCGAGATGGTCGCAGCACCGGTGGCCGGCCTGACGATCAACGGATCGGTCGGCTACACCGATGCCTATTACACTTATGTCTCCCCGGCCGCGACGGCGGTGGGCGGCGCCAATGTCTTCCAGGCGGGAACGCTGGTCGGGGCGTCCTTGCCGAAGACGCCGAAATGGCAGATCAGCCTGAGCCCTCGCTATGAGACCAGGCTGGGGAATGGCGGAGCGCTGGTGTTGCTCGCCGACTGGAGCCACACCACCAGCGCATGGAACGACGCGCAACGCACCTATCTGCTGTTCCGGCCGACGACCAACACGGTCAATGCCAGCCTCACCTATCGCGAACCCGGCGACCATTGGACGCTGACAGTCGGTGGCACCAACCTGACCGACGGCCGCTATCTCACCACAGGCGGATCGAATGTGTCGGCGGGGGTCTTCTTCGGAAGCTATAACCGGCCACGCGAATGGTATGCCAAATTCGGCTTCCGGTTCTGATCCGATGGAGAGACTGACGGCACAGGCCGCGATCGTCGAGGCGTCGGGCGGGGAGTTCATGCTCGCCGGGGTCACGATCGACCCACCAGGCCCCGAGCAGGTGCGCGTCGCCATTCACGCTTGCGGGGTTTGCCATACCGACATGGTGATGCGCGACGGCGGATTGCCGATCTCCTTTCCGGTGGTGCTGGGCCATGAAGGGGCCGGGGTGGTCGAGGCGGTGGGCTCGGCGGTCGAGGGGATCGTACCCGGCGATCATGTGCTGCTCAGCTTCCACAGTTGCGGCCGATGCGCGGCATGCGGCGACCATCAGCCGGGCTATTGCGACGAATTCGTCCCGCGCAATTTTCTCGGTGCGCGGACGCAGGGCGAGGGCGATATCCGACGCGATGGCTCCGCGGTCGGGGGCAATATCTTCGGCCAATCGGCCTTTGCCACCGCGGCGCTCGCCCATGCCGACAATGTGGTGCCGATCGACCGCGCATTGCCACTCGCCTTGCTTGCCCCGCTCGGCTGCGGCATCCAGACCGGTGCCGGAACCGTGATGGAGACGCTGCACCTGCAACCCGGCCAGTCGATAGCGGTGTTCGGCGCCGGCGCGGTCGGACTGGCGGCAGTGATGGCCGCCCGGATCCTAGGCGCGGGCAGGATCGCGGTGCTCGACCTTCATTCGGCCCGCCTCGACCTGGCACGCGATCTCGGCGCGACGGAAACGGCGGATGCGATCGAACGGCTGTGGGGATCGTTCGACCATATCGTCGACACGACCGGCGTTTCGGCATTAGTGGAGCGCGCGGTCGACCTGCTCGCGCCGCGCGGTACGCTGGCGCTGGTCGGCGCCTATCCGCCGGGCGGAGCGATCTCGATCGACCCCGCCGCCATTATGGCTGTCGGCCGGCGCGTCGTCGGGGTGGTCGAGGGCGGCATCGACCCGCGCCGCTTCATTCCGCGGCTGATCGATCATTACCGCGCCGGTCAATTGCCGCTGGAAAAGCTCGTCCGCACTTATCCCTTCGCCGAGATCGAACGCGCCTTCGCCGCCTCCAGCGACGGATCCGTGGTCAAGCCTGTGCTGGTGATGCCGGTGGCCGAGGGGCTGCGGGGATGACGATAGGCCATGTCTTCGCTTTCGACGAGGTACCTCAGCTGTACGAACATCAATTGTCGCCAGACACGTTCGGCGGGATAGTGTTCCGTATCGATTGAGGGCCGCGCGGCGGAACGAAAAGTGGTAGCGCACCCATTTTCAAGCTACATAGCGATCGCGCAGAGGCCCTGTGACGGCTCGTATGATTGGACGCCCCACCTAGATGGAATCCGCAGAGATCCGGCTGATGAGCCGCGTGACCGTATCGCTAGGGACAGCGCTCATGGCGCTTGTCGTCACAGCCGGTTCAGCCTTCGCTCAATCTATCGCTGTGCGAACCCAAGCCGCGATCTACGAGGTGGATCCCGCCACTTTACGCATTGACGCCAGGCTCCCCGGCGGCGCGCTGATCCACGTCATGCAACCGCTGCACCCGCCTCAGGCGACGAGCCCGTCGCGGACAGGCGAGGGTTGGCATTGGACCGATGGGGACGGCCACGTCATTACCGTCTCGACCGAGGCAGGTGCGCTTCGCGTAACAATCTCCGGCAATCCGGGAATGAAGCTGGCCTGGAGCCTGCCGGTGGCCAGCAGCGGGACATGGCTTATCCCCGACGGCGAGGGAGTGGCCATCGACGTGATGGACCCGTTTTGGCGGTCGACGTATCGAACCGGCGGCTGCCTCGGTGCGACCACCTTGCTGTCGTTCCCCGCCTGGGCTCGGACCAGTGGGAAAAGCGCGGTCGTGTACGCGCTCGGGGACGGGCTTCAATCCGGGCTATGTCTGCGGGACGGGAACGGTATCCAGGGTCGGCTGGTTCATGATTTCGCCAGCGGCGCGGGGACGCTCGATATTCTGTTCGCGATCCGGCCCGCCGTCCCCCTTGCTCCAGCCCGGTTTTATCGGAATCTGCTGCAAAGCCGCGGTCAGTTCAAATCCTTCGCGGACAAATCAGTGCCCGGCCTCCCGCGCCTGTTCGCTGCCCCCCAGGCTTATGTATGGGGGGACGGGCGCGATCTCGGCTTCCTCGACGATCTGAGTGCCCTCGGTATCCGCCGGATCGTGCTGAGCTATGATCAGGATCCACGCCGACAGCGGCACATAGTTGGGCCCGCCTATCTGCGCCGGGCGAACGCGCTCGGCTATCTTGCGGGCCCCTATGACGAGTTCGACAACGGTCAACCAGAGGCCACTGCCGACACGCCGTCGGCACTATGGGGCGACCTCTATCCATCCGGCTGCATTCAGGGCAGCGACGGAAAGATGGTCGTAGGCTTTGCCGATCGCGGCTGCGCGATGTCGAGCGAGGCTCTGGCCCGGCACAAGGATGCGCCGAACCCGGCGTCGCGCTTTGCGGACCACATCGCGGAGGGTGCCGACCAAGTCTTCCTCGACGTCGATGCCTTCGGCGCCTTCGTGGCCGACTTCAGCCCCGATCACCCGATGACGATGGCACAGGACCGCGCCAATCGCTTGGCGCGGATGAGCTTGGCGATCGACCGGTTCAAGCTGGTGCTGGGGTCTGAGAACGTCACGGCTTGGAGTAGCCCCGTCACGCACTATTCCCATGGCACGGCCCAGGCGCATGTTTCCGCCGTTTGGCCCCTACTCGGAGACCAGGCGAGGTTTGGCGGCTGGTGGCCAACCGATCGCCCGGACATCTTCTTTAAGCCGCTCGTGCTTACGCCGGACGAGGCTCGTCTCCTCTTCGGTCCGGCCGACCGTCTTCCGCTTTTCGAAGCGGTTTTCCACGATTCGATCGTGGCGGCTGATCGCTGGGAATTCGGACTCATGAAGGTCGCGGGCCAGGGGCGAAACCGTTTCGCGCTGTCCCTACTCTACGGAACACCCACCATGTGGAACCTCGATCGACGCGAACTGGCGCGGTCAGGTAAGTGGCTCAGAGCAGCTCAAGACGACTTCATTCTTGCTCATGGCACGGGGCAGCCCGTAGCGCTGACGGACGTCAAGTGGCTAACGCCGGATCGGCTGGTGCAACGGGTGACCTACGGCGATGGACGCGTGCTTATCGCGAACTTTCGTAACACCGCCTGGGATGGTCTTGGCCCGGACTGCGTCCGGCTGTCGCGGCACCAGAATTGCACTGACCTCTGCCCGCCGCCTTTGCCGTGACCAATGTTTTAGACCACGCCGACGGCATCGGGAGCAGCGGTGCGATCCAGTCGTGCGACATCTTCGTCTATCGCGGCGGCCATTGGCGGGCGGTCTATTCCCAGCATGTCGGCATCTAGCTCGCAGGGGTCGAGCCCCATCCGTCAAACCGGGAAGCCCGCACGCAGCCGTGGTCTAGTCTCTGAGCATCGCAGCGTTGCCCCAGGTAACGACCGTCGGCACCTTGTTCTTGCCGGTATTGCCGCGCGCGACCAGCTCGACGATCTTCACGCCGGCGATGTTGGCGCGTAACGTTTGCGCAGCCTGGCCGAAACGCGCCGGTTTCGAGGTCGCCAGCAATTTCCCGTCGCCATAGACGGAGAAGGTCACGACATCGTCGGCATCGAATGTCGAATCGTCGACGCCGACCTCGGCGACGAAGCGGCGGAATTCGCCGTTAGCCTCGACCTCGAACCGGGAATTGGCAAGCGCGCCCAGGCCCGTTCTGTACATCGCGCCATGGATACGCAGCGCCTGTCGATAGGGCGTGGCATCGGCCTGCGCGCCGCCCCATCCGGTATAGGCGGGCGGTTCGCCGGTATCGGTAGTGCTGCCCCAGGGCGTGATCATGCGATGGACGGTGGGATCCGGTTGCGGATTGACCACGCCATCGACGGCCGGGTTCACCCGGCCCGGCATTTCCGACAGATAGACGCCGTCGGCCAGGGTTCGCGTGCCCACGGCATCGAAGATCAGCGTCTGGCGCGGATCGAGATGGAGCTTCATTTCGCCCGAAAAGGCGGGGAGGGCGGCGCCGGTCCACAGATCCTTGAGCGTCACCGGCGCGGTCCCGGCGAACTTCATATGCTCGGCCGTCAGGGTCACCTCGGCGGGCGCCAGGCCTCGGTTGAAGACCGCCACTGCCTTGTGGCCGTTGCTGAGCGTCTTGACGAGGATCTGCACATCATCGGTATCGTACGCCAATACCGCCTGATTTCCCGCGGGATCCTGATCGATCGCGATGATGTCGCTATTGCCGAAAATGTCCATCAGCGACTGCGGCGCCTTGCGCAGATCGTATCCGATCAACAGCGGCGCCGACAGCATCGACCATAAGGCGAAATGCGACTTCGCTTCCGTCAAATGGTGCTCGTCGAAATCGCCCTGGCCGACGAACAGCATATCGGGATCATTCCAGGAACCGGGATGCGCATAGAGTGCGCGGTTGGCTGCGCTATCGAAATTGGCCAGCATCCGGGTCCAGCTCGGCGTCAGATCGTCGCTGGTTCGCGAAAGATTGCCTACATCCTTGGCCCAGGCGCGCACATCGGCGGATCCCCAGGCGCAGATCGAAAAGACGTAGTCGCCGTCGGGATTGGCGCGACGCAGCGCATCGGCGACCTGCTGGTAGAGCTTGCGGACCGCCGAAATGTCGGTGCGGCGGATTTCCATGATGTCGATCAAGGGCCCGAGCGCGCGATATTGGCCGGATTTGACGCCCTGGCTGTCGGGCCCGAACGCGCGAATGCCGCAGCCATCGACCTTGATGTAATCGAAGCCCCAATCGGCGAAGTACAGTTTGATGTCCTGCTCGATATGCCCGTACAAACCGACCTCGCGTTCGGCGACGCTGCCCTCGGGAAGGTTTGGCGCATTCGGCGCGAAAGCCTGCGAGCAGGTGTTGGCGCCCATGTCCGAATAGATGCCGGCCTTCAACCCCATGGCGTGAAGCCGGTCGGTGAAGGGCTTGAAACTGTCTTGTCCGGGCACGCCGGTCGCGGCGGACGGAAAGGTCGCGGTCCGGACCATCATGCGCCCATCCGTCGCACGGCGCTTCAGCCACCAACCGTCGTCCAGATTGATGTAGCGATAGCCCTTTTTGGCCAGCCCAGTATCGACGATCAATTTGGCGGAATCGAGAACCCCGGCTTCGTTGAGATCGGTGTGAAAGGCATTCCACGAATTCCAGCCCATCGGCGGTGTCGCCGCTTGCCCCGTGGTAACCGCGCTCCAGCGGGCGGTCGGCGCCAGCGGATCGGGCGAAGCAGACGCGACTCCGCTCAGTAACAACGCCGGCAGAACACCGAAGGACACCCAACGACCAGACCGCTTCATGACACCTCCACTGGCGTATTTTTGTAATTATGATAGATAATTAGGCGAATGTTGCCGTGCCGCCGGTCACGAAAAGAGCTTCTGTTGCCGCGCGAAGTTGAGGAACAGCGGGAGCCATGGGCCGTCGGGCGCGGCGAGCCAGCTCCCAACGCCAAAACCGTGACCGCCATGGGCGAACAAATGCGTTTCCACCGTGATCTTGGCCGCGACCATCGCGTCGCGCAGCCGCACCGAATTGGCGACGGGGACGGTACCATCGTCCTCGGCATGGACCAGGAAGGTGGGGGCGGCTTCCGGCGTGACGTTGAGATCAGGCGACCATTCGCGGATCTGGGCCGCCGTCGGCGGCCCGCCGAACAGCGACGGCGCTACCCCGCCAAAAGCATAAGCCGGATCGACCGATTGAACCGGATAGATCGGTGCCGTCAGGAACGGCCGCGCGCTCAGTCGGTCGGTGGCGTCGACAGGCGCGTAGAAGGGGGCCGAATGCCGGGTAGCCAGCGTCGTCGTCAGGAAACCGCCGGCGCTGAAGCCCAGGACGCCGACGCGGTCCGGATCGATACGGAAACGCGCGGCACTGGCGCGAATGACGCGCATCGCTCGTTGCGCGTCGGCTGGGCCGACGCTCGCCGGATTGCTCCATCCATCCTGAGCCAGGCGATAGATCAACACGAAACAGCTGATGCCGGCGCGATTGAGGATCTGCGCGACGCGATAACCTTCATGCTCGAAATAATTCCAGGCGAAGCTGCCGCCGGGAATGAGCAGCATGGCAGAGCCATTGGGTTGGGCGGCGGGAAAGGCAATGATCCGGGGCCTGGAGACGCCCTTGATGCGCCGGCTGCTATAGGCCGGATCCGACGAGGATTGTTCGACGATTTCGGCCATGTCCGGATGCAGCGCCCCGGCCGGCGGATGCGGCCACAATTCGATGATCTCGCCCGATCCCGTTGCAGCGGGTGCGCTTGCCGTCTCCGCCCTCGCGGATGCCATTGCGGATGCACCGGCGAGCGCCAACGACGATGCCACGAGATCGCGTCTGGAAAGCCTCATGATAAAATCCCTTTCGAGTGCGGGGAGGACAAGAAGAAGTTTGTCCATCGCGATGGGCCCCGGCCGACGGTCGAATGCGGGCTGCACGATCTCGCAGCTGCAGCTAGTCGTGGTGGACTGGAGTGTCGGGGCTCCGCTGCCTGGGGCCAGTCCCGCGCCGGTGACGGATACCGCAATGCGTTCTGACCCTCTTCCCGTGGCTGCTCGCGGTTTGAACCGATGCGCTGCCTATTAGGTAGCGCTATCATAATTGGACTGGGTGTCAAACGCTATCGCGCTTCATAGGGGGGACCTACTCCCCTGAAAGTTGCAAATCCTGTGAGTTCTCTTCATGTCAAACTCCCAGCCTTCCCGGCGAAGAAGAACGTGGACGCGGTGCCGATGAATGGACGGCGGTTTTCGGGGACCTCAGGAAACGCGCTGAACGGCCGAGTTTGGGGTGCATAGCCGTCACAAGTCGTGCCGCATCGCTCCAGAAATTTCGCGTGCAGTGTGAGGAAAAGTGTGGGGTAGCGGATAGCAGTCCTAGCAATGTATATTCAAGATCAAGTGGTTATGGCAGAATCTGGCATTCCTCCCGCATATTATAACTGCTCGGACGGCCCTCCGTGGGCGCCCGATGAACAGGGGAGGACGGCTTTGCGCCCAATTGCGGGCGTTTCACTCCACTCAGGTGGTGCTCGCAAGCGGCCACCCCAGCGAAAAGCGGCGATCCGATGATGAGACTGGAGGCTGCTTTCCTCAGAGGCGCGCGGCAGAGATGGTTCGATCAAAGGCATAATGGAGGCGCACGCAGCCGCGATCGAGGGCCTCAGCGGACAGCAGCCGTGGGTACGCGCGGACCCCGGTCGCGGGGAATAACGGGCGTCCGCCGCCGATCAGATCCGGCATGATGTAGATCTCGATTTCGTCCAGCGCGCCTCGCTCGATAAAAGCCATCTGCAACTGCCCGCCACCGAGGATCCAGACGTCGCCGTCGCTCAGCGCCCGGAGTTCTTCGACAAGCGCATCCACGTCGGTTCGAACTGCGAGCGGGCCCTTCGGCGTGACGATGGGTTGCGAGGTAACCACGAGGACACGCTGGTCTCCATAGGCCCATGGCGCATTGTCATTCTCCAGGAAGTCGTAAGTGCCGCGGCCCATGACCACGGTCCTGATACGCTGAAGAAAGACGCGATAGTCGTACTCACCGAGGTCGAGCCCTTCATGGGCGAACAGCCAGTCGAGGCGATCGTCCGCGGTCGCAATATATCCATCGAGGCTGGCCGCAATATAACCCACGATCCTCGCCACCCAACATCTCCTTGTATATAAATGAACGATCATTTATAAATTTGACATGGGAAGAAGCAAGACCGTTTCGGACGTCGCGCTGCTCGACCTGCTGCTGCCGGCGTTGCGGGACGACGGGCCAGCTGGGCTGACCTTTTCAAAGGCATCAAACGCGGCGGGGCTGTCGCCTGCAAGTCTCGTCCAGCGGTTTGGAACGCGCGACGCGATGATCGTCGCGGTGCTGTCCCATGCATGGGACCGTCTAACCGCGACGACGGCGACGCTCGACGCGGAGCTGCCGCCGACCCCGCAAGGGGCCATCGAACTACTGCTGCGACTGCTCCCCGGAGACGAGGCGGACTATGCGGTTGGCGACGGGCTGATGCTGTTGCGCGAGGACCTCCGCAACTCGGTGCTACGCGCACGCGGGGCGGCTTGGGGGGCATCGCTCGCGATGGCGCTCGGGCGACGCCTTGCCAATGAACATACCGAAGCGCAGCGGCTGGGATGGCAAATGGCCAGTATCTGGCAAGGGACGCTCATCTGGTGGGCGTTCGTGCGCGACGCCGGGGTTGAGGATGCCGTCGCGCGCAGCCTGGAGGGCTGGTGCCGGAGTGTCGGCCTGCTCGCTGACGCGTGAAGGGCGTTTGCGTTAAATCATAGGGCGGCCACACCGAGCGCGCCGAACGGCGGCAATCGCGCCCTTCGTCTCTAAAGCAGCCATTCCGCAAAACGGCTCGGCATCGGACATGGATGTGCAAAACGATGCGCCCAAGCATTCGCAGTGAGCGGTACGTGTCCGGTTTGGCGCTAAAACGCCTCGCAGCGTCGCATTTCGACCGCTACCTAAAATGCTGGCTTGGCTGGTGACCGCAGCCTGCGTTGGCGCTAAGTCATTGAAAAGGTGGTGGACGCACTAGGGCTCGAACCTAGGACCCGCTGATTAAGAGTCAGCTGCTCTACCAACTGAGCTATGCGTCCATGCCGGCTTGCGGCTGCCGCTGTTAAGAGCGGCTCCCCGGGCGGGGAGGGGCGCAATTACCATCGCAGGCACGCTTTGCAACCCTTTTTTTGCGGCGCCCCAATTGGCGTCCGCTTCCCCGTTACCAGCGGGTCTGTTGCCGGTTCTGGCGGTCGAGCGACATCAGGATGCCGATGCACAACAGCACCGTCAGCTGCGACGATCCGCCGAAGCTGATCAGCGGTAGCGGCACGCCGACCACCGGCGCCATGCCCATCACCATCGCCATGTTGATCGAAACGTAGAAGAACAGCGTTGTGGCGAGGCCGGCGGCGGTGAGGCGCGCGAAGCGGCCCTGCGAGCGCAACGCGACGTTGACCGCCCACCAGATGATCGTGAACCAGGCGATGACCAGCAGCACGCCGCCGACCAGCCCCCATTCTTCCATCATCGTCGCCAATGCGAAATCGGTATGGCCCTCGGGCAGGTAATCGAGATGGCTCTGCGTGCCATTCAGGAAGCCCTTGCCGAAAATCCCGCCCGATCCGATCGCGATCTTGGACTGGCTGATATGATAGCCGGTGCCGAGCGGATCGCTCTCGGGATCCATGAAGATCAGGATGCGGTTGCGCTGGTAATCGTGGAGCACGAAGTTGAACGCGATCGGGGCGAGGATCGCCCCGGCCAGCCCGCCGCCGATGAACAGGCGCAGCGGAACGCCGGCCAGGAACATCACCGTGATCCCGCCCGCGGTGATCATCAATGCGGTGCCGAGATCGGGCTGGAGCATGACGAGGCCAGCGGGGATGCCGATCAGCACTAATGGCGGCCAGATCGCGCCGAACTTGCGGATCTCGGCCGGGGGCAGCATCTCGTAGAAGCGCGCGCAGGCGAGGACGATAAACGGCTTCATCAATTCGGACGGCTGCAACCGGATGACACCGAGTTCGAGCCAGCGTTGGCCGCCGCCGGCGACCTTGCCGAGGATCTCGACCCCCAGCAGCATCAGGATGATGATGCCGTAAACCGGCAGGCTGATCGAACTCCAGGTGCTTTCGCGCACGCGCGACAGGGCCATCGCGCCGCCAAGCAGGACGAAGAAGCGTACACCCTGGGAGAGCGCCCAGGGGCGGATATGTCCCCCCGCCGCGGAATAGAGCACGAGCAGGTCGAAACAGCCGATCGCCAGGACCAGCAGGATGACTTTCCACGGCAATTGCGCGAGCGGCTCGGGCACGAAGCCCAAATTGGCGGAGGATCCTTTAGTCATTGGTCGCCTCGCGCGATCCTTCCTCGGCCGGCTGCGCGGTGTTGGCGATCGCCGCCGCCGACGAATTGGCGGCGTCGGTCGCCGCCTCGACCGCCGGGGCGTCGGTCGGTGCCGCGGTGGCGTTGGTTTCCGTCTGCGCGCCCTGCACCAGCGAGATCTGGCTCTTATAGGCAGCGGTCTCGGCCGCCATGCGCGTGGCGATGTCGCCGCCCCAGGTCGGTTCGACCTCGGCCAGCGACTTCAGCGCACGATCGCGGTCGAGCAGATAGGTGATGATGTCGCGACCGATCCCCGGCGTGTCGAGGTTGGTGACGGTATGACCACCGTGTTCGAGCACGATCGCGGCGGCGTATTTTGGATTCTCGACCGGCGCGAAGCAGATGAAGAGAGCGTGGTCGCGCATCTTGAACGGCAAAGAAGCGTTCGATCGCACGCCGCCCGCGCGCTCGGCCATGGTGATGCGCCGAACCTGCGCCGTGCCGGTCTTGGCGCCGAGCGAGACGCCGGGAATGTTGAGCCGCGCACGGCCACCGGTGCCGCCTTGGTTGACCACGCCGTACATCGCGTCGCGGATATAGGCGAGGTGCTGCGGATCGAGCGGCAGCGGATTGGCGACCGGCGCGTTGCCGCTCATCACGATCCGCGGGTGAAGCGCACGCCCCGACGCGATGCGCGAGGCCATTACCGCGAGCTGGATCGGATTGGCGAGCACATAACCCTGGCCGATCGACGCGTTGAGCGAGTCGGCAACGGTCCAGTCGGCCTTGTACTTCTTTCGCTTCCACGCGCTGTCGGGAACTGTGCCATAGCGCTGGGTGGAGAAGGGCAGGTCGAACTTCTGCCCCAGGCCCATGACCCGCGCCACGGGCGCGACCTGGTCGTAGCCGAGCCGGCGGACCATTTCGTAGAAATAGATGTCGCAGCTCGCCATGATGGCTTGCTTGAGGTTGAGCGGCCCATGCCCCGACCTTTTGTGGCAATGGAAGATGCCGTTCCCGACGCGCAGCGCGCCGCCGCAGCTGATCCGGTCATCGGGGCTGACACCGGCACGCAGCAGGGCGAGGCCGTTCATCGGCTTGACCGTCGATCCCGGCGGGTAGAGCCCTTGCAGAACCTTGTTCATCAACGGCACGTGATCGTTGTCCGACAGCATCTTCCATTCGAGATGGCTGATGCCATCGGAAAAGCTGTTGGGGTCGTATGCCGGCATCGACACGAAGGCGAGCAGGTCGCCGTTGGTAATGTCGATGACCACCGCCGAGCCAGAATTGGTGCCGAGCCGACGCGCCGCATATTCCTGCAGCCCAGCGTCGATCGTCAGCCGCTGATTATGGCCCGGAACATCCTGCCGCGTCGCCAGCTCGCGCACCAGCTTGCCGTGCGCGGTGACCTCGACGCGCTTGGCGCCGGGCTCGCCGCGCAACTTTTCTTCCAGCGCCTTTTCAAGGCCATCCTTACCGATCTTGAATCCAGGCGTAATATAGAGCGGATTCTTCGTTTGTTTGTACTGCTCAGCCGACGCTGCCCCGACATAACCTGTCAGATGCGCCACCGCCGGCCCGGCGGGATAGCTTCGCGAATAGCCGCGCGTCGGCGCCACGCCGGGCAGTTCGGGCAAGCGCACTTGGATCGCGGCAAACCGGTCCCAGTCGAGATTCTCCGCGACCTGGACCGGTTGGAAGCCGGCGGCACGCTTGAGGTCGGTCTGGATCCGCGCGATCTGCTCAGGGGGCAGGGACAATAATTGCTGGAGCAGTTTCAGGACCTGATCGGTCTGCTCCTTGGGCAGGCGATCGGGGATGATGTCGACGCGGAAATCGGTGCGGTTGTTGGCGATCGGATGGCCATAGCGGTCGATGATCCAGCCACGCCGCGGCGGAATCATCGTCAGATTGACGCGGTTGCTTTCCGCCAGCAACTGGTAGCGCTGGTTCTCGATCACCGCGAGCCAGGTCATGCGGCTGGCCAGCGCCACCGCCACCGCTCCCTGTGCCGCGCCCAGCACGATCGCGCGGCGCGAGAAGCTGTAGGATTGCTGGACTTCGTTGACCAGGCGCGGGGGACGGTTCACGCACGGCCCCTTTTGAGATCGAGCCAGGCGATCAATCGCGCGACGAAGGGATAGAGCAGCACCGCAACAATCACCTGGAACAACAACAGGGTATCGACATGCGCCTCTATTCCGGTCGCGATCAAGCGTCCTCCGATCAACGCAAAGGCAATCGCGCCCGTCGCCAGCACCCAATCCTGCCAGAAATCGCGCGCCACCAGCCGCTGGTCGAGCATGTCGATCGCCAGAAAGGCCATGCTCCACAGCATCACCGCACTGCCTAATGGCTGACCACTGACCAGGTCGTCGAAGAATCCAAAGGGGATCGGCGCCCAGACACGCAACGCGTCGGGGCGCATCAGCCGCCAGCCAAGCAGGATCATCAAGCCGAATGGCGGCAGCACGGGAAAAGTTGCGATGAAGGGGATCGCGGTGACCAAAGAACCTGCCATCACCGAACCGACGGGAATGAGCCACTGGCCAGTGGGTGAGGTTTGGGGAGCGAACGCGCTCGGCGGCCGACTCACGGACGCGTGTCCTGCGCCGGTGCCGGCGGCGGCGGCAGATAGGTCTTCATCACCGTAGCGAAATCGAGCGCATCGGGACGCGCCAGCGGCATCGCCAGCGCGCTGTCGCGGCTGCGTTCGGTAACCTTGGCGACCGGCACGTTGGGCGGGAAGATGCCGCCAGTCCCCGATGTCACCAGAATGTCGCCGGGCGCGAACTGGCCGGTGGTCATGGCAATCGGGCGCACTTCGAGCAGGCCATCGCCGCGCCCGGCAGCGAAGCCCGGCGCGCCATCTTTCAGGCGCCGCACCGGGATGACGCTTTCCGGGTCGATGATCATCAGCACGCGCGCGGTGTCCGGGCCCGCTTCGATCACCCGGCCGACCAGCCCATCGGGGCCGCGCACCGGCATGCCGGCATGAACGCCCTGGGCAATGCCGGCATAGACCAGGGCATAACGCCGCGTGCTCGAGGCCGACGAACTCACCAGCCGCGCGTTGATGATGTCCTCGATCGCCGGCTCGCGCATGTTGAGCAGCTTCTTGAGGCGGATATTCTCATAGGCGATCGCGCGCGCCTTCAGCAGCACTTGCTCCTGACGCTGGACCTGCTCCTTCAACCGCGCATTCTCGCCATGCACGCCGAAATAGCTGCCGACCCAACCTGGGATCGCGCCGATTCCGCGCACAACTGAGCCTAAGCCCCAGCTGACCGGCGCGGTGACTTCCGCCGTGCCGGCGCGCAACGCCGAGAAAGCGGGTGGATCGAGCTTGGAGATCAGCAACAGGACCGCGCCGACGAGCACGCCCGCGATCGCGATCACGTAGCCGATGAACAGACTATATTGCGCCCGCCGCGAATAACCCGGGCGCCGGTTGCGTGGCGACGCCATTCACTTCCCTCGCACCCCGAAGTCCCGGGATTCTTTCGCTCTCAGGCTTGGATCAGGCCCGAGACTCAATCAAGCGTTATGCAGCACGCCGCGGAACATCGGATCTTCCAGCGCGCGGCCGGTCCCCAATGCGACGCAGGTCAGCGGGTCCTCGGCGATCGTCACCGGCAGGCCGGTTTCGTCACGCAATACCTCGTCGATCCCCGCGAGCAACGCGCCACCGCCGGTGAGCACGATGCCCTGGTCGACGATGTCGGCGGCGAGTTCGGGCGCGGTATTCTCGAGCGCGATACGCACGCCCTCGACGATCGTCCCGACCGGCTCGGACAGCGCCTCGGCGATCTGGCCCTGGTTGATCTGGATTTCCTTGGGCACGCCATTGACCAGGTCGCGACCCTTGATGTGGATCGTCTGGCCGATGCCGTCGGCGGGCGGCTTGGCGGTGCCGACTTCCTGCTTGATCCGTTCAGCGGTCGCTTCGCCGATCAGCAGATTGTGGTTGCGGCGGACGTACGAGACGATCGCTTCGTCCATCTTGTCGCCGCCGACGCGGACCGACGTGGTATAAGCAAGGCCGCGCAGCGACAGCACGGCGACTTCGGTCGTGCCGCCGCCGATATCGACGACCATCGATCCGATCGGTTCGGTCACCGGCATGTCGGCGCCGATCGCGGCAGCCATAGGCTCCTCGATCAGCCACACCTGGCTGGCGCCGGCGTTCGACGCGGCATCGCGGATCGCGCGGCGCTCGACCGAGGTCGAACCCGACGGCACGCAGATCACGATCTGCGGCCAGCGCATGAAGCGGCGTTGCCCGCCATGCACCTTGTGGATGAAGTGCTTGATCATCTGCTCGGCGACGTCGATGTCGGCGATGACGCCATCGCGCAGCGGTCGGATCGCCTGGATGCTGTCGGGGGTCTTGCCCATCATCAACTTGGCGTCGTCACCGACCGCCTTGACCTTCTTGACGCCGTTGATCGTCTCGACCGCCACGACCGACGGTTCGTTGAGGACGACGCCGCGGCCCCGCAGATAGACGACGGTATTGGCCGTCCCCAGATCGATCGCCATGTCATGCGACATGAATTTGAAGAAACGCGAGAAGACCATTTCGTTTTTGACCGTCCGAATTCGAGGCCGATGTGACAGCATGCGCCGGGTTGTTTCATCCCGTCCGCCAAAGCCAAATCCGGGCTCCGGTTTATTGGCATTTGCGGTCGCGGGATGGCGTCGCTTGGTCTAGAGTCAAACCCATGTCAATACGCCGCCTTCCAGAGCATCTCGTCAACCGTATCGCCGCCGGTGAAGTGGTCGAAAGACCCGCCAGTGCGTTGAAGGAATTAGTCGAAAACGCGGTCGATGCGGGGGCGACCCGAATTGCCGTAAAACTGGCCTCTGGCGGCATCGATTTGATCGAAGTGATCGACGACGGATGCGGCATGACCGTGGCCGATATGGCGCTTGCGTTGGAGCGCCACGCCACCTCGAAATTGCCCGATGAGGCGATCGAGAATGTCGTCACGCTCGGCTTTCGCGGCGAGGCGTTGCCGTCGATCGCCAGCGTCGCGCGGCTGACGCTCGAGAGCCGGGTACGCGGTGCCGACGGCTGGCGGCGGGTGGTCGACAATGGCGCGGTAGTGGAGGAGGGGCCTGCGGCGCTGCCGCCGGGCACGCGCGTTCGGGTCGAGGCGCTGTTCGACCGCGTGCCTGCGCGCCGTAAGTTCCTGCGCTCGCCACGCGCCGAATACGGTGCGAGCCTCGACGCGGTTCGGCGCCTTGCGATGGCGCGGCCGGACATCGCCTTTTCGGTCGAGCATGACGGCCGCCGCGCTCTGTCGACCAACGCACCCGAAGATCGCCCCGGTCGCGTCGCCGCGCTGACCGACCGCGCGCTGATCGACAATAGCGTCGCCATCGACCTGGAACGCGAGGGCGTGCGGCTGGGCGGCGTGGCGGGCCTGCCGACCTTCAACCGCGGCGTCGCCGATCACCAATATCTGTTCGTCAATGGCCGTCCGGTGAAGGACCGATTGCTCGCGGGTGCGGTGCGCGGCGCCTATGCCGAGATGCTGGCGCGCGATCGCCATCCCGTGGTGGCACTGTTCCTCGATCTTCCCGCCGACATGGTCGACGTCAACGTTCACCCCGCCAAGACCGAGGTCCGGTTTCGCGAGCCGCAAATGATCCGCGGACTGATCGTCAGCGGCCTGCGCCGCGCGCTCGACGAGGCGGGCCATCGCAGCGCGCAGCGTCCGGACGAAGCGGCGCTGGCGGCGTGGCAGCCCGAACCGCAATTCCGTCATCCCGACGAAGGTCGGGATCTCTGGCAGCATTCGGAGTCGCGCACGGCCCCGGCCTTCGCCGGGGCGACGTCGGTGATGGAGCACCGCTCCACTTTCTCCGTGCCACCACCCGCGGCGCGCGCCGAACCCGCCTGGGCACCGCCACCCGAGACCGTCGCGCACCCGCTCGGCGTCGCGCGCGGTCAGGTCGCCAAGACCTATATCGTCGCCGAAGCCGAAGATGGCCTGGTGCTGGTCGACCAGCACGCCGCGCACGAACGCCTGGTCCTCGAACGCATGCGCGCTGCGCTGGCCGGCGGCAAAGTCGCGGCGCAGGCCTTGCTGCTGCCCGAAGTGATCGAACTCGACGAACCCGCCTGCGACCGGCTCGAAGCGCGGATCGAGGAATTGGCCGAGCTGGGGCTCGACCTCGAACGCTTTGGCCCGCGCGCGATGCTGGTTCGCTCGACGCCGGCCTTGCTGGGGCAGGGGGACGTCACCGGCCTCGTCACCGACCTCGCCGACGAGCTCGCCGCGTTCGACGAAGCACTGAGCCTGAAAGAACGCCTCGACCATGTCGCCTCGACCATGGCCTGTCACGGCTCGGTCCGCGCCGGCCGTGTGTTATCGGTCGCCGAGATGAACGCGCTGCTGCGCGAGATGGAAGTCACCCCGCATTCGGGCCAATGCAACCACGGCCGCCCGACCTGGGTGAAGCTGGCGCATGGCGACATCGAGAAGCTGTTCGGGCGGAAGTGATCGTTTCGAAGCGACCCTTATCATCCTGAAACGATAAGTTTCCCGTTCATCTTCTGGAAAGAAAGCCGTCTCGTTCGCATCTCACGACCAACGGCCATGACGGCCGAAGGAAACGAAACCGTGAGCAAGGTTCTGCCTGTAATCTTCGCGCTCATCCCGCTGACCGCGGTCGTCGGCGCCTACGTTACGACGCTCTGATCCCCCAGGAGCGTCGACCCGCGACCCCAGCCCCCGAAGGGTCGCACAAGAAAAGGGCCGCCCGGAGCAATCCGGACGGCCCTTTTTCTATGCTTGAAGCCGAAAGGGCTTAGCCTTCCGAAGCTTCCTCGGCGGCCGGAGCGGCTTCGGCCGGAGCCTCGGCAGTCGCGCCCGGCTCGGCATTGGGATCGTAATCCTCGGTGAAGCCGGTGACCTCGCGGCCTTCCTCGAACATCTGCGCCATGACGTCGACGCCCTTCGACTGCATCTCGGCCTCTTCGGGCGAGCGGGCGACGTTGACCTTGACGGTCACCGCGACCTCGGGGTGCAGCTGGACCTTGACGTCGTACACACCGATCGCCTTGATCGGCTTGGCGAGGACGATCGCCGACTTGGCGACCTTGTGGCCGTCGGCCTCGAGCGCTTCGACCAGATCGCGAACCGCGACCGATCCATAGAGCTGGCCGGTGTTCGACGACTGACGGATCAGGGTGATCGCCACGCCGTCGAAATTCTTGGCTTCCCTCTCGGCATCGGTACGGCGCGACGCATTGTCGGCCTCGATGCGGGCGCGGTTGGCCTCGAACACCTTGCGGTTGGCTTCGTTGGCGCGCAGCGCCTTCTTGTTCGGCAGAAGGTAGTTACGGGCAAAGCCGTCCTTGACCTTCACGACATCGCCGATGGCGCCGAGCTTCTCGACGCGCTCCAGCAAAATAACGTCCATTGCGGGCGCTCCTTACTTAACGAGGTAGGGCAGCAGGCCCAGGTGACGCGCGCGCTTGATGGCCTGGGCCAGCTCGCGCTGCTTCTTCGCGCTCACCGAGGTGATGCGCGAGGGGACGATCTTGCCACGCTCGGAGACGAAGCCCTGCAGCAGCCGGACGTCCTTATAGTCGATCCGGGGGGCGTCCTTCGCGGAGAACGGGCAGCTCTTGCGGCGGCGGAAAAAGGGTCGTGCCATGGTCGTTGCTCCTTATTCGCCGTCGAAACCGCCGCGGGGACCGCGGTCGTTGCGATCGCCGCGCTCGCTGCGACGCTCGCGATCGCGCTCATTCTTGCGCATCATCACCGACGGGCCGGTCTCGTGCTCGTCGACCTTGACGGTCATGTAGCGGATGACGTCTTCGTTGATCTGGGTCTGCCGCTCCAGCTCGGCGACGACCGAACCCGGTGCGTCGATCTCGAGCATCACGTAATGCGCCTTGCGGTTCTTCGCGATGCGATAGGCCAGGCTGCGCAGACCCCAGGTCTCGGTCTTGACGACCTTACCCTGATTGTCCTCGATGATCTTGGTGGCGGCTTCCGCCAGTGCGTCCACTTGCGCTTGTGCCAGATCCTGGCGCGCAAGGAACACGTGCTCGTAAAGAGCCATGTCTTACCTCTATCTTGGCCGATCGCTGACGCCGCACCATACGGTCGCCCCTCCGGCTATCGTCTTCAAAGCAACCGGGGCGGAGAGAACGCGTCCCTCCACCCCGATGGCGGCTCCCATACAGGTTTCCGGGCGGAAAGCAAGGTTGCGAGGGAAGGTTGCGAGCGAAAGCCCTCTCTCACGCGGAAGAGGTTTCGCAACTTGCGCAACGGGCGCAGCATTTCTAGGGCCGCAGCCTCAATCGGGAGAGGATGATGCGCGCTTTCATATTTCCGGGCCAGGGCAGCCAGGCGGTCGGCATGGGCAAGGCGCTCGCCGAGGCCAGCGCCGCCGCGCGCGAGGTATTCCAGGAAGTCGACGAGGCGCTCGGCCAGCATCTGTCGGCACTGATGTTCGACGGGCCTGCCGACGAGCTGACGCTGACCGCCAACGCGCAGCCGGCGATCATGGCCAATGCGATCGCGACGTTGCGCGTGCTGGAGAAGGAAGGCGGGCTGAAGCTCGCCGACAAGGCCGATTATGTCGCCGGTCACAGCCTGGGTGAATATAGCGCCTTATGTGCCGCCGGCGCGCTCGACCTTGCCACCACCGCATTGTTGCTGCGCCACCGCGGCGAAGCGATGCAGGCGGCAGTGCCGGTAGGGGTGGGCGCGATGGCGGCGCTCCTCGGCGCCGACCTGACGATCGCGCAAAAAATTGCCGAGGCCGCCGCGCAGGGCGAGGTCTGTACGGTCGCCAACGACAACGATCCGTCGCAAGTGGTGATCTCGGGCGCCAAGACCGCAATCGACCGTGCGATCGAGATCGCCAAGGACTATGGCGCCAAGCGCGCGATCGCGCTGCCGGTATCGGCGCCGTTCCACTGTCCGCTGATGCAGCCCGCCGCCGAGGCGATGGACAAGGCGCTGGCCGAGGCGCGGATCGACACGCCCTTGGTCGCCGTCTTCGCCAACGTCACCGCGCAGCCGGTCAGCGATGTCGACACGATCCGCAAGCTACTGGTCGAACAGGTTACCGGCTTGGTTCGCTGGCGCGAATCGGTGATCAACATGGCCGACACCGGCGTCGAGCGCTTCGTCGAATTCGGCGGCATGGTCCTGAGCCCGATGGTCAAGCGCATCGTCCCCGACGTCGATACGTCGAGCGTGATCTCGATGGAGGATATCGAGGCTTTGGCTAAGTCTTTCTAGTTCGCGCAGCGGCGCATTTTTTTGATTCACGCGAAGGCGCGGAGGCGCGAAGATTGCAGGATCTAGAGGCTCTGGCATCCGCTGTCGTTGATGAGGCGTTGCGCATGCACCGGGAGTTGGGGCCGGGTCTGCTGGAGAGTGTTTATGAGATGCTTCTGGCCGGCAAGCTCGCGCAACGTGGTATTGCTGTTGCGCGGCAAGTCCCCGTCGCGATCGACTATGACGGAATGCATTTCGAAGCCGCGTTTCGGATAGACTTGCTCGTTGGAGAGCGTCTTCTGGTGGAAATCAAATCGGTTGAGCGCCTAAGCGGCGTTCATGGAAAGCAGTTGCTGACCTATCTAAGATTGACGAAGCAGCCCCTTGGGCTGCTCATAAATTTCGGTGGCGAAACCCTCAAGGAAGGGCTCCGTCGGGTAGTCAATGATTACAAACCCTTTGCGCCTTCGCGCCTTCGCGTGAATCAAAATAACGGAGAATCGTAGATGTTCGACCTCACAGGCATGACGGCCCTTGTTACCGGCGCATCCGGCGGGATCGGGTCGGCGATCGCGCAGGCCTTGGCCGGGCAGGGGGCCCGGCTCGCGGTGTCGGGATCGAATGCCGATAAGCTGGAGGCGTTCCGGGCGTCGCTCGGTGGCGATCATGTCGCGGTGCAATGCGATCTGTCCGATGGCGCCGCGGTCGACGCGCTCGTGCCGCGCGCCGTCGAGGCGCTGGGCGGCAAACTCGATATCCTGGTCAACAATGCCGGCGTCACGCGCGACAATCTCGCGATGCGGATGAAGGACGAGGAATGGGAACAGGTGATCAAGGTCAACCTTGAGGCCGCATTCCGCCTAATCCGCGCCGCCGCCAAGCCGATGATGAAGGCGCGCTATGGCCGCATCATCTCGATCACCTCGGTGGTCGGCGCGACCGGCAATCCCGGCCAGGCCAATTACGCCGCGTCCAAGGCCGGACTGGTCGGCATGTCCAAGGCGCTGGCGCAGGAACTCGCCAGCCGCAACATCACGGTCAATTGCGTCGCCCCCGGCTTCATCCGCTCGGCGATGACCGACGTGCTGCCCGAAGCGCAGAAGACTGCCTTGCTCGGCCGCATTCCGGCCGGCGATCTCGGCACGGGCGAGGATATCGGTGCCGCCGTCGTCTATCTCGCGTCGAAGGAAGCCGGTTACGTCACCGGTCAGACACTTCACGTCAATGGCGGGATGGCAATGCTGTGAGAACGATTCTGATCGCCGCCGCTCTGCTCACGCCCGGCACCGCCTCGGCGGCATCGGGCGACATCGGCTGTATCGAGGCGAAGCTAGGGTCGACGGCGATGCAACGGATCGGTGACGGTGTGGTTGCCGCAGCCGACAAGGGCGATAATCCCGCAGCCGCGCTGGACGCCGATCGCGAGGCATTGCTCGCCGCGCGCCAATCATGCCGTACCGCCGGAAATTGGTCGCCGGCCGCGGTCCAGGTCGCAGTGTCCTACACGCAGGGCAGAGCGACGAAGCTGGGCGCCGAAGCTGCGCTCCGGAGCGATGGACTCGACGCCAACACACTCGCAGCAGCCTATGCCGCGCTGCCGGTCGAGGATCGCAGGAGCTTGACCGAGAAGGCGTCCGCGCGCGCATTGGCCGCTGTGACCAATACGGCGAAAAGCGCGTCGGTCCGGCGGCACGTGCTGTTATTCTATTCGGCGCTTGCGGCGATCGAGTTTTATCCGGCAGAATTTGCCAGCCTATGATCGGACCGAAAGAGGCAGTTGAGGGGGATGAATGATGTTGATTTTGATCGCACTTGCGTTTCAGTCGGCAAGCCCTGTTGCGGCCGCCACCGAGATCGACTGCCCCGCCACCGAATACGGACTGCTGCCCGAGAAACTCACGGCGCTCAGCGACGAATCGAGCAGCGCGGCCGACAAGGATTCGGCGCAGGCCGCCGTGCGTGATGCCCTGGTGAAATGTGCCGCCGGTCATAAATGGTCGGAGAACCGGGTGAACGCAGCGATCATGCATGTCATAACGGAGGGCCAAGTTCTCAGCGGCAAACAGAAATATGCCGCGTTAGGACCGCGAACCGTCCCATATGATAGGCTGTACGATTACTTTCAGACGCTGAGCTTCGACGAGCGCGTCGCAACGGTGAAAGGGGAATCGCCCGCCGCCGACAAATTGAAGGCCTTTCTGGCGAAAAGCGGGTTCAAGTTCGATGGGAGCGGCACCGAGGACGACGGCGTGATGAGCGGAACCACCGGAGACGTGTTCGCCGGCTGGATCATGCGTGATGAGGCTGAGGCCGCCTTTGCCGAAGATCGCGCAATGCGAGAGCTAGACCTAGGCGAGCGGTAGAGCCTCTTGCGCGGGCACCCCTCGCGTTCTACGTGCGTTCAGGAAATTCCCCGGGGTACCCCCGGAACAATAGAGGGAAGCTGACGAATGAGCGATACTGCCGACCGGGTGAAGAAGATCGTGGTCGAGCACCTGGGCGTCGAAGCCGGTTCGGTGACGCCTGAGGCTAGCTTCATCGACGATCTCGGTGCCGACAGCCTCGACATCGTCGAGCTGGTCATGGCGTTCGAGGAAGAGTTCGGGGTCGAAATTCCGGACGATGCCGCCGAGAAGATCACGACCGTCAACGACGCGATCACCTATATCGACGCGCACCAGGGCTGAGCCCTCTTTTCCGTGGCTGACGGCCGCGGGCGTATAGAGTAACGAGCGGCTCCCCGTCCCAGGGTTACCCAGGGCCGGGGGGCCGTTTCGCTGTAAGAGACTTGGATTGGAGAAGACCATGCGGCGCGTAGTCGTGACCGGCCTGGGCCTGGTAACCCCCCTGGGGGCGGACGTCGAAACGGCCTGGAAGAACATCATCGCGGCCAAATCGGGCGCGGGGACGATCACCAAGTTCGATGCGACCGACTTTCACAGCAATTATGCGTGTGAAGTGAAGCCGGCCGATCACGAATATGGCTTCGATCCCGACAAGCGGGTCGACCATAAGGTCCAGCGCCAGGTCGATCCGTTCATCGTCTACGGCATCGATGCCGCCGGCCAGGCGCTCGAGGATGCCGGCCTGACCGAGATGAGCGAAGAAGAGCGCTTTCGCGCCGGCTGCTCGATCGGATCGGGCATCGGTGGTCTGCCAGGTATCGAAAGCGAATCGCTGGTACTCGCCGCGAAGGGCCCCAAGCGCGTCTCGCCGCATTTCGTCCATGGCCGCCTGATCAACCTGATCACCGGCCAGGTGCAGATCAAATATGGCCTGATGGGTCCCAACCACGCCGTCGTCACCGCCTGCTCGACCGGTGCGCATTCGATCGGCGACGCCGCGCGGATGATCGCGATGGACGATGCCGACGTGATGCTCGCGGGTGGCTCGGAAGGCGCGATCTGCCCGATCGGCATCGCCGGCTTCGGCCAGGCGCGCGCATTGTCGACCGGGTTCCGCGACGAACCATGGCGCGGCAGCCGTCCGTACGACAAGGACCGCGACGGCTTCGTCATGGGCGAAGGCGCCGGTGTCGTATGTCTCGAGGAATATGAGCACGCCAAGAAGCGCGGCGCCAAAATCTATGCCGAAGTGATCGGCTATGGCCTGTCGGGCGACGCCTATCACGTCACCGCGCCGCATCCCGAAGGGTCGGGCGCCTTCCGCTCGATGGAAATGGCGATGCGCAAGTCGGGCCTCGACCTGAGCGATATCGACTATATCAACGCCCATGGTACCTCGACGCCGCTCGGCGACGAGCTTGAGCTCAATGCCGTGCGTAAATTGTTCGGCAACAACATCGCCAATCTGTCGATGTCGTCGACCAAATCGGCGATCGGCCATCTGCTCGGCGGCGCCGGCGCGGTCGAATCGATCTTCTGCATCCTGGCACTTCGCGACCAGATCGTGCCGCCGACGCTCAACCTCGACAATCCGAGCGACAATTGCGCTGGCGTCGATCTCGTCCCGCACGTCGCCAAAGAGCGTAAGGTCAAGGCGGTGCTCAACAACTCGTTCGGCTTCGGCGGCACCAATGCCAGCCTGGTGATGAAGGCGGTCTGACCCCGTCATGGCCCGCAAGAAGCGCGGCGGCAGCCGGTTCGGATGCCTCGGTCTCGTCGCCGCGCTATTATTGGTCGCGGGCGGCTTCTGGCTGGTCCATAGCTGGGGCGGGCGCGGCCCCCTGCAGAAGAACGTCACCGTCTCGATCGCGCCCGGTACCAGCCTCAACAAGGCCGCCGAGCAACTCGAAAGGGCCGGCGCGATCTCGTCCGCCAGTCGCTTCACCTTGCTCGCCAAAGTCTTTGGAGGCGGTGCGGGGATCAAGGCCGGCGAATATCGCATCCCCGCGCATCTCAGCCAGTCGGACATCCTGAAGCTGCTCCAGGGCGGCAAGACGCTCCAGCGCTTCATCACCATTCCCGAGGGCTGGCCGTCGATCATGGCGCAAGAGCGGCTGATGGCGATGTCCGAGCTGACCGGGAAGATCGACGTGCCCGCCGAGGGCTCGCTGTTGCCCGATAGTTACAGCTTCGAACGCGGCGACAGCCGTGAAGCGATCGTCGAGCGGATGCAGCGCGCGATGGCGCTCTATCTCGACCAGGCCTGGGCGAAGCGCTCGCCGACCACGGTGGCGAAAACACCGCGCGAGGCGCTGATCCTCGCCTCGATCGTCGAGAAGGAAACTGGCAAGCCGTCGGAACGGCGCATGGTCGCCGCGGTCTATTCGAACCGCTTGAAGCGTGGCATGCCGCTCCAGGCCGATCCGACGGTGATCTATCCGGTGACCAAGGGCAAACCGCTCGGCCGCCGCATCCTGCGCTCCGAGCTCGAGGCGAATAACGGTTACAATACTTATGCGATGACTGGCCTTCCGAAGGGGCCGATCGCCAATCCGGGGCGTGCGTCTATCGATGCCGTGCTCAACCCGGCGGATTCGCAGGCGCTCTATTTCGTCGCGGACGGGACCGGCGGGCACGTGTTCGCCGACACGCTCGAACAGCACAATGCCAACGTGCAGAAATGGTACGCGATCAGGAGAGCGCGCGGGGAGATGTAAACTCCCTCTCCCGTTGGGAGAGGGAAGGGGCCCGCGCCGAAGGCGTGGGAAGGGTGAGGGCAGGGTGGAGATGCGGCCGAGCTGCCCTCACCCTTCCGCCGCTTCGCGGCTCCCTCCCTCTCCCAAAGGGAGAGGGTTTTTTAACGCAATGCCGCTGCCGCCCGTGCCTTCGCCTCAACCTCTTCGGGCGTGCCCGAACACACCCAACTCCCCCCGACACACAGCACCGGCTCGAACGCCAGCCACTCGCGCGCATTCGCCTCGGTGATCCCGCCGGTCGGGCAGAATTTGCACTGATAGAATGGTGCCGCCAGGCTCTTGAGGGCCTTCAGCCCGCCATTCGCCTCGGCCGGGAAGAACTTGAAATGCGTCAGTCCGAGATCGAGCCCGCGCATCAGGTCGGCGGAATTGGCAATCCCCGGCAGATAGGGAACGCCGCTGGCGATGATCGGCTCGGCCAGGCGCTCGGTCAGGCCCGGCGACACGATGAATTCGGCGCCGGCATCCATCGCCTGCGCGAACTGGCCGGGGTTGATAACGGTGCCCGCGCCGACGATCGCGCCGGGCACCTTCTTCATCTCGCGGATCGCATCGAGCGCTACAGGCGTGCGCATCGTCACTTCGAGCGTGGGCAGGCCGCCCTTGACCAAAGCTTCGGCCAGCGGGCGTGCTGTGGCCAGATCCTCGATGACGATCACCGGAATGACCGGCGCCGCCAGCATGATGCGTTCGATCGGGTTGCCGATCGGATTGACGGTATCGTTCACTTGGCATGCTCCTGGGCAAAAGCGGCTGCGGCGCCGTACAGGCCGGGCTGGGGATGGGTGATCAGCTTGACCGGGATGGCGGCCATCATCTGCTGGAACCGGCCCTTGGCGGTGAAGCGCTCAGAAAAGCCCGATCGCGCAAAATGCTCCTTGAGCTTGAGGCCGAGGCCGCCCGCGATGACGACATCCTTCGCCCCCTGCATCAGCGCGAGATCGCCGGCGAACGCGCCGAGCGCGAGCACGAAGCGGTCGAGCGCGGCGATCGCCAGGCTGTCCGATCCTTCGAACGCCATCGTCCATATCGTCTTGTCGTCGAGATGGCGGATCGCCTTGCCTTCGATCTCGGCCAGGGTTTCGTAGATCGCGACGATCGCCGGCCCGGCGCAGATCCGCTCGGCCGAGACGCGGGTGAAGGTTCTGCGTAGCCGCTTGAGGATAGCGTCCTCGAAGCCGTCGAGCGGCGCGAAATCGACATGGCCACCTTCAGTCGACAGCACGTGATAAGTGCCGCCGGCGTGAAGCACTCCCGCGACGCCCAGGCCGGTGCCCGGCCCGCAGATCGAGGTCACCCCAGCGCGTGCCAACGGCCGCTTGGGTCCGCAGATGTGCTGGAAATCCTCCTCGGGCAGTTGCGCCACCGCGTGCGCGATCGCGCCGAAATCGTTGACGATCACATAGGTGTCGGCACCGAGTCGCTCCGGGATCAGCGCCGGGCGAATGATCCAGGGGTTGTTGGTCAGCTTGATCACGTCGCCGCCGACCGGAGACGCGACCGCGATTGCCGCTGCCTTGGGCAGGTCGCGGCCGAGCTGGCGCCCAAAATCCTGCCAGGCGGTCTGGAGCGAGGCGTGCTCAGCAGTCTTCTGGGTGACTTCCGGCCCGAGCGATACGACCTTGCCATCCGCCACTTCAGCAATGGCGAAACGGGCATGGGTGCCCCCGATATCGACTGCAACGACTTCCATGTGGCTCCTCAACCTTCCCCAAACGTCATCCCAGCGAAAGCTGGGATCTCATGCCGTATTGGCACTTGGCTTGAGACCCCAGCTTTCGCTGGGGTGACGGTTCTTATAACCCAGCGCCGGCGAAAATCGCGCTGGCACCCAGCTCCGCTTCGTCCGCCGCTCCGCGAAACAACCCGAACAGCTCGCGACCCATCCCCTCAGCAGCAGGCGGACATTCGGCGAGGTCGCGCGCATCCCATTCGACCGCATCGACCAGTGCATCGAGCGTGCCGTTCACCGCGTCGAGCCGGATGATGTCGCCATCGCGTACCCGGCCGAGCGGGCCGCCGCCCAAAGCCTCGGGCGAGCAATGGATCGCCGCCGGCACCTTGCCCGATGCGCCGGACATACGGCCATCGGTGACCAGCGCCACGCGATAGCCCTTGTTCTGGAGCACACCCAAAGGCGGGGTCAGCTTGTGGAGCTCGGGCATGCCGTTGGCGCGCGGACCCTGGAAGCGCATTACCACGACGACGTCGCGATCGAGCTCGCCGGCTTTGAACGCCGCCTGCACATCGGCCTGGTCGTGGAACACCTGGGCCGGCGCCTCCACCACCCAGCGATCCTGGTCGACCGCCGACACCTTGATGCAGGCCCGGCCGAGATTGCCGGTCAGGATGCGGAAACCGCCTTCGGTCGAAAAGGGCGTGGCGGCGGGGCGCAGAATGGTTTCGTCGCCGCTCGCGCCGGGATCTTCCCAGCGCAGGCCGTCGCCTTCGACTACCGGGCGCTTGCCGTAATCGGCGAAATCGCCCGCAACAGTCAGGATGTCGCCATGGAGCAAGCCGGCGCCGAGCAATTCGCGGATAACGAACGGCATGCCACCGGCATCCTCGAAGCCGTTCACGTCGGCCGATCCATTGGGATAGACGCGCGCGACCAGAGGCACGGCGCGGCTCAACTGATCGAAATCTTCCCAATCGATCACGATACCGGCAGCACGCGCGATCGCCGGCAAGTGGATCAGATGATTGGTCGATCCGCCGGTGGCGAGCAGGCCGACCGCCGCGTTCACGATCGCGCGTTCGTCGACGCAATGGCCGAGCGGACGGTAATCGTCGCCGTCCCAGCCAATCTCCGAGAGACGGTGCACCGCCGCGCGGCTCAGTTCCTGGCGAAGCTTCGTGCCGGGATTGGCGAAGGCGGCGCCGGGCATGTGGAGTCCCATCACCTCCATCATCATCTGATTGGTGTTGGCGGTACCGTAGAAGGTGCAAGTGCCCTTCGAATGATAGGCGCCGATCTCCGCCTCGAGCAATTCCTCGCGGCCGACTTTGCCTTCGGCGAATTGCTCGCGCACCGCCGCCTTGGCCTTGTTGGGAATGCCGGTGCGCATCGGACCGCCGGGGACCAGAATCGTCGGCAAATGGCCGAAACGCAGCGAACCCATCAGCAAACCGGGTACGATCTTGTCGCAAATGCCAAGCAGCGCAGCGCCCTCGAACAAGCCGTGGGTCAGCGCGATCGCGGTCGACAGCGCGATCGTGTCGCGGCTGAACAGCGACAGCTCCATCCCCGGATAGCCCTGGGTCACGCCATCGCACATCGCCGGCACGCCGCCGGCGACCTGAGCCGTCGCACCGACTTCGCGCGCCCAGACCTTCATCTGCTCGGGGTAGCGATAATAGACTGCGTGCGCCGACAGCATGTCGTTATACGATGTGACGATGCCGATATTCATCGCGGCATTGGTCTTCATCGCGTCGCGATCTTCCTCGGTCCCGGCATAGCCGTGCGCGAGGTTGGCGCAGCCGAGCGTCGCACGTGATCGCGACCCGCGGTCGCGCTCCCGTTCGATCAGGTCAAGATAGGCGCGGCGCGTCGGGCGCGAGCGCTCGACGATACGGTTGGTGACGGCGGATACTGCCGGGTTCATGGTCTTGGGGTCCGTTTGCCAGGAGCCGGACGTGCCAGCTCTTTCAACTTCGTCCTAGACCTGCCCAACGTCCGGGCAAGCCCGCGCGCCTCACAAGGCGATGGAAATTCGTATGCGCTGAGAACCTGGGCCGACTTCCCGGTGCCTGACCGTGCCTATGGCGCCCAATGGATGTCGACGGGAAGCTCGGTGTCCGCGAGGACGCGTCCGATCGGATAGGACGAGCTCGGCCCCTGGCTGATAGCGTCTTCCAGCACCTTCTTCTTTTCCGCGCCGGTGATCGCGATGATCACCGCCGCCGACGAGACGATCGCCGCGCGGCTGAGCGTCACGCGCGCCACCGGCGCTTCGGGCGGCAGCGGATCGGGCATGACGCCCAGCATCCGGCGTTCCTTGGGACCGTTCAGGGCCTCGTCGAAATCCGGGCCCGGGAAGATCGAGGCGGTATGGCCGTCGCCGCCGATGCCGAGCAGGCAGAGGTCGAGCGGCCAATGCAGGTCCTGCATCAACGCATCCGCCGAACGCCCGGCCGCCTTATAATCGGCCGTCGCTTGCGGGACGATCGGCATCACCCGCGCGCCGAGCGGCAAGAAGGTCTTGGCGATCATCGTCACGTTGGACAGCGGATCGCCCAGGGGAACGACGCGCTCGTCGCCCGGAATGATCGTGACGCGCTTCCATTCGAGCTTCGCCTTGGCCAGCCGCTGATAGATCGGGATGGGCGTCTTGCCGCCGGCCAGCGCGACGACCGCGCCGCCGCGCGCTTCGATCGCGCTTTCGATGATGAAGCCGATATCGCCCGCGACGGCATCCGCCATCTCGTCGGTATCGTCATATTCCCACCATTCGATTTCTTCGTTCGTCGCCATGATGCTCTTCGCTCTTAAAGCCCTCTCGCGCTTGCGGGAGAGGGTTGGGTGAGGGTCTTCTTTCTTCCAGCTGTGGGGCGAACAGAAGACCCTCACCGCTGCGACTAAGGCCGGCTACGCCGACCCAAGTCTCGCTCCTCTCCCGCAAGCGGGAGAGGGTTTTTAGAAACTCAATCGTCCTGCCAGGTCACACCATCGCGCTCGGTCAGCGCGATCGAGGTCGACGGGCCCCAGCTGCCCGAGGCATAGCTCTTGGGCTTCATGTCGTTGGCCGTCCAGCCGGCGCGGATCGCGTCGGTCCAGGCCCATTGCGCCTCGACCTCGTCGCGGCGGACGAACAAGGTCTGGTCGCCCTCGATCAGGTCGAGCAGTAGCCGCTCATAGGCGATGCGGCGGCGCGCGCCGGCAAATTCGGCGTCGAGGCTGAGGTTGAGCGGCACCTCGCGCAGGTGGATGCCTTCGCGGTCGAGCCCCGGCTCCTTGGCCATCACCAGCATCTGGATATATTCTTCGGGCTGCAGGCGGATGATCAGCTTGTTGGGCTGGAGCAGCCCGCCACGGCCCGCGAACATCGAATGCGGCACGGGTTTGAACTGGATCGCGATCTCGCTGCGGCGGACGGCCATGCGCTTGCCGGTGCGCAGGTAGAACGGCACGCCCTGCCAGCGCCAATTGTCGATCCGCGTCTTGATCGCGACAAAGGTCTCGGTGGTCGACGGTTTGCCGAGCTCGTCGAGATAGCCCTTGACGATTTCGCCGCCCACCGCGCCCGGGCCGTACTGGCCGGTCACCGTATTCTGCGGCACTTCCTCGGGGGTCATGACGTGCAGGCTGCGGAACACCTTGGCCTTTTCGTCGCGGATCGAATCCTTGTCGTAGCGGGCAGGGGGCTCCATCGCGATCAGTGCGACGAGTTGTAGGATATGGTTGGTGACCATGTCGCGGAGCGCGCCGGCGCCGTCATAATAGCCGGCGCGCTCCTCGAGCCCGACCGTCTCGGAGACGGTGATCTGGACGTTGTCGATGCCTTGCGCGTTCCACACCGGCTCGAAGAACGAATTGCCGAAGCGCAGCGCCAGAATGTTCTGGACGGTCTCCTTGCCCAGATAATGGTCGATCCGGAAAATCCGGTCCTCGGGAAAGACCGCGGCGACCGCGTCGTTGATCTCTCGGCTCGAGGCGAGATCGTAGCCGAGCGGCTTCTCGAGCCCGATGCGGACGTTGCCGTGCGCCAGACCCGCCTGGGCGAGCCCCTTGATCGTCGGCTCGAACAGGCTCGGTGCGGTGGACAAGAAGATTGCCAGCCCCTTCGAGGTGTCGCCGAGTTCGTCGGATAAGTCCTTGAAATGGTCGGCCTTGGTCGCGTCGAGCGCCTGATAGTTCAGCCGCTTGAGGAAGGATGCGATCTTGTCCTTGTCCTTGCGATCCTCGGGCAGGTATTTTTCGAGTGCTTCCTTGGCGAATTTCCGGAACGCGCCGTCCTCGAACACCGTGCGCGCGGTGCCGGTGATGGTCATGTCGGGCGGCAGCAGGCCGTCTTCATCCAGCCCGTAGAGCGATGGCAGCAGCATGCGCTGCGACAAATCCCCGGTCGCGCCGAACAACAGCAATTTGTCGAGCGGCTGGCGCGTTCCGGGCATTTGCTTTCCTCGTTTAAACAATTGGCCCTGCGCTGGTTGCAGGGCGGAGTGTGTGGAGATCGACGAATTTAGGGTGCCGTGCTCATAAAGTCAGGCCCGTGACCGGGTCGAATCCCGCCATGATGTTCAGATTCTGCACGGCCGCGCCCGCCGCGCCCTTGCCGAGATTGTCGAGCGTCGCAATCAACCGCGCCTGTCCGGCCTCGGCATTGCCGCAGACGCGCAAGGTCAGTCGGTCGCTGCCGGCATCGTCCTCGATCGTCACGAACTGGGCATCCGCCGCACCGATCCGGATCAGCGGGCTATCCTTATAGGCCTCGGCCAGCGTGGTTTCGATTTGCGTCAGCGACGGTTTGCGCGGCAGCGCATGGAGCGGCACCGGAACTTCGACGATCATGCCGCGATAGGTGTTGGCGACCGCCGGCGTGAAAATCGGCGGATGCGCGATCCGGGCATGCTTCTGCATCTCGGCGACGTGCTTGTGCGCCAGGCCCAAAGCGTACAGCCGGGCGCTCGTATCGGCTTTCCCCTCTTCGAACTCGGCGATCATCGATTTGCCGCCACCCGAATAGCCAGAAATCGCATTGGCGCTGAGCGGCCAGTCGTGCGGAATCAGGCCGGCGCGAACCAGCGGCCGGACCAGCGCGAGGAATCCGGTCGGGTAGCAGCCGGGATTGCTGACGAAGCGCGCCTCGGCGATCGCTGCCTGTTGCGCCGGTTCGAGCTCGGCGAAACCATAGGCCCAACCCTCGGCGACGCGATGCGCGGTCGAGGCGTCGATCACACGCGTCTTTTCCGAGGTGATCATCGCCACGGCCTCGCGCGCGGCGTCATCGGGCAGGCACAGGATGACGAAATCGGCATCGTTCAGCGCCTGTTTGCGCGCCGTCGCATTTTTGCGCACCGCGTCGTCGAGCGTGACCAGAGTCACGTCGTTCCGTCCACTCAGCCGTTCGCGGATCTCGAGCCCGGTGGTGCCGGCACCGCCATCGATGAAGACATTCACGTTCATGCCGCGAGATCCAGCGCCGTGCGATCGACATAACCGGCGAGGCGATGTTCGGGCGACACGCCCCAGGCGACGTCACGCAATACTTCCAGCACCTCGAAGCTCTCACCCATGGTGAGCTCCGCGAGCGGTTCGGACTTGGGAGATGATTCGGCGTGCAGGATCACGGCGCGGGTTACTACACAGGGGAGGGGAGCCGCGTAATGCGGCGCGAATACGTATTCCGCCAGCCGAACGTCGGCGAGATCCCGACGAATCGCGTTGTGGCGCGGATCGATCGGTACCGACGGACCCGTGAGCGCGAAGGTTCTACGCGGTGGCTCTGCGGGCGCGGGGCGGGTCGCTTTCTCCCACAAATTGTCCGAATTCTTCAAGAAAACCTGCCCCCTCGGTGGTGCGCGCGATGAAGATGTTGCGCTTGTCCGTATCGTCGCGCTGGCGGCGCAGATAGCCGAGGGCCCCCAATCTGTTCAAGGCGCGTGTCACGACCGGCTTGGAAACGTTCAACGCACGGGCAAGTCCGCGCACGGTATGCGGTCCCGGACTGAGATAGACGACCAGCAGCAATGCCATCTGCCGGTTGGTGAGATCGGGCTCACCGGATCGGACATAATCGACCAGCGTATTCATCCACCGGGTGAGCGGGGAGGTGTCGAAAGTGCTGGCAATGTTCATGTCGGTGCTCACTGATTGTCCACATGGCTCGAAAAGGTGGTCACGATCGCAGGCGTAACAACGTGCGCCGAGGCGATTGGGTTTCAGTGCGGACACGAAATGTCATGGAAACGCCACGTGTCGTCCGGCCGATGAGCGGTTGATCGCAGGGATGGGGTCGCCTATGTGCCCGCTTTCTCCAGTTTCGCGGGTCACAGTCGTTCGATGCTCTTTACCTTTGTCCTTGTCGTTCAGTTGCTCGTCGGCGCTGCGCTCGTCACCATCATCCTGATGCAGCGTTCCGAAGGCGGCGGCCTGACCGGCGGCGGCAGCCCGGCGGGATTGATGTCCGCGCGCGGCGCTGCCGACTTCCTGACGCGATCGACCGCGATCCTGGCAACGGTCTTCGTCTCCTTGACCATCCTCCTCGCGGTGATGGCGGCGACGCGGCATGCGACGTCGATCGACACCTCGCTCAATCGCGCGGCGCCGATCAATGCGCCGGCCGGCAGCGCTCCGCAACCGGCGGGCGGCGCCTTTGGTGGCGCGGCGGCCAATGCGGCGGCGGGTGCCGGTGGCAACCTCACCTTCCCGGGCGCGCTCGCGCCCGGCGAGAACAAGGTGGCTCCGGCCAGCAACGGCGCGGTTCCCGTCCGCTAAATCCATTTCGTTCTGATCGCCCGCGCGGACTTTTTGTTCGCGCGGGCGGAGTCGCGTGCTTGCGGCTTACCCCCAATACCAGCTAGGCGATGACTCCCATGGCGCGGTTTATTTTCATTACCGGCGGCGTGGTCTCCTCGCTCGGCAAAGGTTTGATGGCGGCTTCCCTGGCTGCTCTCCTCCAAGCACGCGGCTATCGCGTCCGCATCCGGAAGTTCGATCCCTATCTCAACGTCGATCCGGGCACGATGAGCCCGTATCAGCATGGTGAGGTCTATGTGACCGACGACGGGGCGGAAACCGACCTCGATCTCGGCCATTACGAACGCTTCACCGGCGTCGCGGCGCGACAGTCGGACAATGTCACGTCGGGCCGGATTTATCAGCAGATCATCCAGCGCGAACGCCGTGGCGACTATCTCGGCGCCACCGTCCAGGTCATCCCGCACGTCACCGACGCGATCAAGGCGTTCGCGCTGGCCGAAACCGACGATCTCGATTTCGTATTGTGTGAGATCGGCGGCACGGTCGGCGATATCGAATCCTTGCCGTTCATCGAAGCGATCCGCCAGATCCGCAACGATCTCGGCCGCGGCAACTCGGTCAGCATCCACGTCACCTTGGTGCCCTATATCGCTGCCGCCGGCGAGCTGAAGACCAAGCCGACTCAGCATAGCGTGCGCGAACTGGCGGCGTTGGGCGTCCAGCCCGACGTGCTGGTGTGCCGCTGTGAGCAGCCGCTCCCGGCGAGCGAACGCGCCAAGATCGCCTTGTTCTGCAATGTGCCCAAGGAAGCGGTCATTCCCGCGCTCGATGCCAAGAGCATCTACGCGGTGCCGGTCCAATATCATGAAGAAGGGCTGGACGACGCCGTCCTGAGCGCATTCGGGATCGATCCTGACGCCAAGCCGGACCTCACCCGCTGGACCGACATCATGGATCGCCTGACCAACCCGGAAGGGGAAGTGACGGTCGGCGTGGTCGGCAAATATGTCGGCCTGCAGGACGCGTACAAGTCGCTCAACGAGGCGCTGGTCCACGGCGGCATCGCCAACAAGGTGAAGGTCAATATCCGTTGGATCGACGCCGAAGTGTTCGAACATGGCGATAGCGATATCGCCGCCAGCCTGGAGCCATGTCACGCGATCCTGGTGCCAGGCGCGTTCGGCGAGCGCGGCGCGGAAGGCAAGATCGCCTCGGTCAAATTCGCACGCGAACGCAACGTGCCTTATTTCGGCATCTGTTTCGGGATGCAGATGGCCTGTGTCGAGGGCGCGAGGAACCTGGCCGGAATCGAAAAAGCCTCGTCGACCGAATTTGGGCCGACCGAGGAGCCGGTAGTCGGCATCATCACCGAATGGATGTCTGCCGAAGGCGTCCAGAAGCGCGAGGCCGGCGGCGATCTGGGCGGGACGATGCGGCTCGGCGCCTACGATGCCAAGCTCGACGGCAACAGCGTGGTCTCGTCAATCTATGGTTCGACCGACATCAGCGAGCGCCACCGCCATCGCTACGAGGTCAATACCGGCTATCGCGACGCGCTGGAGAAGGGCGGGCTGGTGTTCAGCGGCATGTCGCCCGACGGCATGCTGCCTGAGATCGTCGAGCGCCCCGATCATCCTTGGTTCGTCGGCGTCCAATTCCACCCCGAGCTGAAATCCAAGCCGTTCGACCCGCATCCCTTGTTCGCCAGCTTCATCGCGGCGGCGGTACGTCAGAGCCGGCTGGTTTAATCGGCCTTTTCTGGCCCGGTATAGCGGCCGATGAACAGGATCGCATGCGTTCGTCGGTCGCGCAGCAGGAATAGGAACGGCTTGTCAGCGCGGAAGATGAAGGGCGGCTTCGGCTTCGGGGCGTTCAACATGCCGCTGATGATGACATCCTCTACCACCGCGGTAGCCGCCGCAGCCTCGGATGCCTCCTCATCAACGTCCAGCCAGGTCTGATGGATAATGGCGCCGATCGCCAGGACTTGATCGCCGGGCACGGTCGCCATGCCGGAAAAGTCGGCGCGCGCATCGAACGCAGCATTCACCCCCATCGCCCGGAACGCACTGACGAGATCGCCGCGCCATTCCAAATGCATTTTGGGCAACGTAAGAATGGTGCGCTGGGCTTCGGCGGCATCCAGCGCGACGAGCCATTTCGTCAGTGTCGCGTCGGTTAGTCCCGCCTCGAAGGAGGGCAGGCCAGCGGCCTTGTTGGGCATCAGCACGGTCATCGACACTTCGCCACCGCGATAAGGCAGGTCGATCGCCTTGATCCCGTCGCGTTCCAGCACCCGATAATCCGCGTCCTGGTGCATGAGGGATGCCGGTATCGCCTTGCCATCCAGCCGGCGGAAAGGCTCGGTCTTCGTTCCGGCAGCTGGGAAAGCCGTTTCCCAATGCGCCTTCCAATAGATCGTGTTGACCAATATCGCCCGAGTGCTGTCGGTTACGTTTTCGGGCGAGAGCAGATTATTGATGCGGTCGTGAGTCTTGTCGCTTACCCATTGGTTGATCGTGACGCGGGCACGGTCGGGGTCGGCGCGGTAATCGACGCGCCGTAGTCCCGCACCGGCATTTGCGGCGGTGTCGGCCAGATAGACAGGGCTCATCGACAGCCCGTCCTGAACCCAGAGGCTGTTGTTGGTGCTCAGCTCGCGACCGGTTGCGGAAAAGGTCATCGCGCGTAGGATCGGCGCCTGGACCGACAGATATGTCTCCGGAGGTGCGGAGAAATACAACACGCGACGCAGTTCGTCCGCGGTAGCGCCGCGTGCGCCGCGATATGCCAGCGCCATTGCCGTCGAAACGCTCGCCGGTGACAGGAACAGATTGTCGCCGGGACGGCCCATGCGCTTGAATAGGTCGATGGTGAAATGGTTGATGCCCGACACCGCGGCATCGGCGGCAGGGTTTATCGGCGCGGGAATGAATGCGGCTCCGTCTTCTCGCGCCTCGACTGTTTCTTGCGCTTTGACGGCGCCAAATGAGGTCAGCAGCAACGCCGCCGCGATCGCAAGTCGTGCCAGCAACATCCCCACCCCCTGCCTGAACGTTCGGAGGCTAGGGCTATTTAATTAGGCAGCCAAGCATCAGTTCATCCTAAATGGACCGATGTCCGGCCGACGGCTTTTTACTCGGCGTCATCGCCGTAGGTGCGCCGGGGAGGATGCGGTTCGCCGGAGCCGGATGGTCTGAATAATCACCCGCTGTTGAAAAGTTGACCGGCGTCAAGGTTGGCGACGCAGGATTGCTTCATTCTGCACCGACGATATCATGCACAGAAGGAGAGGCGCCATGGCAAATGCGATCGCGGTCGAGGGCGATGTGGCGCCCGCCGAACATGTCGACGTGCTGATCGTCGGTGCGGGTATCTCGGGAATCGGATCGGCCTGGCACCTGCAGAACCAATGCCCCGACAAGAGCTACCTGATCCTGGAAACAAAGGACACGTTCGGCGGCACGTGGGAAACGCATAAATATCCCGGCGTGCGGTCGGACTCGGACCTTTACACGTTCGGCTATCGCTTCAAGCCGTGGGTCGGCGCCCCGGTCGCGAGCGGCGACGAGATACTGCGCTATATCGGCGACGTGATCGAGGAGAACGGCATCGGTCCGCATATCCGATACGGCCACCGCATCTCCGCTTGCCGCTGGTCGAGCAAGACCAATCGCTGGACGATCGAGGCCGTCCGGGCCGCCGACGGCGATACGGTCCGGCTGACCTGCGAATTCCTTTGGATGTGCCAGGGCTATTACGACCACGAGCGCCCCTACGTCCCGGCCTGGCCAAGGCTGGACGACTATAAGGGACAGTTCGTCCACGCGCAGTTATGGGATCCGGCGACCGACTATGCCGGAAAGCGCATCCTGGTGATCGGCTCGGGCGCCACCGCGGCCACGATCATCCCGGCCTTTGCCGAAAAGGCGGCGCACGTCACGATGCTGCAGCGCTCGCCAACCTATTTCTTCTGCAGCCCCAACCGCAACGAGCTTGCCGACCGGCTGCGTCAGATCGGCGTGGACGAGCCGACCGTCCACCGCGTGGTGCGGGCACAGATCATGTTCGATCAGGATCAGTTGACGCGGCGCTGCCTGGCCGAGCCCGAGGCGGTGTTCGAGGAGCTCAAGGCGCTGATCCGCGCCTATGCGGGTGAGGATTTCGAGTTCGAGCCGCATTTCACGCCGCGCTATCGCGTCTGGCAACAGCGGCTCGCTTTCTGTCCCGACGGCGACATCTTCCAGGCGGTGAAAGCGGGCAAGGTCGACGTCGTCACCGACGAGATCGACCGTTTCGTCGAGGGCGGCGTCCGGACCAAGTCGGGCAAGATCATCGAAGCCGACATCATCGTCGCGGCGACCGGCTTCCGCTTGTCGGTGATGGGCGACATTCCGTTCTTCGTCGACGGGCGCGCGGTCGATTGGGCGCAGACGGTCACCTATCGCGGGATGATGTTCACGGGTGTACCCAACATGGCGTGGGTGATGGGCTATTTCCGCGCGAGCTGGACGCTGCGGGTCGACATGCTGGGCGATTTCGTCTGCCGGTTGCTGCGGCATATGGAGCGCAAGGGCGCACACCGCGTGGAGGTCGCGCTGCGACCGGAAGACGAAGGCATGACGCTGTTGCCCTGGATCGACCGCGACAATTTCAATCCGGGCTATCTGATGCGCGGCCTCGACGAATTGCCGCGGCGCGGCGACAAGCCCGAATGGGCGCATAATCAGGACTATTGGCGCGAAAAGGAGGAGATTCCGAAGATCGATCTCGATGGCGCCGAGTTCGTCTATTCGGGGCGCGAGGATCGCTCGCCCGATACGAAGGAGTTGGCGGGCACGACGGCGGAGGCGGCCTGAGCCTTACGGTTGTGGCGCTTCGCCGGGCGCGATCACGGTCAAGGCGCCGGCGCGGATATGGAATTCGAGCGGGGAGTCCATCCGCCTGAGTTCGCCGTCGAGCGCGATTTCGATCGATCCGCTGCTCGAACTGACGGTCAGCGTCTCGCATTCGCCGAGCGTCTCGAAATCGAGCGAGCGTTCGGCGCGTCCGACCAACACGCGCATGGCGAACCAGATCAGCGCGGCACGCCGTCGACGCGCGACCGCATAGAGCGACAATTTCCCGTCGGTCAGCGTGTTGCGCTTGCCGACTTCGCCGCGATCGAGCGAATAGACATTGTTGCCGACGAACAGCAGTGGCGTGACGATGGCGCGCTCGCCTCTGCCCCAATCGAGCCGCAAGCGGTGATGCGGCAACCGCTCGAGCACGGCGAAGGCGGCCGGCAGGGTCGACAGCCATTTGGGCCAGCCCTTCGCACGGCGCAGACCTTCGCGCTTGCGCACCATCAGTGGGTAAAGCCCGATCGAAGCGTTGTTGACGAAGACCTGTCCGTTGACCTCGCCGACATCGATCGCGACAGGCTGGCCGTTCGCCGCGACCTCGGCGGCCTCGCCCAGATCGACGGGAATGCCGATATCTCGCGCCAAGTGATTGAGCGTGCCGAGTGGCAGCAGGCCGAGTTCGGTATCGCTGCCCGCCAGGATCTGCGCGGCGCCGGCAGCCGTGCCGTCACCGCCCGCAACGATCACCCGTCCTGATCTCGCTACCGCCTTGATCGCTTCGGGGATTTGCTTGCCGTCGAGCGCTGCAACCCTGACCGTTGCCCCTGCTTGCGCGAAGGCTTTTTCAAGCACTCCGGCCACCATGTCGCCCATCTTGGCCGCCGCGCCGCCATTCCTGTTCACGATCACGTGCAGCGTCTTCATCACCGACAGCTAACAGCGCGACCAGGAACGCCGAAACGAAAAAGGCGCCCGGACCTGTCGGTCCGGACGCCGATTGGCGCTTTCGAGGGAGCTAGAAAGCGCCGGTTCGTCAGGCCGCCTTGGTTTCGTCGGCGGGGCTGGTCTCGATCGCGGCGAGCGGCGCGCCCGTCTTGATTGCGATCGACTGCGGCTTCAGCGCCTCGGGCACTTCGCGCACCAGATCGACGGTCAGCAAGCCATCGTTCAACCGCGCGTCGTCGACCCGGATGAAGTCGGCGAGTTCGAAGCGGCGCTCGAAGCTGCGCGTCGCGATGCCGAGGTGAAGATAAGCCGACTGATCGCCGTCCTTGTCCTTCTTGCCCTTGACGGTCAGCAGGTTCTGCTGCGCGACGATCTCGATCTCGTCGCGGCGGAAGCCGGCGACCGCGATCGTGATGCGGTAATGATCCTCGGCGATCCGCTCGAGGTTGAAGGGCGGGTAATTGTCCCCGCCATTTTGCCGCGCCGAAGCTTCGAGCATGTCGAACAGGCGATCGAAGCCGATCGTCGAGCGGCGGTAGGGAGTTAGGTCGAACTGTCGCATTTAATCATCCTCCATTGAGCGATGTCACAACGACGTGACCCCGGATGGGCGTCACGTCATCGTATATCTGGGGCATCCCGGCGCCGGTTCAAGACTATCCTCCCGACAAAATATCGTTATCTTTCAATGGTAATAAAGTTTGGCTTGCGCGGCTGATCAGACGATCTTGCTTTTAATCCCAGCAACTCAGTGGGGATTAAGGCGTTAATCGATCGTCTAGGGGATTACCGAATCATGCTCGTAGCATTTCCGCTCCTGCTCGCCGCCGCATCGCCGCAAAGTATCGCGATCGCCGACACCGCCGCTCGCCCGGCAACGCCGGTCGTCGCGCCGGATGATGAAGCCGCCAACCCAGCCGCACCGGCGCCCGAGCCCCAGGCCGATCCGCAGGCTGCCCCAACGCCGGGGGCCGATATCGTCGTCACCGCGCGGCGTCGGTCGGAGCGCTTGCAGACCGTACCGCTCGCGGTGGCGGTGCTGAGTGGCGAGACATTGGCCAATGCGGGCGCATTCAACGTCAATCGGCTCCAGCAATTCCAGCCCGCACTGCAATTCTATTCGAGCAATCCGCGCAATTCGGCGATCAACATCCGCGGCCTGGGCGCGCCGTTCGGACTGACCAATGACGGCATCGAGCAGGGCGTCGGTCTCTATATCGACCAGGTCTATATCGGCCGCGTCGGCGCCTCGACGTTCGATTTCGTCGACATCGATCGCGTCGAAGTGCTGCGCGGGCCGCAGGGCACGCTCTACGGCAAGAACACCACCGCAGGCGCGGTCAACATCACGACCAAGAAGCCCAATCTTTCCTCGCCCGAAGCGACGTTCGAGGTCAGTACCGGCGATTACGGGCTGGTCCAGTTGAAGGGCTCGGCGTCGGCACCGATCGCCGACGGCAAGCTGGGCGTGCGCTTGTCGACCTCGGTGACCAAGCGTGGCGGGTCGATCTACGACACCGCGATCGACAAGAATTTGCAAAAGCAGGACAATTTCAGCGTGCGCGGGCAATTGCTGTGGCAGGCGAGGCCCAATCTGGATTTCAACCTCTCGGCCGATTTCAGCCTGCAGAATCCCTATTGCTGCGTGCAATATTACGCCCGGGTCGGCGCCACGCAGCGTCCGCTCAACCGCCAATATGCGGCGCTCGCGGCCGCCTTCGGCTACAGGCCGCCAAGCTTCGATCCGTTCGACCGCGTCACCGACCTCGATGCGACGATCAATTCGCGCCAGGAGGTGGGCGGTCTGTCTCTGGTCGGCAATTGGGATATCGGCGGCGCGACGATCACGTCGGTGACGGCCTGGCGCTATTGGGATTGGAAACCGGCCAACGACCGCGATTTCACCGGCTTGCCGATCACGACCGTGTCGCAAAACCCCTCGCAACAGAAGCAATGGTCGCAGGAATTGCGCATTGCCTCGAACGGCGACCGCAAGCTCAACTATACGTTGGGCGCGTTCTTTTTCGATCAGACGATCAACACGCAAGGATCCCAGGTGCAGGGACCAGCGGCGAGCCGTTGGCTGCTGTCCGGCACCGACGCCTCCAACCCCAATGTGCTGAACGGGCTGACCAGCACCAATTCCATCCACTTCAGCAACCAGAGCTTTGCGGTCTTCGGCAAGCTCAATTGGGCAGTGACCGACAAACTGCACATTCAGCCTGGTTTGCGGGTCAACTACGACAAGAAGTCGGGCTCTTACGACGCGGTCGTGAGCATCAATAACAGTCAGTATAGCTTTGTCGCGACCACCGCCAACGTCAAGGCGCTGGCCGATGCGAAGACCGGCGCTGCCAAGACGACATTCCTGAATCAGATCGCCACCCTGGCGCCCCAAAGCTACGATCCCAAATTCAGCGCTTGGAACGTGTCGGGCGACATAACCCTATCTTACGACTTCAGCTCCGATATCCACGGCTATGCGACGTATGCGCGTAGCTTCAAATCGGGCGGGATCAATCTGTCGGGTCTGCCCCTTGATGCCTCCAACGCTCCGATCCTGAGTTCGGCCACGGTTAAGCCCGAAAAGGAGAATCATTTCGAAGTCGGGTTGAAGACGCAATTCTTCGACCGCAAGCTGACCTTCAACCTTGCCGGCTTCTGGACCGAGATAAAGGATTACCAGGCGACAGTGACCAACGGTCAGCTGGGCGTGATCCGCGGCTATCTCGCCAACGCCGCTAAGGTCCGCGTCCGCGGCGTCGAATTCGATTCTTCGATCCGTCCGAGCGCACGGCTCAATCTCTACGCCAACGGCGCCTTTACCGACGCCAAATATGTCGACTTCAAGGATGCACCATGCCCGCCTGAATTGTCAGGCGGCACCGTGGTTACAGGCAATCAAACGCCAGGCGCGCCCGGAACGCCCGGCGGCCCCAGCCCGGCATTCTGCAACATTTCGGGTCAGATCCTGCCGGGCATCTCGAAATGGTCGTTCTCGTTCGGCGGTGAAGTGAACGTGCCGGTCAGCGGGGGCCAGGTCTATCTTGGCTATGACGGCAGCTACCGGTCGAAATTCTCGTCCAACCCGTCGCGCTCGCTCTACACCGATATAAACGGTTATTCGCTGTCCAACTTCCGGCTCGGCTTCCGCAAGGACAAGTGGAATTTGTACGGCTGGGTACGCAACGCGTTCGACCAGCATTATTTCGAGCTGCTGAGCACGCAATCGGGCAGCACTGGGCTGATTGTAGGCCAGCCGGGCGATCCGCGGACTTATGGCGGGACGTTCCGGATCAGTTTTTGAGCGATTATGCCCTCTCCCGCTTGCGGGAGAGGGAGGGGCCCACCGCCGAAGGCGGTGGGAAGGTGAGGGTCTTCTTACTTCTTCTATCTCGACACCCGCTCGGCAGAAGAAAGAAGACCCTCACCGCTGCGACTAAGCTCGCTTCGCTCGCCAAGTCTCGCTCCTCTCCCGCAAGCGGGAGAGTAAAGTGGGGAAAGGAGGTGTGGGGAAAAGCGCCGGTCGGCGAAGCCGCCGTCGCTCGGGCCGCCTTGCGGCCCGGCGGCCGTTTGGGGCGATGCTCTTCGCGCACCGGCTTGCAGCTTCGCTGCTCGCCTTCGCCCCAAATGACAAACGCCCGGGCCGTTTCCGACCCGGGCGCCTGCGTGACGATTGCTCGTCAGCCCCCTTGTGACTTCCGCCCGCACGCCTCTTTTAAGGCGGAGCTGGAAGCGATCCCCGAACCACGGCCATTGACCTGCGTTTCGCGAAGCAAACTGCTAAGCGCCGACTGGTGTCTTGTCATCGCCAAACAACGGGTCGCCGCACGATTGCGGCAGGCGTGTGTCGAATCCGCCACAGCGCCGCCTTGGTTGCCAGCCCGCCCCACGCCGTCTAGGCACTCGACATTCCGGGGGCGGATCGCGAGGCCTGATTGATTCTCCTGTCGAGCTACGAACGCCTGATCGCCAGCCGCTATCTGCTGCCGGGCAAGGGCGAGCGCTTCATCGTCCTCGTCGCCGGGTTCAGCCTTGGCGCCGTCATGCTCGGAGTCGCGGCGCTGGTCATCGTGATGAGCGTGATGAACGGCTTCCGCGCCGAATTGTTCGACAAGATCGTCGGGCTGAATGGTCACGCGGTGATTCAGGGCTATGGCGGCAGGCCGCTCAACGACTGGCGGCAATTGCTCGACCGCGCCAAGGCGACGCCAGGCGTCACCAGCGCGATACCGATGATCGAACAGCCGATGACGATGATCAATAACGGCCGGGCGGAGCCGATCATCCTGCGCGGCCTGACCGTGCCGGACATTCGCGGTAATGCGACCATCGCCGGCCATGTCGTCGCCGGCGACCTCAACAATGTGACTGCCGGCAGCAACCGAATCGCGATCGGGTCGCGCCTGGCCGAGACGCTCGGTGTCGATATCGGCAGCCAGGTCACGATCTGGAACCCGGCTGGCCAATCGACCCCATTCGGCACCGTGCCGCGCATGGTGTCCTACACGGTCGGCGCGATCTTCGAGATCGGCGTTTATGATTACGACAAGGCTTATGTCGTCATGCCGATGGAGGACGCGCAGACTCTGTTGCTGCTCGATCCCGACACCGTGGGCATGATCGAGCTCAACACCACCGATGCCGACAAGGTCGGTCCGATACTCGCGCCGTTGCGCAAGTCGCTCGGGGACACCGCGGCGGTCAGCGACTGGCGTCAGATGAACGCGCAATTGTTCGAGGCACTGGCGATCGAGCAGGTGTCGATGTTCGTGATCCTGTGCATCATCATCCTGGTCGCGGCGTTCAACATCGCCTCGTCGCTGATCATGCTGGTCCGCGCCAAGACGCGCGACATCGCGATCCTCAGGACGATGGGGGCGACACGCGGGGCGATGGTCAGGATCTTCATCACCGTGGGCACGACGATCGGCATTCTCGGCACGATCGCGGGGCTGATCCTCGGTTTCGTGCTGCTCTATTTCCGCCAGCCGATCGTCGACTTCGTGCAGAAAGTGTCGGGGCAGAATCTTTGGGACCCCTCGATCCGCTTCCTGACCGAACTGCCATCCAAGCCCAATCCGGTCGAGATCGCGATGGTCGTCGCGATCACCTTGCTGCTGACCTTCCTCGCGACGCTCTATCCGGCATCGCGTGCGGCCAGCACCGATCCGGTCCAGGTGCTGCGTTATGAGTGATGCCGTCCTCGCCACCACCGGCCTGACCCGCAGCTTCGAACAGGGCGGGGAGACGATCCATGTCCTGCGGGGCGCCGACCTGTCGATCGCGCCTGGGGAGATCGTCGCTCTGCTCGGGCCGTCCGGTTCGGGCAAATCGACCTTGCTCCAGGCAGTCGGCCTGCTCGAAGGCGGTTTCGGTGGCTCGATCCGCATCACCGGCACCGAAGCGGCGCAGATGAGCAGCTCGGAGCGTACCGCGACACGGCGCGACATGCTCGGCTTCATCTATCAATTCCATCATCTGCTGCCCGATTTCAACGCGATCGAAAATGTCGTCCTACCGCAATTGGTGAAGGGTACCTCGCGCGCCGATGCCGATACCCGCGCCAGCGAGCTGCTGACGACGCTCGGCCTGGGGCATCGCCTGACGCATCGGCCCAGCCAATTGTCGGGCGGCGAGCAGCAACGCGTCGCGGTTGCCCGCGCGCTGGCCAATCGACCCGCCTTGATCCTCGCCGACGAGCCTACCGGCAATCTCGACGAGGCGACCGCGGAGATCGTGTTCGGCGAATTCCTGCGGCTGGTGCGACTGGAAGGATCAGCCGCCTTGGTCGCGACCCATAACGAGCGGCTGGCCGCGCGGATGGATCGCGTCCTGCGCTTGCAGGAAGGCCATTTGCAATGAACGCCGCCGCGCCAATGACGAGATTTGAGGAGAGCGACACATGACCGCGATCACCGAGTTTCACGTCAAGGCAGCGGATGGCAGCGACGCCGACCTCTCGACCTATGCCGGCAAGGTCCTGCTGGTCGTCAACGTCGCCTCGAAATGCGGCTTCACCCCGCAATATGAAGGGCTGGAGGCGCTCCATCGCCAATATGCCGATCGCGGGTTCGAGGTGCTGGGCTTCCCGTGCAATCAGTTCGGCGCGCAGGAGCCGGGGAACGCCGAGGAAATCGCGACATTCTGCTCGCTGACCTATGACGTGACCTTCCCGGTCTTCGCCAAGATCGACGTCAACGGCTCGGCCGCCGCCCCGCTCTACGGCGAACTCAAGAAGCAGGCGCCGGGGTTCCTCGGGACCGAGGGCATCAAGTGGAACTTCACCAAGTTCCTGGTCGGGCGCGACGGTCAGGTGGTCGAACGCTACGCGCCGACGACCAAGCCCGAAGAGATCGCGACGGACATCGAAAAGCTGCTCTAAGGGGCAGCCGCGCTACGAAAGTTGTGGGTAAGCAGCCGGCACAGGGTGGCCAATCGGTCAGTCGCGCCTTAGGTTTACTCGCATGCCTCATTCCGGCTTCGTGCCCCTTCGGATCTTTTCGTCCTACACGATGCTCGACGGTGCGATCGAGCCCAAGGCGATCGCCAAGCGCGCGCGCGAATTGGGTTTCCCCGCTGCCGCGGTGACCGACCGCAACGGCCTGTTCGCGGCGATGTCGTTTTCTGGCGCGGCTGCCGATGCCGGGGTGCAGCCGATCATCGGCACGATGCTGGGCGTCGCGCGCCCCGATCTGCCCGAGGGTCAGGCGGTGCAGACCGACTGGATCGCGCTCTATGCGCAGGACGAAGCGGGCTATCTCAATCTTTGCCGTCTGGTCAGCGAAGCGCATCTCGGCCGACCGCTCGACCTCGATCCGCATGTCGATCTCGCCACGCTCGAAGGCAATTCGGTGGGGCTGATCGCGCTGACCGCGGGCGGCGAGGGCGGTGTCGCGCGGCTGTTTGCCGAGGATCAGCCCGACGGCGCCAATGCCTATGTCGACCGGCTGCAAGCGATTTTCGGCGACCGGCTCTATATCGAGATAGCGCGCCGCTTCGATCCGGTCGAGGCCAAGGCCGAAGCCGAGTTGCTCGAATTGGCCTATGCCCGCAGCCTGCCGATCGTCGCGACCAATCCATGCTGCTTCGCCGAGGAGGAATTCCTCGAAGCGCATGACGCGATGCTGTGCATCGCCAATTCCTCTTACGTCGCCAGTGACGACCGGCCCAAGAGCTCGCCCGATGCCTGGATGAAGCCGGCCAAGGACATGCGCGCCTTGTTCGCCGATCTGCCCGAGGCGATCGCCAATACCCTGGTCGTGGCGCAGCGTTGCGCGGTCGCCGCGCCCAAGCGCAAACCTATTCTGCCTAGCCTGGCCGGCGATCGTGAGGGCGAGGCGACCGCGTTGCGTGAGGCTGCGCGGGAAGGGCTGCGCAAACGCCTCGACCGCATTGTCGAGCTCGAATCCCCCTCCCGCTCGCGGGAGGGGCTAGGGGAGGGCGTGTCCGACGGCCATTCGGGTGATGATGAAACAAGCCCTCCCCCGACCCCTCCCGCGAGCGGGAGGGGAGAAGAGGGCGACTGGACGAAGCCCTATCGCGATCGGCTCGAATTCGAGCTCGACGTCATCATCCAGATGGGGTTCCCGGGTTACTTCCTGATCGTCGCCGACTTCATCCAATGGGCGAAGGCGCACGACATTCCGGTCGGGCCGGGCCGCGGATCGGGCGCCGGTTCGGTGGTCGCCTGGGCGCTGACCATCACCGATCTCGATCCGATCAAGCTCGGGCTGCTGTTCGAACGCTTCCTCAACCCGGAACGCGTGTCGATGCCCGACTTCGACATCGATTTCTGCGAAACGCGGCGTGGCGAAGTGATCCGCTACGTCCAGGCGAAATATGGCCGCGACCAGGTTGCGCAGATCATCACCTTCGGGACGATGAAGGCGCGCGCCGTGCTCAAGGACACCGGCCGCGTGCTGCAGATGAGCTATGGCCAGGTCGACCGCCTCGCCAAGCTCGTCCCCAACCTGCCGACCGATCCCTGGACGCTCGACCGCGCGCTCAACGGTGTCAGCGAGCTCGCGGCCGAATATCGCGGCGACAAGGACGTCCGCCATTTGTTCGACCTGGCGATGAAGCTCGAAGGGCTGCCGCGCCACAGCTCGACCCATGCTGCCGGCGTGGTGATCGGCGACCGTCCGCTGGCAGACCTCGTGCCGCTCTATCGCGATCCGCGCTCGGACATGCCGGTCACCCAGTTCGACATGAAATATGTCGAGGGCGCGGGGCTGGTGAAGTTCGATTTTCTCGGCCTCAAAACGCTGTCGGTGCTCAAGAAGGCGGTCGAGCTGCTGGCCAAGCGCGGAATCGCCTGCGACCTCGACGCGCTGACCTGGGACGATGAGGGCGTCTACAAATTGCTCCAGAAGGGCGACACGGTCGGCGTGTTCCAGCTGGAATCCGAAGGCATGCGGCGCACGCTGTCGGCGGTGCGGCCATCCAATTTCGGCGACATTATCGCGCTCGTCTCGCTCTATCGCCCGGGCCCGATGGACAACATCCCAAGCTTCGGCCGGCGCAAGAACGGGCAGGAGCCGATCACCTATCCGCATCCACTGCTCGAGCCGATCCTGGCCGAAACCTATGGCATCTTCGTCTATCAGGAACAGGTGATGCAGGCCGCCCAGGTGCTGGCCGGCTATTCGCTCGGCGGCGCCGACCTGCTGCGCCGCGCGATGGGCAAGAAGAACCAAGCCGAGATGGACGCGCAGCGCGCGACCTTCGTCGAGGGCTGCGCGACCCACAACAAGATCGACGCCGCCAAGGCCAACGAACTGTTCGACTTGATCGACAAGTTCGCCGGTTATGGCTTCAACAAGTCGCACGCCGCAGCCTATGCGTTGCTCGCGTACCAGACCGCCTGGCTGAAGGCGCACCATCCGCACGAATTTTATGCCGCGTCGATGTGCTACGACATCCATCTGACCGACAAGCTGGCGATCTTCGTCGACGACATGCGGCGGTTGGACGTGGCCATCCTGCCGCCGGATGTGAACCGCAGTCTGGCGGAGTTCGATGTGGAAGAACTGCCCAGTGTTCCTGCGAAAGCAGGAACCCAGGGCCCAGAGGGCATCGCGGGCGATTCTGGGCTCCTGCTTTCGCAGGAGCACGGCTCACGATTAGCCGTTCGCTACGCGCTCGCCGGCCTGAAATCCGTCGGTGAAGGCGCGATGGAGAAATTGGTCGAGGAACGCGATGCGTCCGGGCCGTTCGACAGCCTCGATGCCTTCGCGCACCGCGTCGACCCACGCCTGCTCAACAAGCGCCAGCTGGAAACGCTGGCGGCGGCGGGCGCATTCGACACGATCGATGCCAATCGCGCCGGTATCTACGCCTGCGCCGAAACCATCCTGGCGACAGCGGCGCGTGTCCACGACCAGAAGAATAGCGGGCAGGGTGGCCTGTTCGGCGAGAGTGAGGCCTCCGGCACCCATATCAAGCTGCCGCAATCGGCGCGCTGGAGCCTGGCCGAGCGGATGGAACAGGAAAAGGAAGCGTTCGGCTTCTATTTCTCGGCGCATCCGGTCGACCGCTTCACCCAGCTGGCGCGAATGCACGGCGCGCGGCGTTATGCCGACCTCGGCGAGATGCAGATCACGGAGAGCGGCCGCGCCGGCGCGGTGATGGCGGCGATGGTCGAGGATACGCGCTGGCGTACCTCGGCCAAGGGGCGGCGCTATCTGATGGCGACCCTGTCCGACCCGTCGGGCCAGTTCGTTGCAACCTGTTTCGACGATGCGGTCGCGACCGACTTGGAGGAAGCGGCGCGCAATGGCGGTTGCGGCCTGATCACGGTGGAACTCGACCGGCGGGCGGGCGAGGAACAGCCGCGCGTCACCGTCAAGCGTATCCAGCCGTTCGACCAACTGGCCAGCGCGACGCGGATGAATCTCGATATCGAGATCACGGACGCAGCCGCCATTGCCGCGATCGGGTCCCTGTTGTCGGAGGCGCGCGGCGCGCGCGGAGAAGCGCGGTTGACGGCGCCGTTGCCGATGGGCGGCAGCGCGACGATCCTGCTGGGCCGCGATTTCCTGCTCGATCCGGAACTTGCCGATCGAATAGCCGCGCTGCCGGGCGTGCGATCCGCGCAGGTCGCGATCGCTCCGCTCCAACGGCTCGCGCTGGTCAGCTGATATCCTCTCGGGGTCCCTCCGCGTAGATCGACTTACCCCTAACCCCTCCTGCAAGCGGCAGGGGAACGCGACGCCCTACGCCCCTCCCGCTTGCGGAAGGGGTCGGGGGAGGGCCTGTTCGCCACCCCTCTAGACTTCGCCCGCTTCGGACCGGATAACGCTCTTCAAACATAGAGTATGGAGAGCGAGATGCGATTGGGTGCGATGCAGGATTTCGAGTTGCGCGTGATGCGGCTGCTCGACCATGTCGCTCGCGAGCATCCGACCCGAGAGGTCGTGACACGCTGGCTCGATGGGCGGGAAACCCGCAACGACTGGGCCGGTATCCATCGCAACGCGCGCAAGCTCGCGCAGCGGCTGGAGAAATGGGGCATCATGCCGGGCGACCGCGTCGCCACGCTGGCGATGAACCATGAGCATCATCTGACGTCCTGGTATGGCGCAATGGGGATGGGTGGGGTGATCCATACGATCAACCCGCGGCTGTTCGACGAGCAATTGATCTACATCGCCAACCATGCCGAAGATCGCGTGCTGTTCTACGACAAGCAGTTCCAGCCGCTGATCGACCGGCTCAAGCCGCATTGGAGCTCGATCGAGCGCTACGTAGCGTTCGATGACCTCGGCCCCGACGGTTTTCAGGCGCTGCTCGATGCGGAGGATGGCGATTATGCCTGGCACGAAGGGTCCGAGCGCGATCCATGCATGATCTGCTATACCAGCGGCACGACAGGCAATCCCAAGGGCGTGCTGTACGAGCATCGCTCGACCGTGCTCCACGCGATGCATGCCGCCGAGCCCTGGGTAATGGGTCTGTCGGCATCCGATGTCATCCTGCCGATCGTGCCGATGTTCCATGCCGCCGCCTGGGGGCTGCCTTTCGCCGGTGCGCTGGCGGGTACGAAATTCGTCTATTCGCAGACCAATGACGCGGCCGTGCTGTGCGGGCTGATGAACAGCGAGAAGGTGACGATCGGCAGCGGGGTGCCGACCGTGTGGCTGGCGATGTTCCAGCATATGGACGCGACCGGTGAGGAGCCGCGTTTCCTGCGCCAGATCACGGTAGGCGGGTCGGCGGCACCGCGCGCGATGCTGGCGCGGTTCATGGACATGGGGATCAAGCCGCTCCACCTCTGGGGCATGACCGAGACGTCGCCGATCGCGACCGCGCTGGCGCCGGGGCCGGATTGGCACGATCTGTCTCGGGATGAGCAACTCGATGTGGTCTGCAAACAGGGGGCAATCCCATTCGGCGTCGAATTGCGGATCGTCGATGACACGGGCACCGAATTGCCGCGTGACGGCGAGACGTCAGGCCGGCTGCAGATCCGCGGGCCCTGGGTAGTCAAACGCTATTTCAAGGCCGAGCAGGACGCGGTCGATGCCGGGGGTTGGTTCGATACGGGCGACGTCGCGGTGCTTCATCCGAACGGCACGATGCAGATCACCGATCGATCGAAGGACGTGATCAAATCCGGCGGCGAGTGGATCAGCTCGGTCGACCTGGAAAACGCGGCGATTGGCTGTCCCGGCGTCGGCGAAGCGGCGGCGATCGGCGTATACCATCCCAAATGGGACGAGCGCCCGATACTGCTGGTCGTGCGAAAACCCGGCAGTGCGGTAACCCCGCAGGAGATCACTCAGCATCTGACCCAGCACGTCGCCAAATGGTGGCTGCCCGACGAGATCCTGTTCGTCGACGATCTGCCGCACACCGCGACGGGCAAATTGCTCAAGACCGTGCTGCGAGAGCAATATAAGGACTATAAGTTGGCGACGGCGGCGTAGAGTTTTGCGTAAAATGACGACCTTCGACCCCGCCACGTTCGCTGCTCATTGGCGTGCTGCCTGGAATGCGCACGATCTCGACGCCGTTCTCGCGCATTTCCATGATGACGTGACCTTCACTTCGCCTGTTGCCGCCAGCCTGTTACCCGAGACCGGGGGTGTCATCCGTGGCAAAGCCGCCCTCCGCGCCTATTGGGAGGAGGGGCTCCGTCGCATTCCCGATTTACACTTTACCATCGAAACAGTGTTCGCGGGCATTGACACGCTGGTGATCCAATACATCAACCAGAAGGGCGTCAGCGTCTCCGAGGTACTGGTTTTCGATGCGGGACTGGTACGCGAAGGGCACGGCACCTATCCGACGGACATCGATAATCCGGCGGGAGCTACCGGCTAACGCTTTTGTCGCGCGTCCGCGTGAACGATGTTTGCGTCGCCTCATCGTACGGTTCAGCCGGCCCGAAATCGCCGTGGCGCATGTCGGACGAGTGTCGCGAACCGGTACTTTGCCTGTCGGCTTGCCTTTGCTCCCGTTGCGCGGCAGGCTGCGCTAAATGGACATGGTGACGACCGGCTCCGCCGGTGAGAATGGCGTGACGCTGGCGGCCCGGCCCGAGGCATTGCGGCTTGCTCCGCACGAAACCGCGGTCGTCGTGATCGACATGCAAAATGCTTATGCGAGCGAGGGCGGTTATGTCGATCTCGCCGGGTTCGACATTTCGGGCGCGGCCGGCGTCATCGGCAAGATCGCGACCGTGCTCGATACCGCGCGCAAGGCAGGCGTCCAGGTCATCTTCCTGCAGAATGGCTGGGACGCCGATTATCAGGAGGCGGGCGGGCCAGGCTCACCCAATTGGCACAAGTCCAATGCCTTGAAGACGATGCGCGTCCGGCCCGAGCTGTCCGGCCAATTGCTGGCGCGTGGCGGCTGGGATTACGAACTGGTGGACGCGCTCAAGCCGCAGCCCGGCGACATCTCACTCCACAAGACGCGATATTCCGCCTTCTTCAATTCGCAGCTCGATTCGACGCTGCGCGCGCGTGGCATCCGCAACATCGTGTTCGTCGGCATCGCGACCAATGTCTGCGTCGAAAGCACGCTGCGCGACGGCTTCCATCTCGAATATTTCGGGGTGATGCTGGAGGATGCGACACACCATCTCGGGCCGCCGATGATGCAGGAGGCGACCGTCTATAACGTCGAGAAATTCTTCGGCTGGGTTTCCACGACAGCCGATTTCTGCGGCAGTTTTGGTCAGCTTCCTCAATCAGATAGCAAGGACTGACGTCATGGCGTTCGAGCCCATCAACCCGCCGCAATTGCCAACCCCGATCGCCCCTTATTCGGCCGGCGCAAAGGCGGGGAACGTCGTCTACGTCTCCGGCGTGCTCGCGCTGGGCGAGGGCGGCATTGTGCTCCATGTCGGCGACGCCGCGGCGCAGACCAGGCATGTGCTCGAGGTGATCAAGGTGACGCTAGAAGCGGCCGGTGCGTCGCTGTCCGACATCGCGATGAACCACATCTTTCTCAAGGACCTGGCCGATTATCCGGTCTTCAATCAAGTCTATGCCGAATATTTTCCGGGCAATAAGCCGGCGCGCTATTGCATCAAGGCGGAGTTGGTAAAGCCCGATTGCCTGGTCGAGATCGCCAGCGTGGCGCATATCGTCTGATGGTTTCCGCCTATTCGTCGTCCCGGCATCTTCCGTCATCCCAGCGCAAGCTGGGATCTCAAGCGGCGGCGCGATCGCTTCGCCTCAGCAAGACCCCAGCTTTCGCAGGGGTGACGGAGTGCTCGTTCGCTGGGGTGACGGGCTGGCGTTTCACTCAGCCGGACGAGGGGCGCTGATGCCGGAGGCAGCAGGCCTCTATTACGAGGAACATGGCGAGCCCACCGCGCCGCCGGTGATCCTGTCCTCGGGCCTGGGCGGGTCGGCAAGCTATTGGGCGCCCAATATCCCGGCGCTGGCCGAGCATTTCCGCGTCATCGCCTATGACCATCGCGGTACGGGCCGCAGTGACCGCGCCTTGCCGGCGCGGGTGTCGGTCGACGATTTCGCCGACGATATCCTGATGCTGATGGGCGCGCTCGGTCTCGATCGCGCGCACCTGATCGGCCATGCCGCGGGAGGTGTCGCCGGCCTCGCGCTCGCGCTCAAGGCACCCGAACGGCTCGATCGCCTGATCGTGGTCAATGGCTGGGCGAGCCCGGATCCGCACTTCCTGCGCTGTTTCGAAATCCGGCTCGCCTTGCTGCGGCTGGCGGGCCCCAAGGCATATCTGCGCGCGCAGCCCGTCTTCCTATACCCGCCCAATTGGGTTTCCGGACATAGCGACGAACTCGACGCCGAATTGACGCACCAGCTGGAAAGCTTTCCGGGCGCGGATACGATGGAAAAGCGCATCAAGGCGCTCGCGGCCTTCGATATCTCCGATCGGCTGGGCGAGATCGCGGCCCGCACCCTGGTGATCGCCAGTCAGGACGACATGCTGGTCCCGCCGATCGCGGGCCAGTTGCTCGCGGCAGGAATCCCGAGGGCCGGGTTCGGACGTCCCGAATATGGCGGGCATGCGGTCAACGTCACCGATGCGGACAATTTCAACGGTTTCGTGGTCGACTGGATGACGGGCGTGATGCCCCAATAGGAGTGAAGGCGATGCAGGTCGGCGTTTTCGTGCCCATCAACAACAATGGCTGGCTGATCAGCGAGAACGCGCCGCAATACATGCCGTCGTTCGACCTCAACAAGACGATCGCGCAATCGGCCGAGAAGCACGGGCTCGACTTCCTGCTGTCGATGATCAAGCTGCGCGGGTTCGGCGGCAAGACCGAATTCTGGGAATATGGGCTGGAGAGCTTCACGCTGATGGCCGGACTCGCCGCCGTCACCGAGAAGATCAAGATCTATGCAACGTGCCCGACGCTGGTCATTCCACCCGCCTTCGCCGCGCGGATGTGCAACACGATCGATTCGATCAGTCATGGCCGGTTCGGACTCAATCTGATCACCGGGTGGCAACGACCCGAATATAGCCAGATGGGCTTGTGGCCAGGCGACGAGCATTTCCGCAATCGATACAATATGCTCGATGAATATGCTCATATTTTGCGCGAGCTGTGGGAGACCGGTCGGAGCGACTTCAAGGGCGATTATTACCAGATGGACGATTGCCTCGTCCGGCCCAAGCCGACCGGCGACATGAAGATCATCTGCGCCGGCTCGTCGGACGACGGACTCGCCTTCTCGGCGAAGTGGGCGGACTATGCTTTCTGCCTCGGCAAGGGCGTCAACACCCCAACCGCCTTCGCCTTCAATAACGAGCGGTTGGCGGCGGCGACTGCCAAGACCGGCCGCGACGTCTCGGTGTTCGTGCTGGTGATGATCATCGCCGCCGATACTGACGAAGAGGCGATGGCGAAGTGGAAATCGTACAATGACGGCGTCGATATCGCCGCCATCTCCTGGCTTGCCGACCAGGGCGCTGCCGACAAGCACAATGCCACCACCAATGTCCGCCAACTCGCCGCGCCCGAAGGCGCGGTCAACATCAACATGGGCACATTGGTCGGCAGTCACGCCAGCATCGCGAGGATGCTCGACGAGATGGCCGAGGTGCCCAATACCGGGGGCGTGCTGCTGACGTTCGACGACTTCGTCCAGGGGGTCGAGGATTTCGGGACCAAGATCCAGCCGCTGATGAAGAGTAGAGGGCGGTAGAAACCGCCCGTTATTTTGCGCCCGATCAAGGTAACGGACAGGATCTTCGGCCAGGACCGATCTCTCCACGGGAGATTGGTGATGCAGAAACTGCTGATGTTCGGCCTCCATTTCATGATCAGCACGACGATCATGGGCATATTCGTGACCGCCGCGCTGAGTTCGGGTCATGGGACCGGACGTGCGATTCTGATCGCGGCGTTTGCCGGGTTCGTCCTGGCCTTGCCGGTGAGCTGGCTCGTGACGCGCAAGATTACGCATCTCGTCAGGTCGTAAACGGCGCGCGGCAGACCGCCTATCGGCTCGGCCGGTCCGTTTGGCGCCACAGTCGGCGCAGGGAGGGAGGGCGCCACCCTCGGCGCGCCAATTATCGAGTATCGATTGGCCCTAAAACAACTCCCCCTGCGGCCCTCGTGGCGGATGGAAGAGGTCGGTCCGCACGCTCAACCGCTCGCGGCTGAGCCCATGCTTCTTCATCGCGATCTGGAAGCGCGTGCGGAGCAGGTCGGCCCAGGGACCCGATCCATGCATCCGGGTGAAGAAATTGGGATCATTGTCGCGGCCGTCGCGGAGCGAATTGATGATCGCCATCACCTTGCCCGCACGGTCGGGAAAATGCGCGTCGAGCCAGGCGCGGAACAGCGGCGCGACTTCGAACGGCAGGCGAACCGGCAGATAGTTGATCGTCCGCGCGCCGCTTTCGGCCGCGCGTTCGACGATATGCTCGATCTCGTGATCGGTGATCGCCGGGATGACCGGGGCGATCGACACGATCGTCGGGATCCCGGCATCGGCCAATCGACGCACCGCCGTCAGCCGGCGCTCGGGATGCGGCGCGCGCGGCTCGACGGTTCGCGCGACCTTCGCATCGAGCGACGTCACCGACACCGCAACCGCCGCCAGTCCCTTGGTCGCCATTGAAGCGAGCAGGTCGATGTCGCGCACCACGCGGTCGGACTTGGTCGTGATGGTGAGCGGATGATCGGTCTCCGCCAGAACCTCGATACAGCTACGGGTGATCTTCCACTCCGCTTCGATCGGCTGATAGGGATCGGTGTTGGTGCCAAACGCGATCGGACGGCAGCTATAACCGGGCTTCATCAACTCGGCGCGGAGCAATTCGGGTGCGGTCGGCTTGGCGAACAGCCTCGATTCGAAATCGAGCCCTGGCGACAGATCGTGATAGGCGTGAGTTGGCCGCGCGAAACAATAGATGCAGCCATGCTCGCAGCCGCGATACGGGTTGATCGAGCGGTCGAAGCCGATGTCGGGCGACTGGTTGCGCGTGATGATCGTGCGCGGGGTCTCGACCGTGACGCTGGTCCGCAGCCGGGGCAGGGGGCCGTCGACATCCTCCAGCGCGTCGAGCCAATCGCCATCCGCCAGACGCTCCGGCAGACTGAAGCGGCTGCTTTCGCGGTTGATCGTCGCGCCGCGGACCGGACGAGCTTTTGCCATTGCCGCAACCTACGCCGCGATGTAGAACATATCAAGAACAATGGAGAGACGAGATGGCGAAACTCAATTATGTCGAGCTGCCGGTCCAGGACGTCGCGAACACGAAAGCGTTCTTCGCGGCTGCGTTCGGCTGGGATTTCACCGATTTCGGTCCGACCTATGCGGCAACGATGAGCGGCGAGACCGATCTGGGGCTGCAAGGCGACCGCGCCGACTGGACCGCGGCGCCGCTGGCGGTGATCCAGGTCGACGATCTCGAAGCGACCGAGGGCGCGGTAAGGGCTGCGGGTGGAACGATTACCCAGCCGATCTTCGCCTTTCCGGGCGGCCGCCGGTTCCATTTTCGCGATCCGAACGGCAACGAACTGGCCGCGATGCGGGCGGATACGCACTGAACGGCCTTGCGGCCAGACGGGGCAGCCTTAGGATCGACGCACGAAAAAGGGGGGAATCGATATGTGGGGCAAGATTTTGGCCGTCGCGGCAGCGATGGCTGTTTCCGCGCCGGCCTTGGCCGCAGATCGGGTCGTCGATGTGAGCGGCGTCGATGGCGTCGCCGCGTTGTTGCGCGAGGCGGGCTACAAAGCGGAGATAAAGGTCGGCAAGGATGGCGACCCCTATATAGACAGCGCAGTCGGCGGAAACGATTTTCAGCTTCTGTTTTACGGCTGCAAGAACAAGCTCGGTTGCGACTCGTTCGATTTCTACAGTTGGTTCAAGAAGGAGCCGTTCTTCTCCACCGAAATGGCGAATGAATGGAACGCCAATCACCGGTTCCTGAAGGTTGCGATCGATTCGGACGGCGATCTGTCCGAATACGCCTACATCTCCACCGTCGGCAAAATGACCTACGACAATTTCAAGGATTATGTCGCCTGGTACGGCTCGACCGATGCCGAGTTGGTCAAGTTCGTCGCCGAGCACCGCAAGGCGGCGGCGCCGACCACGGCGAAATAGCTATCGCTCGGTCAATCGCGGCATCAGTTCGACGAAATTGCAGGGGCGGAAGCGGCTGTCGAGTTGGTCCCTGAGGATTAGGTCCCATGCGTCCTTCACCGCCCCCGTCGATCCGGGGAGCGCGAAGATATACGTGCCACCCGCGACGCAGGCGCAAGCACGCGACTGGATCGTCGAGGTGCCGATCGTCTGATAGCTCAGCCAGCGGAACAATTCACCGAAACCGGGGATCATCTTTTCGGCGACCGCTTCGACCGCCTCGGGCGTGACGTCGCGGCCGGTCACGCCGGTGCCGCCGGTGGTGAGGATGACGTCGATTTCGGGATGCTGGATCCACGCCGCGAGTCGTTCGATGATCGTGTCGAGGTCGTCTCGCTCGATCGTGCGATCGGCGAGGACATGGCCGGCCCCGGTCAGCCGCTCGACCAGCGTATCGCCCGACCGATCTTCAGCGGGGCCGCGCGTATCCGAGACGGTCAGAACCGCGATCCTTACCGGTACGAATTCGCGAGTTTCGTCAATCGGCATTCACCGCTCCGTTCCGTGTCGACTCGACGATATCTGACCCGTCATCCCAGCGAAAGCTGGGATCTCAAGCGAAGGCGCGATCGCTTCGTAACGACGAGACCCCAGCTTTCGCTGGGGTGACGGGGTGGACTACTGGGGTGACAGGGCGGGATTGATGCCCGAAGCTGAAGGTCGCCGTCGCCGCCGTGCGGATGCTGGATGCCGGTCTTCGCAGGGAGCCTAGACTTGCGCCACGCCGCTCGGAACGCGCATTACCGGCTTGGCGTCAGCCTGACCGCATTCGGCCCGGGCAGGCCAGGGAATTTCGGCCACATGCCCTGTGCCAGCGCCTCGCGGCTCGGCGACTTCACCCGGCCGTCCTTGCCCTCGTACATCCAGTAATTGCGCAGCACCGTGGTCACGTAGCCGCGCGTCTCCCAATAAGGGATCGATTCGATGTACAGCAGGGGGTCGCCGCCGTCCTTGACGATGCCGTTCCACTCGGTGACCGGTACCGGCCCGGCGTTATAGGCGGCGATCACCTTGGGCAGGTAACCACCGGTGAAGCTCTGGGTACTCAGCCGCTCGAGCGTACGCTGCCCGACCGCCATGTTGACCGACGGCAGCGACAGCGCACCGCGATCGACCGTGATGCCGCGCTCGCGGGCATAATCGACCGCGGCGGCGGGCATGATCTGCATCAGGCCATAAGCGCCCGCCGGGCTGATCACGTCCTTGCGGAAGCGCGATTCCTGGAGCGCGTGGGCGTAGACCAGCGCCTTGTCGACGGTCCAGCCGCCGGCCGGTGCCCATTTGGGCGCGGGGAAGCGCGCAATCGTCGGCGCCTTGGTCCCTTCGGGGCAATTGTTGCCCAGCCACATGACCGTTTCGGGAAGATTGAGCGTCTCGGTCAGGCGGACCAGCGCGGCATATTCATCCTTCGGTCCGATCTTCGCCTGCTGCTTGAGCACGTCGTCGGCGAGGTCGGTCTCGCCGATCTCGACCAGCGCGGCGGCGACACGGACATTGGGCCTGTTCTGGAGCTTGTCCCAATCGGCGAGCATCAGCTCGTCGGGCACCGGTGCCTTTTCCTTGATCCCGAGCTGCTGGCGCGCGAGCAGGCCGTAGAAGGTTTCATCGAGTTGCGCCGCATTCTTGAGCCGCGCCTCGACCAATTGCGGCCGGCCGCACTTCATGTCCGCGCGCGCTGCCCAATAGAGTCCGGCTGCACGAAGTTCGATATCGCTCGCTCGCGCCGCGACGTTGACGAAGGCGCGTGCGGCTTCGGTGCAGTCGCCCTGGCGCCATGCGGCGAGGCCGCCGACCCATTCGCCCTGGACCGCCCAGTCGCCGGTGCCGACGCGCGCCTTGGTCGCCATCATCCGGGCATTGGTGTCGTCGCCTTGCAGATAATAGATCCACGCAACGCGTTGCTGCCATTCGATCTGCGCTTCGGGAGTGAGGTTGGTGGTCGATTCGAGCAGCGCCTGCGCGCCGGGGCCGTCATCGTTCTTGATCATCGGCTGCATCTTGAGCGCGAGCTCGGCGGCGGCGAGATCGTATTTGGTCGGCTTGGCGCGCCCGCGGGTCGAGGCGCCGTTGTTCCAAACCAGCCGCTGCTGGTACGGGAGCACCGGCGCGGTCACGCCGCGCAAGGCCAGGATGCGCGCGATGCTCGGCGCCTCGGGCAGTTCGGGTGCGGCGGTGACGACCGCGAGCAGCGGGTCGTTCTCTACCTTGGGCGAGCCCTTGGCGGTATAGAGTTCGGCCAGCGCGATCGAATGAAGCGGTCCCGGCTTCATCGCGGTCAGTTGCAACTGGGCGTCGTTCCAACGCTTTTCATGGATAGCCTTGAACACCGCGGCGTATCCGGTGCGCTGATCGGAATCGAGCTGGGCGGGAATCCCGCGCGCCATCACCGCGGATGCTGGCGGGTTGCCGGCGGCAAGGGCAGGGACGCCGGCCGCAAACACCAGCGCCGAGGCAACGAGAAAACGCGCGATTTTCACTCAAATCCCCCCATCAACACTCTGAGGTCCATCCAGGCATCGGCTTTGGCGACGGGCTTCTCCAGCAAGAAACGAGGATGGAAGCTTGCCACCACCTCACTTGTCCCGCCGCCATGGTTAACCTCGCGTAAACTTGCACGCGCATTGGCGACGTCCAACCCCGTGATTGCACGGCTCGCCGCATTACCTAGGACAAGCACGCGTTTCGGACGTGCCAGCGACAAGTGATGACGGATCAGCGCCTCGAGTTTCTGGCCCATTTCCTCGGTCACGCGGCCGGCCGGAGGACGCTTTGCCGCCAGCGCCGCGAGGTAGATCGATTGACGGTCGCGACCGATCGCGGCGAGCATGCGGTCGAACAGCGCGCCGGCGTTGCCCGACAGCAATGATCCGGCAGCGTCATCCTCGCGGTCGGGCATATCGACGACAATCATCAGCCCGCTCGCGACATCGCCTTGCGTGCCGAGCGCCTGGCCCGGCCAGCCCGCCTCGGGCGCGGCTGGGCCAAGCCGCCACGCGGCGAATTCGTCCAGGGTCGCCGGCAAGGTCGGCGGCGCGACGGCGGTTTCCGCGACTTGCCCGGGCAACCGCTCGACGACGGACGGAGCGGGCGCGCGCACAAGCCAGTCGCGCGGCAAATCGTCGATCTCGCAATCGACTCCCGCATCGCGCCACCATTCGAGCGCACTGGCGATACTTGCCCGCCAATCGTGGTTCTGGTCAGCCCCCATAGCTGTCTGCATAGAGTCCCAGCTTGACCGCGGGGTCAATTCGTTGGCACCGCATTCGCCGACAGACCGTTGTCGTCTTACGATGACTGGTCACAAAAAGGTCCCAAGGGAGGAAAAGGGATGAGCGAACGCGAGTCGATGCCGTACGACGTGGTGATCGTCGGCGCCGGGCCGGCGGGCCTGTCGGCGGCAATCCGCCTGAAACAGCTCGCGACCGAAAAGGGGGCAGAGATTTCGGTCTGCGTGCTCGAAAAGGGCTCCGAAGTCGGTGCGCACATCCTTTCGGGTGCGGTAGTCGATCCGCGCAGCCTGGACGAACTGATCCCCGACTGGCGCGACACGGGCTGTCCGATGGCCGAGACGCCGGTCACCGACAATCAGCACTGGATCCTGACGAAGAAAAAGCGGTTCGGGATGCCGCATCTGTTCACGCCCGGCTTCATGCACAACAAGGGCACCTATACCGGGAGTCTGGGCAATCTGTGCCGCTGGTTGGCGGGGCAGGCCGAGGAACTCGGCGTCGAAATCTTCCCTGGCTTCGCCGCGGCCGAGATCCTCTACAGCGACGACGGCAAGGTGAAGGGCGTCGCGACCGGCGACATGGGGGTCGCGCGCGACGGATCGCACAAGCCCGATTACCAGCCCGGCCTCGAACTCCACGCCAAATACACCTTCTTCTCGGAAGGCGCGCGCGGACATCTGACTCGCCAACTGGTCGACCGGTTCGATCTGCGCGCCGATTGCGAACCGCAGGTCTATGGCCTCGGCATCAAGGAATTGTGGGACATCGATCCCGAACTGCACCAGCCCGGCCGAGTCATCCACACCCAGGGATGGCCGCTCAGCGAAAGCGGTTCGGACGGGGGCGGGTTCCTCTATCATCAGGCGAACGGCCAGGTCGCTCTCGGCTTCGTCACCTGGCTCAATTATTCCAATCCCTATGTCTCGCCGTTCCAGGAAATGCAGCGCTGGAAGACGCATCCGGCGATTGCCGAGATCCTGAAGGGCGCGAAGCGGGTTTCTTATGGCGCGCGGGCGATTTCGGATGGCGGCTATCAGGCGGTGCCGAAGCTGGTGATGCCCGGCGCGGCGCTGATCGGCGACAGCGCGGGATTCCTCAACGTGCCGCGGATCAAGGGTACGCACACCGCGATGAAATCGGGCATGATGGCCGCCGAGGCGGCATTCGAGGCGGTGCAGGCCGGACGCGAAGGCGACGAGCTGGCCGCTTATCCCGAGGCCTATGACAAGAGCTGGGTGAAGAAGGAACTGTCGGTCGTCCGCAACGTGCTCCCGCTCGTCGAGAAGCATGGCGAGTTCATCGGCACGATCCTGGCGGGCATCAACATGTGGATCGAGAGCTTCGGCATCAAAATGCCGTTCACGATGAAGCACCACCCCGACAACACGACGCTCTGGCGCAAGGATCTGGTCACGCCGATCGACTATCCCAAGCCCGACGGCGTGCTGACCTTCGACCGCCTGTCCTCGGTATTCCTGTCGAACACCAATCACGAGGAGGACCAGCCGGTCCACCTGACGCTGAAGGACCCCAACATCCCGGTCGAGTACGACCTGCCGATGTATGACGAGCCGGCGCAGCGTTATTGCCCGGCAGGCGTTTATGAGATCGTCGGCCAGGAAGAAGGCAATCCGCGCTTCGTGATCAACGCGCAGAATTGCGTCCACTGTAAGACATGCGACATCAAGGACCCGACCCAGAATATCGTCTGGGTGGTGCCGGAGGGCGGCGGAGGACCGAACTATCCCAATATGTAAGCCCGCTTTTGTTGCCTGTGCCGCGCTGGCGTCTGCGTTCGTTCCGGCTAGCGCACAAGCCGACGATTATGGCGCGTTCGGCCGCGCCCGGATCGCGGCGGCGAACGGCAATGTCGGCGTCGCTGCCCAGCAATATGGCATTGCGCTGACCAATGCTCCCGGCGACCCGACCGTCGCCAATCGCGCGTTTCGCCAGGCGATGGCGGCGGGCGACCTGGTGCTCGCGCGGCGCGCCGTGGCGGCCTTGGGCAGCGATGCGCCGAACGATGCCAAGCTGCTGCTGCTCGCCGACGCAATAAAGAGCGGCAGCCCCGCCGCCGTCGACAAGGCGTTGGCGTCGCTCGACAAGACGCCGTTCGATTTCTTCGTGCCCGCAGTCCGTGCCTGGCAGGACTTCGGCCGCGGCGGCGACCCGACCGCAGGACTCGCAGCGACTGGGCGTACCGGCGCGATCAGCCATATCCTGCTCGAACAGCGCGCGCTTATCCTGATAGCGCGGAACGATATTCCCGGCGCCGCAAAGGCGCTGTCGGCGGAATTGCGTGGCAGCAGCGGCGGACTGGATTTGCGCTATTCGGCGGCGGAATTGCTGATGGGGCAGGGCAATGACGCGCTCGCGAGCGACTTGCTCGGCGGCTCCGATCCCGAAGTGGCGACAGTGCGGAGCCATCTTCGCGCGGTCAAGGCGACACCGATGATCGGTATCGCGCGGCTCTACACGCGCGTCGCCGCCGACCTGACCGATCCCGGCACGACTCCAATCGCAATTACATTGGCGCGCTCGGCGCTGATCCTCGATCCCGAGGACGGCCGCGCCCGCCTGTTGCTCGCCGCGGCGCTCGAACGGCAGGGCGCGCACGACCGCGCGCTGACCGTGCTGGGCGAGATCGCGCCGGGCACGGCCTATAACGCGCTGGCGCAGTCGATCCGCGTCGAGGTGCTGCGCGCCAAGGGCGACATGCCGGAGGCGATCGCCGCCGCCAAAGCGCTTGCCGAGGCACCCGATGGCGATGCCGACAGCGCCGAGCATTATGGCAACATGCTGCTGATCGCGAACCGCCCGCTCGAAGCGGCGGTAGCCTATGAGAAGGCGCGCGACCGGCTGGGCGACGATGCCGGCTGGACGGTCTGGCTGCAGATCGGCTCCGCGTACGACAAGGCCGGGCGGTGGGAACTCGCCTGGGCCGCGCTCGAACGCGCGGTAGCCTTGGGTCCCGACCAGGCGGTCGCGCTCAATTATTACGGCTATTCGCTGATCGAGCATGGCGGCGACGCGGTGCGCGCGCTGGCCATGCTCGAAAAAGCCAATGCTCTGGCGCCGAACCAGCCGGCCATCGCCGATTCGCTCGGCTGGGCCTATTTCCGGCGCGGCGACGCCGACCGCGCGTTGCCGCTACTCGAATCGGCCGGGGCAGCGGCCCCTGCCGACGCCGAGATCGCCGAGCATCTGGGTGACGTCTATTGGGCGGTCGGGCGCCGTTATGAAGCGCGTTACGCCTGGAAAGCGGCGCGCGTGGTGGCAAAGCCGGACGCGACCCCGCGGCTCGACGCCAAGATCCTCAACGGCCCGGCCACGACGCGCTCGTGAAAATCGTCGAAGCGGCTCCGGCCAAGATCAATCTCGCGCTCCACGTCCGCGCCCGGCGCGCCGACGGCTATCACGAGATCGAGACATTGTTCGCGTTCCTGCGCGACGGCGACACGGTGTCCATCGAGGAGACCGATCGCGACAGCTTCGCGCTGACTGGGCCGTTCGCCGAGGGGCTGAGGGGTGAGGGCAACAATCTCGTCTTGGCCGCGCGCGACGCGTTTGCCGCGGCACACGGGCCGCTACCCCCGCTCGCGATAACGCTCGACAAGCATCTGCCGGTCGCGTCGGGGATCGGGGGAGGGTCGGCTGATGCGGCGGCTACGTTGCGCGCGCTGGCGCGGTTGAAGGGCATCGACCCGTCGACCTTGGCTGACATCGCGATTGGGTTGGGCTCGGACGTGCCGGCGTGCCTGCTCGGACAGAGCGCGATCGGCGGCGGCCGGGGCGAGCAGTTGAAACCGATCGAAGGCCTGGCCGGCACGCCCGTCCTGCTGGTCAATCCGGGAGTCGGCGTTTCGACCGCAGCCGTCTTCAGGGGCTGGGACGGTGTCGATCGTGGCCCTCTACCCCTCCGTCACCCCGGCCTTGTGCCGGGGTCCACCGTGCCGCAAACCCCCAGCTCCGGGGCTGTGTTGCACGGTGGATGCCGGGACGAGCCCGGCATGACGGGATGGTTGAAGGCAGCCATCGAAGGGCGCAACGATCTTGAAAAACCGGCACGGGCTGTGGCCCCAATCATAGGATCGGTGATCGACCTGCTCGCTACCCAACCTGGCGTCATCCTCGCCCGTATGTCCGGCTCGGGCGCCACCTCCTTCGCCTTGTTCGCCGACGAGGCCGCACGCGTGGCCGCCGCGCAGGCGATCAGGAGCGCCCGACCCGATTGGTGGTGTCTCGAATCGACACTCGCATGACAGATTTGCGTGCCATGGCGGGACCGCCGAACCGCGCTTAACCATCGTCAGCCGCGCGAGTCCTCAACTGGCCCCCAACTTGCTGGGGGACGGCCACGCAGGTCCGTCTCCACGCCGCGCCCGCGCATGGTCTCCGGCTAAAACCGGACGTCATCGGTCGTGGGAGCGGCTTCGGCCGCTCCCCGCCTCACCAACTTACGCAATAGTCTTGCGCAAACGGGCCTTCTCGCGACATAGGCGTCGCGCCATGACCCACATATTCGACAAATCAAAGCTCCCCAGCCGCCACGTCTCGGTCGGCCCGGAGCGCGCCCCTCACCGCAGCTATTATTACGCCATGGGGCTGACGGAGGAAGAGATTGCGCGTCCGTTCGTCGCGCTCGCCTCGGCCGGCAACGATTCGGCGCCGTGCAACACCACGCTCGACGCGCAGGCCGATGCCGCGCGGCGCGGCGTGGAGCAGGGCGGCGGCATGCCGCGGCGCTTCAACACGATCACCGTGACCGACGGCATCGCCATGGGGCATCAGGGGATGAAGGCCTCGTTGGTCAGCCGCGAGGTCATCGCCGATTCGGTCGAACTGTCGGTGCGCGGCCATTGCTATGACGCGCTGGTCGGATTTGCCGGGTGCGACAAATCGCTGCCCGGCATGATGATGGCGATGCTCCGCCTCAATATTCCGTCGATCTTCGTCTATGGCGGATCGATCCTGCCCGGCCGTTTCCACGATCGTGACGTTACGGTGAAGGACGTGTTCGAGGTGGTCGGCCGCTATGCCGCCGGCAATTGCCCGCTGTCGGAGGTCCATGAGCTCGAACGCGTCGCTTGTCCGGGGCATGGCGCGTGCGGCGGACAATATACCGCCAACACCATGGCCTGTGTCGGCGAAGCGATCGGATTATCCTTGCCAAACAGCAATATGGTGCCGGCTCCTTACACAACGCGCGAACAGATTGCGGTGTCTGCCGGCGCCCAGGTAATGGAATTGCTGGCGAAGAATATCCGCCCGCGTGACATCTGCACCCGACAAGCATTCGAGAATGCCGCGCGGATCGTCGCTGCGACCGGCGGATCGACCAACGGCGCGCTACACTTGCCGGCAATGGCGCATGAGGCCGGGATCGAGTTCGACCTGTTCGACGTCGCCGAGATCTTCAAGACCACGCCTTATTGCGCCGACCTGCAGCCGGGCGGCCAATATGTCGCGCGCGACATGTACGATGCCGGCGGTGTCTACATGCTGATGAAGACGCTGCTCGCCGAAGGCTTCCTGCATGGCGACTGCCTGACCGTGACCGGCAAGACGCTGGGCGAAAATATCGACCAGGTGACCTGGAACCCCGACCAGAAGGTCATCTATGACGCCAAGACGCCGATCATGCCGACCGGCGGCGTCGTCGGGCTGCGCGGCACGCTGGCGCCCGAAGGTGCGATCGTGAAGGTCGCCGGCCTCCACCATTTGCAATTCGCCGGTCCGGCCCGTGTGTTCGATTGCGAGGAAGAGTGTTTCGCCGCAGTCGAGGCGCGCCAGATCAACGAAGGCGAAGTGATCGTCATCCGTTACGAGGGTCCCAAGGGCGGCCCGGGCATGCGCGAGATGCTATCGACCACCGCGGCTCTATACGGCCAGGGTATGGGCGAGAAGGTGGCGCTGATCACCGACGGGCGCTTTTCGGGCGCGACGCGCGGCTTCTGCATCGGCCATGTCGGGCCTGAGGCCGCCGAGTGCGGTCCGATCGCGCTGGTCGAGGATGGCGACATGATCCGCATCGACGCCGAGGCGGGTACGATCGATCTCGACGTCGCGGAAGATGTGCTGGCCGAGCGCCGCAAGGCGTGGAAAGCGCGTGTGTCCGATTATGGGTCGGGCGCTTTGTGGCGCTATGCGCAGAATGTCGGCCCTGCCTATAAGGGCGCCGTGACCCATCCAGGAGCGGCGGCCGAAACTCATGTTTACGCGGATATCTAGCGCGCTCACGATTGGCTTGATTCTCGCCGCCTGTTCAGCCGACCCGCGTTCGTCGGCCGGCAACGGCAATAGCGAGTTCGACAACGCGCTCGCCCAGGCGAGCTCGGATGCCGAGGACGATGGCCGCATCGTCTGCGCGCCCGCCGGCAATGCCGCTTTCTCGCGCCAATGCACGCTCGATCGCGTGCAATCGACCGAGGGGCTTATCCTGACCGTGCACAAGCCCGACGGTGGATTCCGCCGCCTGTTGGTCGTCAAGGACGGGCGCGGTGTGGTCGCGGCCGATGGCGCCGAGGCGGCAAAGGTCACGATCGTCGCCGATCATCAGATCGAAGTGGCGATCGGCGGCGACCGCTTCCGTTTGCCCGCGACGATGAAGGGCAAGGGCGCTAATGGCCCCAAATGATTCCGATTGAAGGCTTACCGATCGTCACCGCCGCCGCAATGCGCGCGGCGGAAGAAGCGGTGTTCGCCGCCGGCGTTCCACAATCCGAGTTGATGGAACGCGCCGGGGCGGCCGTGGCGCGCGAGACGGCTCGCTTTGCGATGGGGCGGCCGGTGCTGGTGCTGGCCGGTCCCGGCAATAATGGCGGCGATGCCTGGGTTGCCGCGCGCCTGCTGGCCAAGAGCGGGTATGACGTCATGGTCGCTGCCCTTGGTGGGGCAAAGGAAGGCACTGCCGCCGCGATGCGCGCTAAATGGAGTGGCGCGGTTATCGACCTTGCCGATGCGCCGGCACGGCCAATCCTTGTAGATGGGCTATTCGGAACGGGCCTGACGCGCCCGCTGGCGCCCGATGTGGTCGGCCATTTGCAGCGGTTGGTGAGCGCGGCCCACTTCACGCTCGCCATCGATCTCCCCTCGGGCATGGACACCGATCTGGGTCGAGACCTGGGTGCGGCCGGCGCCACGGTCACGCTTGCCCTTGGCGCGCTCAAGCCCGCACATCTACTCGGCGACGGTCTCGATCGTTGCGGCCACGTCCTGCTCGACGATATCGGCATTCCGATCGCAACGGTCTGGCGGACGGTCGCGGCGCCTCGGCTGAGCGACCCCGGCTCACGCAGCCAGAAATACACCCGCGGCCTGGTCGCTGTCCTGGAAGGCCGCATGCGTGGCGCGGCCAGGCTTGCGTCGAACGCGGCGCTTCATGGCGGCGCCGGTTACGTCGTGCGGGTCGGCGAAGATGACGGTCGGGGACCGAACGCAATCGTCCATCGGCCAATCGCGGAGTTCGACACGCTGCTCGAGGACGAACGCACCGGCGCGGTGGTGATCGGGCCGGGGCTGGGTCGTGACGACGATGCGAGCGCGAGGCTCGACGCGGCGATTGCTTCGGCGCGGCCGCTGGTGCTCGACGGCGATGCGCTGAGCCTGATTGGGCACGATGTCGGCCGGTTACGGAGTCGAGCGGCTCCGACCTGCCTGACCCCGCATAGCGGCGAGTTCGACCGGATGTTCGGCGAAAGGGAGGGAAGCAAGGTCGATCGCACGCTGGCGGCCGCGGTTGAAGCCCGAGCGGTCATCGTGCACAAGGGCGCCGACACGGTCATTGCGACGCCTCAGGGCGATGTGCGGGTCTATGCCAGCGGATCTTCCTGGTTGTCGACGGCAGGCACCGGCGACGTGCTCGCCGGCTTGCTCGGCGCGCGTCTGGCCGGAGGCGTGGCGCCGCTCGCAGCGGCTGAGGCGGCTGTATGGCTTCATGGCCGCGCCGCGCAGCTCGCCGGACCGGCTTTTGCCGCCGACGATCTGATCCCCTGCCTGCCGCGCGCGATCGCGGAGTGCCTGCGATGACTATCGACACGATCATTCGCGTCGCCGCGCGTGGCGAGGGCGTCACCGCGGATGGACGTCATGCCGCACTGGCAGCGCCCGGCGATGTGCTCAATGCCGATGGTTCGGTCACGCCTGGCCCGCATCACCAGGCGCCGCCTTGCCGTCATTTCCCGACCTGCGGCGGGTGCCAACTCCAGCATCTCGACGATGCGAGCTATGCGCGGTTCATCACCGACCGCATCGCGGGCGCACTCGCCGCGCACGAACTCGAAACCGACATCCGTGCGCCGATCCTCTCGCCACCCAGGACGCGTCGCCGGGCCTCGCTCCACGCCGAAGCGAAGGGCGGTCGCGTTCGTCTCGGATTTGCCGAAGCGGGTAGCCATGCGATCGTCGATATTCAGGAATGTCATATACTTGCGCCGGAATTGTTCGCCCTGGTGGCACCGTTGCGCAAGCTGCTGGCGCGATTGGGGCTGAAACGCCGCCGGGCCGATATCCAGATGACGTCATGCGATCAGGGTGTGGAGTTGCTGATCGGTGCGAGTTTCGACGGGCTCGAAGCGGCAGAGGCGATCATCGCCTTTTGCCAGCAGAACAACGTCGCCCGCTTTGCAACCGATGACGGCATGGGCCCCGAGACGCGGTGGGAGCCAGATCCCGTCACCATCACCTTGGGCGGCGTCGCCGTTCCATTTCCGCCGGGCAGTTTCCTCCAGGCGACGCGCGACGGCGAAGCGGCGCTGATTGCCGCGGTGCGCGAAGCGGTGGGACAGGCAGGCACGATCGCGGACTTGTTCGCCGGGCTTGGCACCTTCGCGCTCTCGCTGGCGCCGGCGCGGGTCTATGCCGCCGAAGCAGGGCGTGACGCCATAATGTCACTGAAGGCCGCCGCCGGGCGTGCGGGACGGCAAGTGTTCGCCGACCATCGCGATCTCTATCGCCGCCCGCTGACGGTCGAGGAACTCGGGCGATTTGGTGCCGTGGTACTCGATCCGCCGCGTGCGGGCGCGCGAGACCAGGCGGCCGGGCTGGCGCAGGCGACGACGCCGGTAATTGCCTATGTGTCATGCAATCCCAATAGTTTTGCGCGTAATGCTCAGATCATCTGCGAAGGGGGTTATCGCCTCGACTGGATACAGCCGGTCGGCCAATTCCGCTGGTCGACCCATGTCGAGCTTGCGGCGCGGTTCAGCCGGTGACCGGCCAGACCACGCCGCTAACGAGACACGCATCCCCGGCGAAGGCCGGGGCCCAGTCGCAATGGATTCTCAATGGAGGGACGCCGTCTCGAATGCGCCGAAGCTGGGCCCCGGCCTTCGCCGGGGATGCGTAAGACAGGCGATCAGGCCGCCGGATAGTCGGCGCGAAGAAAATAGAGGCCATCGGGTGGTGCGTTGAACCCGAGGGCGGCGCGATCGGCGGCTTTAAGCGCGATTTCAAGGTCTTGCCTTGACCACTTCCCCTGGCCGACCAGTTCCAGACACCCGACCATCGACCGCACCTGATGATGGAGGAACGACCGCGCCGAGGCGAACACGCTGATCCGCGCCCCGTCGCGGACGACATCGAGGCGGTCGAGCGTCTTGACCGGGCTGTCCGACTGGCAATGCGCCGATCGGAAGGTGGTGAAGTCATGCCGCCCGACCAGTAGTTGCGCGGCGTCGTGCATCGCCCCCGCGTCGAGTTCCTGCGGCACGCGCCAGGCCAGGCCCTTTTCCCAGGTCAGCGGCGCGCGGCGGCAGATGATACGATATTCGTAATGGCGGGCGAGGCACGAGAAGCGCGCATGCCAATCGTCGGGCACGATTGCGCAATCAAGGATTGCCACCGGATCGGGCCTCAGCCGCGCGTTGAGCGCCTCCATCAAGCGGAACGGCGTGATCGCCCGCGTGACGTCAAGGTGCGCGCGCATGCCCAGTGCATGCACACCGGCATCGGTACGCCCGGCGGCATGGACGGTGGTGTCTTCCTGCAGGATTTCCTTGGCCGCCCGCTCGATCGAGGCTTGCACGCTCGGTCCATGATCCTGCCGCTGCCAGCCCATGAACGGCCGGCCGTCATATTCGACCGTCAGCGCGAAGCGCGTCACAAGCGCGTGCCTATGTCGATGGAAAAGCCGCGCAAAAGCTCGTTTGACGTCATGATGCCGCGCCCCGCGCGCTGCACCGCCAGCGGACGGATCGCGCCGTCGCCGCAGGCGATGGTCAGCTGGCCGTCGAGAACTTCGCCCGGCGCACCCGACAGCTCCATGACGGCAGCGCTGAGCACCTTGATGCGCTCGCCGGCATGTTCGAGATAGGCGCCCGGCGCCGGGTTGAACGCGCGGATCTGGCGTTCGACCTCGATGGCGGAACGGTTGAAGTCGATCCGCGCCTCGGCCTTGTCGATCTTCGACGCGTAGGTGACACCCTCCTCGGACTGTGCACACGGCGGGAAGGCATGGATGTCGTCGAGCACGCGCACCATCAACCGTGCGCCCATCGCCGCCAGCTCGGCCGAGAGGATAGCTGACGTCTTGCCATCGATCGGCGTACGCTCTTCGAGCAGCACCGGCCCGGTATCGAGCCCTGCCTCCATCTGCATGATGCCGACGCCGGTTTCGATATCGCCCGCCAGGATCGCGCGCTGGATCGGCGCGGCGCCACGCCAGCGCGGCAGCAGCGAGCCGTGAACGTTGAGACAGCCGAGCCGCGGCGCATCGAGCAGGGCTTGCGGCAGGATCAGCCCATAAGCCGCGACGACCGCGACATCGGCCGCCAGCGCCGCGAAAGCCTCGACCGCGCCCGGTTCTTTCCGAAAAGACAGCGGCGTGCGCACCTCGATCCCCAAAGTCTCCGCGCGCGCCTGGACAGGCGAGGGGGTCAGCGCCTTCCCCCGCCGCCCGCCGGCACGGGGCGGCTGGCTGTATGCCGCCACGATGTCGTGACCGGCGCCGATCAGGGCATCGAGCACCGGAACGGCAAAATCGGGGGTTCCCATGAAGACGATCCGCATGGGCCACGCCTTTCGCCCCTTGGCAGGGGGGCACGCAACCCCCTATTTGTTCCCCTATGGCATCGCAGGAAATCGAAGCGCTGACTCAAGCGCTGGCCCGGCTCCCCGGACTCGGGCCCCGCTCGGCGCGCCGCGCGGTGCTCCATCTGCTCAAGAAGCGTGAGGCGGCATTGGGGCCATTGCTTGCCGCGCTGGAGGCGGTGGACCAGAAACTCGCGACCTGCTCGACTTGCGGCAATGTCGATACCAGCGATCCGTGCGCGGTGTGCGCCGATCCGCGCCGCGACCAGCGGTCTTTGTGCGTGGTCGAGGAAGTCGCCGATCTTTGGGCGCTCGAACGCTCGCGGCTGTTTCCGGGGCGCTACCACGTGCTGGGCGGCCGGTTGTCGGCGCTCGACGGCGTGCGGCCGGAGGATCTGGCGATCGCCAAATTGGTCGGCCGGGTCGAAGGGGGCGGGATCGACGAGGTCGTGCTGGCGATGAACGCCACGCTCGAAGGGCAGACCACCGCGCATTACATCGCCGAGCGGATCGAGCGGTTTCCGGTGCGGCTTACGCAGCTGGCGCACGGCCTGCCGGTCGGTGGCGAGCTCGATTATCTCGACGAGGGGACGCTCGCCCAGGCGATGCGCGCGCGGCGGCCGGTGGGCTGACCCTGATCTCGCGGATGAAGCTGGAACGCGCCGGCTAGCGCACCCGCTTGACGTAGATGCGGCCGCCGTCGCGGCGCTCCGTCTGGAAATTGGGCACCGCCTCGATCAGGTCGGACAGGCGCTTATAGCCATAATTGCGCGCGTCGAAGCTCGAACGGTTGCCCGCCCGCTCGCCGAGTTCGGACAGATTGACGAACCCACGCTCGTCGCGTTTCACCGCGTCATAGGCATCGACCAGAAGCTTGAGCAGTTCCGGGTCCATCTCCGCCTTGCCATTGCCGGCGGCAGCCTGGCTGCTGTGGATGGTCTCCGGAGCGGGGGCCTGGCGGAGCGCGGTGACGTCGATATAGCGGGTACAGGCCTGACGGAACGCTTCGGGAGTCTTGGACGTGCCGAACCCGTAGACGGGCAGGCCGTCCTGCCGGATCCGCATCGCCAGCGGCATGAAATCGGAATCCGACGACATGATACCAAAGCCATGGACGCGGCCGCGATAGAGCAGGTCCATCGCGTCGATCGTCATCTTCATGTCGGTCGCGTTCTTGCCCTTGGTCAGGTCGAATTGCTGCTGCGGCTCGATCCCGTAGCGGACCGTCTGGTCGCGCCAGCCTTTAAGCGCGGGCTTGGACCAATTGCCGTAGACGCGGCGGATATTGACGGTGCCGAGTTCGGCCAGGATCGTCAGCACCGGATCGAGCGTGCTCGACGAGGCATTGTCCGCGTCAATCAGCAACGCGATGTTACGGGCATGAGTCTCGTCGGTCATGGCGCCGGTGTAGCGGGCGCGATGCGGCCAGCGCAATCACGCCCGCACAGGTGAGGTTATTGCGTAGCCGGCCGGTTGCGCAGCGCGTCGAGACTCCATGATCCGGCACCCGCCGCGGCGAAGAAGAGGAAGATGAAGGCGTAGAGCATTGCCGGCTCGCCGCCATTGACCACCGGAAAGAAGCTCTTGGGGGCGTGCGCCATGAAATAAGCGACCGCCATCATGCCTGACAAAACGAATGCGACCGGCCGCGTGAACAGGCCGAGCAGGAACAGCCCGCCACCCACCAGCTCGAGCGTACCCGCGGCGTAGAGCAATGGATTGAGCGGCATGGGGAAGGGCGGGATACCGAAGAACTTGGACACGCCGTGCTGCATGAAGCCGAGCGCGGTGACGATACGCAGCAGCGATTGGAGTTGAGACGACCAACTGGCGGGAATGGGCATGGATGACCTCCTGTTCGTTACGCGACCGATCTAGAGCCTATCACGATCACCGACCAGCCACGCGCAAGAAACGGTCCGTTACGTTCTGCTGCTACTTTTGGTCGCATCGGCGGAGGGATAGCTGACCGCCATCACTTCATATTCCTTTTCGCCCGCGGGCAAGGTCACGCGACGCAGGTCGCCGACCGCGGCTCCCCGCAAGGCGCGCGCAAGTGGCGCGCTCCAACCGATCAGGCCCTTGCCGGCGTCGGCCTCGTCGTCGCCGACCAGAGTCAGAACGCGTCGGTTGTCGTCCTCGTCGGCGACGGTGATCGTGCAGCCGAACCAGGCGCGGCTGGTATCGGGCTGTTGCGCCGGATCGACCACCTTCGCCGCTTTCATCCGCTTCGACAGCCAACCCAGCCGGCGATCGATCTCGCGCAGCCGTTTGCGGCCGTAGATATAGTCGCCATTCTCCGAGCGATCACCATTGCCGGCCGCCCAGGCGATAGTCTCGACCAACTTTGGGCGTTCCTCGGCGAAGAGTTGTTCGTATTCGCTACGCAAGGCGGCGAAGCCGGCGGGGGTTATGTAATTGGGTCGGTCGTTCACCGATCCTCGATAGCCCCATCTATCATCCCAGCAAAACTCCCTCCGTCACCCCAGCGAAAGCTGGGGTCTCAGGCGACGGCAGATACAGCTTGAGACCCCAGCTTTCGCTGGGGTGACGAGCAGGCTGGGGTGACGGGCAGGTCGTTAGCCCGGGCGCTTGTTGCCGATATACCAACTCAGCCGCGCATTGCCGGTCGACAGCGCGCGTTGCGGATTGATCAGGTCGTAGACCACCGCGTTTTCGAGCACGTGCTGGACGTAGCGCTTGGTCTCGTCGAACGGGATCGCTTCGATCCAGTCGATCCAGTCGACCGCGCCGGTGCGCGGGTCGCCGTTCGCCGCCAGCCATTTGTTCACGTTGCCGGCGCCGGCATTATAGGCGGCGATCGCCAGCGGGTAGCTGCCATATTGATTGTAGAGTCGCTGAAAATAGGCGGTGCCGAGTTGGATATTATAGTCGGTGCTGCTGAGCAGCATGCCCTGGTCCCAGGCGAGGCCGAGCTTGCCCGCCTGTTCGCGCGCGGTGCCGTTCATCAGCTGCATCATCCCGCGCGCGCCGGCGCGGCTGATCAACGAACGGTCGAACTGGCTTTCCTGGCGCATGATGGCATGCGCCATCGTCCAGTTCGACGTCGACGACGCCGGAATATTGACCGTCGGGAATCCCGAGCGGGAATAATCGGTGACGCCGTTCAATAGCGCGCTGCGCCCGACCATCACCGAGAGATCAGGGCGTCCGAGCGTTCTGGCCAATTCGTCGGCTAGCGTGTGATCGTCGACGGTGGTCGCGAGGTTGGCGATCTGGCGCAGGAACAGGCTCTGATCCTCATGCGCGCCAACCGTGCCGAGGAACTGCGCCGCGCGGACCACTTCGTTATTGTAAAAGGCCGAGCGCTCGGCGGGCGGAATCGGCGGCGGCGTCGGCTCGGCTGGGGCCAAAAGCGGCTGACCCAGGCGCTCGGCCGCCAATTGGCCGTAGAATTGATCTCCATAGCGCGCCGCCGCGGTGAGGTTGCGAGTCGCTTCGTCGTTCTGCCGCGCGGCCTGCGCGGCGCGGCCCGCCCAATAGAAGCCTTTCGACTTGAGCGCGGTCGACCGCGAGCCGCCGGTATAGCGGACGAACATGCCGATCGCATCAGACGGACGGCCCAGCCGCTTGAGCGCGGTCTGCCCAGCGAGCCAGACCAGGTCGGTATAGGGGTCGCGCTCGGCAAGAGGACGAAGCGCGATGTCGGTGCCGGTGGGATAAGCGTCGTCGACCTGGCTCGCGATATTGTACGCGGTCGAATAGTCGCCGGCCTCCACGGCGGCGCGGGCATTGCGCAGCAGCAGGTCGAACCAGCGGTCGACATCGAGCGGAGGGCTCGAGAAATCGTGCCGGCGGGCAAGCAGCGCGCGCGCCGATGCGGAGGCGCCCGTATTGCTCAGCCAGATCGCCTTGTCCGCGAGATAGCCAGGGTCGCCGGCGCCGATCGCATCGGCATTGCCGGCATCAGGGGCGTTGGTGCGCAGCGCCAGTCGCGCCGCGAACAGCGGGCGTCGCGCGGCGCTGGTGAGCGCGAGCTGGCGAGCCGCGGCAGCGGTCTGGCCCTGCCACAGTAGCTGGTCCATCCGCACGTCCTGGTCCTTGGGCAGCAGCGCATCCGGCCAGGTCGCCAGCACCTTGCTCTCGTCCGTCGGAGTCAGGCTGCCTTGCGCCCAGGCATTGCGCGCGGCCGTCCGCGCATCCTCCATCGAACCGGTCGCGGTCAGTGCCTCGGCGAAACGGACCCAGGAGGCCCCCGTCTGCGGCGGATAAACCCGGAAGAATGCGACCGCGGTCGACGGCGACCAACCGGGTGTGGCCAGCGACGCTTCGGCGGCGCGGCGCATCGCGACATCGCCCGGCCATCCCGGATGCGCGAGCAGGAAACGCGCATAGCTTTCGAACGGCGCACTATTGCTCTGCCTGAGCGAACGCCATTCGGTGATCGCCGCCGACAAGGCGCTGACCGATTTGGGGTCGGCGCTGGGCGCGCCCATCAATTTGGACTTGGCCCATTCGAGCTGATCCTGGAACGCCATACCCGTCGCCGCCATCCCCGAAAGGGCGGCGGCGGCGATCCCGCTTTTGAACAACGACGCAAGCATGTGGACAGGATATGCTCTCGCGCCCTATCTGTCAGGATATAAAACAACGAAAAAGCGGCGGATCGCCGCCACGCGGGAGCGTTTAAGCATGTTTTCGGGTTCGATCCCCGCTCTGGTCACGCCGTTCGCGGCGGATGGCGCCTTCGCCGAGGACGCCTATCGCGAACTCGTCGAGTGGCAAATTACCGAGGGATCGGCCGGACTGGTGCCGGTCGGGACGACCGGCGAGGCGGCGACGCTGACCTATGACGAGCACTTCTATGCGGTGCGCGTCTGCGCTGAGCAGGCCAATCGCCGCGTGCCGGTGCTGGCCGGTGCCGGGTCGAACGACACCCGCGTCGCGATCGCCAATGTCCATGCCGCCAAGGCCGCCGGCGCCGATGCGGCATTGATGGTGCCGCCTTATTACAATCGGCCGAGCCAGGAAGGCATTTTCCGCCACTTCGAGGCAATCGCGCGCGAAACGCCGCTGCCGATCGTGCTTTACAACGTGCCCGGACGAACCGTTACCGACATCCAGCCGGCGACGATGGCGCGTATCGTCAAAGCGTTCCCCGAGGTCTTTATCGGCGTGAAGGACGCGACCGGCAGCCTCGGCCGGGTGACCGAGCAGCGGCTGGGCTGCGGCCCAGATTTTGTCCAGCTGTCGGGTAATGACGAGACCGGGCTGGCGTTCAATGCGATGGGCGGAGTCGGCTGCATTTCGGTCACCGCGAACGTCGCGCCGCGCTTGTGCGCCGAATTCCAGGCCGCCTGGGCCGAGGGCGACCATGCCACGGCGCTGGCGCTCCACGATCGCCTCTATCCGCTCCACGTCGCGATGTTCACCGACGCCTCGCCCGGCCCGGTCAAATATGCGGTCGGCAAGATCAAGCCCCAATGGCCGATGCATCTCCGCCTGCCGATGACCGAGGCTAACGACGCCAGTCGCGCGGCGGTCGATGAGGCGATGGCAAAGGCAGGGCTCTGAACCGGCAATGATGATTTCGACGCCGCGTCCGGCGTGACACGGACGCGGCGCCAGGATGAGGCAGCGGCCGCTACCCCAGCCAAGTCGATCAGGCGGCGACGGCGACCTGTTCGGGTTTGATCACCCTGCTGCGGCTGCCGTCGATCGCCACCGGCACGTCGCCGGCGACAGTCGCGCGGCGCAGCGTGCGGCGCTGCGGCCCGAAATCGGCGATCGCGCGGTGCTGGGTCGCGCGATTGTCCCAGATCGCCACGTCGTTGGGCTTCCAACGCCAGCGCACGGTGTTTTCGGGCTTGGTGATGTGGTCCTGCAAGATCGAGAACAGCCGCTGCGAATCCGCCGCGTTCAGCCCGACGAACTGCTTGACGAAATTACCGAGCAGCAGCGCGCGTTCGCCCGACTCCGGATGGACGCGGACGACCGGGTGCTCGGTCTCGTAGACAGTCGAGGCGAAGACCTTGCGATATTCCTCGACGCGCTTGTGATCGGCGCCGAACGTGCCGGCATAGTCATAGAGATTGGTGTGCAGCGCCCAGAGGCCGTCGACCAGCGTGCGCAGGCTCTCGGGCAATTCCTGATAGGCGGTGACGCCATTGGCCCAGAGCGTGTCGCCACCGGCTTCGGGAATGGTGATCGCGCGCAGTATCGATGCTTCGGGATAGGCATCGACGAACGTCACGTCAGTATGCCAGCTGGACGCCGCATAGCCTTCCTTCGAATCGAGCTCGAGCAGATATTTGCTGCCGTCGACAACCGGCACCGTGGGGTGCGCGATCGGCTTGCCGAATTTCTCCGCGAACGCTTCCTGCGCGGCGTCGTCGAGATGATCCTGGTCGCGAAAAAAGATCACCTTGTGGCGCACCAGCGCCGCACGGATCGCGGCGATGGCGACCTGATCGAGCTGGCCGGACAGCTTCACGCCGCGGATTTCGGCGCCGATCCGGCCCGCGACCGGCACGATGTCGAGCAGGGCGTCGGCGTCCCGCGCATTCACGAATTCATGGGTAAGATTGGTCATGGCACGTCTCCTTCGGGGTTGATGGGGATCATTCGGCAGGGGCGAGGGCTGCCCCCTGGGCGTCCAGCGCGCGGCGGACTTCGGCATGCGCCGCCTCGTCGAGCGGAAAACCGCTGACGAGCCAGGCGGAAAAGGCGTGGGCGATGGCGGGACCGATCGCGAAGACAATGGCGAGCCCCTGCAGCGTGGCTGGACTGTTGACCGCCTTGGGGTCGAAACCGAGCCAGGATACGAGCGGCAGGGCGATCCCGACCGCGACCGCGGTGGCGGCTTTGCCGGCCAGGCTGAACACCGAGAAATAGAGCCCGGTACGGTCCTCTTTATGGTCGAGCCGGTGTTTGTCGGCGACATCGGCGACGATCGCGCGGAGCATCAGATTGCCCGAACCCTGGGCGAGCCCCTGCGCCAGGGTCAATGCGAGCAGCAAGCCGAAGCGATCCGGCGTTACCAGCAGCAGGCCCAGATTGACGACGACCTGGACGATCTCGCCGGTGACCGCGGTGCGGTGCTTGCCCAGGCGGTAGCCGATCCTGAGCCAGATCGGCCCGGCCAGGATTCCGAACACGAACTGGAACAGGAACAGGCCCGCCGCCCAATCGGGCCGGTGCATGAAGAAGCTGACATAGAAGACGATCAGCGAGGCACGGATGTTCTGGCCGAGCGTCACCGCGAAATCGGAGCCGAGCACGCGCAGCAGCAACGGATCGGCGAGCACGGTGCGGATCGCCTGGCCGATCGGACGGCGGCGTGTCGGCGCGTCGGGCAGCGGCTGCTCGGGGAAAGCGGTCAGGGTAAGCGCGAGTCCGGGCAGGATCGTCGCCAGCACCAGCCCGCCCATCAACGCGAGTTTCAGCTTGCCGTCCCCCGGCCGCCATTGGTCGGCGATCGTCGGCAAGATCAAGGTCAGCAGCAGCGCCGATGCGGTCACCACGGTCTGGAAGGTCGCGATGCGCGTGCGCTCGTGATAGCGGCCCGAAATCTCGCCCGACCAGGCGAGCAGCGGAATCTGGATCGCGGTCCAGCCGAGATAGAAGACGAACAACGTCGCGGCGAGATAGGCAACCGAGACTTGGCCCTGCGGAAAGAACAGGAACGCCGCCGCCAGCGCGAATAGCAGGCCACCCCCGGCGATCCACGGGCGCCGTCGGCCGAAGCGGGTGCGGGTGCGATCGCTCAGCGTGCCGACCAGCGGATCGAGCAATGCGTCCCACAACCGGCCGATCAGGAAGATCAGGCCGATCGCACCGAGCGACAGACCGTGATCCTGCACGTAGATTGGCGGCAGATAGACCGCGAGCGGCAGTCCGGCGGCCGCGACCGGTACCGCGACTGCCGACAGGGCGATCAGGCGCCATGCGGTCGGGCGGCCGGGCCCGGCGTCGTCGGTCGGGGCGGTGAAGGACAGTGGTCGGGGCGGGAACAGGCTAGCCATGGTTCACCTCACAATTTGATGCGGAGCGTGGCGCCGACCGTCCGCGGATCACCGAGCAACGCGGTGATCACGCCGGTGTTGGCGGCAGCAAGCGTCTGAAAATATTCGGTATTGGTGAGATTTCGGGCCCAGACCGAGAGGTCCCAGCGGCCGCTTTCCGGCCGCACGCCGATCCGCGCGTTGAGCACGCCATAACCGGGCACCTGGGCATAGCGCGAATTGGTCGACGACGTGTTCAGCGACGAACGATGCGCGAAATCGACATGGCCGTAGAATTGAAGCGTCTGGCCGGCGATGCGGCCGACCGGTTGGGCAATATCGGCGCCCAGCGTGTAGGTGAACCTGGGAACGCCGGCGAGCGGCTTGCCGCTGAGGCTCTGGACCGATCCCAGATCGAGCCGCTCGGGCGCCTGCGGTGCGTTGGGGTAATCGATATAGACCGCGTCGGTATAGGAAGCCGAGGCATTGAAGCTGACTAGGCGGGTCGCCGCGAAGCTGAGATCGGCTTCGGCGCCGCGCGATCGCACGCTGGGAATGTTGGAGATATATTGGCGATAAGTGAGGCCGCCCGGCGCCGGTTCGGTGATCGCGGTTTGGTAATCGGATATGTCGGTCCAGAATGCGGCAAGGTTCGCTGTCAGCCGCTTGTCGAGCGCTTGCGCCTTCAGCCCGACTTCATAGGCATTGACCCGCTCTGGCCGCACATCGGGAGTGACGCCGGCCGGCAGCGATGTGAGGTTGAGGCCGCCGGACTTCGATCCCCTCGAATAAGTCGCATAGATTAGTGCGTCGGGCGCAATCTTGTACGACAGATTGGCCAGCAGCGAGACGCTGTCGTCGGTGAAGCGGGTCGCATAGGCGGTGACCGGATTGAACTGGTTGCGGATCGCGATCACCGCGGCGCCGGCCGCCGGAGACAGGGTCGAGGGATCGGTGCCCGCGACCCAGAACTGGTTGTATGCGCCTTCCTTCTTCTCGTGGGTGTAGCGCAAGCCCAGGGTCAGTTTGAGCCGGCTGGTCGCGTTCCACGTCGCCTGGCCGAACACCGCGGCGCTGTGGGTCGTCGGCGTCGAGATCGAATCCGCTTCAAAGCCGTTTAGCGCGGCATTGGCGACCGCCGCGGCGGTGGTCGGGAGGTACCAATTCGGCGCCGCCGACCCATAAGCGACTGCGCCATTTCCCTTGACGATCTGCCAGAAATAATAAGCGCCGATGACGTAATCGATGCGATTGTCACCCTTTGACGCCAGCCGCACTTCCTGGCTGAACTGGCGCTGGTGATTGGCCTGTTGCGACTTTGTCACCACCGGCAGGCCGGTGGCGTCACCATCATTGGCCGGATCCCAATCCCACCAGCGATAGGCGGTGATCGAAGTCAAAGCGGCGGCGCCGAGGTCCCAGTCGACCTGTCCCGATGCGCCATAGCTCTTCATGTTGGCCTGGTAGGGGCTGTCGGAATCGCCGAGCCGCGCAAAAGGGGTGAAGGGCAGGGGCGTGTAGCCGGCCCGGCTGGTGCGATTGAGGAAATTGTTGGCGATCGGCGTACCGTCGTCATAGGCCCCGAAGAAGCCTGACAGGACCTGGAGAACATGGTGCTGTTTCTGGTGCGAATAATCGCCGATCAGCTTAATCGAGAGGCGACCGCTCGGCTTGATCAGCAGCTGTCCGCGCAGGCTGAAATTATAATAATTGGCCGAATCGCTGCCGTCATGGACGTTAGTCAGGAAGCCGTCGCGCCTGGTGTCGGCGATGCTCAGCCGGGCGGCGACGACATCGCCGATCAGCGCGCCGGAGGCGGAGGCGCGAAACTGCCGATAGCCATAGTCGCCGAACGAGGCCTCGGCCGACAGTTCGGGATCGAAGCTCGGCGCGCGCGTGGTGATGTTGATCGCGCCCGCTGTCGTGTTCTTGCCGAACAGTGTTCCCTGGGGTCCGCGCAGCACTTCGACCTGCTGCAGGTCGACCAGGTCGAATTGCGACTGGCCGACGCGACCGTAATAGACATTGTCGATATAGATGCCGACGCCGTTCTCCAGCCCGTCATTGGTCAGCGCGACGTTCGACCCGAGCCCGCGGATGTTCACATTGGTGTTGCGCGGGTTGAAGCTGAAGACCTGGAGGCTGGGGACCAGCTGCTGGATCTGCGCCAGCGAATAATTGCCGGTCGCGGCAAGCGCCTTGTCGTCGACCACGCTGAGCGCGATCGGTACGTCCTGTGCGCTTTCCGCCCGGCGCCGCGCGGTAACGACGATGTCGCCGCCACCTTCAGGATCGGCATCGGTATCGGCGACCGCGCTGGGGACGGCGCTGGTCGCGCTTGCCGGCGCCGCCTTATCCTCGGCGAAGGCAGGCGCCGGAAAGGCGGACGCCAGCGCCGTAAGGCTGAGAGACGTCAGGAAAAGATACTTGGTCATCAGGCGAAAGGGTCCCCTTTGCCGCAGGCAATCGCCTCCGGCCGCGCCCTCGCGGGGCACGTGTGTTCGATGGAATTCGGGTGTGCGCCGCCGGCATAGCCGGTCGGCGTGGTCGTCAGGCGATCAGGAGCAGTCGGTCAGCTGATCGGACAATTGGAATCATGACATCGCATCGTTTCATTCCCTTCATTCGGGGACAACGAGGCCGGGCGTCACGCAGCCCTGCATCGCGCTTTAGCCGTTGGTTACGCGGAGCAAGCTGCATCCCATCAAAAGCCGCGGGTCTGTCGGTGGCGTTCGCCAGAGGGACGACCATTTCCCTCTTGATCCGTTATTCCCATCATCTTGATAGGATATGAAACGGTCAATGTAGATGCGCTAGTCGGTGCTAAAGCTGGGGTTTGGCGGTCGGACAGATTGCACTTCGGTACGCGCAGCAGATGGGCGCCATCGCCGAGTGACAGGCAAGGGCTTTCAATCCCGCCCGCTGGCGCTAGGCTCATCCAACATAGCGAGGGGGTATTCGCCATGAACCTGCTGACGCGTCATCTGACCGGGATTGCCGACTTTCAGGGGCGCGAGAATCGTCAGCCCTTCTGGCTGTGGATCCTGATCGTCTACATCGTCCAGCTCGTCGTCATGGCGATCGCGATGATTCCACTGATGACGTCTTGGTTCGACCAGATGATGCCAATGATGCAGGGCGATCCGCACCGGTTCGACAACGACCCGCAGGCGATGATTCAGCTGATGATGCCGATGATGCAGAACATGATCACGATGACCGTCGTGAGCGCCGTGCTGTTCTTCGTTCTGTCGGGCGCGGCGGTTGTGCGTCGGCTGCATGACAGCGACCGCTCGGGTTGGTGGTCGGCGCCTTATTACGCCATGCAGATCGTGTCCCCGATCTTCATGGCGTCGTTCTTTCCCCGTTATTTTTCGATGATGGCGTCGATGTCCACGGCGAAGCCCGGCAGCCCGCCGGACTTCAACAATCCGGCATTCCAGCAGGCGATGCAGTCGATGACCCTGATGTCGCTGGTCAACATCCTCAGCTTCGCGATCCTGGTGATGATGATCGTCTTTCTCGTCCTGCCGGGCACGGTCGGGCCTAATCGCTTCGGCGACGATCCGCTGAAGCCACCTTTTCACTGAGGGGCTATACTCGCTAGGCTTCCCTTCCGGCGCCCGGGCGCCTACATCGCCCGGCCCATGGCCCGTCCCAAGCCCCTCACGTTCGACAAGCAGAAGATCGTCGCCGAGAACCGGCGCGCGCGGTTCGACTATGCCATCGAGCAAACGTTCGAGGCGGGGATCGCGTTGACCGGAACCGAAGTGAAGAGCCTGCGCTCCGGCGAAGGGTCGATCGCCGAAAGCTATGCCGAAGTGCTGGCCGATGGCGGCGTCTGGCTGGTCAATTCGAACATTCCCGAATTCAGCCATGGCAACCGCTTCAACCACGAGCCCAAGCGGCCGCGCAAATTGCTGCTCAATGCGCGTGAGATCAACAAGCTGCATGGTGCGGTGGCGCGCGACGGCATGACGCTGGTGCCGCTTACGGTCTATTTCAACGCGCGCGGCCGCGCCAAGGTTGAACTGGCCCTGGCGAAGGGGCGCAAGGCGCACGACAAGCGCGAGCATATCAAGGAGCGCGAGTGGAAGCGCGATGCCGGCCGTATCATGCGAGATCACGGCTGACGCGATTGACTGGGCGTGTCACCGCCCTAGAACACGCGCTATCAATATGGGGGAACATGACAGCTCCGGCTTGTCGCGCGAGCGTCCGCTCCCCCATTTCGGAAAGGACCCTCCCAACATGAAACCCTTCGCGTTCGCACTTCTTGCGGCGACGGCGCTCGGCGCCGCGGCGTTCACCCAGCAGACCGTGGCCGCGTCGTCGGCCAAGCCTACCTTCGGCACGTTCGGGATGGACGAAGCCGGCATGGACAAGTCGGTCGCGCCGGGCGACAGCTTCTACAATTACGCCAACGGCACCTGGGCGAAGAACACCCCGATCCCGTCGGACAAGTCGAATTACGGCGCGTTCAACCTGCTCGCCGATTTGTCCGAATCGCGGACCAGGGGCATTCTCGAGAAAGCCGCGACGGATCCCAATTCGAAGATCGGCACCGCCTACGCCACCTATCTCGACACCGGATCGATCGAGGCGAAGGGGCTGACGCCGATCAAGCCATGGCTCGATCGTATCAAGTCGACCGACAAGGCGGGTTATGCGGCATTGCTGGCTGAGGCGTCGATGGGCGGGGTAGGCGGGCCGTTCGGGGCCGGCGTCGGTCAGGACGACAAGGCGCCCGAGACCTACATCCTGGGCTTGCGCCAAAGCGGGCTGGGGTTGCCCGACCGCGATTATTACAGCGATCCCAAATTCGCCGACGCAAAGGCCGGATATCAGGCGCATATCGCCAAGATGCTGACCCTGGCGGGCGAAGCGAATGCCGATGCCCGGGCCAAGGCGATCGTCGATCTGGAAACGCAGATCGCCGCGGTCAGCTGGTCGCGGATCGACAGCCGCGATGCCAATAAACGCTACAACAAGATGTCGGTCGTCGACCTCCAGGCGAAGGCACCGGGCTTCGACTTCCCGACCTATTTCAAGGGAATCGGGGCGCCGGTCGATACGCTGCTGGTGGCGCAGCCGTCGGCGATCACGGGGATCGTCAAGCTGGTTGCCGAGGCGCCGATGGCGGTGCTGCAGGACCAGTTGATCGTCCGTAGCCTCGACAATTATGCGGATGTCCTGCCCAAGGCGTTCGACGAAGAGAATTTCAATTTCTACGGCAAGACGCTGTCTGGCACGCCCGAGCAGCAAGCGCGGTGGAAGCGCGGGGTGGAGTTCACCACCGGCGCGCTCGAGGACGACGTCTCGAAATTGTACGTCCAGCAATATTTCCCGCCCGCGACCAAGGCGGCCGCCGACCAGCTGGTCAAGAACGTCATCGCGGCGATGAACGCGCGGATCGACAAGCTCGACTGGATGTCGGCGGAAACCAAGGTCAGGGCGCATGCCAAGCTGGCGGCTTTCCGGCCGAAGATCGGCTATCCGTCGCAATGGCACGATTACGCCACGCTCAAGATCGAAAAGGGCGACGCTTTCGGCAACGAGTGGCGCGCGAACGAATGGAGCCGCAAGGACAATATCGCCCATCTCGGCAAGCCGCTGCAGCGCTGGGAATGGGGCATGACCCCGATGGAAGTGAACGCCTATGCCAATTTCGGCATGGTCGAGATCGTCTTCCCGGCCGCGATCCTGCAGCCGCCTTTCTTCGATCCCAATGCCGACCCGGCAGTCAATTACGGTGGGATCGGCGCGGTGATCGGGCACGAAATGAGCCACCATTTCGATGACCAGGGCGCCAAATATGACAAGAACGGGCAGCTGACCGACTGGTGGACACCCGCCGACGTCGCGGCGTTCAAGACGCGCACCGACGCGTTGGTCGCGCAATACGACAAATACGAACCGCTGCCGGGCCAGCACGTCCAGGGCAAGCTCACGCTGGGGGAGAATGTCGCCGATCTCGCCGGCCTCACTGTCGCCTATGACGCCTATCACAAGGCGCTCGGCGGCAAGACCGCGCCAGTGATCGACGGCTATACCGGCGACGAGCGCTTCTATCTCGGCTGGGCGCAAGTGTGGCGCCGCAGCTATCGAGAGCCCGAATTGCTCAAGCGCCTGCGCACCGATCCGCACGCCCCGTCCGAAGCGCGTGCGAGCATCGTCCGCAACATGGACCCGTGGTACGCCGCGTTCAAAGTCCAGTCCGGACAGAAATTGTATCTTGCCCCGGCCGACCGCGTCCGCATCTGGTAGGCCGCCAGCCCTGACGATCGACCACGCCGCCGATGGGACGTCCCGTCGGCGGCATTCGTTTCATCAGCACCGGTTCATCGGCAGGTGGGCAACGCTGTTCTTTTGGCGCGGTTGGGTGCTTTCAACCCGCGAAACCTTGTTGTAGGCAAAAATTCATGGCTCATCGGCGTCCCACGTTCATCCTTCTCGCTTGTGCCGCGACGTTGTTCGGCGCGCGGGTCTCGGCGTTTCAGGCGGGCGCAACCGAGACGTTGACCGTGGATGCCGCGCATCTCGAGATCCAGGACAAGCTTCAGCGCGCATTGGCCCAAGGAAGTGTGCGCGCGCGACAAGGAGCGCTGCAGGTCACGTCCGATCGCGCCGAGGTACTTTATTCGTCGAGCATCGTGGATTCGGGCGGCGCTCCCCCGGAAATCTCCCAGGTTCGAGCGTCGGGCAATGTCGTAGTGACGCGCCCCGGCGAGAAAGCTACCGGTGCCTATGCCATCTATGATCTCAACAAGCGCACGATCACGATGATCGGCAACGTCGTGTTGAATCGGGGCGCCAATGTCGTCCGTGGCGGGCGGTTGGTTATCAACCTCAATAACAACGCCGCATCGCTCGATGGTGGCGGCGGGAAGGTTGGCACGACCAAGACCGGCGGTCGCGTGACTGGTGTCTTCTCGGTGCCCAAGCGCAATACGAGCACGACCGCGACGACCCCGGCCACGCCGGATAGCAAATAGAGCGCGCGCAATCGGATGCGGTCGGAAGGCATGGATGCGCGTCCGGCATTTCCCGACGATGCTTGACCTGCCTAGCCACCGCGCCACAAGAGGCTGATGGCTTCCCGACCCGTTCCGAACGATATACGCGCCCCCGGTCAGCGCCAGGCACTGATCGTTGCGGCGGCGTGCGGCGCGGGGGGGGCGCTGATCGCGCTGATGGTCCTCCACAATTTCGCGATCGCGGGGGGATTCGCCGCCGCCATGCTGTTGCTGGTCGGCGCCGTGATCGTCTGGTCGCGGTTCGCGCCGGCAGCGTCCGACACGCCGGGCGAAACCGACTGGAGCGTGGCGCGCGCGCTGGCGGCGGCAAGCGACGATGCGATCGCGGTGACCGACCGGGCAGGGCGGCTGATTTGCGCCAATGAGCGTTACCGCGCCCGCTTCGGCGGCTATCCGACACCACCGGGCCTGCCGCTCGACGACAATGGCCCCGGCGAACTGGCGGCGGCGGGACGCATCGCCTGGCGCGACGGCTCGGCCGAGCTCGACCGCGTCACCACGCGCGGCGCGCCGCTGGCTGTAGCGATCGAGCGTGCCGGTGAGAGCGAGGATATGCTGGTCTGGCGCTTTCACGAGGCGCAGGGACTCGATCTCGCCACCAACGTTCAGTCGATCATCGCCGGCCCGACCGGCGACCGGCTGGCCGCGGCCGGGATCATGGCGGCATTGATAGCGCCCGACGGCCGCCTGCTCGCCGCCAATCGCGTGCTGCGCGAACGGTCGATGGGGCATGAGGAAAGCGTCGTTGTCGGCCGCGACTTCGCGCGCTTCCTGATCGCCGACGATAAAGGCCAGGTGCGGTTCGAGCGCGAGGGCCCGCGCGCCGCGCCGCTCCGCATCTTGCAGATCCCGTTCCTCGACGGCGAAGACGCGCCGATCCTGGTCGTGTTGCTCGATGAGGAAGAACATGGCCAGCCCGCGATCGGCGGATCGGCCGCGGCGCATGTCAAAAGCCTGATCTCGCTGCTCCCGGTCGGGCTTGCCTTGGTCGATCGCGACGGACGGTTCGTCCAGATGAACGATCCGTTCGTCCGCGCGGCCCAAGTCGATCAGGCGCAGCCGCCGCTCTATCCGGGCGATCTGGTGGTGCGCGAGGACAAGGCGGCCGTAGCCGACGCGATCCGCCGTTTCGCCAATGGCGCGACGCATTCGATGGACATGGCGATCCGCCTGAAGGACCATCCCGACGAACCGGTCGCGCTGACCATCGCCGGCGCGCGCGGGCTGGGCGATGCCGCGGTGCTGCTGAGCCTCAAGGACAATGGCGAGGAGACTCGCCTCAAGCGCGAAGTCGCGCAGGCGACCAAGATGCAGGCGGTCGGCCAGCTCGCCGGCGGCGTCGCCCACGATTTCAACAACATCCTGACCGCGATCATCGGCCATTGCGACCTGATGCTGATGCGCCATTCGCCCGGCGACAGCGATTATGACGACATCCAGCAGATCAAGGCCAACTCGAACCGGGCGGCCAGCCTGACGCGCCAATTGCTCGCTTTTTCCCGCCAGCAGACGTTGCGGCCGCAAGTGCTGCAGCTGCCCGACGTGATCTCGGAAGTGTCGCAATTGCTCAAGCGCCTGCTCGGCGAGACGGTGAAGCTCGAAGTGCGTCACGGCCGCAACCTCGGCGCCGTGCGCGCCGACCCGGGCCAGCTCGAGCAGGTCGTCGTCAATCTGGCGGTCAATGCCCGCGACGCGATGCTGTCCAAGGATCCCAATGGCGGCGGAACGCTGACGATCACTTCGCGCGCGGTCAGCGCGGCGGAGGTCCGCAAGATGGGGTCCGACATCCTGCCCGTCGCCGATTATTCGGCGCTGGAAATCAGCGACACCGGCACCGGCATCCCGCCCGAGATCCTCGGCAAGATTTTCGAACCCTTCTTCACCACCAAGGAAGTGGGCAAGGGGACGGGGCTCGGCCTGTCCACCGTCTATGGCATCGTCAAGCAATCGGGTGGCTATATCTTCGCCGATTCCAAGCCGGGCCAAGGCTCGACCTTCTCGATCTATTTCCCCGTCCATGCCGCCGAGGCGCCGAAAGTGGCCAAAGTGGTCGCCAAGGAAAAGCCGATCGATCTGTGGGGAACCGGTCTCATCCTGTTGGTCGAAGACGAGGATATGGTCCGCGCGGTCGCCGAGCGCGCGTTGACGCGCCAGGGCTATACGGTGCTGACCGCCGAAAATGGCGAAGCGGCGCTCGAATTGCTCGCGCAGGGCGACAAGCCCGATCTGCTCATTTCGGATGTGGTGATGCCGTCGATGGACGGCCCGACGATGGTGCGCCACGCCCGCGAACGTTATCCCGATTTGCCGATCCTGTTCATGTCGGGCTATGCCGAGGAACAGCTGCGCAAGTCGATCGATCTCGACAATGTGGCGTTCCTGCCCAAGCCCTTCTCGGTGCAACAGCTCGCCGAAGCGGCGCGCGACCTGCTGGCGTCGGCGGTGGAGCGATGATCAGGCGGGGCTCCGGGAATCGGAATCGTCGCGTGGAACCGGCGCATGAATTATTTGGTTGCGCCATGCCGGGCATGGCGTCCGGCAGAGACCGAGTCTAAGGCAAGACATGGCGTCGCCACAGCGTATCCTGATCGTCGAGGACGAGCCCCTGATCGCCATGATGCTCGAGGATTTCCTCGAGGCATTGGACAAGACGCATATCGCAACGTGCGACAGCGTGACGGCCGCGCTTGCCGTGATCGACGCCGAACGTCCCGACGCGGCGATCCTGGACATCAATCTATCGGGCGGCGAGAAGAGCTGGCCTGTCGCCGATGCGTTGGCGGCGCGCGCGATTCCCTTCATCCTGTCGACCGGCGGTGGCGAAGAGATGCCGGCGCATGCCAGCTGCCCGCGGCTGGTGAAGCCCTACACGATGGAAAACGTCGCCAAGGCGCTTGCCGAACTCTGACCGCAACGACCGCACTTTCAACGATCGTCGATCAAGCGATCCGGTCGGGCACTTCCGCGGCGTCGGCGTCGAGCGACGCCTGCGGGGCGACCGCTTCCCAGGGGAAGACGAACCAGTCCTTGCGCTCGTCGCGGTCGATCACCTCTGCGCGATAGTCGACCTGTTCGCGCGACCTTTTGTTGTCGAGCAGGGTCGCGAAGCGGACATGGTCGCGCGCAGCCCCCGCGGTCGCCAGCGCGGCGCGTAGTTTGCCGATCGTCGCGCCCGAATCGTTGATGTCGTCGACGAACAGCAGCCGCTCGCCGTCGCGGGTGCGCGCCGCCAGCTTGATCAGCGGCGCGTCGGAGAAATCCTCGACGCGCGACGAATGGTCGACCGACAGCATCGGCAGGCCGGTCGCGTGGCTGAGATAGACTGCCGGCGCCAGTCCGCCACGGCCGATGCCGATGATGAAGCTCGGCGTCCAGCCGCTGTCGATGATGTCGGCGGCAAGCAGCTTCACTTGCGCTTCGAACGCATCGTGCAGGATCGGCGTGAAGGTCGGCATCAGCTGTGCTCCGCTACATAGGCGTCGAGCGCGGTGGTGTGGCGAGCGACATCGTCATCACTCAGGAACGACCCGAGGAACGAATTACGCGCAAGGGTGACCAGTTGATCCTTGCCAAGCCCGCGCGCGGCCGCCGCCTGGCGGTAATTCTCGCCGATATAGCCGCCGAAATAGGCCGGGTCGTCCGAATTGATCGTCGCGCGCAGCCCGAGGTCTAGCATCCGGTCGATCGGATGGGCATCCATTGAGGCGACGTTGCATAATTTGACGTTGGACAATGGACAGACGGTCAGCGTCATTCCGGTCCGCGCCAGCCGGGCGGTCAGCACGGGGTCTTCCAGGCTGCGATTGCCATGGTCGAGCCGGTCGATCGCGAGCAGGTCGAGCGCCTGATGGACGTAATCGGGCGGGCCTTCCTCGCCGGCATGCGCGACCAGCTTCAGGCCCTTTTCGCGCGCCGCCGCGAACACCCGCGCGAACTTTTCGGGCGGATGGCCGACTTCCGACGAATCGAGCCCGACGCCGGCAATGCGATCGAGCCACGGTTCGGCTTGGCCAAGCGTTTCGAATGCGGCGTCCTCGCTCAAGTGGCGCAGGAAGCAGAGGATCAGTTTCGACGTCAGACCATGTCTTGCCTCCGCCTCCGCCATTCCCGCGAACAGTCCCTCGATCACGGTGCCAAAGGGGATGCCGCGATCGGTGTGCGTCTGGGGATCGAAGAAGATTTCGGCATGGACCACGCCATCGGCCGCGGCGCGGTCGAAATAGGCGAGGGCGAGATCGCGGAAATCCGCTTCGGTGCGGAGGACGTTGGCGCCGGCATAATAGATGTCGAGAAAGTCCTGCAGGTTGGAAAAGCTGTAGGCGGCGCGCACTTCTTCAATCGATTTGAACGGAATCGCGACCCGGTTGCGCTCGGCCAGGGCGAACATCAGCTCGGGCTCCAGGCTGCCCTCGATGTGAAGGTGGAGCTCGGCCTTGGGCAGGCCGGCGATAAAGGCGTCGAGGTTGCTCTGCATAAGCAAACCATGAAGCGGGGCAGGGGCTCGGGCAAGAAATATCGGGAAAGCGCCGTTTCGGTGCGAAAAAAGTTAGCGTTCCACTATTGTTCCACGAGAACAAATGCGATACATGCTCTCCAACACGATTGAACGCCGGTGCTAACCCGGCTAGCGCGGAGGCCTTCTCAATGGCAGCTTCTCTGAAAGTTATCGACGGCATGGCATCGCAAAATACCGACCGGCAAAAAGCGCTCGAAGCTGCTCTGGCTCAGATCGATCGCGCGTTCGGCAAGGGCTCGGCGATGCGGCTGGGATCGAAAGAGGCCATGCAGGTCGAATCGATCTCGACCGGCAGCTTGGGCCTCGACATCGCGCTCGGCGTCGGCGGCTTGCCGCGCGGCCGCGTGATCGAAGTGTACGGGCCGGAAAGCTCGGGCAAGACGACGCTCGCGCTCCACGTCATCGCCGAGGCGCAGCGTGGCGGCGGGACGGCGGCGTTCGTCGATGCCGAGCATGCGCTCGACCCGGTCTATGCCAAGAAACTGGGCGTCAATATCGACGAGCTGATCGTGTCGCAGCCCGACACCGGCGAGCAGGCGCTCGAAATCGTCGATACGCTGGTGCGGTCGAACGCGATCGACGTGCTGGTGGTCGACTCGGTCGCGGCGTTGGTGCCGCGCGCCGAAATCGAGGGTGAGATGGGCGACAGCCATGTCGGCCTGCAGGCCCGCTTGATGTCACAGTCGCTGCGCAAGCTGACCGGATCGATCAGCCGCTCGCGCTGCATGGTGATCTTCATCAACCAGCTGCGCATGAAGATCGGCGTGATGTACGGCAATCCCGAGACGACGACGGGCGGCAACGCGCTCAAATTCTACGCCTCGGTCCGCCTCGACATTCGTCGCACCGGCCAGATCAAGGATCGCGACGATATCGTCGGCAACACCACCCGGGTGAAGGTCGTCAAGAACAAGGTCGCGCCGCCGTTCAAGCAGGTCGAATTCGACATCATGTATGGTGAGGGCATTTCCAAGATCGGTGAAATCCTCGATCTCGGCGTCAAGGCCGGGCTGGTCGAGAAATCGGGCGCCTGGTTCAGCTACGACTCGATCCGCATCGGCCAGGGCCGCGAGAACTCGAAAAATTACCTCAAGGAAAATCCCGACGTCGCAGAACGGCTCGAACGCGCCATCCGCAATCGTACGGCGGAGGTCGCCGAAGAGATGATGGTCGGTGGTCTGGACGACAACGGCGACGACGACCTCTGATATCTTTTTCGAGGCAGCGCGGAAAAAATTTGCTGCAATGCAACCAACCCGCACTTGTTTCGTTACCGGCACAACCCCAGCGGCGATCCCCCTCCGCCGCAACTCCCGGAAAGGCCCGCCCGCGTCGGCGGGCCTTTCATATTTGGGCTTCCGCTTGCCGATAGTGTTGGGCTCTCGACCGCTGAGGTGCATAGATCGTCGCGAATGATCCATCGCCGCGGCAGGCGAAGATCAAAACGGGAGAGTCCAATGACATTGGCATATGATTGGGCGGGTCGCGTCGGTGATAGCTGGGCGGACGAATGGCGCCGCACCGATCTGAGCTTCGCCAATCTGTCGCCCCATCTCAATGCCGCAATTCTCGACGCCGCGCCGGCAACCGGCATTGCGGTCGATATAGGATGCGGCGCGGGCGGTACGGCGATCGCGCTGGCGGCCGCTCGCCCCGCTCTAAATGTGCTCGGGATCGATCTTTCGCGGAACCTCGTCGAAACAGCGCGGGGGCGGGGCGCGGCTTATCCCAACCTCCGCTTCGAGGTCGGAGATGCAAGCGAGCTGGGCGACGTCACTGCCGATCTCCTTTTCTCGCGCCACGGCGTCATGTTCTTCGATGATCCGATCGCCGCCTTCGCCAGGCTGCGGCATGCGGTAACGGCCGACGCGCATCTGGTCTTCTCCTGCTTTCGCGACGTGACTCTCAATCAATGGGCGATCGAGACCGCGGCGGCGGTGACCGGCGCGGTGCCGCAAAGGCCCGGAACGTCGCCGGGACCTTTCGCTTTCGCCGACGCCGATCATGTCCGCGCCATTCTGCAGGCGAGCGGTTGGACCGGCGCCGCGCAGCCAGTCGATTATTCGTATCGGGCAGGCGAGGGGGAGCACGCAGTCGACGAGGCGCTCGCCTTTTTCAGCCGGATCGGGCCCGCCGCGGCGCAGCTTCGCGAACTCGATGACGCGGCTCGGGAAGTCGGTCGCAAGCGGTTGCGCGATGCGCTGGCGGCGCGCTTCCGCAACGATATTGTGGATTTCCCGGCCTCGGCATGGATATGGTCGTGCCGGCCCGCTTGAGAATTTCATGAACGGGGCCGGGGAGGAATATCGTGACGCTGATCGTCCATCACCTCAACAATTCGCGGTCGCAGCGCATCCTGTGGATGCTCGAGGAACTCGGGCTGCCCTATGAGATCAAATATTATCAGCGCGACGCGAAGACGATGCTGGCCCCGCCGGCGCTGCGCAAGGTGCACCCGCTCGGCAAATCGCCCGTGCTCGAGGATGACGGTCGGATGATCGTCGAGACCGGCGCGATCTGCGAATATCTGGTCGAGAAGGGCGATGGCCGGCTGGGACCGCCCGCGCATCGCGACGATGTGCTGCGCTATCGTCAGTTCCTGCATTATGCCGAAGGATCGATGATGCCGCCCTTGCTGGTGATGCTGGTCGTCAACCGCATTCCGGTGATGGGCAAGACTGCGGCGAAGCGCATTCAGCCGATGATCGACGTCCATCTCGATTATGTCGAAAGCGAATTGGCGCGGCGTCCCTGGTTCGCCGGCGACGAGATGACCGCCGCCGACATCATGATGAGCTTTCCGCTCGAGGCGGCGCGTAGCCGGGCAGGGCTCGGCCCGTCACGCTCGGCAACGATCGCCTGGCTCGACAAAGTGCATGCACGCCCGGCCTATCAGGCGGCGCTCGAAAAGGGCGGCCCTTACGCCTACGCCTGAGCGATTCTTGCAGGCCCTTTGTCTGATCCAACGCTTCCCCGGCGAAGGCCGGGGTCCAGTATCGACGCATCGCCAGCGACGCACTGACACTTCCACGTCATCGCCCCTGGGCCCCGGCCTTCGCCGGGGAAGCGTTCAACCGGTTGGAGCCCCTAACGTTCGCCGCTCAGCCCGTGGCTGGGCGCATGCGGTGGCTCGATCTCGGCGGGCTTTTCGGGATCGAGCTCGCCTTCCCAGCGCGCGACCACGCTTGCCGCGATCGCATTGCCGACGACATTGGTCGCCGACCGTCCCATGTCGAGAAAATGATCGACCGCGAGCACCAGCAATATCCCCGCTTCGGGCAGTTTGAACTGGTTCAAGGTCGCGGCGATCACCACCAGACTAGCGCGCGGGACGCCGGCAATCCCCTTCGAGGTGATCATCAACGTCAACAGCATGAAGATCTGCGTGCCGAGGTCGAGCTGGATGCCATAGGCCTGCGCGATGAACAGCGAGGCAAAGGTCATGTACATCATCGAGCCGTCGAGATTGAACGAATAGCCCAGCGGCAGCACGAAGCTCGAAATCCGTGACGGCACGCCAAACCGGTCGAGTGCCTCCAGCGTGCGCGGGAAGGCGGCTTCGGAAGACGCTGCGGAGAACGCGACCAACACCGGCTCGCGGATATAACGGAATAGCGACACCGAACGGCGCCCGACGAACAGCCAGGCGAGCAGGCCCAGCATGATCCACAGCAACGCCAGGCCGATATAGACGCACAGCATGAAATAGCCGAGCTTGCCGATCACTTCCGGCCCACGCTCGACCAGCGCATTTGCCACCGCAGCAAACACCGCGAGGGGTGCGAGGCGCATCACATAATCGGTGATCTGCAGCATGACCTTGGTCAGCGCCTCGGCTGCCTTGACCAGCGGCGCGGCGCGTTCGCCGACGGCGGTGATCGCGACACCGAAAAAGACCGAGAAGATCACGATCTGAAGGATGTCGTTCTGCGCCATCGCGTCGACGATCGAGCTGGGAAAGATGTGGCCGATGATCTGGATCGGGTCGAACTTGCTCTTGTCGATGTCGGTTGCGGCGTTGATCGCCGGCAGCGGCATGTTGAGCCCGGCTCCCGGCTGGAGGATGTGGACGAGGACTAGGCCAAGGGTGAGCGACAACAGGCTGGCGCAGACGAACCAGCCGAGCGATTTCAACCCGACACGGCCTAGCGCCCCAGTATCGCCCATATGCGCGATCCCGACCACCAGCGTGCCGAACACCAATGGCGCGATGATCATCTTGATCAGCTTGAGGAAGATCGTGGTGATCAGCCCCAGCCATTTGGCGATGCTCGCCAGCGTGGCGGCTTGATCGGGCGTGGGATGACTGCCGCCAAAGGCCGCGTTCGTGCCCCAGCCCACGATCAGGCCCAGCACCAAGGCGATCAGGATATAGGTCGTCAGGCGCTTGGCCAAAATAACTCTCCCCATTTTGGTGATGCAGGGAAAGGGGATTGCGGCGCCGCGGTCAAGGACCCTATCGTTACGGCCATGCCCAATTCCCGCTTTTTGCCTGGCCGCCGCGCGGTGCTCGCTGCGGCTGCCGCTGCTCCTTTGGTCCTGTCTGGAGCTGCCCGCGCCGCCGCGCCGGACTTGTCCGAATTGCAGGACATGACGACGGGCGCGTTGCCGATCGGCGCCGACGAGCGTCGTCGCCGGCTCGACCGCGCGCAGGCGCTGATGAAACAACACGGCATCGGCGCGGTGTTGATCGAGCCGGGATCGTCCTTGCTCTATTTCACCGGCATTCGCTGGGGACGCAGCGAACGCGCCTTGCTCGCCGTGCTGCCGGTCGAGGGCGAGCCGTGCATCGTCTCGCCGTATTTCGAGGAACCGCGGATGCGCGAGACGCTCGCCATCCCCGCCGAGGTGCGCGTCTGGCAGGAGGACGAAGATCCCCTCAAACTGGTCGGCGGCTTTCTGAAGGACCGCAAGCTCGCGGCGCGACCGGTAGGGATCGAGGAAACCGTCCGCTTCTTCATCCCGGACATGCTCGCTCATGCTATGCCAGAAGCGAAAATCGTCTCGGCCAACCCGATCGTGCGCGGCTGCCGGATGATCAAGACGCCGGCCGAACTCGCGCTGATGCAGCTCGCCACCGACGTGACGATCGCCGCCTATCGCTGGACCCATAAGCGGGTCGAAAAGGGCATGACCGGGCGCGACATCGGCGCGATCATGGACGCCGCGACGCGCAAGCTGGGCGGCAGCCCGGAATTCAGCCTGGTGCTGATCGGGGAGGCCGCGGCTTATCCCCACGGCACGCAAGCGGTGCACAAGGTCGAAGACGGCCAGATCGTGCTGATGGATTGCGGTTGCACCGTGCAGGGCTATCAATCCGACGTCTCGCGCACCTTCGTCTACGGAGTGGCCAGCAAGGAACAGCGCATGGTCTGGGACCAAGTGCATCAGGGGCAGCAAACCGCGCTCGCCGCAGCCAGGCTCGGCGTCGCGGCTGGGACTGTCGATGAGGCGATCCGCAAGCTCTACGAGAGTTTCGGCTACGGCCCGGGCTACAAGCTTCCCGGCTGTTCGCACCGTACTGGCCATGGCATCGGGTTGGACGGACACGAGCCGGTCAATCTGGTGCGCGGCGAAACGACCCCGCTCGCGCCGGGCATGTGTTTCTCCAACGAGCCGGGCATCTACATCCCAGGCGAGTTCGGCGTACGGCTGGAGGATTGCTTCCACATGACCGACGCCGGGCCGAAATGGTTCAGCGAACCGCCTGTCTCGATCGACATGCCATTTCGTTGATCATGCTAGTGGCGGTTGCCGCTCTACCACTCAAACCCCTCTCCGCGCGCGGAGAGGGGTTACTCAACCGCAGTTGAAGCTCTTCACGCGGTTCTTCTCGTCGACATTCACGTTGAGACGACCGTTGAGATATTCCATCGTCACGATCTGACCGGGTTTGAGCACGCGCACCACCGAGGCGCCCGCACGGCGCTTGGCGCGGTTGACCAAAGACGGCGTGGCGACAGCGCCGACCAGATTTCCCAGACCCTTGGCCGAACATTCGCCAGTCGGCACGCCGGGCAGCGGTGCGACCGGTGCACAAGCAGCCACGGCGAACATGGTGAGGGCAAAAGCGACGATCAGGCTCTTGTTCATTGCGCATCCTCCGTCCGGGTCATGCGAAGCTTGCCGTTCTTGACCGCGAAGGCCAACCGGCCTTCGACCAGGTCGAGCGCGTCGCGCCCGAACTGATCGTAGCGCCAGCCGGTCAGGATCGACAGCCCGTCGCGCTGCCCCGCGGCGAGCGCCTCGAGTTCCTCCGACCGCGCGAGGAGCCGGGAGGCGACGTCGATGTCGCGCGAGCGGATCTTGAGCAGCAGTTTGAGCAGGTCGGCGACCAGCGACCCTTCCTTGCCCAAACCGGGCTTGCGGTCGTCGCGCGGCGGCATCTCGGCATTGGTCATCGGCTTGGCATCGTCGAGCGCCGCCATCAGCCGCGCGCCGATGTCGTTGCCCGCCCAGGTCGCGGACAGCCCACGCACGCGCGCCAGATCGGCCTGTTTGCGCGGCGGATGGCTGGCGATGTCGGCCAGCGTCTCGTCCTTGACGATGCGGCCGCGCGGCAGGTTCTTGCCCCGGGCCTCCATCTCGCGCCACCGCGCCAGCGCCTTCAACCGGCCGAGCACATCGGGCTTGCGCCCGGCGATGCGCACGCGCTTCCACGCGAGATCGGGATCGTTGGCATAATTGGCCGGGTCGGCCAGCCGCTCCATTTCCTGGTCGAGCCAGGCGCCGCGCCCGGTCTTGCGCAATTTGTCGAGCATCCGCGGGAAAATCTCCGCCAGATGCGTCACGTCGGCGATCGCATAGACGATCTGGCGCTCCTCGAGCGGGCGGCGCCCCCAGTCGGTGAACCGCGCGCCCTTGTCGACCTGAATGCCCAGCCAGCTATCGACCAGGTTCGAATAGCCGATCTGCTCGCCCTGGCCGAGCGCCATCGCCGCGATCTGCGTATCGAACAGCGGATGCGGGGTTTTGGCGGTCAGATTGTAGATGATCTCGATATCCTGCCCACCGGCATGGAACACTTTGAGCACATCCTCATTGTCGACCAGAAGGTCGAGCAAGGGCTTGAGGTCGATGCCCGGCGTCATCGGGTCGATCGCCGCCGCCTCGTTCGCGTCGGCGATCTGGATCAGGCATAGCTCTGGCCAGAACGTGCTTTCGCGCATGAACTCGGTGTCGACGCAGACGAAGTTCGATTGAGAGATTCGCGCGCAGAGATTGGCGAGGGCGGCGTTATCCTCGATCAGGCCATGGATATGCATCTCGACCCCATAGCGAGGCGCGCGCGCTTGACAAAGGCCTGTGTGAAGGGAATGCGCGCGGCTTTCCATCAACCGTCATCCCAGCGAAGGCTGGGATCTCGCGCCACAATCGTTTCGCTCGTGGCCTGAGACCCCAGCTTTCGCTGGGGCGACGTAATCAGAGATTACGCCATGCACGCCTATCGTACGCACAATTGCGCCGCACTGACTGCCGCCAATGTCGGCCAGGACGTCCGCCTGTCGGGCTGGGTGCACCGCAAGCGCGACCATGGCGGCGTACTGTTCGTCGATCTGCGCGACCATTACGGCATCACCCAGGTGGTCGCCGACAGCGATTCGCCAGCCTTGCCGATCCTGGAAGGATTGCGGGCGGAATCGGTCGTGACGATCGACGGCGTGGTCAAGGCGCGCGCCGAGGGCACCGCCAATCCGAACCTGGCGACCGGCGAGATCGAAGTGTTCGCGCGTGCCGTGACCGTCCAGTCGGCTGCTGCCGAGCTGCCGATGCCGGTGGCGGGTGAGGCCGATTATCCCGAGGATATCCGTCTCCGCTATCGCTTCCTCGATCTGCGCCGCGAACGACTGCACAACAATATCGTGCTGCGCTCGAACGTCATTTCGAGCCTGCGCAAGCGGATGATCGACCAGGGCTTCACCGAGTTCCAGACTCCGATCCTGACCGCGTCGAGCCCGGAAGGCGCGCGCGACTATCTGGTGCCGAGCCGCGTCCATCCGGGCAAGTTCTACGCGCTTCCCCAGGCGCCGCAGATGTTCAAGCAGCTGCTGATGGTCGCCGGCTTCGACCGCTATTTCCAGATCGCGCCGTGCTTTCGCGACGAGGATGCGCGCGCCGACCGCAGCCCGGGCGAGTTCTACCAGCTCGATTTCGAGATGAGCTACGTCACCCAGGATGACGTGTTCGCCGCGATCGAGCCGGTGCTACACGGCGTGTTCGAGGAATTCGCCGACTGGCAGGGCAAGGGCCGCACCGTCAGCCCGCTGCCGTTCAAGCGCATCCCCTACAAGGAATCGATGCTCAAATACGGCAACGACAAGCCCGATTTGCGCAACCCGATCCTGATCACCGACGTGTCGGAGCTGTTCAAGGGCTCGGGCTTCGGCCGCTTCGCCTCGATCGTCGAGGCGGGCGACGTCGTCCGCGCGATCCCGGCACCGGGCACCGCGGAGAAGAGCCGCAAATTCTTCGACGACATGAACTCCTGGGCGCAGAGCGAGGGTTTCGCGGGTCTCGGCTATGCGACGCGCAAGGGCGGCGTATTCGGCGGCCCGATCGCCAATAACCACGGCGAAGAAGGCATGGCCAGGATCGCCGAGGCGTTGGGGCTTGGCCCCGACGACGGCGTGTTCTTCGCCGCCGGCAAGGAAGCGCAGGCGGCCAAGCTCGCCGGTCTGGCGCGCACCCGCGTCGCCGAGCAACTCGAGCTGATCGACGACAAGCGCTTCGAATTCTGCTGGATCGTCGACTTCCCGATGTTCGAATATGACGAGGACGCCAAGAAGGTCGATTTCAGCCACAACCCCTTTTCGATGCCGCAAGGCGAGCTGGAAGCGCTGGAAACCAAGGATCCGCTCGATATCCTGGCGTTCCAATACGACATCGTCTGCAACGGCGTGGAGCTCTCGTCGGGCGCGATCCGGAACCACCGGCCCGAGATCATGTACAAGGCGTTCGAAATCGCCGGCTACAGCCAGCAGGATGTCGACACCAATTTCGCCGGCATGATCAATGCGTTCAAGTTCGGCGCGCCACCGCACGGCGGATCGGCGCCGGGTGTCGACCGCATCGTCATGCTGCTCGCCGACGAGCCCAATATTCGCGAGGTCATCGTCTTCCCGATGACGCAAAAGGCCGAGGATCTGATGATGGGCGCGCCCAACTTCGCCACCGCGAAGCAGCTGCGCGAACTCAACATCCGTCTGGTTGATCAGCCCGCTTCGGCCAAGGCAACGCCAGTGACTGAAGTAGTGGCGCCCGACGCGGGTTGAGTGGCGCTTGTCCAAAGTCGGGACCGAGCTATGCTTCGAGGTCCGACGAGGGACTCATATGCCGCAAGCCGCCCTCAGCATGTGTCGTGCGTTGATCATCGCCGCCTTGACGGTCTCGTCGGTTGCGGCGTCAGCGCAGGATTTGAGCACGCGCGAACGCCAGGCGCTGTCCGCTAAGGAAGCTGACAGAGTAGCTCGACGCGATCTGCTTTCGATTCTGCGGCCCACAGGCAAAAACAAGCGCGGGATGCTGCGCCGGATGCGCGGCATAGCTTTCTTCACCAAGCCCTACGCGACTCCATATAAGGGCATGTGCCGCGAGGACATTCTAACGCTGAACTATGGCACCACGGCCAGAGACGGTCGGTATGAAGACGCGCCATTGCGGCCATACGGACTCCAGACCTCCGCCTGGTTCCTGATTTTGTCAAAGAATTTCAAGGTCGAGCAGCGGTCTGCAGAGTTCGGACCGGAGCCGTTCGATGCCAAATGCGCGTCCCACTCCACTGAAGAAGCATGGTTCGCCGCGGATGATGACTACATCGCGGCGAGGGGCTATGCGGCGGCGGTCGCAGCAGCTAGCCGCCTTGCCGACGGGTCGCTCGACCCGGCTCTGTGCGACGGTATTTTCCCGACCACGACCTGTCGTCAGGCTGCACGAGAACTTCTACGTCCCGATGGCATAGCCTCGGTCAGCCGTTGCGCCGCTCCCCAAAAAGAGCGGTGCTTTGTTATCGACGGCAACGATACAAAGGCGACCCTTCGCATCGATGGCGACGACAACGACGACGCACCGATCACGCCAGCATCGATCAAATCGGTGGCTATCGAGCAATATGTCATCATCACTTGAGCTGCGCTCGACGGAGCTGGTCGGACACGGCTACAACGGCCGCATGACGATCGACCTCAAGGATTTCGAGAAAGGCGAGAAATATCCCGGCGACTATGCCGCCGATCTCGCCAAGGTGCAGAAGCGGCTGGCGCATATCCAGGTCGCGCACATCCTCTACAAGCGACGCGCGGTCGTGTTGTTCGAGGGCTGGGACGCCGCCGGCAAGGGCGGCATCGTCCAGCGCCTGACCGCCGAATGGGACCCGCGCAATTTCCAGGTGTGGCCGATCAAGGCACCAAGCCCGCAAGAGTTGGCACGGCATTTCCTCTGGCGGTTCTGGAACAAGCTTCCGGCGAACGGCAATATCGCGGTGTTCGATCGCAGCTGGTACGGGCGCGTTCTGGTCGAACGCGTGGAGAAGTATGCGAGCGAGGTCGAATGGCGTCGCGGCTATGACGAGATCAACGAATTCGAAGCGCAGCAGAGCGATTCGGGCACCACGATCGTCAAGCTGTTCATCCATGTCACCCAGGAGGAACAGGACGAACGCCTGAGAGCGCGGCTCGAACATCCCTGGAAGCGCTGGAAGACCGGCTTCGAGGATTATCGTAACCGCGATCGGCGCGACGATTATCTCGACGCCATGGCGGAGATGTTCCGGCGTACCGACAGCCGCTGGGCGCCGTGGATCGCGATCGACGGCAACGACAAGCAATCGGCGCGCATCGCCGCGCTCAACGCGATCGCCGACCGGCTGGAAGCGCACGTCCCGATGGACCCGCCGCCGCTCGACCCGGAACTGGAGAAGCTCGCGCGCAAGGCTTTGGGCATTTGATACCGCTCCTCCTTGCGCTGGCTGCGCAATCCTCTGCCCTTGATTGGGCGGAGTTCAGCCGGACGGGCGCGCTCAGCCATGTACGGGAAACGGTCGAGGTCAGGACGGCGCGGAGCGAAGCGCCGAACCGTATGGAATATGAGCTGATCTATACGCGCGAAAGCTTGCAGACGAAGGAAATTTTCTCGACGACCAGCGTCGCATGTCCGGCGGTGCGGACGGTCATCGTGTCAATGCGCGCCCTGCCTATGCCACGCCCGGCCCCTTATGGGGTCGAAGGCGATAGCGGCGAACTCGTGCTGGACGGTACCACGTACACGTTGAGCGTGCCGACCGATTTCACCGCGGGCAGGATGGCGATAAGTTCCAACGTGGATTCCCCGCTCGCTATCTGGGTCGATGGTGCCTTCACGGCACTGAAGCCATGCTGGATGAAGGTCGGATAGCGCGGATCTACAACCTGCGGTTCATTTCGCAGCGCTAGCGCGCTACACAGCAGCCATGTTCGACCGCATCTTCCTGAGCCACCCGCGCAGCATCGGCGAATCCTATCCCGGCCACGCCGCGACCGCGTTCGGCTTCGGGATCCGGATGATCGGAGGCGGGATCGCCTGCCTGATCCACGGGGTCGTCCCGGCGCTGTTCACCCGCACCGCGAGCAACACCGTCAAGGCGCTCTACGGGCGCATGAAGTCGCGTCAGCCCGCTTATCAGCAACGGCCGCCGGCCTTTACCGAGCCCGATTGGCAGCTCGAATACGAGATCTGACATGATTCGCCACGTCGCCATTATCGGCGCGGGCTTTTCGGGCACGTTGCAGGCGATCAACCTGCTGCGCCACGATGGCCCCAGCGCAACGTTGATCGAACGCGCGCCGGTGCCGGGGGAGGGGCTCGCTTATGGCGCGGCCTATCCCGACCATGTCCTCAACGTGCGCGCCGCCAATATGAGTGCGCTGCCCGACGATCCGGATCATTTCGTGCGCTGGCTCGCGGAGAAGGGCGAGGGCGACGCTGGCGCGACCTTCGTCCAGCGCGTCGCTTATGGGGCCTATCTGCGCGACCTGTTGGCAAAGGCGCTGGCCAGTTGCGGCGGGCGACTGAAGGTCGTGCGTGGCGATGTCACCGACGTGGTGCGATCGGGTGACGGCGCGCGCGTTTCGCTGGCTGATGGCGCGACGATCGCCGCCGACACCGCGGTCCTGGCGGTAGGCAACCTGCCGCCGCACGATCCGCCGGGCTTCGCCGATGCCGGTCTGTCGGACGAGCGCTACAAGAGCGATCCCTGGGATCGCAGCGTGCCGCTCGGGCTCAGCGACGACGACACGCTGCTGTTGATCGGTACAGGGCTGACGATGGTCGACATCGCCCTGCTGCTCGATTCGAGCGGATTCAAGGGAAGGATCGTCGCGTTGTCGCGGCGCGGGCTGGTGCCACATCGCCACGATTCGCCCGGCCCGATGTTTCCGCGGCTCGCCGAACGCCCGGTTGCCCTACCGTCCGAACTGGTCCGTATGGTTCGCGAGCGCGGCGACGCGATCGGATGGCGCAACGCGGTCGACGAACTGCGTCCCTATACTCAGGCAATGTGGGCGAATGGCAGCGATGCCGATCGTGCGCGTTTCCTCCGCCACCTTCGTCCCTGGTGGGACGTGCACCGCCACCGCCTGGCCCCGGGCGTCGCCGATCGCCTCGCCGCGATGCAGGCGCGCGGGCAGCTGGAGATCGTTGCAGGAAAGACGATCTCCGCGGTCGAGCATGCCGGCGGCATCGACGTGACTTGGCGTCGCCGCGGCAGCGACTCGCCCGAAACCTTGGGAGCGCAGCGCATCATCAACTGCACTGGCCCGCAAGGCGATCTCACGCGTACGACCGAGCCGTTACTCGCGACGTTGCAGCAGCGCGGCGTGATCAGGCCCGACCCGGCACATCTCGGGCTCGACGTCGATTCGCGCGCGCAGACGATCGCCGCCGACGGCACCAGCAACGACTGGCTCTACGCGCTTGGTCCGATGACGCGCGGCGCCTTCTGGGAAATCGTCGCGGTGCCCGACATCCGGCAGCAGACCTGGAACCTCGCGCGGCGCCTGTCCAACGCGCAATGGGTTGGTTGGGAAGGGCTTTAGGCCGGTCAGGCCGGCGCGAAATTGCCGTCGTCGTCCATGACGTGGAGCACGCCGTCGGCGATCGCGAAATAGGCGCCGCGCAGCTTGAGCGTGCCCGCCGCCTCGCGCTCGGGAATGCACGGGAACGTCCGCAGGTTGCGCAGCGACACGCGCACCGTTTCGAGCTCGAGCGCACGGATCGCCTCGGCTCCGGTGCCATATTCCGCGACGATGCGGTCGCGCGCTTCGTCGAGCATGTCGACCCAATGGTCGATGAACCCGCCATTGCCTGGGGCGGCGCCGTCGAAGCGCTTGGACAGGGCAGCGGCGACGCCGCCGCACGAGCCGTGGCCGAGCACGACCACTTCGGGCACCTCGAGCTGGGTCACCGCGAATTCGAGCGCGGCCGAGACGCCGTGGCGCCCGCCGCCCAGCTCGAACGGCGGGACGAGGTTGGCGATATTGCGAACCGAAAAGATTTCGCCGGGCGAGGCATCGAAAATCTGTGCCGGATCGACTCGGCTGTCCGAACAGGCAATGACCATCACCCGCGGGCTCTGTGCCTCGCGCAATTGGGCCCAGCGCTCGTGCTGGCGGGACCAGCCATTCTCACGAAAACGATGATATCCGGTGATGAGGTCTGCGAAGTCGGCCATGCGCCGCCTTTGCCAAGATGACGGGGGGGTGGCAAGCGCGCGCCGGCATCGCTATCTGCGCGGTTATGAACGAGATCACTCCCGTCGCGCGCGAGCCGCGCCAGCGCAAGCCGGACTGGATCCGGGTCAAGGCGCCGACCTCGGCCGGTTTCGCCGAGACTCGTGCGCTGATGCGCGCGAAGAGCCTGACGACGGTGTGCGAGGAAGCGGCCTGTCCCAATATCGGCGAATGCTGGTCGAAGAAGCACGCCACGGTGATGATCCTGGGCGACACGTGCACGCGCGCCTGCGCCTTTTGCAACGTCAAGACCGGCATGCCGCGCGCGGTCGATCCGATGGAGCCGCAGAATGTCGCCGATGCGGCGGCGCAAATGGGGCTGCAGCATATCGTGGTGACCTCGGTCGACCGCGACGACCTTCCCGATGGCGGCGCCAGGCAGTTCGTCCGGGTGATCGAGGCGATCCGCAAGGCCAATCCGACCACCACGATCGAGATTCTGACGCCCGATTTCCGCAACAAGCATGAAGCGGCGGTCGAGGCGATCGTGGCGGCACGCCCGGACGTCTACAACCACAATCTCGAAACCGTGCCGAGGCTTTACCCGACGATACGCCCTGGCGCGCGTTATTATGCGTCGCTGCGCCTGCTCGAATCGGTCAAGAAGCTCGACCCGTCGATCTTCACCAAGTCCGGCGTCATGCTCGGCTTGGGCGAGGAGAGGCTCGAGGTTCATCAGGTGATGGACGACATGCGCTCGGCCGATGTCGATTTCCTGACGATGGGCCAGTATCTCCAGCCGACCCCGCGCCACACCAAGGTGATGGATTTCGTCACGCCCCAGGCGTTCGACGCTTATGCCGCGATCGCGCGCGCCAAGGGGTTCCTGCTGGTCGCCTCGTCGCCGCTGACCCGGTCGAGCTACCATGCCGGAGACGATTTCGCGAAGATGAAGGCGGCCCGGGAGGCCAAACTTGCCCAGGCACGCTGAGACCCGGCTTCTTCCCTACACCCCCGAGCAGATGTTCGATCTGGTCGCCGATGTCGGCCGCTATGGCGAATTCCTGCCGTGGGTGAGCGCGGTGCGGATCCGCAGCAACACGCCGACCGAGATGGTCGCGGACCTGATCGTCGGGTTCAAGGGACTGCGCGAGACTTTCACCTCCAAGGTGAAGAAGGAGCGGCCGGGCGCGATCCATGTCGATTATATCGACGGACCGCTCAAGCACCTGTCCAACGACTGGCATTTCCGTCCCGCGCCGGGCGGCTGCGAGGTCGATTTCGCGGTCGATTTCGCGTTCAAGAACCGCGTGTTCGAAATGCTCGCCGGCCAGGTATTCTCGGCGGCGCTGATCAGGATGACCGGCGCGTTCGAAGCGCGCGCGGCGCAGCTTTACGGCGCCGGAACGTCCGATCCGCGCGGCATCAGCAATTCGAGCGCGACCAGCGCCGCCTGAAGCCTGACCCCGCCGCGGCCGAGATCGCCGAAATCCTTGCGGTCGGCGACGACGTCCGACGGATCGGCGTCACGCTCGGCACGCGCGAACACCACGGTGCCGACCGGTTTCTTCTCGCTGCCGCCGCCAGGGCCAGCAATCCCGGTGATCGCCACCGCGAGGTCGGCATCGGTCGCCTCCAGCGCGCCTTGCGCCATCGACCAGGCGGTCGCGATCGAGACCGCGCCGAACGTATCGAGCACGTCATGGCTGACGCGGAGCATATCCACCTTCGACTCGTTCGAATAGGTCACGAACCCGCCGAGCAGAACTTCCGACGAACCGGGAATCTCCGTGATCGCCGCGGCAACCAGGCCGCCCGTACAGCTTTCCGCGAGCGCGAATTTGCGGCCGAGCGCCTTGTTGGCCTCGACGACCTTGCGCGCCAGGGTAACGAGCTCGACGGGCAGGACGGTGTCGATGCTCACGGGCGGATCGCTGCCGGCGCTGCAGCAGCCGGGCAGATCGAGAGCGGGCTGTCCTTCTTGTCCTTGCCTCCGGCGACCGACGCCAACAGCACGACCAAACCAGCGGTATTGGCAGGCGGCAGCGGCGACATCAGGCTGATCGCGCGGTCGATCGTGGGGCAATCCCGGGGTTTGATATCCTGGGCAATCGCGCTGGCGATCATCGGCCCCATCATCGGACGAAGCAATCGGGGGTCGATCCCAGCCATGTCCTTGCCGCCAATCTTGCCGAACGCGGCCAACGCTTGCGGCCAGGCGAGATCCGCCGGCGCCTGGTAGCGTGCGACCAGCGGCGGCAGACCGCCACGCAGCGTCGCGTTCTCGGGCAATACATTGCTGCAGGTCCGGCCGACCTGCTGGAATACATCCGGTAGCACCGCGGTGATCAGCGATTGCGCTTCCGCCTCGGTCAGGCACGGTTGCGCCTCGGCCGCCGCCTGCGCGGTCGTCGCCGCCATGCCCATCCACAGCGCGATTGCCGCGCCCGCCAACATCTTCATTGCCTGTCCCTTAGATCCTGATGGTCACCACCGCCTGTGCGGCAATCCCCTCGCCACGGCCGGTGAACCCCAGCCGCTCTGTCGTCGTCGCCTTGACGCTAATCTGCTCGCGCGACACCCGCAACAGCGCCGCGACGCGGTCGCGGATCGCGTCTCGATATGGGCCGATCTTGGGCGCCTCGCAAATGATCGTCAGATCGACGAAATCGATCATGCCGCCCTTGGCAGCCACCAGCGATGCGGCGTGCTCGAGAAATTGACCCGACTCGGCGCCTTTCCATCGCGGATCGCTCGGCGGGAAATGCTGGCCGATATCGCCCGCCGCGATCGTGCCCAGCACGGCATCGGTGATCGCATGGAGCGCGACATCCGCGTCGCTATGCCCCGACAACCCCTTGTCGTGCGGGATCAGCACGCCGCCCAGCCACAAACGCTCGCCGGCGACGAGGCGGTGGACGTCGTATCCGGTCGCGGTCCTGACGCGCATAGTGGCTCCCAGCCGGGCTTCGGCGAGCGCGATGTCGCCGGGATAGGTGATCTTGTCGAGCAGCGGATCGCCATCGACCATCGCGACGTCATGCCCCGCGCGGCGCAATATCTGAGCGTCGTCGGTCGCTTCCTCGCCGAGGGGCCAGGCGCGATGCGCGGCGAGGATGGCGGCATAATCGAACGCTTGCGGTGTCTGCACGCGCACCAGCGACGAGCGATCGACCGTATCGCCGAGGCTATCGCCTTTGCCCGCGATCGTGTCGGCGACGGGAAGGATAGGGACCGCCCCCTTGGCACTATCCAACGCCGTCAGCAGCCGGTCGATCACCGCGGCGGGTACGATCGGACGCGCGGCATCGTGGATCAACACGCGTTTCGCGGCGCCGATCGCCTCGAGCCCGTTCAGCACCGACTCGCGCCGCGTCGCGCCGCCGATGGCCGTCTGTCCCTCGACGAAGGACTCGTTGCCCGCCGCGACGACCGTGACCACCAGGTCAATTCCCGGATGCTCGGCCAGCGCGCGGCGGCTATGGTCCACCAGCGACAGCCCGGCGAGCGACAGGAATTGCTTGGGCGTATCGCCGCCGATCCGCTCGCCTTTTCCGGCGGCAACGATCAGGGCAATGGTTTCGGCAGACATGGCCGCGCGCCTAGCGCAGCGCGCCCGGCCTTGCCAGCGTCATCGCGTCCGGCTATGCGCTGCCCGATTTTTAAGCACATGACCAAGCTCGCGCCCATCCAGGTCGGTCCGGTCCGGATCGATACCCCGGTGATCCTCGCACCGATGACGGGTGTGAGCGATCTGCCGTTCCGTCGCCTCGTGCGGCGCTTCGGCTCGGGGCTCAACGTGACCGAGATGATCGCCAGCCAGGCCGCGATCCGCGAGACGCGCCAGTCGATCCAGAAGGCGATGTGGGACCCGAGCGAAGACCCGGTGTCGATGCAGCTGGTCGGCTGTACGCCCTATGAAATGGGCGAGGCCGCCAAGCTCGCCGAAGACAAGGGCGCGGCGATCATCGACATCAACATGGGCTGCCCGGTCCGCAAGGTGACCAATGGCGACGCCGGATCGGCGCTGATGCGCGACCTCAAGCTCGCCAGCGCGATCGTCGAGGCGTGCGTCAAGGCGGTGAAGGCGCCGGTCACGCTCAAGATGCGGATGGGCTGGGACCATGCCAGCCTCAATGCCCCCGAACTCGCGCGGATCGCCGAGGATCTCGGGGTGCGGATGGTCACGGTCCATGGCCGCACGCGCAATCAGATGTACAAGGGCGAGGCCGATTGGGCGTTCGTCCGCTCGGTCAAAGATGCCGTGAAGGTGCCGGTGATCGTCAATGGCGATATCTGTTCAGCCGAGGATGCGGTCACGGCGCTCGACCAGTCGGGCGCGGATGGCGTGATGATCGGGCGCGGTTCGTACGGCAAGCCTTGGCTGCTTGCCCAGGTGATGGCCTATCTGCAACAGGGTCGGACCGTCGCCGACCCTTCGATCGACGCACAATATGACGTGATCGCAGGGCATTATGAAGAGATGCTCAGCCATTATGGCGCCGAGACTGGCGTCAACATGATGCGCAAACATATCGGCTGGTACACCAAGGGCCTGCCCGGCTCGGCCGAATTCCGCAACAAGGTGAACCAGGAGCCCGACGCCAATCGCGTCAAGGCGATGCTGGCCGATTTCTATGCCCCCTGGCGAGCCCGCGCCGCTGCCTGACTCGCCCAATTTCGCCGAGCTTTTCGCCGGATTGCCGATCGCCATCCTCGTGGTCGATCCCAGCGGACTGGTGCGCAATGCCAATGGCGAATGCGAATTGCTGCTCAACCAGTCCGAACGCGCCATGCGCGGCCTGCCGCTTGGCGACGTCTTGACGCCGCCGCCCGGCGCGGGAGACGGACGCGCGGTGTCGGCGTTCGACTTCGATATCGGTACCGATCGCACCGGCCGGCTACGCGTCGATTATTACGAGACGCCGGTCGCCGACCATGACGGATGGCGAGCAATCGCGCTCCATGCCACCAGCGGCACGCGCAAGGTCGGCCAGTCCGCCGAACGCGGCGGCGCGCGCGCAGTGATCGGCGCGGCGGCGATGCTCGGCCACGAGATCAAGAATCCGCTTTCGGGCATTCGCGGCGCGGCGCAGTTGCTCGCGGCGGAAGGCGCCGGCGCCGAACTCACCACGCTGATCACGACCGAGGTCGACCGCATCGCCGCACTGATCGACAAGATGCAGGATTTCACCGGACGCGAGGTCAATCCGCAGCCGACCAATATCTACCCGCTGCTCGATCATGCCCGCCGCGTCGCGCAAACCGGATTCGCACGCGACATCACGATCGAGGAGAGCTTCGATCCCTCGCTGCCGCCGGTGCTGGCCGACAATGACGCACTGCTGCAGATCGTCATCAACTTATTGAAAAACGCCGCGGAAGCGCTCGATGACGTCAAGAAGCCGCGTATCCTGCTTTCGACCGCTTACCGCCACGGCCTGGCGGTGGACGCCGGACCCGGCCGGCCGCGGCGCGGTCTGCCGATCGAATTGTGCGTGATCGACAACGGCCCCGGCGCGCCCGCCGACATCGCGGATCATTTGTTCAGCCCGTTCGTGTCGAGCAAGCCTGAAGGGCAGGGGCTAGGGCTCGCGTTGGTCGACAAATTGGTGCGCGATATGGGCGGCGTCGTGCAATATTCGCGCGAAGGGGCGCCCGAAATGACCATCTTCCGTATCCTGCTGGCGCGCGCGCAATGAGCCGGTCGGGCAATATCCTGGTGCTCGACGACGATTCGGCGATCCGCACGGTCGTCGCGCACGCTTTGCGCCGGGCCGGGCATCGCGTCACCACGACCGCAAGCCTGGCAGAGTTCAACCGCGAATTGCGCGCCGCGATGCCCGATGTCGTGGTGAGCGACGTCGTCCTGCCCGACGGCAACGGCCTCGATATGGTGGCGGGGTTGGTCCAGGCCTATCCGCAGCTGCCCGTGATTGTCCTGTCGGCGCAGAACACGCTGACGACCGCGGTCCGCGCGACCGAGGTCGGCGCCTATGACTATCTGCCCAAGCCGTTCGATCTCGACGATCTGACGCGGGCTGTGGACGGTGCGCTCGCACGCCAGGGTGGCGGCGCCGCCGAAGCATTGGAAGACGCCGATCGCGCGCTGCCGTTGATCGGACGATCGCCGGCGATGCAGGATGTCTATCGCGTTATCGCCCGGGTGATCTCGAACGACCTCACCGTGTTGATCTCGGGCGAGTCGGGGACCGGCAAGGAATTGGTCGCGCGCGCCATCCACGATCTCGGTCCGCGCGCGCATGCGCCGTTCCTGGCGATCAACATGGCGGCGATCCCGCGCGAACTGATCGAGGCGGAATTGTTCGGCCACGAACGCGGCGCCTTCACCGGAGCGCAGGCGCGATCGGCCGGTCGGTTCGAGCAGGCCGCCGGGGGCACCTTGTTCCTCGACGAGATCGGCGACATGCCGCTCGAGGCGCAGACGCGGCTGTTGCGGGTGCTGCAGTCGGGCGAGTTCACCACGGTGGGTGGTGCTCGGACGATCAAGGCCGACGTGCGCATCGTCGCGGCGACCAATCGCGACCTCAATTCGCTGGTCCAGTCGGGGCAATTTCGCGAAGATTTATTCTATCGCCTCAATGTTGTACCGGTCACTCTTCCCGCCTTACGCGAACGGCGTCAGGACATTGCGTTGCTCGCGCGCCACTTCCTCGACCGCGCCGCCGAGAACGGCCTGCCGCGCAAGCGCCTCGACGAGGCGGCAATCGTCACGCTCGAGGCGCACGATTGGCCGGGCAATGTCCGCGAGCTCGAAAACATCATGCGACGACTGGCCGTGCTGAGTCGCGACGAGGTGATCGGCGCCGGCGAACTGGGCAGCGTCATCGGTATGCCGTCGGCGGCGGTGCCGGTCGGCGCCCTCGATCTCGATTCAGCGGTGCGAGCGCGCCTCGATCGTATAGCGCGCGAAGATCCACGCGAGCTCGACGACGGCACGATCTACGAGCGAATCATCGCCGAAGTCGAACGGCCGCTGATCGAGGCGATGCTGGCGCGCCATGGCGGCAACCAATTGAGGGCGGCGCGCGCAATGGGGATCAACCGCAATACCCTGCGCAAACGCCTCGACACGCTCGGCATAGATCCGGGCGGCACGGCGGACGGGGGCTGATCCACGACGGTTTGACGTCAAATATGTGTTTTCCTTGCCACGCAACCGTTGTATTCCTGCAACGATGAGTGGCGAGAGCATGATGGCCGCGCCCCGGCGTTTCTGGGACGGGCGTCCCCGAATTACCCCAGCTTTCGAGCTGACCGTGCTTTTGCTGGCGATTGCTGTCGCGGTCGCCACCTATTTCGTCGTGCGCGCCGGGGCGGCGCCGCAGCGATTGCTGACGCCGCCGCTCGTCGCCTTGTTGCTGGTGGTCAATCTTGGCCCTTGCGTCGCATTGATCATGCTGCTCGGCCGCCGCATCGCCAAGAGGCGCGTGGCGAAATCCGGCACGGGCGGGGAAGGGCGGCTCCACGTCCGGCTGGTCGCATTGTTCTCGACCATCGCTACCGTGCCGACGGTACTCGCAGTCATTTTCGCCTCGGTGATGTTCCAATATGGCGTCACGTTCTGGCTGTCCGATCGAGTCAGCAACGTGCTCAAGAACGCCACCACGCTGGCGCAGGAATCTTACGAGCAGTCGCTCTCCAACTGGAACGCCAACGCGCTGCAGGCAGCCGACGATATCGCCGCGCATTGGAGTCCCGAATGGTTGCGGACCGCAACTCCGCAGAACGTCCTCACCAAGCGCGACGCCTATGGCTACACGCTGACCAATTATTTGGCGCTGCAGCTCTATAATCGGCAATTGTCCGAAGGCGCGTTGTTCCGGGTCGAGGCCAACAACCAGATTCAGTTCCTGACCCGCGTGGACGAATATGGCAGCGTCGAAAAGCAGATCGACCCGGTCGCGGTTGCGTCAGTCCAGCGCGACAAGCGCAGCGTCGTCAGCGTCGCCGCCAAGGGCGATCGCATTCGCGTGGTCGCTCCGGTGCCGGGAGTTGACGGCTTGTTGCTCTATGCCGGCCGCGTCACCGATGGCGGAGGGGCTAACCGCCAATTGCAGCGGTTCGACGATGTCGTTGCCGACTTCCGGGCATTGCAGGCGCGCGCCCGCGCGCTGCAGCTGCAATTCAATGCTGCCTTGTTCATCGTCGCATTGCTCATCGTCGGAATCGCAGTGTGGATTGCGTTGGTCGTCGCCGATCGGCTGGTTCGCCCGGTCGGCGAAATGGTGTCGGCCGCACGCCGTGTCGCCGGCGGTGATCTTTCTGCACGCGTGCCCGATCCCCGAACCGACGACGAGGTCGCCACGCTGGCTAATGCCTTCAACCGTATGACCGAGCGGCTGCAGGAACAGACCGGCGCGCTCGAAAGCCGGCGCGCGTTGATCGAGGCGGTGATGTCGGGCGTCTCTGCCGGCGTGATCTCGGTCGATGGTGGCGGTACGATCCAGCTGATCAACGCCTCCGCGGTCGCCCAGCTCAAGCTCGACGAGGCCCAGGCGGTCGGCGCGCAACTGGCGGCCGTCGCACCCGAACTCGCCGAGTTGCTGGCGGGCGACACCCGCGAATCGATCGTGCAATTGACCACGGGCGGCGAGCCGCGGACGCTGGCGGTGCGCATCACCGCCGATGAGGATGGTCGCGTCCTGACGTTCGACGACATTACCCAGCAATTGCTCGATCAGCGCCGCGCCGCCTGGTCCGACGTCGCGCGGCGCATCGCGCATGAGATCAAGAACCCGCTGACCCCGATCCAACTCGCGGCCGAGCGGCTGCAACGCCGCTATGGCAAGACGATCGACGAGAAGGACGGCGTGTTCGCCCAGCTGACCGACACGATCGTACGCCAGGTTGGCGATCTGCGCCGGATGGTCGACGAATTCTCGTCCTTCGCGCGCATGCCCAAGCCGGTTTTCCACCCCGAGTCGCTGATCGACCTCACGCGACAGGCGGTGTTCCTGCACGAAGTCGCGCATTCCGACATCACCTTCCGGCTCGATACGCCGGAGACCGCGCCTTTGGTCTGCGATCGTCGCCAGATCGGCCAGGCGCTGACCAATATCATCAAGAACGCGGTCGAGGCGATTGAGGCGCGCGGCGAGGATGCGCCGCCCGGCGAGATCAACGTCACGCTCGATCATGGCGAGCGCCTGATGACCGCGACGATCGCCGATAACGGCATAGGGCTGCCGCTCGAGCGCGATCGGATCGTCGAACCCTATATGACGACGCGCGCGCGCGGCACCGGCCTGGGCCTGGCGATCGTCAAGAAGATCATCGAGGAACATTGCGGCACGATCGCCTTTGCCGACCGCTCCGGCGGCGGCACGGTCGTGACCATCGTGTTCGACACTCTCCAACTCGACGCCCTGCTCGAAGACAATCGTGACCCCGCGGAAACCAGCAAGGGCGAAGGCGCGCTGGCGATGCTTACCCGTACCGGACAAAAATCATGAGCCTGGACATCCTCGTCGTCGACGACGAGCAAGACATTCGCGAACTTGTCGCCGGCGTGCTGGAGGACGAAGGCTATGAGACGCGCGCCGCGGGCGACAGCGATGCCGCTCTGGAGGCGATCGCGGTGCGCCGGCCGAGCCTGGTGTTGCTCGACGTCTGGCTGCAGGGATCACGGCTCGACGGGCTCGAATTGCTCGAGGAAATCAAGCGGCGCGACCCCTCGATCCCGGTGCTCGTCATTTCCGGCCACGGCAATATCGACACCGCGGTCGCCGCGATCCGCCGCGGCGCGGTCGATTTCATCGAAAAGCCGTTCAACGCCGACCGCCTGTTGCTGATGGTCGGCCGCGCGACCGAGACCGAGCAATTGCGCCAGGAAGTCGCGTCCTTGCGCGCCGCGACCGGCCGCGACACCGATCTGACCGGCACGTCGACCGCGATCAACGCGGTGCGCGCGACGCTCAAGCGCGTCGCCGGCACCGGCAGCCGCGTGCTGATCATGGGATCGGCGGGAGTCGGCAAGGAAGTCGCCGCGCGCCTGCTGCATAGCTGGAGCCAGCGCACCCAGGGGCCGTTCATCGTCGTCAGCGCGGCGCGGATGGTCCCCGAGCGGGTCGAAGAGGAATTGTTCGGCGTCGAGGAAGCGGGCGATTTGGTGCGCACCGGCCTGCTCGAACAGGCGCATGGCGGGACCTTGTTCCTCGACGAGATCGCCGACATGCCGATCGCGACGCAGGGCCGGATCCTGCGCGTGCTGACCGATCAGAGCTTCACCCGGGTCGGCGGCACCCGCACGGTCAAGGTCGATGTCCGCGTCGTCTCGGCGACCGCACGCGACCTCCAGGCCGAAATCGCCGAAGGACGGTTCCGCGAGGACCTCTATTACCGGCTCAACGTCGTGCCGGTGGCGATCCCGCCGCTGGCCGACCGCCGCGAGGACATTCCCGCCCTGGTCGACCATTTCGTCGCGCATTACGCCGCCGAACGCCGCGTGCCGACACCCGACGTCGCCGAAGACGCCATGGTGGCGCTGCAAAGCTATGAATGGCCGGGCAATGTCCGCCAGCTTCGCAACGTGGTCGAGCGGACGATCATCCTGGCGCCAGGCGATCGCATCGGTCGGATCGACGTCGACTTGTTGCCGGCCGACGTGCTGGGCGGCGCGGGGGAGGGCGCGGGCGCCTCGGCGATGATGGGCGCGCCGCTGCGGGAGGCTCGCGAGACGTTCGAACGCGAATATCTCAAGGTCCAGATCCGGCGCTTTTCGGGCAACATCTCGCGCACCGCGACCTTCATCGGAATGGAACGGTCGGCGCTGCACCGCAAGCTCAAGCTGCTGGGGATCACCGACAGCCGCGACGAATAATGTCGGTGCCGCGACCTGTCCCACGGGAGCATCGTAAGCGCGCTGGACGCAGAGGCCGGGCCTCACCTATATAACGGATCGCGCGTGCCGCGTGGGCATGCGCTTCAGACGCCAGAGAACGGCGCCATGCGGGTCAAGGCCCGCCAAGACCAAGGATCGCCATATGGCCGACAAACAGACCTCGCTCCAGGACCTGTTCCTGAACGCTCTTCGCAAATCGAAAACGCCGGTGACCATGTTCCTGGTCAAGGGCGTGAAGCTTCAGGGCATCGTCACCTGGTTCGACAATTTCTCCGTCCTGCTGCGCCGCGACGGGCAATCGCAGCTGATCTACAAGCACGCCATCTCGACGATCATGCCGTCGAACCCGATCGACATCGCGGCGATCACCGACGCGATCAGTTCGGATCCGAAGAAGTCGCCGCTGCTGCAGGAAATCTTCCTCAACGCGGTGCGCAAATCGGAAGACAGCGTGACCATGTTCCTGGTCAATGGCGTCATGCTCCAGGGGCATATCGCGGCGTTTGACCTGTTCTGCATGCTGCTCGAGCGCGAAGGCATGGCGCAATTGGTCTACAAGCACGCCGTATCGACGATTCAGCCGGCACGTCCGTTGAATCTTGCTGAAGAATCAAACGGTTCTGACGAGGATTGACCACAGGATTTGAACGCGATCGCGACGAATTCGCCCGTGGTGCGCGGGCGATCGTCGTGTTGCCGGACCAAGGCAATGCCAGCCGCGATGCCGATGCCAGGCTCGCGGAGACGGCGGGGCTTGCCGCCGCGATAGGTGTCGAGGTGGTGGAAAAGATCGCCTATCGCGTCCGCCAGCCCAAACCCGCGACCTTGATCGGATCGGGGCAGGTCGAGCAACTCGCGGCGCAGGTCCGGATGGAAGACGCGCAGCTCGTCGTGTTCGACGCGGGCCTGACACCGGTGCAGCAGCGCAATTTGGAAACCGCGCTCGAATGCAAGGTGATCGATCGTACCGGGCTGATCCTCGAAATCTTCGGCGAACGCGCGGCGACCGCCGAAGGCCGGTTGCAAGTCGAGCTCGCGCATCTCGATTACCAGGCCGGCCGGCTGGTGCGCAGCTGGACGCACCTCGAGCGCCAGCGCGGCGGCTTCGGCTTTCTCGGCGGCCCTGGCGAGACCCAGATCGAGGCCGACCGCCGTCTAATCCGCGACCGCATGGCGCGGCTGCGCAAGGAGCTCGACCAGGTCAGCCGCACGCGTGGGCTGCATCGCGACCGGCGCCAGCGCGCGCCCTGGCCGGTAATTGCGTTGGTCGGCTATACCAATGCTGGAAAATCGACGCTTTTCAATCGGCTGACCGGCGCTGACGTCATGGCGGAAAACCTGCTGTTCGCGACGCTCGACCCGACGCTGCGCCAGATCCAACTGCCGGGAATCGACAAGGCGATCCTGTCGGACACGGTGGGGTTCGTCTCCGAACTGCCGACCCAGCTAGTCGCCGCGTTCAAGGCGACCTTGGAGGAAGTGGTGTCAGCCGATCTGCTGATCCATGTCCGCGATATCGCGCATCCTGATACCGAAGCGCAGCGCGCCGATGTCGAGCAAGTGCTGCGCGAGATCGGTGTAGCCGACACGACACCGCGCTTCGAAGCCTGGAACAAGATCGACCTGCTCGATGGCGACGAGCGCGAAGATGCGCTGGCCGAGGCCGCACGGCGGGACGATGTGGTGGCGATCTCGGCAATGAGCGGGGAAGGGGTCGAAGAGCTGAAGCGCGAAGTCGCGGTGATGCTGACCGTTGGACATCGCCGCTATTCGATCACCCTGGACGCCGCCGACGGGGCGGGGGCGGCATGGCTGCACCAGCATGGCGAAGTCCTGGGCCAGGCGGTTGAGGGGGAGGTCGCCAGCTACGATGTCCGCATGTCGCCGCGCGATTTCGAGCGATTCCAGCAGCGCTGACGTGGACATTGAATCTGTCGGGAGGGTGATCATGATGCCGAGCGACTGGATTAAGGGTCAAGTGATTGGCGACGAAGTGGCGCGGCGATGACGCCATCCGGGCTCCCGGGCGGCCGCATTCGAGACCGGGCACTCACCGCCGTGGATCTTGCCGCGACGTTCGTTCTGGCCATAGAATGCGCGCTGACGGGGGTGCAGGCCGATTTTGACCTGTTCGGTATCCTCGTCCTAGCCTTTGTCGGCTCGGTCGGCGGCGGCGTCATCCGCGATCTCTTGCTTGGCGAGCACCCTCCTGCTCCTTTTCGCGACTGGCGTTATGCGGCGCTTTCGCTGGCAGCCACGGCGGCGGTTGTCGTCGCTTCTGTGGCATTTGGCAGGGTCGGCAATTTTACCCCGCCGTTAGCAGTCGACATCTTTGAAGCAGTTGGCCTCTCGCTCGCCGCCATCGCGGGTGCGCGCAAAAGTATCGACTACAAGCTGAATAGTGCCAGCGTCATCGTTATCGCCACCGTGAATGGATGCGGTGGCGGCATTCTCCGCGACGTACTTTGCGCACGCGTTCCGCGCGTCCTGCATGAGGATTTCTATGCTACCGCGGCCTTGGCGGGCGCAGCACTGATGGTTGTGTTGATGCGGCAGTTCAAGTTCCGCAACGACGCCGCCGGTGCGATTGCCGGCGTTACGATCTTCGCTCTCCGCACCGCTGCGTTGCTTGGAGCATGGCGGCTCCCGCATCTGCGGTGAGCTCTTTACCGTTGACTACGAGCAAGATCAGGCGCGCTCGCGGGCCTTCGCGCCTTGCCAGAGCGCTTCCTGCTCATCGAGACTGCGTTCGGAAAACTTCTCATCCGCCGCTTCCATCGCCTTGAAACGGCGCTCGAATTTTGCATTCGCGCTGCGCAAAGCCGCCTCGGGATCGATGCCCAGCTTGCGCGCCCAATTGACCACCGCGAACAGCAGGTCGCCGACTTCTTCCTCACGCTCGGCGTCGCTGGCGGCCGTTTCGACTTCCGCGAGTTCCTCGTCGATCTTGGCACGTGGTCCGCTCGCATCGGGCCAGTCGAACCCGGTGCGCGCGGCGCGTTTCTGGAGCTTTTCGGCGCGGAGCAGGGCGGGGAGGCCGGTCGCGACGCCGTCGAGCGCGCTTTGGGCTCCCTTGGCCCCCCGCTCCGCGGCCTTGATTTGTTCCCAAAGGTAATGGCCGCCCTCGGCCGCATCGCCAAAGATGTGCGGATGACGGCGTTCCATCTTGTCGCAGATCGACGTGATGACGTCATTCAGCGCGAAATCGCCGGCTTCCTCGGCCATGCGCGCGTGGAACACGACCTGGAGCAGCAGATCGCCGAGTTCATCCTTGAGGTCGGCCATGTCGGCGCGCTCGATCGCGTCGGCGACTTCATAGGCTTCCTCGATCGTGTACGGCGCGATCGTCGCGAAGGTCTGGACCGTGTCCCATTCGCAGCCGCTCACCGGGTCGCGCAGCCGCGCCATGATCGCCACCAGACGCTCGATATCGACGCTGCTCATGCGAGGGGGAGCCCCCCCGCTCGGTCATCTTCAAGATTGATAATATACATTATGTAAAACTCACTTGGGATTTGGGGTGAGGATCAGCGTCTTCCCCTCGACTCGCCAGGATTTGAGCCGCGACAGGAAATTCATCCCCAGCACGTCCTGATCGCCGAATTCCGGCGCGACGATCGTCGGCAAATCGGTCGCGGTAATGCCGCCGACCTTGAGCGACGCGATCGTCGCCGATTTGCCGGTCACATTTCCGTTGGCGGTCGACACGACCGCTGGCTGCGCCATGCCGTCGAGATCGATCCTGGCGTTCGCCGCGGTCGTCGTCGACAGCGCGGTCACCGTCGCGCCGCTATCCACCAGCATGACGCGCTCGACGCCGTTGATCGTCGCGTGCGCCCAGAAATGCCCGTCATCGGCCATTGGGATGCGGACCTCGCTGCCGACCACCGACTGATCGGGTCCATAGAATAGCGTGCGCGTGCCGGAGATCAGCCACTGGTTCTGCTTGACGATTCCGACCACGACCAGGCCGGTGGCGAAGATTCCGATCCAGGCTAGTGCCATGATGGCAACACGGCCCAGTGGCAGACGTCGCGCGAACAGCGCCGACAGCGGCAGCACGAGCAACAGCACGTAAAAGATCACGTTTCCGGTCGTATCGCTCATCGCGCCACCTCGACTTCGAGCCCGTCATAGGCCGGTTCGACGGTCTTTGGGAGTTCGGCGAGCAAAGTCGCATAGTCCATCGATTGATCGAGATGCGTCAGCGCGGCCCGTTTCGGGCGAAGTTGCTCGATCCAGCCAAGCGCTTCGGCCAGATGCGGATGGCTCGGGTGCGGATTGCGCCGCAATGCATCCACGATCCACAAGTCGAGATCATCATACAACTTACGCATTCTCTCTGTCAAGACATTGAAATCGGTAGCATATCCAATCGCGCCACCATCGGCCTCGAAGCGCAATCCGGCCGAATGGATCGAGCCGTGCGGTTGATCGGTGACCTTGATCGATATGTCGCCGATGGTCAGCCGGTCGGGCAACGGCTCGAGCGTCACCGTCGCCGGATAGCCGTCGCGCCCGGCAAAGACATAGCCGAAGCGCTCGGTCAGGACCGCCCCCGTCGAGGGCCGCGCGAGTCCGCGCACCGGTCGCCCGGCGGCGTGGAACAACTGGCGCAAATCGTCGATGCCATGCGTGTGGTCGGCATGATCGTGGGTCCAGATGACCGCATCGACGCGATCGACGTCGGCCGACAGCAATTGCTCGCGCAGATCGGGACCGGTATCGACCAGGATGCGCGTCGTGGCGGTCTCGACCAGGATCGACACGCGGCGACGGCGGTTTTTGGGCTCGGCCGGATCGCAGGCACCCCAGTCATTGCCGATCCGCGGCACCCCCGACGACGTTCCCGAACCGAGGACCCGGACCTTCACGCCAGCGTCTTGGCAAACAGACGGTGGAAATTGGCACGGGTCACCTCGGCCAGTTCCTCCGCATCCTCGCCGCGCAATTGCGCCAGGAAGCGGCAGGTATCGGCGACAAAGGCAGGCTCGCCGGTCTTGCCGCGATGCGGGACGGGAGCGAGGAACGGCGCATCGGTTTCGATCAGCAAGCGCTCACGCGGCAATCGCGCCGCCGTTTCCTGCAGATCCTTGGCGTTCTTGAACGTCACGATCCCGGAAATGGAGATATAAAAGCCGAGTTCCAAGGCTTTGTCGGCAAAATCTCCGCTCGCGGTGAAGCAATGGATAACGCCGGGATAGGCCCCCTGCTCCATTTCCTCGCGCAGGATTCGCGCCGTATCCTCCTCGGCGTCGCGGGTATGAACGACCAGCGGCAATTGGGTTTCGCGGCACGCGGCGATGTGCGAGCGGAAGCTGGCGCGTTGCCGCTCGCGATCCGAATGGTCGTAATAATAATCGAGCCCGCTCTCGCCGATCCCGACCACGCGCGGATGCGCCGCGCGCTCGATCAGCTTGGCCGTGTCGACATCAGGATGCTGGTCGGCCTCGTGCGGGTGAACGCCGATCGTCGCCCAGACGTCCGGCTCGCGCTCGGCGACGGCGATGACGTCATCCCATTCGCGCTCGCGAGTCGAGATGTTGAGCATCGCCACGACGCCGCTGTCGCGCGCACGCTGCAGGACGTCGGTCTGGTGCTCGGCCAGGCCCTTGTAATTGAGGTGGCAATGGCTGTCGGCAAGCTTCATGCAACGTCCGCCGCCATTTCGAGCCTGGGAAACACACCGCTCGGCGCCGGCAGGGCGGTGCCCGCCTCGATCGGGCGATTGAGCGCGTCGAAATTGCGGACGTCCGCCCCCTGCCCCAACAGATCGTGCAATTTGTCGGCGCTTTCCGGGATCGCCCAGCGCGCCATGATCGCGATCCGCCGCACGGCCTCCGTGGCATAATAAAGGATCGTATCGGCGCGCGCAGGATCGGCCTTGCGCACACTCCATGGCGCCTGGTCGGCGAAATATTGATTGGCGTCGCGCGCGGCCGACCAGATCGCCTCCAGCGCGGTATGGATCGCCAACTCGCCCATCGCGGCGTGCATACCCGCCTCGGCTGCTTTCACGCTCTCGACCAGCGCCTCTTCGACCGCGGTCGCCATACCGGGCTCGGGCACGCGCCCGTCGCAATTCTTGGCGATGATCGATAGGGCGCGCTGGGCAAGGTTGCCGAGATTGTTGGCGAGGTCGGCGTTGCAGCGCGTGACGATCGCCTCTTCCGAATAGCTACCGTCCTGGCCGAAGCTGACTTCGCGCAGTAGGAAATAGCGCAGCGGATCGACCCCGAAACGGTCGGCGAGTTCGATCGGGTCGGTCACGTTGCCGACGCTCTTCGACATCTTCTCCCCGCGATTGAGCAGGAAGCCGTGGCCGAACACCTGCTTGGGCAGCGCGATCTTCGCGCTCATTAGGAAAGCCGGCCAGTAAATCGTGTGAAATCTAACGATATCCTTGCCGATCAAATGCAGGTCGGCGGGCCAATATTTGCCCAGCGGTCCGTCCAGATCGGGATAGCCGATACCGGTCAGATAATTGGTCAGCGCGTCGACCCAGACGTACATGACATGGCCATCGCTGCCCGGCACCTTGACGCCCCAGTCGAAGCTGGTGCGCGAGACCGACAGGTCGGACAATCCGCCCGACACGAACGCGATCATCTCGTTGCGCCGGGCGTCGGGCTGGATGAAGCTCGGATTGGCGGCGTAGTGGTCGAGCAACGGCTGCTGATATTTGCTCAGCCGGAAGAACCAGGTTTCCTCCGCGGTCCATTCGACCGGCGTTCCCTGGGGCGACAGCTTTTCGCCCCCCTCCCCCTCGACCAGCTCCTTTTCGTCGTAGAACGCCTCGTCGCGAACCGAATACCAGCCTTCATAGCGATCGAGATATAGGTCGCCGGCAGCCGCCATGGCTTCCCAGATCGCCTGGCTGGCGGCGTGGTGGTCGGCTTCGACAGTGCGGATGAAACGATCATAAGATATGTTAAGACGGTCATCCATCGCCTTGAAATATCCGGACATCTCATCGGCCAGCGCCCGCGTTTCGACGCCGCGGTCGCGCGCGGTCTGGACCATCTTGAGGCCATGTTCGTCGGTACCGGTCTGGAACCGCACGTCGCGCCCCGCCTGGCGATGATAGCGCGCGATCGCATCGGCGGCGATCGCCTCATAAGCATGGCCGATATGCGGGCGGCCATTGGGATAGCTGATTGCGGTCGTGATATAATAGGGTTCGGCCATGGAGGTGCCTCTAGAGCAGGTGTCAGACGGATGGAACCTCCCCCGGCGCCATGATAACGTTGGCAAAACGATTGGGGGTTCGTCATGATTGCACGCGTCGCCGCTCTCGCCATGTTGATGACCGTCATGCCGGCGGCTGCACAGCGCGTTCCGGTCGCAAGCGACGTCGAACTCCAGAACATCATGGCGCGAGACGCCACCGTCGAGGCGCGCATCGACGGCGACCTTAACGGCGACGGCGAAATTGATACGGCCTTTATCGAGAATGGAAATGACAGCCGTCGGATCCATGTCCTACTCGCCTATCGTACCGAGACCGACCTCGGGCACGATCCAGCAGGCGGCCACGATCTTGAATCCTCTGCACTGGCCCCCGCCGAACTGTCGATCGCCAAGGGCGTGCTGGTAGTCAAGGACCTGACCGGCGGGACCAGTGCAATCGAGGCGACCTATCGATACCGCTGGGACGCCGCGGCCAGGAAGATGCGGCTTATCGGCCTCGACGCCTCATCCTACAGCCGCACCTTCCAGCACGATACGCACGAGATCAGCTGGAACCTGCTCACGGGCGATTTCGTCACGCGCTATGCGAAGTTGAAGCCGGAAGGTGCGAAAGGCGACGAAGCCTATCTCGATCCTGTGGAGAAGAGGCGCAAGCGGCCATCGCGGCCGATCTATGTTGACGCGACGCCCGATCCGGACGCGCTGATCAGCGCCGAGAAATGGCCGGCGGGCTGATCGCTGCCAGCCTCGCCACGATACTACCCATCTCGAACACCGTACCCTGCGCGTCGAGCGACAGCCCGAGCGCGCTCGCGGCCAGGTTGCGTGCCGCATCATGTGCGTCGAGCGCGGTCCTTAGCGCCTCACCCGATCGCATCCGGGCTGCCGCGGCGATGAAACTCGGCGCGCGCTCCAGGAACGCTTCGTACCGCTTCTGCGCCGCCTTCAACGACAAGGATCGGGCGAGTTCGGCGCGTACCGCATTAGTCGGATCGCCCTTCGCCAATTCCATCAGCGCCTTGTCCAGCCCGGAAATATCGAGCCCGGCCATCGCCAACGCGCGCGCAGGCGACCCCTGCCCTACGCGAATCAGTTCCTCGATCTCGTTCGATGCGACACCGGCATCGACCAGTGCTGCGCGCATCTCCGCATCGTCGAGCGGTTCGAACCGCAGCATCCGGCAGCGCGAGCGGATCGTCGGCAACAACCGCCCAGGTGCGTGGCTCACCAGCAGGAACACCGTGCCCGCCGGGGGCTCCTCGAGATTCTTGAGCAAGGCGTTCGACGCGCCGGGCCGTTCGAGATCGTCGGCGGTATCGATCACCACCACGCGGCGGTCCGAATAAGTCGCCTTCACGCCGAGGAAATGGTCGAGCTCGCGCACCTGATCGACGCGGATCGACCGCGCGAGGCCCTGCTCGGGTTTCTTCTCGTCGCGTGGCAGCCGTTGCAATACCTTGAGATCGGGATGCGATCCCGCATCGATCAATTGCCGCGTACGATCGCCGGGAGGGATAGCGAAATCGTCCGGCTGACCCGGCCCAGCCAGCAGACGCCGCGCCGCGAGCATCGCGAACCGCGCTTTGCCTACGCCTTCGGGGCCGGCGAAAATCCAGCCGTGATGGAGCGATCCGCTGTCGATCGCGGCGGAAAAAGCCTGCCGCGCCGCATGGTTACCATGAAGTGGCGTCATGGCAGCAGGTCGGCGACCGCCTCGATCACCTCGGTCGCCACCTCATCCACATCGCCCGCCGCATCGATCAACCGCACGCGGTCGGGCTCGGCCGCCGCGAAGCGCCGGAATGCCGCCGCGACGTCGTCGTGAAAAGCCCGCTCTCGCGCGGCGAAGCGATCGGCCGCCGCGCCGTCGCGTGCCGCGGCGCGCTCCGCACCGATCTCCGGCGAAACCTCGAGCACCAGGGTGCGGTCGGGCAACAGTCCGCGCGACCCGAAGCCATGGAGCGCAAGCACGGCCGCATCGTCGATGCCGCCCGCCACGCCCTGATAGGCGCGTGACGAATCGATGAAGCGGTCGCTGATCACCCAGGTGCCGATGCCGAGCGCCGGCTGGATCACCTTTTCGACATGGTCGGCGCGCGCCGCGGCGAACAGCAATGCCTCGGTATGCGAGCTCCAGCGCTTGACCTCGCCCTGCATCAGCAACTCGCGGATCGCTTCCCCGCCTTCGCTGCCGCCCGGCTCGCGCGTGACGATGACGTCGAGACCGCGCGCGCGCAGTTCGTCGGCAAGGCGGCGGACCTGCGTCGACTTGCCCGCGCCCTCGCCGCCCTCGATCGAGAGGAACTTGCCGCGCGCCACGTGTGCGTCAGCCGCCGAACAACTGCATCAGCCCGGTCCAGGCGCGGCCGAAGAAGCCGGCCTGGCCGACATCCTTGTCGGCGACGAGCGGGAAGCGCTGGTCGGGCATGCCCGGCGATGTCACGATCAGGTCGGCGACATGATCGCCGGCCTTGATCGGCGCCTTGAGCGGACCGTCATAGACGACCTTGGCATTGGTGTTAGGCGCTGTACCAGACGGCGCGGTCATCGCCAGATTGTCCGCCGCCACCAGCCCGACGCTGCTCGACGATCCCAGCTGGACCTCGGCAGTGGCGATCTGCTTGCCCTTGGCGACGATCGGATGCGACTGCCAGGCGCGGAAGCCCCAGTTCATGAACTTGATCGATTCTTCCTTGCGCTGGTTGTAGGTGGTGAACCCCGCCACCACCATCACCAGCCGCCGGCCGTTCTGGATCGCCGAACCGACGAAGCTGTAACCGGCTTCGTCGGTATGTCCGGTCTTGAGCCCGTCGGCACCGGCGACCACGCCCAGCAACGGATCCCGGTTGGCCTGATCGATTGCCGAGCCGTTCATCTGGGTGCCCCAGGTGAAGCTCGGCAGCGCGTAATAGCGTTTGTAGAGATCCGGAAAGTCGCGGATCGTCGCCTCGGCCAGCTTGGCGAGGTCGCGGGCGGTGACATAGGTCACGCCGTTGTCGGGCCAGCCGTTCGACGTGCCGAAATGGCTGTTGGTCAGGCCCAGTCTCTTCGCCGCCTCGTTCATCCGATCCGTGAACGCCTGTTCGGTGCCCGACACGCCTTCCGCCAGCACGACGCAGGCGTCGTTGCCCGACAGGGTGACGATGCCCTTGAGCAGATTGTCGACGCTGACGCTCTCATCGGCCTTCAGGAACATGGTCGAACCCTGGCTGTGCCATTTGCGCCAGGTCTCCGGGCTCATCGTGAATTGCTGGTCGGCCTTGAGCTGCCCCTTCTTGATCATGTCGAACACGACATAGACCGTCATCATCTTCGCCGTGGAAGCAGGCGGCATGCGATGATCGGGGTCCTTCGAATACAGGATCGCGTCGGACGACATGTCGACCATATAGGCGACGGGCGCCGGCGTGTCGAAGGTCGGCGCGGCAGCGGTGGCCGGCATAGCGGCCAGGACCAGAGCGGACGCTGCGCTCAGGTGAATCATCTTGGGCATATAGGTCATGGTGACAACAGTCCGTACGCTAAAGCGGGAGTAAGGTCAGTCCTGGCGGACCACACGAGCATCGCCATAGCCGCGTGCCGCTGCTACGTCACGTGCCTCACTGGCCTGATTTTTCGACGAATAGGGCCCCATCCGCACGCGCCATACCGCGCCGGCGGGCACAGCCTGTCCGCCCAGGCTCCTGGCGAGTGCGACGGCGCGCGCTTGGCTCGAAAAGGCCGCCACCTGGACGTAGAATCCATCGGCGATCGGGGTAGCCGGCATCGGTTTCCCAACCGACGGCCGAGCCGCTTTGGCCTCGGGCGGAACGCGGACGAGCGGCGCGCCTGGCTGGATATTCGGCGGTCGCGCAACGGGACCCGCGGCGCCGGTCAGCCGCTGGCGGAGCCCGGCGAGCAACGACGATGGCGTATCCAGTCGCGGCGCTCCCGGTTGGCCCGCGCGCAACGCCGCGAGGTCGGAAGGGCTGGCGGTGACCGCCCGGACGCGCACTGCCTCGCGCCCGGTTATGCCCAGCGTCCGCGCAGCCCCCTGCGACAGGTCGATCAGCAAACTGCTCTGGCGCGGACCGCGATCGTTGATCTGGACCAGGATCGTGCGCCCGGTGTCGAGCGCGGTCACTTCGGCATAGGATCCGAGCGGCAGCGTGCGGTGCGCCGCGGTGAATCCCTTGGGATCGAACGGAACGCCCGACGCCGTACGCCCACCGGCCAGTTCGTCGCCGTACCAAGTAGCATAGCCGACTTCATCGTAGCGCGACTCGCCACGGCCCGATGTGGCGCGAGGCCCATCCGATGATGGCGGCCCGGCATCGGCTTCGTCGGCTGAGAGCGGCGCGGGTCGGTCTACCGGCGGCGCGACATCGGGAGCGCCAGCCGAGGCCAGCGGCGTCGGCTGCGGCGCCTCTTGTGGAACAGATGGTGGATAGGTCTGTGGATAACCGCCCCGCGGCACGTTGCCATAGGCCGGGTCCGGCAAGCGCGGTCCGTCGCCAGATCCTCCGCCCCCCACACACCCCGTCAGGACCAGGCATGCCCCCAGTCCGACGCCAAACGCCCTTTTATTCAACCGCATCCGCCAGCAGCCCCACGCTCAACGCATAAAAATTCGAACAATTGTAATCGAGGATGACCCGGTAATTGCCGGTCAACAGATAGGCGGTCTTGCCGGGCCCATCGGGCTCGATCAGCGTCGCCTGCACATTGGCCGCGGGCCACGGCTTGGATTGCGGCACGATCCCCAGCGCGCGCCATTCGGCGATCGTCCGCCAGCCACTTTGACGCGCGAATACCTTGGGACAGCGTGGCGAGATCAATTTGTTGGTGACGCCGGAGCGATCGAAGGTCGCGGGCACCGAGACGGCAAGCCCCCAAGGCTGGCCGCGCCGCCATCCGGCATTGTAGAAATAATTGCCGATCGAGGCGAGCGTATCGGCGTCGCTGTTCCAGATGTCGGCGCGGCCATCGCCATCGCCATCGCGCGCCATGCGCAGATAGACCGATGGCAGAAATTGCGGTCCGCCCATCGCCCCGGCCCAGCTGCCGACGAGTTGGCTGCGCGTAACGCCGCGATCGACCATCTTCATCGAAGCGATCAATTCGCCTTCGAACAGCGCGCGGCGGCGGCCATCATAGGCCAAGGTCGCCAAGGCCCGGGGCAAGTCGAAATTGCCCATGATCCGGCCGTAATTGGTCTCATGCCCCCAGATCGCGACCATGATCGATTCGGGGACCCCGGTTTCGGTCTCGATGCTGCGCAGATGCGCGCGTTCGGCGAGGTACTTCGCCCTGCCCTGCCCGATTCGGGCGGCGTCGACATGGCTGCGCAGATACGGCGCGAAGGGCGGCGACGCGCTATTGGTCGGGTTGGCCGGATTCCCTCCCGGCTGGGCGTGGTCGAGATCGATCACGCGCTGGTTGAAGGTAAGCCCGGCCAATACCGAATCGGCGCTCGAGGGTTTCACGCCCTGGGCGATCGCGCGGCTGCGCACGCCTTGCAGATAGGCCTGAAACGCCGCATCGTCCTGTGCGTTCGCCGACCCCGTCGTCAGCCACAACCCGGCGGCCAGTGTGATCGCCGTCGCCATTCGTCCCATCATACCCCGTCCGCGCATCGGCAGACCGTGCCACAGCGTGGCGCAAAGGTGAAATCCCATCGTCGTGCGACTTGCACAAATCGCCGCCCTTGCGCAAAGCGCTGCTCGCGCGCGGAGAGGTGGCCGAGTGGTTTAAGGCAGCGGTCTTGAAAACCGCCGTGGGTGGAAGCCCACCGTGGGTTCGAATCCCACCCTCTCCGCCACGCTGGTTGGAATGACCATGTTTAAGAACGACTCGCCGCCGGTGGCTGCCGAGTTCCCTCGACATCCTCCCGATTTCGCGACGTAGCGAGGGACTTCGTGGGACCGGCCGCATCGCGCTAAGACCCATTTAGTCGCGCCCGATAATGCTCCAGAATCGGCGCGGCGCCCTCCGATGAAAAAGCTCCATTCAAGCCTTCAGCGGCTCCCTCGGCGGCAACGGCGGCCCGCGCCACCATCACCCCTTCATAGTCGGCGACGGCCCGCCAACTACGGCCCGAGATCAACGCCTCGGCAAGATCGACCGCATCGGCGAGCGCGAGATTCACGCCTTCCCCTGAGAAGGGCGACATCAGGTGCGCCGCATCGCCCAGGAGACTCAATCCGGGGCGGCTGGTCCAGCGGTGTCCCACGGGCAGCGCATAGAGCGGACGAACCGCGATGAACTCCCCTGTCTCGATCATCTCCCTCAACGAGGGAGCCCATCCGGCAAAGGCTTCGCGTAACGTGGTGCGCACGGTCTCCGGCGATAGCGCCTGCCAGTTCCGCGCGGTCGCCTCGTCCAGACGCAGGCCGACATATCCGCGAATATGGCCTTGTCCGTTGCGCTGGGTGATTAGAACGCGATTGTCGCCGACCGCGAACATCTTGCCCCTTCCCGTCAGCGCGTCGACGGCGGGATGCCGCTCGACGTCGAAACCTAATTCGACCAACGTAACGCCTTCATAGACGGGCACTGCGTCGCAGAGCAGCGGCCGGACGCGCGACCATGCGCCATCCGCACCGACGATCACATCAAACTGCTCGCACCACCCATCGCCGCACACCGCAAAACTGTCATCGACAGGTATGATTTCGACGACGCGATGTGCCCAGTTCACCGTGCCGGGCGTCAGCGAATCCAAAAGGATGCCGCGCAGCATGGTCCGATCGATTTCGGGGCGATCGTCTGCGGGCTCGTTGCGGTCGAACAGTAGGGTCCCGTCGACGTCGTAAAGTCGGTCGCCCTGGTCCTCGGGACGGGCCACGGCGGTGAATTCAGTTTCGAGGCCTGCCAGTCGCATCGCCCGTTGACCGGTTGCGCCATGCAGGTCGAGTGATCCGCCTTGCGGTCGTTCTTCTGCATGGGCATCCCGCTCGAATATGACGGGCGAGCGACCGCCCAATTGCAGCAGCCGCGCCAGCATCAACCCACCGGGACCAGCGCCGATGATCGCGATCCGATCCATTGCCATGTCATTGGCCTCCATATATATAGGCACCTATATAAATAAACATAGGAGCCTATGCAATGGCTGATGCCGCCGACGATTGGGAGCCGCTTCGCAATCCGGGCCATTACCTCAGTCGGATCGTACGGGGGCTGAGCCGGATCGGCGACGCGCGGCTGCGTGACCTCGGCTTCGCCACAGCGCAGTTGCCGGTGCTGGCAGCGCTCCAAAATGGCGAACAGCTGTCCCAGACTGAACTCGCGCGTTGGGCGAAGGTGGAGCAGCCGACCATGGCGCAGATGCTCGCCCGGATGGAGCGCGATGGCCTCGTCAAGCGCGAGCCTGACCCTCATGATAGGCGTTCGAGCTTGATATCGTTGACGGACGAAGCGCTTGCGCGATTGCCGGCCGGTCGCGCGGTGCTGCGCCAGGGCAATACTGAAATCACCAGCGGCTTGTCTTCCGAAGAGGTCGACACGCTGGTGTCGCTGCTCAAGCGCGTCCTCTCGAATATCGAAGCCCTTGAGCGGTGAGCAGAGCACATTGACCTGGCAACGGCTACCGAGCGAGGCGTTCCCCAGCGGCGTGCCCGACGAGTTGGCGGCGTTTATTGGTTAGCGACGCGCCGAATGCGGCTCGCCAGCGCCGCGATCGCAGCGCGGCTTCGGGTCGCGATGACCAGGCGATTGCTGCGCATCGCAGCGCTTCGCGCCATCGGCTCGGCGCGGCTGGGTGTCGTCCTTGTCGGCGGTTGACGTGACGGCGGCGACCTGGCCGACGGGCATCTGGGTCAGGCCGAGTCCCGCTACCGCACCAACCAGCAGCCCGATCCCGGCGAACGCGCCATAGCGGCGCATCACCGTCGGTTTGCGGGCGGGAGGATGGTAGAGCGAGATGCCTGGTTTGCGACGCATGATATTATCTCGGCGACTTATCAGATTTCGCGGCATCTTCCATTAACCAAGAGCGCATCGTGGTCGCTTTTTGATGGCCCAACCCTTCCGATCAGGCCGCACCCACCTCGACAAGTGCTTCGTACAGATGGTCGGGCAGCGTCCGGTGGAACAAGCAGCCGGCCTGGAAATCGTCAGCCCAGCGGACCGTCGCCGCGATCTGACCCGCGCCGGGCAGGGTCAGCCAGATCACGCTGCCCTTCTTGAGCGCCGAATAGGTCGAGATGCGTGCGCCTTCGGGCGACAAATCGGTCACGCGGCACAGGGTCCGGTCGAGGCCACCCCTGCCCAATTTGGCGTCGAGCGACACGGGCGCGCGCGGCGATCGCCGGCGGCTCATCAATGCGGGTTCGAACTCCGCGGATATATTGATCTGCCTGGCTTCCATGACGGGAAGTCTAGGCATGCGGTGCCTAAGAGAGCGTTAAGGACTACGTCTTCCCGACACGCGAACGCCGCGCTCCCAGCAGGAACGCGGCGTCCGACGTCACGCTGCCGCCGAAGCGGCGCGGCTTATTTCTTGGTGAGCGACAGCCCGCCGAAACGCTTGTTGAAGCGTGCCACCTGACCGCCCGCATCGAGCATCTGGCCGCGGCCGCCGGTCCAGGCCGGGTGCGACAAGGGGTCGATTTCGAGCGTCATCGTGTCGCCTTCCTTGCCCCAGGTGGAGCGCGTTTCGTACACGGTGCCGTCGGTCATCTGGACCTTGATCATGTGGTAATCGGGGTGAGTGTCTTTCTTCACGTCGCGAAATCCTTTTGAAAGCCACCGGTTTCCGACCGGCAGCGAAGCCGCGGCGCCTAGCAGAGGGTGCCGCACGACGCAACTCTCTCGGAAAATGTCCTGAACGACGTCCGGCGCGCGCGCCGAAGCGTCAGGCAGCTGGCGGATCGGCGATCATCGCCGTGAAGTTCGCCTGGGCGGCCAATTGTCCATCGATTAGCGCGCGGCCGGCGAACTTGCACACCGACGAGCGCTTCTGGACGAATTCGACTTCCAGCCGAAGCAACACGCCGGGTTCGACCGGTTTGCGGAACTTCGCTTCGTCGATCGCCATGAAATAGACGAGCTTGCCCGATCCCGCGAGGCCCAGGCTCTCGACCGCCAGTACGCCGGCGGCTTGCGCCAGCGCTTCGACGATCAGCACGCCGGGCATGATCGGACGTCCGGGGAAATGCCCCTGGAAGAAGCTTTCGTTGATCGTCACCGCCTTGATCGCCGTGATCGACCGGTCGAGGATCAATTCCTCGACACGGTCGACCAGCAGCATCGGATAGCGGTGCGGCAGCGCCGCCATCACCCGCCCGATATCGAGCGGACCGATGGAGGCGGCTGCCGTCGCCTCTTCGCTCACCGTCCCGACGGCTTCTTGCCGGTCGACGGTGCCGGCGCCGGCGGTAGCGCGCCACCCGGGACGCCAGCCGGCGGGTTGCCACGCGGCGCCGCCGGGGCACCGGCGGCGTTACCGCCCGGCTGCCAATTGGCCGGCGGGGTGATGCTGACATTGGTCACCAGCTTGTTGAGCTCGGCGGTGATGTCGTCGGTGATGTCGGCATCGGCGTCGAAGTCGAGCGCCGCTTCCGGGCGGATCACCAGGCTGACGCGCTTGGTCGTCTTGACCGTGGCATAAGCCTGCTGGAACTTGGCCGAGATCTGCTCGATCGCATAAGCGCGGGCGCGCAGCGCCGGCATTTCCGCCGTCGATGCCTGCTGCTCCTTCGCCTGGATCGAGGCGAAATTCGGCGAGGCGCGCAGCTTGGCGAGCTCGGATTCGTCGAGCTGGCCGTCCTTGTTGGCGTCGAACGCCTGCTCCATCGGCGCGAGCTCCTTGCGGATCGCTTCGGCCTGATCGAGTCCGGTCTTGTAGGTGGTCCTGATCTGGGCGATCGCGTTGGTGAACGCGGTCGTCTTCAGGATCGCGGTCTGCGGGTCGGCGACGGCGACCGACTGCGCCGAGGCGGCGGGCGCCAGCGCCAGACCGGTCGTCAGCGCGACCGCGCTGATGCCGAGATATTTGATCATGCTGTTCATCAGAATTGAGTCCCTACGTTGAATGTTACGAGTTTGGTATCGTCGCCCGGCGAGTGCAGCAGTGCCTTGGCGATGTCGATGCGAAGCGGCCCGAAGGGCGAATTCCAGTTGACCCCGAAGCCGATCGAGACGCGCGGCCGCGGCGTGTTGCCAAGGAACGCTTCATCGAATGCCGCGATCGGGTTGACTACCGCGCTATTGGGGTCGTTGCCGATGCAAACGCCGCTGGAATTGGGAATGCCTTGCGAGCAGGTCGTCGAGAGGAAAGAACCTGGATTGGCAGGATCGGGATACTGATAGAGCAATTTGCCCGAACCGTCGCGGACCGGCTGTAGATATTGCTGTACAAAGCCGTTCACGACGGGGAAACATCCCGTTGCATTCGGATCCGAATTCTTGGTGTTTCCGACCAACGGACAAGTATTCAGTGTCTTCCCCGGATTCTTCACACCCCAAACAGCACCAACGTCGACGAAGATCGACGGACGCAAGCCCAATTCGCGGATACCGCCGGAAAGCGGCGGCTGGAGCTCAAAGCGTACCAGATAGTAAGAACGGCCGCCCAACGCGTCGTCGATCCAATTCTTGCGATCGGGATCGAGCGTCTGCGCCGTGATGGCCCCCGTCGAGTCGGTAGTATTGATATATTGCCTGCGGATAATGCGAGGGCCGACGCCACGGATGTCGAAGCCGCGAATCTGCGGCTCGCCAAGATAGAAGCGATCGGTGATGCGGACATTATCGATACCGGGCCCGCGGCTCTTTTCCAGGCTGGCGATGTAGCCGGCCTCGCCGCTGATCGAGAAAATCCAGTTATGGCCGAGATTCATGAATTTCGACGCCTCGATGCGCGATCGGACATATCGCACATCCCCTCCAAGGCCCGCAAAGTCCTGGCTCAATACTAACTTTTTGCCCGCGGTGGGCCTCAGGCGGCTGTTGAGGCTGTCATAGACGAGCGAGTAACCGACCACGGACGACAGGCGATTGCCGATCGCATCGCACAAATAGCGCCCCGCCTTGAGCGGATCGCAGGTATCCGGGATACCGTCGCCATTGGTATCCGAATAATAAGTGTTTTTATCGAGCCCCACCTCGTCATAAGTCAGCCCGTAGCGCGCCGACAGTGACCAATATTCGGTGATCGGCACGCCGGTACGGACCTGGAAGCCGGTGGAAACCTGCGAATAGGTCGTCTGGCGCTGGTCGCCCAGATAGTTGAACGAATTATAGTCGCGGCGGAAGATGTCGACGCCGACGGCGACGTTCTTGTTGAACAGATACGGCTCGGTAAAGCCTAGCGAGACCGACTTCGAATAGACCGAATAGTCGACATTGGCGCGCAGTTCCTGGCCCTTGCCGCGGAAATTGCGCTGCGTGATGCCCGCCTGGATGATGAACCGTTCGAGGCTCGAATAGCCCGCCGACAGCGACAATTCGCCGGTCGCTTTCTCTTCGACATTCGCGTTGAGCACGACGCGGTCGGGAGCGGAACCCTGCTCCTGCTTGATCTCGAACTTGTCCTGGAAGAAGCCCAGGCTGTTGATGCGGTCCTGCGAGCGCTTGACCTGGAAGCTGTTGAACGCATCGCCCTCCGCCAGACGGATTTCGCGGCGGACGACCTTGTCCTGAGTGTTGCGGTTGCCGGTGATGTCGATCTTTTCGATATATGAGCGCTTGGCTTCCGCGATATGGAAGTTGATCGACATCGTCAGCTTGTCGGGGTCACGGTTGAACTCAGGGTTCACGTCGGTGAACGCATAGCCGAACAGGCCGGCGGTCTCATTCAGCCGGTCGACCGAATCCTCGACGCGCTTGGCATTGTACCAATCGCCCTTGTTGATCCCCAGCCCCGCCGCCAGCTTGGTATTGTCGAAATCGCGGATATCGCTGTCGACGGTGACGTTGCCGAACTTATAGCGCGGACCTTCTTCCACCACATAGGTGATGATGAAGTTCTTCTTGTCCGGGGTCAGCTCGGCGACCGCCGAGGTCACGCGGAAATCGGCATAGCCCTGGGTCAGGTAGAATTGGCGCAACTTCTGCTGGTCATAGGCCAGGCGATCCTGATCGTATGACGTGTTGGACGACATGAAGCGAGTCAGGCGCGCCTGCTTGGTGACCATCTGCTCGCGCAGCTTGCCATCGGAAAAGACGTTGTTGCCGATGATGTTGATCGCGCGGACCTTGCTCTTGGGCCCTTCATCGATCTCGAACACGACGTCGACGCGATTCTGGTCCAGGCTGACCATCTTGGGCTCGATCCGCGCGGCGAAACGGCCCTGGCGACGATAGAGCTCGACGATCCGCGCGACGTCCTGGCGCACTGCGGTGCGGGTGAAGATCTGGCGCGGCGCGAGCTTGATTTCCTTGGTGATCTTGTCGGACTTGAGGGTCTTGTTACCCTCCAGGATCACGCGGTTGATGATCGGGTTCTCGCGAATGCGGATCGCGATCTCTCCGGTTTCGACACCGGCGATCGACACGTCGGCAAACAGATCGCTGGCAAGCAAGTCGCGCAGCGCCTGATCGAGCGTCTCGTTGGTATAGGCCTGGCCGACGCGCAGCTTGGTGTAGGACAGCACCGTTTCCGGCTCGATCCGCTGCGACCCTTCGACCCGGAGCGAGCGGATCACCCGCTGCGGTGCCACCGCAGGCGAAGTCGGCGCTGCCGGTGACGTCTGCGGTGCGGCAGGAGCCGTCTGCGGCGTTGCAGCAGCGGGCGCAGGAGCGCCGGCCTTGGCAGCGGCAGTCTGGGCCGCAGCGGCGACCGGAACTCCCGAGAGCATCGTTCCCGCGAGCAACACCGTCACGGCGCGCGTTCCGAACTTCGACGTATTGATAACTTTCACCATTCCACCCCAGCCGGAGACATTGCCGTCGCGTGATTTACGGGCGCGCCCGCCCTGCCCTAACCGCTTCAGCCGATCAACCCGGCGAGATGCTGCCACAAGCCCACCTTGCCCAGATCGTTGAACGTCACGATCAGGAACAAGCACAGGATCGCCGCCAGCCCGCCGCGAAAAGCCCATTCCTGGATCGCCGGCGTCACCGGACGCCGCCGCACAGCCTCGATCGCGTAGAACAGCAAATGCCCTCCGTCGAGCATGGGGACTGGCAAGAGGTTGATGAACCCCAAATTAATGGAGATGATCGCGACCAGCCAGATGAAGTCCGGCCAGCCCATGCTGAGCTGTTCGCCGGAGAATTTGACCATGCCGACGACGCCCGACATGTCCTTTATCGGACGGCGGCCGGTGATCAATTGGCCAAGCCCCTGGCCGGTTTGCCTGACCAGCGCCCAAAGCTCCCTGGAAGCGACACCCGGTGCCTGCAGCGCGCCGACTCGCACGAAAACGGGCTGGGCGGCATGAACCCCCAACATCCCGATATCGCCTTCGTTGCCGAACTTGTCCTTGACGTGACGCTTGCCGATCACCGTGTCGCTCGCCATCGCGACGCCGTTGCGGTCGAAATCGATCCTGACCCGCTCGCCGGCACGAAGCTGGACGTAATAGGCCAGATCCTCGAAAGTCTCGACGGCGCGTCCGCCCAGCGCGGTGATCCTGTCCCCGGCCTTGAGGCCCGCCGCGGCGGCGGCGCTGCCCCTCTCCACCCCGGCCACGGTCGTCGGCGTGCGATTGTCGCCATAAGCCAACGCAAACCCCATCAGGATCAGCAAGGCGAGGAAGAAATTGGTCACCGGACCGGCCAGCACGACGATCGCGCGCTGCCACAAGGGTTTGGCCTGGAAGGTGCGGGCGCGCTCCGCCGGGGGCAGCGCCAGCCAGGCGGGGTCCGGCTGGCTGGCCGGGTTCATGTCGCCGGCGAAGCGGACATAGCCGCCAAGCGGGATCCAGCTCAGCTTCCAGCGGGTGCCGCTTTTGTCGGTCCAGCCAGTGATCTCCGGGCCAAACCCGATCGAAAATACTTCCGACTTGATGCCGAACAGTCGCGCGGCGAGGTAATGGCCGAGCTCGTGGAAGAAGACGAGCGGCCCCAGCAGCAGCGCGAAGCCGACGATGTACAGGATCAGGCTGGGACTCTGCATCAGGTAACGCAATCCTCTACACGCTCGCCCGCGATGGTACGCGCTTCGTCGTCTATAGCCAGTACGTCGTCCAGTGTCTCGGGCGCGGGCGGGTCGTAGCCGTCGAGCGTATCGGCGACGATTGCGGCAATTTCGAGGAACCCGATTTTCCCGGCCAGAAAAGCCGCCACCGCGATCTCGTTGGCGGCGTTGAGGATCGCCGGGCGTGCACCACCCGCGGTCAGCGCGCGCCGCGCCAGTGCCAGCGCGGGAAAACGTTGCTCGTCAGGAGCTTCGAAATCGAGCCTGCCGGCAGCGATCAGGTCGAGCGGCGCCATCGGCGTCGCCATCCGTTCCGGCCAGGCGAGGCAATAGGCGATCGGCGTTCGCATATCGGCCGGCCCCAGCTGCGCGAGCACCGACCCATCGGAATATTCGACCAGCGAATGGACCAGCGACTGGCGATGCACGATGATTTCGATCCGGTCCGGATCGACCGGGAACAGCCGCGCGGCCTCGATCAGTTCGAGGCCTTTGTTCATCAGCGTCGCCGAATCGACCGAGATCTTGGCGCCCATCGTCCAATTGGGGTGCGCCACCGCCTGTTGCGGCGTGACGTCGCGCATGCGCTCCAGGCTCCAGTCGCGAAACGGCCCGCCGCTCGCGGTCAGGATGATGCGGCGGACGTGTTTCGCCTGGGCGGGATCGAAACATTGGAAGATCGCATTGTGCTCGGAATCGGCGGGCAGGAGCGTCGCGCCGAACCGTCGCGCGGCGTCGATCACCAACTCGCCAGCCGACACCAGCGGCTCCTTGTTGGCGATCACCACGGTGCCGCCCCGTTCGACCGCCGCCATCACCGGACGCAAGCCGGCGCATCCAACGATCGCCCCGACCGTGAGATCGGCACCCGACCGCGCCGCATCGCATACCGCTTGCGCGCCGCCCGCGACCTTCGTGTCGGTGCCGGCCAACGCTTCGCGCAGGGCAGTCAGGCAGCTCTCGTCGGCAACCACGGCCAATTCGGCGCGCGTTCGCCGCGCTGCCGCCGCCAGGCGCTCGACATCGCAATTGGCCGTAAGTGCCCGCGCCGTGAAGCGATCGGGTTCGCGCTCGATCAGGTCGAGCGTGGATGTGCCGACCGATCCGGTCGCGCCGAGAATGGTAACGGTCTTCATGGGCGCCAGGCGTAAAGGAGAGGAACGATGACGACCAGGAAAGCCGCGACCGGGGCCACCGGCACCAGCCCATCGAGCCGATCGAGCACGCCGCCATGGCCGGGGAACAAGGTCCCACTATCCTTCTTGCCGGCGCGGCGTTTGAGCCAGCTTTCGAACAGGTCGCCGCCCTGGGCCAGCATCGCCAGAAACGGAGTCGCCAGGGTCAGCCGCACCGCCAGGCCATATCGCCAATGGAGCAACCAGCCGAACGCCGTCGCCAACGCGATGCCGCCGATCAGCCCGGCCCAGGTCTTGTTGGGGCTGATCATCGGCGCGAGCTTGGGTCCGCCGATATATTTGCCGGCGAAATAGGCCCCGATGTCGCACATCCAGACCAAGGCCAACGTCCACAAAGTATAGATCAGCCCGAACTCGCGATTGTCGCGAATCACCAGCAGCGCCAGGACCGGAACACCGATATAAATCATGCCGAGCCCGAGCGCCCGGGGCTTGAATATTGCCGCGACGAAGACCGCCGAAGCACCCACCACGCCCAGAGCGAACCAGCCCGGGCCCCAGGTGGCGGGCGACATCACGGTCAGCGGCACGACCAGGGTCAGCATCGCGCCGCGCTTGTCGCGTGCCGTGGTGCCGATCAGGTCAGCCCATTCGGCGATCATCACCATCGCCATCGCCGCGACGACCAGCCAGAATATCCAATGGCCGAGCACGATCGCCGCGAGCGCCAGCGCCATCAGGCCCAGGCCCACCGCCGCGCGGATCAGCAATTCGGGGGGGCGCTTCGAAAGGCGCGCGGGGCGGTCGCTCACAAGCCTCCGAAACGACGTTGGCGCCGCCCGAAAGCGGCAATCGCCTCGCTCAACGTTTCGGCATCGAAATCGGGCCATAAAGTGTCGACGAACAGCAATTCGGCATAGGCCGCCTGCCACAGCAGGAAGTTCGACAGCCTCTGCTCGCCCGACGTGCGGATCAACAGGTCGAGCGGCGGCAGATCGTGGGTGTCGAGCTGGCTTTCGATCGCCCGGGTATCGATGTCCTCGATCGCCATAATACCGTCGCGGACGCGGCGTGCCAGTTCCCGGGCGACACCGGCCAGCTCGGCCTGCGATCCGTAATTGAGCGCGATCGCCAGCAGCGGGCCGGTATTGGCCGCGGTACGACCGGTCGCATCGTCGATCATCGTCACCAGATCGGGCGAGAAGCGGCGATAATCGCCGATTACCCTCAGCCGCACATTCTCGCGGACAAGTTCGTCGAGGTCGCTGCGGATGAAATGCCGCAGCAATCCCATCAGATCGCCGACTTCCTCCTCGGGACGCCGCCAGTTCTCCGACGAGAAGGCATAGAGCGTCATCGCCTCGATCCCCATCGCGCGCGCGGCGCGGGTGACCTTGCGAACCGCCTCGACACCCTGGCGGTGGCCGGCGAGACGCGGCAGGTGGCGCTTCTTCGCCCAGCGGCCGTTGCCGTCCATGATGATGGCGACATGGCGCGGCAACACCGCATTGGAAGCGACCGGCGCCATGTCGGTGGCGGCTACGGGCTTCACTGGCCCAGGATTTCCTTTTCCTTGGCGGTCGCCGCGGCGTCGATATCGGCGATCGTGCTATCGGTCAGCTTCTGCACCTCGGTCTCGTGGCGCTTGCGCTCGTCCTCGGAGAATACACCCTTCTTTTCGTCGGTCTTGAGCGAATCCATCCCGTCGCGGCGGACGTTGCGCGCCGCGATCCGCGCCTTTTCGGCATATTGCCCGGCCAGTTTGGCGAGTTCCTTGCGGCGTTCCTCGGTCAGATCGGGGATCGGCAGGCGCAGCGTATTGCCGTCGTTGATCGGATTGAGGCCGAGACCGGCCGAGCGGATCGCCTTTTCGACCGGGCCGATATTCGATTTGTCCCACACCTGGACCGACAGCATGCGCGGCTCGGGCGCCGATACGGTCGCGACCTGGTTGAGCGGCATGTGCGATCCGTACACCTCCACCGTCACCGGATCGAGCAGCGCCGTCGACGCGCGGCCGGTCCGCAACCCGCCGAGATCGTGCTTCAGCGCTTCGACCGCGCCGGCCATGCGGCGTTCCAGATCGGCCTTGTCATAGGCGGCCATGTATCATCCTTCCTTCTGCACCACCGTCGAGACGCCCTCTCCACGCAACACCGAGGCGAGATTGCCCGGCTCGCGGATGTTGAACACCACGATCGGAATATTGTTGTCGCGGCACAAGGCAATCGCGCTCGCATCCATGACTTTGAGATTATCCGCGAGAACCGTGTCGTAACTCACGGTTTCATAACGCTTTGCTGCCGAATCTTTCTTGGGATCGGCATTGTAGACGCCGTCGACCGACGTGCCCTTGAACAAGGCATCGCAATTCATTTCGGCCGCGCGCAGAGCAGCGCCGCTGTCGGTCGTGAAAAAGGGCGAGCCGACGCCCGCCGCGAAGATCACCACGCGCCCCTTCTCGAGATGGCGCATCGCGCGCCGGCGGATGAAAGGCTCGCATACCGATTGCATCGGGATCGCGGACTGTACCCGGGTATCGACGCCCACCTGTTCGAGCGCGTTCTGTACCGCCAGCGCATTCATCACTGTCGCCAGCATGCCCATATAATCGGCGGTCGCCCGCTCGATTCCCTTCGCCGCTGCCGACAGTCCGCGGAAAATGTTGCCGCCGCCGACCACGACGCACAATTCGTGCCCGGCGTCTCTGGCGTCCTTGATCTCGCCCGCGACGCGTGCGGTGACCGTCGGGTCGATCGCCAAGCCCCCCTCACCCATCAGGACCTCGCCCGAGAGTTTCAGGAGGATGCGTTTATAGGAGGGGCTGGACATCTACACCTGCGGGTCGTGAAGTGGCGCGGACCTTAGGAGCGCTGCGCTCCGAAGCCAAGCGGTTAGAGTTTGTTTTGAAACGCGCTGAGGGCGCGTTTCGCGGCACCAGCCCGCTCCCCCACCCGACCTCCCAATCAGGGTATTCTATGGGAGGTCGGGTGGGGGAGCGGGCTGGTGCGGTCTCAAAACTCGCTCTTCCGCGAGTTTTCAAACGGACGCTTAGCGGATACGAAAAAGGCCGCGCCTCGCGACGCGGCCCCTTCTTCCATCGGGTCGTCGGATCAGGCCGGTTGCTTGACGCCCGACGCCGCTGCGACTTCCGCCGCGAAGTCCGATTCTTCCTTCTCGATGCCTTCGCCGAGCTGGAAGCGGACATAGTCCTTCAGCGCGATCGGCGAGCCGGCTTCCTTGGCGGCGGCGGCGACCACGTCGGAGATCTTGGTCTTGCCGTCCATCACGAACAGCTGGCTGACCAGGGCATTCTCCTTACGATACTTGGCGATCGCGCCGTCGACCATCTTGGCGACGATCTCGGCAGGCTTGCCGCTCTCCGACGCCTTTTCCTGGGCGATCGCGCGCTCGCGCTCGATCACCGCCGGGTCGAGGTCTTCCTCGTTGAGCGCCAGCGGGAAGGCCGCCGCGATGTGCATCGCCAGCTGCTTGCCGAGCGCTTCGAGCTTGTCGGCCGGAGCCTCGCTCTCGAGCGCGACGAGCACGCCGATCTTGCCAAGGCCCGGCGCCTGCGCGTTGTGGACATAGGGCACGACCGCGCCCTTCGACACTTCGAGCTTCTTGGCGCGGCGCAGCGTCTGATTCTCGCCGATCGTCGCGATATTGTTGGTCAGCACTTCCTCGACGGTCTTGCCGCCGAGCGAGGCCGTCTTGATCGTCGCGATGTCGTCGCCCAGTTCGAGCGCGACCGAGGTCACGTCGCGGACGAAGGTCTGGAACTGATCGTTCTTGGCGACGAAGTCGGTTTCCGAATTGACTTCGACCGCGGCACCCTTGGTGCCCGAAACCTCGACGCCGACCAGACCCTCGGCCGCGGTGCGGCTCGATTTCTTGGCGGCTGCCGCGAGGCCCTTGGTGCGCAGCCAGTCCAGCGCGGCGTCCATGTCGCCGCCGGCTTCGCCGAGCGCCTTCTTGCAGTCCATCATGCCCGCGCCGCTCTTTTCGCGCAGGTCCTTGACCATTGCTGCCGTGATGTCGGCCATGTCTTCGATCCTTCTAGTCAGAATGTGTTTGCGGGCGAGGCGGGGCGTTGTCGCCCTACCCCGCCCGCATGACGGTTAGGCGACGGCTCAGGCGTCGATCTGACGCTCGCCCTCGGCGGCCATGTCGGCTTGCTGCGCGGCGTCGGCGACGACCGGCTCGGCATTGAGCGCTTCCTCGGCCGGGGCCGGTTCGACGGTCAGCGCTTCCTCGACCGGAGCTTCGACCTGGGCACCCAGGTCGACGCCGGCATCGGCCTGGCGCTGCTGGCCGCCACGAGTCGCCGCAATGGCGATCGCCTCGCAATAGAGCCGAATCGCGCGGGCGGCGTCATCGTTGGCCGGAACCGGGAACGCGATGCCGTCGGGCGAAACGTTCGAATCGAGGATCGCCACGACCGGAATACCCAGCGTGTTGGCTTCCTTGATCGCCAGTTCTTCCTTGTTGGCGTCGATCACGAACATCACGTCGGGAACGCCGCCCATGTCGCGGATACCGCCGAGCGAGAGCTCGAGCTTGTCCTTCTCGCGCGTGAGCTGGAGCACTTCCTTCTTGGTCAGGCCGTGCGTGTCGCCCGAAAGCTGCTCTTCGAGGCTCTTGAGGCGCTTGATCGAGTTGGAGATCGTCTTCCAGTTGGTGAGCATGCCGCCCAGCCAGCGATGGTTGACGAAATGCTGACCGGCGCGACGCGCGGCGTCGGCGATCGGCTCCTGCGCCTGGCGCTTGGTGCCGACGAACAGGACCTTGCCGCCGGCCGCGACCGACGAGCTGACGAATTCGAGCGCGCGCGCGAACAGCGGCACGGTCTGCGACAGGTCGATGATGTGGACGCCGTTGCGATCGCCGAACAGATACGGCTTCATCTTCGGGTTCCAGCGATGCGTCTGGTGGCCGAAATGCGCGCCAGTTTCGAGCAATTGCTGCATGGTGACGACAGGTGCCGCCATAGGGATAACTCCTTCCGGTTGTGCCTCTGGGAAGCGGGAACCGAAATCCTGTAAATCCCCGCGCCAATCATGGCGGAGGCAGGTCCGGCACCGGGCTATGATGCTTCCCATGCGGGTTTGAGGCGCGGCCCCTAGTCCAAAGTCCCGACAAAGGCAAGCGGCTCAGGCACCGTTCGTCGGACTAACACCGGTCGTTTGCAACGATATTCATGCTATGTTCCACTTTTTCGCTTGACGAAAGGAACATGAAAAGAACATACAGCGATCATTCACAGGACACGGAACATCTGAATCGCCGAATGGTTGGTTCAGCACGGATCGCGGTCCGCCCAAAGGGGAAGTCGCAATGTTCACGCTCGTTGCCATCCTGATGTTCGCCGGAGCGCTGCTCGTGGCGGGTGCGACCATCTATTCGACCGTCGTACCCGCATTGCCCGATATCCGGGCCGCGCTTGCAGGCAAGGATCGTGGATCGATCGTTCCGCCGTTGCCGCCGCGTCACGCCGCCACGACGATCAGGGTAACGGTGCGGCCGGTTTCGGCGCAGCCGACATATTGGCGCGCTGCCGCCTGATTCTGGCATAATTGCGCGCGCTGAACGGGATCAGTGCAAGATAAACCAGGCAGAGTCCAGCCAATGTCGGCCATGGGGCGGAAATCAATGCCGCCCCGATTGCGACGATCACCGCCAGCGCCTCGAAGCGGATGTTGCGCCGCAACCTGAGCGAAGACCAGCCATAAGTCGCGATGCTTGAGATCATCAGGAACGCGATAAAGGCCATCCACGGCGCCACCAGCCAGGGCGAGCGCAGCCACTGCTCGCCGGTGATGAACCACAAATAGAGCGGCAGCATCGCGCCGATCGCTCCCGCGGGCGCGGGAATGCCGGTCAAATAGCCCGCAGCCTTGCGCGGCTGTTCGGTGGCATCGATCTGGGCGTTGAATCGCGCCAGCCGCAACGCGCAGAACACCGCGAACAGCAAGGCGCATATCCAGCCGAAGCGCGGCGCGTCGGTTAGCGACCAGAGATAGAGGATCAGCGCCGGCGCTACCCCGAACGAGATGGCGTCGCTGAGCGAATCGAGCTCCGCACCGAACCGGCTCGTCCCGCGCAGCATCCGCGCGACCTGTCCGTCGACGCCGTCGAGCACGCTCGCGGCGAGGATCATCACCACGGCCATCTGCCAGTCTCCGGCGATCGCGAAGCGCACCCCCGTCAACCCCGAGCTCAGCGCCAACGCAGTCAGCGCGTTGGGCGTGATCGTGCGCAGCGGCAGGCCCGTGGCCGGCCGTCGCAGCCGTCGCGGACGCGGCGGTTTCACTGGGTGACGCCGCTCATGATCTCGCCGCCGATCCGGCCGATGATCGTCTCACCCGCAATGGTGCGCTGGCCGAGGATCACCTGGCAGGCGGTGTCGGCGGGCAGGAATACGTCGACGCGGCTGCCGAAACGGATCAGCCCGATGCGCTGGCCGGCCGCGACCATGTCGCCTTCCTTGACGAAGGCGACGATTCGGCGCGCGACGAGCCCGGCAATCTGGGTGAAGCCGATCAGCCGCCCGTCCTTGCCTTCGACGACGAGGTGCTGGCGCTCATTCTCCTCGCTCGCTTTGTCGAGGTCGGCGTTGAGGAACTTGCCCGAGATATAGACGACGCGGCGGATGATCCCCTGGATCGGGGTGCGGTTCACATGGACGTCGAACACGCTCATGAAGATCGACACGCGGATCAACGGGGCGGTACCCAGAATGTCGAGTTCGGCTGGCGGGACCACCGGCTGGATCATCGTCACCAGCCCGTCAGCCGGGGCGATCACCAGACTATCGTCGCGCGGCGTGACGCGGATCGGATCGCGGAAGAAGGCCGCCACGCCCAGCGTCAGGAAAGCGAGCGGCCAGAACAATATCCGCAAGAAGGAAAATGGCAGCGAAAGCAATGTCGCGACGGCGACGATGGTGACATAGCGCCGCCCTTCCGGGTGCATTGCCGGAAAGCGCCACTTGACGGTGGTCGTGCCGATTTCCGGCGGATCGAGTGAAGGCATGCGCGTCGTCTAACCGTGTTGCCTGTGCGGTACAATGCACGGGAAGCGGATCCGGCTCCCGGAGAGAGCTCACCGGCACGGCGCTTGACCCCCCTCCCCGCTTCACCCTAGAGGCCCGACCAAACCCCATCAGGAAAGCGGATATGGCGAAGATCAAGGTGAAGACGCCCGTCGTGGAGATCGACGGCGACGAAATGACGCGGATCATCTGGGAATGGATTCGCGAACGCCTGATCAAGCCCTATCTCGACATCGATCTCGATTATTACGATCTCGGCATCGAGCATCGTGACGCGACCGACGACAAGGTCACCGTCGACAGCGCCAAGGCGATCCAGAAATTTGGCGTCGGCGTGAAGTGCGCGACGATCACCCCGGACGAGCAGCGCGTCGAGGAATTCAGCCTCAAGAAGATGTGGAAGTCGCCCAACGGCACGATCCGCAACATCCTGGGCGGCGTCGTGTTCCGCGAACCGATCGTGATCTCGAACGTGCCGCGCCTGATCCCGGGCTGGACCAAGCCGATCGTGGTCGGCCGCCATGCCTTCGGCGACCAGTATCGCGCCACCGATTTCCGCGTCCCCGGTCCGGGCAAGCTGACCATGACCTGGGTCGGCGACAATGGCGACAAGATCGAGGAGGAAGTGTTCCAATTCCCCTCGTCGGGTGTCGCGATGGGCATGTACAATCTCGACGATTCGATCCGCGATTTCGCCCGCGCGTCGATGCACTATGGCCTCAACCTGAAATGGCCGGTGTACCTGTCGACCAAGAACACCATCCTCAAGGCCTATGACGGCCGCTTCAAGGACCTGTTCCAGGAAGTGTTCGAGGCCGAGTTCGCCGACAAGTTCAAGGAAGCGGGCATCACCTACGAGCACCGCCTGATCGACGACATGGTCGCCTCAGCGCTCAAATGGTCGGGCGAATTCGTCTGGGCCTGCAAGAATTACGACGGTGACGTCCAGTCGGACCAGGTTGCGCAGGGCTTCGGCTCGCTCGGCCTGATGACTTCGGTCCTGCTCTCGCCCGACGGCAAGACGGTCGAGGCCGAGGCCGCACACGGCACCGTCACGCGCCATTATCGCCAGCATCAGCAGGGCAAGGCGACCTCGACCAACCCGATCGCGTCGATCTTCGCCTGGACCGGCGGGCTCAAATATCGCGGCAAGTTCGACGGCACGCCCGACGTGACGCGCTTTGCCGAGGAACTCGAAAAGGTCTGCATCGAGACCGTCGAGAGCGGCAAGATGACCAAGGACCTCGCGCTGCTGATCGGCCCCGATCAGGCGTGGATGACCACCGAGCAGTTCTTCGAGGCGGTCCGCGAGAATCTCGAAACGCGGATGGCGACCTGGGCGTAAGTCCCGCTCGCAGCCATCAACACAAGACCAAGGCAGCGGGGGCGTCAGCGATGACGGCCCCGCTATTTCGTTGTGTACCGCCCCCACACCAAGTCTGTCATGAGCGAGTAACGCTGACGGCGCACACCACCACAACGCAGCCGCGTTTTGGGGAGGAACGGTGATGCTTCGTCGATCTGGTGTTTTGGCCGTCACGACCCTCGCAGCATTCGCGCTCGCATCCTGCGGCGAAGACGCCGATCCGATCCGCACGGCCGGGTCATCGACCGTCTATCCCTTCACCAAAGCAGTGGCGGACGCCTTTGTCCAAGCGAAGGGTGGACGGAAGGCGCCCGTGGTTGAATCGACCGGGACTCAGGCCGGGATCATGCGTTTCTGCGAAAGCGCGGGACCTGATTCCTTCGACATCGCCGATGCTTCGCGCCGGATGAAACGCGTCGAATTCGAACGCTGCCAGAAGAACGGCGTCGGCGACGTTATCGAGGTCGCGATCGGCCTGGACGGGTTGGCGCTCGCGGAGTCCAACCAGGGCCCGAGGCTCCAACTGACCCGCAAGCAAATCTACCTCGCGCTCGCCGCCAATCCGATGGGTAAGCCGAACACAGCCAAAACATGGAGGGACGTCGACCCCAAACTCCCGGCAATCCCGATCCAGGTGCTCGGTCCGCCGACGACCAGCGGCACGCGCGATGCGTTCGTCGAGCTGATCCTCCAGATGGGCTGCCTCGAAGCCATGCCCGAGGCCAAGGACATGCAAGCCAAGGGCGACCCGGCCGTCTTCGACAAGACCTGCCGACAATTGCGCGCCGATGGCCCCTATGTCGAGAAAGGCGAGGACGACAATGTCATCGTCAAGGGGCTGGAGAGCAACCCCAACGCGCTCGGCCTGTTCGGCTATTCTTACCTCGAGCAGAATTCGGGCCGGCTGCGCGGCGTGCCGATCGACGGCATCGCGCCGACCTACGACACCATAGCCAGCGGCAAGTATCCCGGCGTGCGCACCCTCTATCTCTACGTCAAGAAGAAGCACCTCAAGCCTAAGCCCGAGTTGCTCGACTTCCTCAACACCTATGCCTCCATGTGGGATCCCAACGGTCCGCTCGCCAAGCGCGGCCTGATCGCCATGTCGGAAAGCGGCCGCAAGCGTTCCGCCGACGCGATCAAGGAGCAATATGCGCTGGATTCGTCGCAGCTGTTTTGAATGAACGCTCAAATCCCCAGCCACTCCACCCCGCCAGGAAGCTCTTCGGCGGCATAGTCGACTTGCAGCACTCGCCGCCGCAGCGGTTCGATGGCGGCGTCAGACGCATGCAGGATCGGCGTCGAATAGACCCAGATATCCCCGGCATGGGCCAGGCAGGCCCGAACACCATGGCGGCCGACCGCCAGCTCGATCTGGCTTTCGGGAACGCGACCAAGGCGATGCGACCCGGGCGCGATCAACAGCGGCGCGTTAGTCTCCGGCACCGGGTCGAGGTGGATGCGGATCGTCATCATTCGCTCGAGCAGGCCGATCGGCGGCGCGACGTGCAGTAGCCCGGATTTCGTCGTCCACGGCCCGAAGCCGGGCACCTTCTCGCGATTCCTTACCACGATCGTGCGGTCCTGGTGCCAGCCGAGCGCCCAATTGGTCGTCGCCGACTTGTCGAAGAGGATCATTCTTACCGGCCGAGTCGCCGGCCCCAACACACCAGCGACAAGGACACCGATTGACCCTCGGGCGCCGAGCAACTCGCTAAGTTCCGGGATGCCGGTCAAACGGATGCCGGCCTGATCGCCGGGCTGGCTTGCAAGCGCTCGAACGATTGCCTCCAGGTACCCCGACGCGGCGCCTCGCCAAAGCTCGGCGCCATCGCGATCAAGCTTCAAGGTGCGGTCTTCCGTCGAGATTACGCTCACCCCTTCGCCTCGGGCGACCGGACATGTTCGGGCCGGAAGCCCATGCCGATGATCTGCGCGGGAATACGCCGCAGCAGCGGAATGCGGTCGAGCAGTTTGGCAGCGAGCGGCGGGCCGTCCATCGGTTCTGTGCTGGCGAGTAGAGGCGCGACGACGATGTCCTGAACCATCTTCTGCATGCCCTGAGTCAGTTTGACCGCGCGGATGCGGCGGTCGTGGACCTTGTGGAGCAGCGGATCGGGATCCTCTCCCGCGACCATCGCCGCGGCGAGGATATTCGCGGCGGCGACCGCGTCCTGCACTGCCAGGTTGATGCCGACGCCGCCGATCGGCGACATGGCGTGCGCGGCATCGCCGATCACGAGCAAGCCCGGGCGGTCCCATTGGTCGAGACGGTCGACCGTCACGGTGAGCAGCTTGACGTCGTCCCAGCTCGTCACGCCTTGATCGACCGTCGCGGTTTCCGGCCCGATCGCACGCACCCTATCGCGGAAAGCGTCGAGCCCCTCGCTCCTGATCTTCTCGGCGCCGCCCTTGGGGAAGACGAAGGCGCATTGATAATAATCGCCGCGGTCGATCAGCACGAACAATGTCCCCGTGTCGAACACCCCCATCGTGTCGTTTTCCGGTTGGGCGACCTTGGGAATGCGGAACCAGAACACGTCCATCGGCGCGCCGATCACCGTTGTCGGCAAGCCGTCGCGATGCCGCGAATCGCGCCCGTCCGCGGCAATCGTCAACCGTGCGCGGATGTCCTCGCCTTCGCTCGTCCTGACCCCGCATACGCGCCCGCCTTGCTCGATCAATTCGGCGCCCTCGCAACTCTGGCGCAATTCGAAGCTCGGATAGCGGCGCGCGGCATCGGCGACGAAATCGAGGAAATCCCATTGCGGCATCAGCGCGACATAGGGTGCGGGGACGTTGAGATGGGTGAGGTCGACGATCTGCATGTCGCGACCGGCGATCCGCGCGCTCAGGCGCTCGATTTTCTGGTGCGGACGCCGGAGCAATTCGTCGAGCAGTCCGAGCTCGCTGAAGATGCGCAAGGTCGAGGGATGGACGGTGTCGCCGCGAAAGTCGCGCAGGAAGTCCTTGTGCTTCTCCAGCACGATCGTCTTCAGCCCGGCACGCGCGAACAGCAACCCCGCCACCATTCCGGCCGGCCCGCCGCCGATAATGCAGATATCCGTGTCAGTCATGACCTGACAAACTCCCTTCGGCCTGCTTTGATGCTTTCATGGCGATCGGTCTCGACAACAAGGGGTTCAGCGACGCACTGGTGATTCTCGGTGCCGCGGGCATCGTGATCCCGGCGTTCGCGCGGTTCAAGGTCAGTCCGGTGATCGGGTTCATTCTGGTCGGGATCCTGGTCGGACCGGCCGGCCTGGGCGCGTTGGTGGCTCGGTATCCGTGGCTCTACCATGTCACCATTTCCGACCCGCATGCGATCGAACCGTTCGCCGAATTCGGCATCACCCTGTTGCTGTTCTCGATCGGTCTGGAACTCTCGCTCAAGCGGCTGTGGGCGATGCGCGCCGCCGTGTTCGGGGTCGGTGCGGCCGAATTGTTCGGATGCGCGGCGGTCATCGGCGTCGCGCTGTTCGCGGCCGGCGACAATTGGGGCGGCAGCCTGGGACTCGGCCTGGCGCTGGCCTTGTCGTCGACCGCGCTCGTCTTGCCGATCGCGGGGACGACGAGCGCGGTCGGGCGGAGCGCCTTCGCGATGTTGTTGTTCGAGGATCTCGCGCTGGTGCCGATCATCTTCGGACTAGGCGCGGTGGGCGGCCGCGGCGGCGACATCGTGAGCGTGCTGATCTGGGGTACGATCGCCATCATCGCGATCTTCCTGGTCGGCCGTTTCCTCCTGCCGCGCCTGTTCGCGCAGGCCGCGCGGACCAAGAGCCCCGAATTGTTCCTGGCGATCTCGCTCCTGGTGGTGATCGTTGCCAGCCTCGCGACGACGGCGGCGGGCCTGTCGCCGATCGTCGGCGCGCTGCTCGCCGGCGTGCTGATCGCCGAGACCGAATATCACAGCGAAGTCGAAGTCATCACCGCGCCGTTCAAGGGGCTCGCGCTCGGCGTGTTCCTGATCACGGTCGGGATGAGCCTCAGCCTCGAGACATTGCTCGCCCATTGGGGAGATTTCGTGCTGGCGCTGATCGGCGTCGTCGCGGTCAAGTCGATCGTGACCTTCGCCCTGCTCAAGCTGAGCAAGGCACGGAGCGGCGTCGCGGCGGAAACCAGCCTGCTGATGTCGAGCCCGTCGGAAACCACCCTGATCGTGCTCGGTACCGCGTCGGCCGCAGGCCTGATCGCGCCGCAGGACGCGGCCTTCTGGCAGACGGTGACCGCATTGGGGCTGACGATCACGCCGGCGCTGGCGGAGGTCGGTCATGCGGTGGCACGGCGTCTGGAAGCCCGTGAGGCGCTGGCGCCCGATCTCCAACTCGCGGAGGAAGGGCCGGGCACGGTGGTGATCGGGTTCGGCCGCGTGGGGCGGATGGTCGCCGACATGCTGCACGAGCATGGCCAGCCCTATATCGCGGTCGAAGCGGATATCGATGCGGTCAATGCCGCGCGGCGCGACGGCTATTCGGTGCTGTTCGGCGATGTGGCGCGCAGCGAGTTGGTCGACCGGCTCAATCTCGGCCGCGCCAAGGCGCTGGTGCTGACGATGGACGACCCGGTGCTGACGGCGCATTTGACGAAGCGCGTGCGCGGCTGGGTGCCAAGCCTGACGATCGTCGCGCGCGCGCGCGATGCCTCGCACGCCGCGGAGCTTTACCGCGCGGGCGTCACCGACGCCGTGCCGGAAACGTTGGAAAGCTCGTTGCAGCTGTCCGAAGCGGTGCTGGTTGAGCTGGGCATCGCGATGGGTCCGGTGATCGCCTCGATCCACGAAAAGCGCGACGAATTGCGCAAATCGATCAAGGAAGAAGCGGGGATCGACCGCGAGCCGCGACTGCGGCGGGCCAGGAAGGCCGAGGCTTCCTAGCGCGATCGGCTATATAGAAAACGCTTCCCCGGCGAAGGCCGGGGCCCAGCACCAATGACCTGGAGACGGCATCCCGCCGCCGATAGTACATTGCGGCTGGGCCCCGGCCTTCGCCGGGGAAGCGTATTACGCGGTCCGACCAGCGGTCGGCAGGCTCTCAGCCCGCGAGCGCGGCCTTCACCGCCGCCACAGCCTCATCACCCTTGCTGCCATCGGGACCACCGCCTTGCGCCATGTCGGGACGGCCGCCGCCGCCCTGGCCGCCCAGCACCTCGACCGCCTTGCGCAGCAGATCGACCGCGTTGAAGCGGCCGGTCAGATCGTCGGTCACGCCGACCGCGATCGAGGCGCGGCCGTCATTGACCGCGACCAGCACCGCTACGCCCGATCCGATCCGCGCCTTGGTCTCGTCGACCGCGCCGCGCAGACCCTTGGCCTCGAGCCCCTCGACCACCTGACCGACAAAGTTGATGCCGTTGACCTGTTCAGGCCCAGCCGGGGCAACACCGCCCCCGCCGCCCAGCGCCAGCGCTTTCTTCGCTTCGGCCAATTCGCGTTCGAGCCGCCGGCGCTCCTCGACCAATGCCGCGACGCGCGCGGGCACTTCATCCGGGGTCGCCTTGAGCACGGCGGCCGTCTCGCGCAGCTTTTCGTCGCGGCTGGCCAGATAGGCGCGCGCCGCCTCGCCGGTCAGCGCTTCGACGCGCCGTACCCCCGACGACACCGCGCCTTCGCTGACCAGCTTGAACAGGCCGATATCGCCGGTCGCGTTGACGTGCGTGCCGCCGCACAATTCGAGGCTGTAGATCTTCTGCCCGTCGCGGCCCATCGACACCACGCGGACCTCGTCGCCATATTTCTCGCCGAACAGCGCCATCGCGCCTTCCTCGATCGCTTCATCGGGCGTCATCAGCCGCGTCGAGACGGCGTCGTTCTGACGGATATAGGCATTCACATCGGCCTCGACCTCGGCCAGTCGCGCCGGATCGATCGCTGTCGGCTGCGAGAAATCGAAGCGCAGGCGTTCGGGTGCGACCAGCGAGCCCTTTTGCGCGACATGCGTGCCGAGCCGCTCGCGCAACGCCGCGTGGAGCAGATGCGTCGCCGAATGGTTGGCGCGGATCGCGTTGCGGCGCTCGCCATCGACCACAAGGTGGATGGCATCGCCGATCGCGATTTCGCCCGCTTCGACCTTGGTGCGATGTGCCCAGAGGCGGCCGAGATGCTTCTGCGTGTCGAACACGCGGCCCTTCAGCCCCTTGTCGTTGGTCGCGAGCCCAGCGTCGCCTACTTGCCCACCGCTCTCGGCATAGAATGGCGTCTGGTTGAGCACGACGTCGACTTCGTCACCGGCAACGACCTTGTCGACGCGCGCGCCGTCCTTGATCAGAGCGACGACCTCGCCCTCGCCTTCCTCCGACGTGTAGCCGATGAATTCGGTGCCGCCCTTTTCTTCGACCAAATCGTACCAGAGCTCGTCTGACGCCTTTTCGCCCGAACCCTTCCACGCGGCACGCGCGGCGCGCTTCTGTTCGGCCATCGCGGCGTCGAAACCTTCGCGGTCGACTTGCAGACCCTGGGCGCGCAACGCGTCTTCGGTCAGGTCATAGGGGAAGCCGAACGTGTCGTAGAGCTTGAACGCGGTCTCGCCAGCCAAGGTAGAGCCCTGCGCCATGCCCGCAGTCGCCTCGTCGAGCAGCTTGAGGCCCTTGTCGAGCGTGCGGCGAAACTGCTTCTCTTCCTGCTGCAAGGTCGCCTCGATCAGCGGCTGCGCACGGATGAGTTCGGGATAGGCAGCGCCCATCTCGGCGACGAGTGCCGGGACCAGCCGATGCATCAGCGGATCCTTGGCGCCGAGCAGATGCGCGTGCCGCATCGCGCGCCGCATGATCCGGCGCAGCACATAGCCGCGGCCCTCGTTCGCCGGCAGCACGCCGTCGGCGACCAGGAAGCCCGACGAGCGCAGGTGATCAGCGATCACGCGATGGCTCGCCATTTGCTCACCGACCGCCTTGGTGTGGGTCAGCGCCTCGGACGCGGCGATCAGCGCCTTGAACGTGTCGGTGTCGTAATTGTCGTGGACGCCCTGCAGCACCGCGGCGACGCGCTCGAGCCCCATGCCGGTGTCGATCGACGGCTTGGGCAGGTTGCCGACGATCTCATTGGCTTCCTGCTCGAACTGCATGAACACCAAATTCCAGATCTCGACGAAGCGGTCGCCATCCTCGTCCGGCGACCCGGGCGGGCCACCCGGAATATGGTCGCCATGGTCGAAGAAGATTTCCGAGCACGGGCCGCACGGGCCATTGTCGCCCATCGCCCAGAAATTGTCCTTGGTCGCGATCCGAATGATCCGCTCTTCGGGCAGGCCGGCGATCTTCTTCCACAGATCGAACGCCTCGTCGTCGGTATGATAGACGGTGACGGTCAGCCGGTTGGGGTCGATTCCCCATTCCTTGGTCAGCAGTCCCCAGGCGAGCGTAATCGCACGCTCCTTGAAATAATCGCCGAACGAGAAATTGCCGAGCATCTCGAAGAACGTGTGGTGCCGCGCGGTATAGCCGACATTGTCGAGATCGTTGTGCTTGCCGCCGGCGCGAACGCATTTCTGGCTCGATGTCGCGGTCGAATAAGGCCGCGATTCCAGCCCGGTGAACACGTTCTTGAACGGCACCATCCCCGCATTGACGAACATCAACGTCGGATCGTTCTGCGGCACCAGCGGCGCCGATTGCACCGCGGTGTGGCCGTTGGCGGCGAAGTAATCGAGAAAGCTGCGGCGGATGTCGTTGGTCGAGGTCATGGCCGCGACTTAGGCGAGCGTTGAGCGCTACTCAAGCCGATGGTGTGCGGATGCGATTGGGGATACGATGCGCAGGCGTTCCAATTGGGGAAATGGACGATGCGCCACTCGCTTCTCACCTTACCGCTCCTCGCCTTAATCCCGGCATCCGTCGGCGAAGCGACGATGCGGCCGAGCACCGCCGATCTGCTCGCCGGCATATCGATCTGCGGAGACGATCTGCCGGTGGGTGCGACCCCGCAACTCTATCCCGGTTACGGCAAGGGCGGGTTCCCGATCACGACGGCTAATCCGCGCGCTCAGGCATTCTTCGACAACGGCATGCAGCTTGCCCATGCTTTCGCGCACGGTGCCGCCAGCGCCGCCTTCGCCGAGGCGGCCAAGCTCGATCCGGAGTGCGCGATGTGCCAATGGGGCGCGGCGTGGAGCGACGGGCCGACGATCAATTTTCCGATCGGCGCCGAGCAACAGAAAGGCGCGCTCGCCAAGGTGTTGGCGGCCGAGAAGCTGCTGACCCCGCAATCGCCGCAGCGCGAGCGCGACCTGATCGCCGCCCTCAAGCTTCGCTATGCCGATGGCGGCGGCAAGGGCGCGGGCGACCTCGCCTTCGCCAAGGCGATGGACGCACTGACGCTGCGCTATCCGCAGGACGACGAGATCGCGACGATCGCGGCCGATGCGTGGATGATCCCGACCGCGCTGACCAGCGGCACCGCCAATTTGTCGCGTGCGGTCGCGCTGCTCGAAGGCGTGCTCAAGCGCAGTCCGGATTATACGCCCGCGATCCATTTCTACATCCATGCCACCGAGATGAGCGGCTTTCCCAAGCGCGCCGAACCCTATGCCGATAAACTGGGTAAACTGGCGCCGGCGTCCAGCCATCTGATCCACATGCCGTCGCATACTTTCTATTGGGTGGGCCGCTATCAGGATGCCGCCGACGCCAATGTCGCCGCGGTCGATCTCGGCCAAAGCGACGCGCGGATCGCCGGACTGATCAAGCCGGGGCAAGTCTGGATGCTCCCCTATCACGGCCACAACGTGCAATATGGCGTCGGCGGCGCACTGATCTCGGGCGACGGCAAGGCGGCTCTGGCACTCGGCGGTCCCCTCATCGCGGCGACCGCCAGCCTGCCTGATCCCAACAACCTGTTCATCCAGATGGGAGTCGGCACCGCCTATTTCGCCGAAGGACGCTTCGCCGATCCGGCCAAGGTATTGGCAATGAGCGATCCCGGCGAGAAGCAGCCCTATATTCGGCAATATTGGCTGTATGCGCGCGGCGAAGCGCAGGCCCGGCTGGGCAATGCCGCAGGCGTCCGTGCCGAACGCGCGAAGATCAGCATGCCGCCGCTTCCCGCCAAGCCGGACGAACTCGCCAACCAATCGCGACAGCTCGTGCGGATCGCGCAGCTCGTGCTCGATGGCCGCGCGGCGATGATCGAGAAGCGGCCGGACTTGGCCGCACGCGCCTATCTCGCCGCAGCCAGGCTCGACGAGGCGAAATTGATGAGGACGCTGAGCGATCCGCCGGCTTGGTGGTACCCGGTGCGCCGGAGCTACGCCGCCGCCTTGCTCGCGCAGGGCAAGCCACGCGCGGCCCTCAAACAGGCGACGCGGGTCCTTGATCGCCGCTCGAACGACCCGGTCGCGCTATCCATTCGCGCGGATGCCGAGGAGGCGCTGGGCATGAAGGATGCCGCGGCGACCGATCGCGCTGCGGCACTGCGCGATTGGCGCGGCGACAAGACGCAATTGACGCCTGCCTTGGCCTAACTCGTAAGCAGCGGCGTCCGGTCGCATATTGCAGCCAACGCTGCGTGGCGCTTCTGCACAGCTTCGCCGTAGAGCGCGATATCGCCAGGCGAGAGATGCAACGTCAGCGCCGAGCCGTCCTCGCCGAGTTTCGACCGCTCCAGCGGCCCGGCGACGCCGCCGGACAAGCGCTGCCCCAAACGCATCGCCAATCCCCATTGCGCGGCGCGTCTGAGATCCTGCGCCGGCGCCAGCACGTTGAGCGGCTCGGGCGTGCCGGCGCCTCCACCCAGCGACGTCCATAAAGCCTGCGCGATAACCGCGCGGCCGCGCCCATCGATCGCGACCCAATTGCCGTGCAGTGCGATTTCGACGCCGCGTTCCGCGCGGAATTCGGGATTGGCGTGCCAGCCGACATCCGCGAGCAGGCAGGCGGCGCGACGCAACCGCTCCATCGCCGGCGCATCCTGGAACAGTGGCGATATCCAGCGATCGAGCAAGTCGCCATGTTCGGGGAAGCGGCCGAGCCGCCTCCCTTCCTCGCGCGTCGCGACGATCAGGGGGTCCTGCAGGCGCGTTTCTGCATCGAGCGCTTCGTAGAGCAATCCTTCGCGCAGCCCGAAGCTGGAGACGATCGTGCGATCGCTTTTGAGGTGGCGAAGCAAGGCGGCGAGCAGCGCCGCGGCGTCGTTGAGCATGGGCGCACGCTGTGACGAAATTCCGGGGACGGCTTTGAGCGTCCCTTTGCCGCTGTGACTGACGCTGCGCACCAGCCGACCGATTGTGGCGGGCGACATTGCGTAATGCTGGATGACGGGCAACGGGTAACGCCGCAGGCTCATGTCGAGCCGCGCGAGGCTGCGCCAGGACCCGCCGACCAGATAGAGCGGCAGACCCTTGCCCTTGCCCGACCAGCCGGCCTGATCGACCAGCTTGGCGACGCGACGATCGATCGTCCCTTTGCCCTTTGCCCTGAGCGCCGCGATGCGCAGCACGCCGAGCGGAAACGACACGCGATCTCGGACCTCACCCTTCTTGACCCGCACGAGTTCCAGGCTGCCGCCGCCGAGATCGCCGACGATCCCGTCAGCATCGGGAATGGCGGAAAGCACGCCCATCCCGGCCGCGGTGGCTTCCTGCTCGCCCGACAGCAATTCGACCGGCAGCCCGATCCGCGCCGCAGCGTCGAGCAGAATGTGTCCGTTGGACGCGTCCCGCACGGCGGCGGTCGCGACTGTCCTCAGGCTTTCGACTTCCATCTCGCGGGCTAGCGCAGAAAAGCGTTCGAGAGCTTCGATCGCGAGTTCCAACCCCTGTGGGGCCAATTGCCCGGTTTCACCGAGCCCCCGCCCCAGCCCGGCCATGACCTTCTCGTTGAACAATGGCGCGGGGAGCCGGGCCGGGCCCTGGTAAACCACCAGACGGATCGAGTTCGACCCGATGTCGATAATACCGGTGCGGGGCGGCGACGCCGCCGATTCGGGCTTGGCCTTGCGAAACAACAGAGTCGCCACGCTAACGCCGCCGCGTCAGCGAGAGTTTCGGCACTGCGCCGCCTTCGAGCGCGGCGCCCCGGCCCGATAGCGACGGATTGGTCATGAAATAGCGATGCAGGTTGAACGGGCGCGGGCCCGGCTCGACCCGGTCATAGGTTCCGTCGGGGTGGAGCACCCAACTCTGTTCGGTGTCGATCAAATTGGCGACCATCACTTGGTCGAGAATCTGGTCGTGCACGGTCGGATTGAGGATCGGCAGCATATATTCGACCCGGCGGTCGAAATTGCGCGGCATCCAGTCGGCCGAGGAGATGAAGATCTTGGCGCCGTCATTGGGCAGCGCCTTGCCGTTGCCGAAGCACCAGATCCGGCTGTGCTCGAGGAAGCGCCCGATCACCGATTTGACCCGGATATTCTCCGACATGCCCGGCACGCCCGGCCTGAGGCAGCAGATACCGCGGATGATCAGGTCGATTTCGACGCCGGCGTTGGACGCTTCGTACAATTTCTCGATGATAGCCGGGTCGACCACCGAATTCATCTTGGCCCAGATCGCGCCGGGCCGGCCTTCATTGGCATTGGCGATCTCGGCATCGATCAGTGCGGTCAGCCGCGTCCGCATGTCGCGCGGCGAAATGCCGACCAGGCTCAGTACCGGTTCGACATAGCCGGTGACGTAATTGAAGATCTGCGCGGCGTCGCGGCCGAGCTCGCGGTCGGCGGTGAAGAAGCTCAGGTCGGTATAGATGCGCGCGGTGACCGGGTGATAATTGCCCGTCCCGAAATGGCAGTAGGTGCGATATTCGCCGCCCTCGCGCCGGACGACCATCGAGACCTTGGCGTGGGTCTTCCAGTCGAAAAAGCCATAGACCACCTGAACGCCGGCGCGTTCGAGCGCGGAGGCCCAGAGCAGATTCTGCTCTTCGTCGAACCGCGCCTTGAGCTCGACCACCGCGGTCACCGACTTGCCCGATTCGGCCGCGGCAATCAGCGCGTTGATCACCGCCGATTGCTTGCCGGCGCGATAGAGCGTCTGCTTGATCGCGACCACGTCGGGATCGGCCGCCGCTTGCTTGAGAAATTCGATCACCACCTCGAACGTCTCGTACGGGTGGTGGACGACGATATCCTTGGCCTTGATCGCCGCGAAACAATCGCCGCCGAATTCGCGGATCCGCTCGGGAAAGCGCGGGCTGAACGGCACGAACTTCAGATCGGGCCGGTTCTCGTCGATGATCGCTTCCAGATCGTCGACGCCCAGGAACGCGCCGCTTTCGGTGACGAACGCATCGCCTCCCGCCAGTTCCTCGCGCAACACTACGCCCAGCGCCTCGGGCATGCCCGATTCGAGTTCGAGCCGGATCACCCGGCCGCGCCGCCGCCGTTTGATCGCATTGGCGAAATAGCGGACCAAGTCCTCCGCCTCTTCCTCGATCTCGATATCGCTGTCGCGCAGGACGCGGAATTCGGCCGCGCCGTTCACCGCGTAACCGGGAAAGATCAATGTCGAGAAGCGCTTCACCAGCGATTCGACCGCGACATAGCGCGCCGGCTCGCCGGGCAATCGGACGAACCGAGCCATCGCCGCGGGCAGCATGACCAGTTCGCGGATCATCTCGCCGTCCGACGCGCGCGTCAGGTCGAAGATCACCGCCAGCCCCTTATTGGGCATGAACGGAAACGGATGCGCGGGATCGAGCGCCTGTGGCGTCAGGATCGGGAAAATCTGTTCGCGGAAGTGCTTTTCGAGCCAGGCCGCCTCATCCGCGGTGACTGCTTCGTCGATCTGCCGTGAGCCCAGCACATGGACACCAGCCTCGGCCAGTTGGTGACGCAGGTCACGCCAGACGTTGCGCTGGTCCTCGACAAGCGCATCGGCTCCGGCGACGATCGCGGCGAGTTGCTCGCGCGTGGTCAGGCCGTCGGGCGAGCGGCGCTCGACCTCCTGCTTCTGCTGGCCCATCAGCCCGGCGACGCGGACCATGAAGAATTCGTCGAGGTTCGAGCCCGATATCGACAGGAAGCGCACGCGTTCGAGCAGCGGGTGCGCGGTATTGCAGGCCTCTTCGAGCACGCGACGATTGAACGCGAGCCAGGACAGCTCGCGGTTGAAATAGCGTTCGCCGCTCTCCCCGCTTTCGAACGGATCGTCGTCATTGGCGAGGCGCGCGATATGAGCGGGGCGAGTCATTGTTCACCTTGTTCGGCGTTGTCGGCAGCGGACGGCCGGGCGATGATTCCCGCCTCGGCCAGTGTGGCCCTTGCCAGTGGGATCGACAAGCGTTTGCGGCGTTCGAGCACTTCCTGATCGAGCACGTCGACGACACGTTCCACCGCAATGAAGCTGCGTTCGAGCCGCGCGATCAACCATTGGATCAGGTCGGGCCGCGCATCGAGCCCGCGCCGTAGGAACTGGCGTTCGAGCAGCGCTTGCATCAGCGCGTCGTCCGGCGCTCCGATCTCCGCGATCGGGCTGGCGGCGAGGCGTGAGCGCAGGTCGGCGATGCCGACTTTCCATGCCGGCGGCGCCGCATTGGCGACGAACAATTGCGGACGACGCGCCGCCTGGGCGTCGTTCCAGGCGTGGAACAGTTCCTTTTCGGGCCGAAGATCGGCGTCGTCGACGATCCTGCCGCCGCTCCGGCTGGCGAAGACGCGCGCCAGCAGGCTGCGCCCGGATTTGCGCGGACCGACCAGCAAGGCGGTCATCACCGGCCAGGTGCCCCAATGTTCGAGTTGATGGAAGGCATGCGCATTGGACGGAGTGACGAGGAATTCGTCATCGCCCGGTCCGGGCGGCCAAGCCAGCGGCAGGCCGAATTGCTGGCTCATCCGGTCGGTCGGTCGTCCGACGGGACCGACGGCGGCGGCAGGGACGGCCGCCGGATCCTGAGCGTCGCGCCGCTGCGGCCGACCTGGAAGCCGCGCGCTTCGAGCGCCGACACCAGCGCCGCCGGATCGCCGCTGTAATTGAGCCGCATCACCGACACCCCGCCGATCGCCATGCTAGTAGTGTTGGCGCCGCTGACGCCGGGCACGCCACGAACGGCGCCCTCGATTGCCGAGACCGATGCGGCGCTGGGCGTATCGAACTGGACGGTAACGGCAGCTCCACCGGCGACCGCCGTCGTGGCGTCCGCGGTCGTCGCCTCGCCGGTCGGCGTGTCGGTCGGCGTCGGCGTTGCCGTCGGCGTCGCCTGAGGCGGCGGAATATAAGCGAGGCTGGGGTCGACACCGAGCGCGCCGTTGCGCAGTCCGTCCTGATAGATCGCGTCGATCCGCTTCACGCCGGCATCGAGCAAAGCCGGCACGCCGGCTTCGCTGTCGACGCGCAAGGCGAATCGCGCCATCAAATCGTTGTCGGGGCCGTGCCGCGCCTCGAACACGCCGACGACGGGGCCGCCCGGCCATTGGCGATAGAGCGTGACCGACGGCACCAGGACGTCGGCCGCGGCATATTGGTCGAGCACGCTGCGCCACCAGCCGCGATCGCGCCGGCCTGCCTGGCCTTCATTGACCAAGAGCGAATCGGCGCCGACGCCGGTCGGGCGGACATAATCGACCGAACTGTCTCCCGCCCGGAACCGCTGCCAGGCATCCGCCCAGGCCGTCTTCTGCTCGAACGCGACGGCGCTGCCGCCCGACCATTGGACGGGGATCAGCAACATCGGTGCCGATCGCGAAATGTCGCCGACCGCGCCCATCAATCCACCCAGCCGCGCCCGGCTGAACAGCACACCCAGCTTGGCGATGTAGCGATTGGGGCCGATCTGCTCGTTCTGGATGACGATGCCGGTCACCATCGAATCGAGCACGCTGTCCGCGGGCACTCCACCGCCGCCGCCGAATTTCGACGCCAGCATCTGATAGGCCTTGCGCTGGGCAAGTCGCCATCCGGCGATCCGTGCGGATTCGGCGTCCGGGCCGCTGACGTCGACATCGACATTGTCGACCTGATAGCTGCCCGACGCGTCGATCGGCTCGTTCATGTCGATCTTGTCGCCGCCATCGTCTTGCGCGGCGACCATCCCGGCACCCCCGGCAAGAGCAAGGGCCGCGGCTAAAGCGGAGGCGTGGAAGAAACGGCTGCGGCGCATGTCGGCGCCCTTTTGGCGAAGCAGACGTGGAAATCCAAGCGTGTTGTCGTTTGGGCGCACATTCATCCCTGGCAATGCCCTGGACGGAGCGGATTTTGGCGCAGGGCTAGAAGCGAGGAGGGAGCGATGCATTATGCATCGTGACCGACGAGCGACGACGCCCTGCGCCAAAGTCCGCCCGCCGCTTCGCGGTTGCGCTGGGAGACGCACCGGCGTTGTCGCGTGCTTGCGCGTAGCTCAAGGCTACGCGACTGCGCCGCGCTCCTAGCCAGCACGCCTCCCAGCGCAATCCAGGGCATTGCCAGGGGTGAATGTGCGCCCTAGTCGGCATCACATGAGCGAAGATCAGCGCCAAAACAGCCCCTACACATACGCCGATGCCGGCGTCTCGATCGCAGCCGGCAACGCGCTTGTTCGCGCGATCGGACCACTGGCCAAGGCGACGCGCCGACCCGGCGCCGACGCCGATCTCGGCGGCTTCGGCGGCTTCTTCGACCTCCGGGCGGCCGGTTTCAAGGATCCGCTGCTGGTGGCGGCGAATGATGGGGTCGGCACCAAGCTGAAACTCGCGATCGACAGCGGACGGCATGACGGCGTCGGCATCGACCTGGTCGCGATGTGCGCCAACGACTTGATCGTGCAGGGCGCCGAGCCTTTGTTCTTCCTCGATTATTACGCGACCGGAAAGCTCGACAACGCGATCGCCGAGCGCGTGGTGGCGGGTATCGCCGAGGGCTGCCGCATCGCCGGCTGCGCGCTGATCGGCGGCGAGACCGCCGAAATGCCGGGCATGTATGCCGATGGCGATTACGACCTCGCCGGCTTCTGCGTCGGCGCGGTCGAGCGCGATCGCGTGCTGACCGGCAAGGACATAGCGGCCGGGGACGCGATCCTCGGGCTGGCTTCGTCGGGCGTTCACTCCAACGGCTATTCGCTGGTCAGGCGACTGGCGGCGGACAGGGGCTGGAAGCTCGATCGCCCGGCTCTGTTCGATGCCGATACGCTGTTGATCGATGCGCTGATGGCGCCGACGCGCATCTATGTGAAGAGCCTGTTGCCGCTGATCGCGGAAGGCCGGATCAAGGGACTGGCGCATATCACCGGCGGCGGCCTGCTCGAAAATATCCCGCGCGTGCTGCCGGATGGCGCGCATGCCCGGATCCGCGCCGATGGCTGGGAACAACCGCGGCTGATGGCGTTCCTGCAGGCGCAAGGCGCGATCGAACCCGAGGAAATGGCACGCACGTTCAATTGTGGGGTCGGGATGGCGGTCGTGGTCGCCGCTGCCGAGGTCGAATCGGTGAGCGCAGCATTGACGACGGCGGGTGAGACCGTGCTGACGATCGGAACGATCGAGGCCGGGCAGCGCAGTTGCACGGTGACTGGCTCAGCCGGCACCTGGAGCGCGCGCGCCGATTGGACGGCGACGCATAATGCATAAGGCGATCCATGCCGGATATTTTTCACGCCTCCCCGGCGAAGGCCGGGGTCCAGCTTCGGCGCCTTAAGTTGGAAAGGACGTCGCTAAGCCGCCGGCAACAGTGGAACTGGGCCCCGGCGTTCGCCGGGGAGGCGGCTGGTTGTTGGAGTCGAGTTCATCCATGAAAAAAGTCGGCATCCTGATCTCCGGTCGCGGGTCGAACATGCAGGCGATCGTCGAACAAGCGGGTGAAGCTTACGAAGTCGTCGTCGTCGCGTCGGACAAGCCCGAGGCGCCCGGCCTCATCTGGGCGCGCGAGCACGGCATCCCGACCTTCGCGCTGTCGCCCAAGGGGATCGGCAAGCTTGCCTATGAAGCGGCGATTTCCGCGGCCCTTCGCGAAGCCGGTGCCGAGATCGTCGCGCTGGCCGGCTATATGCGGCTGCTCTCGGACGAGTTCGTTGCCGAATGGCGTGGGCGCATCGTCAACATCCATCCGTCGCTGCTGCCCAAATATAAGGGCCTCGACACGCATGCCCGCGCCATCGCGGCGGGCGACGAAGAAGCGGGATGCTCGGTGCACGTGGTGACCGAGGAACTCGATGCCGGCGAGGTATTGGGACAAGCGCGCGTGCCGATCCTGCCCGACGACGATGCCGACACACTGGCCGCGCGGGTCCTGGCGGAAGAGCATCGCCTTTACCCGCAGGTTCTGGCAGATTTCGCGGCGCGATGAGTCCCGATCCCGATGCCGACCTGAAGCGGATCCGCGCGATCTGCATGACTTTCCCTGAGGCAGCCGAAAAGCTGTCGCATGGATCGCCCGCCTTTTTCATCGAGAAGGGCAAGGTCTATGCTTATTTCTGGCACAACCATCACGGTGACGGACACACTGCCGTCATGGTCAAGACCAGTGGGCGCGAGGAACAGGCGATGCTGGTCGAGATGGACCCCGAACTCTATCATATCCCGCCCTATCTCGGCCCGTCGGGCTGGATCGGAATGGAACTGAACGGCGACGCCACCGACTGGCAGCGCATCGAGGACAGGATCGCGATGAGCTGGGAAATGGTGGCCCCGCGCCGCTTGCTGGAGGCCGGTGGGCGATGACCGATCCAGAGACGCCCATGTCGACTCCTGCCGCGCTCGAAACTCCGGCCGAGCGCGCCGAGAAGGCGGCGATCCGGCGGCGCTGGATTTCGCTGGCCGAATGGGTGGGCATCGCCGCTTTGCTGGTATCGGCCGGCGGTCTGTGGATGAGCTGGTCCGACCGCAAGGCCGATCAGGCCGAGCGCGCGACCGAGAGCAACGAGAAATCGCTCGTTGCCTTCACCGCGTCCCGCAACGGGAACACCGTGTTGTCGCTCAACGATCCCGATCACCGGATTCAGGAGATCGACGTCGCCTTCCCGCCGTCGTTGGGAATCGACGCGCAAACCGGGCTGTCCAGCCCCGAGATCGACGCGAGTTGGTTCGACCGTGCCTTGCTCAAGGTCACCGACAAGGGCGCGGACAATCGTCAGGGCCGCCTGCCCGTGCTGATCACCGCAACCTGGTGGGATGGCGACATGAAGAAGACCGACCGGGCGATCTATCAGGTCCGATGGAAAACAGCCGGACGCCTGCTCGGCGGCCGCAAGCTTGAACTCGAAGGCGCCAGCCTGGCGGAACGCGGCGGGAGTCCGGTGCGGCTCGATGCCCTATGGGCGAAGGAAAAGCCGGCGAGTTAGCCACGTCGCCATGCCGGCCTTGCCCTGGGATCGGCCATGGTCTCTTGCCCATGACTCGCTGCCTGGCAGACTCCGGCAAAGCCGGGGCGACGGTGGCGGGATATTATAGCGGCAGCGCGTAAATCACGTCGTCACATAAGGTCGCGCCGACCTGATATTGCCGCTCGCCGACCTTCGCGAAGCCCTGCTTCTGGTAGAATGCTCTTGCGCGTTCGTTGCCCGCATAGACGCCGAGCAAGACGCGCTTACGGCCCATGTCCCGCGCGTCGAGCAGTGCTTGCCCCATCAGTGCTGGTCCCAAGCCGGTGCCGTGGGCGCGCGACAGCGTATAGATCCGGCGAAGCTCTATATCGTCGGCTTGAACATCGACGGCCGGCAGATCGGGCGTGGTCAGCACCGTATAACCGATCGGAGCTCCGCCGCTCGCAATCTCTGCGACGACGACGCGGCTAGCCGCCATCTGGACCCAAGCGCGAAATGTGTCCTGGTGATTGGCCTTGGCGCAATGCGCGACGATGTCGGCCCCCTCGAGGAGCCCGGCGAACGTCTCCAGAAAGCAGGCCGAGGCGACGAGCGAGAGCGCCGCGGCGTCCGCCGCGGTCGCTCGCTTCAATCGCCAGCCAATGTCAGCCGACAATTTCTTCAGGCTTGAAGAAGAACGCGATCTCGATCGCGGCATTCTCATCCGAATCCGATCCGTGGACGGTGTTCGCCTCGATCGATTCGGCCAGTTCCTTGCGGATCGTGCCGGGCGCGGCGTTCTCGGGATTGGTCGCGCCCATGATGTCACGGTTGCGCTGCACGGCGTTCTCGCCTTCGAGCACCTGGACCACGACCGGACCCGAAATCATGAACTCGACCAGGTCGCCGAAGAACGGGCGCTCTTTGTGGACGGCATAGAAGCCTTCGGCCTGCTCGCGGCTCATATGGATGCGCTTCGACGCGACGATGCGGAGACCCGCTTCCTCCAGCATCTTGGTGACGGCGCCGGTGATGTTGCGGCGCGTGGCATCGGGCTTGATGATCGAAAACGTGCGGTTGGCGGCCATGGCGGTCGCTCGCTCCTCTATTTTGGGGCTGTGGAAAACTGGCGGCTCCCTAGGCGGGGCGCGTTCCGGATGCAACCCGCCCGTTTGGATTGGAGTCGAGCTCAGGCAGCTTTCGACCAGCGCCCGTTTTCGTCCTGCTTCCAGTAATTGCGTTCGACGTCTTCATGCGCCGCGAGCGATTTCCATGCCTCGCGCGCTTCTACGATGCGGTCGCCGTCGAAGAAATGGAACGCCCGGTCGAAATCGAGCGCTTCGTCGCGCCATTGCCCGTCGATCAGCGCGATATTGCGTGCCGCGTTGGCGGGAATGGGTGCCTCGCCGATCAGCACCGGCTGCGCCGCGTCGTCCTCGCCGCCGGCCTGGCCGTGCGGCAGGAAGCTGTCGGCGGCGAACGTCCAGAGCAAGCGGTCGATCGCCGTCCGCTGAGCCGCGTCGTCGCTGACCACCAGCAAACGCCCACCGCTTGCCACCACGCGTTGCGCGATGCTGGGCAAGGCGCGATCGAGCGGGGTGACGGTGAGGTGGTAGAAATCGACTTGCAAGAAACTCCCCTCCCGCTTGCGAGTTTCAGGTAAACGATGCCTCGCATCGTTTAGATCATGCCGGGGGCATGATCGACCTGAAACTGGGCTGGGGGAGGGTCTGTCACCCTTTCCCAACACGCCCTCCCCTAGCCCCTCCCGCAGGCGGGAGGGGAAATACGGGTCAGCCTTCGTAATTGTCGGCGACGAAACGGTCGAGCAGGCGCACGCCATAACCGGTCGCGCCCTTGTCGTACGTGTTGCCTGCCTTGTCGGCCCAGACCATGCCGGCAATGTCGAGATGCGCCCATTTGACGCCGTTCTCGACAAAGCGCCCGATGAATTGCGCCGCGGTGATCGATCCGGCGCCGCGCGGGCCGACATTCTTCATGTCGGCGATCGGCGAGTCGATCAATTTGTTGTACGCGTCGCTCATCGGGAAGCGCCACAACAGGTCGCCCGAGGCGCGGCCCGCGGCGAGCAACTGGTCGGCGAGCGCGTCGTCATTCGAGAAGACGCCGGCATGCTCGTTGCCCAGGCTGATGATCATCGCCCCGGTCAGGGTGGCGAGATCGACGATCGCCTTGGGATGATGCGTGCGCTGCACCCAGGTGACGCAATCGCACAGCACCAGGCGCCCTTCGGCGTCGGTATTGAGCACCTCGATCGTCTGTCCCGACATCGAGGTCAGGATGTCGCCCGGCCGGATCGCATTGCCGTCGGGCATATTCTCGACCAGGCCGCACACGCCAATGACATTGGCCTTGGCCTTGCGCGTCGCCAGCGCCTTCATCGCGCCGACCACCGCACCGGCACCGCCCATGTCCCACTTCATGTCTTCCATGCCGGGTCCGGGCTTGAGCGAAATGCCGCCGGTGTCGAAGGTCACGCCCTTGCCGACCAGCGCGAGATCGGGATCGCCCGCGCCCTTGCCACTCCATTTGAGCGCCAACAGCCGCCCTTCCCGCACCGACCCTTGCGCGACTCCCAGCAACGCGCCCATCCCCAGCTCGGCCATTTGGTCGGGTCCGAGCACGGTGACTTCGAGGCCCAGCCCTTCGACGCTCTTCAGCACGCGCTCGACGAAGGTTTCCGGATAGACGACGTTGGGGGGTTCGGCGACGAGCGTGCGAGTGAGGTCAAGTCCGCCAGTCACCGCGAGGTTATGCTGCCAGGCCGCCTCGGTGCCGTCGGGCGCGCCGACGATCGTCGCTTGCGCGAATGTCGGCTTCTGTTTTTCGGGCAGCTTGGTGCGATAGGTGTCGATCCGCCAGGCGCGCTGGGCGAGAGCGCCGGCGAACCGCCCGACCGCGGCCGGGCTCGGCGCGACCGCACCGAGGTCGATCGCCGCACTGATCGCATTGGTCAGCAACCGCGCGGTGACGGCGCCGCCCGCGCGCTCCCAATCCGTTTCGCTGCCGTCGCCGACTCCCAGCAACAGGATGCGGTTCACCGCGCCACCGGCACCGACAAACGCTTCGGCAATCGAGCCCGCTTCGCCTTCGAACCGCGCTGCCGCAGCGGCCGCGGCCAGCACTTCGTGACCGGTTCGACCGCCAACCGCTGTGTCGAGCCCGTTCTTTTGCACTGGGATAACCAGTGCATCGGCGACAGGCAGCGTGGCGGCGAACTCGATCTTCATGGACTGCAACCTCAATCAAAAACACGAAATGCGTGCTGGACGCGCCTCTCTAGGCCGCTATTGCGCTCGCTGCAAAGGCGGGCGCCGGCGATTGCGGATCGGCGGCATGGATGCGATACCGGCGGCCCGGCGCATCAGGGACCGTCGCCGGAAAAAGGGTGTTTGGTGATCGTCACGCGTTCCGCATGTCTGGCCGGCTCGGCGATTCTTCTCGCGCTTGCGGCCGCTAATCCGGCTTGCGCGCAGGATCTACAGGACCGCCCGGTCGAACTGCCACCGCCGCCCGAAACGCCGGCATCGACCGATCCCGATCAGGTGCAATTCTCCGCCACCACGCTGCAATACGATACCGACACGGAGATCGTGACGGCGACCGGCGATGTCCGCATGTACCGCACGGGCGACAAATTGCGCGCCGACAAGGTCGTCTGGAATCGCAAGACGGGCAAGGTGACGGCGATCGGCAACATCGCGGTCACCAACCCCCAGGGCGACACCGCCTATGGCGACAAGATCGACCTGACCGATTCGCTCAAGGACGGCGTCGTCGACAATATGCTCGTCGTGCTCGAACAGGGCGGGCGGCTGGCCGCGGTCAAGGGCGAACGCAGCGAGAGTGGCGTCGTCACCTTGCGCCAGGCCGCCTACACGCCCTGCTCGGTGACCGATTCCGGTGGGTGTCCCAAGGAACCGTCGTGGAAAGTCACCGCGGTCAAGGTCGTCTATCGTCCCGATCGCGAACGCATCTATTTCACCGGCGCGCGCTTCAATCTGTTCGGCTTCGCCACCGTCCCGCTGCCCAAATTGTCGACTCCGGTCGGGAACGGTGCGCAAAGCGGCATTCTCAGCCCGGACATCCGCTACAGCCGCACCAACGGCTTCGAGGTCGGCGTCCCTTATTATTTCCGGCTGGCCGACAATAAGGGCCTGACCATCACGCCGCGCCTGTTCACCAGCGTTGCGCCGATGATCCAGGCCGAATACGAGCAATTGTCGACCAAGGGCGCATTCAAGATCACCGGTTACGCCACGGTGTCGCCGCAGAGCGATCTGCTTGGTACATCGTCGTCGACGCCGATAACGACCCAGAGCGCATTCCGCGGATATCTGGATGGCGTGGCGCGGTACCAGCTCGATCCCAATTGGTCGGTATCGGGCTCGCTGCGTCTGACTACCGACCGAACTTTCCTGCGCCGCTACGAAATCTCCAACGACGACCGGTTGCGCTCGACCTTCAGCGTCGAACGAATCGACGCCAATAGCTATTTCGCGATCAACGGCTGGGCAGTGCAGACGCTGCGGCTATCGACCACGCAGAGTGGGCAGAACATCGTGACCGACCGGCAGGGGCTGCAGCCGATTGCTCTGCCCGAATTCGACTATCGCCGCCGGATCGACGACGTCCTGGGCGGACGTATCAACCTGCAGGTCAATACACTGAGCATCGCGCGGACGGCGGGCCAGGATACCCAGCGTGCCTTTGTCAGCGCGCAATGGGATCTGCGCCGGATCACGCCTTGGGGCCAGGAAGTGACGCTGACCGCCTATCTGCGCGGCGACGCGTACAACGCCAGCGATACGGTCGCGACCTCGGTGATCAGTTATCGTGGCGCAAGCGGCTTCCACACGCGCGGGATTGCGGCGCTGGCGCTCGACGTGAAATGGCCGCTGGTCGGCGAGTTCATGGGCGGGACGCAACGGGTGACGCCGCGCTTCCAGGTCGTCGCCTCGCCGCCCACCGCCAACCTGCTCGTTCCCAACGAAGATGCCCGTGCGGTCGACCTCGAGGATTCCAATCTCTTCGCGCTCAATCGTTTCCCCGGCTACGACCGTTGGGAGGATTCGACGCGCTTCACCTATGGTGTCGACTATTCGCTCGACCTGCCGGGGATCGCGATCAGCGCAACGATCGGCCAGAGCTATCGCCTGTCGAGCCAGCCGACCATCTTTCCGGACGGCACCGGCCTCACCGATCGCTGGTCGGATATCGTCGGGCGCACCGAAGTTCGTATTCGCGACTTCGTGTCGATCGTCCACCGCTACCGACTGGACAAGGACAATTTCGCGATCCGCCGCAACGAGGTCGACGCCACGGTCGGCAATAAGCGTACCTATTTGCTGCTCGGATACCTCCGCCTCAACCGCAACATCAGCCCGACGCTCGAGGATTTGCGCGACAGCGAGGAGCTTCGTGTCGGCGGGCGCGTGGGGTTCGCGCGGTTCTGGTCGATTTTCGGGTCGGCAACGATCGACCTGACCGACAAGAACGAGGACCCTCAGCTGCTGAACGCCGACGGTTTCGACCCGATCCGTCATCGGCTAGGGGTGCAATATGAGGACGATTGCCTCCGCCTCGGCCTCACCTGGCGTCGCGACTATCAAAATACCGGCGACGCCAAGGCGGGTAACAGCTTCCTGTTGACGCTGGCGTTCAAGAATTTGGGTCGCTAAGCATGCGTTCATGCGAAATCGGGCAGGCGTAAATGGTTTGTCGGGTACGCCCGGTTGTTCATGGGGTTTCTTTCAGGTGAAAATTTTCTCGACTTCGGCGCGGATCGCGCTTGCGCTTGGTGCCGGCGCGATGATCGCGTCGAGCGGCGTCGCGATCGCCCAGACCGTACCCGATAGCGGCGTTCCGCAGACCGGCCTGGATATCCCGGAGAACCTCCAGATCTTCGGCAAGCTGGATCCCAACGTTCGCAAGCCGACCGCGATCGTCAACGGCGTGGTGATCACCGGCACCGATGTCGACCAGCGGATGGCGTTGATCATCGCCGCCAATCAGTATCAGCTCAACGACCAGGAGCGCGACCAGCTGCGCCTGATGGTGTTGCGCGGCCTGATCGACGAAGTGCTGCAGATCCAGGAAGCAAAGACCAACGACATCACGGTCACACCCGCGGAGATCGATCAGGCGCTTGGGCGGGTCGCCAAGAACTTCAATCAGCCTCCGGAGAAATTTGGGGCTTATCTGCGCTCGATCGGGTCTTCGGATCGCTCGGTGCGCAAGCAGATCGAAGGTGAGCTCGCCTGGCAGCGCTACCTTCGTCGCACAGTCGAACCGCGGGTGAACGTCAGCGACGAGGAAGTGCAGTCGATCCTCGACCGGATGAGCAAGGACAAGGGTACCGAGGAATATCACCTCTACGAAATCTACAAGAGCGCAGGGACCAACCCGCAAGCCGTCGTCGCCTCAATGCAAGCCATGATGCAGGACATGAAGGACGGAAAGCAGACGTTCCGGTACTTCGCCCAGACACAGTCCGAAGCGACGACCGGTCCGAGCGGCGGCGATGACGGCTGGGTCCGCGCCGCGATGCTGCCCAGCGAAATCGCGACCGCCGCGTCGCAGATGCAGCCCGGACAGCTTGCCGGCCCGATCGAGCTTCCGGGTGGATATGACATCCTGTACCTGGCGGAAAAGCGACAGGTGCTGGGGATCGATCCGCTCGCAGCCAAGCTCAGCCTGAAGCAGATCAAGATAACGTTCCCGGCCGGGACCACCCAGGAGCAGGCGCAAAGCCGCGCCGCCGAATTCGCCAAGGCGACCCAGGCGATCAACGGCTGTGGCGCCGCCAACCAAGCGGCGGCGGGCATGGGTGCGGAAATCGTCGACAACGATTCGCTGACGGTGCGCGATTTGCCGCAGGCCTTGCAGCAAATGGTCCTGAGCATGCAGATCGGCCAGGCGACGCCGCCGTTCGGATCGCCGACCGAGGGGGTCAGCGTTCTCGTGCTGTGCGGACGCGACGACGCCAAGGCGCCGACGCTGCCCAACGCGGCCGACCTGCAATATCAGATGGAACAGGAACGCGTGAACAAGCGCGCGCAGAAGATCCTGCGTGACCTCAGACGCGACGCCATCGTCGAGTATCGTTGAGCGCTGAGATGACCGCCCTCCCCCCGCTGGCAGTCGCGATGGGCGACCCTGCCGGGGTCGGTCCGGAGATCATTGCCAAGGCCTGGGCGCGCCGGCGCGAGGAGCGATTGCTGCCGTTTTTCGCGGTGGGTGACGTTCGTGCGATCGCTCGGGTCTGGGACGGCCCGGTCGTGCACATCGATTCGCCGAGCGGCGCGTTCGCGGCTTTCGACGATGCCTTGCCCGTGCTCGCGGTCGAAAATGCCGGAGAGATCGTTCCCGGCCGCCCGGACCTGGAGGGCGCGCGCTGCGCGCTGCATTCGCTCGAACTGGCGACCGGGCTGACCCGGTCCGGCGCCGCCAGCGCCTTGGTCACGGGACCGGTGTCGAAGGCGCAGCTCTATCAGATCGGGTTTACTCATCCCGGCCAGACCGAGTTCGTCGCCGAACGTGTCGGCGTCGCCGCCAACGCGACCGTGATGATGCTTGCAGGCCCGACCTTGCGCGTCGTGCCGGCGACGACGCACGTCGCGCTCAGCCGAGTGCCGGGGCTGATCACTACTGGCCTGCTCGTGGCGAAAGCGCTGGTCACGGCCCGTGCGCTGGTGCGCGACTTTGGCATCGCCAGTCCGAGGCTGGCTTTTGCCGGCCTCAATCCCCATGCCGGCGAACAAGGCGCTATCGGTCGCGAGGAAATCGATGTGATCATCCCCGCGATCGAAACGCTGATCGCGCAGGGAATCGACGCAACTGGACCGATGGCCGCCGACACCATGTTCCACGGGCGGGCCCGGGCGACCTATGACGCGGCGATCTGCTGCTATCACGACCAGGCGCTGGTGCCACTCAAGACGCTGCATTTCGACGAAGGCGTCAATATCACGCTTGGCTTGCCGATCGTGCGGACTTCACCCGATCACGGCACTGCGTTCGGCATTGCCGGCCAGGACCGCGCCGAACCGGGCGCGATGATTGCCGCCCTCCGCCTCGCCGCCGAAGCCGCCCAGCGCCGCGCCGACGCGCACGTCGCGGCGTGACTCCCGACCTTCCGCCGCTGCGCGAGGTCATCGCGCGCCATGGCCTGTCGGCGTCCAAGGCTCTTGGCCAGAATTTCCTGTTCGACGGCCAGTTGCTCGCGCGGATCGCGGCAATCCCCGGCGACCTGACCGATGCCGAAATACTCGAAGTGGGCCCCGGGCCCGGCGGCCTGACTCGCGCGCTGCTCGCCGCCGGCGCCCGCGTCACGGCGATCGAACGCGACCGGCGCTGCCTGCCCGCGCTCGCCGAACTCGAAACCGCTTATCCGGACAAGCTCAGGGTGATCGAGGGCGATGCACTCGAGGTCGACGCGCCCGCGCTGTTCACAGGCCGGCCGCACATCGTCTCCAACCTGCCCTACAATGTCGGCACCGCCTTGCTCGTCCGCTGGCTGTCAGCCGATTGGCAGCCCTGGTGGCAAAGCCTGACCCTGATGTTCCAGCGCGAAGTCGCGGAACGCATCGTCGCCACCACCGACAGCGACGCTTATGGGCGGCTCGCCGTGCTCGCGCAGTGGCGGTCGTCGGCACGGATCGCGATGAACGTCCATCGCTCCGCCTTCACGCCGCCGCCCAAGGTGATGTCGGCGGTGGTGCATATCGTGCCCGGCGAGCAACCCGACGGCGTCGAGTTCGCCAAGCTCGAACGCCTGACCGCCGCGGCGTTCGGCCAACGCCGCAAGATGTTGCGGCAGAGCCTGAAGAGCGTTCCCGGGGCGCTCGAAGCACTCGAGAAAGTCGGCATCGATCCGGCGCGGCGCGCCGAGACGGTATCGGTCGAGGAGTTCATCGCGCTCGCTCGGTGCCTATCCTAGCGACGCTGGAAACCCTCTCCCGTAAACGGGAGAGGGCTTTTAAGCCCTACTTCTTCTCCGCGTCCGGTTCCGGAACCTTGGTCGCCACCTCCGCGCTCGGCGGCGGGCCCTTGGCGATGACCGAAGCCAATGTCGTCGCATCGGGGCACGACTTCTTGGCGCACAAGGTCTTGATCCGCGCCAGATTCTCGCGCGCGGCTTCCATCGCGCCCTTGGCGACGAGCGCTTCGCCCTGACCGCGCAACGCAGTCACGTCATTGGGCTCGATCGTCAGCGCCTCACGATACAGCCGGATCGCCTTGCCGGGCAGATTCTGGCGCGTCGCGACGGTCGCGAGTTCCAGGAAAGCGGCGCGGTTGCGCGGGTCGACCGCCAGCGCGGTCTCGATCAGGTCGGTCGCGCCATCGAGATTCCCCGATGCGGCCGCGGCGCGGCCCTGCGTCAGCAAGGCCATCGACCGCGGGTCGATCTGCGCATCGGCGCGCTGGCCTTGCAAGGAAGTCGAAACGCTCAATCCCGCCAAAGCGATTGCGAGCGCTACGGGCGAAAAACGCATGATCGTCTCCACACGGGGCACAATACTATCGGCTAGCATGGCCGGATCAGCCGCGCGACAAAAAAGCCGTCAGTCGCGTCGTGTGCCGGGGTCAGCCGTTTGCCGGCGCCGCGCGGTCGCCCCTGCTCGATCGGCACGTCGGCAGTCCAGCCGGGATGGTCGGCGAGGAAACGATCGACCTGCCCTGCCCCTTCCTCATCGAGCAGCGAGCAGACGATATGGATCAGCGCGCCACCGGGGCGTACCAGGGTAGCGCCGAGATCGAGCAACCGGGATTGCGTCGTGGCTAGGCGGGCGATCCGCGGCGGGCTCAGCCGCCAGCGCGCTTCCGGATTGCGCCGCCACGTCCCCGTCCCCGAACAGGGCGCGTCGATCAGCACGACATCGGCGCGATCTTTCCAGTCCTCCAGCGCAGCAGCCTCGCGGTCGCCGTCGAGCAGTCGCGTCTCGATGATCGTCGCGCCGGCCCGTTCGGCCCGTGGCGATAGCCGCGACAGCCGCGCGCGATCGACATCGCTCGCCAGCACGATCCCGCGATTGTCCATCGCCGCGGCCAATGCCAGCGCCTTGCCGCCCGCGCCGGCGCACAGATCGATCACTTGCATGCCGGGTTCCGCGTGCGCGGCCGCGGCGACGATCTGGCTGCCGACATCCTGGATTTCGATCAGGCCGTCCTGCCAGGCCGGCATCTGATCGACCATGGTCCCGGTCGGCAGCCGCAACGCATCGGGCGCGCCGTCGACCAGGCTCGCCTCGGCAAACTGGTCGGCCAGTTCGGCGGCCGTCGTCCGCAACCGATTGACGCGCAGATCCAACGGTGCGCGATCGATCAGACTGTCGATGTCAGCTTGATCCAGCCCTGATTCCGCCAGGCGCCGGCCCAGCCAGCCCGGCACGCGCGCTTCGACCGCGCGCGGTTCGTCGGGACCGATCGCCAGCGGGGCATGCGCCGAGCCATCGAATAACGCCGCGATCCCCGGGTCGATATCGGCGAGAGCAACCATCGCTGCTCGTCCTGAGGTGGGCGGCTCGCCGAAACGGCGAATGGCGTCGTAGACCAGCTCGCGCACCGCGCGGCGATCCTTCGATCCGGCATAGCGCCGCGTCGCGAAATAGCGGGCGATCAGCGTATCCGCGGCCGCACCGCCTTCGCGCGCAGCGGCGATGACAGCATCGAGCAACTCGATCGCCGCCGCCAGGCGTGCACCCGGCGTCATCGCGTCGGGTAGTTCGGCGCCTCGCGCGTGATCGTCACGTCGTGGACATGGCTTTCCTGCAGCCCCGCGCCGGTGATCTGGACGAATTGCGCGCGCTTCTGCAGGTCCGTGATGGTGCGCGATCCGGTATAGCCCATCGCCGCGCGAATGCCGCCGACCAGCTGATGAATGACGTCGCGCGCCGGCCCCTTGAACGCGACCTGGCCCTCGATCCCTTCGGGCACCAGCTTCATCTGATCCTTGATGTCGCCCTGGAAATACCGGTCAGCCGATCCGCGGCCCATTGCGCCGACCGATCCCATGCCGCGATAGGATTTATAGGCGCGGCCCTGGTACAGGAAGGTCTCGCCCGGCGCTTCCTCGGTGCCGGCAAGCAGCGACCCGATCATGCAGGTCGACGCACCCGCCGCGAGTGCCTTGGCCATGTCGCCCGAGGTGCGGATGCCGCCATCGGCGATCACCGGCACGCCCGCCTTGGCGCCTTCCTCGGCGCAATCCATCACCGCGGTCAGCTGCGGCACGCCGACGCCGGCGACGACGCGCGTGGTGCAGATCGATCCCGGTCCGATTCCGACCTTGATCCCGTCGGCACCGGCATCGATCAGCGCACGCGTCGCTTCGGCGGTCGCGACATTGCCGGCGATGACCTGGACCGAGTTGGACAGCTTCTTCACCCGCTCGACCGCGCGCGCCACGTCCTTGTTGTGCCCGTGCGCGGTATCGATCACGACCAGATCGAGTTCGGCATCGACCAGCGCGGCGGTGCGCTCGAACCCCTTGTCGCCGACCGTGGTCGCCGCGGCGACGCGCAGCCGCCCCGCTTCGTCCTTGGTCGCGTTGGGATAGTTCACCGCTTTCTCGATATCCTTCACGGTGATCAGCCCGACGCACTTATAATCGTTGTCGACCACCAGCAGCTTTTCGATCCTGCGTTGGTGAAGCAGGTGTCGCGCCTCCTCGTGCCGGACACCGATCGACGCCGTCGCCAGATTGTCCTTCGTCATCAGCTCGGAGACCGGCTGTTTGGGATTGCCGGCGAAGCGAACGTCTCGATTGGTCAGGATGCCGACCAGCTTGCCGTCGGCCTCGGTTACCGGAATGCCGCTGATGCGATGGTGCGACATCAGCGCCTGCGCTTCGGCGAGCGTGGCGTTGGGCGCGATCGTGATCGGATTGACCACCATGCCGCTTTCGTAGCGCTTGACCGCGCGCACCGCGGCGACTTGCTCCTCGACCGACAGATTGCGGTGAAGCACCCCGATTCCGCCGAGCTGCGCCATGACGATCGCCATGTCGGCTTCGGTTACCGTGTCCATTGCCGAGGACAGGATCGGGATCGACAGCGCGATGCCGCGCGTCAACTGAGTATTGGTGTTCGCCTCACTCGGCAGCACTTCGGACTCCGCCGGTACAAGGAGGACGTCGTCGAAGGTCAGGCCGAGCCGGATATTCATGGGGGGATGCCAATCTGTCGAATCGCGGGTTGGCGGTCCATGTAAACGCGGGCCCTCGGATTAGCTAGGGGTGCGGCGCCCACGTCGCATTTCGCTATATTGGCGCCCGCGATCTGCTACGATCGAAACGAAATCGGCGGTCGGCCGAACAGGCTTTTGGGGGAAGTTGTGATGGGTGCAATCATCGGATTGCTGGCGGGCGTACTGGTGGTGATCTACCTCCTCAGTTCGATCAAGGTCGTACGCCAGGGCTATCAATATACTGTCGAGCGCTTCGGCAAGTTCACTTATGTGGCGCAACCCGGCCTGACCTTCATCACGCCGATGTTCGACCGCATCGGCCGCCGCGTGAACATGATGGAGCAGGTGCTCGATATTCCGGGCCAGGAGATCATCACCAAGGACAATGCCATGGTCGCCGTCGACGGCGTGGTGTTCTTCCAGGTGCTCGACGCGGCGAAGGCAGCCTATGAGGTCAGCGACCTCTATGTCGCGATCATGCAGCTGGCGACGACCAATCTGCGCACTGTGATGGGCTCGATGGACCTCGACGAATTGCTGTCCAAGCGCGACGAGATCAACGCGCGGCTACTCTCAGTGGTCGATCACGCGACCGAGGCCTGGGGCGTCAAGATCACGCGCGTGGAGTTGAAGGACATTCGCCCGCCTGCCGACATCGTCAACGCAATGACTCGGCAGATGAAGGCCGAGCGCGAGAAGCGGGCGACGATCCTCGAGTCCGAAGCTGCCCGTCAGAACGAAATCAACCGCGCCGAGGGTCAGAAGCAGGCGCAGATCCTGGAGGCCGAGGGCCGCAAGGAAGCGGCGTTCCGCGACGCCGAGGCGCGCGAGCGCTCCGCCCAGGCCGAGGCCACCGCGACCAAGGCAGTGTCGGACGCGATCGAGGGCGGCAGCACCCAGGCGATCAACTATTTCATTGCGCAGAAATATGTCGAGGCGATCGGGCTGTTCGCCACCTCGCCCAATGCCAAGACGATCCTGTTCCCGGTCGAAGCGACGCAATTGATGGGCACGTTGGGCGGCATCGGCGAACTGGCGCGCGACGCGCTGGGCGGTGGCGACGGCTCGCCGGGCAATGTCTCGGCACCGCGGACACGATAGGAAGAGATCATGACGCTGTTCGGATTGGAGTGGAGCCTGGGCGCCTTGTGGCTCGCCGGGGCGCTTGCGCTGGCGATCGCGGAGTTGATCGCGCCGGGATTCTTCATGATCTTCATCGCCGCCGGTGCGGCGCTGACCGGATTCGTCGTCCTGGCGATTCCGGGGCTGGGCTGGATCGCGCAGGCCCTGTTGTTCGCGGCGTTCAGCGCGGCCGCCGTGGCCGCGGGCCGGCGATGGTATCATCGCAGCCCATCGACCGCGTCGTCGCACGGACTGAACGACCGCACCGCCAAGCTGATCGGCAAGACCGTCGAGGTGTGCGAGGCGATCGTCGCGGGCGAAGGTCGCGTCAAGGTAGGCGACGGCGCCTGGAGCGCCGCGGGCCCCGACGCGCCCGCCGGGGCGCTCGTGCGGATCACGGGCGCCACCGGCAACGTGCTGTTGGTCGAGCCGGCTTAGGGGTCTGTCCCCGCCCCTGGCCCGAGGCGGTCAGGCCTTGTTGCCGCCGCCAAACAGGCTCGAGGCAAAGCCGCCGAGCTGACCCAGGATACCCGAATTCTCGCCGCTATTGATCAAGGTGGCGAACTGACCGAGCGAGCCTTCGCCGCCGATATGGCCGACGATCTGGCTCAGCACGTCGGAGCCGAGGCCGGTGGATGCCGCCGCGCCTTCGACCGTATCGCCGGGCGCCGTATGCGATTGCGCCAGCGCCATGATTGCGCTCTCCGCCTGTTCGGGCGTGATCCCGACCTTGGCGGCGAGGTTCTGGACGTCGGCGTTCGAACTTACTTGCGAGAGAATGCCATCGAGCAACGACATGGAACTTCCTTTCACTGGGCCGGAGCCGAACGACTCCAGCTTTCCGTCAGATACGCGGTTGCGGTCGGGTCAGGAAGCCAGATCGGGAGGCAAATAACCGAGCCGGGCCTGCACCGAGAACAAACGCTCGTGCGAATAGAGTGTCAGTGCCCAGTCGCGCCGTCCCTCGGGCGCGGCAAGGAGCGCATTGACCTTTGCCGCCAATGGCAAGTCGCTGCGCATCGACGCGAGGAAGCGACGTATCGCCGCGACATAAGTCAGCGTGATCGTGTGGTGATACCCCTGCGTCGCGTCGTTCACCCCGCCGACCGCCTCGTTATAGCCGGAGATGATCGCGGGCAGATCGCGCTCGACCGCGATATCGGGCCGCTCGGTGAGCAGCCACAGGCACGCGGCAAGGTGCGCTTCGTGCGTCCACTCTGCCTTGGGTAAGGTGCGTGCGAGCAACCCCTCCCCCACATGGCGGACGGCGGCGTCATCGGCGAAGAAACGGATCTCATGGTCAGTCATCGGTCGGGCTTCCTTGGGAGAGGCCCGACCTGATGCCGAGCCCTATTCTGCGGTGGCGGGCGTTCGGGGCGCTGATTGTCGCACCCCTTCGTCGACATGGTCCGCGAATTGCGCGAAATTCTCGACGAACAGATCGACCAGCTTTGCCGCCATCGCGTCGTATTCGGCCTTGTTCGCCCAGGTCTCGCGCGGATCGAGGATCGCGCTGTCGACACCCGGCACCGCGACCGGCACCTGGAAGCCGAAATTGGGATCGGTGCGGAACTCGGCGTCGTTCAGGCTGCCGTCGAGCGCCGCGTTGAGCAGCGCGCGCGTCGCCTTGATCGGCATGCGCTTGCCGACGCCGTATTTGCCGCCGGTCCAGCCGGTATTGACCAGCCAGCAATCGACCCCGCCCTTGGCGATCCGCTCCTTGAGCAGATTGCCATAGACCGACGGGTGGCGCGGCATGAACGGCGCGCCGAAACAGGTCGAAAAGGTCGCTTCGGGCTCGGTCACGCCGATCTCGGTGCCGGCGACCTTGGCGGTGTAGCCCGACAGGAAGTGGTACATCGCCTGGTCGGGCGTGAGCTTGGCGATCGGCGGCAACACGCCGAACGCGTCGGCGGTCAGCATCACGATGTTGCGCGGCACCGGCCCCATATTGGCAGCCGAGGCATTGGGAATGAAGTCGATCGGATAGGCGCCGCGCGAATTCTCGGCCAGGCTGTTGTCGTCGAGATCGAGGATCCGCGTCTCCGGGTCCATCACGACATTTTCGAGCACCGTGCCGAACCGCTTGGTCGTGGCGTAGATCTCCGGCTCGGCCTCCGCCGACAGGCGGATCATCTTGGCGTAGCAACCGCCTTCGAAATTGAACACCGCATCGTCCGACCAGCCATGCTCGTCATCGCCGATCAACGTGCGGCTGGCGTCCGCCGACAAGGTTGTCTTGCCGGTGCCCGACAGGCCGAAGAACACCGCCGAGCCGCCCTCCGGTCCGATATTGGCCGAGCAGTGCATCGGCATGATGCCCTTGACCGGCAACAAATAGTTCAACAGCCCGAACACCGACTTCTTCATCTCGCCGGCATATTCGGTGCCGCCGATCAGGATCAATTTCTCGCTGAAATTGACCGCGATCACCGTCTCGCTGCGGCAGCCATGGCGCGCGGGATCGGCGCGGAAGCTCGGCAAGTCGATGATCGTATAGTCGGCAGCGAAATGCGCGAGGTCGTGCGCCGATGGGCGGACCAGCATCGTGCGGATGAACAGGCTGTGCCAGGCATATTGCGTGATGACGCGCACGCTGACGCGGTTCGACACCTCCGAACCGCCGAACAGATCCTGGACGAACAACGTATCCCGGTTCGCCAGCTCGGCGAAAAAGTCGGCCTTGAGCGCGGCGAACGCCTCGGGGCTCATCGCCTTGTTGGTCTTGCCCCACCAGACGGTCGAGTCGGTCTCGGCATCGCGGACGATGAACTTGTCCTGCGCCGATCGCCCGGTGTGGCGGCCGGTGGCGACGACCAAGGGTCCGTCGGCCGCGAGATGACCTTCGCCACGAGCGATGGCCTGCTCGACGAGCGGCGCGGTTTCCAGATTCCAATAAAGCCTGGCTGCGGTGGCAATGCCCTGCGCGTCCAGCCCCTGGGCGGGGACTCGATCGATCATTCTTCCTCCGATATCGTCGTCGCGGGCTATTCCCGCATACGTATGCATCCTCGTTATCCGGGGCGCATAGAACCGCGTCGCGCGCCCGTCAAATGGGCCAATGGTTTACCGGCGCAAAGGTTTAATTTCGGTGACACGTGCAATAACCCCTAATTACCGCTCCTTCGGCTTGGGTCCGCGCTTGGCCGGCGCGAGAACCAGCCCGGTCTGCGCCTCCATATCCGCCAGCCATTCTTTCGATCCGACCGGGCGACCCACGCTCTCGGCCTTGCGCAACGCCGCATAGCTCATCGCCTCGTCGAACGCCTCGCCCAGGAACGTGGTGAAGTTGCCCACCCGCTCCAGCGCCGGCGCGACGTCGACGAGATCGTCGCCCTCCCCCGCGATCAGCGCGCGGGTGCTCGACCAGCGCCAATCCTCTGCCCGCGCGACCAAGCGTGCCCTGACCGGATTGAGCGCGACATAGCGCAGCGCGCTCACCAGATGCGCCTCGTCCATCGCGACCGAGCTGAACCGCCCCTGCCACAGATGCCCAGTCACCCTCAGGCGGGCGTTGATGTATCCGGTATAGTGGCGGTGGACATAGCGGAACGTCCGGCGCAGCCCGTCCTCGTCACTCGGCACCGCGACGATATGAACGTGATTGGGCATCAGGCAATAGGACCAGATCGCCACCCCCGATCGTGCAGCCGCATCGGACAGCAGGTCGAGGTAGAGTTCGTAGTCACCATCCTCGAAGAACACTTGCTCACGGCGATTGCCGCGTTGCGTCACGTGGTGCGGAATGCCGGGGAGGACGATGCGGGGAAGACGGGCCATTGTCTCAGGCTAGCTTCACCTGACGTGCAGTAAAGGGGTTATTGCACGTGTCACCGTAATTCCACGTAACCGCAATTGGAGCAAGTTGCCGCAAGGTTGGCGCATCGCCGGCGTGTCGAACCCGCCCGATATGCCGAGCCTGCTTGCGATGCTGCGTAAGGAGCTGGGCGGGAAACGCTGACAGTCAGACCGTCCCATTCAACCGCGTGTGGGCAGTAAAGGGGTTATTGCACGTGTCGCTATAATCCAATTCCAGTTAGACTTGGCATTACCTAAATTACCACTACTGTGATTTATAGTGATAATATTGTCTTATAAACCTCATGCAAATCTTTAGACAGACCATCTATCGATGTAGGAATGTGAAGTTCATATCCTTCCTTAGCGCTGTCCCCATCAACAAAATAAATCGATATGCGGAACTTTGAATTTTCTTCATCCTCTATATCGATCTGATAGCAGTCATTTTTTGAATTTGTTATGTATAAAAATCTACGTTCTTGTCCGCCGAATTGATTGAAAATGCATAAATTAAGAGATGCAGCCCAAGATTGTAGGATACTGTCTATTTTTTCATATGCCATTTTGACTCACCAATATTATAACTCAGCATTGTAAATAATCTCTAATGGGCGGGAGGAATCCAACAAAACAAAGCACATAATACTATCCCAAGGTATCCTAATCGGACCGCCGATGTCGGTGAAATTCCGGATGTTTCCGTCGAGCCTTGCCTTCCCGCAGATTTCTCTTTTGCAGTCCAGTCCGGGTGAGCTTCACTCTCCGATATGGGGCGCCCGTCGAGGCTATATCTCTGCCCTGGAGCTTTCCAATATCCTTGAGAGCCACCCGGCCCACCTTTTCCTTCAGGAGGAACATATGTAACTGTAGGGCGAGGTCCAGTGGCTTGCCTTGGCCCATAAAAAGTCCCTGGCTTTTGCCCTGGCCCAGCAGGAGTATAAGGACCGTTCGGTAGATTGGAGGGCGGTTCAGGGATCGAAGTTTCAGGAGGTTCGCCAGTTCCTGGTTGAGCGCCTTTCCCCGGTGCAGACGATGATCCTCCAGGCTTTGCGGCATTTAGCGAACCCGGCCCGGGCCCGATCTCGGGACCGAGAGCGCGTGGTCCAACTCCACTACTTGTCGTGCACTCCCCGGCCGAATTACTGAAGAGCGATCCTGTGCATTCACCGGATGGGTCTTTCCCATCGATCGGATCGTTCCCCACATAAGCATAAAGATTATTCTGATCCTTATACCCAATCGGATCAGTCTGCATGAACCGCCCCAGCGTGGGCGAGTACATCCGCGCCTTGTAGTAATAAAGCCCGAGTCGAGCCAACCACGCCTGCCCAGTGTATTGAAAGCGACCATAATTTGAACTCGGCGAGATTCCGTACTCGTCATAGCTATTGATGCGAACTGTAGCTCCATTAGCATCCGCGACGGATACGATCGATCCTTGGTAGTCCGCCTGATAGCTATACCGATTTGTCCCGTTGGTATATTCGAACATGGGGTCATCGGCACCCGGACCGTGAACATACCTATACGTGTTCGGGCCGTTTACTTCCATCACGATGGAATCCCCGTCATGGGTGTATTCTATCGTTACATCAGACCATACTACCTGCCACAAACGTCCATTGGGATCATATTTGAGCGCCACCGCGCCTGCGCCGGCTATGGTCGCGGACGTCAGCCGGTTCTCGACGTCATAGCCGTAACTATTGGATCCATCGCCGGTTAGGTTGCCGTTGGCGTCGTAGGTGAAAGTCGCGCTACCCGCGGTGGCGTACTGGTTGAGCCCGTTAACCGCGTAAGGCCGGCTGACGTTGACATATCCGGTAAAACGATAAGCATCGTTCGACCGCGTCTTGGTGACGATCTGGCTGGCCGGGTTGTAGGCGAAGGTACTGGTCACGTCGCTGAATTACGGTGACGCCTGCAACAACCCCTTTATTCGGCACCTGACCCCAGCAACTTCGCCGCGTCCCTGGGCGGCGCGTTCGACGAGGCGACCAGCTACCCGCACCGCGCCAGACTGAGAGCTCGATCGTCGGATCGGACCGGATCGACAGAGCGGCTGGCGAATATGGAAGCGCGCGCCGGACTCGTATATGCGCCCGTCAAATGGGCCAATGGTTTACCGGCGCAAAGGTTTCGCCTAGGCGTTACCGGACCATGATATCGGATATGCCCGGACGATGACGGCCACCATCGCGCTCGTCGACGATGATCGCAACATCCTGACCTCGGTGTCGATCGCGCTTCAGGCCGAGGGGTTTCTGACCCGGGTCTATTCGGATGGCGAGACGGCGCTGAAGGCGCTGGTCGACAATCCGCCCGACCTGGCCATCTTCGACGTGAAGATGCCGCGGATGGACGGGTTGGAGCTGTTGCGGCGGCTGCGCGAGAAGAACCAGATTCCGGTCATCTTCCTGACCAGCAAGGATGACGAGCTCGACGAGGCGCTCGGGCTCGCCATGGGCGCGGACGATTATATCGCCAAGCCGTTCAGCCAGCGGCTGTTGATCGCGCGCATCCGCGCGATCCTGCGCCGTACCGAATTGAGCCATGCCAGCGCCGGCGGCGACGAAGCTCCCGCCGAAACCGCGATCGACCGCGGCCGGCTGCAGATGGACCCGGCGCGGCATCGCGTGACCTGGGCTGGCGACAATGTGACGTTGACCGTGACCGAATTCCTGATCCTCGAGGCGCTTGCGCAGCGGCCGGGCGTGGTCAAGACCCGCAACCAGCTGATGGATGCGGCGTATCAGGACGACATCTATGTCGACGACCGCACGATCGACAGCCATATCAAGCGCGTCCGGCGCAAGTTCCGCGAGGTCGATGCCGAATTCGATGCGATCGAAACGCTCTATGGCGCCGGCTACCGCTTCTCGGAGGAGTGAGGCGGAGGGTGAAGGCCGTGACCTGACGCTCAAATGGTCGGGTCGGATTTCGCTCACCGCGCGCATTCTCGCGCTCAATATCTTTGCGCTGGCGCTGCTCGCGGGCGGCTTCTTCTATCTCGATTCGTACCGGACGCGGATCCTCGACAACCGCACCGCCCAGGCGAGTCGCGAGGCGCGGCTGATCGCGGCGGCGATGGCGTCGACACCGCCCGATCACCGCAACGATTTGGCGCTGCGCCTCGCCCGCGATACCGACACACGGATTCGGCTGTTCGCCGCCGACGGTAGGCCGATCGCCGATACCCGCGCGATGGGACTGCATAATTTCGTGCTGATCGACCCCGACAAGGAAGGTTGGGGGTTGCAGGCGGCGCGCTTTCTGGATGCGGTGATCGATACCGTGGTCAACGCCCCGCGCGCGCCGCTCTATCGCGAGCGCAAGGCCGGCAACCAATGGCCCGACGTCCGCACCGCGCGCACCACCCAGGTCGCGCCGGCTACGGTCTGGCGTGCGCCCGACCGCACGCCCGTCATCACCGCGGCGGCGGGCCTGGGCGATGGCGAGGTCGTGATGACGACGGTCAACGCCCGCGAGGTGACCCAGACGGTACGCCTCGAACGGTTCCGGTTGGGGGTCGTGCTGGCGATCGTCACCCTGGTGTCGATCTTCCTCTCGCTGTTCCTGGCGCGGACGATCGTGCGGCCGCTCCGCCGATTGTCGCGCGCCGCGGTCCGCGTCCGGCTGGGCCGCGCGCGCGAGGTCGTCGTCCCGCGCCTGCCGTCGCGCCGCGACGAGATCGGCAGCCTCGCCCGCGCGCTCAGCGACATGAGCCAGGCGCTGCGCGCGCGGATCGACGCTACCGAAGCATTCGCCGCCGACGTCACCCACGAAATGAAGAACCCCCTCGCCTCGCTGCGATCGGCGGTCGACGGGCTGGCGAACGTCAAGGACCCGGCGCTGCAAGAGCGGCTGCTGGCGATCGTGCGCGACGACGTCCATCGGCTCGACCGGCTGATCACCGACATTTCGGAAGCGTCCCGGCTCGATGCCCAGCTCAGCCGCGCCAAATTCGACGCGGTCGACGTGCTGGCGATGCTCGCCGCGCTGATCGAGCAGCGCGGCACGCGCGGGATCGAACGCGGCGTCCGAATCCGCTTCGACAATCGCGTGCGCGGCAGGGCGTTGGTGATGGGCGAAGGCGCGCGGCTGGAACGCGTGTTCGAGAATCTGTTCGACAATGCCGTATCTTTCTCCCCCGACAATGGCCTGATCACGGTTGCCGCGACCCTGGCCGACGACGATCTGGTGATCCGGGTCGAGGACGAGGGGCCCGGCGTCCCCGAAGAATCGCGCGAAGCGGTGTTTCGGCGTTTTCAGTCGATCCGGCCGGAAAATGAGGAATTCGGCAAGCATTCCGGGCTAGGTCTCGCCATTGCGCGGACGATCGTCGAGGGGCATCAGGGCGTTATCGCGGTCGAATCGCGTGAAGACCGTCTGAGTGGGGCCAGATTCGTCGTCCGGCTGCCGCTCGCTCCAGGCTAGGGAGGCAGCCATCGCGACCGCACTCTCGTTTGAAACACTCCACGTCTCCAGCGTCGCCATCGATGGGCGCGCGGTGTTGATCGAAGGCGAATCGGGGGCCGGCAAGTCCGACCTCGCGCTACGCCTGATCGATCGCGGCGCCGCGCTGATCAGCGACGATTACACTTTGCTCCAACGCGCCGGGCGCGACCTGATCGCGTCGCCACCCGACACGATCGCCGGCAAGATCGAGGTGCGCGGCCTGGGCGTTCTCCAGATGCCTCATGTCGAGAAAATCCCGGTGGCGCTGCTCATTCGCCTGACCGATGCACCCGAGCGGTTGCCGCTGGCGGATGAAGTCCGCCGCATCGCCGGACTCGACATTCGCGAGGTCGCGGTCGATCCGCACACCGCCTCGGCGCCGATCAAGGTCGAATTGGCGTTGCGACATCTGGTCGGCGCGAAGGCGTGACTCGCGCCAAGGAGATCCTGCTCGTCACCGGATTGTCGGGCGCGGGCAAGTCGACCGTGCTCAAGACGCTCGAGGATCTCGGTTGGGAAACCGTCGACAATCTGCCGCTACGGCTGCTCGACCGGCTGTTGAGCACGCCCTTGTCGGAAAGCACCGAGAGCGATTCGCCGCTGGCGGTCGGAATCGGCGCAAGGACGCGCGATTTCGACCCCGACAGCATCGTCAAGCGCATCAAGAAGCTGCGCGCCGAGCATGGCTATGACATCGGTACGTTGTTCCTCGATTGCAGCGGCGCCGAGCTCGAGCGGCGTTATGCCGAGACGCGGCGGCGCCATCCGCTCGCGCTCGATCGTCCGGCGAGCGACGGCATCGCACGCGAACGCGAGTTGCTCGCCCCGCTGCGGCGCTGGGCCAACCGGTTGATCGACACGACCGATTTGTCGTCGAACGAGCTGGCGCAACAGGTGCGTACGACGTTCGGCGGCGACGGTCTGGGCGAGCCGACCTTGTCGGTGATGTCGTTCGGCTATGCCCGTGGCGTCCCGCGCAATGCCGATTTGGTGTTCGACATGCGATTCCTGCGCAATCCGCATTGGGACGAGAAATTGCGCCCCGGAACGGGACTCGACGCCGATGTGGCGGCGTATGTCGCCGCGGATCCGGCCTATGATGACGCCATGAAGCAGATCGAGGATCTGCTCCTGCTGCTTCTCCCGCGGTACCGGGCAGAGGGAAAAGCCTATGTTACCATAGCCTTCGGCTGCACCGGCGGGCGTCACCGGTCGGTTCATGTCACGGAACGGGTCGCGAAGCGGTTGCGCGACGCCGGGTTTTCGCCCACGGTCGCGCATCGAGATCTGGGGGCGGCACCGCAGGACTCCTTGGAGGGTGCGCCGCGGACGGGTTTGGGATAGTAAGCAACGCATGATTGGCCTGGTTTTGGTGACGCACGGACGGCTCGCGTCCGAGTTCGTGACCGCAATGGAACATGTCGTGGGTCCGCAGGAGCGCGTCGAAGCGATCGCGATCGGCCCTGACGACGATATGGAAGCGCGCCGCGCCGATATCGCCGCGGCGATCGGTAAGGTCGACGACGGCAAGGGCGTGATCGTCCTCACCGACTTGTTCGGCGGCACGCCGTCGAACCTCGCAATCTCGCTGCTCGAACGCGGACGGGTCGAAGTGATCGCGGGAATCAACCTGCCGATGCTGATTCGCCTGGCTTCGGCGCGCAAGTCGATGAAAGTCGTGGACGCGGTGATCGCCGCGCGCGAGGCAGGCCGGAAATATATCGCGGTGGCATCCGAGGCGCTCGGCGAGGCCGCTGCCTGATGCCGGCGATCAGCCGCACGGTGCAAATCGTCAACAAGCGCGGCCTGCATGCGCGGGCATCGGCCAAGTTCGTCACCCTCGCCTCGACCCAGTCGGTCGAGATCCAGGTGGTGAAGGATGGTCCCGCCGTCACCGGCACCTCGATCATGGGCCTGATGATGCTGGGTGCGGCGATGGGCGACACGATCACGATCAGCGCCGATGGCGACGGCGCGGAGAGCGCGGTCGGCGCGCTGTGCGAGTTGGTCGAGGCCAAGTTCGGCGAGGACTGAGCCCCTCTCCAATCCCTCATGCCAGCGAAAGCTGGCATCTCGTGAGGGGAGAATACTGCTTGAGTCCAACGTTGGGTCGGATCGTCCCCCGGACGATCCTTGAGCATGCGGGGCATGCTCAACCCAACGTTCTTACGCTGGGGTGGCGACTGAAGCTTAGACAGTTAGAGTTCCCGTTGCGGTGACCGCCACAGCTTCCGCTCGGGTGATGGGTTCGCTAGGAACCCATCATGCCGCGCGAGATCACCGCTTTTTCCAACACCCTGGTCAAGCGGGTCCGCAGCCTGCGCGACAAGAAGCATCGCAAGGCAGAGGGGCTATTCCTGGCCGAGGGACTGCGCATCCTGACCGAGGCGCGCGAAGCGGGGCGCCTGCCTGAATATCTGTTCTTCGCCGCCGACAGCGCGAGGCATGCGCTGGTCCTCGCCTTGGTCGATGCCGTCGAAGCCGCCGGTGGCGAAGCCATCCAGACCAGTCACGACATCCTCTCCAAATTGTCGGGCAAGGACAATCCGCAGGCAGTGGTCGGCGTCTTCCCCGAATTCACCACGCCGCTCGCTGCGCTCGACCGTTCGACCTCGCCGATCTGGCTGGTCGCGGAGCGGCTGCGCGATCCCGGCAATCTTGGCACCATATTGCGCACCGGCGACGCGGTCGGCGCCGGCGGACTGATCCTGGTCGACGATTGCGTCGATCCCTTTTCGGTCGAAGCGGTGCGCGCGAGCATGGGGGCGCTGTTCACGATCCCGATCGCCCAGGCGCGCTGGGACGAGTTCCTGCCCTGGTTGCGCTCGGGTCCGGGGCAACTCGTCGGGCTCAGTCTGCAGACCAATCAGGATTATCGCAGCGCGAGCTACCAGGCGCCGACCTTCCTGCTGACCGGCAACGAGGCGCAAGGGTTGCCCGACGTTTATGAGACGGAATGCGACTTGCTGGTCAAATTGCCGATGTTGGGCAAGGCCGACAGCCTGAACGCCGCCGTGGCGACCGCGGTGATGGCGTATGAGGTGCTCGCCCAACATCGCCGCTGAATATGGCCGACATGGCCGGTTCAGCTGGATTGGGCTATGAGCCCGAGCAAAGGAGAGATGCCATGAAGCTCGCCGCGACCCTCGCCCTGCCCGCGCTGTTCCTCGCTTTGCCCGCCTCGGCCAGGACCGAGACTTATCGCGCCGTCGGCACCGAACCCGGCTGGACGCTGACCATCGAACGCGGCTGGATCACCTATGTCGGCGATTATGGAAAGACCCGGATCAGGGTCAAGGCGCCCACGGCACGGCCCAGTTTCAATGGACGGCGCTATGTCACGCGGCGGATCGTCGTCGATATTACCCGCGCGCCGTGCAGCGACGGGATGAGCGACCGCAAATTTCCCGATCGGGTCACCGTCACGATCGGCCGGCGTAGCATCAAGGGCTGTGGCGGCGATCCCGTGCTGGACACCGCCGCGCTAGACGGGTCGCACTGGACGATTGCCAGCATCGACGGACGCCCGGTCCGCACTGCTCGTGCGACCGAGATACGCTTCGAGGGCGACCGCATCACCGGGAACGCCGGCTGCAACAGCTTTGGCGGCACCTATCGCATCGACCGTGGCAGTCTGAGCGCAAGCCGGGTGATCACGACCAAGATGGCGTGTCCGGGGCCGGGCATGGAGGTCGAGGGCAAGTTCCTGTTGATCATCGCCGGCCCAGCGCGCGTTGCGCTGCGCGACCGAACGCTCACCCTGTCGAGCGCCAAAGGCAACGCCACGCTGACCCGTATCGACTGAACGGCCTCAGACTGCAGCGATCACCCGAGCCCTCTTCACGTCGCATCAGGTCGTCTTCTTGCGCTGTTCCTTGATATACTCGATCTCGCCCAGCGACTTGGGTTCGTCGGGGATGATCGCCAGGCATTTGCGATAGGCGGCCTCGGCGTCGTCGAGCCGCCCGAGTTCAACCAGGTCGTAGCCGATTCCGCGAAACGAAACGCAGCGCTCGTAATCGCGCCGTTCGGGCGTGAAACTGGCCGCGGCCTCGGCATTCGCATAGGCCTCGATCGAGTGTTTCCAGTCTTTCTTCTTCAGAAGAACATATGCTAATTCATTGAGATATCTAGAATGTTTGGGAGCAAACGTGACCAATCGTTCGAACGCCGACTGGGCATCGTCGAGGCGATCGAGATCGACCAGCGCGAACGCCTTGACATAAAGCGCCTGGCACCACGTCACCGTAACGAGCCGGACATTATCCGCCCCGCCATCGGCCGTGGTCAGATAATAACCATCCTGTTCGGCCGTCTGCGAACAGAAGATGTGGCGTTTCTCGCCCGAATATTCCTTCTCGAACGACGCAACGACCGGCTCGACCGTCGCCAAGGCTCGCGCCGGATCGCCGGACTGGATGGCGGAGAAAGCCTGGCCGATCGTTGCCGATGCGGCGGAGTCGCGGTCTTTATCCTGCCCGGAGGCGGCCGTCGGCACCAGCGCCAGCATCCCCGCGACCAACAAGCCTGCCATTCTCATCATCGACCCGCTCCCCAACAGGTACGAGGATCACCCCTCGGACGAACGATCCCCTATCTCACCGACCGACGCAAGCTTCACCAGCGGGCGCGGCGATTGCTCGACCATCGGCGGCGACTCGATTGCTCGCCCACCGGTATCGATATTGAAATCCTCGAAGCGCTTGGCCTGGGTCAGCACTTGCGTCTCCAGGCTGCCGACGAATGCGTTATAGGCATCGTTGGCGAGCCCGATATTGCGGCCAAGCCGCGCGACATGACCGCCCATCACCGACAGCCGCGCGTAGAGTTCCTTGCCCAGCTCGGCGATCTGGCGCGCCTCGCCGGCCAATTTCTCCTGCCGCCATACCGCGGCGACGGTCCGTGCGATCGCGATCAGATTGGTCGGCGTCGCCAACAACACGCGGCGATCGAAGGCGAAGTCCCACAGGGTCGGATCCTGTTCGAGCGCGGCCGACAGGAAGTGCTCTCCGGGCACGAACATGATCACATAATCGGGCGCGTCGTCGAACTGCGTCCAATAGGCCTTGGCACCGAGTGCCTGGACGTGCGCGCGCATCGAGGCCGCATGGCGCACCAACCCGGCGGCACGTTCGGTATCGTCGATCGCGCCGAACGCGTCCTGATAATCGTTGAGCGAGACCTTGGCGTCGATCACCAGCGCGTTGCCGCCCGGCACGCGAATGATGACGTCGGGCCGGAGGCGTCCACCCTCGCCATCGTCGACGCTGACCTCCGCCTGGAAATCGGCATGCTCGCTCAGCCCGCACGTCTCGAGCACGTTGCGCAATTGCTGCTCGCCCCAGCGGCCGCGCGCCTTGGGGGCGTTGCGCAATGCGTTGACCAGCTTCGAGGCTTCGGAGCGGACCGATTCCTGTCCGACCCGCATCGCCTCGATCTGGCCGTGCAGCGTGCCGAACGCGTCGCGGCGATCGGCCTCGACCTTGGCCACGCCCTCTTCGTAGCGTTGCAGACGCTCATGGACAGGCTGGAGCAAGGCGCGGAGATGCTGGCCGCTGGTCGCTTCGGATTCCTTGAACCGTTCGTCGGCGCGCTGGAGGAATTTGGTCTGGGCATCGTCGAGCAGGCGTTGCCCGACCTCGGCGAATTGCGCGGCGAGCGCATCCTTCGCGGCGACGATCTCGGTCAATCGCGCCTCGAACGCGGCCTCGCGCTCGCGAGCGCCCGCCTGGTGCGCGTCGAGCGCACGCATCGTCGTGTCGCGCTCGGCCGTTACGGTGAGCAATTGCTGGCGGGTCAGCTCGTGCTGATCGGCATGAACCTTGGCAGCGGCCAGCTCAGCCACGCCGCGGCGCGAGGCGAACAGCCAGCCGATCACCAACCCGACGACGAGTGCACCCAGCGCGACGATCACCAGCTCAACCACAATTCACCCACAAATCCAGCATCGGGGGAACATAGATCGAACAACGATCTTGCGACAGCCCCAATTTCGTTGCGCGGTTAGGGAATTCGAGCCAGCATTATCCCCCCTCCCGCTTGCGGGAGGGGTCGGGGGAGGGCGTGTTGATCGATGGACAGCCCTAGCCGACAGCCCCTCCCCTAACCCCTCCCGCAAGCGGGAGCGGAATTGATTTCGGCGGGGTGACGACAGAGGCCTCGCGCGGCTAAGAACGCGCATGCTCTCCGATATCGAGATCTCGCGCGCCGCGACGCTCCGTCCCATCCAGCAGATCGCCGACCGCGCCGGCATTTCGCCAGATGCGGTCGAGCCTTACGGCAAATACAAGGCCAAGCTGATCCGCGAACACCTCCCGGTGCCGCGCGACCTGGGCAAGTTGATCCTGGTTACCGCGATCAGTCCGACGCCAGCCGGCGAAGGCAAATCGACTACCTCGGTCGGGCTCGCCGACGCGCTCAACCGGATCGGCAAGAAGACGATGCTGGCGCTGCGCGAGCCGAGCCTGGGGCCGTGCTTCGGCACCAAGGGCGGCGCGACCGGCGGCGGCTATGCCCAGGTGGTGCCGATGGAGGACATCAACCTCCATTTCACCGGCGATTTCCACGCCGTCACCAGCGCGCACAACCTGCTCGCGGCGATGATCGACAACCATGTGCATTGGGGCAATGCGCTCGATATCGACGTGCGCCGGATCGTCTGGCGGCGCGTGCTCGACATGAACGACCGGGCATTGCGCGACATCGCCCAGTCGCTCGGCGGCGTCGCCAACGGTTTTCCGCGCGAGAGCGGGTTCGACATCACGGTCGCCAGCGAAGTGATGGCGATCCTGTGCCTGGCGGAGGACCTGGAGGACCTGGAAGTACGGCTCGGCCGGATCGTCGTCGCCTATACGCGCGACCGCCAGCCAGTCACCGCACGCGACCTGAAGGCCGATGGCGCCATGGCGGTGCTGCTCGCCGAGGCGATCAAGCCCAACCTGGTCCAGACGCTGGAAGGCAATCCGGCGCTGATCCATGGCGGTCCGTTCGCCAATATCGCGCATGGCTGCAATTCGGTGATCGCGACCAACACCGCGCTCGGCCTGGCCGATTATGTCGTGACCGAAGCGGGGTTCGGCGCCGATCTGGGCGCGGAGAAGTTCTTCGACATCAAATGCCGCCAGGCCGACCTCAAACCGTCCGCTGCGGTGGTTGTGGCGACGATCCGCGCGCTCAAGATGAATGGCGGGGTCGCCAAGGCCGATCTCGGCACGGCGGACCCCGAGGCAGTACGACGCGGCGGCGTCAATCTCGCGCGGCACCTGGAGAATGTCCGTCAGTTCGGCATTCCCGTGGTCGTCGCGATCAACCGCTTTGACAGCGACACCGAGGATGAGACGCGCGTCGTGCGCGAGATCGCGGCCGCCAATGGTTGCGACGCGATCGTCTGCACGCATTGGGCCGACGGCAGCGCGGGCACGGAGGCGCTGGCGCGTCACGTCGCCGCGCTGGCCGAAGGCGGCGGCGCGCAATTCGCGCCGCTCTACGACGATGCCATGCCGCTGTTCGACAAGATCAACACCGTCGCGACGCGCCTCTATCGCGCCGAGCACGCCACCGCCGAACCGAGCGTGCTGGCGCAGCTCAAGCGCTGGGAAGAGGCTGGCTACGGCCACCTCCCCGTCTGCATGGCCAAGACGCAGTACAGTTTCTCCACCGACCCGGCGAAACTGGGCGCGCCGGTCGGCCATATCGTCCCGGTGCGCGAGGTACGGCTGGCCGCTGGCGCCGGGTTCGTCGTCGCGATCTGCGGCGAGATCATGACCATGCCGGGCTTGCCGCGCGTGCCGGCGGCGGAGGGGATCCGGATCGGGCCTGGAGGAGAAGTAGAGGGGTTGTTTTAATCGATCCCGCCCCAATTTCGTCACCCCAGCGAAAGCTGGGGTCTCATGCAATCACGCGATCCGGTCGAACAGGTCCTCCCAGCCGGGATTAACGCTCTCGATCAACTCGATTTTCCAAGTCCGTTTCCACGCCTTCAGCGCCTTCTCGCGGGCGATTGCGTATTCGATTTCATCATGCGGTTCGGCCAAGACCAGAGTCTTGATGCCATAGCGCCGGCAGTACGCCGATCCGACGTCCCGGCGATGCTGATCAACGCGTTCCGCCAAATAGGCCGTTACGCCAATGTAGAGCATACCCCTCGGCTTGCTCGCCATGATGTAGGTCCAGCCGCCCTTCGCCATAACGTTAGGCTAGCCGATGCGGCTTGAGATGCCAGCTTTCGCTGGCATGACGGCTTATTGGGCGCGGCGCCTAAACCGGATACTTCCCATCAAACGGCTCGATCGTCGCCGTCAGGCCATGGTCCTCATCCAGACAACGCCAGTTGACGCTGATCGCGTCGGGGTGTGAGCGGGGGCGGTAGAAGCTCTTGATGCCGCAATGCTGGCAGAACAGGTGCCGCGCCTGCCCCGAGCCGAAGCGGTAGAGCGTCAGGTCATTTCGTCCCTCGGTCTGGCGAAAGCGCGCGTCGGGCACGATCAGATGGAGATAACCCGTCATCCGACAGACCGAGCAGCCACAGTCGAGCAAGTCCACATCGGAACTCTCGAGCCGCACCTCGAAGCGGACATGGCCGCAATGGCAGCCGCCTTCGACGGTGATCAAGCCGCCTTCCGCGCCTTGGCCAGCTTCTTCATGATCATGTCGCGCTTGAGCCGCGAGATATGGTCGGTGAACAGCACGCCGTTCAAATGATCGATTTCGTGCTGGATGCACGTCGCCATCAGGCCGTCCATCTCTTGCTCGTGCGGCTTGCCGTCGCCATCGAGCCATTTCACGCGGCACCGCGCCGGGCGCGCGACCTCGGCATATTGCTCGGGGATCGAGAGGCAGCCCTCGTTATAGACCGCCAACTCGTCGCTGACCCAGAGCAATTCGGGGTTCACGAACGCGACGGGCTTGCGCACCGGTTCGCCACCTTCTTCCTCTGGCTCCTGCAGGTCGATCACGACCAGGCGCTTCTCGATCCCGACCTGAATCGCGGCGAGGCCGATGCCGCGCGCGGCGTACATCGTTTCGAACATGTCGGCGAGCGTGGCGCGGATCGAATCGTCGACCTCGCTGACGGGCGAGGCAACGGCGCGCAAGCCGGGATCGGGAACTTCTAGGATAGTAAGAACGGTCATATTGCGTCAGCTATGAAAGCGCCGCTGGCGCGTCAAGGACGGTTGCCGCGGAAACGCCATGGATTATGCCAAATGCGGCGAACTTTGTCACCGGATCAGCGGCGAACAATCGCCGCCCAGCGTCGAGCGCACACCACCTACGTCAACGGCGAGCAGCCGACGATCGGCTTTCGCCACCAGAAAAGTGATCGTCATGTCCGATCGCGTGCTGCCCTCGATTTCCCACGCATCTGTCGGACCGCGCTCGAATCCTTGCGCCACAATGGACCGCCGGACGTCGATCCTGGTCACACCTGGCCCGCGACCGAAATGGAACAGGGGCAAATCGAAATGCGCGCCCTCGGCCAATGGCAGCGCGGCGAGGACAAATTCGATCGTCTCGTCGTCCCACACCGGCCCGGGCAGCGGAACTTCGCTGGTTCGGCGGCGCCCGTCTTCGCCAGTGACCGTCCCGCGCGCTTTGTCGCCGCGATAGCGCACCGATAGATCGGTCTTGCCATCGCTCTGCTCGATCGTGCGGATTGGGCGCAGGTTGGGGAAGGCCAGTTCGATCCGGCTGGTCAGCAGCGGGCCGCCATTGAACCGCGAGGTGACGATGATCCTCAACCGCTGATCGTCGAGGCGCTCGACCCGGCGCAGGACGTTGCCCGCGGATTTGCCCTGCTCCGACCCTTGGACCGTGTAGCAAGCGTCGCCGATCGGCAGCAGCGCACCGTCGACCAGCGGCGGGTTTTCCGTCGGCGCAGCCATGGCCACCGACCAGATCAGCAAGGCCGGGAATATCGGCACATATCCTCCTGATTTCGTTCCGCCCTCCTAGCGGCGTCATTCGGTTCGGCGCAAATTCGCGGCAGTCGCCGCCGGATCGCCCCGCTGACACGCCAGGCTGCGGATCATGACGCTACGGTTCGCTACGGCCGGTGCTAGACTCGGCGCGACAAGTGGGGATCAACCCTTCGGTCGCGTCAAAAGGGTTGTAGCTTATGGGGATAATGCAGCGGGTCGTGGTGTCCGGTAAAGTGCACCAGGTCGGCTTCAGGGATTTTACCATCCGCAGGGCACAGGCCTTGGGGGTCACCGGCTGGGTGCGCAACCGCAACGACGGCACGGTCGAGATATTGGCGTCCGGGGAGGAGGATGCGGTCGCCTCGCTGGTCGAGGCATGCCGCGCGGGCCCGCCATTGGCGCGGGTCGACCATGTCGAAGCCTATGTCGAAGCGGGCCAGCCGGTGAAAGGGTTTACGAAGAGGTTTACAGCATAACGGCCTGATCCAACCCCGTCGGGCTGCAAAAAGGCTCCGCCGCCCCTTGATGGCGGAGCCTTTTCCAATCGTTCAGCGCGTCAGCTTCTTGTACGCCAGCGCCGTCGGACGATCCGCAGCATCGCCCAGACGCCTGCGCTTGTCTTCTTCATACGATTCGAAATTGCCCTCGAACCATTCGACATGGCTGTTGCCTTCGAATGCCAGGATGTGCGTCGCCAGGCGATCGAGGAAGAAGCGGTCGTGGCTGATGACCACGGCGCAGCCGGCGAAATTCTCGATTGCCTCTTCCAGCGCACCCAGGGTTTCGACGTCGAGGTCGTTGGTCGGCTCGTCGAGCAGCAGCACGTTGCCGCCGCGCTTGAGCATCTTGGCGATGTTGACGCGGTTGCGCTCACCGCCCGACAGCTTGCCGACATTCTTCTGCTGGTCGGCGCCCTTGAAGTTGAACGCTCCGACATAGGCCCGGGTCGACTGGTCGAAACCGTTGACCTTCATCGAATCGAGCCCGTCGGAGATTTCCTCCCAGACGTTGTTCTTGTCGTTGAGATGATCGCGGCTCTGGTCGACATAGCCGAGCCGGACGGTGGTACCGATGTCGATCGTGCCGGAATCGGGCTTTTCCTGGCCGGTGATCAGCTTGAACAGGGTGGATTTACCCGCGCCGTTGGGTCCGATCACGCCGACGATGCCGCCGGCCGGCAGCGTGAACGACAAATTCTCGAACAGCAATTTGTCGCCATAGCTCTTGGTCAGGTTTTCGACCTCGATCACCTTCCCGCCCAGTCGCTCGGGCACCTGGATGACGATCTGCGCCTTGCCGGGTGAGCGGTTCTGCTGCGCCTCGACCAGCTGGTCGAACTTGGCGATACGCGCCTTGGACTTGGTCTGGCGCGCCTTGGCGCCCTGCCGGATCCATTCGAGCTCGTCCTTGATCGCCTTTTGGCGCCCGGATTCCTCGCGCTCTTCCTGCTCGAGCCGCTTGGATTTCTTCTCGAGATAGGTCGAGTAATTGCCCTCGTACGGGAAGTATTTGCCGCGATCGATCTCGAGGATCCAGCCGACGACATTGTCGAGGAAATAGCGGTCGTGGGTGATCATCAGCACCGCGCCGTGATATTCCTTGAGATGGTTTTCCAGCCACTCGACGCTTTCGGCGTCGAGATGGTTGGTCGGTTCGTCGAGCAGCAGGATCGACGGCTTCTGGATCAGCAGTCGGGTCAGTGCGACACGGCGTTTCTCACCGCCCGACAGATTGGCGACGGGCGAGTCCGACGGCGGACAGCGCAACGCTTCCATCGCCAGTTCGAGCTGGCTGTCGAGCGTCCAGCCGTCGACCGCGTCGATCTTGCCCTGGAGGTCGCCCATCTCTTCCATCAGTGCGTCGAAATCGGTGTCGTCCTTCGGGTCGCCCATTTCGGCCGAAATCGCGTTGAAGCGATCGACCATGTCGGCGACGCCGCGCGCGCCGTCCTTGACGTTCTCGAGCACCGACTTGTTCGGGTCGAGCTCCGGCTCCTGCGCGAGATAGCCGACAGTGACGTTCTCGCCCGGCCAGGCCTCACCCGAAAAGTCCTGGTCGATGCCGGCCATGATCTTCATCAGCGTCGACTTGCCGGCGCCGTTGGGGCCGACGATGCCGATCTTGGCACCGTGATAGAATTGCAGATTGATGTTGCTCAGCACCGGCTTCGGGGCGCCGGGGAAGGACTTGGTCATGTCCTTCATGACATATGCGTATTGGGCGGCCATGGCGGCACGTTGCTCCGTGGTTTGAAATTGCCGGAAAAGTTGAGCGGGCAGATAGCGATTGGCTTGCCGATTGGAAAGCCCCGGCGGCTTGCCCGGCAGAGCGTATTGGCCCTAAGCAACACGCCCTTCCCACGCGCCATCCGGCGCGGGGCTCCGTTCGTCGCAGGAGACCAGAACCCATGCGCATCACGCTGATGCTGTCCGCCGCCACGCTCGCCCTTATCGTGCCCTCGATCGGCCTCGCGCAACGCAACGCGATGTCCGAACCTGCCAAGGTCGACCCCGCGGTCGCCAAGGCACGTGACGCGGCGCTCGACGACCAGGTCGCCTGGGACATCGTCGAGGATCTGACCACCGAAGTCGGGCAGCGGCTGGCGGCGACCGAGGCCGAAGCGCGCGCCCGCGCCTGGGCCGTGATCCGCCTCAAGAAGCTCGGTTTCCAGAACGTCCATATCGAAACCTACAAGATGCCGGTCTGGGTGCGCGGCGCAGAGACAGCGGAGATCGTCGGCCCCTATCCGCAAAAGCTGGTCGTCACGGCGCTCGGCCGCTCGGCCGCGACGCCGGCAGAAGGCATCACCGCGCCGGTCGTCTATTTCCCGACGCTCGGCGACCTGATGGCCGCGCCCGACGGCAGCCTGAAGGGCAAGATCGCGTTCATCTCCAACCAGATGGAGGCGACGCAGGACGGCAGCGGCTATGGCGCCTATGGCGGGGCGCGCTTCATCGGTCCGAACATCGCCGCCAAGAAAGGCGCCGTGGCGACCGTCATCCGCTCGATCGGCAGCGACAAGGGCCGCTGGCCGCATACCGGCGGCACCAATTGGGCGCCCGGCGTGACGCCGATCCCGGCCGGCGCGCTGTCGGTCGCCGATGCCGAGCAACTCGAACGCATCTTCGCGCGCACCGACAAGGTGACGATGAAGTTGGTGCTGACGCCGCGGACGCTGCCCGATGCGGAATCGGGCAATGTCGTCGCCGAAGTGCCCGGCACCGATCCCAAGGCCGGCACGATCCTGATCGGCGGGCATCTCGACAGCTGGGATCTCGCCACCGGCGCGATCGACGACGGCGCCGGTGTCGCGATCACCACCGCTGCGGCGAAGCGTCTGCTCGACGGACCGCGCCCGCGCCGCACCATCCGGGTCGTCTGGTTCGGCGCCGAGGAACCGGGCGGGTTCGGCGGTGCGGCCTATGCCAAGGCGCATGCCGGCGAGAAATTCGCGATGGCGAGCGAATCCGATTTCGGTGCCGACAATGTCTGGCGGTTCAACACCAACCTGCCCGACAGCGCCAAAGCGGTCGGCGACCGGCTGGCGGCGGCCCTGGCGCCGCTCGGCATCGTGCGCGGCAAGGATGTCGCGGGCGGCGGGACCGATGTCGGTCCCGTGCTCGCGACCGGCGTTCCCGCGGTGACGCTCGCCCAGTCGGGACAGCGCTATTTCGACTGGCACCATACGCCGGAGGACACGCTCGACAAGATCGACCCCAAGCAGCTTCGCCAGAACGTCGCCGCCTGGACGACGGTCTTGTCGATCGTCGCCAATGCGCCGGAGGAATTCGGGCCGGTAACCCCCAATACCAGCGAGTAAATCCCGGACACGGGGAACGCGGAAGACCGCCATCCCGAAAGGTGCGACAATTTGATCGTTGACCGTCCCAGTGTCGCCGTTATTCCTCCAGGCTCGCGAAGGGCGTTTCGGCCCGGCTGCGAAACGACGGTAATTTTTTGGGAGCACCCAAATGAAGAAGATCGCCATTGTTCTCGCCGCCGCGAGCCTGGTGTCCCTGGCGGCCTGCAAATCGCAGACCCCGGCCGCGGCGAATGCCGACGCGGTTGCGGACAATCTGGCTGCCGAAGCCGACAATCTCTCGGATCAGGCCAGCGACCTCACCAACAACACCGCCGCGGCCGCGGTCAGCAATGCGTCCAGCAGCCTGAACAACGCGGCCGATTCGATCCGCGCCGAAGCGGCGAACGCCGCCGCCCCGGCCAAGAAGTAAGCTTCGCGCCGTCGGGCTACGCCTAGCGGCACGATAGAGGGGTAGTTCCTGCGGGAGCCGCCCCTTCTTCTTTGCCGGCTTGCCGCCCGCATCAATGCCGCCTAGAGGATCGCCCGCGTCGGGGAGTGGCGCAGCCTGGTAGCGCATCTGGTTTGGGACCAGAGGGTCGCAGGTTCGAATCCTGTCTCCCCGACCATTTTTGCGGAATCAGCGGGCGTCCGGGGGACGCCCGCCCGCAAAATTCCCAAGTGCAAACGAGGGGAAGTATCATGGCTGTTTGGGGTCGCATCGCCTTCTGCGGAAAACCGGTGCCCACTTTTCCGCGCGACACTCCCGCCGCTTGCTAAATGCCGACGCGGTAGTAAATCCCGCGTCGTCGGTCCTCGCTGACGCGAGGCCGTCCGGCGTTCGGCGTCTCGGCGATAGCTCCGCTATCGCCGTGCGCCTCACGGGTGGGGCCTGTAGCTCAACTGGTTAGAGCTGGCCGCTCATAACGGCTAGGTTGCGGGTTCAAGTCCTGCCGGGCCCACCAACGCCGCTGCGATCGCATCGTCCAGACCCACCGCCTTGGCGCCGAGCCGGTCGAGTTCGGCCAATATCCTGTCCCACCAATGCCAGAAGGCCGCCAGATCCGCCTTATCCTTCACATAGGGCGTGTGGCCGGGAGCGAGCGACGGCGAGTGGAAGGCAAAGCTCAGCACGCGAACGCCCTCTCCGATCGCGACACGAACCGCTTCCAGTGCCTCGCGCACCGGAATACCCTCTGGCGTGAGCGGGATGCGCTGGAGTAGCCCGGATCGTGCCAGTACTGCCCTGCCCTTCGGGATCCGCCCTGCCGACCGATAGAGTGCAATCCCACCGGATCGCGCCGCACCGGTGAAGACTGTCGTCAGCGGCAGCTCGACGATCCCTCCAATACGAAAGGCATGGTTGCCGAGCGCGGAGAAATCGGGACCGCCTTCCGACGCATAATCGAAGCCGGGCCGCATCGAGCTGTCGAGGCGATAGCCATGCGCCGCCAGCAGATCGAAACTTGCCGGCCCCAGCCCATAACGCCCGGCGCGATAGGCTGTGGGTCGGGTTCCGAAGGCAGCAGTGATCGCGTCGGTCAGTGCGACCAGTTTCGCTTCTTCGAGTTGGCCCGGCAGATTGCCGGCGAAACTGTTGGCCGGAGTCAGCGCTTCGTCGAACGGCGGGTTGACCCAGGGATGAAGCTGCGTCCCCACCGCCGTACCGCCGGTCAGCAACGGCCCGATCAGGTCGATCGCGCGCGGATCGGTCGCGATCGGGTGGTCGACCATCAGCGCGAGCGGAACGCCGGCCGCGGCGAACCTAGCCTGCGCGGCCGGGAGTGCCGCCACGGTCGCAACCGACCGGTTCTCACGCGCGAGCGGCTTGCTCCAGTCGAATTCCTCTTCGGTGTCGACGAACACGACGAAGCGCGTGCCGAACGACTCCGGCCAGGCGACGAGATCGCCGACGGTCGGCGGTTGCGGACGAAACGCGTCTGCCACTTAATTTGAAGAGATCTGCCCCACCCCGTGATCCAACGCCGCTGGCAGGCGCAATGTCAAGCGCTGCTCGCCGATCTTCAGGCTGCCGCCAAGCTCGCCGGCCAGGTTGCGCGCCAGCCGGAGCCCGAAGGCAGTGCCGAGCAACGTGCCTTCCTGGTCCTCGCCTTCCAGCGACAGCAATGCCTCGCCCGGCCAGGCGGCAAAGGCGCGCGGGCGGTCGACGGCGATCCGCGCCTGACCGTCCTTCGACCATGCCCTGATCGCGATCCGCTCGCCGATTCCGCTCGCGCCGACCGCCAATGCCATCAGCCGGCTGATCAGGCGCGCGACCGCGACCTCGTCCCCGGCAATGGCCAGCCCCGGTGCACCGCTGTCGATGTCGACCACCGATTGCCGGAGCAGCATCAACGGCTCGAGATCGCGCGTGGCACGCGCCAGCAAAGGCGCCACCTCGACCACCCCGGGACGCAGGACCAGCGCGTCCTGTTCGATCCGCGCGGCGGTGTCGACATCGTCGATCGCGTCGATCAGGTCGTGCGTGTCGTGTCGGATCGCCGCGGCGCGTTCGCGATAGGCATCGGGCGCCGGCCCGAGCACTTGCGCCTCGATCATCTCGGCAAAGCCCGAAATCGCGTTGGTCGGGGTGCGCAATTCGTGGACCAAGGCGCGCAACGCCTCGGGCGACGGGCCGGTTTTCGGCACCGGCTCGGCGCGCTGGTCGGCGCGCGGCCGCCGCGCCACGCCACGATAGCCGATGAACCGGCCGGTGGCCGGATCGAACGCCGGCGTCGCCGACACCTGCCATTGCCCCGCGGCTTGCGAAGCGCCGGCAATGACGAGGCGCGCATCGGCAAACGAGGCGCGACGGCGGAACGCGCCGCTGACCACGCCATCGACCTGCGCCGATCCAGTGCCGAGCAGGACGCCGATCAACGGCTCGCGCGGCGCGCCGTCGACCCAGCGGATCGTGCCGGTCGCGTCGGTCTCGAAGCAGAAATGATCGATCGGTCCATCGCTGGCAATGGCGCGCGGCGGATGTCCCAGGCCGCCATGATCGCGTTGATAGGCATCGATCCGGGCGACCAGATCGGCGATCTGGAACGGGCCCCTCGGCGCGGGCGCCGGGCTCGCGTCATTGGCCGGTGCGCTGGCGGGCGTTTCGGCACGCTGCGGCATCTCGCTGACGACCGGCCGATCCGGTACGATGCTGGCGACGGACGCGACCGTCTCGATCGCGGATATCATCGGTTCCGACTCGTTATCGGGGCGCGGCAGCGCGAAGTCCGACCGCCCGAAACTGTCGAGCGCGCGCACCGTCTCGGCGGGCAAGTCGCGGCGATGGCGCAGCAGCGACCGCGAGGTCGGCGGCAGATCGGGCAGCATCGCGCGCCATTCCTCGTGCGTCAGCCGCGCCGCCGCGATCACCGGCGCCGCGACCGATGGCTCGTCCTCCGCGAACAGTCGGACGAGTTCGGCGGGCGGATTGGCAAAGGCCAGGCTGCGCGCGCTCGCCGCGCGGGTCCGCGTCGGCACCCGCGACCGTATCGCCCGCAATTGCTCGATCGCCTTCGCGTCGGGAGCCGCCCGGCGGCGGCCGATCAGATCAGTCAGCTGACGCCATGCCGATTGCGCGCCGAACGACGTTGCCATATCGGCGCCGAGCACGGTGTCGAGACTGTCGTCGAAGCGCAAGGATCGCCCTCTGATCGCGCGGAACCGCCGCGCCTTAGGAATTTCTTAACCGCAGTGCGGCGCGCTTCAAACGGTTCATTTTGACGCGTCGCATAGTGGGACGATTGCGCAATTCAGCAATTATATTATGTTGGCCGTCGGGCTAACTCGCATAAAATTCTTGGAGAACCGGCGATGGCGTTGGATCGGATCGATCGGCAGATATTGTCTTTACTACAGGCCGACGGACGGATGACCAATGTCGAACTGGCCGACCGGGTCGGTCTGACCGCACCGCCGTGCCTGCGGCGCGTTCGCGCGCTGGAGGAAGCGGGAGCGATCAAGGGCTATCACGCCGAACTCGACCCCGCGACCCTGGGCTATCCGATCACCGTGTTCGCGATGGTCAGCCTGAAAAGCCAGGCGGAGCGCGACCTGACCGCGTTCGAATCGCACATCGCGACGATTCCCGAAGTGCGCGAATGCCATATGCTCAACGGCGAGATCGACTTCATCCTGAAGATCGTCGCCGGCGACCTGAAAGCATTCCAGGACATCCTGACCACGCACCTGACCCCTGCCCCCAACGTGGCGAGCGTCAAGACGTCGCTGACCATCCGAACGTCGAAGAATCAGCCGGGAATTCCGGTCGGGGCAGATTAAGAGCGACGGCCCGGCTGCTCGCTGTCGCCATAAGACGGCGCGACCAGCGAGAATTCAATTTCATACCAAACAACGCCCGTGCTGCCGCAGCCGGCAGCACGGGCGCCAGGGTCAGTTGGGTGACGTTCCCATGATCACGCCGCGGCCGGAGTTGGACCCGGCATAGACCGTCCCGAAGGTTTTCGGGTCGCCGGTGACGGTGGCAAAGCCACCATATTGGTGCGCGTTGTCGTTGATCTTGACCCAATTGGAGCCGCCATCGACCGAGCGGAACAGGCCGGACGTCCCGTTCAAAATGCCGGACATGTAGATGGCCGGATAGGACTGGCCGGACGCCGCCTTGCCGAAACCCACGCCTTCAATGTTCGAAGTTCCCGAGATCTGGGTCCAGCTTCCCGAGCCGCAGTTGGTGTTGTGCGATACCCCATTGGTGCCGTACAACCAGATATCGCAGCTCCGGCCGAACGGCGTGGTGATGCCGTTGGCCCAGGAAACCAGGGTCGCCGTCTGGCTCCAGTTGGCGCCATGATTGGTGCTCGTGTAGAAATTGCCGGTCAGGTGGTCGTACGCATAGAGATTGTTGGCGTTGGAGCCGTCCGCCGCCACGAACGATCCTGCCGGCAGGGTCGTCGCGTTCCAATTGTAGGTGGTCGTGGTGGAAACGACCGGCGCGACATTGTCGCTGGGCGCCCAGAGAATGGCGGTACCATCGACGTTCACCGCGATATGACCGCCGCCCGTCGTGATATTGGACGGCACGCTGGTGAAGGGATTCCAGCTGTAGCCGCCATTGTAGGAGATGGCGCCCGGAGCAATGCCCGTGCTGGCACGCACGAGCAGGCTCGGCGTGTTCTTGGCCCAGTCCAGGCTATCCGTATTGTAGCAGCCGGGATTCGAGAAGGCCGTCGACGGCGCCTGGTTCACATTGGCATGGTAGAACCCGCAATTGTCGCCTGTCCCGCTCACCACCGGCACCGATCCTCCCCAGGAGAAAGTGTTCGGGGAGATCAAGCTGAGCACGGCATCTTCCTCGACGCCATTTTCATCAAGCGCGAAATTGACGGTCGAGCCGCTCTGGGACGCCGTCAGATTGTGGGTCGACATGATGCCGCCGCCCCAGGTGACGAAGGCATGGTTCGTGTCGAACGGATCGAGCGCCACGCCGGCCCAGTTACCGATGTTGGTCTTGGGACCGGTCCAGGGCGCGTAACTCGTGTCATACGCGGATTTGGCGGTGGCATCGACCCAGGATTGGCCGCCGTTCGTCGTCCGGAAAAGCGCTTCGCCATAGCCATCATAGCGGTCGATGGTCATGGCGGCGACGACCCCCGGATGCGCCGGATCGACCGACAGGCCGGAGAAGCCGTAATTGGCGGTCCAGCCGGCAAGCTGCTGGCTGTCGTTCGGCGGGGTGATATTGGTCCAGCTGTTATTGGCGATATTGTATTTCCACACCTGGCCGTTGACCAGGCTGTCAGGACCATAGCCGCCGCCCGACGATTGCGAATAAGTGATGTACAGATTGCCGTCCGGCCCGATGGCACCGACCTGGGGCAATTGGCCCACCGGCGCACCGGAGACCTGCGACCAAGTGTTGCCGCCGTTGGTGCTCTGATAAAGCGTGGCTCCTGAGCTCGCGGCGGCCAGCGTGCTGACCGCGGCGAAGATGCGCTGCGTCGCCTGGCCCGAAGAACCGGAAGGTTTGTAGAAGACGACGAAGCTCACGCCGGCGCCGCTGTCGTTGTTGGACATGGCCGGGAAGCTCGTCACGCGGGCCCAGTGCGCGCCGCTGTCGGTGCTTTTCCACAAGCCGTTGGTCGATGCGCCGGCCGAGGTATTGGCGGTACCGTAGAAGAGAGTCGAGCCGAGATTCGGATCCACCTGCAGCCGCGAGCCGACATTGCGGCCGCGTTCGTTGCCATTGACGTTGAAGGTCAGCGGCACAATGGTGAAGCTCGCGCCCTGGTTATTCGAGATGAGCACCGCGCCACAGCAGGTGACGTTCCAATCGCCGCCGCCGCCCGCCACCATGTAGAGTTTCTGCGTATTGTTTGGATCGATGGCGATCGCTTCGACGTCGTCGTACAGGCGCTGCGCCAGCGATAGGCTGTCGAGCAGCGGCACCCAGGTGTTGTTCGAAGCATTGTAGCGATAGGCGCCGCCGACGTCGGTGCGGGCATAGAACAGGTTCTGCTGGGCAGGATGGGCGATGATCTCGGGCACATAGCCGCCGCCGCCGATCTTGACGGATTGCCAAGTGTAACTTTGGGCAGTGGCCGGCGACGTCGTGGCAAATGCCGCCGAGGCCATGACGGCGCCAACGGACAGCCCCCGAAGGAGGGCGTAACGCAGGATATTCTTCATGAATTCCTCTCCGTACTCGTTTTTCCTTCGCCAGCGCACGACGCGCCGCGGTACGCCCGCAGCCGGCATTCCTGGCAAGGAGCGCCGCTGTAGTGAGTCAGCGGAGAGCATTGATATACCTTATAATTTCATGTGTAAAATTGAATTTTACACATGAAACATCACTTATATTATTGAATAATATGTATTTCTTTTCGAAAGCCCGGGCATCCATAATTCGACAGTGGGAGCGCTACCTATTAACCTGGTAATCTGCTCACCCCTATCATTACGGTGTCACCGTAATTTTCAATTTACGTCCGCCGAATCGCCATCCGCCTATGACGTTCCCGTAAGAGTGATAAGTGACGCTTTTTTCAAATACAAAAATCATTTGTATATACGATCGTCACGCGCTACAATCATGACGTCTAAAAATTCGAGGTAAGGGGTAGCGACGGCTCGGGCTCCGCGATGAGCGCCCGTCGCGGACATGGCTGGAAATGACCAGGAGGGCCCGCCAGCACCGACCGTTCGTCGGTGGCCGGTAGGCGCTGTTGAGCCATCGATCAGCGGAACGCCGCGCGGCGCGGCGCTGAACATCAGAAAATTGACGAATGGGAGAGTGCGCGTGACCCTTGCGAGGCGTCAAATTCTTGTTTCGATGATCGCATTGATCACGGCGGGCTGTGGCGGAGGCTCTGGCAATACGGCACCAGCGCCGTCGCCTTCCCCGCCGCCGCCGCCTGCTCCGACGCCGACGCCCACACCCACGCCGACCCCGAGCGCCCTGTATCCGAGTTACAATACCAACCCGATCGCGCCGGATATTTCGGGCATGCCGAGCACGGCAACGGGTATCGCCGCCCGCATCCGGCTTGGCCTGAATATCGGCAACACGTTGGAGGCCGTCGGCAGCGAAACGGCGTGGGGCAATCCGCAGATAACGCAGGCGCTGATCGACACCGCCAAGGCATCCGGCTTCGATTCAATCCGGCTGCCGTGCGCATGGAATCAATATTCGGACGCCTCTACCGCCAAGATCAGCGCCTCCTGGCTCGATCGCGTCAAGCAGGTCGTGCAATATTGCGTGAACGCGGACATGCAGGTCCTGCTCAACATCCATTGGGACGGCGGCTGGCTCGAGAACAATGTCAACCTCGCCAGCAAGGACGCCGTCGTAGCGAAGCAGAGGGCGTTCTGGGAGCAGATCGCCACGCATCTGCGCGATTTCGACGAGCGAGTGATGTTCGCCAGCGCGAACGAGCCGAATTGCGACACCGCCGAGCAGATGGAAGTCCTATACGCCTATCACCAAACCTTCATCGACGCCGTTCGCTCGACCGGCGGCCGGAACGCGTACCGCGTGCTGGTACTGCAATTGCCGAACGTGAACGTCGACCTGTCCAAGACGTTATGGAATCGCATGCCGGTCGATCAGGTTACCGGGCGTTTGATGGTCGAGCCGCATTTCTACAGCCCCCCCAATTTCTGCATCCTGACAGAGGACGCAAGCTGGGGGCGCATGTTCTATTATTGGGGGAAGGACTATCACTCGACCATCGAGCCGGACCGCAACGCCACCTTTGGCGAGGAGGACGAGGTCGACCGGCAAATGGCGCTGGCGAACCAGCTCTTCGTTAGCAAGGGCATTCCGGCGCTGCTCGGCGAATATGGCGCGCCCAGGCGTACTACCCCGCTCGACCTCTCCTTGCATCTCGCTTCGCGCGCGCACTGGATGAAATATGTCACGCAAAAGGCTCTTGCGAACGGGTTGCTCCCGTTCCTGTGGGACACTGGCGACCTGATCGATCGGCGGAGTTATGCGATCAAGGACCAGCAGGGCCTGGACGCGCTACTGGAGGGCGCCGGCAAGAAGTGATCGAGCCAAGCACGGCAGCAAATCACATTCTCGCACTTTTCACTGGAGCGGTTCACGGTCCGATTGCATCGGACCTACCGCTCCAGGCCGTTGGTTTGGAGCAATTTCCTGGCCAGCGAGAGATTCTACGCGCTTCGAAATCGCCCTAGGCGAAGGAAATCGTGACCGCCTTGCCGCTATAGGCAACTGCCTTTGCGGCCATCGCCGGAGTCACGCCGGTTGTATTGCTGGCGCTCATTAGCGTCACGTCCAACCGGCGCCGACGCACCATGCCTGGGAAGGAACCCTGGCGGGCTCCGACAGTCAGAGTCCTGGCATTGTCATTCCAGACCAGATCATAAGTGGCGCGCTGCCCCCGCTCATAGGCATAGGTCTCGTTATCGTCTTCGTAGATCGTGCGTTCCGCGCGTTCCGGTGCCACCGTAATGGAAGGGCGGACGCGGCGGCGGCGAAGTGAAGCTTGCGGCCTTGCGAAAGCCCAAGCACGATGCAGCGAGCGCGCGCGCAAAAAGGGGCGGCCGTCGCCAGCCGCCCCTCTTCCGTCGGATTTGACTGAAATCAGCTGGTCGGCGGGCTATCGATCCAGGTCGACCAGAAGCTGGCGATGTCGCTGCGCGGCGCGGTGGTGACGGCGGCGAACGCCGCCTTGGCGCCGGCCTTGTCGCCGGACAGCGCCAGGGCGATGCCCAGGTGGGTGTTGACCTCGTCATTGTTGACGCCACCCTTGGTCAGCGCCTGCTTGTAGAGCGCGATCGCCTTGGGATAGTCGCCACGGCCCAGGAACGCGTCACCGGTCTGCGATGACAGCGCACCTGTGGGCGACGCCGCCGCCTTGGTTTCGAGCCCGGCGAAAGAGCCCTCGGCCGCGACCTGGCTGTTGGAGCTGGTGACCAGCGCCTGGATGTTGGAATTGCCGGTGCCGGGGATCTTGCCCGCCGCCTTGCCCTCGGCGATCACCGCCTTGGTTTCGTCGGGCAGGCCGACGTCCATCACCTTTTGCGCATATTCCTCGTAATAATTCTGATCGGCGAGCGCCTTGGTCTGCCGCATCAGCCGGAAGATATCGATCATCTGCCTCTTGTCGAGCTTGGCGACCGGATTCTGGGTCAGCGCATAATAGCCGAGCGCATCGCGCCAGGTCTTCGACGTCGGATAGGCGACGAGCCAGCGCTTTAGCCAGACGATGGTCTGCGGCTTGAGGCCCGCGGCGGCCGATTGCGCGATGCCGTATTTATAGATGTCCTCCGACTGCTTGCCGGACGCGACCACCTTTTCGAGGTCGGCCATGCCGCCGGCGGCATCGCCGGCCTGGACCTTGGACTTGGCGAGATAGAGCGGCAGGTTCGCTTCGGTCGAACCATGCTGCTGCGCCTGCTGGAACAGGCGAGTCGCGCGCGCCCAGTCCTTGGCGTCATAGGCGATCGTCGCGCGGCTATATTCGAACTTGGGCAGCATGTCCGCCGGCGTCTTGGGATTGACGATCAGCGCGTCGAGCGGGGCGATCATCGGCGCCGGGTCGAACGCGCCGTTGGTGCCGGCCGAGGAATCGGCGATCTTCTGCGACACCAAAGCGTAGCGCAGGAAGGTCGAGATATATTTGTCGTCGTCGGTCTTGGCGGCGGCCTCGGCTTCGCCAACCGCCGCCTCGGCGGTCGCCATATCCTTGGCGAGCAGCGCGGTCTTCGCCTTGTTCGCGGCGACAGCCACGGCCTGGGTATATTGCGGGCCGGCCGCTGCCTCTTCCTTCTTCTTGGCAAAAGCGGGCGGGGCAAAAGCCAGCCCGGTCGCGCCGGCGACCATCGCCGCGGCGAAGGCGGCCGTCGAAATGCTCTTCATCAATCTCTCCTCTGGGCGGGGGCGGGGGGAACCCTTCCCCACCGCTCTAATCAGCGGGCGCCGGGGGTTCAAGGCGCGTAGCGGCGCAAATCGCCGAAACCGGCTGAATGCGGATTGAATGGAGAATTGCGCCCGCGCCACCACTCGGGCCGGGGTTGGCAGCGGATGGCGCCCTGGCGCACCGATTTACGCCCTCGCGCGCGCCAAATTGCACCCCCTCGCGCGCCAAATTGCGCCCTCACGCGCGTACGCGCGCGCGTGACATCGGTTGCATGACCGGCTAGGGTCGTCATCGAACAGCAACATCACCTGAAAGACCCCAGAACTTGACCGACGAGACCGTCCTCGCCGACCCCTCGGACATTACCCCCATCTCCATCGTCGATGAGATGAAGTCGTCCTATCTCGACTATGCAATGAGCGTGATCGTGTCGCGCGCGCTACCCGATGTGCGCGACGGGCTGAAACCGGTGCACCGCCGGATCCTGTTCTCCGCCCAGGAAAGCGGATTCTTCTACAACCGGCCATACCGTAAATCGGCGCGCATCGTCGGCGACGTGATCGGTAAATATCACCCGCACGGCGACAGCTCGATTTACGAGGCGTTGGCGCGCATGACCCAGGATTGGGCGATGCGGCTGCCGCTGATCGACGGCCAGGGCAATTTCGGATCGATGGATCCCGATCCCGCCGCCGCGATGCGCTACACCGAAGCGCGCCTGGCCAAGTCGGCGAGCTTCCTGATGGAAGATCTCGACAAGGATACGGTCGACTTCGTTCCCAATTACGACGGTTCGGAAAGCGAACCGTCGGTCCTGCCGGCGCGCTTCCCCAACCTGCTGGTCAATGGCGCCGGCGGCATCGCGGTCGGCATGGCGACCAACATCCCGCCGCACAATCTGGGCGAAGTGATCGACGCGTGCTTTGCCTATATGGACAATGGCGCGATCACGACCGAAGAGTTGATGGAATATGTGCCGGGCCCGGATTTCCCGACCGGCGCGATCATCCTGGGGCGTTCGGGCGCGCGGTCGGCCTATGAGACCGGTCGCGGCTCGATCATCCTGCGCTCACGCCACGAGATCGAAGAGGGCCGCAACGATCGCCGCTCGATCGTCCTCACCGAAATCCCCTATCAGCAGGGCAAGAACGCGCTCGTCGAAAAGATCGCCGAGGCCGCCAAGGACAAAAGGATCGAAGGCGTCAGCGACATTCGCGACGAATCGAACCGCGAAGGCGTGCGGATCGTCATCGACCTGAAGCGCGACGCGACTACCGAAGTCGTGCTCAACCAATTGTGGCGCCACACGCCGGCGCAGGGCTCGTTCCCGGCCAACATGCTGGCGATCCGCGGCGGCCGTCCCGATCTGCTCAACCTGCGCGACTTCATCCAGGCGTTCATCCAGTTCCGCGAACAGGTCATTACGCGGCGTGCCAAATTCGAACTCGCCAAGGCGCGCGACCGCGCGCATCTGTTGCTCGGCCTGGTGATCGCGGTCACCAATCTCGACGAAGTCGTGCGCATCATCCGCGGGTCGTCGAGCCCGGCCGCGGCGCGCCACGCGCTGTTGATGCGCGACTGGCCGATCGCCGAAATCGCCGGCTATATCCGGCTGGTCGAGGCGACCGATGTCGAGGTTACCGGCGACAGCTATCGCCTGTCGGACCTTCAGGTTCGCGCGATCCTCGATCTGCGCCTCCATCGCCTGACCGCGCTCGGCCGTGACGAGATCGGCGACGAGCTCAAGGAATTGGCGGCGTCGATCGCCGAATTGCTCGAAATCCTGGCCAATCGCGCGCGCCTCTATGAAGTGATGCGCGAGGAGCTGGCAGCGGTGCGCGCCGAGTTCGCCACGCCGCGCCGGACCGAGATCGCCGGTGCCGCCGATGGTATCGAGGACGAGGATCTGATCGAGCGCGAGGACATGGTCGTGACCGTGACCATGCAGGGCTATATCAAACGCACCAGCCTAGACACGTTCCGCTCTCAGGCGCGCGGCGGCAAGGGCCGCGCCGGCATGGCGACCAAGGACGAGGACGTCGTCACCGAATTGTTCGTCACCTCGACGCACACGCCGGTGCTGTTCTTCTCGACGCTTGGCCGCGTCTATCGGATGAAGGTGTGGCGCTTGCCCGAGGGCGGCGCGAATACGCGCGGCCGGCCGATGATCAACCTGCTGCCGCTGGCCGAGGGCGAGACGATCTCGACCGTGCTGCCGCTGCCCGAGGACGAGAATGAGTGGGGCAAGCTCCACGTCATGTTCGCCACCGCCAAGGGGTCGGCACGCCGCAACTCGATGGACGCGTTCACCAACGTGCCGTCGAACGGCAAGATCGCGATGAAGTTCGAAGGCGAGGATGAGGACGATCGGCTGATCGGCGTCGCCTTGCTCGACGAGAGCGACGATGTGCTGCTGGCGACGCGCCAGGGCAAGGCGATCCGCTTCGCCGGCGACGAGGTGCGCGAGTTCCAGAGCCGCAATTCGACCGGGGTACGCGGCATGCGCCTGGCCGAGGGCGACGAAGTCATTTCGCTGTCGATCCTGCACAGGGTCGGCGTGAAGGATCAGGAAGAGCGCGAGGATTATCTCCGCCATGCACCCTGGAAGGGCGAGGATGTCGACGGCACCCGCAAGCCGCGCGAGATGGACGACGACCGCTTCGCCTATCTGAGCGACAGCGAGCAGTTCATCCTGACGGTCTGCGCCAACGGCTACGGCAAGCTGTCCTCGGCGTATGAATATCGCCGCACCGGGCGTGGCGGCCAGGGCATCACCAATATCGACAATATCGCGCGCAACGGTCTCGTCGTGGCGAGCTTCCCGGCGACCAAGGCCGATCAGCTGATGCTGGTCACCGACCAGGCCAAGCTGATCCGCATGGGGCTCGACAGCCTGCGCGTGATCGGCCGCGGCTCGGCCGGCGTGCGCCTGTTCAACGTTGCCGATAACGAGCATGTCGTCTCGGCGGCGAAGATCGGCGAAAGCGACGAGGAAGAGGACGGCGCCGAGACGCCAGTCGACGACGGGGAAGCGGCAACCGGCGAGGGCGGCGTCACCGAGACCGGAACTGGTGAAGCAGAAGGTGGCGAGGCCGAGGCGTGACCGCGCGGCCGGACACCGCTTATAAGGTGCTGACCGCCGATCAGATGCGCGCGCTGGAAGCCGATGCTTTCGAGGGCGCGCCGATCGACCTGGCCGATGGCTATATCCACCTCTCGACCCGCGATCAGCTGACCGAGACGGTGGACCGGCATTTCGCCGGCCTATCCGATCTATGGGTCGCGGCGATCGACCTCGCGGCGCTTGGCGACAGCGTCCGGTGGGAAGAATCGCGCGGCGGCGCGTTGTTCCCGCATATCTATGGCGCCATGCCGCTCGAAACGGTGATCGCTTATGGCCCGCTCGAGCGCGAGCATGATGGTGGGACGGTGAAGCTGCCCGTCGCGGGCTGACATTATGTAATTCTCCCTCTTCCCTTGTGGGAGAGGGAGGCTGAACTCAAGGCAGCAGGTCGACGACCTCGAACCCCTCGCCTTCTTCGCGCAGCAGCATCGTGCGGTGGCAATGTTTGGGGTCGCGCTCGAAGCACAATAATGCAGAGGTTTTTTCGGCGGCAAGGTCGCGCAGCTGCGCCGCCTGGGCCTGCGCTTCGGGCAGATGGAGCTGCCCTTCATAGACGCGCTCCATCGTCCGCCAGTCGCCTTTCTTCGCCGCGTCTCGCCCCGGCTTGGGCGTGCCGAGCGCCTTGAGATGGACATAGCCGATGCCACTGTCCTTCAGCGTCGCCGCCAGAATGTTCTTCGAAAAGCCCGGGCGGCGCGACAGCGGCAAGGCACGGACGTCGATCACTTGCTCGACGCCCGCCACGCGCAAAGTGGCGAGGAAAGCGTCCATCGTCGTGCCTTCATAACCGATGGTGAAGATCTTCATCGTCTTTCCAACGCAGCAAGGTGGTGACCGCTCCCCAGGCGATCAGCGCCTGACCGGCGAAATAGAGTGGCCAGATCAGGAGCACGGGGATCAGCGAACCGGCCAGCGGTCCCATCTTGGCAAAGATCAGCAGGTCCGAGGCAACGAACAGGACCGCGCCGAGCCCGACACGATAGCGCGGGAAACGGCTGATCCACGCGCTCGCCGCCATTGTGCCGAGACCGGTGGCATAGAGCGCGATGCCGGGCGCCGCAGTGCGATCCGCGGGCAGCAGGAATGCGATCGCCGGCACGCTTAGCAGGAGCAGCACGGACAGGATCATCTGGCTCGGCGATGATTTGCTGCGGCGGTGGAGGAGGTAAAGGACCGTTGCGATGAGATGCCCCGCGAGGAACGCCAGCGCGCCTGACGCCTGGCTGCGCTCGAGCAACACATCGCCCAGCGCGCCCAACGCCAACACCGCGGCGATCAGCCAGCCATCCCGCCCGCGCGCATTGACCGCCGCCCAGATCGTGAGCAGGGCGACCGCTGCCCCCTTCCACGCGATCCAGGGCAGCCTCGGGATCGTATGCTGCCCGACCAACCAGAAGCTGGCGCCGGCCAGCAATGCCAGGATCAGGAGCCATGTCGCGCGGGGTCTCGATGCGATCGCCGTCATGGCGATGTGATGGCCCCATGATCCGATATCGGCAACATGCTTTGTCATCCGGCGCTGGCGCGGCTATCGCCCGGCGCCATGACTCATGACGTTCACATCATCGGCGGCGGCCTTGCCGGGTCCGAGGCGGCGTGGCAGCTGGCCGAAGCGGGCGTGCGCGTAAAGCTCTCCGAAATGCGCGGCAGCGGCGACATGACGCCGGCACATCATACCGACGGTCTGGCCGAGCTCGTCTGCTCTAACAGCTTTCGCTCGGACGATGCCGAGAACAATGCGGTCGGCCTGCTCCATGCCGAAATGCGCGCCTTGGGCTCGATCATCATGAGCGAAGGGGATCGTCACAAGGTGCCGGCAGGGTCGGCGCTGGCGGTCGATCGCGACGGCTTCTCGGCCGGCGTCACCGCGCGGCTGGCGACACATCCCAACATCGCGATCCTTCGCGAGCGCGTCGACGCGCTGCCCGACGATGGCCTCTCGATCGTCGCGACGGGCCCCCTCACCGCTCCCGGACTCGCGGCCAGTATCGGCGCGGCGACCGGCAGCGACGCGCTCGCGTTCTTCGACGCGATCGCGCCGATCGTGCATCGCGACAGTATCGACATGGAAACGGCCTGGTTCCAGTCGCGCTGGAACAAGGGGGACGGGAAGGATTACATCAACTGCCCGCTCGACAAGGATCAATATCACGCCTTCGTCCAGGCGCTGGTCGATGGCGAAAAGACCGAATTCCGCGAGTGGGAAAAGGACACACCCTATTTCGAGGGCTGCATGCCGATCGAGGTGATGGCGGAGCGCGGGCCGGAGACGCTGCGCTTCGGTCCGATGAAAGGCGTCGGGCTCGACGATCCGCGTACCGGCCGCTGGCCTTATGCCGTGGTCCAGCTGCGCCAGGACAATGCCATCGGCACCTTGTGGAACATCGTCGGGTTCCAGACCAAGCTGAAACACGCCGAGCAAGTGCGACTGTTCCGCACCATCCCCGGCCTGGAGAATGCCGAGTTCGCGCGGCTGGGCGGATTGCATCGCAATACGTTCATTCGCTCGCCCGAATTGCTCGACCCGACGCTCCGGCTGAAAGCACGGCCCAATATCCGCTTTGCCGGCCAGATCACGGGATGCGAGGGCTATGTCGAGAGCGCGGCGATCGGGCTGCTCGCGGGTCGTTTCGCGGCGGCCGAACTAAGCGGCGTTGCCATCGCGCCGCCGCCGATCGAAACCGCACTGGGTGCGCTGCTCAACCACATCACCGGCGCGGCCGAGGCGGAGACCTATCAGCCGATGAACGTCAATTTCGGCCTGTTCCCGCCAATCACCGGCCGCACGAAAAAGGCGGATCGCAAGAAAATGTACACCGAACGTGCCCGCACCGCACTTGCTGGATGGCTGGCCGCTTAGATTGGGGACCCATATTCCTGGCGTCATCCCCGCGCACCCTCCCGTCACCCCGATATACTCCTGTCACCCCAGCGAAAGAACATCGGGTGAGCTGCCCTGCATGCTCGAGGATCGTCCGGGGAACGATCCGACCCGATGTTGATCCCTGGCGGTGACGCGATGCCGCTCGAGATCCCAGCTTTCGCTGGGATGACGAATCTAGGGAATGGATCGCTTTAAGAACAACGGCTTATTTTGGTTCTCACCCTAGGAATCATCCTCGCGGTTGTCATCGACCGGAGCCGGCGCCGCAGCGGATGAGGTCGGGCGGCAATTGGGCCGCGGCTTGGACTTGCGCTTGACCGCCGTCGTGGCGAACTCGGTCGCGTTCATCGCGCCGGACTTGTCCTTGTCGGCCAGCGCGAACTTCGTTTCCGCCTTCACTGCCCATTCGTCGAACGACAAGGTGCCGTTATTGTCGACGTCGAGCTTGGCGAAGGCCTTGTGCCGCGCCATCAGATATTCGTCGCGCGTGATCGATCCATTGCGATCCTTGTCGTAGCGATCGAACCGCTTTTGCTCGCGCGTGGCGGGCAAGGCCTCGGGCACGGCGGGGCTGGTTGCCTGCCCGTCCGGCGTCGCGGTTTCGGCCGCGGCCACCGGCATGGCGGCAAGCGTCGTCGCGGGCGGTGATCGCATCGCCTGCAGGGTCATCCCCGCCACCACCAGCAAAATTCCGGCCGCCGCCCCCGCAAGATATCGCCACATCGCCCGTTCCTCCTTTGACCTCACGCTAGCGCGGGCGAAAGGCGGAGAAAACCGAATCCCTCCATCTTGGTGCTATCTGCCGGTCAGGCGGAACCGCGCGAGCCGAAGGACGAAACTTGGCGGGACCGGTCCGCTCAGCTGTCGATCCGCGATCAGCGCCAGCGCACCCAGCGCCCGCCCATTCCTGCTCCAACGCGATCGGCGGGCGTGTGCCAGCATGGCCGCGGCACGTTCGCGTGCCTGGCTCGCCAATGCCGGATCGCTGAGATTGGCCGCGAGGTCGGCCAGTGCCCACCCCTCGCCCGCCTCTCCAACGGGGTCACCCTCCGCCGCGTCGAGCGCGACGCCGGCCATGGCGAACAGCGCGCGGCCGCGCAGCCGCGCATGATCCTCGATCGACCCGAGGCCGCTATCGCCGAGCAACGGCTCCCACCCGTCCACCATCGCGCTGAGCGCGGCCCCCGTGATTCCCAGTGGCAGGGCCAGAGCAGTCAGGGACTGCAGCACCGGTTCGGCCGGCGCGCCGGACGTATCGAGACCCTGCAGCGCCTCGCGCCACCAGGCGAGCCGCATTTGTCCGACCAGCGGCTCGCTGGTCGTGCGCAATATATTGCCCAGCGCAGTGTCGAGCGCGAACAGCGCCTCCAGCGCGGCGCGCGACCTGTCGGGGGCGTAGCTGAAGGCGAGATGAAGCCAGGGATCGGTAAGCATTGGACAGTGGCCGCGAGAACGTTGTCCTCGTCCCAGCGGCCATCCAGTCGATATTGTCAAATATGCGCCTTCACTGAACCAATCGAGCGGTTTGGAGGGCCGTGGAAAAGAGCTGCTGGAGAGCAGTGGTAATATTATCGTTGGCGGTCACGGTCTGAACCAGCGGCGAACCGTTGATGCCCAGCGACGCACAGCTCTGCAGCGCCGTGAGGACCTGATCCGAGTTTCCGGCATTGCCGCCCGGATAAGGCGAGGGAGGGGCCGGCAGGAATGGAGCTACGTTCGTCTGCGACCAGGGGTCGCTGGCGATCGATTCCGGGAGATATTGGGTATATAGGATGGCGATCTTGATCCCTTTGGCCTTGATGGCGGTACATTGCGCCAGATCGGTGCTCTGCATCGGTCCGAAATAGCGTCCGGTGCCGCTCGGTTGGTCCAGCATGCCGTCTGAAATGATGAACAATATCTTTTGTGGCGTCGCTCCAGGCGCGCCGGTTCCCGCAGTGGGAATGGTATTCTTCATGGCGGTGAGCATGTTGGTAAATTCAGTCGCCTTGTCGTCGATGTTCGTGACATTGGTGGGCTGGGAATTCGTCCACCAGTAATCGTCGGCCGGGAAAACTGAAGCAGCCGACCAACCGCTGCCATAGGATGCGACATTGGTGAGAGTGTTGAGCGTTTTGACGGGCGAGGAGTTGCCAGATCGCGTCCAGTCGAAGGAGAACATTTGTGCCTGGTAGGTCACATGATATTGGCTAGCCTGGTCCGCAGCGAACGGGATCAGCTGCGATGCCGCTGCAACGACATCATCCTTGCGCAAGGTGATGCTCGACGGACTACCGTATAACACTCCGTAATTGTGGGTGAGCCAATAGCCGTCCGCCCAGTATCCGGTATCATAAACACTGCTGGTTGACGTTGGAGTTCCAGTGGTCGTCGTAGTAGTCGAACTACCACCGCTTGCGGGCGTAGACACCTTCGTTGTAGTGGGAGTGGAAGTCACCTTCTTGTATACGGTGGCGGGACCGGAGCTGCTGTCGGTAACCGTATAAGTGGTGACCGACACTGTCGTAACTGTTGTGTCGATATTCACCTTGTTGCTCCCGAATCCGCTTGTCGTTCTCGTTGGCCCTGACACGGACGTTGACGTGGACGTCATGAGATTTCCCGAACTGTCGTAGACAAGGTTCGCAGACGAATCCCAGCGGTAGAATACGCTGTTCGTCGACGATCCCGCAGTATAATAACCGGTCGAGAGAAGGATATGCCGCTGCAGCGTATCCCTGATGTAGATGCTGTCTTGCTTTGGAAGCTGCGCGTGACATGCAAATGCGCAACCTTCGGTTTTCCACGGCGATTTCGTAGCCGCGATGATTTTGCTGACCCCATCAGAAGTCGCGGGCAAAAGCATTGAAGGCGAATTGTCCATCGCCAGATAAAAATCGACGTTAGGCGGCTGTGCAGCGCTTGCCGCGGATGTCCCCTTGATCGTCAGAGTTGGCGCGCCGAGAATTCCGCCGAAGATGTTTATCGACTGCGCGGTATAGGTGACAGTCGCTTTGCGAAGATAGCCCAGAGCGCCGCCATTCCCCGACGTACCGTCCAAAATCGTCGCAGTCACCTGAAGATCCTGGTAGCCGTTCAGCAGGCTTGCCTGCGCCTTGAACATCGCGTTCGCAGCAGAGGTGGACGCAGTGTTGGACTGCAGAATCATGGAGGGTGCGACGGCCGCCAGAGCGGCGGCGTCGGCAGCGGCGTCCAACTGCGTCTGGAGGCTCATCGCGCGAGCATAGTCGACACCGAAACCGACCGCGAAGGTCAATGGAATGAGCGCGAATCCCGTGATCATCAGAACTCCTCCCCTCTTGTCGGCTTTCAGCCGAAGAAGGAGCCTGACCCAAGCAGCCGAAGCCGTTGCCGATAGGAGTTTCCGCATCATATGTGCACCTAGTAAAGGCGAGGAACCATGTAGATGGTTTTCGTCAGCGCAGTTGTTTGGATAGGGATGAAGCTGATCACCGGAGTGAAGTTGTAGGTGACCTTGCCCCTGTACAGCCAGCCGCCGGCCGTGCCGACCTGGGTCTTGTTGCTGATGCCGGGGGCAAGATTTCCACACACGTTCGAGCCGTCCGGCGACGTCGGTATCATCGTCGAAGTGATCATGTCGGTCGGGATCGAAACGACCGTGTTGGCCGACTGGGCCACGTTCGTCGGCAGCGTGCCTTCGACCTGGTCAGGGGTCGCATTAGCAACGACGCTACCGTCGGCGTTCTGCGTCTGGGCCTGGGCCCAGACCACATAGGCATGTGAAGCATCGCAGACTCTGAGAAGCGAAATCTGCTCGGTCGCGGCGTTTAGTTTGTAGGGCGACAGCACGACCGCACTAGCGCTGAGATAGGACTTGGCATTTGCGCTGTTCGGGTCGTTATAGAGGACCGTGGGAGACATTGATCGGCTGACGAGATCGACCAGAGAACGGGTCGCGATCGTCACTTTGCGGTTGCACGCGATCATATCCGACAGGCAGCATCCGCCCATGTACAGGAGCAGAAGCACGGGCAAGACGAACGCGAATTCGACTATCGCCACCCCGCTGGCATCCTGTGCGAGGCGCTTCAGCATGAGGATTGCGACGTGTTGCAGGTATAGTTCTCGGTCGTGAACACCGAGGTCGCCACGAGTTGGCGGTTGCTATTCGGCTGATTCGTCAGATCGAGGCCGAGCGGCCCCTTTCCTGTTGGCCACAGATAAACGAGTTGAAGGACGACAATTCGGTTCTGCCCGGCGCCGCTCGACTGATAATTGTAGCCCGTGCCCGTCGAAATCAGGACACCATTGCTATCGTAGGTGAAGGTCGGCGCAGAGGCATTCGACACGTTATAAGAGCTTGCGGTAGCAACATTGACCGTGAGCCGCGAACACGAGAGCATCGACGGCAACATGGGACCCACGGTGATCGCCTCGCCATTCGCTCCCGTGCCGGAAAAACCGTTGCAGATGGCGTTCTTGAAGTCGCTCGCCGTCATGCCGACGTGGCCGTTGGCAAGTTGCGTCGTTTGAACCGCACCGGTCAGCATCAGGCGCCCCGCGCTTTGGGCTGCCGTCTCGAGCATCTGCTGCGCCAGATAAATCATCATCGTGTACAAAATCGCGAGCAGTAGTGCCAAAAAGACAGGCCCCACTATTGCGAACTCCAGGGCGGACACGCCTTTACGGTCGCGCGACAGGTTCGCGCTGAACCGGCAGACCCCCTTCAGCGCACTATTGATCCCGCCCAACATCGCCACGCATGCTCCCTCGCGGTCATTCTCCACCGAGAACGTTGAAAATCTATGAACAGCGAGGACGGCTGAGAGAGGGGGTCGCCATCACCTTCGTCGTGCCGCAAACCGCGATGGAGGTGCTTTACGCGAAGGACGACAGCAACCGTGTCTATAATGGACTGGACGAGATCGGTGGAACAGGGATCGAGACCTCGATCCGGACGTCGTTGCGCGACATCAAGCGGCCTCTATTATGAAGTCATCACGGACGACGACATCTCCGCAGCGCTTGCTGCGTTGTTCAGCAAGGCGATAGCCACGGCAACGCTCTCGCAGTGACGGGATCGGTGGATCGGACTGGCGATAGCCGGTCCGATCTGCGGGCGCGAAATGATGCCGCAAGGCGGCGGCGCGAGGATCCGTTAAGTTCAGCAACATTCATCGTCCGCGACCGGCGGGACTTCAGTCAGATCTACAATCCTTCGCCAACAGCGACGCGAATGACCTGCGACAAATATACAACCTGAAAAAAGGGCCGGCGAGCGCTCGCCGGCCCTGAACAAGGTCGATTGCCTGCAGGCTTAGAAATGCACTGCCGCTCCGACGCGCATATAGGTCCCCAAGATACCTTGAAAATAGGTCGTCGTGCCGCCCGATGCAGGATACGGATAGGGCGGCTTCACATCGAACACGTTGTCGACGTCGGCATTGATCGAGAAATGCTTCCCGACATCGTACCGCAGCGATAGGTTGACATAGGTAAACGCCTTGACCTCCGGCACGGAATAGAAATTGAATGCCGTGTCCGGGTCGATCCGCGCTTTGCCGATATAATTTACCTGCACCTGCCCGAAGAAACCGCCGTTGTCGTAACGGACCGTGGCGACACCCTTGTGCCGTGAATAACCAACGGAGTTACTAGTGTGCACCGGAGCCGACCCAGCCGTCACGATTGTCGATAGCGTGTCCAGATACTGGTAGTTGATGTCAAAGCCGAGGTGGCTACCTTTGCCAAGGAAATCGGTTGCGCTTCTATAAGAAATTTCCGCCAAGATACCCTTATATCGCAACTGCGCCGAGTTGAAGTATGTCGTACCCACGTTGCTGAGCTGCGCATAATCATTGTTTGATGCTGGAGTTCCCGAAAAATCCCGCGTGACCAAGTCACAGAAGGTATTGTTTGGATAGTTCTTTGCATCATAACATGCAGCCACGACTTGAGAATTCGAAAACTGGCTGATCGCATTTTTCAGCTTAATATCTACATAGTCGATCGTCGCGCTGAAGCCCGGAAGAAAGCGTGGCGTAATAACGGCGCCCGCCGTGATGTTGTCCGACTTTTCGTTCTTCAGATCCGGGTTGCCAAAGGTGAAAGTCTGAAATGACCGATCATTCGAGAGAGAGGTAAAGTTCGCCGGTACTCCGGCGGCGGCGCAGTTCGCTGCACGCGTCGCGGGATCAGGACCAGAATTGCGCAGCGTCTGGTCGCACACATCGGTCGCAAATCCAAAGGCGCTCGAGGTCGGGTTGAACGCCTCCGTTATCGAAGGAGCGCGAACCGCACGCGTATAGGCTGCGCGGAAGGTAATATCCCTGATTGGCGCATAGCGGGCCTGGAACGTGTAGGTCGGATCGCCTCCCGCCTGCGAGTTCCAGATATAACGGCCTGCCGTCTGAATCGACAGCTCGTGAATGAACGGAATGTTATTGGACGCCGAAATCAGATCGGCATTCAGTTCACCAAATATCTCGTTGGTATGGTACTTCCCGAATACCGGGTCGATCGGCACGGAGCGGCCGTAACTGCCTCGCTGCGAAGAGTCCCCAGTACCGCTTCCATAATAGAAGGCGCCCGGATCGAAGTTGGAATCTTCGGCGCGATGCTCGTAGCCTAATGCGAACGCCAAATCCCCTCCGGGGAGTTTGAACAGCGGGCCGGATATCGATACGACCCCATCATATTGATTGTTGGTATTCTCCGGCGTCGCGATTGTCGTGACATAATCCTTTGCCGCTTGGGAAATCTGCCCGCCAAAGGGATTGATCGGTGCGCATGTCGAACTCAGCGTCGCGATCGGTGAGTTGGTATAGCCCGGGGCGCAGACGATCTGCCCGCCAGACGACACCGCATTCATCGCGTTGAGAAAATTCTGTTCATTGAGCTCGGGATTGCGGCTGGTGACGCGCGACCTCCCATAGTTGAAATAGGCTTCGAACCGCCAATCACCGGCCGACAGCACGTGAAGCTTGCCGTCCAATCCCCCAACAAAACGCATGATCTCCGACTTGCCCGTCGAGACGCCTGACGACAGGTCGACGTTCGCCCGGCCGAGGTAGAAATAGTCCTGCGTAATTCCTGCGAGCGCGGGATCCCCAAACGGGTTGTTTTGATCGCTCAGAGGGTTGTTCTGTATCTGCTCGAGGATCGTGGCGCGGGCCTGCGGACTGAGAAATGGGTTGTTGATCGAAACGATCAGGTTACCATCGCGGCTTCCCGCGGCACCGAAAAGGCCGGAATTGTAGACTGGCTGGTTGGCCAGGTTACGACCTTCGCTGACGCTGTACCAAGCTTCGCCGAACAAATGTACGTCACTGGTCAGATCGTATGAGAGTTCTGCATTCGCGCTGTAACGTTTGACGTCGGTCAGCAGGTTCTCGACGTCACGCAGAGTGAAGCCGTTACCACCGCTGGTGAATACGCTGAACCCAGTGTCGGGACCAATTGTGCTGCCGTACAGGATCGGCGTCAGGTTGCCATACTGATCAAACTTCAGCTGTGTGCCGGCGGCGTTGTTGACGCCGAAGTTCAGCGACGGGTCCCCGAAAAACAGGTTCGACTGCTGCGGCGTGAGGGTCAGGTCGAGACCAACGTTAGCGCCCCCGACTAGGGGAATGCCATAAGGAGAAATCGAGGGAATTCTGTTGTCGGGGTAAATCGGCTGTGGGCCGGTGCCCGTGCGCGACGCCGCAAAACGATCGTCGCTCGCCGTCGAGGCTCGATCGTTGAAGAACAGCCCCTTGGATTGGTTATATTCGCCGGAAATTGTAATGTTACCGCGTCCGCCCGCGAAATTTTGCCCCGCCAGGAAACGGATTCGGTAGTCCGACGCGTCACCCCGCGAGGAGATTCCCGACTGGCCGTCAATATCGATGCCCTGATAGTCCTTTTTGAGGATTATGTTGATGGTACCGGCAATCGCATCCGACCCATAAATGGGAGCGCCGATTGCGGCGACGGTCTCAACGCGGTCGATCAACTTGGTCGGGATGACGTTCAGGTCGACCTGATTGCCGCCCGACCCGGTAGGCCCGAAGATCGATGACGTATTACCACCAATGAAACGCCGCCCGTTGACCAGCGTCAAGGTGCGCTGCGAGCCGAGGCCTAGAAAATCGACGAAGCTCTGGCCGGCGCCGAAGCCAGACTGGTTGAAACCTACCGGCGAGGCGCCAGGCACACCGAACGACGGGAGTTCATTGAGGGCTTGCGCGACCGTCTGATACCCACGCGCATCGAGGTCTTGTGAGGTGATCGTCTGCAACGGTGACGACGTGTCGGTTCCGCGACGCTGCGCGATGCGCGACCCGGTGATGACGATTTCATCGTCACTGTTGCCGTTGTCGGCCTGCGGAGCGGTTGGCGCTATCGATGCCGGTGAGGTCGAAGCATCTGGCGTCGTCTGCGCGTTTGCGCCGGTAGCGGCTAGCGCCGCACCAATTGCCGAAGTGGAGAGTACCAGGCGCATTAATGCGCGTGTTCGCGACAGGTTCATCTAGGGCCCCTTTACTTGTCTTGCGAGCCGTCCCCACGGCTCGGTGGTTTTGTTCGTCCCTCCCGGTATTGGGTCAATAAAGTCACCACAATGGTTCAATGGCAATAGTCGCTCCACGGCTTTCCCGATCCGTGTTGCTTTCTTGCAACGCAGCAGAATCGACATAAAAAAAGGTCGCTCCGATCGGCTCGGAGCGACCTTTTTTGTCGATCGATCGGGATCAATACCGATAATGATCCGGCTTGAACGGCCCCTCGACCGGCACGCCGATATAGTCGGCCTGTTTCTGGCTGAGCTTGGTCAGCTTCACGCCGAGCTTTTCGAGGTGCAGTTCGGCGACCTTCTCGTCGAGATGCTTCGGCAGGACGAAGACGTCGTTCTTGTACTCGCCGGCCTTGGTATAGAGCTCGATCTGCGCCAGCGTCTGGTTAGTGAAGCTCGACGACATCACGAACGACGGGTGGCCGGTCGCATTGCCAAGATTGACCAGGCGGCCCTTGGACAGGATGATGATCTGCTTGCCGTCGGGGAACTCGACCAGGTCGACCTGCGGCTTCACTTCGGTCCACTTGTAGTTGGACAGCGCCGAAATCTGGATCTCGCTGTCGAAATGGCCGATGTTGCAGACGATCGCCATGTTCTTCATGCCCTTCATGTGATCGGCAGTGATCACATCGGCATTGCCGGTCGCGGTGCAGAAGATGTCGGCGCGGGTCACCGCTTCCTCCATCGTCACCACTTCATAGCCTTCCATCGCCGCCTGCAGCGCGCAGATCGGATCGACCTCGGTCACCAGCACGCGGGCGCCGCCATTGCGCAGCGACGCCGCCGAACCCTTGCCGACGTCACCGAAGCCGGCGACGCAGGCGACCTTGCCGGCGAGCATCACGTCGGTGCCGCGACGGATCGCGTCGACCAGCGATTCCTTGCAGCCATAAAGGTTGTCGAACTTCGACTTGGTCACGCTGTCGTTGACGTTGATCGCCGGGAACGGCAGCTCGCCCTTCTTGGCGATCGCGTACAGGCGATGGACGCCGGTGGTGGTCTCTTCCGACACGCCCTTGATGTTCTTGACCGTCTCGGTGAGGTAGCCGGGCTTGCGCTTGATGAACTCCTTCACCGCGCGCTGCATCTCGATCTCTTCCTCATTCTCGGGCTCTGCAAAGGTCTCGCCGGCCTCGAGCTTGGCGCCCCACAGCGCGAACATCGTCGCGTCACCGCCATCGTCGAGGATCATGTTGCAGGTCTCGTCACCCCAATCGAAGATCGAGCCGACATAGTCCCAATATTCGGCCAGGGTCTCGCCCTTGATCGCGAACACCGGCACGCCCGACGCGGCGATCGCGGCGGCGGCATGGTCCTGGGTCGAAAAGATGTTGCAGGTTGCCCAGCGTACCTTGGCGCCGAGCGCGGTCAGCGTCTCGATCAGCACCGCGGTCTGGATCGTCATGTGGAGCGAGCCGGTGATGCGCGCGCCCTTCAACGGCTGCGACGCGCCGAATTCCTCGCGCAGCGCCATCAGGCCCGGCATCTCGGTCTCGGCGATGTTGATCTCCGCACGGCCGAAATCGGCGAGGGAAAGGTCCTTGACGACATAATCGGTCGTACGGTCGAGCACGGTGGCCACGTCAAAAATCTCCGGAAAAGTCGGTTGATGCGGCTCCCCTACCCAAAGGGCGGCGCGATTGCAATCTCGATATAAAGATTTCTTTATATGATATGCCGAGCGGTTTTTTTCTCGCGCCATGTCACATCGCGCCGCGCTGTCTCGTCAGGTCCACGTAACCCAAACGAAAGGACAGATCATGACCCCTCGCCTCAACCCCTACACCGCTTCGCCCGACATGGTTCAGGCGTTCCTCGCGCTCTCGAACGCCGTCGCCGAAAGCGGGCTGGAAAAGCCGCTGCTCGAACTGGTCAAGATCCGCTCGTCGCAGATCAACGGCTGCGCCAATTGCATCAACATGCACACGTTCGAGGCGCGCCAGGCCGGCGAGACCGAACAGCGCATCTATCTGACCTCGGCATGGCGCGAGGCGCCGTGCTATACCGACCGCGAGCGCGCGGCGCTGGGCTGGACCGAGGCGCTGACGCTGATCGCGGACAAGGGCGCTCCGGATGATGTCTATGCCGCGCTCGACGCGCAGTTCAGCAAGGAGGAGCAGATCAAGCTCACGATGATGATCAACGTGATCAATGGCTGGAACCGCCTGGCGGTCGCCTTCCACCTGTTCGAACCGAGCCTCGGATGGAAGGCGTGAGCGACGCCGCTGCCCAGTTCGACGCGCTTCGGCCCCGGCTGATGCGCGTCGCCTACCGCATGCTCGGCTCGGTCGCCGATGCCGAGGATGTGGTGCAGGACGCCTGGCTACGCTGGGCCGACACCGATCGCGATGCGGTCCGCGTGCCGGAGGCATTCCTGCGCCGCGTGGTCACCCGCCTGTGCCTCGACCAGCTCAAGTCGGCGCGGGTGCGGCGCGAGGAATATATCGGGCCTTGGCTGCCCGAGCCGGTGGTCGAGGCCGAGGAAGTGGAGGACGTCACTCTCCCCCTCATGCTCGCGCTCGAGCGGCTGTCACCGCTCGAACGCGCGGCGTTCCTGCTTCACGACGTGTTCGGAGAGAGTTTCGATGACGTCGCCGAAAGCCTCGGCCGCGACGCGGCGGCGTGCCGTCAGCTCGCCAGCCGGGCGCGCGAACACGTGCGCGCGGAAAAGCCGCGCTTCCCGGTCGAGCGCGAGCACGGCCTGGAAATCGCCCAGGCCTTCTTCGCGGCGACGCGCGGCGAGGTCGGTCGATTAGGCGCGATGCTGGCGGACGATGTGAGCCTCTATTCGGATGGCGGCGGCAAGCGGCCGGCGGCGGCACGCATCATGCTCGGCTGGAGCGAAGTCACGCGGACTTTTGCCGCGATCGGACGACTGCAGCGCGGCAATTACGGCGAACTGATCCGCTTCGCCTGGGTCAATGGCCTGCCCGGCTTCGTTACGCGAGAAGCCGATGGCGTGCTGCAGACCACGGCGCTGCTGATCGAGCATGATCGGATCAAGGCGATCTACGTCATGCGGAACCCGGATAAGCTTCGGCACCTCGAGGGCGCGCTGCATTAGGGTGAATGTCCCCCCTCCCGCTTGCGGGAGGGGTCGGGGGGAGGGCTTGTTGAAGGGCCCTCCCCATAGTGACACGCCCTCCCCTAGCCCCGCACCGGGTGAACGATGCCCCGCATCGTTCAGGCCATGCCGGGGGTATGGCCGACCCAGTGCGCGCAGGCGGGAGGGGAACAGGGTGGCTCGACCTAGATGCGAACCAGGATGCTCGCAGTGACCGTGCCATGGAGGCGGAATCCCAAACTCTCATAAAGCGCGATCGCGCCTACGTTGCTGGCATAAGCGTGCAGCCACGGCGTCTCGCCGCGCGCGATCATGCGCTCGGCCACGATACGCATCAGCGCGCCCGCATATCCCTTGCCGCGATGGTCGGGATGCGTGCACACGCCGCTGACCTCGCTGAGGCCGGGCATCTTCATCCGCTCGCCTGCCATCGCGATCAGCGCGCCGTCCTGCTTCACACCGATGAAATCGCCAAGCCGGTTGGTATGAGCGGCATAGGGCCCCGGTTGGGTCAGCATCGCGAGGTCATACATGGTGGGCGCGTCGCCCTCGTCGAGCTCGACGATCTCGAACGCCGGCGGCTTGCCTGAGACCAGTTTCTCGCAAACCATCTGCACGCATTCGGCTTGCCGCACGAAGCGCGTCCCGGGCGGCGCCGGCCAGTGGTCGCGCTCGACCGTCCACAATTCGCCTTGCTCGGGCACCAGGGCAGCTAGCGCGGCAAGGCTTTCCGGCGAGCAATCGGCGGCCGCACCGAACACGCCATAATCGCGGTCGATCCGCCAGGCGCAGGCGTCGCCTTCCGCGATTGCTGACCAGCGCGTCGTTAGCGCGTTCCAAACCGGTCGGTCGAGTTGCTCATACCCCATAGGATCGGCGCTAAACATTGTCCCGGCGCTCGCCAAGAGCGAGCGTCAGGCCGTGCCCGTCTGGCTCGCGAGCAGGCGCGGATCGATCCCGGCGCGCTCGAACCCTGCGGTCCAGCGGTCGTCCGCTTCGGTGTCGAACAGCAACCGCTCGTCGCCGGCGATATTGAACCAGCCATGGCGCAGCATCTCGCCATCGAGCTGCCCCGCGCCCCAGCCGGCATAGCCGAGCGCGACCAGCCAGCGGTCAGGTCCCTGTCCGTCGGCGATCGCCTTCAATATGTCGATCGTGCCCGACAACGCCCAGCGCCCGGCGACGTCGATCGTGTCCTGCCCTGACCAGTCGGTCGAGTGGAGAATAAAACCGCGGCGCGGCTCGACCGGTCCGCCGAAATGGACCGGTGCGTCGGGCGCCTCGCCGGGCTCGATATCGAATTGGTCGAGCACGTCATGCAGCCCGAGTCCATCGATCGTCGCGCCGATGCCGATACCGATCGCGCCTTCCGTATCGTGCCCGCACATCGCGATCACCGCGTGCTCGAACCGCGGATCGCCGATGCCCGGCAATGCGAGAAGAAACTGTCCGGTCAGAAAAGGGGCTGCCGATTCCATCATTGGTATATTAAGCGGGTCGGACCGCTGCCGTCACGGCTTGAATTTCCCGGCAGCGATGCCAAGTGCCGGGCGCGCGGCGCGTTGACGCGCCCTTGAGGAGAGAGTGACATGACCATTGCCGTTGGCGACAAGCTTCCTTCCACCACCATCGTCAAGGCGACCGAAAATGGTCCCGAGCAGGTCAGCTCGGACGATTTCTTCGCCGGCCGCAAGGTCGCGCTCGTCGCCGTCCCGGGTGCTTTCACCCCGACCTGCTCGGCGCGCCACCTGCCCGGTTTTCTCGACAAGGCCGCGGACATCAAGGCCAAGGGCGTCGACGAGATCGCCTTCACCTCGGTCAACGACGCGTTCGTCATGGGCGCCTGGGGCAAGGCCAATGACGCCGCCGGCAAGGTTACCATGCTGGCCGACGGCAATGCCGATTTCGCCAAGTCAGTCGGTCTCACGTTCGATGGCTCCAAATTCGGCATGGGCGAGCGCAGCCAGCGTTATTCGATGATCGTCAACGACGGCGTGGTCGAAGAGCTCAACGTCGAAGCGCCCGGCGAGTTCAAGGTGAGTTCGGCGGAGCATCTGCTCGAACAGCTCTGATTCTCTCGGATCGTCGCGTAACCGAAACAAACGAACACGTCCGCGGGAACGCTAGGGGATAGCCCCGCGTTCTCGCGGCGTTCCGTTTTCCTGTTTTGTGGAGATACCCATGGCCGACGATATTATCACCGCAACCGACACCAAGGCGACAGCCGCCGACTCGTCGCTTGTCGACGACGCGATCGAGACCGCCAAAAGCGTACTCGACACCGCGCTCACCGAATCCAAATCGTTCCTGTCCAAGGCGCAGGAGACGCTGACCAATGCCGCCGAAAGCGCGGTCGCGGCGGCCAAGGAGCATCCGATCGCGGCTGCCGGGATCGCCGCCGGTGCCGCCGCAGCAGTGGCGGGTGCGGCTTATGGCGCGTCGAAACTCCTGTCGGACGACGACACGGCGACGACGGGACCCAAGGGCGCCAAGAAGAAGAGCTGACGCGCCCGCGTAACGACCACGACTTGCCAGCGTCATCCCTGTACTGAGGGCCTGCACTCGGTCCCGGCAACGGTCGTGACGGCGCGAATTTGGGTGCAGGGCTAGAAGCGAGGAGGGAGCGATGTCGCAGGACATCGTGACCGACGAGCGACGACGCCCTGGGCCCAAATTCGCCCGCCGCTTTGCGGTTGCCGTCACAAGCTCGCTGGTCGTCGTCGCTTGCTTGCGCGTAGCTTTGAGCTACGCGACCGCGCTGCGCTCCTCGCCATCGAGCTTGTGAAGGCATCACCGCCATTGCCGGGACCGAGCGCAGGCCCTATCCGCAGCGGATGACGCAGGCATCCGATATCGTCGCCGAACTTGATCGGCTCTACTCCGCCTCGGTCGAACGTCTCCAGGACGCGCTGACGGCTTATCTCACCACCGGCAAGACGCCCGATCCCAAGTCGCGGACCGACGGGTCGTTCGCCTATCCGGAAATCCGCCTGATCTATCGCGGCGAGCATGATCGCCCGACCCCGTTGCGGTCGTTCGGCCGACTGTCCGAAGCGGGCGACTATCGCATCAGCGTGACCAAGCCGCGCATCTATGCCGATTATCTGACCGAACAGCTCACGTTGCTGATCGAGGATTATGACGTCGAGGTTTCTGCGGTCCCGGGGCGGCAGGAAATCCCCTTCCCCTATGTCCTCGACCCGAGCCACGCGCTCAATCTCGACGAAGTGTCGGCGGTCGAACTGGCGCGCTGGTTCCCGGCGACCGAGCTCGCGCATATCGGCGACGAGATCGCCGATGGACTGCCGACGCCTGGCGAGGCGCGACCGCTGGCCTTGTTCGACGGCTTGCGCACCGATTTCAGCCTGGCGCGATTGCGGCATTATACCGGTACGCCGCCCGAGCATGTTCAGCGCTACGTGCTGTTCACCAATTATCACCGCTATGTCGACGAATTCGTCCGCTGGGCGTTCGACCAGCTCGGCGAGGGCAGCCGCTTCACCGGCGTCTCCGGCGCGGGCGGCGTCCTGCTGCGCGCGGGTGACGATATCGAGGCGGTGCTGGCGGACACCAGCGCGTGGCGGCGGCACCAGATGCCGGCTTATCATCTGATGGCCGATGATCGCACCGGTATCACGTTGGTCAATATCGGCGTCGGGCCGTCCAACGCCAAGACGATCTGCGATCACCTCGCGGTCCTCCGCCCCGAGGCGTGGCTGATGATCGGCCATTGCGGCGGCCTGCGCCCCAGTCAGCGGATCGGCGATTACGTTCTCGCGCACGCTTATCTGCGCGACGACCATGTCCTCGACGACGTACTGCCGCCCGAAATTCCGGTCCCGGCGATCGCCGAAGTCCAGGTCGCGATGGCGCGCGCCGCGGAGAAGATCAGCGGCCAGTCGGGCGAGGAGCTCAAGCGGCGCTTGCGCACCGGCACGATCGTCACGACCGACGACCGCAATTGGGAATTGCGCTACACCAAGTCGGCGCTGCGCTTCTCGCTCAGCCGCGCGGTCGGGATCGATATGGAGTCGGCGACGATCGCCGCGCAGGGCTACCGCTTCCGCGTCCCTTACGGCACGTTGCTCTGCGTTTCGGACAAGCCGCTCCATGGCGAGCTCAAGCTGCCGGGCCAGGCCAACCGCTTCTACGAACGCGCGATCAACGAGCATATGCGGATCGGCATCCAGACCTGCGAGGAACTTCGCCAGGAAGGCGCCAAGCTCCACAGCCGCAAATTGCGCGCGTTCAACGAGCCGCCGTTCCGCTGATCTGTCACGGGGCTATCACGACCCTGAAACAATCTGGTATGCGCGGACGTTAGCGACCAAAGAGAACAGGGGATCAGCTCTCATGGCCACGACGCCGAAAAAGACGACAGCCAAGCCCGCCGCAACGAAGGCGGCCGCCAAACCCAAGGCGCCAGCGAAGCCGAAAGCGGCCACCACGCCGGCGGCGGAGCCGGAAGTGAAGGCCGCCGCGACGAAGGCCGCTGCCAAGGCGCCGGCAAAGACGGCAGCAGCCAAGCCGAAGGCCGCAGCGAAACCGAAGACAGCAGCAAAGCCCGTCGCCAAGGCGGCCGGCGCCGCGGCTGCCACCACGCCTTCACCGAAGGCTGCCGCCAAACCCGCGGCGAAGGCCAAGCCTGCAGCGAAGCCCAAGGCCGCCGCGGCTCCCAAGGCTCCGGCGACGCCAAAAGCGTCCGCCGCTCCCAAAGCTGCTGCGGCTCCCAAGCCTACGCCAAAGCCGACCCCCGCCTCGCCGACACCCACGCCTGCGTCCGCAGCACCAAGCCGTGCCGCGACGATCGCCAAGCGGGGCGGCATTGCCGCCGGGATCGCCGGCGCGATCGGTGCCGTCGCGGCTTTGTTCACACTCCGCAGCAGCAGCCGCAAGACCGAGCCGAAGGACGAGAATTCCTGAGCTTACCGGTCAGTTCGGCAGAACTGGGTGGGCTAACCTCGCATCGTCTACACCGTCACCCCGGCCTTGTGCCGGGGTCCACTCCTCCGCAACCGAGATGCGGTTTTGTTGCGCAGTGGATGCCGGGACGAGCCCGGCATGACGATTGGGGTTAGGTTCGGGCTCGAGTTTCTAGGTCGGCAGCACGGCGAGGACGGTCACTCGAAGGGTCCCTCGCCTCACCATCCGCTCGGTTTCCCCTTGTTCTGCTCGTCGAGCCATTTCTTGAGCGGCGCGAAATAGTCGACCATCGCCTGGCCCGAAATCTCGCGACTGCCGGTGAATGCCTGCAGCGCATCGGGCCACGGCTTGGACTGACCCATCTCCAGCATCTTCTGCAGCTTCGCGCCGACCTCCTTATTGCCGTAGAACGAGCAACGATGGAGCGGACCGGTCCAGCCGGCCTGCTTGCACGCCGCCTGATAGAATTGGAACTGAAGCAATCGCGCCAGGAAATAGCGCATATACGGCGTGTTCGCCGGGATATGGTATTTCGCGCCCGCGTCGAACCGCGACGAATCGCGCGCGACCGGGGGCTTGATGCCCTGATATTGCAGCCGCAGCGCGTCCCAGGCCGACTGATATTGGTCGGGCTTGATCGAGCCGTTGAACACGCCCCAGCGCCATTTGTCGACCAACAGGCCGAACGGCAGGAATGCGACCTTGTCCATCGCCTGGCGCAGCAGCAGCCCGGTGTCCTTGTCCGCGCTCGGCACGCGCGATTTGTCGAGCAGGCCGATCTGAACGAGGTAATTGGGCGTGATCGACAAGGCGACGAAATCGCCTATGGCTTCGTGGAAGCCGTCATTGGCGCCGTTCTCGTACAGGAACGGCTGGTTCATATAGGCGCGCTGATAATAGTTATGCCCAAGCTCGTGATGGACCGTCACGAAGTCGTCGGCATTGACCTTGGTGCACATCTTGATGCGCACGTCCTGCTTGTTGTCGATGTCCCAGGCCGAGGCATGGCACACAACCTCGCGATCGGCCGGCTTGACGATCATCGACCGCGCCCAAAACGTGTCGGGCAAAGGCGCGAAACCGAGCGAGGAATAGAAGCCCTCCCCCGTCTTCACCATCTTGATCGGGTCGTATCCCTTGGCCTTGAGCAACGCCTCGGTATCGTAGCCGATATCGCCCGATCCCTTGGGCGCGACCACGTCGTAGATATTACCCCATTCCTGCGCCCACATATTGCCGAGCAAATCGGCGCGGATCGGGCCAGTCTTGGGCTGGACCGCGTCGCCATATTTTTCGTTGAGCTTCCAGCGGACATAGGTGTGGAGCGAGAGGTAAAGCGGCTCGACCTGTTTCCACAGACGATCGGTCATCTTGGCGAAATCGTCCGGCGACATGTCGTAGCCCGACCGCCACATCGCGCCGACATCGGCATAGCCCAGTTCCTTGGCGCCCTGGTTCGAGATGTCGACCATATGCGCGTAATCGGCCTTCATCGGCACACCGACATTGTCGTTCCAGCTTACCCACATCTCCTCGAGTTTGGCAGGGTCGCGCGTCGTGCCCATCGCCGCCTCGATATCCGATCCGTTGATCGGCTTGCCGTCCAGCGTACCCTTGCCCTTGCCATATTCGGACTGGAGCTTCGTCGCGATCGTCGACAGCTCGTCGGCCGCGCCAGGGCGCGAGGGTGCCGGCAAGGTGATGCCGTTGCGGATCAGGTCGAGCTTGCGCCTGGTGTCAGGCGACAGACCCTGGACGTCGAGATATTTGGCCGCTTCGCCGGCATATTTGACCGCGAGTTCGGTCTGGCGCGCGCTGACTTCCGCCGCCATCGCGTCGGTATCGTCGGTGATGTAGGTCGCGTTGATCCAGCCGGCGCGATTCGCATCGACCGAGATGTCGGCGAGGTCCTTTTCCGCCTTGGCAACGAATGTGTCGGCGTCCGCCGCCGTCGCCGGAGCATTCTTGTCGGGCGCGGTGGCGAGAACCACAGCCCCAGAAAGAACCAGCGCGAGCGCAAGGCCCGACGCCATCGCGGTACGGATCATGTTCAACGACTCCCTGAACTTAGCGACGCGACACTGATCCTGCCGGGAGCCCGCGGTCAAGCGGCGAGGAAATCGGCGATCGCCTGGCCGAGCTCGGGCTTGATCACCGCGCTCATGTGATTGCCCGGCACTTCGACATAGCGTGCGTTCGGCAGCGCGTCAGCGAGTGCGGCGGCGCTGCCATTGTCGTCGTCATCGGCACCGTTCACGCAGAGCGTTGGCCAGTCGAAACGCTCGATCTGCTCGATCGGCGTGCTGACGAACGTATCGATCACACCCAGCAAGGCCTGCGGATCGCCACCGGTTGTCTTGAGGAACGCCTCGGCGAACCATTCGGGGCTGTTGCGCTCATGCTTGCCGAGGTTGGTGAGGATATGGCGGAAATGCCCACCCCGCCGATCGGCCGCGGTCAGGCCGTCCAGCCCCATGCCAGAAAAGATCACGCGGCGCGGGTCGGCTCCCGTCGCCAGCATCCGGCTGGTCGTCCGCGCGCCGAGCGAATAGCCGCCGAGGTCGTAATCGGTGAGGCCGAGATGCGCGATCAGCGCGTGTCCGTCCCTTGCCAAGGCATCGGGCGGATAGGCGGCCGGATCGTGCGGCCGCGCGCTGGATCCATGGCCGCGCAGATCGGGCATGATCACCCGGAAACCCCTGGCGGCGATAGCGGCGGCATGGCCGTAGCGGATCCAGTTCGTCACGGCATCGGAGAAGAAGCCGTGGATCAGGACGACCGGGCGCGCGCTTTCGTCCCTGGGGCCAACCTCGCGCCAGGCCATAAGCTGGCCGTCGAAACTATCGAAATATTGCGGCTCAATCGGGGAGTTTGCCAACGCTGTTCATCCATTTGTCGACCAGAGCCTGATGCTCGTCGGTCCGCTTGGCGGGAAGCGTGCTGGTGTCAAGCCATGCCGGGTGCCAGCTTTCCTTGCCGAAATGGCTGGTCGGCTTGAACCGTGACGGGTCGTCGAAGCTGCCGACGGTCAGATCGAGATTGTTGCCATCGTCGAATTCGAAAGTGAGCGGCGTCCCGCAGGTCGAACAGAAACCGCGCTGCGCGAAGGGCGACGAGCGGTAACGGTCGGGCTCCCGCTCCCACGTCACCGCCGCCTTGGTCACGTTGCGGAACGCGATCGATACGCCGCCGGTCGCGCGCTGGCACATCCGGCAATGGCATAAATACGCATCATCGCCATCTATTTCAGCCACATAGCGTATGCGGCCGCACTGGCACCCGCCGGTCATCCTGTCTGCCACCATCGCCTCCTATGCTGCGCTGCGCAATTTTTTTGCGTCAGCTACTATTTTATATAAGCATACTCATTATATGTGTCGCTATGAACGACTCACTCGGCTTCCTGATTAGCGATGTCTCGCGCCTGATGCGCCGTCGTTTCGACGAGCGCGCGCGCGAGGTCGGCGCAACGCGCGCGCAATGGCGCACGCTGACCACCCTCAGCCGCCACGAAGGCCTCAACCAGGGGGCGCTGGCCGACCTGCTCGAAGTCGAGCCGATCACCTTGTGCCGGATGATCGACCGGCTCGAGGAATCGGGTTTGGTCGAGCGTCGTCGCGATCCAGCCGACCGCCGCGCCTGGCAATTGTTCCTGACCGACAAGTCGAAACCGATCCTCGACGATCTGCGTTCCATGGCCGAAGGCCTGTTCGATCAGGTTCTGCTGGGTATCGACGAACCCGATCGCGCCGCGCTGGGCAAGACGCTTGAGCGCATGCGTGCGAACCTCCTCATCCTCCCTTCCCCCCGTACGACCGAGACCGCCCATGGCTGACGCCGATCCAAAAATAGACGCCAAGGGCGAAATGGTCGCCGCCGCGAACGTCATCGAAACCGTCGAGGCGCCCGCCCAAGTGACGAAGAAGCGCAGCTGGTTGCGCCTTGCGCTGATGATCAGCGTTCCGCTCCTGATCGCGGCGATCGCAGGATATTTCTACCTGACTGGCGGCCGGTACGAGAGCACCGACAACGCCTATGTCGAACAGGATACGGTGTCGATCAGCCCCGACGTGTCGGGGCGCATCGTCGATGTCCGCGTAAAGGAGAACCAGCCGGTAAAGGCGGGCGACGTCCTGTTCGTGATCGACCCCGAACCCTACCGCATCGCGCTCGAACAGGCGAATGCCGCAATCGCCAGCGCGAAAGTCGACGTCTCGACCAAGGCGACCGATACCGGCAGCGCCGCCGCCGATATCGAGAGCGCCAATGCCGACATCGCGCTCGCCCAGGCGACTTGGCAACGCCAAGATGCCCTGTGGAAGAAGGGGTTCACTACCAAGGCGGCGCTCGACGCGGCGCAGCACGAGGTTCTTGCCGCCAAGGCGCGCCTCGCAACGGCCCGTGCCGCCGCGCAGAAGGCGCAAGTCCAGCTTGGCAGCGGCGTCGCGGGATCGGGTGTTCCTGCGGCGGTCCAGGCCGCCATGGCCGATCGCGACAAGGCGCAGATGAACCTCACCCGCACTGTGGTGCGCGCGCCGCATGACGGCATCATCACGCAGACCAGCCGGTTGCAGGTGGGCAACATCACCCCGTCGGGCGTGCCCGCGCTCAGCCTCGTCGTGACGTCGCCCTGGGTCACGGCGAACTTCAAGGAGACGCAGCTGGCCAATATGCGTGTCGGCCAACCGGTCGAGCTGAAGTTCGATGCCTATCCGGGCGTGAAATTGTGCGGCAAGGTCCAAAGCATCGGTGCCGGCACCGGCTCGTCCGCGTCGATCCTCCCGGCGCAGAATGCCAACGGCAACTGGGTCAAGGTGACGCAGCGCGTCCCGGTGCGCATCACGATCACCTGCAAGGCCGACCGCCCGCTGATCACCGGATTGTCGACCGACGTCTCGGTCGATACCAAATCCAATGGCTAGTGCCGCCGCTGCTGCATCGTCCGCAGCGGCGGCGCGTCAGGCCCAGCCCGCGCTTAGCCCGCCGCTGCTGGCAACCTCGAACCGTCCGCTCCTGACCGTCGGCGTCATGGGCGCGATGGTGATGCAGATCCTCGACACGACGATCGCCAACGTCGCGCTGCCGCATATGACCGCGGCGCTCGGCGCGACCACCGATACGATCACCTGGGTGCTGACCAGCTATATCGTCGCGACGGCCATTGCGCTGCCGGCGACCGGCTGGCTGAGCGATCGGCTGGGCAGCCGCAACCTGTTCCTGATCGCGGTGGCCGGCTTCGTGCTCGCCTCGGCCTTGTGCGGAACCGCGGTCAATCTGGGCGAAATGGTCGTCTTCCGTGCCTTCCAGGGCATTTTCGCGGCCTTCATCAATCCCTTGTCGCAAACCGCGATGATCGACATCAACCCCAAGGAGCGACAGGCCCAGGCGATGTCGGTCTGGGGCATGGGCGTGATGGTCGGGCCGATCCTGGGGCCGATGCTCGGCGGCTATCTGACCGACAATTTCAACTGGCGCTGGGTGTTCTATGTCAACGTGCCGGTCGGCGCCTTGACCTTCGCCATTCTGTGGTTCCTGCTGCCGTCGCGGCCCAAGGCGACGCGCTCGTTCGATTTCACCGGTTTCGCGTTCGTCGGCCTGGCGGTGGCGAGTTTCCAGCTGATGCTCGACCGCGGTCAGAACCAGGATTGGTTCTCGAGCTGGGAAATCATCACCGAAGGGCTGATCGCGCTCGCCGCGGCGTGGATCGCGCTGATCCATCTCGCCACCGCGGCGAAACCGCTGTTCGACCGCCATCTGTTCAAGAACCGCAATCTCGTGACGGCGATGTTCTTCATGATCATCATTGGGATCTCGACCATGGCGCCGATGGCGTTGCTACCGCCGATGCTGCAGCAATTGTTCGGCTATTCGGTGGTCCAGACCGGGATGATGATGGCGCCGCGCGGCGTCGGCGTGCTGTTTACGATGTGGCTGGCCGGGCGTTTGATCGGGAAGGTCGACACGCGGATCCTCATCGCAATCGGGCTAATATTGTTCGCCTGGTCGCTGCGTACGATGGCGAGTTGGTCGCTGGAGATGGATTCCTGGCCGGTCATCACGTCAGGCTTCATCCAGGGGCTCGGCATGGGCCTGGTGTTCATGCCGCTCAACAGTCTGGCCTTCGCGACCCTCGAACAGAATTACCGCACCGATGGCTCCAGCCTGCTCAACCTGATGCGGTCGATCGGACAATCTGCGGGCATCTCGATGGTGACCGTCTTCCTGGCGCGCAACATCCAGACCAGCCATGCCGATCTCGCCCAGCATATCACCGACCGTGCCGTTCCTGGTTTCAACATCGGGCAGCTGTTTCAGCTCGGCGAAATGTCCGACGCGGTGTTCGGGATGGTCGACGCCATGGTCAACCGGCAAGCCGCGATGATCGCCTATATCGACGACTTCTACCTGATGGCGTGGTTGTCGGTCGGGGTGCTGCCGCTGGTCCTGTTGCTCCAGAAGCCGAAGGGCAAGGTCGAGGTGGTGCACGCCGAATAGCGCGCGCGAGGTTCACCGCGACAGGATGGCGGCGAACTCGGCCACCGGAGGGGTTTCGTCGAAACAGGGAACGCCCTCCGCAATCGTCACCCAGGGTTGCTTGCTCTTTACCCAGATATGCACAAGCGGCTCGATCGTGCGGTTGTGGTCGAGCGTGCCCGCGCGAACCACGGCGATTCCCGGCCGCGAACTATTCGTGTTCCACAGCCGATTGTGACACAGGCCGCAAGCGCGCTGGTGCGACAATGCCCCACTCTCGTTCGTGACCGTGAACTCGACGATCGGGCCGGTTGCCTGGATCGCGGCTTCGGGCACCACTGCCTGCTCGCTGAACGCGCTCCCCGACCAGCGCTGGCAATCGGTGCAATGGCAGCAATAGATCGCGGTCAGGGTGTCGACCGCCAGCTCATAGCGCGCCGCGCCGCAGCGACAGCCGCCGGTAAAGGTCATATGCGTTTCTCCAGTCCGGCCTGCTCCATCCGCCAAAGAGCCAGGTCGATCCGATCCTGTCCGAAAAAGGGTTCGTCGTTGAACACCAGGGTCGGCACGCCCCAATGCCCGGCGGCTTCGAGCGCTTCCTGATTGGCGGCGACTTCGGCGTCGAGCGCGTCTGCGTCGCGTCCGGCTTCGGCATCGAGGTCGGCCATGTCGAGCCCGGCCCTCGTGGCCGCGCCGGCAAGATGATCGCCGAGATGCCAGTCGGCCGCACCGCCCCAGACGAGTTGCGCCACTTCATCGGCATAAGCGAATCCCCTGCCGCGCCGTGCGGCTACCTGGCCGGTGCGCACGAGCCGACGGATATGCGGTTGCTCGGCGGCGATCTCGCGCGTTGCGATATTCTGGACGATCGGATCGGGGCGCGGCGGACCGAACGGAATGCCGTCATGCTGTGCCACCCGCATCACGTCTCGGATCGTGTAGCGCAGCCAATTCGGGTGGTTGCGCTCGAAAAAGTCGGGTTGACGGATCGCGAGCGGATAGACCGGTTTGAGATCGATCATGAGGTCGTAATCGCGCACGATCGCGCGCCACTTTGGCAGCGCGAGATAGCTATACGGGCTGCGGAACGAGAAATAGAGGTCGGCGCGCAAGGTCATTCGATTCCTCCCCGGGCTCGCCCGGGGAGGAATGGGAAATAGTCGCCCCCGTCAAGCCGCCTTCTTGAGGTGCCGCCGGCCGAGCAATTCGGCGATCTGCACGGCGTTGAGCGCCGCGCCCTTGCGGAGGTTGTCCGACACGCACCATAGCGACAGGCCGTTATCGACGGTCGAATCCTCGCGGACGCGGCTGACGAACGTGGCATATTCGCCGACGCATTCGACCGGGGTGACGTAGCCGCCATCCTCATGCTTATCGACCAGCATCACGCCAGGGGCCTCGCGCAGGATCGACTTGGCCTTGGCCGCGGAAATCTCGTCCTCGAACTCGATGTTGATCGCTTCGGAATGGCCGACGAACACCGGCACGCGGACGCAGGTCGCGGTGACCTTGATCTTGGGATCGAGGATCTTCTTGGTCTCGACCACCATCTTCCACTCTTCCTTGGTCGACCCGTCCTCGAGGAACTTGTCGATATGGGGGATGACGTTGAAGGCGATCTGCTTGGTGAACTTCTTCGCTTCGGCCTGATCGCCGACGAAGATGTTGCGCGATTGCTCGAACAATTCGTCCATCCCGGCCTTGCCCGCGCCCGACACCGATTGATAGGTCGCGACGACGACGCGCCTGATCGTCGCAGCATCGTGCAGCGGCTTCAGCGCGACGACCATCTGCGCGGTCGAGCAGTTCGGGTTGGCGATGATGTTCTTGCGGGTATAGCCGTTGATCGCGTCGGGGTTCACCTCGGGCACGATCAGCGGCACGTCGGGGTCCATCCGATAGAGCGACGAATTGTCGATCACGGTGCAGCCGGCCGCGGCGAAGCGCGGCGCGTGGATCGCGGTCGCGTCGCTGCCGATCGCGAACAGCGCCATATCCCAGCCGGTCGGATCGAAATGCTCGATATTCTGAATCTTGAGGGTTTTGCCGGTTTCGCCGAAGTCGATAATGTCGCCGGTCGAGCGCGCCGACGCCAGAACGGCGATCTCGTCGGCGGGAAACTCCCGCTCGGCCAGGATGTTCAACATTTCGCGTCCGACATTGCCGGTCGCGCCAGCGACGACCACACGGTAACCCATCACTTCGATCCCAATTTGCGTAACCACCCATGCGGCGGCGCTTGCTCTTTAGGCCCCACAGGTAAGAATGGAAGCGCGCAATTTCTTGTCGCCCCAGCAAGGTCAGATTGATGCAGAATTTCCCGATCGATGCCGTCCGGTCGCATTTTCCCGCTCTGTCGCGGCAGGTCGACGGTCAGCCAGCAGCATATTTCGACGCTCCCGGCGGCACGCAAGCCTGTGATGCCGCGATCGCGGCGATGGCCGCGCATCTGACCGATGGCACCGCCAATTCGGGCGGCCCGTTCGCCACCTCGATCGAAACCGATCGCCTGTCGGACGATGCTCATGCGGCGATGGCGGATCTCCTGGGCGCGCACCCCGAGGACATCGCGTTCGGCCCCAATATGACGTCCCTCACCTTTGCCGTGTCGCGCGCCCTCGCGCGCGGATGGGGTGAAGGCGACGAACTGATCGTCACGCGGCTCGACCACGACGCCAATGTCGCGCCGTGGCTGCAGGTCGCCGAAGATCGCGGGATGACGGTGCGCTGGCTCGATTTCGATCCGGCGACCGGCCGCTGGACGCTCGACGATCTCGCCGCATTGCTGGGACCGAAGGCGCGGCTGGTGGCGCTCGGCGTCGCCAGCAACGCGCTCGGCACGGTCAATCCGATTGCCGAGGCGGTGAGGCTGGTTCGCGAGCGAAGCGACGCTTTTGCCTATGTCGACGCGGTGCAGTCTGTCCCGCATCTGGTCACCGACGTGACCGCGATGGGTGCCGATTTCGTCGCCTGTTCGCCGTACAAATTCTTCGGACCGCACCAAGGCGTGCTGTGGATGAACCCGCGCCTCGACGATCGCGTCCGTGCCTATAAGGTCCGGCCAGCCGGTAATGAGGGCGCGCATCGCTTCGAGACCGGGACGCCGTCGTTCGAGGGCCAGGCCGGCGTATTGGGCACGATCTCCTATCTCGAATGGCTGGGCGAACGCGCCGATCCCAGCGCGAACAGCCGGCGCTCGCGGCTGGTCGCTGCGATGACCGCCGCCACCGCGTATGAAAGCGACTTGGGCAACCATCTGCTCGCCGGGCTCGCCGCGGTCCCCGGCCTCAAGCTCTGGGGTCCGCCGACGATGGCGGGGCGCGTGCCGACCTTCTCCTTCACCCTTTCCGGCCATGCGGCGCCGGAGATCGCGCAACATCTGGCGAAACGCGGCATCTTCGCCTGGGCCGGGCATTTCTACGCGGTCGAGGTCCTCGCCCGGCTCGGCCTGGCCGACAATGGCGGCCTCCTCCGCGTCGGCCTGTGCCATTACAATACCGCCGAGGAGGTCGATCGGCTGATCGCCGCGCTGATGGAAATCTAGCACTCCCGATGTCGGGTAAATTTACAGGTAACCATCTTCGTTAATCCGAAACGACGCATTTCCGCCATTGGCACGGGTTATGCGTAAATACGCATATGTTCGCGAAGATCGCCCGCCTGTTCGTCATCAAGACCAAGTTCGAGGCCTTCATGGTGATCTATGGCCTTGGCCTCGGCGCGGTCGAGCGGGGCGTTCATTACCTCCAGCAATATCCCGGTTTCGGCGGCTGGATGCTGTTCTCGGTCTGCCCGATCGCGGTGTTCATGGCCGGCGCGCGGATATTGGATTCGGTCGAGCGGAATTGAAGCCGGCGGTTCGCCATCGGCTCAAATCTCTGTGATCAGGCTTATTTGCCCGGTGGATGCCGGGACGAGCCCGGCATGACGGCGGAATAATCTACCACCAAGCCTCGGGCCGTGCCCTGAACCCGGCGCGTTCCTCGATCGCCAGGCACGCGTCGAGCACGCCTTGCTCGTCGAGCGCTTTGCCGATCACCTGGAGCCCGAGCGGCAACCCGGACTTGTCGAGACCGCCCGGCACCGACATTGCCGGTAGGCCGGCGAGGCTCGACGGCACGGTGAAGACGTCGTTCAAATACATCGCGATCGGATCGGCCGACTTCTCACCCAAGGCGAATGCCGCCGACGGCGCGGTCGGGGTGAGCAACAGGTCGCACGTCTCCCAGGCCCGGTCGAAATCTCGCGCGATCAGCGTGCGGACCTTTTGCGCCTGCGTATAATAAGCGTCGTAAAAGCCCGCCGACAGCACATAGGTGCCGATCAGGATGCGGCGCTTGACCTCGGCCCCGAAGCCTGCGGCCCGGGTCGCGGCGTACATTTCCTGGAGGTTCGCCCCATCAGGCAAGTCGCGCAGTCCGTAGCGCACGCCGTCATAGCGCGCGAGATTGGACGACGCCTCGGCCGGAGCGATGATGTAATAAGCCGGCAGCGCATATTTGGTGTGCGGCAGCGACACCTCGACCACCTCGGCGCCGGCATCCTTCACCCAGTCGATGCCCTGCTGCCACAAAGCTTCGATCTCGGTCGGCATGCCGTCGACCCGATATTCCTTGGGAATGCCGATCCGCTTGCCCGCCAGGCTGGCGTTGAGGCCGGCTTCCCATTTGGGCACGTCGAGCTGGAGGCTGGTCGAATCCTTGGCGTCGAACCCGCTCATAGCCTCGAGCATGATCGCGCAGTCGCGCACGTCGCGCGCCATCGGCCCGGCCTGGTCGAGGCTCGAGGCGAAGGCGATGATGCCCCAGCGCGAGCAGCGGCCATAGGTCGGCTTGATCCCGGAAATGCCGGTGAACGCCGCCGGCTGGCGGATCGAACCGCCGGTGTCGGTGCCGGTCGCCGCCGGGCAGAGCCGCGCCGCGATCGACGCCGAGCTGCCGCCCGATGAGCCGCCGGGCGCGAGCGGCGCGTTGCCGCCATCGGCACGCCGCCATGGTGAAATGACGTTGCCGAAATAGCTGGTCTCGTTCGACGAGCCCATCGCGAACTGGTCCATGTTGAGCTTGCCCAACATGCCCGCGCCCGCGTCCCACAATTTCTGGCTGACGGTCGATTCGTATTCGGGCTTGAACCCTTCGAGGATGTGGCTCGCCGCCGCCGACTGCACGCCTTTGGTGCAGAACAGGTCCTTCATGCCGATCGGGACGCCGGCCAGGGGCTTCAGCGTCTCGCCGGCCGCCCGCGCGGCGTCGGCTTCCTTGGCCGCGGCGACGGCATGGTCGGGGGTTTCGACCAGGAAGGCATTGAGCTGCTTCGCCTTGCTGACGGCGACGATGAACGAATCCGCCACTTCGCGCGCCGAAAAGGTGCCAGCCCGGATGCCGTCGCGAAGCTCGCGGACGCCGAGATCGGTAAGGTCGGTCACAGGCTTGCTCCAGCGAAAGAAGGCGCGCAGGGCGCTACGCGATCCGCTGGCTGGCGGCATGAGATCCCCGCCTTCGCGGGGATGATCGAATGATGACGTCCCGTCATCATTCGATCACCTTGGGCACGGTGAAGAAGCCGTGTTCGGCCTGGGGAGCATTGGCCAGCACCGCGTCACGCTTGCCGCCGTCGGTGACGACGTCGTCGCGCAGGCGCAGCGTGTTGGCGATGACCGCGGTCATCGGCTCCACGCCAGTGCAGTCGACCTCGCCCAATTGCTCGATCCAGCCCAGGATATTGTCGAGTTCGGGCGCAATCTTCGCGACCTCCTCGTCGGTGATCGCGATGCGGGCCAGGCTCGCGATCTTCTTCACGGTTGCAGCGTCTACGGACATGGCCGCGCGGCTAGCAGAGCGGCCGCTACGATTGCAACCGCCGCGACGATGAGGCACGGGAGCCGCACCGCAATCGGAGCGCGTTCTTGGCCCGCAAATTCCTGTACCTGATGATCGTCCTGATCCTGCTCGTCGTGGCAGGCGCGTTCGTCTATCACTTCTACGCCAAGGACCTGATGAAGGCGGCGCTGGTTCCCAGCGCACGGTTCGAAGGCGGACCGCTGCCCCCCGAACATGCCTATGAAAAGACCTACATGTGGTTGGCGCGACCCGACATTCCGAACAATCCGGCGCTATGGACACCGGAAAATTTCAAGCCGGGCGAGAAACCGCCGGTCGCGGTCTTCTTCATCCATCCAACCTCGTATATCGACCGCGCGCATTGGAACGCGCCGCTCGACGACGCCCAGGCCAACAATACGGCGGCGGTCTTTCTGCGCGGCCAGGCCTCGGCGTTCAACGAGATCGGCGAAATCTGGGCGCCGCGCTATCGTCAGGCGACCTTCGGCGCCTTCCTGACCAGCAAGGCCGAGGCGCAGAAGGCGCTCGACTTCGCCTATCGCGACGTGCTCGCGGCGTTCGACGAATTCCTCAAGGAGGTCGGCCCGGATCGTCCGATCATCCTGGCCGGGCACAGCCAGGGCGCACTTCACCTCGAGCGCCTGTTGCGCGAGCGCGTCGCGGGTCGGCCGCTCGCGCAGCGAATCGTCGCGGCATACGTCGTCGGATGGCCGATCTCGAAAGCCCACGACCTTCCCGCGCTCGGCTTGCCCGAATGCGCGACGGCCGAACAGGCCGGGTGCATCCTGTCGTGGCAGAGCTTCGCCCAGCCGGCCGACCCGTCGATGATCACCGACGTCTACGACACGACCACCGGGTTCGACGGCAAGCTGCGCAAGGGCACCGATATGGTCTGCACCAATCCGATCACCGGCACCCCCGACGCGGCGGCGCAAGCGAAGGACAATCTGGGGACGCTGATCCCGTCCAAGGATTTGGGCAGTGCGACCCTGGGCGTGCCGGGCGTCCCCGCCAAATGTTTCGGGCGCGGCTTCCTGTCGATCGGCGAGCCGGTCAATCTCGGCGGCTATGTCCTGCCCGGCAACAATTACCACGTGTTCGATTATTCGATGTTCTGGGTGAACGTTCGGAATGACGCCGCACGGCGGTTTGCGACCTTTACCGATGGCAAGGCTGCGACGGCCTCCACCCCTGCCTCGACCGCGAAGAACCGATGATTACCGAGGATCGAGTCGCGTACCGTGCCGCTTTGCCGGATGGCGGACGCCTGCTCGGGCTCGACGTCGGGACGAAGACGATCGGCACCGCCTTGTGCGATGCGGGCTGGAGCTTCGCCAGCCCGGCCGAATTGGTCCGCCGCACCAAGTTCACCGCGGACAAGGCGACGCTCGCCGCGCTGGCGACCGCGCAATCGGTCAAGGGCATCGTCGTCGGCCTGCCGCTCAACCTCGACGGCACCGACTCGCCGCGCACCCAATCGACCAGGGCCTTTGCGCGCAACATCGCCGATCTCGGCCTGCCGATCCTGCTCTGGGACGAACGCTGGTCGACCCAGGCGGTCGAACGCCAGATGATCGCCGAGGATCTCAGCCGCGCCAAACGCGCCGAACGCGTCGACAAGCTGGCAGCGAGTTACATCCTGCAAGGCGCGATCGACGGACTCGTTGCCGTTCAGCCCTGATCCGCCTGCCCAGCCTCATCTTTGTCGATGTGCAGCCCCTGAACCGGGGCACCGAGCACGCGGTGGCGCTCCTCCGCCGCCCGGCGCAGCGCCTCGCGCGGCAAGCGGAAATAGGCGAGCGGGGTCATTCCCATGCATGCCTTGAAGTCGCGATTGAAATGCGCCTGATCGTAATAGCCCGGATCGATCAGGTCGCCGAGCGGCTGGTCGAGCTGGTCGCGCACCTTGGCCAGCGTCCGCAGGAAGCGCTGGCGGCGCAGCAATCGCACCGGCGGAAAGCCGAACACGGCGGTACAGACGCGGTGCAGCGTGCGCTGTTCGATCCCGAGTTGCTCGGCGAGCGCCCCAACCTGGTCGACCGTGCCCGACAACAGCGCTTGCTGCACCTGAACCGCCAGCGCGCGATAGGCACTTTGCGATTCCGGCTGCGCACCGAGGATCGAATCGAGGAGCGCGATGCGCTCGGCATCGGTGCGGACTTCGAGCAATCGCGCATGAATGGCCGAGCCCGACGACCCCAATTGGCGGTCGAGCGGGACGACGAGATTGGCGAAGTCCGACGCGGCCTCGCCGATCAGCGTCAACCAGCCGAGCGGCGTCAGGCCGATGCCGAGCACCAGTCCGCCATCGGTCGCGAACCGTCGCGCGCGGTCGGTCGGCCCGAACAATACCGCCCTGGGCGGCTCGATCGCTTCTCGACCCCCGTCGCCTTCAAATCGCCACACGCCGTTGAGCGCGAATCGAATATTCGCCCATTCCGGATGGGTGAAATCGACCAGCGGTCCGAGCGATTCGAGGAAATAATAAGAGGTGACGAACGGACGTAGCCCTTCTGCGGGCAGATAGAAGCGGATTTCCGGCGTGCCGGGCCGCGTGCTGGTCGCTGACGGACCGGTCATATTTCCCCTTTGAGTCCATTCTGTCCAAAAGCCGCCGTCAGCGAAAGCCCCATAATGGATCGAAGCAGATCAACCTTGGCTGCGCGCTTGCGCCCCTGCCCCAGCGGGTCTAGGCGACGGCTTTAATGCAACCTTCCGATCATCGTCCCGCCGCCCTTATCGAGGGTGGCGCTGTCTTTCCGCACGGGCATCTGACCGGCATCTCCGGCCTCCAGCCCCATGAGATCGCCTTCCTGCTCGACGAAGCGGAGCAATGGGTCGAGGCGAACCGCAATCGCGCCAAGCCCGACAAGCGCCTCGCCGGCCTCACCCTGATCAATGCCTTTTTCGAGAATTCGACGCGAACATTGCTGTCGTTCGAGATAGCGGGAAAGCGGCTGGGCGCCGACGTCGTCAACATGGCGGTCGCGCAATCGAGCGTGAAGAAAGGCGAGACGCTGATCGACACCGCGATGACGCTGAACGCGATGCGCGCCGACGTCATCGTCATCCGCCATTCGAGCTCGGGCGCGGTCCGGTTGATCGCCGGCAAGGTCGATTGTCCCGTGCTCAACGCCGGCGACGGCAGCCACGAGCACCCGACCCAGGCCCTACTCGACGCACTGACGATCCGTCGCCGGCGCGGCAGCATCGCCGGACAGCGCGTGGTGATCTGCGGCGATATCCTGCACAGCCGGGTCGCGCGGTCGAACATCCTGGCGCTGACCGCGCTCGCCGCCGAAGTGCGCGTCGTGGCGCCCGCCACGTTGATGCCGGCGGCGATCGAACGGATGGGCGTGACGCCTTATGCCGATTTCGACGCCGCGCTGGACGGGGCAGACGTGGTAATGATGCTGCGCCTGCAGAACGAGCGAATGGCTGGCGCGTTCATTCCCTCCACCCGCGAGTTCCACTTACGCTACGGCCTGACGCTTGACCGGCTGGCGCTCGCCAAACCCGATGCGCTGGTGATGCACCCGGGCCCGATGAACCGCGGCGTCGAGATCGATTCGAACGTCGCCGATCATATCGAGCGCTCGGCGATCACCGAGCAGGTCGAGATGGGCGTCGCGGTACGCATGGCGTGCCTGGACGTGCTGACCAGACGGGCGCGCAAGGTGGAGGGCTGGGCATGACCGCTTTGCGCTTCGTCAACGCCCGGATCGTGCGTCCTGACGGGGTCGCTGAAGGCGAATTGCACGTCGTCGGCGACCGCATCGTCGACACTGCCCCCGACGCGGAGACCATTGATTGCCACGGCAAGGTGCTTGCGCCGGGGATCGTCGATCTCGGCGTGTTCGCGATCGACCGCGAGGCGTTCCGTGCCGGCGGGATCGTCCGCGTCGGGCTGATGCCCGATCAGTCGCCGGTGCTCGACGGCCCCGGCATCGTCCAGCGCTCGTCGCTGGTCGGCAAGCCTCTGCTGTGGATCCACCCGATCGCCGCGGCGACCAAAGGCCTGCAAGGCGCAGATCTAGCGGAAATGGCGATCATGAAGGGCGCTGGCGCGAAGGCGGTCGGCACCGGGCGGCACTGGATCGCCGATTCGGGCGTGATGCGCAAAGTGCTCGCATATGCGCGCGATCTCGACCTCACCGTCATCTCGCATGCCGAGGATAGCGGGTTGACCGGCAATGCGGTCGCGACCGAAAGCGAGACCGCGACACGGCTGGGCCTGCCCGCCGCACCGGCCGTGGCAGAGGCGCTGGCGATCGCGCGGGACATCGCGCTGGCCGAGGATAGCGGTGCGCGGCTGCATTTCCGCCAGGTGACGACCGCTGCGGGATTCGATCTCGTGCGCGCGGCCAAGCGTCGCGGCGTGCAAGTGACGTGCGGGATCACACCTGCTCATTTGCTGCTGTCCGACAATGCGATGAGCGACTTCCGCACCTTTGCGCATCTGTCCCCTCCCCTGCGATCGGAAGAGGATCGCAAAGCGGCGCTAGCCGCGGTCGCAGACGGCACGATTGACGTGCTGTGTTCGGGCCACGATCCGCGCGGCCCCGAGGAAAAGCGGCTACCGTTCGCCGATGCGTCTCCCGGAGCGTCGGGCGCGGAGACGTTGCTCGCGCTCGGCCTGGGATTCGGCCTGCCGATCGAGCGGCTGTTCGAGATGCTCGCGGTCAATCCGGCCAGGGTGCTGGGCGTCGATACAGGCAGGCTGATGCCTGGCCAACCTGCCGACCTGATGCTGCTCGATCCGCAGGCGTCCTGGCAGATTCGCGGCGAGACGATGAAAGCAAGGGCCGGCAACACGCCGTTCGACGGGCTGCCGACCCAGGGTAAAGTGCTCCGCCTGTGGAAGGGCGGGAAAGAGATTCTGGCTTAGCAAAGAAAAGCCCTCTCCCGCTTGCGGGAGAGGGTTGGGTGAGGGTCTTCTTTCTTCTTCCAAGCGGCCGAAGCCAAAAGAAGTAAGAAGACCCTCACCTTCCCACCGCCTCCGGCGGCGGGCCCCTCCCTCTCCCGCTTGCGGGAGAGGTGTTTGCTTACTTCTTCCAGCTCACCGCCTGATCGCCGGCATTCTGGCGGACGAAGCAGGTGCCGCCCTTGGCACGATAGCTGGCGCAAAGCTGCACCGCGCCGGCGCGGTCGAACCCACCGACCGACAGGCGGTAGAAGCTCTTGCCTTTGACTGTCACCGACATGCCCGTGGGAGCATGGTCGGCAAAGCCCGAATAAGCGCGTGAGGCCCGGGCCCATCCATCGCGGGCGACGCCTGCGCTGTCATAGGCACCGAGCTGGACATAGAAATTGCCCTTGCTCACGCTGACCTTGGCGGCGCCCGGGGTGGTAGGAGCAACCATGGGTTTCACAAATGCTGCGGCTTTGATGGCCGATTTCGGCGCCTTGATCAGCGGCGCCTTGCTGCCGACCGCCGGTTGCAGCGGCAGCGGCTGAACGACTTCGGCACGCGGCCCGAACACCACCGTGGTAACGGCCGGCGTGGGCGCGATTGCGGCGACGGCGGCGGGTGCGGTCGTACCGGCGTCGACCGGCGCTGAAGCGGACGCGACCTCGGCAGTCGCCTTGGGCATATAAGCATCGACCGGCGCAGGCGCGCTGGCGACGACCGGGGTGCTGGCATTGAGCGCCAGCGCGACCGGCTGGCCGGGATCGGCAGCGGGCGTGACGCCGAGCAGGGACGCGACCTGGTCGTAACGCGATGCGGGACGCGCAAAGGCGGCCCATTCGGTGATGCGCTTGTCGGCATCGGTCGGCGACAGGTCCATGCCCGCAACCATGCGGGCATCCTGCCAACGGCCGGCGAGCGCCAGGCTGAGCGCGAGATTCTGGCGCAGCTTGGCGTCGGCGCCCGGCTGTTTCGCGACCGGCAGCAAGAGGTTGACCGCGCTGATCGGATCCCCCGCGAGAGCCATGGCGAGACCGCGGTCACTGACCGGAATCGATCCCGAATTGCTGTCGAGCGTCTGGCGCGCGCCGGTCCAGTCGCCCTCGGCGATCTGGGCGAGCGCCATGTTGAGCGCGACCTTGCCGTCGCCGGGCGACAGCGTCAGCGCGTCGTTGAACGTGGTGCGAGCCGAGGCGAAGCGACCGGCGAGCAGATAGGCCTGACCGAGCACGGCACGATAGTCGGCGACTTGCGGCCGAAGTTCCACCGCGGCCTCGGCCCAGCGTACGGCGTCGTTGCCCTGGCGGTCCGCGAGCGCCTTGCGCGCCTTGGCGATATCCGTCGCCGCGGCATTGTCATCGACCGCACTCGACTTCGAGCCGGCGAGCGCGGCGCCCTGATAGATGCCGCCCAAAGCGGCGCAAAGCGCGACCGCCGAGAGGCCCATCGTCAATCGCTTCGACTTCATCGCAACGTCCCCCAATTCATCCCTTGGCCCGCGACGGGAGCTGGCGCGCCAGTTCGTCGACTTCGGGCAGCGATTCCAAAAAGGCGTCGAGCGCCCCGGTAACAATCTGTTGGGCCGAACGGCCGCTGACCGCACTGGCGAGGCGCAGCCGCAAATGGCGCTCCTCGTCGAGGCGCAAGGTGAACGCGGCCTTGTGCTTGTGCTGCGTGGCGCGGGCGATCCGGCTTGCCGCCGCGACCGACACCGGACGCGGCTCGAACGTCTCGAGTACGGGGATCGGCGCGGTAACCAGTGTCTCGACGGGCGCTTCGACCGAAACGTCAGTCTCCTCGTCGGTCACTTCCTCGACTACCGGCTCGAATTCCTGCTTCAGCGCATGGCGCTGCGCCAGCACCGGCGGGACGCCCTCGGGCGGCGGCTGGATCTGGTCATCCTCGTGCAACGGATGCACGTCGGCCATCGGCTCGGGAATATGACCCATGTCGTTCCAGCCGAGATCCTCGATCCCGGCCAGCGAGGCATAGCCGCCGGTGAAACCTTGCGGACGCATCGCCGGACGCGCCTGGCCCTTGCGGGCAAGCAGACCGGAAGACAGAGAGGCAAAAGGCTTGGGTTCGCTCATCATCGCGCTACCCTCAGCTCATCACTCGGCGGCCGAAGCCACCACCACCGGCCTGCGGACGCGCGCCGAAACCCGGATGCTGCATCGCGGTCGGCGCGGCAAATACCGTGCGACGGAAATTCTTTTCGAGACGGTCGGAGATATAGGCCCAGAGCTCGGTGATTTCGGCGGCCGAGCGGCCCTTGGGATCGACTTCCATCACCGTGCGGCCATCGATCATCGAGGCGGCGAAATCGGTGCGATGATGGATCGTGATCGGCGCGACCGTACCGTGCTGCGACAATGCGACCGCAGCTTCCGAGGTGATCTTGGCCTTGGGCGTCGCGCCGTTGACGACGAAGATCAGCGGCTTGCCCGCGCGCTCGCACAGATCGACCGTGGCGCCGACGGCGCGCAAGTCATGCGGCGACGGGCGCGTCGGAATGACGATCAGCTCGGCCACCTGGATGACGCTCTGAATCGCCATGGTGATGGCGGGCGGCGTATCGATCACCGCCATCTTGAAGCCTTGCTGACGCAGTACTTCGAGATCGGCGGCGAGCCGCGCAACGGTGGTCTGGGCAAAGGCGGGAAATTCCGTTTCCCGCTCGTTCCACCAATCCGACAGCGATCCCTGGGGGTCGATGTCGATCAGCACGACAGGGCCGGCTCCGGCGAGCTGTGCCTGCACCGCAAGGTGCCCAGACAGCGTCGTCTTGCCCGATCCGCCCTTCTGCGATGCCATCGCGAGAACGCGCATTGATCCTGTTACTCCCCGCTATTCGGGAAGCGAGGTGCCATGGGGCGACCTAAGAACAGGTTAACGGCGCGATATTCAGTTGGGAGGCGAAACGATCGCGGAGTCTGTTTGAAAACGCGCTGAGGGCGCGTTTCACGGCACTAGCCCGCTCTTTCGCGAGTTTTCAAACAGACTCATGACTAACCTTTTCTTTGCCATTCGATCGTTACAGCGCGATATTATCCCTGAAGTGTATTGGGCGGGACACGAGTAATATGCGAACGCTGATCGGCGCTGCGGCGCTTTCCCTGGTTGCCATCGCGGCGACCGTCGCCATCGGCGCGCCGGCCATGGCCGACACCAAGGCTGGGGTCGATGCCTGGAACCGCGGGGACTATAGGGCCGCGGTCGACGAATGGCGCAAGGCGGCGATCGCCGGCGACGCCGACGCACAGTTCAATCTCGGTCAGGCCTATAAGCTCGGGCGCGGCGTGCCGGTCGATCTGCAGATGGCCGAAAGCTGGTATCGCAAGGCGGCGCTGCAGGGCCACGCCCAGGCCGAGGACAATTATGGTCTCGCGCTGTTCCAGGACGGCAAGCGCGCCGACGCGGTGCCCTGGCTCGAGAAATCGGTCGGCCGCGGCGAGCCGCGGGCCGAACTGGTACTCGGCACGATGCTGTTCAACGGCGACGGGATCGAGCGCGACTGGGTACGCGCTTATGCGCTGATGACGCGCTCGTCCGGCGCCGGCTTGCCGCAGGGATCGCAGACGCTCGCCGAAATGGACAAATATATTCCCGCCGATCAGCGCCAGCGCGGGATCGAACTCGCGCGCAAGATGGACACGCAGGTCGCGAGCAACGGCAATTATGGGTCCGAGATTACCGGCGGTGGCCCGATAGGCTCCGGCATCGCGTCGACCGACGTTCCGCCCTCTTCGGCGCCAGGGCCGGTCTACGGCCTGCCCGGTACCAGCTATCCGGCGCCCGGCAAGCCACCCAGGCCGGGCAAGAACAAGCCGCCGGTCCTCACGGCCAATCCGCCGCAGAGCTACACTTCGCCGCCGCCTCCCACCTATGCAAATCCGCCTGCCCCGCGCCCGAAACCGGCGCCTATCCGGCCCGCGCCGGAACCCGCACCCGTCGCGGTCGCGAGCGGTGGCGGCTGGCGCGTCCAGTTCGGCGCCTTCCGCGATGAGGGCAATGCCAGGGCCTTGTGGGCACGGCTCAAGGGCCAGGTCGGCGGCCTTGCCGGCATGCAGCCTTATCTGCGTCGCGTCGGACCGATCACCAAGCTCCAGGCCGGCCCGATCCGCTCGCAGGCCGATGCGGTGCGGCTGTGCGGCGCGGTCAAGCGCGCCGGGTCGGAGTGCGTGCCGGTCAACCCGTAATGTCGGACCGCGTCAGGCGGCCGGGCCGGTATAATTCGGCCCGTATATCGCCTGACGGACGTCGTGATGCAAAGTCCCGTCGAACGGGATGAGCTGGACAAAGAATACCGTGGCGAGATCGTTGAAGGGATCGACCCAGAACAAGGTCGTTTCCGCGCCGTCCCAGAAGAATTCGCCGACAGCCCCGCGATTCTCCTGCGCGTCCTTGGGCGGTGCGACGCGCACAGCGAAGTCGATTCCAAACCCGACCGACCCTTTGCCGGGCAGCCAAGAGCGCTCGGTGATGCGCGGGTCGAGCTGGTCGGTCGACATCACCCGGATCGTGTCTGGCGATAGGATCCGCGTCCCCTCGAGCGTTCCGCGCCCGAGTAGCATCCGCGCGAACCGCATATAATCGTCGAGCGTCGAGGCGAGCCCCGCGCCGCCCATCGTCAGCTTGCGGGGGCCGAAATTGAGCGCCCGCGTCTTGTCGTCGGGAACGCGATCGAGCTTGCCACCCGCAGCCGGCGTATAGGTGGCGGCGAAGCGCGCGAGGCGTTCCTGCGGCTGGGTCCAGGCGGTGTCCTTCATGCCCAGGGGCCCGAGGATCGTGCGGCGAACATGAGGCTCGAACTTCTCGCCGGTCAGATGCTCGACCAGCAGGGCCTGGACATCGACCCCGGTGCTGTAGCTCCACTCAGCGCCCGGATCGAACAGCAACGGGACGCTGGCAAGCTTGTCGCCAAACTCGTCGAGGCTGTTGGTGAGCGCCAGCGGATCGACCGTGTGGAAGATCTTGTCGGCGGCGGTATCGCGCATTCCATACGAGAAGCCTGCGGTGTGGCGCGTGATGTCGCGGATCACGATCGGCCGCGCCGGATCGCGCAACAGAGGCTTGCCGTCGGCCCCGGTTCCACCCGCCAGCACCTTCACCTTGCCGAACGCCGGCAGGTAATTCGCCAACGGATCGTCGAGCCCGAATTTGCCTTGTTCCCAGAGCTGCATCAGCGCGACGCCGGTCACCGGCTTGGTCATCGAGAAGATCTGTACCAGCGTATCGCGCGCCATTGGCCGCCTGGTCTCGCGATCGGCAAATCCCGCCGCGCCGAAATAGCGCTCGGCCCCGCGCTGCCAGACCAGGCACGAGGCTCCGGCAACGCGATTGGCCGAGACCATCTGCTCGAGCGTGGCGTCGATACGGTTGCGATCGATCGCGAAACCGGCGGTAACGGGAGAAAGACGACGCTCTGCAGCGAATGCCGGCAAGGCCAGCCCCGACGCCATCACGGCAAGTGCACTCCGTCGGTCCATCGCCCTCTCCTTTTATTGTGAGCGCTACCTATCCACTAATCCAGTCCTTGCGTGCAACACCCTGGGCGAACAAAAGCGTCGTCAGGTCGCCATGGTCGATCCGCGCGCCGGCGGCTGCGGCGACGACCGGCTTGGCGTGATAGGCCACCCCCAGCCCCGCCTGGGTGATCATCGCCAAATCGTTGGCGCCGTCGCCGACCGCGAGGGTTTCGGCGCGCGACAAGCCGAGGTCGAGCACCGCCTCGGACAAAGTGGCCAGCTTGGTCGAGGCGTCGACGATCGGCTTGGTCACGGTGCCGGCGAGCTTGCCGTCGGCGATTTCGAGCACATTGGCGATGGCGCGGGTGAAGCCGATCTCGGCGGCCACCGGTTCAGCGAAACGGGTGAAGCCGCCCGACACCAGGATCGCGGTCGCTCCCCAGCCGCGCATCGTGCGGACCAGCTCGCGTGCGCCCGGCATAATCTTGACGCGTTCTGCGAGGCAGCGCGCGATCACGCCTTCGCCGAGCCCCTTGAGCAGCGCGACGCGTGCGTCGAGCGCTTCGCCGAAATCGAGTTCGCCGCGCATCGCCGCTTCGGTCACCGCGGCGATCTGCGTCTTGATCCCGGCATAATCGGCAAGCTCGTCGATACATTCGACCGTGATCATCGTCGAATCCATATCGGCGACGATCAGCTTCTTGCGGCGATGCTCGGCCGGCTGGACGACGACGTCATAGCCCTGCCCTTCCAGCGCGGACCGTGCGGCGTCGGGATCGCGACCGAATTGGAGGTCGACCGCCTCGCCTTGTTCGACCCAAACATGCGCCACCGGCAGGCACCCGGCAGCGTCGAGCCGGTCGCGCGTGGCGGTGACCTCGCCCTGGGGCAGATCGGGAGCTATCAGGGTCGCGATGAACAAGCCGGGTCTCCTTGAAGTTGCCGCCCTACTCGTTCGTGTCGCGCGAAGTCGAGACACCTTTGGTTGTCGGCAAGCGCTTCTCCACTTCGCTCGAAACGCACGGAGATGAGCAAGATCGAGCTGCCGAAGGTGGCGATCGTCGCAGGCCCGACCGCGAGCGGGAAGTCGGCGCTCGCGCTGCAATTGGCCGAACGATTCGGCGGTACGATCATCAACGCCGACAGCGCGCAGGTCTATCGCGACCTGCGTATCGTCACGGCACGTCCCTCGCCCGAGGAAGAAGCGCGCGCGCCGCATTGCCTGTTCGGCCATGTCGACGCCGCCGATACCGGCTATTCCGCCGCGCGCTGGGCAGCCGAAGCGCGGGTCGAGATCGATCGCGCGGTGGCAGCGGGCAGCTTGCCGGTGTTGGTCGGCGGCACCGGCCTCTATCTCCGCACGCTGATCGACGGGATCGCGCCGGTGCCCGAGATCGACCCCGCGATCCGCGCCGAGGTTCGGGCGATGAACCTCTCCGATGCTTATGCGGCACTTACCGTTGTCGACCGGGCGGAAGCGGCAAGGCTCAACCCGGCCGACACCGCGCGCATCGGCCGCGCGCTGGAAGTCGTCCGCTCGACCGGGCGTCCGATCGCCGACTGGCGGCGCGAGCGCGTCGGCGGGATCGGCGAGCGTATCGACCAGATCGCCACGATCCTGCTGCCGCCGCGCGGCTGGCTGAACGAGCGGATCGATCGCCGCTTCGCCGCGATGGTCGATGCCGGCGCGATGGCGGAAGTCGCGGCGCTGATCACACGCGAGGACGTCCCGCTCGACGCCCCCATTCGCCGCGCCATCGGCATGCCCGAACTCGCCGCCGCCGCACTGAGCGAGATCAGCCTGGACGACGCAATCGCGCGCGCCAGTCTTGCCACTCGCCAATATGCCAAACGCCAATATACCTGGTTCCGCAATCAGCCGTCAGCGGACTGGACACGCACTGAAGAGACAGATAGTTTCAATCAGATTAGTGAAATAGCAATAAGATTATAACATTGACGGTTGACGCGTAGTTTTCATGCACGTAGAGCCGCCCGTCTGCAATCATGTTGCGTATGCGAAGAAGGAGGACATTGTCGTGGCCGAAAAAAGTGGAGCCGATATCCTGGTCGAGGCGCTGTGCGATCTCGGCGTGGAAGTCGTGTTCGGCTATCCCGGCGGCGCGGTGCTCCCGATCTATGACGCGATCTTCAAGCAGAAGCGGCTGCGGCATATTCTGGTTCGCCACGAACAGGCCGCGACCCACGCTGCCGAGGGTTATGCGCGCTCGACCGGCAAGCCCGGCGTCGTGCTCGTCACCTCCGGCCCCGGCGCGACCAACGCGGTCACCGGCATCACCGATGCGCTGATGGATTCGATCCCGATGGTCGTCATCACCGGCCAGGTCGCGACGCATCTGATCGGATCGGACGCCTTTCAGGAAGCCGATACGGTCGGCATTACCCGGCACTGCACCAAGCACAATTATCTGGTGAAGGACCCGGCACGGCTGGGCGCCACGGTTCACGAGGCGTTCCATATCGCCACGTCGGGCCGTCCGGGACCGGTCGTCATCGACATTCCCAAGGACGTCCAGGTCGCCACCGCCAAATATACCCGGCCCGGACCGATCCAGCACAAGACCTATCGCCCGCAGATCAAGGCCGATCCGGCGGTGATCGAGCAGCTCGTCGACATGCTGGCCGCGGCCGAGCGACCGATCCTCTATACCGGCGGCGGCATCATCAATTCGGGACCCGCGGCGTCGCAATTGCTGCGCGAACTGGCCAAGATCACCGGCGCGCCGGTCACCTCGACCCTGATGGGCCTGGGCGCCTTCCCCGCCTCCAGTCCGCAATGGCTCGGCATGCTCGGCATGCACGGAACGTACGAAGCGAACTGGGCGATGAACCAGGCGGACCTGATCCTCGCGCTCGGCTCGCGGTTCGACGACCGCGTCACCGGCCGGCTCGATGCCTTCGCGCCCAATGCGCGCAAGGTCCATGTCGATATCGACCGGTCGAGCATCAACAAGACCGTGCGCATCGACCTCGGCATCGTCGCCGATGTCGGCCATGTGCTCGAGGACATGATCCGCGTGTGGAAAGCGCGCCAGCACCCCAAGCCCGACACCCGCGAATGGTGGCGCCGGATCGAAGGCTGGCGCGCGGTCAAGAGCCTCGATTTCCCCGAGGGCAATGGCAAGGAGATCATGCCGCAACGCGCGATCCGCGCCTTGTGGGAAGCGACCAAGGACCAGTCGCCGATCATCACCACCGAAGTCGGCCAGCACCAGATGTGGGCGGCGCAGCATTTCGACTTCGAGGCGCCGAACAAATGGCTGACCTCGGGCGGCCTGGGCACGATGGGCTATGGCCTGCCCGCCGCGATCGGCGCGCAGCTCGGCAATCCCAAGGCGCTGGTCATCGACATTGCCGGCGAAGCGTCGATCCAGATGAACATCCAGGAGCTGGCGACGGCGACGCAATATCGCCTGCCGGTCAAGATCTTCATCCTCAACAACGAATATATGGGCATGGTCCGCCAATGGCAGGAACTGACCTATGAAAGCCGCTATTCGGAGAGCTATTCGGACAGCCTGCCCGATTTCGTGAAGCTGGGCGAAGCCTATGGCTGGAAGGGCATCCTGATCGAGGAGATGTCGCAACTCGACGGCGGCATCGCCGACATGCTCGCGCATGACGGCCCGGTGATCGTCGACTGCCGCGTCGCCAAGCTGGCGAATTGCTTCCCGATGATCCCGTCGGGGGCATCGCACGTCGAAATGATCCTGCAAACGGATCAAGTCGCGGGCACGCTCGACGACGAAGCCAAGGCGCTGGTCTGATGGCTGGCTCCGCCAATTCGCTCGCCCGCTCGGGCGAGCCTCTGACGGTGATCGACGCCTATCGAGCAATGGTCGCCTTTCTGGAAACCTATTGGGAACGTGGTAACCGCACCGGAGACCTGGCTTCGGTACTGAGCGATATTTCGCTCGAAACGTTCGCTGACATCAAACCAGCCGATCCCGCCCAATGGGGCGATTGGCTTCATGCGATTGATAGAACGCGCTGATGCATATCAAGGAAGAGAAAGCCGAGCGGCATACGCTCGCGGTGATTGTCGACAACGAGCCGGGCATCCTGGCGCGGATCGCCGGCCTGTTCACCGCGCGGGGCTATAATATCGAGAGCCTGACGGTGAGTGAGATCACCGAGGACAAGCAGGTCAGCCGGATCACCATCGTGACCTCGGCGAGCCCGCACGTGCTCGAACAGATCGTAGCCCAGCTCGACCGGCTGGTCCCGGTGCACAAGGTCCGCGACCTCACCGCCGAGGGCGACCATGTCGAGCGCGAGCTCGCGCTGGTCAAGGTGCGCGGCACCGGGGAAGCACGGATCGAGGCACTGCGGCTCGCCGAAGTGTACCGCGCGCGCGTGGTCGATGCCACGATCTCCAGCTTCGTGTTCGAGGTGACGGGCGGCACCGAGAAGATCGACAAGTTCGTGGAACTGATGAACGAAGTCGGCCTGATCGAAGTCGCGCGCACCGGCATCGTCGCCATTTCGCGGGGGAAGGACGCGGCGTAGCGATCGACAGATCGCGTCATCCCAGCGGAAGCCGGGATCTGGCGCCGCAAGGGAATCAACTCATGAGATGCCGGCGTTCGCTGGCATGACGGTTAAGTTCGAAAGGGAATCACATGCGTGTCTATTACGATCGCGACGCCGATCTGAACCTGATCACCGGCAAGAAGATCGCGATCCTCGGTTACGGATCGCAGGGCCATGCCCATGCCCAGAACCTGCGCGACAGCGGGGTCAAGGATGTGGCGATCGCGCTGCGCGAAGGCTCGGCGACCGCGAAGAAGGCGGAAGGCGCCGGGTTCAAGGTATTGTCGAACAAGGATGCGGCGCAATGGGCCGACATCCTGATGGTCCTGGCGCCCGACGAGCACCAGGCAGCGATCTGGGAAAACGACCTCAAGGGCAATATGCGTCCCGGCTCGGCGATCGCCTTCGCGCACGGCCTCAACGTCCATTTCGGACTGATCGAGCCGCCGGCGGATATCGACGTCATCATGATCGCGCCCAAGGGCCCCGGCCATACCGTGCGCAGCGAATATGTCCGCGGCGGCGGCGTTCCCTGCCTGATCGCGATCCACCAGGACGCTAGCGGCAACGCCCATGACATCGCCCTGGCTTATGCCTCTGGCGTCGGCGGTGGCCGCTCGGGCATCATCGAGACCGATTTCAAGGAAGAGTGCGAGACCGACCTGTTCGGCGAGCAGGCCGTGCTGTGCGGCGGCATCACCCACCTGATCCAGGCGGGATTCGAGACGCTGGTCGAAGCCGGCTACGCACCGGAAATGGCCTATTTCGAGTGCCTTCACGAGACCAAGCTGATCGTCGACCTGCTCTATGAAGGCGGCATCGCCAACATGCGCTACTCGATCTCCAACACCGCCGAATATGGCGACATCGTCACCGGCCCGCGGATCATCACCGACGAGACCAAGGCCGAGATGAAGCGCGTGCTCGCCGACATCCAGTCCGGCCGCTTCGTCAAGAACTTCGTCCTCGACAACCGCGCCGGCCAGCCCGAGCTCAAGGCCGCGCGCAAGGCGGCGGCAGCGCATCCGATCGAGAAGATCGGCAGCGAGCTGCGCGCGATGATGCCGTGGATCGGCGCCAACAAGCTGGTCGACAAGGAAAAGAACTGAGGCGAGAGTTGGGGAAGCCCCTCCCCTTCAGGGGAGGGGTTGGGGTGGGGCCTGTCCACCAGCGATTTGCATGAGGCACCGCCCCATCCCCAACCCCTCGATACCTTCCCGGCCTTATGGACATCCCGCCCGGTGTGAACAGGGTCCGCCCTGATCCGTGACCGACTACCGCGCCAAAACAGCCGATCCGCCCTCACCGAAACAATAGACGACGCATTGCTGTCGGCGCCCTGCTGGACGCTCCCCGATCCGCTGGTTATTCGATCGCCGATACAGGGGGCTTCATGAGCGAAGACGTGGAAGGCAAACCGGGGATCGGGCGTGTCGAGGCTTTTTCAGATGGCGTGCTGGCGATCATCGTCACCATCATGGTGCTTGAGTTGCACGCGCCCGAACTGCCGGGGCTCGACAAACTGGTGCACCTGTGGCCGGTCTTCCTCGCTTATGTGCTGAGCTTTGCCTATGTCGGCATCTATTGGGCGAACCATCACCGCTTGTTCAGTCATGCGACGCAGGTGACCAACCTGTTGATCTGGCTGAACCTCGGCCTGCTGTTCACGCTGTCGCTGATCCCGTTCACCGCGGCCTATCTGGGCGAGCAGCATTTCAGCCGCGACGCGACCTTGGTTTACCTGGCATCGATGGTCTTTCCCGGCGTGTTCTACGTTCCGCTACAAGGCGAAATCCGGCGTACCGGCGTCCGCGGGGCGAAGGCCGAGACCTATCACCGCCAGACCTCGCGCAAGGGCGTAGCCGCTGTGCTGATCTATCTCGCCGGCGCCGCGCTTACTTTCGTGTCCCCGTGGCTGGGCATCGCCGCCGCGGCGCTGGTCGCGTTCCTCTGGTGCCTGCCCAAAAGCCCGTTCGACGCGCTGTTTGGGGATTAAGTAGGAACCGCGCCGGGCAATCTCCGCGGCTTTTTACTCGAAGCCCCTCTCCCGGTTGCGGGAGAGGGAGGGGCCCGCGAAGCGGGGGGGGTGAGGGTCTTCTTGCTTCTTCTGTTTCGGCGCACGCTTGGAAGAAGAAAGAAGGCCCTCACCCTGCCCTCTCCCGCAAGCGGAGAGGGTCCAACTGTCAGGCGGGCTGCAATGCCCTGAAGTGACGGACGGTTTCGTCAGAAACCCCGGCAAGCAACACCCGCAGACGATCGTCGAACGCGTCGATCGATTCTCGACGGTCGCGATAGATCATCGTCCAGTCGCCGAACTCGCGTTCGTCGATCGGGCGGTCGACCAGAATCGTCAGGTCGCGATGACGCGCGTCGCTTTGCAGCCGCTCCATCAGATCGGACACGGCGTCGATAGGTCCCTCGATCGCCTGCAGGAAAGCGTCTCCCTCGGTATAGAGCAGTCCCGTTATGCCATCCAATCCGTTGCGCGCCGCTGCTTCGCGAACGATGTCCGGTATGTCGTCAGCCGCATGTCCGCTTTCCGATGTGGTGAGGCTGCGATAGATGATTTGACGCATAAGCTACTCCTTACAGGGCAGCAATGCTGCCATAGCCCGCCCGGCGTTTCCTTGCCGTGGATCAATGTTGTTTCGGGCTGGACTTTCTTAACCATCGGCGGCTAGGGCTGAACGTGAGATGACGATCGGACTCGGCCTTACCCTGCTTCGACTTACGCGCCCTTAGGCGCGTAGTTCATCCCGCGTGCCGGCGACGGCGCGCACCGCGCCTAAGGGCCTGACCCTCCCCGCCGCTCCTGACGACGAGAAGAGCCATAGCCATGTTGCGCGACCCATCGACCAAATACCGCCCCTTCCCTCCGATCAACCTGCCCGACCGGCAATGGCCGTCGCGGACGATCACCAAGGCGCCGATTTGGCTGTCGACCGATATGCGCGACGGCAACCAGGCGCTGATCGATCCGATGGATGCCGAGAAGAAGACCCGCTTCTTTGATTTGATCATCAAGACCGGGATCAAGGAGATCGAGGTCGGATTCCCCGCGAGCGGCGCGACCGATTTCGACTATATCCAGGATCTGGTGCGATCGGGCCGCGTTCCCGATGACGTCACGCTCCAGGTGCTGACGCAAGCGCGCCGCGACCTGATCGAGACCACGTTCGACAGCCTGGTCGGCGCGCCGACCGCGATCGTGCACTTGTACAACGCGGTATCGCCGGCCTGGCGCAAGATCGTGTTCGGCATGACCAAGGACGAGATCAAGGCGATCGCGGTCGAAGGCGCCAAGATGCTGCGCGACTGCGCCGCGGCGCGGCCGGGCACCGACTGGCGGTTCGAATACAGCCCGGAAACCTTCTCCACCGCCGAACTCGATTTCTCGGTCGAGGTGTGCGCGGCGGTAATGGACGTGCTCCAGCCGACGCCGGACAAGCCGATCATCTTTAACCTGCCCGCGACGGTCGAATGCGCGACGCCCAACGTCTATGCCGACCAGATCGAACTGTTCGGGCGCACGATCCCCAATCGCGACAGCGTGATCATCAGCCTCCACACGCATAACGACCGCGGCACCGGGGTCGCGGCGGCGGAGCTGGGGCTGATGGCCGGCGCCGACCGTGTCGAAGGCTGCCTGCTCGGCAATGGCGAGCGGACCGGCAATTGCGATATCGTCACAGTCGCACTCAATATGTACACGCAAGGTGTTGATCCTGGCTTGGATTTTTCCGACATCGATCAGATCATCAACACTGTGACCTATTGCACCAACCTGCCCGTCCATCCGCGCCACGCTTATGCCGGCGAGTTGGTCTACACGTCCTTCTCGGGCTCGCATCAGGATGCGATCAAGAAGGGGTTCGGCGCGCGCGAACGCCAGAACGACGATGTCTGGGAAGTACCCTACCTCCCGATCGACCCGGCCGACCTGGGCCGCAGCTACGAAGCGGTGATCCGGGTCAATTCGCAATCGGGCAAGGGCGGCGTCGCCTGGATCCTGGAGCAGGACAAGGGGCTGAAGCTGCCCAAGCGCCTGCAGGCCGATTTCTCGAAGCATGTCCAGGCCCTGGCCGACCAGACCAGCCGCGAGCTCGATGCCGACGATATCTGGCAGCTCTTCCAGCGCACCTACCTGCCCTATGGCGGCGAGCGGCTGCAACTTCAGGCCTATGACGAGACGCGCGCGGCCAATGGCGAACGCATCTTCGCCGGCAGCATTGCCGAAACCGGCAGCGTCAAATCGGTGAGCGGGCGCGGCAACGGACTGATCTCGAGCGTGCTCGCGGGGATCCGCGACGGGTTCGGGATCGAACTTGAGGTGGTCGATTATGTCGAGCACGCGATCGGCCATGGCAGCGACGTCCAGGCCGCCGCCTATGTCGAATGCCGCACGACGGACGGCGAAACGGTCTGGGGTGTCGGCATCGACGAGGACGTGGCGACCGCGAGCGTCAGGGCCGTATTGAGCGCCGCCAACCGCGCTGGATGACCCTCAGTTCGTCATGCCGGGTTATCCCGGCATCCGCCGCGCTACATCCGAGATGGGCCTTGTGGCGCTGTGGATCCGGCACAAGGACTGGATGTCGGTTATCTTGGTCAGCGCCTCAGCGTTACACCTAGAGAGTGATGACGTGAGGTTGACCCGTCGTGACGGAGCGGATTTTGGCGCAGGGCAAGGAACGAGGAGGGAGCGATGCATAATGCATCGTGACCGACGAGAGACGCTGCCCTGCGCCAAAAGGCGCCCGCCGCGTTGCGGTTGCCGGGCGCGCTCGCTGGTGTGCGTCGCGGTCCTTGCCAGCGAACACGCCCGGGCAATCACGATGGATCAACCTCACGTCATCACGCTCTAAACCGTGCTCATCCGACCACGCGCCGGAATACCAGCAGGCCGGGCGACGTCGGCCGCTTTTCCGGCGTCGTATTGTCCCACACCGTCGGGAAGCTGCCGATGCGCAGCTCGTCGCCGGACACCCAGCCGCGTTCATAAAGGGTCGTACCGATCGCCGGGAACGTCCAAGGCGCGCAAGTGCGGCCCTCGACCGGCCGCGCGACACCGAGTTGCCAGCCACCGCCGAACCCGCAGCCCGAACCGGTATTGCCGGCATTATAGATCGTCACGACCTCGGGATCGTCGGGGGTCGTCGTGATCGCCTCGACCTTGTGATCGAATTCTGTCGCACCGTCGGCGCCGGGCGCCACTTTGATCATGGCACCGCGATAGTCCGTCCTGACGGTTGGCGTGTCGCAGTTGCTGTGAGCATAAACTTGCGACGAGGCGGTGATGCTGCCGTGCGTGATCTTAAGCTGGGTGACGAAACCGTGGCGTCCGTTCTTGCCGATGGGCAGGCAAGCGGTCTGCCACGACCCTTCAATCCCGGTACGCGCCGCCGGCATATCGCCATGCGAGCTTGCGGGAACGGAGAGCGATATCGCCGGCGCTCCAAGAATTACCTGCTTCATTGCACCCCTCTCCATATGTCCGGTTCATCTTGAAGCCGATCTACACATCGGGACAGATGCCGGCTCCGCGCTCTCCCGCTGGGGCAGTGACCATCGAAAAAGCGACGCGACGGCAAATCACACCTTCAGGCGCGGGCGGCCCATGAAGTCGCGCTTGCCCAGCTTGACGCCCTTCCACCGCAGGATGTCGTAGGCCGTCGTCGCGTGGAAATAGAAATTGGGCTGGGAGAAGGAGAGCAGGAAGTCTTCGGCGGTGAAGGGCATCGTCATCTCGCCCATCGCGAAGCGCATATCGCGCCCGACGAACCCGTTGATCTCATCGGGATCGAGCGCCTCGACCGCGGCGAGTGCGTGACCGATCGCCTCGCGCAGTCCCTCGAAACTCTTCGGCCACGGGTTCATGTCGGGCGAAAAGACGCCGGCCCGGACGCCTTCGATCGCCCCGATCGAATGCACCGAGCACGATTTCACCTGATAGCCGAAGGGCAGCATGTCGTCGGCCAGGCGCGCCTCGTGCAGGTCGCCGGGATCGCAGCCGGTCTCGGCGCAATGCGCCTCCGCCTTGTCGAGCAGCCCACGCACTGCTCCAAGAATCTGCACATAATTGGGAACGACGGCGGAATAGAGCGACAGCGTCATATCATCCTCCCTGCTGGATTTCCGTTCATGACAGCGACGAGCGTCGTTCGCGTCGACGCGTGATCTCGCACCCGATCCGCGCGTCGGGATAGATGTCGGGTTTGGTCGACTGTACGGTGACCGCGACGACACGCGGATCGGCGAAGCACAGGGTCGCGATGCGCTCGCACAGGACTTCCTGCAGCATCACGTGCCCGTCGGCGGCGATCGCCAGCACGCCTTCGCGGATATGGTCGTAATCGACTACCGCCTCGATGCGGTCCTCGGGCACCGCCGGATAGGCGCAGGTCATCGCCACCGACACCAAGACACGCTGCGGCCCGGCAAGCTCGACCTCGTGGATGCCGAGCCCCATCCGGACTTCGAGCCCATCGAGACGGATCGTGTAGGTTGCCTCAGCCATCCCGCCGCCCCGGTGTCGAGAACATGACGTCGCCCTGTCGCTTGAGAAAGCGCTGGCCGTTATCGAGGAACAGATTGTGCCCGGTCACCGCAGGCGTGGTGAGCAGATAGTCGACCGCGCGCGCGATCTCGTCGATCGGCACCGGGCGGCGCAGGAGATTCTCGTCGGCGACGCTCGCGAACTCCGCATCGGTCTGATCGCCGCTCGGCAAGGTCAGGCCGGGCGAGATGGCGTTGACCCGCACCCGCGGCGCCAGCGCCTGGGCGAGCATCGTCGTCGCGCCTTCCAGCGCGATCTTGGTCAGCGTGTAGCTGAAGAAATCGGGATTGAGATTGGCGACCTTCTGATCGAGCAGATTGACCACCGCGCCATCCTCCAGCCCGTCCTGTTCGGCCAGCGCACAGGCCAATGCCGCCGGCGCCGCGAGGTTCACCGCGGTCAGTCGAGCCAGTAACGCGGGGTCGAAGTGCGGTGGCCGGTCGAACTCGAACACCGATGCGCAATTGACCAGCCCGTCGATCGGACCGTCCATCGCGTTGCGCGCCGCGCGCAGGATCGCCGATGCAGCATCGGGCGCGGCAAGATCGCCGACCACCGTCGCGATACGGTCGCCGGACGGGTCGAGTTCCTGCGCCAGCGATACCGCATCCTCGTCATGCGGGTGGTGGTGGTGGATCACGACGCGATGCCCCGCCCCGGCCAGCGCGCGGACGATCGCCGCGCCGATCCGCCGCGAGCCGCCAGTGACGAGAACCGTGCGGATCATGCGCGGCCTTGCATATCCATCAGCGCCAGAATCTCGCGACGGCTGCGTTCGTCGTCGCGGAACACGCCCATCATGCGGCTGGTCACCATCGACACGCCTGGCGTGCGGACGCCGCGCGCGGTCATGCAGGCATGGGTGGCCTCGATCACCACCGCGACTCCCTGGGGTTTCAGATTGTCCCAGATGCAATCGGCGACTTCCGCGGTCAGCCGTTCCTGGACCTGCAGCCGCCGGGCGAAACCGTGGAGGACGCGCGCAAGTTTCGAGATCCCGACCACGCGATCCTTGGGCAGATAGGCGATGTGCGCCTTACCGATGATCGGCGCCATATGGTGTTCGCAGTGCGACTGGAACGGAATATCCTTCAGCAACACGATGTCGTCATAGCCGCCGACTTCCTCGAACACGCGCTTCAAATGCATCGCCGGATCGTCCTGGTAGCCGGCGCAATATTCCTTCCACGCGCGCGCCACCCGCAACGGCGTGTCGAGCAGCCCTTCGCGATCGGGTTTGTCGCCCGCCCAGCGAATCAGCGTGCGGACCGCGTCGGCCACCTCGTCCGGCACCGGAATTTTCGGCGCGGGCGCCACCAGATCGCCGTCATTCAAATCATCGTCATGGTCATTCATGGTTGTCGATCCGGCCTTTCAAACCTGCATGACGTTACGGCAGGGCCGCAAAATCGAGCTTTGGGTATGGTCCATACTGTTTCTTTTAAGCAACAGACGAGGAAACGTGCCCTTTTCCGTGCCTGAAGCCCATTGACGCCGCAAGACCAAGCTACCTAGGCTCATGCAAGTTCATCGGAAACCACGCCAACCGGCATGAAGATCGGGGGCGTATGCATGAGGGGATGTACCATGAAGAAATTCGAACTGCTTGCCGCCTCGGCTATCGCGCTGATCGCGGCCACGCCGGCTATGGCGCAGGACACGCCGGCGCCAGCAACCGCGGCACCCGCACCCGCACCGCAGGCCGACGATCAGGATCAGATCGGTGACATCGTCATCACCGCCCAGCGTCAGTCCGAAACATTGCAGACCGTGCCGATCGCGGTGTCGGCGTTCAGCTCGGAAGCGCTGAAGGCGCAGCAGATCAATACCACCAGCGACCTTCAGCTGACGCTTCCGAACATCACCTTCACCAAGAGCAACTTCACTTCGTCCTCGTCGTTCAACATCCGCGGCATCGGCGACCTCTGCGTCGGCGTCACTTGCGACGCAGCAACCGGTGTCCACGTCAACGACGTGCCCGTTCTCGGATCGCCGATCTTCCAGAACGAATTCTTCGACGTCGAGCGTATCGAGGTGTTGCGTGGCCCGCAGGGCACCTTGTTCGGCCGCAACGCCACCGGCGGTGTGATCAACTTCATCACTGCCAAACCCGATCTGTCGGGCATCCATGCATCAGGCGATGCGGAATACGGCAATTACAACTCGATCCGCGTCAAGGGAATGCTGAACATTCCGATCGCGGACATTCTCGGCGTTCGTGTGGCGGGTTACTATCTAAACCGCGACGGCTTCACCAAGAACCTCTATACCAATTCACAGATCGACGGCCGCGACCAGTTTGACATTCGCGGCTCGATCCGTTTCCAGCCATCGGCCAACACGACGCTCGATATCGTCGGTCACTATTTCCGCGAAAACGACGATCGCTCGCGCGTGCAGAAGCAGCTCTGCCATCGCGATCCAACCGGCATTCTCGGCTGTCTGCCCGATCGCCTCACGACCCAGCAAGTCAATGGCGATTCGACCCTCGCGGCAATCCTGACCAGCAAGGAGTTCATCAACGTCGCGCTCGGCGCGCTGGCGCCGATCTTCCGTCCGCTCGCGCTCGGCAGTGTCTACGGCACTGATGGCGATGTCTATACGGGGTTTGTCAATCCGACCGATCTGCGCACTGTGAACATCGACTCGCAGCCGCGCTTCCGCACCAACGAAAAACAGATACTGGTCAATTTCAGCCAGGATTTCGGGTCGATGAACCTGAAGCTCGACGGCGGCTATACCGAGGGTTCGACCGACTCGACCGTCGACTATAATATCGGTGTGGAGCGATCGCTGGCGAACAATGCGGGCTTGGTCGCATTGTCGCAGCTAGCGGCAGCGCCGGGCGCCGCCTTCCCGGGCGGCATAAACCCATTCACGCAGATGGCAGCAGCGCTGATTCCCAATGGTCCAGGAGGCCCGGTCTGCCAGTCGCTCGCGGAATCGTCTGGCACCGGCGTCTATGGCAACCATAAGATTTGTGCCTCCACCAGCCTCGACTTCGACCGCTCGACCGCGAGCGGCCATCAATATTTCGGAGAAGGCATCCTGACCTCGAAGTTCGACGGTCCGGTCAACTTCCTCGTCGGTGCCGGCTATCTCGATTATACCGTCCGCAATAACGATTATTACGTAAACTCGTTCGCGCTCGATTATGCGGCCGGTCTGCTCGGCGCGGCCAGCGCAGTGGGCACTCGTGCACTCGGTGGCACGATCCCCAACGTGTATCGCGGCACACCGTTCTACAACAACGATTCGGCCTTCTATCATCTGAAATCGTACGGCATTTTCGGCGAAGTCTATGGGAAATTCTCAAACAAGGTGAAGCTGACCCTCGGCCTGCGCTACAATCACGACGAGAAGGATTATCAGGCCCGCACTACGTTGTTCAACGACGCCAACGGCACCGGTTTGCTGGTACCATATGGCTCGACCGCGTTGACGCAGGCGCTGAACTACGGGTCGATCGATTTCGACACGACGAGGGCCGGCAACCAGGCCTATGCTGTCGACAATGTCTCGTTCGGGCGCCTGACCGGCCGTGCCGTGCTCGACTGGAAAATCACAGACCGCAACCTGCTCTACGCATCCTATTCGCGCGGTTATAAATCGGGTGGCATCAACCCACCGCTGTCGCCCGTCTTCGCCGTGCCGACGACATTCGGCCCCGAGACGGTCAACGCCTTCGAAATCGGTTCGAAAAACACCTTCCTCGGCGGGACGCTGCGGTTGAACGCGACCGCATTCTACTATCAGTACAAGCAGCTCCAACTCAGTCGCATCGTCGCTCGGACTTCAGTCAACGACAACGTCGATGCTGACATTTACGGTGCCGAACTCGAGGCGATCATCAAGCCATCGGATTCGGTGCTCATCAACCTCACCGCAAGCTACCTGCACACGAAGATCACCAGCGACAAGTTCCTGAGCAATCCACAGGATCCCTCGGGCGGCCGAGCCGATGCGGTGATCATCAAAGACCTGACAAACGCGGCCAACTGCGCAGTCGGGTCGAACAGCGGCAACGCCACGCAGTCAAACGCGCTCGTCACGGCTACCAACACCCTGCTCGGCCTGCAGGGATCGACGCCGATCCCGGGGACCAACACCACGGGCGCCTTCGGCGTGTGCAGCATCGTCCAGGCCGCCGCCGCCGGCAATATCGGCGCGGCCGTCGCTGCGCTCGCTGCGCCGCAGGCAGCGCTCGGCGGCCTCACCGGTCAGCAGTTCATCAACCTGAACGTGACCGGCAATCCTGGCACCGCCGGCGCCTTCACCTATTATGGCAGCGGAGTCCCTGTGAACATCGCAGGCAACCAGTTGCCGCAGTCGCCGCGCTATAAATTTTCCGCAGGCATTCAGTGGACTGGTAAGCTGGGCGGCGGCTGGGATATCACGCCGCGGGTCGATCTGGCTTATACCGGCGGTTATTTCGGCAGCATCTTCAACAAGAACGTCAACCGCATCCAAGGCTATGAGGTCGTCAACGCACAGGTCCAGCTCAACGGCCCGGACGAGCGCTTCTATATCCGCGCCTTCGTCCAGAATCTGACGGCAAACAACGCGATCACCGGTCTCTACGTGACCGACCAGTCGTCGGGCCTGTTCACCAACGCGTTCACGCTCGAACCGCGCCGTTACGGCCTCGCCGCCGGCTTCAAGTTCTGAGGCCGGGGAGGCACTAGCCTCGCATTTCAAAGGCTCCGGGGTACGTACCCCCGGAGCCTTTTCGTGCCTGATCGCTGGCAGCAATCCGCTTCGCCCGAAAGGCCTACCCCAGCCGCGCGGCGTGCCAGGCGATGTGATCGGCCATGAAGGTCGAGATGAAATAGTAACTGTGATCATAGCCCGGCTGCATCCGCAGCGTCAGGTCGATCCCGGCGCGATGGCAGGCATCGGCCAGCAACTCGGGCTTGAGCTGGTCGGCGAGAAACGCGTCGGCATCGCCCTGATCGACCAGGATGTCGGGTATGCGCGCACCGTCGTCGATCAGCGCACAGGCATCATAGGGCCGCCAATCGGCGCGATCGGCGCCGAGATAGCCGCCCAACGCCTTTTCGCCCCAAGGGCAATGAAGCGGCGACACGATCGGCGAGAAGGCCGACACGCTGCGGAAGCGCCCCGCATTGCGCAAGGCGATCGTCAGCGCGCCGTGGCCGCCCATCGAATGGCCAGTGATTCCCTGGCGTGTCATGTCGGCCATCGCAAACTCGGCCGCGATCAGCGCGGGGAGCTCGTCCTCGATATAGGACCGCATCCGGAAATTGGCCGACCAGGGCACCTCGGTCGCGTCGACATAAAAGCCGGCGCCCTTGCCGAAATCATAGGCGTCGTCATCGGGCACATCGTCGCCGCGCGGGCTGGTGTCGGGGGCGATGAAAATCACGCCATGCTCGGCGCAGGCGCGGCGAAACTCACCCTTTTCGGTGACATTGGCGTGCGTGCAGGTCAGCCCCGACAGATACCAGAGCACTGGCAGCCGCCCGCCCGCCTCATGCTCGGGCACGAACACCGAAAAAGTCATCGGCGTGCCGGTGGCGGCCGACGCATGTTCGTACACGCCCTGGACGCCACCGAAGGCGCGATTGGTCGATTTGACGTTCAGCGACACTTGCTCAGCCCAGTCGGTGAAGCCCGCACAGCTTGTTGCCGTCCGGATCGCGCAGATAGGCGAGGTACAGTTTCATGCCGGCTCCTTCCCGAACGCCCGGATCCTCCTCGATCGCGACGCCGCCATTGGCGACGCCAGCGGCATGCCAAGCGTCCGCCTGTTCGGGCGTTTCCATCGCAAAGCCGATCGTGCCGCCATTGGCGTGACAGGCCGGCGCCCCGTCGATCGGTGCGGTGACCATGAAGATGCCGCCATTGTGCAAGTACATCAGCCGACCCTTGGGATCGACGATGGCCTCTTTCCCACCGACCGCGCCGAACAGCGCATCGTAGAATTTCTTCGATCGCTCGAGGTCGTTGCTGCCGACCATCATGTGCGAAAACATGACTTTATCCTCCCCAGATGAATACGTTTTTTAGAAGACCACGACGCTGCGAATGCTCTCGCCGGCATGCATCAGGTCAAACCCCTTATTGATCTCGTCGAGCTTGAGGACGTGGGTGATCATCGGATCGATCGCGATCTTGCCCTGCATGTACCAGTCGACGATCTTAGGCACATCGGTGCGGCCCTTGGCCCCGCCGAACGCGGTGCCGCGCCAGTTGCGCCCGGTGACGAGCTGGAACGGCCGCGTCGAGATTTCCTTGCCGGCTTCGGCCACGCCGATGATGATGCTGGTGCCCCAGCCGCGATGGCACGCCTCGAGCGCGACGCGCATGACGTCGGTATTGCCGGTCGCGTCGAACGTATAATCGGCACCGCCATCGGTCATCGCGACCAGATGCGCGACCAGGTCGCCCTCCACCTTCTTCGGATTGACGAAGTCGGTCATGCCGAATCGCCGGCCCCATTCCTCCTTCGAGTCGTTGAGATCGACGCCGATAATCTTGTCGGCGCCGACCATTTTGGCGCCCTGGATGACGTTGAGGCCGATTCCACCCAATCCGAACACGATTACATTGTCGCCGGCCTGGACCTTAGCGGTCTTCACCACGGCACCCACGCCGGTGGTCACGCCGCAGCCGATATAGCAACTCGTCTGGAACGGAGCGTCCTCGCGAATCTTCGCCACTGCGATCTCGGGCAGGACGGTGAAATTAGAGAAGGTCGAGCAACCCATATAATGAAAGATCGGCTGCCCCTTGTACGAAAAGCGCGTCGTGCCGTCGGGCATCAGCCCCTTGCCCTGGGTCGCGCGGATCGCGGTGCACAGGTTGGTCTTGCCCGACAGGCAGCTTTTGCACTGGCGGCATTCGGGCGTGTAGAGCGGGATGACATGGTCGCCGGGCTTGACGCTGGTCACGCCGGGGCCGACCTCGCGCACGATGCCGGCGCCTTCGTGACCGAGAATAGACGGAAAAATTCCTTCGGAATCAAGACCGTCGAGCGTGTAGGCATCGGTGTGGCAGATGCCGGTCGCCATGATCTCGACCAGCACTTCGCCCGCCTTGGGGCCTTCCAGATCGACCTCGACGATCTCCAGCGGTTTCTTCGCTTCGAACGCGACGGCGGCGCGGGTCTTCATCGATATCGGCTCCCTGGTTGTCGCGCCCGCTTCTAATCAATGGGACGGCAGGGGCAACCTTTCGCATACCCCTGTTTCGATCGTGGCGCGTCGTGCCTGCCCACGAGCGGTCGGAATCGCCCGCGCCGATACAGCGCGGGATGGCATCGCACATCGTCCCGTCGGGCGTTGCCAATCCCGGCTCCGGCACCACCCATGGCTGCGCCGAGCCGGTACAAACCGGCGCCCCGCGGATCGGTGCCATGTCATCTGCGCGTCAAAAGTCGCTTCGCGCGCTATCCTAAGGCGTGACAAGCGCAAAAAGGCAGCGCACAAGAGGCGCGCGCTCCATGAGGCGTAACGAGTCTGGGGCCGGAACACCGGCCAAATGAACAGGAAGGAATGCAATGGCTACTGCACCCAAGACCGGCGGAATTCACGCGCCCGTCACCCCGTCGCCCGAGCTGGGCGCGATCGTGGGGACGGCGCCGCTGCCGCGCAGCCAGGTGATCAGCAAGGTGTGGGACCACATCAAGAAGAACAATCTGCAGAATCCCGCCAACAAGCGCGAGATCCTGGCCGACGACAAGCTCAAGAAGGTCTTCGGCACCGACAAGGTCACGATGTTCGAGATGAACAAGCACATCTCGAAGCACGTCAAGGCGTAAGTCGCCTGTCTCGTTAGGAAGGAGGCGCCGCGCGGGGAAAACCCGCGCGGCGCCCCTTTTTCGCGCACTTTCGCTGCGCGGCGCGGCTTCAGACGGAGACGCGCTCACCCGCGGCGATCTGGACACCCGAGGCATCGTCCAGCGCAACGCCGCGGATCGCCGCCGGCCGGGCCTTGCAGCGCTCGATATAGGCGTCGATCAGGGTGCTTTCGGGAAATGCCGCCCGCGCGAACGCAAGCGCGCTGCCGATCAGCAGGTCGGCGCCCGAGAAATCCGCGCCCATCACATAAGGCGCATCGGCCAGAGCGCGTTCGATCCGGCGCACCACCGCGTCGTAATTGCGCTGTTTTTGGGGCGCCGTCGTCAATTCGCCCGACATGGCCGCGAACATCGCCGGCTCCATCTCCGCCGCATACCAGGCGAGCCAGGTGAGATAGGTGCCGCGATCGGGCGAATCGGGCGTTGGCGCGAGCCCGGCGGCGGGGAACGCGTCGGCCAGGCAGAGCACGATAGCCACCGATTCGGCGACGACCATGCCGGCATATTCGACCGCCGGAACGCGCTGGTCGGGATGCGGATTGGCGGCATCGGGCGCGCCCTGGCCGGTCATCGGCCGGAAGATAGACACCGGACGGATCGTATAGGGTGCGCCGATTTCCTCGAGCAGCCAGATCATCCGGGACGAACGGGACTGCGGGGCGTGGTAGAGAGTGATCATGGCCTGCTCCTTTGGAGGAACGGCGAACCGATCGCCGTTCGACAAGAAGGCTTGTAATGCCGCCCTACTGACAGCATTCTGTCAGCAGGAGATCAGATGCGCCGCGCCGACCGATTATTCCAGATCATCCAGATCCTGCGGCGATCCTCGCGTCCGATCACGGCGCAGGATATCGCCGAAGAACTCGAAGTCTCACCCCGCACCGTCTATCGTGACGTCGCCGATTTGGTCGGACAGCGCGTGCCGATCCGCGGCGAAGCGGGCTTCGGTTATATCCTCGACGACGCGTTCGACATGCCGCCGCTGATGCTGACAACGGACGAGATCGAGGCAGCCGTGCTTGGCGCGCAATGGGTGGCCGGGCGCGGCGATCCGGCACTGGCAGCCGCGGCGCGCGACTTGATCGCCAAGATAACCTCGGTGGTGCCCGAGCGGCTGCGGCCATTCCTTGCCGATCCCTCGATCGGCACGCCGCCCCACTCGAAAGCCCCGCCCGACACGATCGATCTGGGGATTGCCCGCAGCTGGATCCGCGAGGGTCGCAAGATCCGCATCGATTATCGCGACGAACGCGGACAGGTCAGCAATCGCGTGATCTGGCCGGTGATCATCGGCTTTTTCGACCAGGCCCGGGTGATCGCCGCCTGGTGCGAACTGCGCCAGGATTTCCGCCACTTCCGCACCGACCGCGTCGTCGCCGCCCAGTTCCTCGACGAACATTATCCCGCACGCCCCGGCGAGCTGCGGTCACGCTGGAAGCGCGGGCTTGCGCAGCGGCAGCGACCGTAGCGATGATAGGTTGGTGGTCCCGGAGGGACTCGAACCCCCGACGCCCACTTTAGGAAAGTGGCGCTCTATCCGGCTGAGCTACGGAACCACGCCCGGTCTGGTACCGAGCGCACGTGGACGGGTCAATTGCAGGCTTCGGGCGGGACGACCGGAAAGGGCAAGGGCGCGACCGGGACGCCGTCTTCGACCAGCGCCTTGGCCTCCTCGATCGAGGCCTGGCCGTGGATCGGCGCATGGTCCTCTTCGCCGGTATGCATCGCCCGGGCGCGCGATGCGAACGCCGTGCCGACCCATTCCGAATTGGCCAGCGCCTGTTGCTGCGCCTTGGCCAAGGTCGCCATCGCGGCCTTCACCACGGCAGGCGTGACTTCGGCCTGGCGATTGCCCTTGGCAGCGACATTGGGCGCCATCACTGCCTTTTCGACCGTCTTATTGCCGCACATCGGGCAGCTGACCAGGCCGCGCGTACGCTGATCGTCATAGTCGGACGACGAGCCGAACCAGGCCTCGAACACGTGTCCGCCCGCGCATTTGAGATCGAATACGATCATGCCCGCACGACCTCGGGAATTACGCGCCGATGTTTGAGTGCGGGGACGCGCGTCCGCACGTCTTCCTGCAAGGCCGGATCGATCTCGGCAAAGCCCAGTCCGGGCGCCTCGCCCATGTCGAGCAGCACTTCTCCCCAGGGATCGACCACGAGCGAATGGCCGTAGGTCGCTCGGCCATCCTCGTGCACCCCGGTCTGCGCGGCGGCGACGACGAAACAGGCGCCCTCGATCGCCCGCGCCCGCAACAGCACATGCCAATGCGCCGCGCCGGTGGGTCGGGTGAACGCCGCGGGCATGGCAAGGATCGTCGCCCCGGCATCGGTCAGCGCGCGATAGAGATCGGGGAAGCGCATGTCGTAACAGATCGACATGCCCAGGCGGCCGACCGGCGTCGTCACCACAACGGCGCCCTCGCCTGGCGTATAGGACGCCGATTCGCGCCAGCTCTCGCCGGTCGGCAAGTCGACATCGAACATATGAAGCTTGTCGTACCGGGCCCGAATCTCGCCCGCCGCATCGATCGCGAAGCCGCGATTGGCCAGCTTTCCGTCGTCGCGGCGAATCAGCAGCGAGCCGATATGCACCCAGATGCCGTGATCGGCAGCGGCATTGCGCATCGCCGCCAACACGGGATCATCCGCTTCGCTGAACAGGTTCGGCGCCGCCCGCTCTCGATTGCGGTCGACTAGTCCGGACACTTCCGGCGTGAACAGCATTGTCGCGCCACCGGCGGCGGCGGCGGCAGCCGCATCGACCATCGTCGCCCGATTGGCGGCGGGATCGATCCCGCTCGTCATCTGCAGGACGGCGATCTTGCTGGCGAGGTTCATGTCGCGAGCAGCGGGTCGAGCCCTCCCCGCGCCTCGAGCGCGGCGAGATCGTCGGACCCGCCGACATGCTTTCCGTCGATGAATATCTGGGGCATCGTCATGCGACCGCCGGAGCGATCGACCATCTCGGCCTTTTTGGGACCGCCCATCGTGACATCATATTCGATCGGCTCGACGCCCTTCGACGCGAGCAACGTCATCGCTCGCACGCAATAAGGACACCACGCCTTGGTGTAGATTTCTACCTTCGCCATAGTCCGAAAGAGGTGGAGAGCGTCGCGCGGCTTGTCAATCGGACGTGTCGCCGACGACGCGGGCCCAGCACAGGACGGTCACCTTGCCGGCACCCGCCTTGAGCAGCGCGCGCGTGCAGGCATCGGCAGTGGCGCCGCTGGTATAGACGTCATCGACCAGCACGACGTGCCTCTCCTCTATGCGGCGTTCGACCGTGAATGCGGCGCGAACCGCGTCGCGGCGCTGACGTGGGTTCATCCCGCGCAGCGCGGGCGTCCGCTTCGTGCGGCGCAACAGCAACGGATCGTGCGCGACTCCGCTCGCCGCGGATAAGGCATCGGCGATCAGCGCGGCCTGGTTGAAGCCCCTGCCCCATAACCGCCAGCGATGCAGCGGAACCGGCACCAACAGCGTCGCATCTTTAGGCATATGTCGCGCCATCAGCCGCGCCGCCGTCGTCGCAAAGGCCAGCCGGCCGCCATATTTGAGCCGCAGCGCGACGGTCTTGGCGACCGGGCCATAAGCGACCGCGGCGCGCGCACCGGCATGGGCCGGTGGCTTGGCGAGGCAAGCGCCGCATTGCGCGTCGGGGCCGCGATCGATCTCGAACGGTGCGCAACACGTCGCGCACCACGGTTCGCCCAGGAAATCGAGCGAATCCCAGCACGCCGCGCAGAAATTGTGGTCGCCCCGCACCACCGCGCCGCATCCCGGACAGCGCGGCGGCAGCGCCAGCGACACCGTATCCGCGAAGACTTGCCTGCCCCCCATCCCGCTCTTGTCGCGCGGTCGCCGCGGCGGCACAAGCGCGGCCGATGGACTCTCCCGAAATCTTCGATCGCACCGCTCGGCGACTACACCGCGATCGCGCCGCGCCGATCTATGCCAGTCACGCTTTCCTGCGCGAGGCGATGCTCGAGGGCATTGCTGAACGATTGGATGGCGTGAAGCGCGGCTTCAGTCGCGTGCTCGATCTTGGCTGCTTCGATGGAGCATTCGTGCCGCCGCCGAACAGCGCGGTGACGCGAATCGATGCGGGGCGCCTGTTCGCCGCGCAGGCCGGCGGCATCCAGGCGGATGAGGATCTGTTGCCGGTCGAACCCGAGAGCTTCGATCTGGTCGTCTCCGCAGGCGTGCTCGACAACGTCAACGACGTGCCCGGCGCGCTGGCGCAGATCCGCCGCGCGCTCAAGCCCGATGGCTTGTTCCTGGGGGCTTTCGTCGGGGGCACATCGCTGCCGACGATCCGCGCCAGCTTTCTTCAGGCCGAGGCCGATCGCCCCGCCGCCCGCTTTCACCCAATGATCGACGTGCGGTCGGCCGGCGACCTGCTGGTGCGCGCCGGCTTCGCTCTGCCGGTTGCGGACAGCGAAACGCTCAGCGTCCGCTATCCCGACCTGTTCCGGCTGATCGGCGATCTGCGCGGCATGGCGGCGACCAACGTGCTGCGGGGCCGCGTGCCGCTCGCCCGGGCGACGCTGGCCGCCGCCGCCGAAGCGTTTGGCGAGCGTGCCGACCCCGACGGCCGCACGGCGGAGCGGTTCGACCTGATCTTCCTGACCGGTTGGGCTCCCTCGCCCGACCAACCGAAGCCGGCACGGCGCGGCAGCGCCACCGTCTCGCTAGCTACCGCGCTCGGCCATAAGGGCTGACACGAACGGGCGGTCGGCGGGCGGCATATCATACTCCTCCAACGCGGCTGGCAGCACCCAGCGGATCGCCGCGGCGTCGAGCGCGCGTGGCTCGCCTTGCCAAGCGGTGCATCGGTAGAGGAGCAAGAGCAGATGCCGCGTTGCCCGACCGGCGCTGCTGAATGTCAGCGGCTCAAGGTGCTCGGGCACGACCGTAACGCCCAGTTCCTCACGCAATTCGCGGACCAGGGCTGCCTCTGGAGACTCGCCGGGCTCGATCTTGCCGCCGGGAAATTCCCACAAACCGGCATACTCCTTGTCGAATGGACGCTGGGCGATCAGCACGCGCCCCTGGACATCGGTTAGCGCGACGGCAACCACGGGCAATAAGTCCATTTCGGCGCCGTCCCTTCGCGCTGTTGGTCATTCGTTAACGAAACGTGCCTACCATCGATACTCAGATTGGGGAGCCGTACGCGGCAAAAAAGCGATGATCCATGTCCTACGCCAACTGGCCAGGAGTCGAAGAGGCGCGACCGCCGTCGAGTACGGGCTGATCCTGTCGCTTGTCGTCCTGACGATGCTCGCCGCCTTGCAAGGGCTGGCCAGCACGACAACCGGCATGTGGAATAACGTATCCGACAAGGTCCAGAACCCACATTAGTGGACTTAGGCGCTCAGAAGCACGATCTCGGTACGCCAGTCGCGCTTCTGAGGGGCGTTGCGGTGCTCGCAGATGCGCCCGAGACGATTTCAATCTGACCCGCTCAGCGTCGCGACCTTGGCCCACTATGCATCGCCCAACTCGTATCGCTTGATCCGCATCGCTCGCTCGGCGCGTCAACACGGAGTCCCATGAATCAACGAGGGGTGCGCTTGGGAACCCAAATGTCGATCCCAGCTAGTTGACGGCTACCGCCGCACAGTCGCGCACGCCGGCCATATCGCGCCCTTTCGCCCGCAACCGCGCTACCTCGACCGGATCGCAACTGGCCAGGATCACGCCGCGATTTCGGTCGGTGGCGGCAAGGTCGGTTGAATGTCCAATGGCCACGCCGCGCGCCGCCCAAATCTCCCGATAAGCGAGGAGCACGGGTGTGTAATGCGGTTTGCCTTCAAGAACGAAACCGGGATCGACGACGAGAATTTGCCGGTCGGCGCGAGGCACAATTGTCGCGAACAGTGCGCCATATTGCCCTGACCGGGCACCTTCGCCGACGGTCGGCACATAATAGCGACGGGCGATTGCTCCGGTCACGCCCATCATCACGGGCACGACCGCTACCAGCAGCAGGACCGCCGCGCCCGGCCGCGCATAGCGCATATTGCGACGCAACGCCGTTCTCGCGCCCGCAATGGCGGTACGACAGGAGGTCGCTGCGGCGATCGCCATGAACGGAAATGCTGGCAGGATATAATGATGGAGCTTCGACGCCGCGAACGTGAACACGACCAGCATTGTCGTGACGATGCACAGCGAGAACAGCAACACGAATCGCTCGCGGCCGTGAACACAGAATAAAAAGATCGGCGAGAGCAGCAACAAGGGCGTCGCTGCGAAGAAACCAGCCCACAGTTGATCGATATAGAACCAGCGGGATTTCGGCAGGACGAGCGATGACACGAAGCGACCGCTCACGTCGTTGAGCCATGCCGCGCGCAGATAGCCTGGCGACTGAGTCTCGCGAAGTAACAGGAAAACGGTCAGGACCACCACAACGCCAAGCGCCGTGAAAATATAGCGCGGCGTCGTGAAGAGCCGGCGCCACCGCCCCGTCAGGATCAAGTAGGGGATCACGCCCAACCCGGGAACCAGCGCCGCGACGCTCTTCGTCAGAAAGGCGCACACGATCCCCGCGCCGATCAGCGCCAGCAGCGCCGCAGAAGGGCGCGGGCGATGAAGAGCAAGAAACAGAAGAAAGAGATAGGCGGTGACGAAGAACAGCAACGGCAAATCGAAGTCTGCCGTGCGTGCGCTGTGCTCGCCGAAATATGCCGGGCTCAATACCAGCAAGGCCGCGCTCAGCGCGGCGTTGACCGTCGACCGGGTGGTACGCCGAACAAACCAGAAAAGGAGTGATATGGTCCCGAGCGCGGCGACCATGCTCGGCAAGCGCAGCGCCCATTCGCTGGGCCCGAAGATTCCGACGCTCGCCGTCATCAACCAGATCAGTAGCGGCGGTTTGGTATTCCACAAATCCGGCGCGCCGCCATAGGTCGTGACCAGACCCAAACCGTTTCGGTGCATTTCCAGCGCGTTGACGATGTTGCGCGACTCGTCCCACAACTGAATGGGTAACGTCGTCCGGTCGATGAAAAGGAAGGCGCCGGACAACAACAGGATCAGCGCTGCGACAAGGGACGTCCGGCTGAGCAACCGGCCGGGAGACCGGCCAACGGCCGGTTGTCGCGGGATAGATATTGGCAACGACCCTCCCATATCGTTGGCGGTATCCGGCAATGGTGAACAAGTCGCTAAGACTTTCGTAGCCATGGAGCCGGCGAGGCCAGCGTGTGATCGGCGAGCGTCGTCAAACGGTAACAGGCGCTTAACCAAGCTTCCGCTAGGCCTATGGCATGTCGGCGGTCATCTCCACTCGCCCGCGAAGCGGGTTGCCGCCAATCTCGCTGTCGTTGGCGGTCGCCATAGCCATGCTGGGCTTGTCGTGGCGGGCTGTTTCCATCGATATGGACGTGTTCCTCCTGCCCTGGTTCGACCATATCGTCGACCGGGGGCGCGTGGCCGTATTCTCTCATCCCTTCAGCAATTACACGCCACCCTACCTCTATCTGCTATCCGCAGCCACATTGCTCTCTGGGCTGCTGCCCAAGGTGACGATCATCAAGCTGCTGGCGGTTGCCGGCAACGGCGTGCTCGCACTCTCGGTGCGGCGCCTCCTTCTCGCGTTGGATTCACCGGATGCCGATCGCGGCGCGGCGCTCGTTTTTGCCCTGCCCACCGTCCTAATTAATGGCGGCATACTTGGGCAGGCGGACGCCTGGTGGGCCGCGGCCTGCGTCGCAGCCCTTTCCTGCGCCGTTAAGCGACGCAATGTAGCAATGCTGGCATGGTGCGGAGTGGCGATCGCCTTCAAGGCACAAGCCGCGTTTCTCGCGCCCTTCTTCGTGGCGTTGCTGATCGCCCGGCGCATACCGGTATGGAAGTGGCTGACGACCCCGCTCGCCGCGGTCGCAATGATGCTGCCGGCCTTGATTTTGGGGTGGCCGGTATTCGACCTCGCTACCGTCTATATCCGTCAGGCCGATCTCTCGCAGCAGCTATCCAACAATGCGCCTAATATCTGGATAATCCTTCAAGTGCTGCCGGGTGCCGATCTGCTACCGTTGACCGCCATCGCTTTCGGCATGACCCTGATTGCGACGATCCTGTATGTCTGGTGGTTCGCGAGGCGCGACATGGAGGGACAGACATTAGTCGTTGCGGCATTGCTTGCGCCCTTGATCACCGTCGGTTTGCTCCCGCGCATGCATGATCGCTTCTTCTTCCTTGCCGACATCCTTTCCCTGGCGCTCGCCGTGACGCGGCGCGATGGCAAGGGGTGGCAGATTGCCGCGTTGATCCAGGCCGGGTCGGCACTGGCAATCTGCGCGTTCATATTCCGCTTCATCGAATTTGCGATGACCGGCGCGGTTGCGATGATCATCGCAACCTTCCTAGTGTTGCGCTCGCTCGTCTTCGCCTCTCCACCGACCTTTCGCACCAGACACCGTTCCGCAAGCTAAAGCGGTTGCGGCGCCGATTTCAGCGAAGCTGAAAACGATCCCGACCCGCGCACCGGAAATATTTCATTTCGGCTTTAAGCTTTTCTCAACCGCGCTGGCCTACTGATTCGGGCTGCTGGACGGGGGCATATCCTGGTTCAGCCGGGTGACTGAAGTAGTTCGAACCACTGGAGACCGGATATGAAGACCGTTCGCAAGATTTTTACCAACAAGAAGGGTGCCACCGCCATCGAGTACGGCCTGATCGCCGCGCTCATCGCCGTCGCCGCGATTGCCGCGATGCAGGGCCTGGGCAACCAGCTGACCAAGACGTTCAACAACGTGTCGTCGAACATGAAGGCTACGTAAGCTTCAACGCTTACAGCTGAAAAGGAGGGGCGGTGGAACTTCGGTTCCGCCGCCCTTTCTTTTTTCCTGCTCTTTCGCGCGGGAGAGATGGAGTCTTAAAGCCGGCCCATCGCCAGAAACTTGTCGCGACGGTCGCGCCGCAGATCGTCCGGACCGAGATTGTGCAGCCCGCCCAGCGCGTCGGCCATCGCGTCACCCAGCGCGGCAATCGCCTTGTCGGGGTCGCGATGCGCGCCGCCCAACGGCTCGGTCACAATCGTATCGATCACACCCAGGCCTTTCAGATCCTGCGCGGTGACCTTCATCGCCTCGGCGGCGTCGGGCGCCTTGTCGGCGGTGCGCCACAGGATCGAGGCGCAGCCTTCGGGCGAGATCACCGAATAGACGGCATGTTCGAACATCAGCACGCGATTGCCCGCCGCCAGCGCGATCGCGCCGCCCGATCCGCCTTCGCCGACCACCGCCGCGATCATCGGCACGCCGAGCTTCAGACACGCCTCGGTCGAGCGCGCAATGGCTTCGGCCTGGCCGCGCTCCTCGGCCTGGACGCCGGGAAACGCGCCCGACGTATCGACCAGGGTAAGGACCGGCAGGCCGAACCGGTCGGCCAGTTCCATCAGACGGATCGCCTTGCGGTAGCCTTCGGGCTTGCCCATGCCGAAATTGTGCTTGAGCCGGCTAGCCGTGTCGTCGCCCTTTTCGTGGCCGATCACCATCACCTTCTGTCCGCGGAAGGTGGCGAAACCGCCGAGGATCGCCTGATCGTCGGCGAACGCGCGGTCGCCGGCCAGCGGCATGAAATCCTCGAACAGCCCGGCGATATAATCCCCGAAATGCGGACGATCAGGATGGCGCGCGACTTGCGTCTTCTGCCACGGCGTCAGTCTGGCATAGGTCGCCTTGAGCAACGCGTCCGACTTGGTCTGCAGCCGTTTTACCTCGGAATCGATATCGATCGCGCCGTCCGAAGCGGTGTCGCGAAGTTCATCGATCCGACCCTGCAACTCAGCGATCGGCTTCTCGAATTCAAGGAAGGTAGCCATGGCCGGGCGGGTTAAGGCCGCCTCGGGGCGACGTCAACGAGCGGGTGACGAGTGTTGACCAGCTCGATCAGCCGTTTGCTGTCGACATGCGTGTAAATCTCGGTCGTCGCGATATCGGCATGCCCCAGCATCGCCTGGAGCGCGCGCAGGTCCGCACCGCCCTCCAACAAATGGGTGGCAAAGGCGTGGCGCAGCACGTGCGGGCTGACGCGATCAGGCGGGATGCCCGCGTCGGCTGCCAGCGCCTTGATCAATTGATAGAGGCGAATGCGCGACAGATGCGTCTTGCCGGAGGGAAACAACCACGGCCGGTCGCTCGCGACATGCGCGCGCCACGCCGCCACCGCTGCGCGCGCGCGATCGGAAACCGGCGCCAGCCGCTCGCGCCCGCCTTTCCCCTTCAGGATGATATAGGGGCGATCGGGCTGGATGGCGTTGCGCGGCAGCGAGACGAGCTCGGTCGCGCGCAGTCCCGACCCGTAGAGCAATTCGATCAAGGCCGAGAGGCGCAGGTCGTTGGGATCCGGCGGAATTCGCGCTTGCCGCTCGGCAATCGCGGCGAACAGGCGATCGACATCCTGATGACTGAGCACCTTGGGCAAAGGTCGCCGCGCGCCGGGCCGTGGCAAGGCGGCACCGGGATCGTCGGCGCGATGTCCTTCATCGGCGAGGAACGCGAAGAACCGGCGCAACGCCGCAGCCTTGCGCGCGACCGTCGCGTGCGAAAGATCGCACCAGCCATTGCCCAGCCGTTCGACGTCTTTCACCGCTGCGGAGGCCAGCCGTCCGTCCAGCGCTTCGGAGGCCAGTCGCAAATCGCTGGCATAAGCGGCGACGGTATTCTTCGCGGCGCCAGCCTCCGCCACCAGCATTTCGAGAAAGCGCTCGATCAGCGCATGGTCCTGGAGGTGGGTCGCGGCCATCAGGCCCGCGTCACGGCCTCGGCCGCAACCATCCGCGCGGTGCTGCCGAGCCCCACGACCCGCAACGCATTGACGATGTGGAACAATGCCGCCGGTGACACGCCGCGCCAATCCGGCGTCTGCAGGCCGACCGCGCTCAATACCAGCACTTCGCCCGGACGCCCTTGCGCCGCGGCGCGATCGATCGCGCGGGTCCAGGCATTGTCGCCTTGCACGTCCGCGCCATAGCTTTGCGCCACTGCCGGATCGAGCCTGGCGAGCCCGGCAAGCGCGGCCGCGAACATCCGCTGTTTGGCGGCATCGCCCGAAAAGGCGCCGACTTCGCCCGAACCATAATGCGCATTGCTGTCGGGATCGGATACCAGGATCAACGCCCAACCCAGGCTGCCCCGCGCCACCGCATTGCGCCACCGCGCCGCCGACCGGTCGAGCCCGGCGCTGAGCATCGAGGCGACCAGCTGATCGCTGCCATCGGTCTTGCCCGCAACCGGAATGCGCTTTGCCGCGCGCGCCGTCAGCACCAACCGGCCATAGCCGGCAAGGCCGTTGCTATTCTGACCCCAAAGTCCACGCAGCGCGCCGAGCCGCGCATCGCGCGTTTCACCCGTATAAGCGGTGCGCAAGTCGCTCGCGACACCGTTGGCTGGATTGCCCTGATCGTCGCCCGCGTCGATCAGGCCGTAGAGATCGACCAAAGCGAGGTTGGAAAGAACACCCTGGGCAGCCGCCTGATCGGCGAATTGCGACCGTTCGACCGGCGTCTCCTGCGGCGCCAGCACTTGCCAATAGCGCATCTGGGGGCCGGTACCCGCGAACAACGGGTCGGGAATCTTTTCGCCTGCCGCCGTCGCGAGGCCGTAGCGCCACGAATTGATATTGCTGACGCCGTCCCATTCGATCACCACGTCGCCCTTGTTCGACCCGCGGCCGGCGATCTTCTGCGCGAGCGCCAGGTCGATTCCGGCGGCGACGCGCTTGGCCTGGTTCATCAATGGCGTCGCCTGGCTGGGCGTCGAGGATAGAGCAGCGCACATCGCGCGCGCCAATATCCAGGCCGGCTCGCTCGACACCTTGACTGCCTCGTTGGCCAACGGACACATCGCGCCGACATCGCCGGTCGCCAGCGCCGCCTGCATAGCGACCTGATAGAGTTTGGGCGTGTAATCCTGCGGGTCGACCGACTGCACCATCGCGCGGGCGCCGACCGATTCGCCCATACGCAGTAGCAGCCAGGCGCGCTCGGCAGCGAAATCGGCGCCGTTGACGTTGCGCGGCGTGCTGATCGGCTGGAGCAACAGCCGGCGCAGCGCGATCGACACCCAGCGCGAGGCGATCGGTGCGCGCGTGTCGCGCATCAGCCGCTCGATATAACGACCATCGGCATTACCGAACGCCGCGGGATTCATCATCCGCTCGGCGGTCGGCAGGATGCCGATCATCGCCAGATTGCGGCGCGACGATTCGGGCAAGGTATAGTGCACCTGGCCGGGAGTCGCGGCCGGCGTCGGCGTCGCGATCGGCAGCCCGGTCAACGGATCCGTCGCGGCGGGCGCGGGTAGCGGCAACGCGGGAACGGCCGGGCTGGCCGTCGGCGCGACGCTGACGGCGGGAGGCGTCGTCGGCGCGGGCGCAGGCGCCGGCGTTGATGTCGGCGCAGGGGTCTGGGCGCGCGGCGACGGGCGCGGCGCAGGGGCGGGCGCGACTGGTTGGTCGAACCCCGGCGGGAGGATCGATTCGGGCTTTTTCTGCGCGAGCGCGACGCCGCCCGCCGCGAGCAGCGCTATCGCCAGCGCCGACGCGCCGGCGCTAGCCTTGGAGATTCGCAAGCGAGACCGCCTTTTCCACCCGTGTCTGCTGCGTCTCGTGCGCCCGGCCCGACAGGAAGAACATTCCTCCGACCAACACCACCAGCACGACGATCAGCACCACCAACATTCGCGACATGCGACAATAACCTCTACAGTCTTTCGGCGTTCAAACCGGCACGCCGCCCGGCTCGGCGCTTGTGCCCGAGCGTGCGGTGCGCTGTATAGCCCCCAAGACCATGTTGCAAAGCGCTCCTCCCATTCTTTCCTGGACCGGCAAGCCGATCGTGCTCGTCGGGTTGATGGGCGTCGGCAAGTCGACCGTCGGCCGTCGCCTCGCGGCGCGGCTGCATTTGCCCTTCGCCGACGCCGACACCGAAATCGAGGAAGCCGCCGGCATGAGCGTCAGCGAAATCTTCGATAAATTCGGCGAAGCGTATTTTCGCGACGGCGAACGCCGCGTGATCGCTCGCCTGGTCGACGGAAAGCCGAAGGTGATCGCCACCGGCGGCGGCGCGTTCATCAACGACGAGACGCGCGCGCTGATCCTCGATCAGTCGATCGCGATCTGGCTCGATGCGCCGACCCGGATCCTGGCCGAACGCGTCGGCCGCCGCGATACGCGTCCCCTGCTGCGCAACCGCAACCCGCGCGAAGTGCTCGACGAACTCGCCGCGATCCGCAATCCGATCTATGCCCAGGCGCCGATTCGCATCGCCAGCGACCAGGCGCCGCACGAATCGGCCGTCAACGCCATCCTGAAAGCCATCGGCCTGTGACCATCGTTCCCGTTTCGCTCGGTTCGCGCAGTTACGACATCGTGATCGAGCGCGGCCTGCTCGCCCGTGCCGCCGCGCATCTGAAACCGCTGTCGCGTGGCCGGTCGATGGCGATCGTCAGTGACGCCAATGTCGCGCCGCATCTCGCGACACTGCAGACCGCGCTCGCCGCAGCCGGTATCGCGAGCGAGGCGATCGTGCTGCCGCCGGGCGAAAGCACCAAGAGCTGGGCGCAACTCGAGGCCGTGGCCGACCAATTGCTCGCGCATGGCGTCGAGCGCGGCGATCATGTCATCGCGCTCGGCGGCGGCGTGATCGGCGATCTGGTCGGGTTCGCCGCGTCGATCGTCAAACGCGGGTGCGGCTTCGTCCAGATACCGACCACCTTGCTTGCCCAGGTCGACAGTTCGGTCGGCGGCAAGACCGCGATCAACACGCGCGCCGGCAAGAATCTGATCGGCGCGTTCCACCAACCCGGGCTGGTGCTGATCGATCCCGACGTGCTCGACACCTTGCCCGCCCGGGAAACGCGCGCCGGCTATGCCGAGGTGGTCAAATACGGGCTGATCGACGATTTCGCCTTCTTCGAATGGTGCGAGGCGAATGGCGAAAAGCTGCTCGCCGGCGATCCCGAGGCGCGCGAACATGCCATTGCGCATTCGGTCGGCGCCAAGGCGCGGATCGTCGCCGAGGACGAACGCGAGACGACGGGCAAGCGCGCTTTGCTCAATCTCGGCCATACCTTCGGCCACGCGCTGGAAGCCGAGACGGGGTTTTCCGACCGCCTGCTCCATGGCGAAGGCGTCGCCGCCGGCATGGCGCTGGCCTTTGCCTATTCGGCGCGGCGCGGCCTGTGTCCGGGCCAGGATGCCGAGCGCGTCGCGGCGCATCTGCGCGCGGTCGGCCTACCCGACGGGGTCAAGGCCGCGGGAATTGACGCAAGCGGCGCGACGTTGGTCGACCATATGCGCCACGACAAGAAGATGGACGCGGGCACCCTGCCCTTTCTCCTCGCGCGCGGCATCGGCCGGACCTATCTCGACCATTCGGTCGACCTCGCCGATGTCGAGGCGTTCCTCGACGCCGAGCGGTGACCAGAAGGCACCTCGTTCGCATCGCGCTGCTGACGCTGGGATGCGTGGTCTATCTACCGGCGATGGTCTTGATGATCATCCAGGTGGCGGGACCAATCGAACTCCAGGCGCTGTTCGATTGGTTGGCTGGGCGGTGCGCCGGCGATTGCAACGGCTGGAACGTGCTGGCGACGGCAATCCAGATCGTACCGATCATCGTCACCGGGCCGGTGCTGGCCTGGATCGGGATCATCTGGGTCCGTCGCGGCCGGCGTTCCGACCGCGAGGCCGAGGCGATCGCCGGCGAGTTCGACAAGGCGCCCGATCGCGTCTCGCCGCATACGATCGACGAGGATGAGGATCGCTATCTGTACCGCGATCGCCAGGGGCGGCTCCGCCCGGTCTATGCTCCCCCTGCTCCCTCACCAAAGCTCGATACAGGACGCTGATTTCCGGATATCGTCGCGGTCATGACTTAAGGAGGGTTCGATGCTTTTGACGAGCTTGCTCGCACTTGCCGGCACCGACGCCGGGTTGGCGCCCTCAGGGAAATGGACAGTCGATTATCGCGCCGACAAGTGCGTCGCATCGCGTCCATTTGGTGCCGAACCCGCCACCTATATAGCGCTCCAGCCGTACGTATCGCTGGATGTCATAGGCGCAAAGCTGATCCTCGTGGCACCGAATATCGAAGGAAGTGGTGTCAGGAACGGAACAGCTAAAATCTCGCTGCAACCTGCTAGCACCGAAAAGACGCTCGGATATGTCAGCCGCGACTCCCAACTTGATGGGGCTCGAAGTTACGAAATGTCGTTGGACGCAGACACGATGACTCAGATCGGGCAGGCAACAAGCTTGGCGATCACTGCCGGAAAGGAATCGGTAACACTGGAGACGGGAAGACTTCAACCGGTGATCGACGCAGCGGAGAAGTGCAACGATGACCTTATGCGAAGCTGGGGCGTCGATCCGGCTGCGAGGGCGACGCCGTTAGGCAACCCTGGCCAGTGGTTCACTGATGATGACTATCCCCCGGCAGCAGCCCGACGGCATGTGCAAGGAAACGCTACGATCGTCCTGACTGTCGACCCCAACGGCGAGGTAAAAGGATGCCGCATTGTGGCCACCACGGGCGACGCAGATCTCGACGAGGGAACTTGTGACATGGCGCGGGCACATGCCCGTTACGTTCGCAAAGGTGGCGCAGATCGTTTTTCGGTTCTCGCAGTCCATTGGTCGCTTTCGGATCAGCGATAGACCGTATCACGCGCGGCTTTTCGCCACGCTCCACGCCAGCCATAACCAGCCGCCGATCAGCGCCAGCCCCCCAAGCGGCGTGATCGCGCCGAACCAGCGCGGGGCGCCGAGCGCCATCAGGTAGAGTGTGCCGGCAAAGATCAATCCGCCGATCACGAACAACGCCGCCGGCCCCCTGGCTTCCATTTTGAGCGCCACCAACGCGGCAACCGCGTGAACCAGCTGATATTGACCACCGGTCTTCAGCCACTCGGCGGCCTGCCCGGTGGCGCCATGCGCGCCGAACGCGCCGGCGCCGACCGCCAGCGCACCCGACAAAGCGGCGAGGATCGCGATCCAGTTCATGGTTCCTGTCCCCTGCCCAATTCCTCGGCGCCCACCGGCTCGGACGCGACGTCGGCATCGACCGCCAGCTCGCGGCGAGTCGCGGCGAAAATCTCCTCACGCTCGTCGCTGGTGATGATGCGGTCGCGCGCGGCGCGCACGTCGCCGGTCTCGTATTGCGCCTTCAGCCGTTCCTTGTCGCGGGCGCGGTACATATCCTCGGCGCGCTCGGCTTCGGCGGGATCGATGTCGATCGCCGCCATCGCCATCCGTCCCATCTTGATCGCCGATTCCATCACTTCGCGCACCACGCCGGCGATCGGCGAACCCTTGAGCTTGATCAGCGCGCGCCGGTCATAAGTGCGCGCGAAGATCGCCGCCTTGGGAAAGGCCTCGTGCACCCCCTCGATCAAATCGGCGTCGAGCTGGTCGCCATCGATGCAGAACAGGATCAGTTCGGCCTCGCTCGCGCCGGCCTGGCGCAGCAGGTCGAGCCGGGTCCCGTCGCCATAATAGACTTTGGCGCCGAATTCGGCGGCGACGTCGATCATCTCGATATCGGTGTCGATCAAGGTCACCGGCACGCCGGCGGCGATCAGCATCTGCGACACGGTCTGGCCGAACCGTCCGTAACCGACGACCAGCGCGTTGGCGCCGTCGGCGCGTGGTCCCTCGCGGTCGCCGGTCACTTGGGGCGCTTCCCGGAATCGCGCGGTCACCATCATCAGGAACGGCGTCGTCGCCATCGACAAGGTGACCACCGCGCTGAACACGCTGACCGCCGCGGGCTCGATCAGGAACGCGCGTTGCGCCTGCGCGAACAGGACGAAACCGAACTCGCCGCCCTGGCTGAGCAACAGCCCGAGCGCCAGCGCGCCGCGCCAGTTCATGCGGAACGCCATCCCGATCGCGAAGATGATCGCCGCCTTGGTCGCGATCAGCGCCAGCGCCATGCCGATGACGAAGAACGGGCGATCGGCGATCACCTGGAGATCGAGCAACATGCCGACCGCCAGGAAGAACAGCCCGAGCAAGATCGATCGGAACGGCTCGACGTCGGCCTCCAGCTCGTGGCGATAGGGCGAATCGGCGAGCATCACGCCCGCGACAAAAGCGCCCAGGGCGGTCGACAAATGCAGATATTCCATCACCGCGGCCGCTGCGGTGACCGTGAACAAGGCGGCGAAGACGAACATCTCTCGCTCGCCGAGATTGCCGATCACGCGGAACAGCGGCCGCAACAGATACCGGCCCGCCAGAACCAGCCCGGTAATCGCCAGCACGGTGTAGATGAACAGCAAATAGCCCGGCGGCCCCTGTTGATCCGCCGGATTGCGCGACAGGATCGTCACCAGCGTGATCAGCGGGACGATCGACAGATCCTGGAACAGCAGGACGGCGAACGCGCGCTCGCCGAACGGCGTCCGCAACCGCCCCGCCGATTGCAGCATCGGCAGCACCTGCGCGGTCGAGGACAAGGCCAACGGTAGTCCAAGTACCAACGCAGCTTGCCACGAAAAGCCGGCGATGCCGTGGACGATCAAGGTGATCGCCAGGCCGCAGGTCAGCACCTGGATCAGACCGATCGCGAAGATGTCCTGCTTCATCTTCCACAGGCGCGACAAATTGAGCTCGAGCCCGACGATGAACAGCAGCAAGGTGATGCCGAGTTCGGCGACGCTGATCTTCCCTTGCGCGTCGCCAATCAGATTGAGCGCCTGTGGTCCGATCAACGCACCGGCGACGAGGAAGCCCAAAGTCGCGCCCAGCCCGAGGCGGCGGAACAACAGGACGAACACCATCCCGACGCCGAGCATGACGACGCCGTCGCGGAGCATCGATGCGCCGTGCATCAGGAATCGTTTCCGGTGGTCGACGTCGCGGCGATCGCCGCCGCTTCCGCCGCCGCCTCGAACGCCAGCCGAATCGAGGGATGCCGCGCAGTGACCGTCAGCGCGGGGGTGAAGATGTCGAGATCGGGCCAGTTCGGCGCCGGGCCTTCTCCCGCCAGCCAAGCCGTTAGCTCGTCGCGCGCCGTCGCGAGTTCGGCCGGAGTCTTGCCGAGAATGTTGGTGGCGAGCAGCGAAGACGATGCCTGGCCCAGCGCGCAGGCGCGCACCAGCATCCCGACCTCGTTGACGCGGCCATCAGACAGATTGACGTCGACGGTCACCCTGCTGCCGCAAATCGGCGAGCGTTTCTCGCTCGATCCCATCGGCTCGGCGAGGCGATGATGATGCGGAATCGACGCTGCGAGCCGCAGGATTTCGGTGTTGTAGAGCGGCGCGTTCATCCTGACGGCCATGTAGGCGAGCGTAACGAAAAGCGCGACCCCTGCGGCCTGATTAGCGCGCAGAATGTGAACGATGCGCCCCCGCCTTGCCGGCCTTGTTGATGACCGGAGCATCGCTCGCCTTATCCGAATCCGCGGCATCGTCGGCGTTGGCCGTGGCGTCGCTGGCATTGTCGCTGGCGAACATCGGCTGCCCCTTGCGCCGCTTGGCGACGAAATCCGCGACAAAGGCACTGGTCGCATTGAGCAACGGATAGGTGCGGGACTTGGTCAGCCAGGCCGGCCGCAGCTTCGGCCCACCGTCGATCGTATCGTAGACCAGGACCAGCAGCAGGAAGGCGAGGCTGGCGAGGATCAGGCCCTTGAGCGCGCCGAACCCGAATCCCATCGCGCGGTCGAGCGGCCCCAGGATCGATTGCTTGGTGCGCTGGCCCATCGCCCGCGCCAGCATCCGCCCGCCGAAATAGGCGATTCCCGCGATCAGCGCGAAGGCGAGAATTGCGGCGCCCGAACTCGTTCCGACGATACCGGTCAATGCGGCGGTCGCGGGCGTGTGCAGCGCCTTGAGCGCGAACACCACGAGCACCCAGGCGAGCAGCGACAGCACTTCGGTCACGAAACCGCGCCACCAGCCGAGCGCCGCGGCTGCGCCAACGCCCAGAAGGACGGCGATATCTAATCCAGTCAGCCCCATACCCGGTCCGACAGCTAGCCCCGACCCAGCATATGGTCAACGAGTTGACCGAGCGTGCGGAAACCACTGATCTTGATTCCGCTCTCGCTTTTGGTCGACGCAGGCCCCAGCGCGCGGTCGAAGCCCAGCTTGGCGGCCTCCTTCATCCTGAGCGGCGCATGCGCGACCGGGCGAACTTCGCCCGACAGCGCGATCTCACCGAACGCGACCGCATCGGCCGGCACCGGCCGCTCGCTCAGCGCCGAGATCAACGCCGCCGCCACAGCAAGGTCCGCCGCCGGGTCCTGCACCCGATAGCCGCCAGCGATGTTGAGATAGACCTCGCAAGTCGAGAAGCTCAACCCGCAGCGCGCCTCGAGCACCGCCAGGATCATCGCCAGCCGGCCCGAATCCCAGCCGACCACCGCACGCCGCGGCGTCGCGCCCGAAGCGAGCCGGACGACCAGCGCCTGGATCTCGACCAGGACCGGGCGCGTGCCCTCCAGCGCGGGGAAGACGGTCGCGCCTGTCATTCCGTCCTCGCGATGGGTCAGGAACAAGGCCGACGGGTTGGCGACCTCGTTCAGGCCCGACGTCTCCATCGAAAATACACCGATCTCGTCCGTCCCACCGAAACGGTTCTTGATCGCGCGCAGGATGCGATATTGGTGGCTACGCTCGCCCTCGAAGCTGAGCACGGTGTCGACCATATGTTCGAGCACGCGCGGGCCGGCGATACTGCCGTCCTTGGTGACATGTCCCACCAGCACCACCGCGCTGCCGCGCTCCTTGGCGAAGCGGATCAGTTCCTGCGCCGACGCGCGCACCTGGCTGACTGTGCCGGGCGCGCCTTCGATCAAGTCCGAATGCATCGTCTGGATCGAATCGATCACCAGCAAGGCCGGCCGCGGCCCCTGCCCCAAAGTCGTCAGGATATCGCGAGTCGATGTCGCGGCGCCCAGTTCGACCGGGGCGTCGCCCAGGCCGAGGCGGCGCGCGCGCAGCCGCACCTGATCCGCCGCTTCCTCACCCGAGACATAGACGACACGCTCGCCGCGCCGCGCCAGACACGCCGCCGCCTGCAGCAACAAAGTCGACTTGCCGATTCCCGGATCGCCACCAATCAGGGTCGCCGATCCTTCGACGAACCCGCCGCCCAGCGCACGATCGAGTTCGGCGATTCCGGTCGCCAGGCGGTCCGGAAGCTTCACTTCGGCATCGAGCCCGATCAGCGCGATCGCGCGTCCGCCCGATTGCAGATTATGCTTGGCCTGGAACGGCGTGACATTGCCGCCGACCTCCTCGACCAAGGTGTTCCATTCGCTGCAATCGACGCACTGCCCCTGCCAACGGGTCGCGACCGATCCGCATGCCTGACAGACGTAACGCTTCTGGGGTTTGGCCATCCGGGATGCTTATCCGAAACGGAACGATTAGGGAACATCCCAATTCCCCTCCCGCTTGCGGGAGGGGTTAGGGGAGGGGCGTGTCAGCCCGAGGCCATCCAGATCGACATGCCCTCCCCCAGCCCCTCCCGCAAGCGGGAGGGGAGTTTGGTCAGCTCGTCGGCCGTGCCGGAATCGTCAGCCCCGTCTGCACTGCCGGCCGTGCCAGCCCACGCTCCAGCCAGGCCGCGACATTCTCGAACGTGTCGAATTCGACCAAATCGCGCGCTTCGTAGAAGCCGATCAGATTCCGCACCCAGCCCAGGGTCGCGATGTCGGCGATCGTGTACTCGTCGCCCATGATCCAGGTGCGGCCATCCAGCCGTCCGTCGAGCACGCCAAGCAGCCGCTTGCTTTCCGCCACGTAGCGGTCGCGCGGACGCTTGTCCTCATAGTCCTTGCCGGCGAATTTGTTGAAGAAGCCGAGCTGGCCGAACATCGGGCCGACGCCGCCCATCTGCCACATCAGCCAGGCGATCGTTTCCCAGCGCGCCGCGGGATCGGCGGGGATGAACTTGCCGGTCTTGTCGGCGAGGTAGAGCAGGATCGCGCCGGTTTCGAACAAGCCCATCGGTTTGCCGCCGGGGCCGTCGGGGTCGATGATCGCCGGAATCTTGCCGTTGGGGTTGAGGCTCTCGAACTCGGGCGATTTCTGGTCGTCCTTGGCGAAATCGACCAGATGAGCCTCATAAGGCAGCCCTATTTCCTCGAGCATGATCGTCACCTTGACGCCGTTGGGCGTCGGCAGGCCATAATATTGGAGCACGTTCGGATCGGCCGCAGGCCACTTCTTGGTAATCGGGAAGGACGACAGATCAGCCACGCGGCACCTCCTTGAGCTTCGGTCTGGCGAGTAGATAGGCAAGCCGGCCTCGCACCGCTATGGGCGGAGGATGCAACCAGGCGATCTTCGTGTCGCGCTGTTCAGCGGTAACTACAATTACACGCGGGACGGCGCCAATCAGGCGCTCAATCTGCTGGTCGGGCATTTGCTCGATCGCGGGGTACGGGTGCGCGTTTATTCGCCGACGGTCGACGAGCCTGCCTTCCCGCCGACGGGGGACCTGGTGAGCGTGCCGGCGATCCCGATGCCGGCCGGACGGGCGGAGTACAAATTGGCGCGCGGCTTGCCGAAGAAGGTGCGCGGCGACCTGGAGGCGTTCGCGCCCAACCTCGTCCATGTCTCGGCGCCCGAAATCCTCGGCCATCGCGCGGTTACCTGGGCGCGACGGCACAACATCGCTTCGGTCGCCTCGTTCCACACGCGGTTCGATACCTATCCGCGATACTATCATATCGGCTTTTTGGAGCCGCTGCTGATCAAGATGATGACGCGCTTTTACAACCGCTTCGACGAAGTTGTCGTGCCATCGAACTCGGTCGCCGACCTGATCAAGTCATGGGGGGTGAGCGCGCCGGTCAGCATCTGGTCGCGCGGGGTCAACCACGACCGATTCAATCCCGGCCGCCGCGATCTCGCCTGGCGTCGTGCGCTCGGCATCGCCGACGACGAAGTGGCGGTCGGCTTTCTCGGCCGGCTGGTGCACGAAAAAGGGCTCGATATCTTCGCCGACGTGGTCAACGAGCTCAGCCGCCGCGGCGTTCGTCACAAAGTGCTGGTGGTCGGCGACGGTCCGGCACGCGACTGGTTTGCCGATCGCGTGCCCGATGCGGTGTTCGCCGGCTTCCAGAGCGGCGACGACCTCGGTCGCGCGGTGGCGGGAATGGACGTGTTCTTCAACCCTTCCGTCACCGAGACGTTCGGCAATGTCACCTCGGAAGCGATGGCGGCGGGCGTTGCGGTGGTCGCCGCGCGCGCGACCGGCGCGGTCGACCTGATCGAAGAAGGGGTCAACGGATTCCTGGTCCCGCCGCGCGACGTCAATGCCTATGCCGACGCGATCCAGCGGCTGATCGAGGACGATTCGCTGCGCGCATCGGCCGGCGCGTCGGGACATGCCAAGGCGCAGGCCTATGTCTGGGGCCCGGTCAACGAAGCGGTGCTGCAGACCTATCTCGATGTGATGAGGCGGCGCGGCGGCGTCTGAACTCCGGCGTCGAGTCCCAGGTCGCGGCCGATCGCCTCGACATCGGCGCCGGCAGGCACCAGCCGCCACGTGCCGGGATGGCTGGTATCGATCAGCGTCACGGCGCCTCTGGGACACACGCCCAGGCATTTGACCTCGATCAGCCCGACCGGCGACTTGCGTCCCTTCTTCAGACCAAAACGCTTGCGCAGCGCCTTGCCGAGGCTGGTCCTGCCCTTGCGACCGAACCCGCCATCGAGCTTCTTCGAGCATTTGGAGCAAACCAGAATCGCCCCCGACCAGCGGCTCTCCAGCCCCCGGCCCAGCGCGCCCAGTTCGTCGGTAACTAGCTCGTCGGCCGCCACGCCCGGTTTTCCTCGGCGGCGCGCAGGACGTCATAGGCAGCCTGGATCGCCTGAAAGCGTTTCGCGGCCTCCTCGTCCCCCTGGCGTACGTCAGGATGCCATTCCTTGGCCAGCTTGCGCCACGCCGCACGGACGGCATCGAAATCGGCATCCGAATCGAGTTCGAGCACATCGAGCGCGCGCATCTCGTCGCGCGATCGGCTGCCGTCGCCCGATCCGCCCCAGCCATAATGCCGTGCCTCGGCATAACCGTTCGCCGTTCGGGTCTCGGCCGCCTCGCGCTCGGCGGCTTCTTCGGCGCTCAAACCCTCAAAATAATTCCAGCCGCGATTATACTCGGCGGCATGGTCCTGGCAGAAATACCAGCGCTCGGGGCTATTGGGCGATTTGGGCGCCGGGCAATTGCCGGGCTGATCGCACCCATGGCGATCGCACATCCGCACGCGCGTCGCCTCGCGCGTCGAGCCATAGCTGCCCCAACGGGGAAAGCCCCAATTATCGGATCGGGTCGGACGCGCCATGTGCGCGACATAGGCATTGGGCGTGCGAGCGCAAGCGCAGTCAGGGTCGCATCGTGAACCTGACGCGTTCAGTAACGCCGCCGCATCCTATCCCGCCGTCGGGCCGGAAGGCCTTTTCGTAGCGCGCGGTCTTGAGCGTGTCGTCACCCGCCTTGGTGAAAATGAACGGCGGATAGGAGATCACCGCCCGCTGGTTGACCGTCCGGCCATCGGCACCGACGTCGAATTGCACCGACACCCAGCCCTCAAACCCCCACATCTTGGCTTCGTCGGGAAAGGTCCCGCCGACGCCGAGCCGGCGGGGCGACGAATCGATCAGCGAGCATTGATCCGCGGTCGTGCCGGTCTGCGCAAAAGCAGTTTTGGCGGCGGCGACATCGCCGCGCTGGGTGAGGATCGACGCCTTGCGGATCAGCGCGCCAACCTTGAACCCATTCTCCGCAGGCAGCGCCGCATCGGTAACGACTTGATCGAGCAGCGCCAGACTACGCTCCTTGTCGAACCCGCGCGACACGTCGGACATCATCAGCCGGAGCACCGCGCGAGTTTCCGGATCCTCGGCATAGGGTCCACTCGCCGCAGCCGCTTCAAGACTACGGAAATAGCGCCGGCCACCCCAACTGTCGGAATTCTTACTCTGCCAACCCTTCAAATCAGCCGACAGCCGCGCCATCGCCGGCGCCTTATTGGCAGTCAGAATCGCCGCCTCGCGCTGCGCCAACCCTGCGGCCTCCTCGATCTGCAGCACCGAATTGCGCGACAAAACGTGCAGGACCGGCACCAAAGCGAGAGCATCGGCACCTTTGGCCTTTTCGAAATCGGTTAATTCCTTGCGTTCTTCGGCCAGCAAAGCCGCATCGGCACCGTCGCGCTTCAAAGGCGTATCGATCCCGTGTTCATCGAGCCATTTCGACAGCCTCTTGTCGAGATAATCGAGCAGCGACGGCTTGGGGAATTCGGTCGAACAGCGCAGTTCAACGCGTGCGCTGTTGCGAAAGAAGGCCGGAAGCACTTTGACCTGCTCTGGCGTCCACGACCAGTTGCGCACCGCCCTGGCAAAGGGCAGCGCTACCTTGCCCCCGCGTGACGAATAAACGGGCGCGGCATAGCTGACCGCGCCATCGTCGGCGATCGAGAATTCCACCACCGCGGTGTCATCGGGCCGCAGGTCCGAATCGCCCCCGCAATCGGGAGGCGTCATCTGCACCGCGGGGTTGAACGACCCAGCCTGAACCCGCCCCGCACCGGTATAGGCCATATATTTGCGGGCATCGTCACGATCGCCCAGCATCATCGCCGCGATCGCGTAATTCGATCGCGCGGCGACGTCGTTCAGGTCGGTTCTGCTGGTCAGTCCGCCGAGCAGCTTGACCGCCTCCCCGGCAGCAGTCCGCGCGCCCGCGAAATCGCCGCGATTGAGCAGCAACTGGCTTTCCACACGCTTGAGCGCCGCCCGCGACACATCGTCGACCGACTTGTCGGCGAGCCAAGGCTGGACGCGAGCGAGGTCGGCGACAGCCGCGTCAGAGTCGAAAAACGTCTCCGTTTCGACTATCCCGCGCAGCGCGCCGAGATGCTCGATCGGCGTAATCGCCAGTGCTTCGGCTCGGCGGTAATTGTCGGCTGCGGTCGCATAGTCCAGCGACGCCTCCGCCACCTTGGCGAGCACATTATAGCCCTGAATACGATCGTCGCGCAGCTCCGGCTCGGTTGCCGGCAAAACGTCGAGCGCAGCGCGCGTAGCTATCACCGCTTCGTCGCGGCGATCGAGCCGATAGAGCGCAAGCCCCTTGCGCAACCGGACGATGGCCAGACTGCGCGGCTTGTTTACGACGCGCGGTTCCAGCTTTTCCCAGGCGGCCAATGCGTCGACATACTTGCCGCTATCCTGCAGTACCGTGGCGGCGTCGAATGCTTGTTGAATGGTGGGCGGCGGCGGAGTGGTATCCGCCAGCGCCAGCATCGGAACCATCGCAAGAACAGTTGCGCCGAGAAGCAATCCGCGCATAATTTCCCCCCCGCTTTTGCGGCAGGTTAGCTGACATTCAGCGTCAGGAAAAGATGGCGGGAAATTGGGACTTTTGATGGAAGGGCTGGAGGCGGCGCGCGAGTTAATCGCGCGCCGTCGGTCCTCGCTGCGCGAGGCCGGCCGTGCTCATGCTTGCGCTTCGCGCGTCGGCGACTAGCTTCCGCTAATCGCCGCGCATGAGCGCCAGAGGGTCTGTAAGCCGGGTTCTGTCCACCGCTTGCGCGGATGGGCGACCATTCCTCTAGGACGACGCTTGCGCGCCGCCTCCAGCAACCAACCCGGGCGACGGGTGGGAACACACCCATATGCCGCCCCTATTCGGTCTTGCTCCCGGTGGGGTTTGCCATGCCGCCGCTGTTACCAGAAGCGCGGTGCGCTCTTACCGCACCCTTTCACCCTTACCTCCCGGCGAACCGGGTTGGCGGTTTGCTCTCTGTGGCACTTTCCCTGGGGTCACCCCCGGCGGGCGTTACCCGCCACCGTCGTTCCGCGGAGCCCGGACTTTCCTCGCGTGCTTGCGCACCCGCGGCCGCCCGACCCTCTGGCCCGCGCGGCCTAGCGCGCCAATCGCCGAAAGGCCAGCCACGTCCAATAGATGCCCGCCGCGCGATCGGCCGCCTGCATCGATTCGATCCGTACCTCGCGTTCCATCCGCAAGCCATTCGCGCTCGCCAGATCGGCGGTAATGTCCACCGACGCCTGATGGAGCGTCGGGCTCGGGTCACTGAAGCCTTGCCGCAGCGAGATCAGGACCACGCCTCCGGCTACCGTCAGATCGGCGATATTCGGCATCGACCGCGCACGGTCCCGATCGTCGAGATGCTGCCACACTGCAGAAAGGAGGACGACATCGAATCCGCGCGCCGGTGCCGGCGAAATGGCAAGGTCGGGCAGCATGCCGTCGCACCAGTCGATCCTATCGGCCGCGTGCAGGTTCATTCCGACCTCGCGCAGCTCCGCGACGGGTTCGACCGCGGTCACCTCATATCCGTGCCGACTGAGCCAAGCAGCATCTCGGCCGGTGCCAGCGCCGATATCGAGAATGTGCGCCGGCGACGGCGGAAACAGATCTAGAAACGGCCCCAGCAGCTGTTCGCTGGATACCGCTTCGGACCGTTCGACGAACGAACCGGCCGTGGCAGCGGCGTACTCGTCGAGCACGCGCGCGATCGACTGTTTACTCATCCCCCTGCGGCTTGGGCAGCAGCAGCGCGAGCAACAGGCAGCGGCATTCGCCGTCGATCTCGCCGTCGATCAATTCGGGGCGGAAGCGGCGCTGGAAAGCGACGACCGCGGCGAGCTTGTCGGTGACTTCATAACCGAAGCGTTCGAGGGCGAGCAGGAACCCGGCGTCGCTCCACAGCGGGTCCATCAGATTCTTGGTCGGGCGTGGCAGGGCGAGTCGCACGCGCGCCAGCCGGGCCCAGGGAAAGAGTTCGCCCGGATCCTGTTTCCTGGTCGGTGCGATGTCCGAATGGCCGACGATGTTGCCGCGCGTGATCCCGTGCCTGTCCTTGATGTCGGCGAGCAAGGGAATCAGCGCCTCGATCTGCGCCGGGGCGAAGTCGCGATAGCCGAATTCGTGGCCGGGATTGACCAGTTCGATCCCGATCGAGGCCGAATTGACGTCGGTGATCCCGCGCCAATGCGATTGCCCGGCATGCCAGGCACGCTTGTCCTCGGCGACCAGACGGTGGACCGTTCCATCCTCGTCGATCAGATAATGCGCCGACACCTCGGCCGCCGGATCGGTCAGGCGCGCCAGCGCCGCCGCCGCGCTTTGCATGCCGGTATAATGCAGCACGATCATGGAAACCGGCAGCTGCCGCTCGTTGAAATTGGGCGACGGGGTTTCGACGATGCTCACGCGCGCTGGATTGCGGCGAAGCGCGGCGAAAGTAAACCGTCCCGGTGCTCGCGGACTCAAGCGGCCGCGGCGGCGGCCCAGTTCGGCTCGTACAGGCCGCGATAGCGTTGGCTGGGGCGGAAGGCATCGGTTTGGCCGATCACCGTCTCACCGGCGCCGAGTACCAGCACTCCGTCGGGCCGCAGCACTTGCGCAAGCCGCCCGAGCACCGCGCGGCGCATGTCGAGCGAGAAATACAACAGGACGTTGCGACACAGGATGACGTCAAAGCGGCCGATCGGCAGCGAATCGGCGACCAGGTTCATCCGGCGGAACGAAACCATCCGCGTCAGTCCCGGATTGGCGATCCAGTCGCCATCGACCGAATCGAACCATTGCATCATCCGCCGGATCGGCAAGCCGCGCTGGATTTCGAACTGGGTGTACCGGCCAGCGCGCGCCTTATGCAGCGCCGATTCGGAGACATCGGTGGCGAGGATCTCGGGCATTTGACGGTCGAGCTTTTCGGCGAACAGCATCGCCAGGCTGAGCGGCTCCTGCCCGTTCGAGCACCCGGCCGACCAGATTCGCGGGCGCCGCGTATCGGGGATCGCCGACACCGCCTGTTCGACGATGTCGAACACCGCCGCGTCGCGGAAGAACGAGCTCTCCTGGTTGAGCAATTCGTCGACCACGCGGTCGGCGAGCGCTCCGCCGCGATCCGCCCGGACCGCTTCGGCAAGCTTCTCCAGCGTGTCGTGCCCGGTATCGCGCATCACTGGCTTGAGCGCGGTTTCGATGCGCCAGTTGCGATTGGCCCCCATCTGCTGCCCGGTGCGCGCCTCGAGCAGCGCGATGAATTCCGCGACCGCGCTGGCGGGACGCGGAGTCAGCATGCAGGCCGCCGGCGGCGTGCGATCAATTGACCGATCTCGTCCGGTGGCAGGATCGCGTCGGCGACTCCACCGGAAACCACGGCACCGGGCATGCCCCAGACCACCGAGGACGCGCGATCCTGCACGACGACGCTGCCACCGGCGGCGGACAACTGCCCCGCCCCGATCGCGCCATCGCGGCCCATCCCGCTCAGCATCACGCCGAGCGCGCGGGCGCCATAGACCTCGGCCACCGATTGCAGCATCGGGTCGACCGACGGAAGGCAGCCGCTGGACGATGCCGCGGTCGATAGACGGATCGCCACGCCGTCGCCCATCGCCACGCAGCGCATATGCGCGCGACCCGGTGCGATCAGGATACGGCCGGGACGCACGCGGACGCGGTCCTCCGCCACTTCGCATGGGCGATTGGCCAGCACCGCGACCTGCGCGGCGAAATAAGGCATGAACGATTCGGGCAGATGCTGGGTGATCAGGATCGGCAGACGGAACTCGGCAGGGATCGCCCGGAGCAATTGGCTGAGTGCGTGGATGCCACCGGTCGAGGCGCCGATCGCGACGATATCGTAATCGTTTCCCGGAGCGCTGGCCGCCGCCGGCGTCCGCGGCGCGACGACCTCATCGGCCTCGACCAGCCGGACGAGGCGTTCGTTGAGTTGATCGCCGAATCGCCCGGCAAAAGCGCCGACTTCGGGTTTGACCAGCGTATCCGCCGCGCCCAGCGCCAATGCCTGGACCGTCGATGCGGCACCGTCGGCGCAGGCCGAGGATACGATCAGCACGCGGGCCCCCTGCCCCGCCGCGATCAGATCGGGCAAAGCGGTCAGGCCATCGATCCCCGGCATTTCGATGTCGAGCAGGATCACGTCGACGCGATGCCGCGCCAGGAACGCCAGCGCCGCTTTCGCATCCTGCACCGCGCCAGCCACCAGGAAGCGGCCGCCCCCGTCGATCGCTCGCGCAATCACGGCGCGTGCGACAACCGAATCGTCGACGATCAGGACCGAGGGCGGCGCCTCGAAATCGGAAATAGGCTTGCTCGCCACCATGGCACCGGTGCGCTTATGCCAGGCCGACGATTTGCAGCTTCGATTCCAGCGTTTCGCGATCGAACGGCTTCATCACATATTCGTCGGCACCAGCTTCGATCGCGGCGCGGATATAGGCCATGCCGTTCTCGGTCGTGCAGAATACCACCTTGGGCCGGCTCGACAGCGCCGTGTCGCGAAGCGCGCGCAGGAAATCCATTCCGCTCATCACCGGCATGTTCCAGTCGAGCAGGATCACGTCGGGGACCGACGCCATACAGCTGTCCAGCGCCTCCTTGCCGTCGGCAGCCTCGCTCACCTCGAAATTCAACGTCTCGAGAATATGGCGGGCGACCTTGCGGATCACCTTGGAATCATCGACAACCAAACACGTCTTCATGACCGAAACACCCCGTTACTAGGCCCAATCCCCGGCTTAACCGCAAACCATGATCACGCGGTTAATTGATTGCATTCGCGTCGTTTGACGGCCCGTGGACGAGCGCGGTGAGATCAATCGCCAGAATCGGCTCGCCGTCGCGCTCGACCGCGCCGCAACCGGCCTGACGCCATCCCGCGTCGAGCCCGATCCCCGACGGCAATGGCGACGCGACGAACGGCGCGACATCCTCCAGGCTGTCGACCAGCACGGCGTAATGATGGCCGTCGACGACCGTGATGACCGCGCGCGATCCGGCGATGGCAAGCTTGGGCAGGCCGAGCGCGGCATGCGTATCGATGACCGTCACCACCCGGCTGCGCAACGCGGCCAGCCCGCGGATGTGCGGCGCGGCGCGCGGCGTCGGGATGACCGCGCCGATATCGACCACCGACTCGACTTGCGCCGAATCGATCGCGACTCCGCGGCCTGCGATATGCGCGATCAGGAAAAGCTGTTCGCTCATGCCGCGGTCACCCGTTTGGCGACCGCTGCGAGCAACCCGGCGCGGTCGTAGCGATAGACGCGATCGTCGCCGCCGGTGTCGCGTCGATCGTTGCTGAGACGAAGCACCCGGCCGTCGCGCGCAATGGCCGGAGCGGCGTCGGTGGTCAGGATCACGGCCGGTTGCTCGTCCGCGTTCGCCTTGGTCGAAACACGATATCCGGCTTGTTCGAGCACCGGCTTCAGGAAGGTCGCGATCCAGCTGTCGGACTGGCTATCGATCAGGCAGAGCGGCGCGCCCGGCCGGACGATATCCTGGGCATCGGGACCGAGCAGCCATTGCGGATCGATCAGCTCGACCTGTTCGTCGCCGATCACGACCACGCCCAGAATCGGCCCCGGCTGCGCCGACGGAGAGATGTCGGCCGGAATGGCGACGATATCGACCGGCTCGGCGATGGCATAGGCGATCTCGGCATCGCCATCCTTGATCCTCAGCACGGCGAGTTGGGCATGTCCTTCGATCTCACCGAGCGCGGCGAGCGGCACGACCCGGTCGTCGACCAGCAAGCGCATCCGGCCACCGCTGAACCGCACATTGGACGCATCGATGGTTTCGACGCGGTCGATGATCGCCAGCGGCACCGCCCGGCGGCGGCCATCGAGATCGTCGAACAGCAGTGCGTCGGCAGAAATCGCTTCGAGCTCGACCGCTTCTTCCTCTTCGACCGCCGCATCGCGCGAGAAATTGATCCCGGCCGCCGCGGCGACCCCGGCGCAATCGAGCAACAGCATCGGCGAGCCGCTGTCGGGCAAGGTCTGGCCGGCATAGATGCCCGTCGCCATCACCGCCGGTGACGCTGGCTTGATCACCAATTCCTCATGATCGAGCACCGAATCGACCGCGACCGCGAAACTGCCACCGCTGGCACTGATGATCGCCAGCATATCGGTCGCCACCGGATCGGTCGCGCGCAAGCCCAGCAAGGCGGCGAGATCGACCAGCGGCATGCGGCGATCGCGTACCGTCGCCGCGGGCGTATCGCCGAGCAGGTCGACGCGGATCGTATCGCCGGAGACATGGACGATTTCCTCGATCGCCTGGCGCGTAACCGCGAAACGCTGGCCGGCGATGCCGATGACGATCGCCGGGATGATCGACAATGTCAGTGGGACGTGGATCAGGATCCGCAGCCCGCGGTCCTTGGCATTGACCAGATCGATTCGCCCGCCGATTTGTTCGATATTGGCGCGCACCACGTCCATCCCGACGCCCCGGCCGGAAATCGCGGTAACCTCGTCTTTGGTCGACAGCCCCGGTTCGAAGACGAGGTCGAGCTTGGCACGCTCGCTCAGGATCGACAGGTCGCGGCCGCGCGACTGGCCCGACGCGGAAAGCTTGTGGACCAGCCGATCGGTATCGATCCCGCGGCCATCGTCGGCGACTTCCAGGATGATCTGATTGCCCGACTGGCGCGCGGAAACGATCAGTCGGCCGACTTCGCGCTTGCCAAGGGCACGGCGTTCCTCGGCACTTTCTATGCCATGGTCGATCGAATTGCGGATGATATGGACGAGTGGATCGCGCATCATCTCGATCATCTCGCGATCGAGCTCGACGTCGGATCCCTCGATCTGGAGCTGCACCGACTTGCCGACCTCGGCGGCGGTATCGCGCACCATCCGCGGCAAGGCCGAGAATAGCGCATCGACCTTTTGCATGCGCGTCCGCGTCACGGTGTCGCGCATCTCCGCCACCGTCAGCGACAGGCGGTCGAGCGCGGCCTCGATCGTTGGATCGACATTTTGGTCGCGCATGCGGCGCGCGAGTTCGTTCCGCGCCAGCACCATGTCGGACATGCCCGACATCATGCGATCGAGCAGATCGGTCGACAGACGCACGCTGCGATTGCCGACTCGCTGGACGGTGGGGATTTGCTGCGCGGCGGGGGCCGCCGCTTCGGCGCCCGCATTGAGCGCCGCGATCAGCAATTCCTCACCCGAATCGTCGAGCGCGGCACCGGCGTCGATCGCCTCGACGATCTCGCCGATGCGGTCGACGATCGCCAGCACCGCGGTGACCAATTTCTGGTCAGGGGTCCGCTCGCCCGAGCGAACCGCGGCCAGCACGTCTTCTGCTGCATGACTCAGCCGCGCCAGACGCGGCAGGTCGAGAAAGCCGCAGCTTCCCTTCACCGTGTGGACGAAACGGAAAATGGCATCGAGTCGCGCACGGTCGGCCGGATCGGCTTCCCACGCGACGATCTCGCCCGAGAGCGCGTCTAGCGTCTCGCGCGTTTCGGCAATGAATTCCTGGAGCAGGTCGTCCATGGGTCCCCGAGCTTGATGCGCGGTTCGACCTTGGACGAGTAGTGGTAAAAGAGACGTTTACCCGGCGCGAATTGTCACGCCGAATAGCAACACCGGAGCATCCGGCTCGGAGATTTGCACACTACCGTCGCCGTCGCTGACCAACGAATGGATCAGATAGGCCGCCGCGGCGCGCGGCGTGATGACCGTTTCGCCCTGTTCGCCGAGCAACGTCGTGCGCAATTCCTGGTCGAGCACCAGCCGCGGCCCTTCGGCACGCACCACGATCTCGATATTGCCCGCATTCTCCTCGGCGCCGATATCGAGTTGGCCACCCCGCACCAGGGCGTCGCCGGCGATCAGCGCGAGATTGAGCAGCACCTTGGTCGCCGGCTTGGGCAAGGTCGCTTCCTCGACCATCCAGCCGATCGTCAGCTTGGCATTGTCGCCGAACAGTCCCTCGATCGCCGATCGCGTCTCGCGCGTATCGACCTTTTCGCCGAATCCGCCCGCCGCGCCGAATGCGAGCCGGAAGAATTTGAGCTTGTTGGCCGACGCTCGCGCGCTTTCGTTGAGCAGTTCGAGGCATCGCGCGCGCATTTCCGGGTCGTGCTCGTCGGCGAGCAATTCGAGCCCGTTGTTGAGCGCGCCCACCGGGCTGAGCAGGTCATGGCACAAACGCGAGCAGAGCAAGCTGGCGAAATCGACCGAGGTCATGGTCATTACGGACGTTTCTTTCCTATCGTTGCTTGTCTTCTGGCGTAGCAGAGCGCTGCCCGCAACACCCCTTCCGCCACATCGGGCAGGGTCGCCGTCTACCGGCCTTCCGAAGCCCATCGGCGGATCATCTCAACCGAACGCCCGTTCGGTCCGGTTCGATCCGCTTGCCGATACGCAGATCGAACCTCACCGGATCGAACCGGCCATGGATCTCGCCACCGTCGACAGCACGCCAGAGCAGCGCTCCCTCGCGCCCCGCGATCAACCACAATTTACCATCGGGTACCGCCATCGCGGCGTCGCGCTCGGACGGTGTCGACGGACCCTGCGGGTGCGTATGGAAAAAACCCAGAACTTCGAGCCCGCCTTTCCGACGGGCATTGCGATAGGCAGCTATCAATGCCGCCGGGTCGATCTCAAAGGTCGTGAAAGGATCAATTGCAACGTTGGCCGTATGGTCGATCCGCGTGACGCGATTGCCTCGTCCGAGGAGAATGCCGCATTTTTCGTCAGGCGGACCGGGCAGACCACCGGCGTGCGATGCGATCCAAACCGATCGCAGGACGGTCAGCAGCGCCGCACTTGAAATTTCGGGCCTCATTCCCATCTCCCTACACGAATGGTTCCGGGGGTTTCCATCATCGAAGCAGTGGTTTCGGGCGCGGCCAAAGGCTGGCGGCTCGATCGGGCGCTGGCAGATGCCGTGCCCACATTGTCACGCGAGCGGCTGAAGGCGCTTATCTCGTCGGGCGCGGTCAGCGATCCGTCGGGCGTGTTGATGCGCGACCCCGCCCGCAAGCTCCTCGGCGGCGAAACCTTCACCGTCACCGTGCCCGTTCCCCGACCGGCGCATAACGAAGCCCAGGACATTCCGCTCGACATCGCGTTCGAGGACGAGCATCTGATCGTGATCGACAAGCCTGCCGGGCTCGTCGTCCATCCCGCCGCCGGCAATTTCGACGGCACGTTGGTCAACGCGTTGCTCCATCATTGCGGCGGCAGCCTGTCGGGGATCGGCGGCGTCGCGCGGCCCGGGATCGTCCATCGCATCGACAAGGACACGTCGGGCCTGATGGTCGCGGCCAAGACCGATCGGGCGCATGAGGGTCTCGCCAAACAGTTCGCCGACCATTCGATCGACCGCCGCTATCGCGCGCTGGTCTCGGGTCATCTGACCACCGCCAGCGGCACGATTGACGCCCCGCTCGCGCGCAGTCCACAGAACCGCAAGAAGGTCGCGATCGTTCGTACCGGCAAGCGCGCAGTGACGCATTGGCGCAAGATCAAGAGCTTGCATGAAGCCGACATGGTCGAGTGCAAGCTGGAGACCGGCCGCACCCATCAGGTGCGCGTGCACATGGCGTCGATCGGCCACCCCTTGATTGGAGACCCGGTTTATGGTAGAACAAAACAGGTTCACAGGAAGGTTCTGGAAACCCTGAATTTCCGCCGCCAGGCATTGCACGCGGCGCATCTCGGGTTCATCCACCCCATCACAAGAAACGCTTTGTCGTTCGATAGCGAAATCCCAGCGGACATGCGGGAACTCTTCGATACACTCAGCGATTGAGTTTTGTTGCAGTGCGGCATGCCGCCTTTTCAAGGGGCAGGCCGGCTGAAAGGTAAGGGAGACTAGGTCATGGCAAATCGCAGCAACGTCCCCGCGACGATTCCTGCTCTCGGTGGAGAGGCAAGCCTCAACCGCTATTTGGCCGAGATCAAGAAGTTCCCGATCCTGACCCCGGAACAGGAATATATGCTCGCCAAGCGCTTTTCGGAGCATGGCGATACCGAGGCGGCGGCGCAGCTCGTCACTTCGCACCTGCGTCTCGTGGCCAAGATCGCGATGGGCTATCGCGGCTACGGCCTGCCCGTCTCGGAACTGATCAGCGAAGGCAATATCGGCCTGATGCAGGGCGTGAAGAAGTTCGAGCCCGATCGCGGCTTCCGCCTCGCCACCTATGCGATGTGGTGGATCCGCGCCTCGATCCAGGAATTCATCCTTCGCTCGTGGAGCCTGGTCAAGATGGGCACCACCGCGGCGCAGAAGAAGCTGTTCTTCAACCTGCGCCGGATGAAGTCGAAGCTCGATGCGTTCGAGGATGGCGATCTGAGCCCCGAGAATGTCGCCAAGATCGCCAAGGATCTCGGCGTCACCGAGGACGAGGTCAACTCGATGAACCGTCGCATGGCGATGGGCGGCGACACGTCGCTCAACGTCTCGATGCGCGAGGATGGCGAAGGCCAGTGGCAGGATTGGCTGCAGGACGACTCACCCCTGCAGGATTCGGTGGTCGCCGAGGCGCAGGAAGCGGATGTCCGCCACAGCCTGCTGACCGAAGCGATGGAAGGCCTCAACGAGCGTGAACGTCACATCCTGACCGAGCGCCGACTGACCGACGATCCCAAGACGTTGGAAGAGCTGAGCCAGGTCTATGGCGTGTCGCGCGAGCGCGTCCGCCAGATCGAGGTCCGCGCGTTCGAGAAGCTGCAGAAAGTGATGATGCGGCTGGCCGGCGAAAAGCGGCTGATCGCGGCCTAGTTCGTCCCGCGCCGGCGCTTCGCCACTGGCATTGCCGGTACGGAGCGCGGGCCGTAGATCGGACGAATGAGCAGCAAGTTCGTCGTCATCGGAGGAGGCGCCGCCGGCATCGCTGCCGCGCGGCGCCTTGTCGATTCTGGCGCCGACGTGTTGCTGCTGGAAGCGAGCGGGCGGATCGGCGGGCGGGCGCACACTGTACGCGTCGGCCGCGAGGCGCTCGATCTTGGTTGTTCCTGGCTGCACTCGGCCGATCGCAATCCCTGGACGCGGATCGCGCTGGCCGAAGGATTCCAGATCGACCGCACGCCGGCGCATTGGCGCGAGCAATGGCGAGATCTCGGCTTCCCCGCCGCCGACCAGCAGGCGTTCCAGGCCGCGTATCAGCAGTTCAGCGAGCGCGCTTTGGCCTATCGCGATGGACCCGACCGGCCGTTGTCCGATTTCATCCAGCCCGACAATCCGTGGCGCCCGCTGATCGACGCGATTTCGGGCTATGCCAATGGCGCCAATCTCGGCGCCGTCTCTTTGCACGACTGGGCGGCGTATGAGGACGCCGCGGGCGAGGACAATTGGCGGCTGGTCGAGGGCTATGGCACGCTGATCGCCGCCTACGGCAAGCGCCTGCCCGTCCGGCTCGATTGTCCCGTTTCGTTGATCGACCATCGCGGCCCCCGCATGCGCCTCGTCACGCCGCATGGCCTGGTCGAGGCCGACCGCGTGATCGTTGCGGTGCCGACCCCGATCATCGCCGATGGCGATCTGGCATTCGACCCGCCGATCGATGCCAAGCGCGAGGCCGCCGGCGCGCTCCCGCTCGGGCTGGCCGACAAGATCTTCCTCGGCATTCGCAGCGACGATTATCCGCACAATGCGCATTTGATCGGCAATCCGCACAATCCATGCACCGCTAGCTATCAGGTCGGCTATCTCGGGCGCCCGGTGGTCGAGGCATTCTTCGGCGGCGATTGCGCCGAAGCGATCGAGCGCGAAAGCGACCTCGGCGCCGCCGATTTCGCGATCGGCGAGCTCGCCCGGCTGCTCGGCAACGATTGGAGGTTGCGGCTCCAGCCGCTCGCGCGGACGCGCTGGCGTGCCGAACGCTTTATTCGCGGCAGCTATTCGCATGCCCGGATCGGGCAATCCGGCCAGCGCCGCGTGCTTGCCCAGCCGCATGACGACCGCATCTTCTTTGCCGGCGAGGCTTGTTCGGCGAGCGATTTCTCGACCGCGCACGGCGCCTACGAGACCGGCATCGCCGCCGCCGAAGAGGCTCTTGCCGCCGACCGCCGACCGCGGATAGTGGCGAGCATGCCGTTGATGACGGCGCCTTCGCCCCACCCAACCGACATCGCGACGACACAGGCCGATCCCGACCCCATGCCCGCCAGAGCCAAACCCCGCCGCCCCTTCCTTCGCCGCCTGTTCGGGTGGATCTGGAAAGGCGCGCTCGCCTTCGTGGTCGTCAGCGTGCTGTGGGTCGGCATCTATCGCTTCATCAATCCGCCTTTCACCTTCACGATGCTGGGCGATGTGCTGCATGGTCAGTTGATCACCAAACAGTGGATGTCGATCGACCGCATGGATCCCAACATGCCGCGCGCCGCTATCGCGGGCGAGGATGCACGCTTCTGCCTGCACGACGGGTTCGATTTCAGTGCGCTACGCCAGGCCTATCAGCGCAACCAGAAAGGCGGGCGCATCCGCGGCGGATCGACGATCAGCCAGCAGACCGCCAAGAACGTCTTCCTGATCCAGGGCGGCGGCTATGTCCGCAAGGGGTTCGAGGCGTGGTTCACTTTCCTGATCGAGCATTTGTGGGGCAAGCGCCGGATCATGGAAGTCTATCTCAACGTCGCCGAGACCGGGATCGGCACCTATGGCGCCAACGCCGGGTCGATCCGCTATTTCGGCCACGACGCATCGCGCATGTCGTCGACCGAGGCCGGACGCATCGCGGCGGTCCTACCCCTCCCCAAGAAGCGTGAGGCTATCGATCCGACGGGCTTCGTGCGACGTCACGGGAATGCGCTGGCACGCTATGTCAATGTGGTCAGGGGTAACGGGTTGGATAGCTGCCTGCACTGACGCATGGGACTGCGCGTCCTGTTCGGTTGGCCGCTGACGACCAATTGCTGCCAAAAACCTCGACCATTGAAACTTCTGGAACCGGTCTTTTATGGACCGTCAGCACCTTTGTTGGCCGATATTGCGGCGATGCGACCTTTTTCGCCAATCCAGACCACCCACCACCCGCGTGTCGCTGCCGGGACGATAAACGGACGGTCGTATTCAGCCCTCGAATAGCACTGGCTCCGCCCTAACGTTGGCTGTTCGACGGGGCATTGCTTAGCATAAAGGTCGATCTTGAAGCCTTCTTTGCTGAGATCAAATATGAGTTCTTGCTCTGACGATCCCACCGGATATCTTTGTAGAATTCGCGTCTTGAAAGCATTCCCCTCACCTCTGACGATTTTTGGAAGTGTCCAATCCGCAAGCGTCCAGCATACCCAGGCTGCGAGCGCAGCACCCAAGGCGAGGCAAATCAGGGCGACGCTGGTTGCTTTCCCGACACGCAATGCGATTCACCGGCAAGAGTTGGAGGTGAATGAGAAAGTCAGTTATTCTAATTTGATAATCAAGAGCCACCGGTGCGCAATCCATCCAATACCTGATGCCGGCGCATTGCCGCAGCGCACTCCCTCAAAATCCATCATTCCGGCGTGTGGCACACCGCTTCCACGTTCAGGCCATCGGGATCGATGACGAACGCGGCGAAATAGAGGGGACGATAGTGCGGGCGAAGGCCGGGCACGCCATTGTCCTTACCGCCGGCAGCCAGGGCGGCGGCGTGGAAGGCGTCGACCTGGGACCGCGAACTGGCCGGGAACGCGATATGGACGCCGGTCCCACGTGGGCCGTTGTCGCCGAGCCAGAAGAACGGCTTGCTTTTCTTGCCATAGCTGATGCCGTGATAGCCGCCGCTCTGTTCCGCCGTTACTTTCATGATCGAGGCGATATCCAGCGCCGCCAGCGCCGCGTCGTAAACGCGCTTCGACGCGTCGAAATCGCTCGCGCCGATGCCGATATGATCGATCATCGCAATTCCTCCTCGCCGACCCCGAGCCGTCGCATGCCGGGCCGGTGTTGGGGAGAGTCATGGCGTCGCGATAAGGCCCTGCGTAATTCTCCGGGTCCTGTGGCAGAGGTCGTCAGACGGTCCCATAACGGCGTGCTCTCGCGCAAGCAGGAGCCCAGGGCCGCAGAGTACTCGACTACCCTGGATTCCTGCTTGCGCAGGAATACTGAGCAATCGGTTCTGGTTGCGCTAATTGCGACACTTGGGGCCGGTGATCGAGACTTGTGCCGCCCTCTCTTGGCAATGCCTATCGCGATAGCGTTCGATCTGGCTGGGCGTCGCGTTCAGAACGGCAGCTTGAACCCCGGCGGCAGCGGCAGGCCTTGCGTCATCTTGGCCATTTCCGCGTTCGATGCCGCATCCGCCTTCGCCCGCGCATCGTTGAACGCGGCGACGATCAAGTCCTCCAGCATCTGCTTTTCCGACGGCTGGAGCAGCGAGGGATCGATGTCGACGCCGATGATCCGACCCTTGGCCGACGCCTTCACCTTGACCATGCCGCCGCCTGACGCGCCTTCGACCTCGATCTGGTCGAGCCCGTCCTGGGCCTTGGCCAGCTCGGCCTGGACGTTCTGCGCCATCGCCATGATATCTTCGAGACTCTTCATCCCAGTGCTTCCTTGTTGATACGTTCGAGCACCGCGTCGGGGAATGTCTCCAACGCTGCCTTCACGATGGGGGTTTCCATGACCGCGGCGCGTTCGGCCTCTTCCTCGGCCTTGCGGCGTTCGGCAAGCGTTGCCTCGCCCTCGGCGTCCTCGGTCGTCACTTTCCATTTCGCGCCGGTCAGCTCGCTCAACCGTGCGGCGAGGGTCGTCGGCAAGTCGGCGGGCAAGGGCCGCGACGTGCTGAGCACCAGTTCGGGCGCCTCGTAGCGCACCACCCTGGCATTGGCGGTCAGGTGCGACAGCAAGGCGCCGCCGCCATTGGCGCGAACCAGCTCGACCATCGCGTCGAAACTGGCGGGCAGCGCCTGGACCGTGGTTGGCACCGACGACTGCGCCGCGCTGGCAGAGGGAGGCGCAATGGATGGCGGAGCACCCGCGGCGATCTGCCGCGCGAGTTCGCCGGGGTCAGGCAGGCTGGAGGCATGGACGACGCGGAGCAGCGCCATTTCGCCGGCCTCGATCGGCAGCGCGGCGCGCGCGATTTCCTCATGCCCCTTGAGCATCAATTGCCACAATCGATGGAGCGCCGGGAAAGACAGCAATCGCGCCCAGCCCTGATAGGCGTCGCGTTCCTCCGCCGATTGCGCCGGATCGGCATCGCCGCCCAGCTTGGCCAAGGTGACCGCATGCACCGTCTCGAGCAGGCCGCGCAGCACCGATTGCGGGTCGACGCCGAGATCATATTGCCGGCGCAACGCCGCCAGCGCGCCGGGCGCGTCGCTGTCGAGCAACAGCGCGAACAGGTCGCGAATCGCGGCGCGATCCGACAGGCCGAGCATCGCGCGCACGGCAGGCGCGGTGACGCCACCGCCTTCCATCCCGGCATGCGCGATCGCCTGATCGAGGATCGACAGGCCGTCGCGCGCCGATCCGTCGGCCGCGCGCGCGATCAACGCCAATGCCTCGGGCTCCGCTTCCGCGCCCTCCAGTTCGGCGATGTGGGCGAAATGCCCCGCCAATTTGTCCGCCGGAATGCGCCTGAGATCGAATCGCTGGCACCGCGACAGGACCGTCACCGGGACCTTCTGCACCTCGGTGGTTGCCAGCAGAAACTTCACATGTTCAGGGGGTTCTTCCAATGTCTTCAGAAGCGCATTGAACGCGTTCTTCGACAGCATATGGACTTCGTCGATGATGTAGATCTTGAACCGAGCGCCGAACGCGGCAAGCCGCGCCGCGTCGATCACCGCGCGCATGTCGTCGACGCCGGTATGGCTGGCGGCGTCCATCTCGATCACGTCGATATTGCGACCCTCGGCGATCGAAACGCACGGATCGCACACCCCGCACGGATCGATCGTCGGGCCACCCTGCCCGTCCGGTCCGATGCAATTGAGGGCCTTGGCGATCAGCCGCGCGGTCGAGGTCTTGCCGACTCCGCGCACCCCGGTCAGCAGAAAGGCATGCGCCAGCCGACCGCGCCGGATCGCGTTGCCCAGCGTCTGGACCATCGCGTCCTGGCCGATCAGCTGGTCGAAATTCTGTGGCCGGTACTTGCGCGCAAGCACGCGGTACGCGGTTTCCCTGGGCTGCGGCGGCTCGCCGAGATCGAAAGAGTCGGACATCAAGTCCTTATCTAGGGCCCGGACCCAGGGTCGGCAACGGCCAGGACGGAGCGGATTTTGGCGCACAGATAGGAGTGAGGAGAGAGCGATGCCAAAGCATCGTGATCGACGACCGACGACGCTGTGCGCCAAAATCCGCCCGCCGCAGGGCGGTCGCCCGCAGGCGCCCTTCGGACAGCGTCACTTGCTTGCGCGTAGCTATGGCTACGCGTCTGCGCTGCGTTCCTTGCCGAAGGGCGCCTGCGGGCGATCATGGCCATTGCCGACCCTGGGTCCGGGCCCTCGGGTCGGCGAGCCGGATTGTCGAAGCCTTACCAGCGACGGAAGCACACGCGATGCGGCCGCCCCCAACGCCACGAGGTGCGGCATGCAAGGCGCGGCCCGCGCCAGCGGTACGGCCGGCCATAGGCATAACGCGGACCGTAATAGCCCCGGCCGCGATAGCCATAGCCGCGCCAGCCCCGGTCGCCTCGCCAGCCACGATTGCCGTTGCGCCAGCCATTGTGGCGGCCGCGATCGTGCCACTGGTCCGCGGTGGCGGTGATGCCGGATGGCGCCGCGATCGGCGCGGCGATCGTCGCCGATCGCGTCAGCGACGTTTCGGCCGAAGCCGGACTGATCGCCGACACGCCGGCGACAGCCAGCAGGACGGCGAATATTCGGGTGAAACGCATACAGGACTCCTTGCCTTGTGGGTCAGAGGCACTGTCGAAATGCACGAAAGCGCTATCGCGTTCCGTATCGGATTTGAGCGACCAGGTGCGTCGATCCTGATCCATTTCGGATGCGATCGCTACCGATACGCGAGCGGTCCGCTGCGGCGCTGGCAAGCGACCGAGCGTCGCGCAGCTGTGCAGGTGGACAGGCCAATGTTTCAATGGAGGCAGGTGGGAGCCGGAACGACCCGCAACGAAATCGTTACGGCTGCTTCCTTCCGGACCTGACCGGGTTGGCGACGATTGCGTCCGCCCGACTCCCGCCGCGCATATGGCGGGATCGGGCGGCGCTTTCAAGCGATTAGAAGATCGCTCCTACCAACGGACGCGAACGTTGCGGCACGTCCGGATCTTGCGGCCATGATGCCAGCGCACCGTGCACACCTTTTTCCACTTCCATCCATGATGTCCGTGGCCCCAGCGCGCGGGTGCGGGCGCGGCACTGGCGGGAGCAACCGGCGCGAGTGCGGAGGCGGCAAGAATTCCGGCAGCAACTACAGCGAGAAATTTCATGGCGTATCTCTCCATGCTTATCGCCCCCCGGCGCGTCCAAACGCCTAACACACGGCAGCCGTTCCACGAACGAAATAATAGGTAGTCCCGGTAATCCGGCGATTATTTAGGTCAGCGTCCCTGCATGTTTTTGGAGTCAGGCGGAATGCGCACGGTCAGCGTTTCGAGCGTCTCGCTCAACCAGATCTGACATGCGAGCCGGCTGTACCGCGTGGCCCCCGCGGCGAGGTCGAGCATGTCCTCCTCCTCCTCGACGGCGGGGGGCAATTTCGCGAAATCCTGGGCATCGACGATCACGTGACAGGTCGAACAGGCCATCTGGCCTTCGCACGTCCCTTCGAGCGGCTCGCCGGCATTTTGCGCCAGATCGAGCAGGCGGTCGCCGGGCCGCGCTTCGATCTCGCGCGTCGCGCCGTCGCGCTCGATGAAGATCACGCGCGTCACGCCGCAATTCTCTGTGCGCGGGCGGCGGCGTCGATGCGCTGTAGCGCGGTCACCAATTCCTCCTCGGTCGTATAGCGGCCGAAACCGATCCGGATGCTGTTGCGGGCCTGAACATCGCTCAATCCGATCGCCTCGAGCACATGGCTCGGCCGACCCGACCCGCTGGCACAGGCCGATCCCGCCGAAAAGGCGATGTCGCGCAGATCGGACATCAGCCGCGCGACGTCCAGCCCATCGCGCCGAATGTTGAGATTGCCGTGATAGCGATGCGCGACCGATCCGCTGACGATCCAGTCCGCACCCAGCGTTGCCCGCGCCGCCGTCCATAATCGCTCGACATGCGCTGCGTCGGAATCGCGCCGCGCCGCCATCAGTGCTGCCGCGGCGCCGAATCCCACGCACAGAGCGGGGCTGAGCGTGCCAGATCGCCCCGCCGCTTCCTGCCCGCCGCCGTGGAGCAATGGCGCGAGCGCAACGCCCTCGCGAATCCACAGCGCGCCGATGCCCTTGGGTCCGTGGATCTTGTGCGCCGACAGCGCGATCAGATCGCAACCTTCCGGGATCGCCACGCGACCGTAACCTTGAACCGCGTCGCACAGGAACAAGGCGCCCGCTTGATGTGCCAGCGCGGCCAGTTCGGCGATCGGCTGGATCACGCCGATCTCGTTATTGACCAGCATCGCCGCGACCAGCTTCACGCCGGGCCGGATCGCCGCGCGCGCCGCGTCGAGGTCGACCAGGCCGCCATGCCCTACCGGCAGCACCAGCGCGTTGCCCACTGCCTCTACGGTATCGAGCACCGCGGCATGTTCGGTGGCGATGGTCACGATCGGGCTGCCGACACCCTTGATCGCCCAGTTGAGCGCCTCGGTCGCGCCGCCGGTGAAGCTGACGGTTCCACCCGCCGGCAACAATGCGGCAATCTGCGCCCGCGCAACCTCGATCGCCGCCTTGGCCGCGCGGCCTGGGCCATGCGCCGAATGCGGATTGGCGTGCTGATCGCGCAGCCAGGGCAGCATCGCCTCCAGCGCTTCGGGCGCGAGCGGCGTGGTCGCCTGGTAATCGAGATAGGTCATGCCGCGCGCGCCAGTGACGCTGCGATCTCGCGCCATGCCGCGATGAAGATGTCGAGCTCGGCGCGCGTGGTCGATCGTCCGAAGCTCACCCGCACCACTTCCTGCGACGCTTGCATGTCCCAGCCCATCGCCGACAGCACATGGCTCGGCTTCATGCTGCCACTCGCGCAGGCGCTCCCCGCGGACACCGCAATCCCGGCCATGTCGAAGCGAATCAGCTGGGTCGTCGCCGCGACGCCGGGCATGCGATACGAGCCGATCGCTGGATGGCGAAGCGCGTCCGCCAGCACGGGTTCGCCCCCTGCCGCCTTGATCTCCTCGTCCAAATGGGCGCGCAAGGTTCGGTAACCGGCAATATCCTCGGGCTCGGCGAGCGCTGCCGCATAGCCGATTATGCCGGGCATGTTCTCCGTCCCAGGCCGGTATCCCCGTTCCTGCCCGCCGGTCGGATCGAGTGTCGCGAGGTCGCGTACCAGCAACGCGCCGACGCCGATCGGCCCGCCGCGCTTATGCGCCGACAGCGCCACGAAATCGGCGTGCCGCGCGACCTCGCGATCCGCACCGACCGGCATTTGCGCGGCATCGACCAGCAGCAGATGGCCGGCAGCATGGACCTGTTCGGCCAGTTCGGCGATCGGCTGACGGATGCCGGTTTCGCTATTGGCCCATTGGATCGCGACCACCGCGCGCCCCTCGCCCGCCATCGCCGCATCCAGCGCGGCACGATCGACCAATCCCGCCGAGTCGACCGGGACCAGCGCGATATCGTAGGCCGCGCGGAGCACGGCGTCGTGCTCGACTGCGCTGGCCAATCGGAGCGCCACCGCCGAGCGCGTCAGCGCGATCGCCAGCGCCTCGCTCGATCCGCTGGTGAACAAGACCTCGCCCGCCCAGCCATAAGCCCCGGCGATCTGCGTCCGCGCCTTCTCCAGCATGGCCTTGGCCGCGCGTCCTTCGGCATGCGGCGACGACGGATTGGCCCAGCGCGCGAATCCGTCGGCCATCGCCTCGCGCGCCGCCGGCAGCAGCGACGTCGTCGCGGCATGATCGAGATAGATGCGCTGGCTCACGATGGGTCCGACTCGTTCCAATTGCGTGTTTGGGCCTGCTGCCTATATAGCGCGCAACCTTTAGCGCCACACCGGCGCCTCTGCGGCTAAAAGAACAGGATACGATGCCCGAAGTCATTTTTCCCGGCCCCGAGGGCCGTCTCGAAGGTCGTTTCGCCCCCGCGCCCAAGCCGCGCGCACCGGTCGCGATGATCCTGCACCCGCACCCGATGTCGGGCGGCACGATGAACAACCGCATCGTGATCGAGCTCTACAAGACTTTCCAGCGCCGCGGTTTCGCGACTCTGCGCTTCAATTTCCGCGGCGTCGGCAAGAGCCAGGGCGTGTTCGACAACGGCATCGGCGAGCTGAGCGACGCGGCTTCGGCGCTCGACTGGGTGCAGAGCTTCCATCCCGAAGCCTCGACCACCTGGGTCGCCGGGTTCGGGTTCGGCGCCTGGATCGGTATGCAGCTGCTGATGCGCCGCCCGGAAATCCGCGGCTTCATCTCGATCGCGCCGCCGGCGAACATGTTCGACTTCACCTTCCTCGCCCCCTGCCCCGCCTCGGGCATCATCATCCAGGGCGAGAATGACGAGGTCGTCACCCCGATCGCGGTGCAGAAGCTGGTCGACAAATTGCGCACCCAGAAGCACATCACGATCCATCACGACACGATTCCCAAGGCCAACCATTTCTTCGAGCATGAGATGGGCGAGCTGATGGGCAGCGTGGACAAGTATCTGGACATGCGGCTCGATCCGAACTCGCCGATCCGGTAAGGCTCGGCAGACACGTCGATCCTCCCCGTCGCGGACGGGGAGGATTGCCGGGAACTCTGGCCAAACTGGACCAGTCCCGCTAGCGTCCCGCTCCATGCAGTTCCTCAAGATCCTCTTCTGGTGCCTGATCAGCTTCACGGCGGCGATCTTCACTTATGGCAATTGGAGTTGGGTGACGATCAACCTGTGGGGTGGGTTGGTCGCGGAAGTGAACCTTCCCTTCATGATGTTGCTCACCTTCCTCGCCGGTGTGGTGCCGACCTGGCTCTATTACCGGACGATCCGCTGGCGCCTGACGCAGCGGCTGACGACCGCGGAGCGCATCATCTCCGATCTGAAACCGGTAGTGCCGATGGGCGCCGATCCCGGCCCCGTCCTCGCCGCGCCGGTCGCCGCGGCTACGCCGCCGGCACCGCCCAAGCCGCCGAAACAACCGCCGCTCGAGCTGACGCCATGACGAGCCGCGTCTACGTCGCGCTCGACACCCCCGATATCGACAAGGCAAAGGCGATCGCCACGCGGGTCCGCCACCATGTCGGCGGCATCAAGCTGGGCCTCGAATTCTTCATGGCCAATGGCCGGCACGGCGTGCTGGAAATGCACGAGCTTGGCCTGCCGATCTTCCTCGACCTCAAGCTGCACGACATTCCCAACACCGTGGGAAAGGCGATCCAGGCGCTGCGCGGGCTCGAACCGGCGGTGTTGACGGTCCATGCCAGCGGCGGCCGCGCGATGCTGGAGGATGCCAAGGCGGCGGCGCCGAGCAACACCAAGGTCGTGGCGGTGACGATGCTGACCAGCCTGGATGAGAACGATTTGCGCGCGACCGGCGTCGACGGGTCGTCTCACGATCAAGTGCTGCGGCTGACCGAACTGGCGATGGACGCCGGGGTCGACGGCATCGTGTGTTCGGGCGAGGAAGTCCGCGCGGCGCACAAGCTCTGGCCCAAGGGGTTCTTCGTCGTACCGGGGGTACGCCCGGCCAATGGAGCGATCGGCGATCAAAAGCGCGTCGTGACGCCGCGTGCCGCAATGGACGCCGGCGCCTCTATCCTCGTCGTCGGACGCCCGATCACCGCGGCGGAGGACCCGGACCTCGCCGCGCGCGAGATCGGCGCAACGCTTTGATGCCGTTCGCGGTTGGACGTATCCTCACGGCCGGCGCCTTGGCACCGATGATCGCCTCCGCGCCAGTTCAAGCAATGTCGAATGCCGATTACGTCGTGATGCCGTTCGATCAAGCCAAAGCCCTGTTGGCGCAATGCTCGCGCCGAACGCCGCCATTGGGTGAATCTGGATGGACTCCCGCGCCGGCCGACATCGAGCGATTCGAAGCCGCATTGCCCGCCGCCTTGACACGGACTGCGGCGAAACACCCCTACCTCAAAACTGGCCCCGAGGGCTGGCTTCGCCAGTATGTGGGAATGGTCCGCAATGGCCACCGCGTGATCTACGGCAACTTCTTTCCCAAGGGCATGAACGACGAATTCAAACGCTGGCGCGAACAAGCGGTGGCGGTTTGTGACGGAGGGATGGCCTTCTTCGGCGCGGAATTCGACGCCGACCGCAATACGGTCATTGAGATCGATTATAACGGCTACGCGTAATGACACTCACCGTTCGGTTGACGACGAAGGCCGACCTTCCCGCTCTCCAACCCCTGATCCAGCGTGCCTATCGCGGCGACGATGCGCGCGCCGGGTGGACGCACGAGGCCGACCTGCTCGACGGCGAGCGGATCGGCGTAGCCGAATTGGAAGCAATGATCGCAGATCCGGCCGAACGCCTCTTGGTCGGTTTCGACGACGAGCGGATGGTGGGTTGCGTCCGGGTTGCGAATAGCGGCGGCGGGCTGGCTTATCTCGGCCTGCTATGCGTTGATCCGCTGCTGCAGGCGGGCGGCTACGGCAAGCAATTGATCGCAGCAGCCGAAGCGACCGCGCGTGATGAATTCGGCGTCGACCGGATCGAGATGACGGTGATCGACCGGCGCGCCGAGCTGATCGCTTTCTACGAACGTCGCGGCTATGCCCATGCCGGCACGCGCGATTTCCCGGTCGTGGTCGACCCGCCGCTTCACATGGTGGTACTGGAAAAACGGCTCGGCTGAGTCCGGCATCAAACCCACCGTTCGGAATGATCGGTTATTGAGCGCTCCGTCGGACCGCTCTCGCATGGTCATTTGTCGCTCGACGACTATATAGCGCCGCCATGCCTCGCGTCACCGCCAAGATCTGCGGCCTCAGCACGCCCGAAACGCTCGACGCCGCGATTGCCGGCGGGGCGAGTCACGTCGGGCTGATGTTCTTCGCGCCCTCGCCGCGCAACCTGACATTCGATGCAGCCGCAGGCCTCGCCGCTCGCGTGCCGGCCAGCGTGTCGCGCGTTGGCGTGTTCGTCGACCCAGACGATTCCCTGCTCGAAACCGCGATCACGGCGGGCAAGCTCGATGCCGTCCAGCTCCATGGCACACCCCCAGCCCGTGCCGCCGCGATCAAGGCGCGCATTCCGGTGTGGGTGGCCATCGCTGTCAAGACGCGTGCGGACCTGGACAGTGCGCTCGACTATCGGGGCGCGGCCGACAGGATTCTGTTTGACGCCAAAACCCCTGAAGGCGCGACGCGGCCCGGCGGCATGGGAATCCGGTTCGACTGGAGCCTGCTCGATGGGTTTCGCCACACAATGCCCTGGGCGCTGTCGGGGGGGCTCACGCCCGATAACGTGGCGGAAGCCGCAACGCGCACCGGCGCGACATTGGTCGACGCGTCATCGGGGCTCGAAACCGCACCCGGCGTCAAGGATGTGGACAAGATCGCCGCGTTCCTTAAAGCGGTCGCGCAATGCTGATGCCGATCCTCCCTGCCCTGCGCATCCCGCAACGATGGCGCTGATCGCTGTTCGAAGCGATTGGACTCCTGTTGTGACGAGGAAATAACGGTAATGTCGGACCCTGATCTTTTGTCGAATTCGTATCGTACCCAACCCGACGATCGCGGGCATTTCGGCGAGTTCGGCGGCCGCTTCGTCGCCGAGACGCTGATGCCGCTGATCCTCGACCTCGAACGCGAATATCGCGCGGCGCAGGTCGACCCCGCCTTTGCGCAGGAATTCGACGATCTGCTCGAACATTATGTCGGCCGCCCCAGCCCGCTCTATTTCGCCGAGCGGCTGACCGCCGCGATCCGCGCCGGATCCGAGCCCGGCAAGGGTGCGCAAGTGTGGTTCAAGCGCGACGAACTCAACCATACCGGCGCGCACAAGATCAACAATTGCATCGGCCAGATCCTGCTCGCCCGCCGCATGGGCAAGACGCGGATCATCGCCGAAACCGGCGCCGGCCAGCACGGCGTCGCCACCGCCACCGTCTGCGCCCGCTTCGGCCTGCCCTGCGTCATCTATATGGGCGCCAAGGACGTCGAGCGGCAGCAGCCCAACGTGTTCCGGATGAAGCTGCTCGGCGCCGAGGTGATCCCGGTCACCAGTGGCGCGAATACGCTCAAGGACGCGATGAACGAGGCGCTGCGCGACTGGGTCGCCAACGTCCACGACACTTTCTACATCATCGGCACCGCGGCGGGCCCGCATCCCTATCCCGAGCTGGTTCGCGACTTTCAGTCGGTGATCGGCAAGGAAGCGCGCGCGCAGATGCTGTCGCGGATCAACCGCCTGCCCGACCTGCTGGTCGCGGCGATCGGCGGTGGATCGAACGCGATCGGGCTGTTCCATCCGTTCCTCGACGATCCCGATGTGCGCATGCTCGGCGTCGAGGCGGCGGGCGAAGGGCTCGATCGCAAGCACGCCGCGAGCCTGGCGGGCGGATTCCCCGGCATTCTTCACGGCAACCGCACCTATCTCCTCCAGGATGATGACGGGCAGATCGCGGAGGCGCATTCGATCTCGGCTGGGCTCGACTATCCGGGCATCGGTCCCGAACATGCCTGGCTCAAGGACATCGGGCGCGTCGACTATACCTCGGCGACCGACGAGGAAGCACTCGAGGCGTTTCAGCTCTTGTGCCGCACCGAGGGAATCATCCCCGCGCTCGAGCCTTCGCATGCCATCGCAGCCGTGACCAAGAAGGCACGGGAAATGAACGAGAATCAGATCATTCTCGCAAACCTGTGCGGGCGTGGCGACAAGGACATCTTTACCGTCGCCGAGGCGCTGGGGGTGAAGATATGATCGACCCTATGACCGCCCTCGCGATCCTTTTCTTCTTGCTCGTCGTTGGGGTTCCTTACGCTATTGCGGTCATCACGGGATACGAAACCCCCGCATCGCTTTCAGAAGCGTTTCGCCAACGCCTCCGTTTCGCCGCGCTGTTCTGCGGGGGTACGGCGTTAGCCAATTTAGCGTGGCACGGAATGGCATTCGAAAGATGGCATTGGGAGCAGATGGTTGCGATCATCATTGGATCGCCGCTCTCTATATTCATCGACCTGATCGCCCTGCGCCGACGCGACAAGCGGACCACGATATGACCCGCCTCTCCCAAGCGTTCGCCAAGGGCCATCCCGCCCTCGTCGCCTTCGTCACCGCCGGCGATCCCGGCCGGTTCGCGACCGGGCCGATCCTCGATGCGATCGTCGCGGGCGGCGCCGATGTGATCGAGCTCGGCATGCCATTCACCGATCCGATGGCGGACGGCCCCGCCATCCAGGCAGCGAATCTGCGCAGCCTCGCCGCGGGTACGACCACGGCGGACATCCTCGCCATCGCGATGGCGTTTCGCGAGCGGCATCCGACCGTTCCGCTCGTGCTGATGGGCTATGCCAATCCGATGACGCGGCGTGGCGCCGACTGGTTCGCGGAACGTTGCAAGGAGGCGGGTGTCGATGGCGTGATCTGCGTCGATATCCCGCCCGAGGAAGACGATTCGCTCGGGCCGGCCTTGCGCGGCAACAATGTCGACTTGATCCGCCTCGCTACGCCGACGACCGACGCCGCTCGGCTGCCGACGGTGCTCGAAGGCGCCAGCGGGTTCCTCTATTACGTCTCGGTCGCGGGCATCACCGGCAAGCAACAAGCGGTGCAGGCCTCGATCGAGGAGGCCGTGGCGCGCCTCAAGGGCACGACCAAGCTGCCGATCGCGGTCGGTTTCGGCGTGCGCACGCCCGAGCAGGCCGCAGCGATCGCCCGCGTCGCCGACGGGGTCGTGGTTGGGTCCGCAATAGTCGAATTGGTCGGCAAGCACGGCGAGGATGCCGCCGGTCCGGTCCGTACCTATATCGAGAGCCTCGCGAGCGCGATCCGCGCCGTCCGAAAGGAACCCGTATGAGCTGGCTGACCAACGTCCGCAACGCGCTGTCGTACGTCATTCCCAAGAAGGAAAGTCCCGACAATCTCTGGCACAAGTGCAAGGGATGCGGGCAGATGGTGTTCGCCAAGGAACTGGCGGACAACCTCTACGTCTGTCCCAATTGCGCGTTTCACGAGCGGATCGGGCCGGACGTTCGTTTCGCGCAGATTTTCGATGCCGGTTCGTTCACGACGCTGACACCGCCCAAGGTGCAGGACGACCCGCTCAAGTTCCGCGACCAGAAGAAATATACCGACCGCATCAAGGCAGCGCGCGCCGCGACCGGCGAGAGCGACGCGCTGATCAACGCGACCGGGACGATCGAAGGGCGCAAGGCTGTGGTCGGCGTCCAGGATTTCGCCTTCATGGGCGGATCGATGGGGCTCGCCGTCGGCGAGGCATTCGTGCGCGGGGTCGAAGCGGCGATCAGCGAAGGCGCGCCCTATATCATCTTCACCGCAGCGGGCGGCGCTCGGATGCAGGAAGGCATATTGAGCCTGATGCAGATGCCGCGCGCGACAGTCGCGATCCAGATGCTCCACGATGTCGGCCTGCCGTACATCGTCGTGCTGACCGACCCGACCACCGGCGGCGTCACCGCGAGCTATGCGATGCTCGGCGACGTGCAGATTTCCGAGCCCGGCGCGTTGATCGGCTTTGCAGGCCAGCGCGTGATCGAACAGACGATCCGCGAAAAGCTGCCCGAGGGATTCCAGCGCGCCGAATATCTGCTTGCGCACGGCATGCTCGACATGGTCACGCCGCGCGCGGAGCTGCGCCCGACCCTGGCGCGGCTGATCGATTATGTCGGCGGGCAGCGGAAAGCGGCTTAGTCAACTCCCCTCCCGCTTGCGGGAGGGAGCTCACTACCTGTAACTGGTCAATCATGCCCCCGGCATGATTGAGAAATGCGCGGGGCGCATTTCGGCCAGTTGCAGGCAGTGAGTTGGGAGGGCATGTGCCGTCCCATGAACACGCCCTCCCCTAACCCCTCCCATAAATGGGAGGGGAATTGATGGCTGATCACGCCACCTCGTCCGACCCCGCGGTACAGCGTCAGCTTGACCGGCTTTGGAGCCTGTCGCCAGGCGCCGACATCCTCGGCCTCGAGCGCATCACCGAATTGCTCGAGCGGATCGGCAATCCGCATGAACGCTTACCGCCGGTCCTCCATGTCGCCGGCACCAACGGCAAGGGATCGACCTGCGCGTTCCTGCGCGCGGCGATCGAGGCCGCAGGGTACACGACGCATGTCTATTCGAGCCCGCATCTCGTTCGCTTCAACGAGCGCATCCGCCTCGCCGGTACGCTGATCACGGATGCCGAGCTGGCTCCATTGCTCGAGGAAGTGCTCGACGCCGGCGGCGATATCGGCGCCAGCTTCTTCGAAGTGACGACGGCGGCGGCGTTCCTCGCCTTCTCTCGTACCCCCGCCGATGCCTGTATCGTCGAGGTCGGGCTCGGCGGGCGGCTCGATGCGACCAATGTCATCGCGCAGCCGATCGTCACCGGCATCGCGCAGCTGGGGATCGATCACGAACGCTTCCTGGGCACGACGATCGAGGACATCGCCGCCGAGAAAGCGGGGATCGCTAAGCCGCAAGTACCGCTGGTCACGATGCGTTATGCGCCATCGGTCGAGGCCCGGATCAATGCCGTCGCGCGAACCGCCGGCGCGCCGGTGTCGCCCGAAGGCAGGAACTGGTTCTGGGCGGCGGAGGGCGACCGCCTCACCTATCGCGATGCCGCCGGCAAGGTGCAGACGCCGCTGCCCGTGCTGGTCGGGCCGCACCAACCCGGCAATCTGGCTTTGGCGATCGCCATGCTTCATCACCAAAAGACGCTGACCATCCCGCCCGCCGCTTTCGTCGCCACCGCCGAGCACGCGACCTGGCCAGCGCGGATGCAGTTGCTCGGCGACGGGCCGCTGACGCGCCAATTGCCGCCGGGTAGCGAGATCTGGCTAGACGGCGGCCACAACGCCGCCGCAGGCGCCAGCGTCGCCGAAGCGTTGCGGGGGGTGCTGGATCATCGCGAGACAGACTGCGCGCACATGATCGTGGGCATGCTGTCCAACAAGGATCCCGCAGGGTTACTGCAGCCGTTCGCCGGGCTGGCCAAGAGCTTCCACGCCGTTCCGGTCGGTGGTCATGAATGTCACAGCGCCGACGTGCTGGGCGCGGTCGCCCGCGACTTGGACATGGCTCCGCAATCGGCGGAGACAGTCGAGGCGGCACTGCACATGATCGCCGATGACGCCAAGGGACCGGTGACCGTGATGATCCTCGGTTCGCTCTATCTGGCGGGCGAAGTGCTCGCGGCGAACGGTGAAGCGCCGGCGTGATGCATTATTGCGATTGACTATCAATAGCGATTTACCGACTATGCGGCTCCCACCACGGAGTCGCCCGATGGCCCCTGCCCCAATGCCCGCCTCGCTGGTCAGCGAAGCTCTGCCGCATAGCCTTCCCGGAACCATGGCTGCACGCGTCCTGCTGCTCGCGATCCGGCGGATGGGCGCGCATGGGCTCAACGATGCCGTTGCCGCCAACACCTTCCTGAGCGCATTCGGCGCGGGGTTCCGCCGGCCGCTGCTGCTTGCGCGCGCCTTCATGGCCGAACTCGCCGCGACCTCGACGACGACCATCCCGATCGCACCGTGCTGCTGCGCGCGGATGACCTGGGCGGAGGAAACGATGATCACCGCGATCGGCCATGCCGAGCGTCGCCCGGAAACGGCGCGCCTGTTGCTCGCCGACCTGATGGCGCAACGCCGTGCCGATGCGATCGTGGCGACGGCGGCGGCCCTGTCGGCAGCGTTCGCGGACGCGGGGCTGCCGATCGGCGTTGAGTAAAGGCCGCGGCGACCGCTTCGAGGTTGGTCTTCCCCCTTCCCGTCAACCCGGCGAAAGCTGGGGTCTGGTGGTTACGAAGCGATCGCGCCGCCGCTTGAGATCCCAGCTTGCGCTGGGATGACGGAAGTGGCTGGAAAAATTCAAAAGCTACCCCGCCGCGCGCAGTTCGCGTAACTTGTCGGTCGCCCAGCGATACATGTCGCCTTCCGCCTGGCGCTGGTGGCGATCGAGCCGCTTCATCCGGTCCTCGACCTCCTCCAATACGCCCAGCGCCTCGCGCTTGCGGCCGAGGTCGAGCAGCAGCGCGGCATAGCGGCACCGCGCCTCTTCCCCCGGCATGCGCGTGACGATGTCGCGATAGATCGCCAGCGCATCGTCCTTGCGCTCGAGATGGTCGTATATCCGCGCGCGGAGCAGGTCGAGGCGATCGCGGTCGCTCTGTCCCGAAGGCTTGGCGATCGCATCGATCACCTGCTGCGCCTCGTCGATCTTGCCCTCTTCGAACAAAGCGCGGGCAAGCTTCGTTTCGGTCCGCGTGTCGGGCAAGGGCTGCGCGGCGATCGCCTCGCGATAGAGCGGGATGGCCTCGGCCGGGCGGTTGACCGCCGACAGCGCATCGGCCAGCCGGATGCGATTGGCGATCGTGTCGGCCAGCCCCAGGGCGTCGCGCGCCACGCGCACTTCGCGCTCGGGATCGATCGCCTTCGCCGCCTGCGCGCGCATCGTGCGGACGTGGCGATTGCCCTGCATGCCGGGCAGTACTTCGACGATGAAATAGGCAATACAGCCGACCATCGGGAAGAATACCAGTGGCCAAATCCAGAACGTGTTGCGGCTGTTGCGCACACAATGCACCACGCACGCGATCTGGCAGACGATCGTCCCGCCCGACAGGATCAGGAACAGCATCAGGCGGGCTTGCCGGTATTGCCGGCCTCCACCACCGTCGGAACTTGCGAGGCGCGCCACCATTCGAGCAGGACGAACACGATCGCCAGCACGCCCACTGCCGCGACGTAGCGAAACACGTCGGCATAGCCGTATTTGTCGATCATTTCGCCGGCCATGCCCTTGCCGAGCGAGCCGATCAGGAAGGTCAGCGACGACAGCACCGCATATTGGACCGCCGCGAACTTCTTGCTGACGATACCCGACAGGAACGCGACGAACGCAGCCAGCGCGAGCCCGGTCGAGATATTCTCGTAGCTGATCGTCAGCAGCAACCGCGCCATTCGCTCATCGCTGCCGAGCGCCACCGCGAGCGAATCGAGCCGGAAGAGATGCAACACCGGGTCGATATGCGGCGATCCGTCGGCGAGGTCAGCGTAGAGGAAATTGCCGAAGATCGGCAGGATCGCCCCGATCAGCACAGTGGGGAATCGCCCGATTTTCGCAAACAGATAGCCGCCTAGGCTGACGCCGATAATCGACATGACGATGCCGAACACCTTCGACGCGAACGCCACCTCATCCTTCGAATAATGCATGAATTCGAGATAGAAAGGATAAGCGAACGATCCCCAGACGTTATAGCAGAGCGCATAGGTCAGAATCAGCCCGATCACGATCAGCACGCCCCAGCCGAGCCGCGCGACGAGGTCGGCCAGCGGCGCGACCAGGGCGCCATAGAGATGGTTGGCTGCGGTGCGCACCGGCGACACCTGGGTATCGCGCTCGGCCTGGACGTGACGCCCCTGTACTTTCAGCCAATTCAGGATCGCCGCGACCCCGAGCGGCACCAGAACTGTGGCGAACACGATTGCAGGACCGTGATATTTGAGGAAATCGCCGGGCGACGGTTTGGGGACGCCGGGTGGCGTATCGGCCAGCATCGAAACCATGAACCCAATCAGCGAGCCGATTGCCCATATCCAGCTGACCCCGACGACGGCCAACGCGATGGCGCGCGTGCGCGGGTCGATTTCGCCAGAATCGGCGAGCGCCAGCACTGCTTCGCTCGGCGTTCGCTGCGTGTCAGGCGCGATCAGCGCGATTACCAGCATTGCCGCCATGACACCCGCCATCACCAGATAGACGGTCGGCCAAGACATCCGTGCCGCCATGTAGAGCGCGATGGCACCGCCGACGATGCTGGCGGCGCGATAGCCGAGTTGATTGACCGCGGAGAGCAATTCGACCGGGGCATCCTCGTCCGCCACATCGATCCGCCAGCCGTCAATCGCAACATCCTGCGTCGCCGAACCGAGCGACCCCAGGAACGCGAACAGCGCGAAGATGCCGATGTTCTGCACCGGATCGGTGACGACGAGGCCGACAAGTGCGACGATCATCAGCCCCTGGCACAACACGATCCAGCTCTTGCGGCGGCCGAGTTTGCCCAGCACCGGCAGTTGCAGCCGGTCGACCAGGGGCGACCAAAGGAACTTGAACGCATAGGTCAAGCCGATCCACGACAGCACGCCGATTGTTGCCATCTTGATCCCGACTTCGCCCAGCCATGCGGTCAATGTCCCGACCAGCAGAGCGAATGGCAGCCCAGACGAAAAGCCCAACGCGAGCATCGACGCCGACTTGCGCGTCCGCAACGCCGCGACGAACAGCCGCCACCCCTTGGGACGTGCCACCACGGTACCGCTCATTCAGGCTTGCTCCCCATCTCGTAACGGCAGACACTAACCGTAAAAATCGGGAGAGGAAGCCCATGAACGTGGCGACCAGGATCGCTCCGACCGCGGGGCAGCTCGCGCTGGCGAAGAAACTGGCCGAAGGTGGCGAGCGGCGCGGTGGCGGGATCACCCATGTCGACGCCGCCGCTTATACCGATCCGGCCAGGTATGAGGCCGAACGGGCGGCGATCTTCGCCAAGCGGCCACTGGTAATCGCCCCGTCCGCGCTGCTTCCCGACCCAGGCATGGCGGTGCCGCACGACGGCTATGGCAAGCCACTGCTGATCACGCGCGATCGCGAGGGCAAGGCGCACGTCTTCATGAACGTCTGCCGCCATCGCGGCACGCGGCTGGTCGAAGGCCAGGAGCCGGTCTGCGCTGCGCGCCTGGTCTGTCCCTATCATGCCTGGACCTACGCGCTCGATGGCGCGCTGCTCGCGCTGCCGCGGACCGACGCCTTTCCCGATCTCGACAAGAGCGAGTTCGGGCTGCGCCGCCTGCCGACGTGCGAAGCGGGCGGATTGATCTGGTTCGCGTTCGACGAGGGCGCGGATTTCACCGAGCCGGAAACGCTCGGCCATGATTTCGACGCCTTCAATCTCGCCGGCCAATATCTGTTCCGCCGCCGCACGCACGACGTCGCGGCAAACTGGAAACAGATCATGGACGCGTTCCTGGAAAGCTATCACGTCCAGCGGCTCCACGCCGCGACGATCGGCCCGTTCTTCAAGGATGGCGTGGCGTCGGGCGACATGATCGGCGCGCACCAGCGCTCGGCGGTCGGGCGCGACGTGTCGGCGGACGATTGCGCGGCGGAGGATTGGCCGACGCTCCGACGCGCGATCACTTATACCTATCAGATGTTCCCGGCGACGGTGCTGGTGGTCAGCCCGGATTACATGAACTTGATGACGCTGATGCCGCGCGGCGTCGACCGCGTGCTGGTCGAGGATTTCATGCTGATCCCCGAGCCCCCCGCGACCGACAAGGCGCTGGCGCATTGGGAAAAGAGCTGGAATTTGCTCGACGGCGGGGTTTTTGGGTCAGAGGATTTCCGCGCGGCGGCCCTTTGCCAGCAAGGACTGATGTCGGGCGCGATCGACCGGCTGACCCTGGGCAGCATGGAAGGCGGGATTCGGCTATTCCATGATGCAGTGGAGAGGGCGTTGCGCGATTGACCGACGATCGTCATGCCGGGCTCGTCCCGGCATCCACCGTGCAACAATTCCTGATCGGGAGGATGGCGCGGTGGATCCCGGCACAAGGCCGGGATGACGGTGTGGGCTAGAACAGACCCAGCCCTCCCAAAATCACTCCTTCAGCACCGTCGCCACGGTCGAGATCACCAGCCGGGTCTGCTCGATTTCATCGACCTTGATCGTATCCAGGCCCATTTCCTTGGCCGGATAGTCATTGCCGCCGGGATAGATCGCGTCACCGACAAACAGGACTTCGGCCGCAGCGACGCCGGCCACGGGCAGCAGCTTCTTCAAGCCATATTGCTTGTCGACACCCTGCCGCGTGATGTCGATCGAGGTCGATCCGCCGATATTGATCGACAGATCGGGCAGCGCCGCGCGCAACCGCCTCTGCAACGCTTCGCGCTTCGAGCGATCGGCGTCCCACGCGTTCTTTGCGACCAGCGGCGCATCCTGGCCTAAGCCGGAAAAGGTGATCTGGCTGCCGCGATCCTCGATCCGATCGCCCCAGGTCTGCCCCTCGTCCAGGCCCTCCGCCTTGACCGCGTCGTCGAGCGCGGTTTCGACCTGCCGCCGCTCGTCGTCCGAGAACAATTCGGCATAGACCGGCTTCCATTCGCCCGACCAGCGATAGAGCTTGGTCCCGGTGGTCGGCTGGATGAACAGATTGGCCAGCTTGGCCCGCTCGGGTAGGCGCGACACGACCTGCTTTTCGAATTGCGGCCAGTCGCCGCCCGAAATGATGTCGACCAGGCAGACATCGAGCAAATCCGCGATCCGCCCCGCCATGTCCTCGTCGAGCGGCTGCTTGCTGAGCGCCAATGTGCCGTCGAGGTCGAACGCGACCAGCTTCTTCATGCCGCCGCCCGCGCCAGCACGAACGCCTCGATCGCATGCGCCACGCCATCTTGCTCGTTGCTCGACGAGACGAAATCGGCGGCGGCTTTCACGGTGTCGGGCGCCTGCCCCATCGCCACCGACAGGCCGGCGCGCGCGAACATCGCGATGTCATTGTCCATATCGCCGAAGACCGCGACATGCGCGAGATCGACGCCCAGGATAGCAGCGAGCTCGGTGACGCCATCGCCCTTGTTGGCGTGGGTGTCGGTGACGTCGAGATAATAGGTCTGGCTTTGCCCGATCGTCGCGCGCGCGCCGAATTGTGCGACGCCGCGAGCTGCGAGATCCTTCAGCACCGGCGGGTCGTCGCTGACGAAGGTTATCTTGTCGGCACGCTCATAGAGGTCACTGAAATCGTCGCGCAGGATCGGCGCCTGGTTCGAGGCGACATGCTCATGCTCGACATGGACGCCCGCGAGGCTGGAGGCATACCAATGGCCATCGGCGAAAACCCAGCGGTCAACCGGAACGCCCTCGGCCAACGCGAACATGCCATGCACCACCTCTGGGTCGATACCGTGCCTGGTGGTTACGCTGCCGTCTGGGCGGAAGATGATGCCGCCGTTGATCGCCGCCAGGGGGATATCGATCCCCAGCGGCGCGATCAGCGGCAACACGCCCGACACCGGACGCGCGCTGATCAGGGTGAAGGCGACGCCCGCCCGACGCAGGCGATGGACCGCGGCGATGACCTCGGGGCTGAGCGACTTGTCCTTGCGGACCAGCGTCCCGTCGACGTCCGAAACGACCAGCCGGATCGCCGGATGGGTTTGCGTCACTGCGGCATCTCCACATGCCCGCCGAATCCGAAGCGCATCGCCGAGAGCAACTTGTCGCCATAGGTGTGCTCGACGCGGCTGCGATAACGCGCGAACAACGCCGCGGTCAGCACATGCGCGGGCACGGCCTCTTCCATCGCCGCCTCGATCGTCCAATGCCCCTCGCCCGAATCAGCGACGCGGCCGGAGAATTGATCGAGCGCCATGTCCTGGGCCAATGCCTGGGCGCACAGATCGAGCAGCCAGGACGAGATCACCGACCCGCGGCGCCACACTTCGGCAATGTCGGTGAGGTTGAGGTCGAAACGCTCCTCCTCGGGCAATTGCTCCGAGACCTTGCTCTTCAGGATGTCGAAGCCCTCGGCATAGGCCTGCATCAGACCGTATTCGATGCCGTTATGGACCATCTTGACGAAATGCCCCGAGCCAGCCGGGCCGGCATGGATATAGCCCTTCTCCGCGCGCGGATCCTCGCCTTCCTGCGCCATCCGGTTGGGCGTGCGGGGGATTGTACCGAGGCCGGGGGCAAGCGTGTCGAAGATCGGGTCGAGATGGCGCATGACGTCGTCCTCGCCGCCGATCATCATGCAATAGCCGCGTTCCAGACCCCAGACACCGCCCGAAGTGCCGACATCGACATATTTGAGGCCCTTTTCGGCCAGCGCTTTCGAACGACGGATATCGTCCTTGTAGAAGGTATTGCCGCCGTCGATGATGATATCGCCCGGCGAACAGAGGCGAGTCAGCATCTCGATCGTGCTCTCGGTCGGATCGCCTGCCGGCAACATCACCCAGAAAATGCGCGGGCTGTCGAGCTTGCCCGCCATCTCTTCCAGCGACCCGGCGCCGATCCCGCCATCGGCGATGATTTCCTTCACCGCCTCGGGCGCGCGATCATAGACGACCGTCTCATGCTTGCCGCGCATCAGCCGCCGCGCGATATTGCCGCCCATGCGGCCGAGGCCGATGATACCGATTTTCATGTGAGTCTCCGAAAGCTCTGATCCAGTCTATCGTCACCCCGGCCTTGGGCCGGGGTCCAATTCTCCACGGGTGCTAGCGCTTGAGGCCCGTTGGATGCCGGGACCAGCCCGGCATGACGAAAGAGATCAGGTCGCCTCCGCCGGATGCTTGGCGGCGATCGCGCCGAGCAGGTCGTCGAACGCCTTGGAGAAGGAGGCGACGCCTTCCTCGACCAAAGTTTCGGTCACGCCTTGCAGGTCGAGCCCGAGCCGTTCGGCCTCGGCCAGCACATGCCTCGCGCCGTCCAGATCCTGGGTCAGCGTCTCAGCGGCAGTGCCGTGATCGCGGAACGCGTCGAGCGTCTTGGGCGGCACGGTGTTGACCGTGTCGCGGCCGATCAAGGTGTCGAGATAGAGCACGTCCGAATAATCGGGGTTCTTGGTGCCGGTCGACGCCCAGAGCAGCCGCTGCGGCATCGCACCCTTGGCGGCAAGCGCCTGCCAGCGGTCCGACTGGATGAAATCCTGATACCAGGCATAGGCCGCCTTGGCGTTGGCGATCGCGACCTTGCCCTTCAGCGCCTTGGCCTCGTCGCCGCCCGTTCCCGCGTCGATGGCATCGTCGATCTTGGTGTCGATGCGGCTGACGAAGAAGCTCGCGACGCTGGCGATACGGTCGACCGCCTCACCGCGCGCGGCGCGCTTCTCGAGACCCTCGACGAATGCCAACGCGACCGCTTTGTACGCCTCGATCGAGAACAGCAACGTCACGTTGATGTTGATGCCCTTGTCGATCGACGTCGCGATCGCGGGGACGCCCGCGGCGGTGCCGGGGATCTTGATCATCAGGTTCGGCCGGTCGACCGCTTTCCATAGTCGCTCGGCTTCGGCGGCCGTCTCGTCGGTGTCGTTGGCGAGATAGGGCGACACTTCCAGGCTGACATAGCCGTCCTTGCCGCCCAGCCGATCATAGACCGGGCGCAGCGTGTCGGCGGCAGCCTGGATGTCCTGGATCGCGAGATGTTCGTAGCGCGCCATCGCCGACGCACCCGGATTGGCCTTGTCGAACTCGGCTAGTTCGGCGTCATAGGCGTTGCCGTGGCCCATCGCCTTCTCGAAGATCGACGGGTTGGAGGTGACGCCGCTGACGCCGTCTTCCTCGACCAGCTTCTTCAGGCCGCCCTCGGCGAGCAATTTGCGGTTGATGAAATCGAGCCAGATCGCCTGACCGAGTTTTTCCAGATCGTTGATCCGTCCCATTCGTCTTTCCTTCTGCGTCACGCCAGCGAAAGCTGAGGTCTCCTGCGGCACGAGATCCCAGCTTTCGCTGGGATGACGGCCTGTTATTTGCCGATCAGTTCCTTTGCCCTTTTCACCACGTTCTCGACGGTGAATCCGAACTTGTCCTGCAGCCTGGCGAGCGGAGCCGAGGCGCCGAAGGTCGACATGGTGATGGTCGAGCCCTTGGGTCCGACATAACGGTCCCAGCCCATCTCGCCTGCCATCTCGATCGCGAGACGCGTGGTGACGCCCGACGGCAGCACGCTTTCCTTGTATGCCCGATCCTGCTGCTCGAAGCGGAACCAGCTCGGCATCGACACGACCCGCGCCGAGACGCCATCGGCCTTGAGCTGCTCATAAGCGGCGACCGCAAGGCTGACTTCCGACCCGCTGGCGATAAGGATCACCTCCGGGCTGTCGCTGTCGGCAAGGACATAGGCGCCCTTCGCGACGCCCGCCGCGCTGGCATATTTCGAGCGGTCGAGTGTCGGCAGCGCCTGGCGCGACAGGACGAGCGCGGTCGGGTGCTTGCCATCCGCCATCAGCGCGCGCCACGCCTCCGCCACCTCATTGGCGTCACCCGGACGGATCGTGTCGATCCCCGGCGTCGCGCGGAGCATCGCGAGTTGCTCGATCGGCTGGTGGGTCGGGCCATCCTCGCCGACACCGATCGAATCGTGGGTGAACACCCAGACCGTGCCCAGCTCCATCAGCGCCGACAGCCGCACCGGCGGGCGCATGTAATCGAGGAACACGAAGAAGGTCGAACCGTAAGCGCGCAGATGCGACAGCGCCATGCCGTTGACCACCGCGCCCATACCATGTTCGCGCACGCCGAAATGGAAGTTGGTACCGCCGTAATTGCCCGGCTCGAACGACGGAGCGCCTTTGATGTCGGTCTTGGTCGAGGGCGCGAGGTCGGCCGATCCGCCGAGCAGCCACGGCACCTTGGGCACGATCGCGTTGAGCACCTTGCCGCTCGAATCGCGCGTCGCCAGACCCTTTTCGTCAGCATCGAAGGTCGGAATGCCGGCATCCCAGCCATCGGGCAGCCGGTCCGACAGGATCAGGTCGAGTTCCTTACCAAGATCGGGATAGGCCGACTTGTACTTGGCGAAGCTGGCTTCCCACTCCTCGCGCAACGGACGGCCGCGGCCGGCGATCTCGCCATTGAAGTGCTTCTCGACACCGTCGGGAACGTAGAAATCCTTTTGCGGCCAGCCATAAGCCTCTTTGGTCGCCTTGATGTTGTCGGCACCGAGCGGCTCGCCATGCGCCTTTTCGCTGCCGGCGCGCGGCGAACCCCAGCCGATCACCGAATGCACGACGATGAAGGTCGGCTTGTCGTCGGTCCTGCGGAACGTCTCCAGCGCATCCGCCATCGCCGCACAGTCATTGGCGTCGTTCACATGGATGACGTTCCAGCCATAGGCCTGAAAGCGCTTGCCGACATCCTCGTCGAACGCCAGCGCGGTGTCGCCCTCGATCGAGATGTGATTCGAATCGTAGATCCAGCAGAGGTTCGAGAGCTTGAGGTGCCCGGCGATCGACGCGGCCTCGGCCGACACGCCTTCCATCATGTCGCCGTCGCCGCACAAGGCGTAGACGTCATGATCGAACAACGTGAACCCGTCCTGGTTATAGCGCGCGGCGAGCCAGCGCTCGGCGATCGCCATGCCGACCGAATTGCCGCAGCCTTGCCCCAGCGGACCGGTCGTCGTCTCGACGCCGGTGGTGTGGCGATATTCGGGATGGCCCGGCGTCTTCGAGCCGAGCTGACGGAAATTCTCGATATCGTTGAGGCTGACCGCTTCCTTGCCGGTCTTCTTGCCCGTGCCGTCGACTTCCTCGATCCCGGCAAGGTGGATCAGCGAATAGAGCAGCATCGAGGCATGGCCGACCGACAGCACGAAACGATCGCGATTGGGCCAGGTCGGCGCCGAGGGATCGTAGCGGAGGAATTGCGACCAGAGGGTATAACCCACAGGAGCCAACGCCATCGGCGTGCCGGGATGTCCGGAATTGGCCTTCTGCACCGCGTCCATCGACAAGGTGCGGATCGTGTCGATGGTCAGGCGCTCGATCGACCCGTCCTCTTTCAACTGATCCACGTCGGCGGTCTGGATATCGGACATTCTCTTTCAGGCTCCCGCTTCGGGTGGACGAACGCGCAGACCGCATCGCGGTTGCGCCATTTCCACGCCCTATATGGGGAGCATTGCGCGCTTGCCACCCGTCAGGTGGTATTGCGTTCCATTTTCGTAACGGTCCCCTCGTCGGCGATATAGGCGGCGTCGACTTCGCGCAGGAACAGGCCGTGTCCCATCACGCCGGGAATCGCCTGCAACGCAGCCGCCAGGTCGAGCGGGTCCGGGAACGAGGCGAAATGGCAGTCGAAAATGACATTGCCCTGATCGCTGCGCCATGCACCTTCGTCCGCCATGCGCAGGACCGGCTCTGCTCCCAGCGCCGCGAGGCGGGCAGCGACGAAGCCGCGCGCGAAAGGCAAGACCTCGACCGGCAGCGGCGCGCCGCCGAGCCGATCGACCCGTTTCGACGAATCGGCGATCGCGACCATCCGCTCGGACGCTTCGGCGACGATCTTTTCGCGCAGCAACGCGCCGCCCGCACCCTTGATGACCCGCAATGCGGGGTCGATCTCATCGGCGCCATCGATCGTCAGGTCGAGCCGCGACGCGAGCGCGAATCGTCCGATCGGAATGCCGACGTCGCGCGCCGCCTGTTCGGTCGCGATAGACGTGGCGAAAAATATTGCCTTCCGGAGTTCGGGCAGGCGTGAGGCGATCGCGCCGATCGCAAATGCCACGGTCGAGCCGGTGCCGATGCCGACCAGCATGCCGTCACGGATTTCGGCGACCGCGGCGTCGGCGGCGATCCTTTTGTCGTCGTCGATCATGGCTGGGGGCGTAGCGCGAAACCACGCGCACGCAAGCGCCCGGCGTGTCGTGAGCGCGTCACGGTTATAGCCCTGCGGAATGGTGCACCGCAACGAAACGGGCTTGATTCATGTAACAATGCAACATAGCAGGGCGACCGCAACCCGTTCGTCGAACGACTGGCCGGAGATTATGGCGACTAAAGCAAGGCGCATCGGCAGCACGTCGCGCTCGCCCCATTCGGGACGGCGGCTTGGTGCTGGCTGGGTCGCCGTGCTGCTGGCTATGCTGCTGGCCTTTTCGTGGCAGAGCTTCGTTGCGCAGACCCACAACCATTTCGCCAGCGCGCCGATCTCGACCGCCGCCGGTGGGACAAATGTGGCCGCGGCGTCCTCGTCGGACCAAAACTCCCCGTTCGATTCCCCGGCAAATTGTCCGATCTGCCGGGAAATCGCGCAAAGCGCCGCCTATCTGCCGCCGGCGCCGATCGTCCTGCCGGCGCCCCAACCGATGCTTGTCTGGCTCGTCGCCGGGCTGGCGTTCGGGCTGATCCTCCAACGGCGCTCGCTCGGCTGGCATAGCCGCGCACCCCCGACCCAACTCCCGGCCTGACACTATCGCCGCGACGCGAAGGCACTGCACCGTGCCCAGTCGCGTCCCGCGGATTCCACCGTGAATCCGCGACCAAGGTTCCCGGAGTTTATTAGAATGCGACATCTCTTCCTGCTGGGCGCGGCATCTGTCGCGCTGTTTCCCGCAATTGCCTCGGCCCAGGACGCGCCGGCCAGCCCGTCACCGGCTGCCCCTGCCCCTGCCCCCACGCCGTCGGCTCAGCCGGGAGACATCGTTATCACCGCGCAACGGCTCGACGCGGCGCGCGACGCGATCCTCCCCTCGCTCGGCGCCAGCGCCTACACCGTCGACAAGGCGATGCTTTCCAAGCAGCCCGGCGGCGTCAATGTCAGCCTGGTCCAGATCCTGTCCCAGGCTCCCGGCGTGACGCTCGACAGCTATGGCGCGGTGCACGTCCGCAACGAGCACGGCAACCTGCAATACCGGCTGAACGGCGTGATCGTGCCGGAAAGCATCTCCGGCTTCGGCCAGACGTTCGACCCCCGGATCGCCGACTCGGTCGAGCTGATCACCGGTACCTTGCCGGCGCAATATGGCTATCGCACGTCGGGCGTGGTCAGTCTGAAGACCGGCACCGGCGGGTTCGACAACGGCGGCGATATCGGCTTTTACGGTGGCGGCCGGAATACGCTGAACCCCAGCGCATCGATCCACGGGTCGGACGGATCGCTGAGCTATTTCGCTTCGGGCAGCTATCTTCAGAACGATCTCGGCGTCGAGAATCCGATTGCGACGCGCGACGCGATCCACGACCGCACGCGGCAGTACCGGGCGTTCGCCTATGTTTCGGACATCGTTTCCTCGACCAGCCGCATCACCGCGTTCGGCGGCACCTCGATCGGCTATTTCCAGATTCCCAACAATCCGGGCCAGACGCCGGCCTTCATTCTCAATGGGCAGTCGTCTTTCGATTCGGCGAAGCTCGACCAGAACCAGCGTGAGATCACGCATTATGGCGTGCTCGCTTATCAATATGCCGGCGGGGCGCTCAATTTTCAGGTCGCGCCGTTCGTGCGTTATTCGCAGACCCGCTTCACGCCCGATCCACAGGGCGGCGACCTCATCTTCACCGGCGTCGCCGATCGCTCGCGCCTGTCGAGCCTGACCGCTGGGGTCCAGGCCGACGGCAGCTACAAATTGTCCGACACGCACATGCTGCGCTTCGGGCTGTTCGTCCAGAACGAGCGGACGCGGTCGCTGGTGACCTCGCGCGTTTTCCCGGTCGATAACAGCCTGCCAACGGACGACAAACAGACCTCCGACGTGCCGATCACGATCACCGACAAGGGTGGCCGCAACGGCCAGCTTTATGGCATCTATCTCCAGGACGAATGGTCGCTAACTCCCAGGCTGACGCTCAACTATGGCGTCCGCTTCGACGCAGTGCGCGCTTATACGCGCGAGCAACAGGTCAGCCCGCGCGTCAATCTGGTCTGGAAGCCGAGCGACGGCACGACTTTCCATCTCGGCTATGCGCGCAACTTCACGCCGCCACCGCAAGAGCTGATCGCGGCGCCGACGCTGGCCCTGTTCAACGGCACGACCAAGGAACCCGAGATCGCGACCGCCGACCCGGTCCGTGCCGAGCGCGAGCATTATTTCGACGCCGGGCTGGAGCAGAAGCTGCTGCCAGGCCTCAAGATCGGGCTCGACGCTTATTACAAGATCAAGCGCAACCTGCTCGACGAGGGGCAGTTCGGCACGTCGCTGGTGCTGTCGCCGTTCAACTACGCCAAGGGCTATGCCTGGGGCGTCGAGCTCAGCGCCAATTACACCAAGGGGCCGGTCGACCTCTACGCCAATGTCGCGCGCGGGCGAGAGAAAGGGCGCAACATCGTCTCGAGCCAATATTTCTTCGCGCCGGACGAACTCGCCTACATCTCTAACCATTACATCTTCACCGATCATTCGCAGAATTGGACGGCCTCGGGCGGGGCCAGCGTCACGATCCATGACGGCATCGGTACGCTCGTCCCGGCGGTGGACTTTCTCTATGGCGACGGCCTGCGCGCGGAGGATCCCGCGGGAATCGTTCCGAATGGCGGCAAGCTGCCCTCCTACGTCACCGCCAATATCGGCATTGCACAGAATCTCGATGGGCCGGGCGTGCTCAAGGGGCTGTCGATCCGCTTCGACGTCGTCAACCTGTTCGACAAGAGCTACCTGATCCGTGACGGATCGGGGGTCGGCGTCGGCGCCCCGCAATATGGCGCGCGGCGCGGCTTCTTCGCCGGCATCAGCAAGAAGTTCTGAGTGAGAAACGGGGCGTGCCGGTGGCATGCCCCCGCCGGGTTTGGCCAGCCGCCGCGACGCGTCCGCGGCGGCAGCGACGGCGCATCGACATTGGAGAACCACATGTCCCAACGACACCCAGCCGCGAGCGCGCCGGGAATCGACTGGATCGAGCGCGCCGCGGTCGGCGCGTCGGCGCTCTGCCTGATCCACTGTATCGGCCTGCCGCTGCTGCTGGCCGCCCTGCCCGCTCTATCGTCGCTCCTTCCCATTCCCGAGAGTTTCCACGTCTGGGTCCTGGCCTTTGCCGTGCCGAGTTCCGCACTCGCGCTGTTCGCAGGCCGGCACCATCATCGTCGAGCCTATCCGCTGATGATTGGCGCAACCGGGCTGATGCTGCTGGCGTTAGGAGCGCTGTTGCTGCTCGGTGGGCGATGGGAGACACCAGTGACGATCATGGGTAGCCTGTGCCTCGCCTGTGCGCATATCGCCAATTGGCGACTGCGGCACCTTCACCATCATCATTGCGCCTGAAGTCAGCGCCAACGGCGCGGCGATGTCAGCTCGCGCGTGGGGACCCCTGACGGGGATTTTCTAGACTGTCGGGGAAATGGCGCGCCCGGAACGATTCGAACGTCCGACCCTCAGATTCGTAGTCTGATGCTCTATCCAGCTGAGCTACGGGCGCTTGGGAGAGGCGGCCTTTAGAGAGGTGTTTCGCGAAGCGCAAGTGCGTTGCGCCATAGTTTTTCGCCGCCTAGAGCAATGCCATGTCAAAGCGCATCGCGATACTCCTCACCGTCGGGCTCGTCGGTTGTACCGAAACGCCGGGGGTCTATCCGTCGCTCGCGCTGCGGCCGATCGAATCGCGTTCGGACGCCGAGCCGGAAGTGGTGACGCCAGTCGCCGCGCCCGATCCCGAGCTCGACAAGAAGGTCGCCGCGATCGGCGCCAAGCTGGGCGCGTCGGAGGCGGCATTTGCCGCCAGTGCCGCCACCGCGGAGAACGCGGCGCGCAGTCCGGCCGCGCAGGCGGTAGGCAGCAACGAATGGGTCCGCGCCGAATCGGCGCTGGCCGATCTCGATTCGCTCCGCGTCGATACGCTCGGCGCGGTTACCGATCTCGATCAGTTGACGAGCGAACGTGGCGTCGCCGGCGATCCTCCCTATCCCACACTGGAGGACGCGCGCGCCAAGGCGCAGGCGCAATTGGAAGCGCAGCAGACGAAGATCGCCGCGATCAAGGCGATCCTGGGCGAGAAATAAGCAGGCCGGTTCCCTCTCCCGCTCGCGGGAGAGGGCTATGAAGACTTAGGGCCGCTCTATTCGATAGACGATGTGCGGCTTCAGCGGATCGCCGAGCGGCACCGCCGGATGGTCGAAGTCGCTGGCATGATCGCGCACCATGCCGAGCCGCTCCATCAGGCCCCAGCTGCGCACATTCTCGATATTGGTCATCGCGGCGATGCCGGGCGCGTCGGTGTTCGCCCAGCCCCAGGCGATGCTCGCCTCGGCTGCTTCGCGTGCATAGCCCTGGCCCCAGGCGTCCTGCGCGAGCCGCCAGCCGATCTCGACTTGATTGGCAAGCGGTGTGCCTTCGGGGCCGGGCTTGAGGCCGCAGAAACCGAGAAACGCTCCACCGCCCTTTCGCTCGACCGCCCAGAAGCAATAACCGTGGCTGGCAATGAACCCGTTCTGGCGAGCCGCGGCGGCTTCGGCATCCTCCCGGCTCAGCGGCGGCCCGAGATAGCGCATGACCTCCGGATCGTTGCACATGGCATGGAAGGGCGCGAGGTCGCTCTCGCGCCAGCCGCGCAGGATCAGTCGTTCGGTTTCGATCACGGTCGCACTCAATGCGGCCGATCGATGGCGTACACGATCATGTCGCCGATCACGTCGTCATTATCGAGATAGAACGGATGGCGGAAATCGAGATCGGGGCGGCGCGTCATACCGATCCGGATCATAAGCCCCCAGGACGGCGCATTGTCGGGGTTGGTCCAGGCAGCGATCCTGTCGGCCGGCGTGTTGGCCCAGCCCCAGTCGCGGCTCGCCTCGGCCGCCTCGCGCGCGATGCCCTGCCCCCAATGTCGCTCGGCGATGCGCCAGCCGAGCTCGTACATACCGTCGACCGGCGTATCGGGATGCCCGCCCAGCCTCAGCCCGCAAATCCCCGCCAATTGACCATCGACCTTGGTCTCGACCGCCCACATGCAATGGCCGTCGGCGGCCTGCTTCTCCATCTGGCGGTCGATCAGCCCGTCCATCTTGTCGCGCGGTGCGACCCCGCCGAAATGCTTCATCATCGCCGGCGTGTTGATGATCGCGTCGAACGCATCCTTGTCGTCCTCGCGCCAGGGGCGGAGGATCAAGCGAGGCGTCTCGATCATTTCGCCAGCAATTTCGCCGCGTGGAGCGCGTGATAGGTCAGCACGCCCGAACAGCCGGCGCGCTTGAACGCCATCAAGGTTTCCAGCACCACCGCGTCGCGCTCGGCGACGCCCGCCGCGACGGCAGCTTCGAGCATCGCATATTCGCCGGACACTTGATACGCGAATACAGGCACTTCGAAGCGATCCTTCACGCGCAGGATGATATCCAAATACGGCAAGCCCGGCTTGACCATGACGCTGTCGGCGCCTTCCGCCAGGTCGAGCGCCACTTCGCGCAACGCTTCCTCGGCATTGGCCGGGTTCATCTGATAGGTCTTCTTGTCGCCCTTGAGCAGGCCGCGCGTGCCGACCGCGTCGCGGAACGGTCCATAGAAGCCGCTGGCATATTTGGCGGCGTAGGACATGATCTGGACGTTGACATGGCCGTGGCCCTCCAGCGCTTCGCGGATCAGGCCGACGCGACCGTCCATCATGTCCGACGGCGCGATGATGTCGGCACCGGCGGCCGCCTGATTGAGCGCCTGACCGACAAGCACCTCCGCCGTGGCGTCGTTGAGGACGTAGCCGCCCTCGTCGAGCAGGCCGTCATGACCGTGGCTGGTATAGGGATCGAGCGCGACATCGGTCAGCACGCCGATATCTGGCACCGCATCCTTGAGCGCACGGATCGCGCGGCACATCAGATTGTCGGGATTGAGCGCTTCCTTACCGTCATCGGTGCGGCGATCGGGTTGGGTGTAGGGGAAGAGCGCGATGCACGGGATGCCGAGGTCGCGCGCTTCCTTCGCTCGCGCGACGATATTGTCGACCGACCAGCGCGACACGCCGGGCAGGCTGGCGATCGGTTGCTCGATCCCCTGCCCTTCGGCAATGAACAGCGGCCAGATCAGGTCGGCCGTGGTCAGGACGGTTTCGGCATGCATCCGCCGGCTCCAGGCCGAAGCGCGAGGGCGGCGGAGACGGATCGCGGGATAGTGGCTCATGGCCGCGCATTTGAGCCTCCCCGCCGCTGCGCGCAAGGCCCGAGGAGACGTCTCGCTCAACCCGTCGGGTGCAGCCGTCCGGCCGGCTCGCCAGTGCCATGGGCATGCTCTTCCGCCTCGGGCTCGGGCGGGACGATCAGCACTTCCTCGCGCCAATGGCCGCTCCGGTAATACCAGGCGGCAAGCAAAAGGGAGACCATCGAGCCGATCGGGAAAGCGAACCACAAAGCGTCGGCGCCAATCAGCGGCTGGCCCAATATCGCGAAGCCCAGGCGGACGGGATAGAAAGCGACCGCCAGGATGATCAACGGCGGCACCGTGGCGCCGTTGGCGCGGACGGTCGAGAACAGCACCATCGTCACCCCGAACATCACGAAGGTCCAGCTGGAGATCAGCTGGATATGCCGCGCGATCGGGATCGCGGGGCTGGTGCTGCCGACGAACAGGGTCATGACCTGGCGGTCGAACAGGATGATCGCGGTGATGACGACCAACGTGATGATCGTGTTGTAGACGATGCCCGAGCGCGTGATCGCATTGACGCGTTCCCATTTGCCCGCGCCGATATTCTGCGCCGCCATCGAGCTGACCGCGACGCCGATCGCCATCGTCGGCATCTGGATATAGGTCCACAGCTGTTGCGAGACGGCATAAGCGGCGGCGGTGTCCACGCCGTGGCGGTTGACGAGGCCGATCATCGTGAGTCCCGCGGTCGACATGACCAGCATCTGCGCGCCCATCGGCAGGCCCTTGGCGATGATCGTCTTAACGAGCGCCTTTTCGGGGATCAGGTAGTGCAGTTCGTGTCCGCGCAGCCGCACCGGTAAATCGCGCCAATAGACGTAAATGAGCAATCCGGCCGACGAGACGATGCCCGCTAGCAAGGTCGCCGTCGCCGATCCGGCAATGCCCATCTTGGGAAACGGGCCGATGCCGTCGATCAGCAACGGGTTGAAGCTGCTGTCGATCGCGACGCTCAAGCCCATGAACCACAAAGGCGTCACCGAATCCCCGGTGCCGCGCAGGCTCATCTGGATGAGCACGCCGAGCATCGAGAACGGCAGCCCCAAGAAGATCACGCGCAGATAATCGCGCGCCATGTTCTGCGCCTCGCCCGGGGTCGCCAGCAGCCGCAATATCTGTGGCGCGAACAGCCAGCCGAGGATCGAAATGACGACGGCGCCCCCGATCACCAGCCCGATCGCCGATCCGAATGCGCGCCGTGCGCCTTCGATATCGTGGCGGCCGACCGACTGGCCAATCAGGATCGTCGCCGCCATGCCGAACCCGAACACCGCGGAGAACATCAGGAACATGATGATATTGGCGTTCGAGGTTGCCGCCAGCGCGCTCTCGCCGAGGAAGCGCCCCACCCAGATCGAATTGATCGAGCCGTTGAGCGATTGCAGGATGTTGGACGCCAGCGTCGGCAGCGCGAACGCCAGCAAGGTCGGACCGATCGGCCCGACGGTCAGGTCGCGGCGGCCTCCCGGGCCTCGCTGCTGCTGATGCGGCGGCTGCGCCACGGTGGAATTGCCTTTCTTCGGCCCGGACGGCCGGATCGCTGATCGTTTCGCTGTCGTGCGCCCGATAAGGAATGCGTACCGGTTCGCCTAGCCCAAGGCGCAACATAATCCGTTCGCGGGAGAGATGTTCCTTGGCGTTATTGGGCGGCGAGTGGCATTTGCCCGGAGTCGGCAGTCACTTTCGTCATGCCGGGCTTGTCCCGGCATCCACCGTGCCACAACTCCTTCCTTAGCAAGAGGAGGAGTGGACCCCGGCACAAGGCCCACAGCTGTCCGGGATTTTATACGAAGGAGGAGGTGCACGGCAGACAGATCCTGAGGATTTTGCCAAAATCGTGTTGTCGAGACATGATTTTTGGAGGCCTGCCGTGCCCTATTCGCGTAGCGCG